>Ga0265301_10000025_pt1 | contig 253886 bp, 264 predicted proteins | sample AusTroGonzalo_MG_2_FD_193488 | JGI IMG/M metagenome (GOLD analysis project Ga0265301, IMG submission 193488) | Bovine rumen microbial communities from tropical cattle in Woodstock, Queensland, Australia - Gonzalo_04 | ecosystem: Host-associated > Mammals > Digestive system > Stomach > Rumen ... | reverse complement strand
ACCACTACTTTGAGAAAAATAATCACAATAATAGCTCCCACTCCCTACAGTACCTGGTAGGGAGTTGTTACTCGCTAAAGAATTAGCTATTCTGTAGGTTTTACCTCCTACAGTTACGCTATTAATAAATTTATTAGCTCTAATATACTTAGACCCTTGTACAGTCTCACAAAGAGTATCAATGTAACCAGTCTTAGCTGTTCCGTAACCAATTACAGTACTACCATCTTCTGTTCCAAAGGTATTTTTAATGAAATGATTATATGTACTAGTGTTAGTGGAAGTATCTCCAATATGACCCGCATAACGACGCCACTGATTACCCCACCAGTTTTCCATACCAAATACTTTTACAGCTTGCTTGTTTCCATTAGAACCCCAAAACAATCCAGACTTGTTAAGAGTAGAATAGTTAGGACCATCAGCAGTATACTCAGAAGAACCAGTATAGAGGACACCATTATTGAGATAATGAGTAGCTCCATTACCATTCATATTACCATTACCAAAGATCTCCTGTGTATTGAGAGATTTACCAATCAATACAAGAAGATTATTAATCAATTGAATATCACAATAAACTTCAGTAAACCAACCGATAGAAGATCTATTGGTAGCCATGAAAGTATTATCAGGATAAGTAGTACTAGATGCCTGATTAATATCAGGATTATTATTCAATGCAAAGATTACTTCATGAGAAGCTCTAGTAAGAGTAGATCCCAAATTGGTGGGAGAATCCTCTGTATCATCATCCCATGGAATATCATATGCATTATCTCCAGGAGAATTCATTACAGGCCTCCTGGGGATAGATCTTAATCTATAGTATGTTGTAGCATTATAAGTATAAGCAGTCAGAGAACCATTATAGATTGGAGTATAAAAATGATCGACCAATCTTCCCTGATTATTAATGAAAGGCCACGCTACATAGTTTTCATCCATCTGTTTATTAGAAATATAAACAGATCCAGAGTAAGGATCGTTAGCATCAGGCAATACTTTAGTCCAAATTTGCTGACCATCAGATCCCCATTCCATCATAGCATTGCCAGGATATTTAATACCATATCCTTTAGTAGAATCTCCAATATCGGAAATACTACCATCTTCTTTTTTATCATAATCATTGGGATCTAGATAATAATCTACAGTGCCATCATATTTGACCATACAAGGTTTTGGCATGAAGAAAACATCTTCCCAAGATCCATAAGAAAATTTATTATTTAGATAATTCATTTTAGCAGGAGTCATTCCTACTGCGTCCTTCAGATAAGTAACAGCAGCATAAGGATCTGCTTCCGTGCTACTAATATGGAATCCATACTCTATACCATATACAGGACCGGATGGGCTAATTTTTTCTGCTATCATACTATAGCCTTCTTTAATAGCAGCTCTAATAGCTTGACCAGTCTCATCTAGTATAATAGGTTTTGTTACATTACTCATACTATATTCTTAAGGAACCTCCTTTTTCACAAATTTTAACGTATTTTTATATTATTTAAAAATCACTAAAAATAAGGGTAAAATTCGTAATCCTATACAAATGAATGGAATTACAAACTGTTTGTCGTTTTAGGGGGAACGGTCTTCCCCCTCTTCGCGCATGTGCGCGAATTCACCCTCTTTAGGATACTGGTTTAAATGATAGGGCGGCGCCAATGTCCCAGTTGGCAACACCAGAGTTGCCGTTGAGGTAAACAAAGAAAGCACCACAATGGAGCCCATAGGTAGAATAACCACCACGAATAGCATAATGACTACCACTACTTTGAGCAAAATAATCACAATAAAAAGAACTCGAACCAACGTCCCCTGACAGGGAGTTGTTACTCGCCAAAGAATTAGCTATTCTGTAGGTTTTTCCTCCTACAGTTACACTATTAATAAATTTATTAGCTCTAATATACTTAGACCCTTGTACAGTTTCACACAAGGTATCTATATATCCTGTTTTAGCAGTACTATATCCTACAACGGTTGATCCATCTTCAGTACCGAAAGTATTCTTAATAAAATGATTGTAAGTATTTGTATTTGTAGATGTATCGCCAATGTGTCCAGCATACCGCCTCCATTGGTTACCCCACCAGTTTTCCATACCAAATACTTTAACTGCATATTTATTACCATTAGATCCCCAGAAAAGACCAGATTTATTCAGACTAGAATAATTTGGTCCATCTGCTGTATATTCATGAGATCCAGTATAAAGAACACCATTATTTAAATAACTGGTTGCTCCATTACCATTCATATTACCATTACCAAAAACTTCCTGAGTATTAAGGGACTTACCAATAAGTACCAGGAGGTTATTAATAAGCTGAATATCAGCATAAACTTCAGTAAACCAACCAATGGAAGCTCTATTGGTGGTAAAGTAAGTTTCATTAGGATATGTAGAACTAAATGTAATATTCAACCCAGGATTGTTATTAAGAGCAAGATTTACCTCATGTCCAGCCTGAGTTAGAGTAGCAAAGCTTGTAGGAGTATCTGCAGTATCATCATCCCAGGGAATATCATAAGAGTTATTACCGGGAGAGTTCATTACAGGTCTACGTGGAATAGATCTTAGTCTATAATAAGTATTAGAATCAGATTTATAAGCAGTCAGAGAGCCATTATAGATTGGAGTATAAAAGTGATCTACAAGAGCACCCTGATTATTAATGAAAGGCCATGCTACATAGTTTTCATCCATCTGTTTATTTGAGATGAATACAGAACCAGAATAGGGATCACTGGAATCAGGAAGAACCTTAGTCCAGATCTGTTGCTCATTTCTTCCCCATTCCATCATAGCGTTTCCCTGATACTTGATGCCATAACCCTTAGTAGAGTCACCAAGATCAGACATTTCACCATTTTCTTTTTTCTCATAATCATTAGGATCTAGATAATAGTCTACTGTACCATCATACTTGACCATACAAGGACGAGGCATAAAGAACACATTACCCCAAGATCCATAAGAAAATTTATTATTTAGATAATTCATGCGTGCTGGAGTCATCCCAACAGCATCTTTTAGATAAGTAACAGCAGCATAAGGATCGGGTTCAGAACTGTCAATATGGAAACCATATACGACATTAGACTTTCCCTTACCACCAGTTAGTTTATCTACAACAATACTGGCCCCTTCTTTAATAGCAGCTCTAATAGCTTGACCAGTCTCATCTAGTATAATAGGTTTTGTTACATTACTCATACTATATTCTTAAGGAACCTCCTTTTACTATTATTCATGAGAGAAAAAATAAGAGAGAAATACTATAAATATATACTATACACATATATTTTATAAGGGTATTTTTAAATTTTAATAATTTTCATCAAACTCAAAAATACCCTAAAAATAACCCTTAAATTCCTAATTCCATTCATTTATATGGAATTACAAACTGTTTGTCGTTTTAGGGGGAACGGTCTTCCCCCTCTTCGCGCATGTGCGCGAATTCACCCTCTTTAGGATACTGGTTTAAATGATAGGGCGGCGCCAATGCTCCAGTGGGTACGACCAGAGCTGTTGTTGAGGCTAACATAGAAAGCACCACAAGCGAGCCCATTTGTAGAAATACCACCACGAAAAGCATATGCAGTACTCGTAGCTTTATAAAAATAATCACAGAAGAACTGGCTGCTACCGCCTCCAGTTACACTCGCTAAAAATGTTCCAACTTTGTAGGTACTGCTTCCAATGGATACATCGTTAATAAATTTACAATTTTTAATGTATCCAGTATCGGGAGTTTCACAAAGAGTATCTATATATCCAGTACCATCTGTAGTATATCCTGTACCACTACTTCCATCTTCAGTACCAAATGTATTTTTGATAAAATGGTTATAAGTGGATGTATTGCTAGAAGATTTATTAATATGACCAGCATATCTTCTATACTGGTTACCCCACCAGTTTTCCATACCAAATACTTTTACAGCTTGCTGGACACTGGTAGAACCCCAGAAAAGACCTGCTTGATTAAGTACATCATACTGTGGAACACCACTAGTATTATACTCATGAGCACCGGTATAAAGAACACCATTATTAGAATATCCTGTTTTACCGTTACCATTCATATTACCATTACCGAATACATACTGTGTATCAAGATTCTTACCAATAAGAACAAGAAGATTATTGATAAGCTGGATATCACAGAAGACTTCGGTAAACCAACCCATAGATGCTCTATAAGAAGAAAGAGTAATACTGGCATTGCTAGCCAGGTTAATGTTGGGATTGTTATTCATAGCAACAGCCCATTCTGCTGTAGCATTTGTATTTGCAATACCAGCAGGAGTTCCAGCACTACCATCATCCCATGGAATAGTATAACTAGTATTATTACCGGGAGAATTCATAACAATTCTACGAGGAATTGAACGAAGACGATAATAAGTTGTAGAATTATAAGTATAAGCAGTTAGAGAGCCATTATAAATAGGTGTATAGAAATGCTTTACCATATTTCCCTGATTGTTAATAAATGGCCAAGCTGTGTAGTCATCATCTACTTTTTTATTAGAAATATAAACAGAACCAGATAGTGGATCATTAGGATCTGGAACTACCTTGGTCCAAATAAGCTGATCATTAGAACCCCATTCCATCATAGCATTACCATTATAGGTAACACCATAGTCTGTATTTGGGTCTCCAATGTCAGATAGTTCACCATTTTCTTTTTGATCATAGTTATATGGATTTAGATAATAATCCACAGTTCCATCATATTTTACCATACAAGGACGAGGCATAAAGAAAGCATCAATCCAAGATCCATATGCAAAAGTATTATTTAGATAATCCATTCTTGCTGGAGTCATTCCTGCAGCATCTTCAATATAAGTTACCGCTTTACCAGGATCTGGTTCTCCACCATTAATATGAAAACCATATAGTACATAATCATCAGGAAGATCACCACTAATAGCAGCAGCAATAGTACTAGCTGCTTCTTTAATACCAGCTCTAATAGCCTGAGCTGTTTCATCTAGAAGAATAGCTTTTCTTACATTGCTCATATATTATTTACTTTAACCTCCTTAATAGAAAGAGTCTTTTTATTGATATTATTTAATTAGTTAAACTGATAAAACTTAATATGGGAGTAAATAAGCAAGCAGTCCTCTATAATAAGAGGACTGCCTAATTACAGTGTATAATATTAGTAGATTCTATATTGATTAATTTATCTAATCTATTTAATATTATATAAAATATATTCTATGCAGCTTCTATATACAACTGATAAACTTCATCAATATCAGCTGGGAAGAAACTGTTATATAACATTTGATTTATCTTTTGTATCTTATTCTTGTGTCTATCACATTTGCTAACGTATCTCTTACATCTTCTGAAGTTAACGTAAGGTTTAATGTACTTTAGGTACATATTATATACGTTAGTGGCCTTGATCCACCCAAGATAAGATAGTATTTGTCTACAATCATATATTGTAGGCTTTTTCTTTTTACCAATACGCTTGGCCTTGCGCGTACTCTTCAACATAATAGACTTTCTTAAAATTACGCGATCCCTGAAGAATCTAAATCCCATGAAATCAAGATCTCTACCAAGGTGTCTAGGCTTAGTGGGATCTTTCTTACAGTTTCCATTCATCATATCAAAGCACTCTTTAGCATCAATTACATTATCAGACTTAAGATGTACTCTCTTATCTATATAATCAAATCTAAAGACTTGCCAGTTTTCTTTAAGCTCAAGATCAAGCTTTATTTTCAGATAATTGGAAATAGCTTCTCTAATTCTATGAAGAATTCTCTTATTAGAACCAAAGATAACCATATCATCCATATACCTTATATAATGCTTAACCTTTAGAACTTCCTTGATAAAGTGATCCAAACCAGTCAAATACATATTTGCTATCCATTGACTGGTATAGAATCCCAATGGGATTCCTTTATTCCCAGGAATCACATCTATTATCTTGAAGACTATGCTCAAGAACTTTTCATCGTGAATGAGATCCTTAAACATCTGTTTTAAGATATCATGATTTACATTATTAAAGTATTTCTTGATATCCATTTTTAGACAATATTTCATATTAGAAGGATCTCTCTTAATCCACTTCTTTATAGCCTTTTTAGCCTTATGAGAGCCTCTACCTGGTATACTCCCATAACTATGCTCATAAAACTTAGGAAGTAGAATAGGCTTCAGAACATTCACGATCATATGATGAACAACCTGTTCATGATCATTTGGAACAATTATTTCTCGTACTTTTCTTCTTATACCATCATAAATCTGTACAGGCTTATGAGGATAATTATGAAAATTCTCATACTTAGCATATTCTAAGATCTTTGGAATTTCCACATTCTTATTTTTACGAAGTTTTCTTGCTCGACTCTTCTTTCTCTTAGTAGATTTATTTTTAGTACCATTCCAAAGTGCTATTTTACAATTTTCCTCTGTAAGATACTTTTCATATAAATGATTGTAAGATTTCATAAGAACCTACTCTAACCTCCTTTCATTTATATTCTATCTACAAAGATATATCATAGTTGTTTTTATAAATCAAGGATAATTTTTTTCATATCCTCTCATCCATTTTCGATTAACTACTCACAGATGGTCCCTGCAAGTTAATTTTTAGCAAGAGCTATAGATTAATCTGGGAATTAACGTGTTGAGCTTAATATCAATACTATATATAAAATACAATACTAATATCAAGCCAGATATGAATAAAGGGCGGCGCCATTGTTCCAGTTGGTATTACCAGAGTTGTTGTTGAGGTTAACATAGAAAGCACCACAATTGAGTCCATTTGTAGAATTACCACCACGAATAGCAGTAACCTCCCAGAAAAACCTACAAGTCATATTATCCATCACACTAGGGCATTCTTAGATGAATAAGTCTCAAAACCAGCTATCAACACACTAGTCAAGTATTTGAGATGTCTTACGACTAGACTTGAAAGACAACCAATAATATTATTGTATATAATATTATGGAAGCAGAACCAGGGACTAATATTTACAAAACAACTACAATATTTTTCAAAAAGATCACGTTGCTGGGATACGCTATTAGTCATGATAAATAGATTACCAATTAAAGAATTTTTAAATTCAATACTAGTTCTCATATCTATCATGACCTCCTCTAAATTAGTAGATAAACCTAAGTCTAATAGTAAAGATAAATGTCTTCATAATTATTACCTCTTTCTTAGACTAATACAGAGTATATAGAATCTACTAATATTATTTTGTTGACATTATTGGGTTAAATTATAAGCATAGTCAAAAAAGTTAGAATAACAGGAAGTATTGTTGAAGTTTAAATAATTATTTAAATTTTAACTGGTAACTAATAGAAATCTATATGAAAGGAAATAATAAAGATGCTAAAAGATAAATATGTAATGTTTAAAGGTGAACTCGTAGAATATAAAGATTTGAAAAGAAATTCTATGATACCTTTAACTGTAATTTGCGATAGTTGTGGTAAAGAATTCACATCCACAAAATATCAATTAGAGAGAAATGGTCATCAGAAATGTCAAGCTTGTGCTCTATTAGAAAAGCAAAGAAAATATCTTACTATAGGAGATAAGTATGGAAGACTTACTGTTATTGGCCACAGTGAAAGACCAGGATACTCTATTTGTGAATGTGAATGTGGTAATATAAAAGAATACTTTAATTATTATTTAAAATCTGGTGAAACAAAATCCTGTGGTTGTTTATTAAAAGATAAATCACGTAAACATTTTGAAGAATTGTCAAAAATTCAAGTTGGTGAAAACCATCCTAATTGGAAAGGCGGAGTAACAGATCTAAGACATAAATTGGAAGGATCTAAAGAATATAAAACAATAAAAGAATATAACAAAACTTTATTTCGTTGTATTCATTGCGGAACTACTGAAGATATTAAGACTCATCATATTGTATCCTTTTCAGTTGACCCAAGTAAATTTTCTGATCCAAAAAATGCTGTTCCTATTTGTGAAAAATGTCTTAAAGAATATTATAATATATATGGATTTTCTGGTGGAGAAAAAGAGTTTAATGAGTATTTAAATACACCTTTTGATCCTTTAATTTAAATGATAGGGCGGCGCCAAAGAACCAATAGGCCGACCCTGAGGCGTTACCAAAGCCAACAAAGGCGAAACCACAACTAAAGCCATTGCTACATCCACCACCACGAAGAGCATATGTAGTACTCGTAGCTTTATATATGGATATTTTTATACTATAGTTTAAATGATAGGGCGGCGCCAACATGCCAACTGGTATTACCAGAGTAGTAGAGATTAATATAAACAAAACCACAATAGAGTCCATTATAAGAGCTACCACCACGAAAAGCATATGTAGTACTCGTAGCTTTATATATATGGCTATAACTCGTCACATTATAATAATCTCAATATATTAATGGAGGTATTATAATTTGAATATTTTAAATTATATAATTCCTGTTGAGCTTATTATATTTGGGTTTGATGGGGTTATGGTTGATACGACCAAGTTATTTAAGAATTTTCTATTAAATATATTCCAATCAAATAGCAAAGCAAAAATACCTGCTAACTGTTTTTCTGATTGTAATAGACAGCAGTTATGCTATGTATTGAGAAATAAATATAAGCTACCATATACAGAAGAAGAGTTTCAAGAGATTCTAAATAAGTATTATAATGATGCTTATAATAATTCTACTACAATAGATTCTTGCTTTATGCAATACAGTCAGTATCTTAGAGACATCTTTATTAAACAAGCTATTTGTACTACTAATAGCTTTAGTAATCTTAAGAAAGTATTTGATAATGAAGAGAATAATAAATATCTTGGATGGTATAATGATTATTATGAGATCATAGCAGATAATGCTACTAAAGATACTTATGGAGATAAGTTAAAATATATAGCTGATAATCTTAATATCCCATATAGTAACTGTATGGTTATAGATGATCATAAAGCTATGCTAACAGCTGCTATTGATCTTAAAATGAGAGCTTGTGCTATAAGATCTTCTACCAGTGATTATACTAAAAATGATATAGAGACTATGGGTATTATGTCTATTAAATCATTTAGTGAATTACTGGTAAAGAATAAATAAATATAATGGAGAGTAGTCATATTATGGACTACTCTCTTATTTAATCATAAAATTGGTTAAATAATATATGATCAACGTATGAATAATAATAATAAATCTATATAGAAAGGATTTCTATTATATGGATATTGTAGATAAAGAAGATATTACTAGAGCTATTAAATCAATAGACTTTAGTACTGATAATATAGATGGTAAAGCTCATTATATGAATAAAGATGGAAAGTATGTTCCCAGGGTTACTGATATTATCAGTTATTGTTCAGATCAGGAAGCTATTATACACTGGGCTAATAGTTTGGGATTTAGAAGACTAAGATATAGAGATGAATTAGATAAAGCTGCAAGTATAGGAACTAATACTCATGAAGCTATAGAGATCTATTTAAAGACAGGTATACAAAGCCCTAATAATATACCTCTCCAAGGATTTATTAATTGGTATAATTATATCAAATCAAAAAATAAAGTAGAAGTATTAAAGATAGAAGAACCTCTTATAGGATCTTCTTTTGGAGGTACTTGTGATCTATTAATCTCTGTTAATGATAGAGTATTTATAGTAGATTATAAAACCAGTAATAAGGTTAGAATCAATCACTTCTTACAACTATCTGCTTATAGAGCTTTAATGTTTGAACTCTTTGGTTTAGTAATAGATGGAGTGTTAGTTCTTCATTTAGATAAGAAAACTCCTGCATATGAAGAATATGTATTAGACTTCACTATAGGAGACCATTATATTTTTATAGAGAATTGCTATAGAACTTTTCTATCTATGGTTTATTGCTATTATAATACTATATATACAGAAGGATGGTTTAATCGTTTATTTGGCTAAAGGGGTGTAATAGATGATGTCTATAGATCTATTCAAAACTATATTAGAGCAAAAAGCTTCTATAATAGCATCTACTCGTAAATCTATTATTAGTCGTAAATCTATTATCAAAACTCTTTATAATTATCATAAGCTTAAGAAGTTTATTGATGATAATATTATAAAGAATCAAGAACCAGTAACTTATCAGTTCTTGTATAACTTTATTAATTTTATTTTGATTGTTCCCAATGGAATTGATATAGAGCATAAAATGGGTAAAGATCATATACTATTTTATGATCAATATGAAAAAAGAAAACTCGATTTCTTTAAGATATCTTATTTAATTAAATCAAATAATGAAGAACCAGATATCTTATATGAATATTCTATATATCCAAATACATCTCCTGGAGAGATTAGATTTGAATATACAAAGATATATCCTAATAAAGAAATTCATGAGAGTAAAACTTTTATTAACTCTCTTAAGCTAGATCCTTATAAGGATAATCTATATACTAAATCAGCTAAACACTTCTCTGCAGCAAATGATAAAATGAATGAAGTAATAAAAATCTTCTTTAAATATTATATAGATGAGACTAAGAAAATCATTATGGAAAATAATAAACTATTACGATTTATATGGAGAGGGACGAATGAATAGATTCATTAAATGGATTTGGGACGCTAGAAATATTGATGAAAAGAACAGAAAACAAGCAAAGAAGCATTACTATAGCTTCTCTGATACTATGGATCAATTAAAACACAGTTCTCCTGGGTTTCAAGATCTATGGGATATCTCTGACTTTCTTAATATTATAGAATACACTTACTTCTATAATAATACCAGAGAATCTGGATTTTGGTCTGATGGAGAGTTTGGTGTTGGTAAGACTAGATTTAATATCATAGATAAAGATCATAATATGGAGATCAATTGTACTCTTAATGAGAAAGATCAGCATATTACTATCTCTATGAAGAAAGTAGAATCTAATTCTAAAGTTGCAGAACTAGAGTTTAAGCTTGGTCAATGGGCATCATTTAAAACAGAGTATGATGATATTCTTCTCGATAATATTATATCTATTATATGGGATAAGTTTATTCCTCTGGTTACTTCTTATTATAAAAAGAATAATACTTATTGTATAGAGCAAGAAGAAGAATATAGAATGCATATGTTGGGTGTATGCTGATGGATAGAGAAGAACTAATAGATCCACTAAAGCCTATAGGAGATACTTCTCCATTCATATATACAAGAGGTATATTAACCTCTGTTCATATAGCCGATATTCATTTCGGTTTACCTGCTTGTACAGCATTGGAAGAATATAATATTCTCATCAATCAATTTATAAATAGAATAGTAAACATAAACTTTGATATATTATCTATAGATGGAGATTTCTTTCATAAGAAATTCCCATCTTCTTCTGATACTATTCAGTATGGATTGATGTTCTTAGAACAATGTGTCAATCTATGCAGAATTAAGAATGCTACTCTTATTATTATAGCAGGAACTCCAAGTCATGATGCTGATCAGCTATCTCTATTTTATCATTATCAATTAGATCCATCCGTTGATATTCGTATAATAGAATTTGCTCAGTTTATTCATGTTAAGGGAGCTAAGATACTATGTATTCCTGAAGAACATGGTAGACCTTCTAGCTACTATACTCATCTATTGTATCATAATGGTGAATATGATGAAGCTTATATACATGGAACCATTAAAGGATCTATCTATGGAGCAGATATTCCTACTTTGGATAGTCCTAAAACACCTGTATTTTGTCTTGATCATTTTACTAACTGTAATGGACCTATTATAGCTGGACATGTGCATAAAGCTATGTGTCTAGAGAAGTATATGTACTATACTTCTAATCCAATAAGATTCCAACATGGTGAAGAAGAAGAGAAAGGATTTATGATACTATTTCATAATCTTGATAATCATTCTCACTATGTACACTTTGAACCTATAAAGTCTTTTCTCTATTCTACAATAGAGATTAGCTATCTTAAGCATAGAGATCCTAATGAGATTATTAATTATCTAAATAATCTAAAAACAAATGGAATAGATTATATAAGAATAGTATTTACAGGTATACCTACAGAAACAGAACTTGTAGTGAGAGATTACTATAAGAATAACAAGTATTTCTCATTTAAAGAAAATTCTTATGATAAAAGAAATAGAGAAGTAATTAATATGACTGAAGACATTAATGATAAATACTCTAATATGGGATTTCTTTTAGATCCATCCATAGATGAGTATACAAAATTTGTTATGTTTGTAAATTATAATAAAGGAGAAGACTTTATTACAATTGACAAGCTAAAGAAAGTGTTAGCTGGTAAAATTTAATATAAAGGGGATAAGAATATCAATGGCAGAGTATATTGAGATAGATCATGAACCAAAATACCCAAGTAGCATGTATTATACTCTTCTATTTAAAAAGAATGGTAATTTAGTAGCTGTTGGAATGATTAATAAGACTATTAATTATATTCCAATTAAGTTATATGAATCAAAATATAAAAGACTATTCTCTGAACTAATGCAGAAGTATTTGGATCACTGTATAGAGAATGGAAAAACTTCTATAGAATATGATACTATAGAAGAAGCATATACTGAGATTAAAGAATTTAGAAAGAATCCATATATTGTTGATGTATATTTTGTAGATATAGATGCTATGGATGATAATAATGAAGATAAGTATGAAGAAATGATACGTAGTATTATCCATAAATACGTAACTGATAGTTATTACTATTCAACAGATGGAGAAGTGAAAGATTTAAGAGCACGTAAACCTTATGGATCTTCTTTGTCTAATGGTCATGGGAATTATGCTATTAAGAGAAAAGATGAACAAGAATGGATAGACTCCTTGTTCAAGAAGTAATAACTAAATATCCACCATCGAACATTTAAATACAGAGTGATAGTGCGGCTTAGGTGGTGATTTTAATCAATGGATTATGAGAGACAGAGTAAGTACTCACAACCTATAATAAATAATAAACAAGATAAACTAGAAGAGATATCTCTTGATATTCAATTATTGAATATGATGTGTAGATATATAACCTCTAAGAACCTGACAGTCAGAAGAGGTCAATTGATTAATATGAGAAATTTTATATACGGAATAGATCCTTCTGTATATAATAATGATATGGATAAACAATCTAGAGTAGACTTTATTAAGAAAGGTCTAGAAGCTAGATTAGATTATAATCTAACAGATCCATATACTATTATTAAGCATATTAATGGTGGTATATTTGATACCAGTGTAATAGATTTAAATAATTATCAAGAACTACCAGATTCAGAAATCATGTGGTTAAATAATATGATATCTGAGGCTCTTAAGTTTAAGACAATGACAAAATTAGCTAAAGCTATGTATAATACTTGTGGTAGATTCTTAAGTTCTGATTATGGGTCTAAGTCTAAGATCCTGGGAGAATTTGAGAATATAAATAAAAGAGTACAAAATGAATTTAGAAAATCCAGAACAGAAGATTTAGAAGAATCTGAATTCTCTTTGAGAGCTGGAGCTTTCGAGAATTCTATATATGATATTCATAGAGCTCTAACAAGTCCAAGAAACTTAGTAATGACAGGTATGCAAGGACTTAATGAATTATTAGGTGGAGGACTTGAGGCTGGTAGAGTATATGTATTCTTTGGTTTACCAGGTGAGGGTAAGTCTACTATACTTCTTAATCTAGCATATCAGATTAAGAAGTATAATAAGAGATATAGAACAAAAGATCCTACTAAGAGACCATGTATAGTTCTATTGACTATGGAAAATAAGATTAAAGAGACTGTTAATAGACTCTTTAATATTATAGCAGCTGGAGATAGTTTTAAGAGACATTCACCAGATGAAATTATAAACATGTTTAGAAATCAGGGAGAATTGTATATAGCGGATGATTCTCCTATAGATATTTATATTAAGTATCAACCTTCTTTCTCTGTAGATACTAGTTATCTATATACTCTAACTGAAGATCTTGAAGATCAAGGATATGAAGTAATTTGTATGATACAGGATTATATAGGTAGAATTAGATCCATCGAACATTCTCAAGATACTCGTATAGAGTATGGTAATGTAACTGATGAATTTAAAGTATTTGCCAGTGTAAAAGATATTCCTGTAGTATCTGCTTCTCAGTTAAATAGAGATGCAAGTAAGCATATAGATGAAGGAAGATCTAAGAATAAAGTAGATCTAGTAAGAACTATTGGTAGAAGTAATATATCTGAGTCTATGCTCATTTTGAATAATATAGATGCAGGTTATATTATAGCTCCAGAGTTTACAAAAGAAAATAAAAAATTCTTAGGTGTTCAAAAAATAAAGACTAGATTTGAAACCAGTAAATTAGATTACATATATTTACCATTTAAAGATAATAACGAAATAGCTCTAGAAGAAGATTATGGATTAGCTGTACCAACTTTTAAGAAGACTCTTATGGAAGGTCTTACATTCCAAACAGCTTCTACTGCTACTCAATCTATATATCATGGTAATAAAATAAATGAGATTGGTAGTGGGATGAAACAAGATAGTGAAGAAAATATTTTCATGAAGTCACAGTTTTCTGGAAGTAGCGGTACAGTAGATCTTGGGGTTATGCTGGAAGATAGTATAGCTCATAGTGCTCCTTGGAGTAATAATATAGATCTAATTGATCCATTAATAGAAATAGAATATTATGATTTAATTGATCCATTAGAATAATAATAAAAGGTAAGCTGTAATAAGCTTACCTTTTATTTTTTTTAAAGCAAATTTTTATAAAGCTACGAGTAATACATATGTATATCGTGGTGGTGCTTCTTGGTCTGGTGTCTCTTGTGGTGTGTTTTTTGTTAATGGTGGTTCTAGTACTAGTGCAGCAAACTGGTACTATGGCGCCTCCCTATCATTTAAATCTATGGTATTATTTTTATCAAAGTAATAATACAAATTATACTTTTCGTGGTGGGCACTCTGGTTATGGCTTCTATTGTGGGGTTTTCTGTGTTTACCTCAACGGCGTCTCTGGTATTGCCCGCTGGACTCTTGGCGCCGCCCTATCATTTAAACTTAGTATATATAAAAGCTACGAGTACTACATATGCTATTCGTGGTGGTTCATCGTACTATGGTCTCCTTTTTGGCGCTTTCTTTGTTGGCCTGGACAATTCGTTTTCTAGGGCCTGGTGGTACTTTGGCGCCGCCCTATCATTTAAAACTCTTCTTTTCTTTTTATTGTGATTATTTTTATCAAAGCAGTGGTACAAATTATTCTCTTCGTGGTGGTGCCTCGTCCCTTGGTCTTAATTGTGGTTTTGCTTGTATTCGTCTCAGCAGCGGCTCTAATAGTACCAACTGGAGCTTTGGTGCTGCCATATCATTTAAACCAATAAGTGATTATATATTATAATAATAGATAAATTACATTCAAATATAATTTATAATTGGAGGAAGTATTGTGAATGATGAAGTGATTAGCTATAGACTATACCTAATCCAAAGGGGAACATTTTTAAATCCTTCTGAAAGAGAATCTGAAAGACCTTTTAGAGGTGTTATTAATTTTGATTATATGGGCTCTGCTGAATTTGAATTTGGAGCTGTTAATAGATCTTTTGGACGTATTGTAAGAGCTTATAGAGAAGATAGACTGAAACATATTGAATCTAATATTAAGAATCTCAATGGTGTTCCTCTTCATTTTATCTATATTGATCATTATAGTCCTGAAGATGCAGCTAATGTAAAAGGATTTGATTATGTGAATAAACTTATTCGTAGACCTGAACGTCAGTTTAATATTGATGCTTATATTAAAGAAGTACGTAAATATATTGATGATAGAAATCCTAAAACTATCTCTAAATATATTCTTAAAGAACATATCTCTCTTCATGAAAGATGTTATAAGTTCTATGCTGAAAGAAATAGAGAAGATTACAAGAGAGCTGTTAATTATGCTCGTAGTCTTGGAGATAATAAGCCTTATCTTGGTCAGAGAGATGACTTTTGGCTGGATATCTCCAATGATGTTATGATGTTCTTCTCTGTTCAGGACAGAGTTGATATTATTTTCAATGAACTCAAAAAGTATAAGAAAGAGGAAGAGTAATAAATAAGAGGTAGCCTGTTATAGACTACCTCTTATTTTTTATTTGATAAATCCATGTTTAGTTAGATTCATATACTCACTATTATAAATAGAAGTAAGATATTTTTGCATATCACTTCTGGATAATAGTTTAATAATCTTACTATCAAACTCTCCTTCTTCCATCATATCATTTAGAATAAGAATAATATAATAGACTTCTGGATTACCATATAGATCAGCTGCCAGTAGTTTAGGTTTATATTTATATCTCTGGAACTCATTATCTGTTAATCTTGTTGTATAGGCATCTCTAATCATATCTTCCTGATAATCCCAAATTACATTATATAATGGAAAGACGGAAGTACTACCATCTTCTAGCTTTATATTGGTTTTATATGAGAATTTATTATAATTAGGATCATTTCCTACTTTACCAACTGATATGAGTAGTTCTACAGTGGTTGTGTCTTTAACTTTCACCTCTATATCAACTCCTATAATTGTTTTAATATATTAATAAAAAGTTAGATGATATATTATAGATATAGAAGTGTATATCTATTTAGGAGGTTTTTATATTGGCTACTAAGAAAAAACCTGATACTAAAAATGAAGATATTAACAAACTCTTTTTACAAGAAGTTGGTCTTGATGTTACAGATGATGGTCATATTGTAGATCAAGATACTTTTAATACTATACAAATCAAGAAGACAGATACTGTCTTTAAAGGATATGGAGAACAACATAAAGGATCTATAGAACTAAATCCTGCTAAAAATAGTAAACATGCAAAGATTCTATTTGATTACTATGTAAATAAACTAGCTGATAATGATGAGATTGAAGCATTCTCATCATATAATTCTTATATCACAGATGAAGAGAAAGCAAAAGGAGTTATTGAATGTAAGTCTCCTGATAATGAGATTATGAAAAGCGGAGAGTATGTAAATGAATCTCTTCGCTATCTTGATACTATTATGCAACTCAATGGAGATCCATCACCTGATATCTCTAAATATGATAGAACAAAAGAAGAATTTGATAAAATAAGAAAATCAGAGGAGAGAGCTAGAAGAGCTGAAGCGAAGAAAAGAGCAGAAGCTAGAAGACCTAAATATGAACCTGGTAGTGAAGAGCAAAGACAAGCTCAATTAAGAGCTATTCGTAGAAATATTGCTAAATCTCATAATAAATAAAGGAGGAGAATAATATGGATAAAGAAAATAAGATAGAGTATAATAGACTTCTACAAATTGCTCATAAGATGCATTTGTGGATCTTTCTAAATAGTATTGATGAACAAGAGGTTTATGATGAATTAGGACTTACAGAGGAGGAGAATTATATTCTTGGAAGCCTTGGAAGTTTTACAGCAAAAATCAATAACGATCAGAATACCTGATTGGTTTAAATTACATAGACCATATGATCTAACTCTCTATCCAGGTATTACTATTCTGGTTGGAAGAAATGGTTCTGGTAAAACTACTCTTCTAAAACAAATAGGAGAGTACTGTGATACTAATAAATATAAATACTTTGAATACAGTGATATGAGAAATGGTAGAAGTAATGGAATGGAGTTAGCTCTATTACATGAGGACTTCAATATGGTAAGTACATTATTTGACTCTTCTGAAGGACAAAATGTATACAATAATTTTGCATATAGTCTCAGTAAGATGGGAAAGTTTGTTAGAGAAGCTTCTGAAGATAAACCATCTTTTATTCTATTGGATTCAATAGATTCTGGATTGTCTATTGATCTTATAAGGGAGATCAAAGACTTCTTTAATGAAGTTCTTTTGAAAGATATAAATAATAAACCAATTTATATATTGGTAACAACTAATCAATATGAATTCACTATAGGATACAGATGTATTAATGTAAAGAATGGTAAAGATATTACCTTTAAGAGTTATAAAAGTTATGCTAGCTTTATTTGTAGAAAGAGGAGGAGTAAACAGAATGGATAAGTATATTGATGTAATACAGGAAACTCTCATTACTCCTATGGAGAATCTTCTTAATACTGATAAAGAAACTTGGGGTTCTTTTGGAAAAAGAATCTCTACTATAACTGATCAGATTCAAGCTTTCAGTAAATCTTCTAAAACTACTCATTTCATTGGCTCTCAAAATCCTGAAGCCAAAGAAATGACGCATAGATTCATTACTATGGTTAAAGAATATCTTGATCCTGATAGTTTGGAGAAAGGTGACTTTAACCTATATAATACAGATGGTCTTGAGACTATTTTTGATATCATAAGTCTCAAGAATATGTATGAAAAAGCAAAAATGCGTACAGGTGATTACTTTGGAGGAACATACTATGATTATCAGTATACTAAAGTCTGTAACTGTAGAGACTGTGGTTCTCCTATTATTCTTAATTATGGACAATCAGAAAGATATAAACGTCTGATAGAACGTAAAGCCAGTATGGGTAAGCAGTTCCATTGGCCTACTCGTTGTCTTAAATGTAAGCAAATTAAAGATGCTAAGAAAGAAATGAGAAATCCTAAACATAATAAAGATTATAGAAATATTATTAAAGCTAATGTAAAACATCTCGAACAAAAGAGAGAAGTATATAAGAAGCTTTTTGGTCTATAATAAAAAATTATAATTATATAACATATATTTGAAGCTGATCATGTACACTTTCTAACTTTATAAGTTAAACAATCTTAATTCTCCTCTTCTTGTAGAGCAGGGATTTGTATACAGCTTTTCCCTTGGTCACCTACGGGGCTGCCATCTGGAGATTTGGTGTTGGTATGCGATACCGATGACCACTCCAGCACGTAGGCAGCCAGTGCCCATAGGGAGTATTTATATGCGTCTGTAATTGAGGAGAATAAGCATGTGGCCCGCTGGGATTCTAGTTGTGGTTTCGCCTTAAACCCTCCAGTCAATTCCGGCGGGAGCATGTTCACCATACCAATAGAATAGATAAGACTGGGAAAAGGTTCTATTGTGTATACAGTCGAAAACTTACCCTTACCCGGATGAGAATACTTGCCCGGACCTGGTGAGCCATTGTAGACTGTAGATGCAATCGAGGGGAGCTGGGTCCCGTAAACCAGCAAAGAAAGAAAAATAAGGGTAGGGGTTCGCTCCTACTCTTATTTTTTATTCTATATGAAACTAAATATTAAAAAGAATACATGGAGTGTAATTGATCATGATTGAATTGACTCAAGATCAAGTTTATATATTAAATGAAGCTGTTAAATGGTATAAGAGTGATAGCTCAGAACAAGTCTTTCAAATTTCTGGTCCTCCAGGAAGTGGTAAGACTATTCTTATAAAAGCTATTATGGATGCTTTACATATAAATCCTTCTAGAGTTATGCCTATGGCTTATACAGGATGTGCTAGTTTAGTATTAAGAACTAGAGGATTCTATAATGCTAAAACTATACATTCTAGTTTATATGATATTATAGATGTCCCTTTGTTGGATTATAATGGTAATCCTAGAATGGACTCATACTTTAATATTCCTATCATGAGAAAAGCTTTTGTTCCTAAGAAAGAATTGGATACTGATCTTATTATCATAGATGAGGGATCATTTGTTCCTATGTCTATGAAAAATGATATAGAAAGATTTGGTAAAAAGATCATAGTAGCAGGTGATCTGGATCAGTTACCTCCTGTAAATGATAATCCTGCTTATTTGTACAATGGTAAAGTATATAGACTTAGACAGATAATGAGACAAGCTCAAAACTCTGCTATAGTATATTTATCTCAATTAGCTATTAATGAACAACCTATACATGTTGGTATGTATGGTAAAGATGTAATGGTTATTAGAGATACAGATTTAACAGATGAGATGTTAAGATATGCTTGTGTAACTCTATGTGGTAAGAATACTACAAGAGATTACTATAATACTAGAATTAGAAAAATAAGGAATCACTATTCTGCAACTCCAGAGTATATGGAGAGAGTTATCTTTAGAAGAAACGATTGGGTTAATTCTATAGATAATATAAATATTACTAATGGATTGATGGGTACAGTATTTAATGACCCTGGCCCTATAGATGATAGAAAAGGTGTATTTAGAATAGATTTCTTACCTGATCTATCTAATGTAGTATTTCCTAAGATAGAGATAAACTATCAATACTTCTGTGCAGATTATAAGACCAGACAAAAGATTAAGGAAGTTCCTACTTATAAAGCAGAAGCTGGTACTTTTTTGGAGTTTGGTTATAGTATTACTACTCACTTATCTCAAGGATCGGAATATCCTAATGGTATTTATATAGAGGAATATCTCAATAATAATATAAATAAGAATTTACACTACACTGCTATTACTAGATTTAGAAATCATTTGATCTATGTAAAGCGTACAAAGAATTAATAGTAAGTAATTAAGAGGTGTTTATATATGAGCAAGAGTAGTGATAAGATAAATAAACCATTAATAGATCCACTGCTTCCTATGGAAGAGGGATTTGTTGATCCTCTTTTACCACCTGATGAACCTGATAAAGGGTTTGAAGAAAAGAAATACCTGGTTCTATGGGTTATGAATGATGACTCATCAGAATATGGTAACCACTTCTTTATTGGAACTGGGAGAACTGAGACTTATTATTTCTTAAGAGATAATGTATCTGATATTGATATACATAACTCTTATGTTCTGGTTGAGACTAAACAAACCGAGACTAAGAGTAAAGTAAGAAGATGGTATATGACTAGTATAGATAAGGCAATTACTGTCTATCAATTCTTAAAGAAAGTTCAAGATAATTATAATGACAAATTTGATATAGAAGATTATAATTATGCTTATGAAGATGATGAAACTAATAAAGACTATATTAGCAATAATATGGACTTTAATATGTGGAATCAGTCATCTAAACTAGATATCAATACATCTTCTTACCAGAAACCAACCTCCAGTTCTGATGATGAAGATATGGATGAAAATGATATTTGATTGGATATTATATAAGTAATAAAAGAGTAAATTTATTGGAGGTATTATTATAATGGGGAAAAATAATAATCGTAATAGAGTAAATCCTCAGAATATAGATCCATTAAGTAATCCTAAAACTATGGAGAGAGAAGCTCTCAATATATTTATCAGTATGTCTAAAGCTAATTATGATATCGGATATGTATATAGAATGTTCTCTTATCCACAATTTCTACAAGCTGCTATTAGAGTAGCTTCAGAAAGATATATTAAAGCAGAAATTCATAGACAAGCTGTAGAATATGCTTACCCTAATTCTACAGATAGAAATGTTATTGAAGTTCATAATGCAGATTTTAAATGCGCTATGGCTTGGAAAATTATATTAGATGTTTTGACACAAATTCAGATGAGTGGAGATCCAACTATTATATATAATCTTCATTCAGCATTAGGAGTTTATAAAGGATATCTATAAGCAGAACATATAAATAAGTTCTGCATAATCTAATAGAAATATGGCAGAATAGATCACCTCTATTCTGCCTTTCTTTTTTATCTATTTATATAATAGAGGAGATGATAATAATCTATGGCTGATGAATCTACTATCAATCAAGAATTAGGATTATCTAAAGAAGAACAAAATGAAGATACTCTTTTATTTCATACAGTCGATCCTTCACTTGTAAATCCACCTGATACAGAGACATCTGATATTGGATTGAAAGGTGTAGCTGGGATTGTAAATTTATCTTACGATGAAGATTCTGCAGGAGGAAATGCTGATGATCCTGATATAGATATATCATTGATTAATGGTATTCTATATTTAAATTTTATAGAACCAGATCCACCATTCCCTCCATCAGAGCATGGTAAGTGGGTAAAAGAAACTCTTAGTAAAATGCAAACTTCTGAATATAGAATTTGGTATCTCAAATCTCATGAGAAGAATTCTCACCCATTTGACACTGCTAGAGGTATTATGTATTGGGATTATGCAAGAGAGTTGCTCTTCTTCTTTGAACCAACCAAAGATAATGTACTATTCCAAACTAAATATCCACTAACCGTTAATGTTATCGGATTTGATGATATACTTCATATTGAAGGATATCATAATATGAGAAATCAAGTAAAGAAATAGGAGGTTTCTTAAAGAAAATGACTATAGAACAAGTTACAGCTATTGAACGTGTATATAGAACAGAAGTAGATGGTAAAATGCTAGTACCAGCATTTAACCTTCTTCTAGATGAGCTTTTGGCTTTTGACTCTCAGAGATCTTTTGTATATTTCGATGAAAGTTCTAATACAATAACATGTATTAGAAGTAATAATGATACTTACACCCAGGTTAAAAATCCTCTTTCTATCGCCGCTACAGGCTTTGAAGATGTTGTTTGTATGGAGGCATTTTGTAATATGCTAAATTTTGAATCTGCTCTAAATGCTCTTTGCCCAAATATGGATGCTGATGTAAAAGAGAAGATCCTGAAGTGGGGTATTAAAGTTTGTGGTAATGTACGTAATCTTGAACCTATGGAGAAGCGTCCATACTACAAGAAAGAGCCAATTCCTGGTGGTGTATACTTTGGTGTTGCAGCACGTGATGATCTTGCTGCTGGAGATACTGTATACGATCAGGGATATATTGATGATTAAATAATATATACAGAGATAGGATTAAAACTCCTATCTCTGTAATTTTAAATATTTTTAATTATATATTATAATAATAGATAGGGATGTCGCCAAGCGGTAAGGCATGTGCCTTTGACGCACACACTCGTAGGTTCGAATCCTACCATCCCTGCCACATTATTTTGAAGGGGGATAAAAACAAATGTACGAAAATCCGTTTACCAACAACCACAATGTTCTGGTGAAAGATCATGAAGCTGTCTGCTTCTATGATAACGCCAAAGAAACAGAGGATTACCTGAAGGAGATCAAGGCTGAGCATCCTGAGGCCAGGATCTACGGCAGCGTGAAGTTCGGCGACTTCAGGTATCGTGTGGAATACTGAAGTCGACCAGTTGGGGGTGTAGACAACTACACCCCCTGTTCTTTTTTAACTAAATATTAATATTATAATAAGATGGAGGTGTATTTTGTATGAGGTTACTTCCTGTTGACAGAGATGGTATTAGAGCTGTCTGTAATCTTAATGATGCTTCAGTTATATTCAAAGAAGTTTCTATAGGATCTACTAAACGATATTATTGTACAATAAAAACAAAATACACTGAAAGATCAGGTATACAAATCTTCTATAGAGAGTCTAAGATAACTCCTAAAAAAGAGAATTATTATATTATGATCTGTGATAAAGGGCAATACTTATTTATTTCTGGTGTTGATCTTTGTAATAAAGGAATAAATTACTACAGAAACCTAACTCCAGGTTCTGAAGAATTTAAGAGTAAAGAATTAATACAATGGTTAAGAGGATAACAAATATATGGCAGATGAATTGATTAACCCATTACTGCATTATAGATATGATTATTGTCTTAAATGTAATAGTCAAGCTATAGAGTGTTATGATTACTTTAATAATCCTTTGGGATATAGTAGACTAGTAAGTGCTAAACTAGCAGGTAAAGATTGGTCATCTCAGATTCCTAAAGGTAGAACAATATTTAATATGGAATGTAAATCATGTGGTCAGAAGTATGATATTATGTTTACTGAAGATCATTTTCCTAAACCTATTAATAAAGATTTCTTTCTAACCAAAATATTCTACTCTGGATATAAAGATGATGGAAGAGAGTTCTTTAGAGAAAAACAGATAAATTTGTCAAAGTTATAAATTTCAATTATATATAATAATAATGATTACAATACAATGAACTTGTATTTTTGGGTTTAACATATCCTGATCAAGTGCACTGACCAGGATAATAAAACCCCGCATGTTGCGTAATATAAGCATTAGTTTGTAATCTGGAGGTAAACGACGATGATCCGCCCACGAAATGGGTTCGGCTATTCAACCCGCCCCGAAAAGTAGCCCAGGTGAGTACGTATACTACGATGTGTCTGCAGCACACGTAGGTTGAGCGTACTCACCTGTTGTAGTTTTATTTTTTACAATAATTGTATATTATAGATATAATAAAACTTATATATCTATAAGAGGTGATATATCATGGTTGATACCAAAACTGCTTATGAAAGATCAGTGGTAGATTCTAGTACATATAGATTCTTAAAAGAGAAATATCTCCCTCAAATAGATCTTAAAGTATTTGAAGCTATGGATAAGGGAAGAATAGAATGCACTATTAATCTATTTTCTATATTAGGATTAAAACTCTTTAAATATAAAGAGAGTCTATTAACAATTATCTTTTTGGAATATAAGAAACTAGGATATAATGTGTGTGTAAAGAAATATAGCGTATGTATAGATTGGATTTCAGAATCTCTTAATCAAATGACTAACAAAGAAAAAGAAACAAAAGAAGAGAGTAATGATGATTCTAGTACAGGAGCTCCTAGAGAAATAGAAGCTGATTCAGAAGATGATGATGAAGCTATATTTGATCCAAAACCTCTTAAAATGCATATTGGTTTCAGACTATGAAACATAAAATACCCTCTAGTGATTAATTTCACTAGAGGGATTATTTTTTTTAAAGTCAAACCTGTGTTTATTTTTTATGATTGTATACTATTATTTTAGGTAATGATTAACCTCAGAACTTTAAATTAAATAAAGTTGAAAGGATTAAATATAAATGAAATATTTATCTCTTCAATTGAAAGGATATATAAGACTAGTTAATGGTATCGGGACTCCTGATATCTTTATAGATTTTAGAAAGCAAAGATTCAAGACTTGTATTATAAGAGGTGAGAATGGATCTGGTAAGTCTACTATATTTAATGCTTTGTCAGTAATACCAGATTCTAATGATAGTTTTATTCCTGGTAAACCAGCTATGAAAGAGATCTATCTACAAGATGGAAATACAATATATATCATCACCTGTGTTCATAATGTAAAGAATAATGGTGATAGAGATACTACCAAGGTTTATTTCAAGAAACAATTTCCAGATGGAAGAATAGTAGAACTAAATGAGAATGGTAATGTAAATTCATATAAAGATATTCTATTTGAAGAGTTGAAACTAGATGCTAACTTTATAGCATTATCACAACTCTCTATGGATGATAAAGGACTTGCAATGAAAAGACCTGCAGAGAGAAAGAGATTTGTAAACTCTATTATCTCAAGTCTTGAAGTATATAACAATATGTACAAGACTCTTAATAAGCACTCTTCTGTTTATAAGTCAATGGTCAATTCTGTAGCGTCTAAATTAGGTCAACTTGGGGATGAAAATATTCTAAAATCGAACTTTTCAGCCCTAAGCAGTAGAAGTACACAGCTAAGTGCCCAAAAAGACCAATATATGCAAAAAATGGGAGAATTTAAATTTCAGGTAGATTCTGTAGATAAAGATGGTACTCTACAGAATACTCTTTCTGAAAAGACTCAAGAATATAATGAGTTATATGAAAAGAGTAAGACTCTATATAAATCTATAGATTATCTATTTAGTAAGGGAAATATAGATAGAGACAATACAGATGTACAAGAAGCTCTAGAAGCTGCTAAGACTTCTTTAAATAAAGTAAAAGTAGAGAATGAATTATATAATGGAGAAATAACTTCTCTAAGAACTAAGAGAGAAGAAATATCTAAGAAGATAGTTGAGAAGAAACTATTCTTACAACAGACAGCTGCTGAAGCAGAAGATCTTAAATCTCTAGAGGAAAGAATCAATGATTATAAGCAAAAGATGCAAGATATCATTGATGCTTTCCATTCTATAGGAATAGATGATATATCCAATATTTCCAGGGATGAGTATGTACTAGCTCTGAATACAATAAAGAATATACAAGATAGTATTGAAGTAGTAAAATCTACAACTACTATAGATATATTTACTGAAGCTATAGCAATCTCTACAGGTGATAGGGATTATTCTATAGATATTAATACTATAAAGAATCAAAAAGAATCTGTAGATTCTCAAATAAGAAGTATAGAGAGATCTATTATAGAATTAAATGAAAAAGTAAAGATTCTTAATGTTCTTAATATGAGACCTAAGGGATGTAAAGTTGATGATTGTCCATTTATATCAGAAGCTCTATCATATAAGAATAATAAAGTATCTGATCAGCTCACTGATATGAATTTAGAGTATGAAGCTCTACAGAAAGAACAGAAAGAAATAGAAAGAGTTTATCAATATCAACTAGATCTTAGATCTGTTGTTAATGCTATCTCTAATATTATAAGAGATATTAAGATACATCAAGCTGTACTATTAAAGCTTCCTAACGGTATTATATGCAGTAATCCTAAAGAACTATTTTTAAGATATCTAAATAACAATGAAGTTTATATGGATATTATGTCTATATATAAATATATAGATTATGCCAATAATATAGACATATATAAACAATATCAGATACTAGTAATGGATTTAACCAATAAGCTAAATATAGCATTGACTAGATCTACTATAGTAGATGCTATTAATAAAGAAATAGAAGAATATACAAATTCTATAGCTTCTATAGATGAGAATATTAAAGAGAAGAATATGAAAATATCTTCTAATAATCTTATCATTATGGATCTTAATGATAAGATTGATGTTTTGAGTAGACTATCTACTCTTATAGCAGATAGAGAAACTATTAAATTACAAATGGCTGCATCTAAAACTATTATAGATGAAATTAGTTCTAAATTAAAATCTGTAGAATCAAGCATGATAGGAATTGCTAATCTAAGAGATATGATTGCATCATGTGAGACTGAGATGAATAATATCAATAGAGAATTAGATCAGATATCTTATTCTCTTAAGCTATATAAAGAATATCAAGATGAGTACAATCAACTCTCTGAGAATTATAATTACATTGAGACTATTAAATACTATGCATCTCCTACTACTGGTATTCAATTAGTATTTATGGAGATGTATATGAGTAAGATTATTAGTCTAGCCAATGAGTTGTTATCATTACTCTTCAATGGCAGATTCATGATACAACAATTTATCATTAACGAATCAGAGTTCAGGATTCCTTGTCTTACAGACAATTATACCATAGATGACATTTCATCTATGAGTAGTGCACAGGTATCTATGATATCTATGATATTGAGTTTCTCATTACTCTATCATAGTAGTACTAAGTATAATATTATTAAGCTAGATGAGATAGATGCTCCTCTAGATGAAAATAATAGACTTATGTTTATAGATGTACTAAATGAGATTATGAATATAATGCATACAGAGCAGTGTATTATGATCTCTCATAATAGTGAGTTACAATTAGATACATCTGATGTTATAGTGCTTAAGAGCACTAATCTAAGTTCAGATTATACTAAGGGAAATATTATATGGAATTACAATAATCAATAAGAAGGGGGAAGTGTATAAATGAAAAAAGAAAGTGTAATTGATGGATATAATCTTCTATGCAGAATTGAAAAATTGGAGAATTTTATTCAGACTTTAGAAAAAGCTTCATCAGCATCTATCTGTATTGGAACTACTCTATCTTCATCTGCTTATTCTTCATATAATGGGACTAGAGAAGAGTGGAAATATCCTATTGATGAAAATGATATTAATGAGATTATAGTTATATTAAATAAAAAACTAGAAGCTCTTAATAGAGAGCTAGCTGCTCTATAAATTAAAAAGAGAGAGGACTATATTGATGAGCGAAATTAAATTGAATGAGAAGCAGCTTAAAGAATCTGCTTTGATTAATAAAATACATACATTACAGAATTTTATTGGTGAGTTTATTGTATGGCAACAGCAATCTAATAGAAATAAAGGTATTAACGAATTTAAACTAAGAATAGATGCTGAAGGCCAAGATTCTGGTTATTGTATATCAACTGCTATAGATCAAAAAACTGTTGATGATATAATGAGAGTTATTATAGATAGAAAAGAAGAACTTCTCAATGAATTAGCATATAGTGTAAATAGGTTATAAATATGACTATAGAAAGAGCAATTGAAATATCTAATATAATCAGTGATATTAATGAAATAAATACTACCATTGAAAGAATTGAAAAAGATAGTAGAGGAATAATGATAGGCACTACTGAAATCGAATGTCCTAAAGAGAACATTGTATGTCCTTTAAGTCCTAAATTAATTTATGATTACAATAGTTTTATACTTATTAATAGAAAAAGTAATCTTCATGTAACTATTCTTAATGCATTACAGAAAGAGAAGAAAAGACTTGAAGATCAAATAAAGTCAATGAATGATGAAAATGATTATCATGCTGTAGATTTTTCTGGGAATAATATATAAAATAAGAGAGGATGTATCTTAATGACACTAATGGATGCTAAGAATATTGCTGATACTTATGGTAGAATTAAATCTCTAAGAATTTTCTTAGAAAGAGGAAAGACGTATACTCAGTCGTATACATTAACTGAAACTGATAGAGAAGGAATTCTTCCTATCACAATATCAATTACTCATGAGCAAGTAGGAGTACTCCTAAAAGAACTAGAGAAAGAGCTTGAAAGATTAGAGTCAACTCTCAATTATTCTCAAATTGTAATCAGACCTAATGAACTTACAATGGAGAAAGAATAATGGTCAATATAGAAGGGCTACCTAAACCTAGAGTATTAGCTGCTCTTTATAATAAAAGTAGAGCTGTAGGTATAGGACAATATCAATATAACCCACAGCATAATATGACTTATAAAGAAGCAGAAGCTTTGCTAGAGAATAAATCTACTTTTGATCTTTTATATGGAAGAGTTATGTATTTTTCTATGGAACCTGATGCTGTTGAAATTGATAACACTCTATATGATAAGTATCTAAAAGATGATGGTCGTATGGAGAGAGTTATCAATGAAATAAAAAAGTCTAAAGGTATAAAATAAAAATTACATAACACTTTAATAAGAGAAGAAGATTTTCGGCCAATCTTATTCTCTTATCCACACAGTTTTACTTCATTAATTTCATTTCGGCATTCCGTCCCCCTTTCAGAAGAACAAACCTCCAATTAATAGCTGGATACCTAGCAGAGTATCCAGCTATTAATTTTATTTTTAAATACATTAAACATATTTATAATGATGGAGTTTTATAAGTGTATAGTAACCTCTCTATTAAAGAATAAGAATCAGCACTTTTCATACTTTCTTTATAATGAAGACAACAAAAATTTGCACTATGTTGCATCAACTAACAGTTTTCATTTACAATAAGAGAGTTGATAGTGTTAAATTTTCTAACCAGAGAGTTTATAAAGCTTATATTACTCTATTTTTAAGAGATAAGGGGTAGAGGCTAATAAGCTTCTACCCCTATGTTTTAGTTTTAACACGTAATCCACTATAAAATAATAGAATTAGAATGAATGAGGTCTAGAGTATATGGGAGAAAACAAAATTGTAGTATATAGAACTCGTATAGAGATCAATAACTATGATATGAAAGACTCTTATATTATAGAAAAGACTTTCTCTATATGGGACCCTATTAGGCATAAAGCTTTTCCTAAAGCTATGATATATGATGAAGATACTAGAACACTAAAACTTCCAAGAGGTATTGATATACATTGGTTGGAAGATATATTTAAGTGTGATGCAGTATATGATACATCATGTGATCCTTATGAAGAAATAGGACCAACTGATATAAAATATCTTCCAAGAGATACAGCACAACAGACAGCTCTTAGATTTATGCTAGGAGTTGATGAGTATAAATTCACTGAACAGAGAACAATGTTATCTGTAAACCTTCCTACCGGTAAAGGTAAGACTTATTGCTCTATAGCTACAATGGTTGTAATGAATTTAAAGTCTATTATAATCACTAATTCTATAGAGTGGCTTAAACAGTGGAAGAGATTTATATTAGACTATACTGATATACAAGAAGATGAGATAATGTTCATTAGTGGCTCATCTTCAGTTGCTATGAATACCAGACATCCTAATCCTAAACATAAAGTATATCTTGTTACTCATGCTACTCTACAGCAATATGGAGCTAATAATGGATGGGATAAGATTCATGAGTTATTTAGAGCTATCAAAGTAGGATTGAAGTTTTTTGATGAAGCTCATCTTAACTTTGATAATATGTATAGAATAGATTACCATACAAATACATATAAGACATTCTATGTAACTGCTACACCTGGTAGATCAGATAGGATGGAAGATGTCATATATGGTAATTATTTTAGAAATGTACCTGCTATAGATCTTTTTGATGAAGAGAAAGATCCTCATACTGAATATATAGCTATTAAATATAACAGTCATCCTACAGCTATAGAAATAAAAGACTGTAAAAATAAGTTTGGATTTGATAGAAACAAATATGCTGCTTATGTATTAAATAAAACTAATTTCTATAAATTACTATATGTACTCATATGCCAAGCTATGAGAAAGAGAGGTAAACATCTCTTCTATATAGGACTCAATGAATCAATACAGAGAGTAAAAGACTGGATCGAAGCCAATTTCCCCGATTTAATAGGGGATGTAGGAGTCTTTACATCTGTAATAGATAAAGAGAATAAGAATGAGCAGCTTAATAAGAAGATCATTCTAAGTACTACCAAATCAGCTGGAGCTGCTGTAGACATAGAAGATCTTGTAGAGACTGTTAATCTAGCTGAGCCATTTAAATCCAAAATAACTGCTCAGCAGACATTTGGTAGAACTAGAAAGTCTGGTACTGTTTATAAAGATGTAATAGATTATGGTTTCTCTTATTATAGAACTTACTATAATGCAAAGAAACCTATATTTATGAAATATGCAACTAAGTTCTCTGAAGTAAATGTAACAGATTCAGATCTAGATTCTACATTTAGAAGAGAAGTTACACAACAAAATGAATTGATACATCCTCTTGGATATTGTGATCCTAAATATGAATTTCCATTAATATAAAAATAATAGATAGAGGTATTAATTTACCTCTATCTTTTTTTGTAATAATTTATAATTTTAATTATATATTATATTATTGGATAAAAGATATGGGCTTATTAACGTAGCGTAATGAAATGAGACTCATATCCGAGTCTATAATTTTGGTCATCTGGATACCAATAAATCCAGACTCTAAAGAAGGAGGAAACTACAATGGCAAAGAAGACTGAGAAGGAAAAGACTGAGCTCACCAAGGCATACGAGGCCATGGGAGAAGCCATGGAGAACTGGGTGAAGGCCATCGGCGACCGTGTGAAGGCCGAGGTGGAATCCATCATCTACAAGAAGGAAGATGAAAAGCCTGAGGCTCCCAGTGAAACTGACGAAGGTTTCACAGATGAGAGCAAATGGGGCACCTGCACCCCTGCTTTCATCCTTGAAAACGGACTCGCTGAATCTGAGGAGCGGGCTGTGGAGGTCGCCCAGTTCCTGAAGGATCATCCTGAAAAGAAAGATTTCGAATTCCTCAAGGAACTCTTCATCAAGACCCAATTCAAGCTTCCTGCTGATCGGCGGCGGAATTCCTATGATGTGGATTTCTTTCAGATGGCGATCATCATGAAGGACGATCCTATCAAGGTCTCCCAGGAAGAAGCCAAGAAAGCTGAAGAAGCTCCTGAAGTTTCTCAGGAACCTGAGGCTCCTGCCAGCAATGAAGCTCCGGCTTCTCAGGAAGAAGCTCCTGATGTGGCTCATCCGGCTGCCCAGACGATTCCTGTTCAACAGAATCCGTTTGGGTACAATCCAATGGAGCAGTTCCTGCGTGGGATTTCCATGGAATCCCAGCCCATGGCTGATCAGCAGCCGATGGTGTTCACTGCTCCTCCCCAGCCTCAGCAGACTGCCCCTCAGAGGAATATCGTCAACATGAACGGCATTCTGTATGAGGTCGCTCTGAATCAGCAGGGTGCTCCTGTTCTGATTCCCCTTGCCTCTGTGGAGGGGATTCAGCAGGTAAACCCTACTGAAACTCAGCAGGTTCCTCCCCCTCATCCTGCTGGGTTCGTCGTGAAGGAGAGGGAGAAGAAAGAGATCGTTGACACTGGGATGAAGGTCGAAGGTGATCTGCCTGGTGTTGATCCTTCTCTGATCAGAGAAGAGCCTGTGAAGGTCAAGATCACTCCCATGGTGGAAACTGAGGAAACTCCTGCTGAGAATCCTCTTCTTTCTATCGTCAAGGGTGGGCATCCGGAGATCTCTGAGGAAGCGGGGAATACCCTGCTTTGGGACGTGCTGGGCACAATCAAAGACTCCGGTTTCACCTGCGACTTTAGGGAGCTGAGAGACGAAGCTATGGCTCCTGTTGGCATTTATGAGTTCCATCTCTTCAACGGAGATCAGGAACTCACCGATCTCAAATTCATCGTTGACCTTGGAAAAGTCTTCGATAAAAGAGCTAAATTCTCCATTGGAGCATCTGCCGGCCTTGAATATAAAGAATGGTTTGAGCTCCAGAAGAATGTCGGGAAGAATCTCGTCTACACCGACGAGCTCCTGACCAAGTTCTTCAAAAACGGGCGGAAATGGCTCTTCAACCAGAAGGCCATGTACAATCGCCAGTGGAGAGATATCAACAAGAACTTCGTGGATCTCTCCACCATTCCTGAGCAGCCCAACAAGGAGTCCAGGCAGACCCTCAATGGCATCATCAGCGACCTGTACAACTGCAGGGAGCTTCAGGCTGCCATCAGCGATATCATCCCTGATCCTCGGTTCAGGGTGATTGAGTATACCAATGGTGTGCTGATCATGACCAATGATGATGTCAAGGACAACATCCTGGGGAGCTATCGCAAGGATCCCCTGATCGGGATCTGTTATGGTGGTGATGGGAAGAACGTCGCCACCGTCAAGAGTCCTTCTGGTGAGGTGCAGGTAACTGTTCCTCACAATGCCGGTCTCACCAAGTAATTTCCTCAGCAAAAATAGTCCCTCACCATTAATTTGGTGGGGGATTATTTTTTATTAGTTATATAATATAAGATTAATAAGAATAAAAGGAGGGTATATTATTATGCCATCTTCTTTGATAGATCCGTTGGTTTATTCATCTTATGAAAAGATGACTGATGATCTTTATTGGTTATCCAGTAATCTTCTATTAAGATTTAATGTAATATTAGCACACTATGATAAAGAGACAGGTAGAAGAAGCGGTTTTCATAAAGAGTTCAAATATCCTTCAAATAAAACTTCTTATAATTATTTAAAGACTATTAGAAGAAGTTTTGATTATTATCTAAGTCTAGAGACTTATTATAGAAGAAACGGTGAAGATAGAATATTTGTTCCCATTAAAGTGCAAGATATATTATCTATAAGGATTGGATTACAAGCAGTATTTAGTTGGTTTAATGATAAACAATATGAAGGACTATATGCAACTAGAAATGGAAAATTAATTATGACATCTCCAACTCCTAGTTACATTATAAGTCAGTTACCTGGAGGAACTTATATAGAGTTTAAACCTATAATAGTAGAAAGACCTACAGGTGTTGATGATAAAGAGCCAGGTATATTTATGGGTTTTTCTGATAGTTTTGGAATCAGATTAACTCTTAATAGATTTATGGGTTTTAAATATATTATAGATAGCATTAATATGTATGAATCTGCTCAGCTTATGTTAAATTATCTTGGAAGACCTGAACTTGGGTCTTTTCTATATTCTTTCACAACAGAAGATAATGATAGTGATAATGTGTGGGAGAGAACAGATATTAAACAAAACAATAATAATAGAAAAGAGTCTATCAGGAGATTACTACCAAGTAGTAAGACTGCTCAATCTATAGAAAGTTTAGAATAATCATATGGAAAGGATTGAGTTTATCATATGGACCTATCTCAAGGATTTCCATTGTATGAAAATGTATCAGAACTTCTATCTGTAATTTCAGAAAAGAAGACTACTGAGATGATAAGAGAAGCTATTAGACAGAAAAAACAATTTCCAGAACCTGGAGATATGATTTTAAAGATTGCTAATGAAAGAGGACAAGAAGGAACTGTTATAGTAAATAAAGATTATTGTGATCATATAGTTTCTGAGACTAATAAAGATATGATAAGAGATATTATAGAGAGTAATCATATACCTACTATATTAGAGTATTTAACTCTATCAGGTGAAACTGTAAATTCAGAAAAATATGATACTTCTCTAATGACTAAACTCATGGAATATAAAGTACTAAAAAGTGCATGGATTCCAAAAGAGATCAGAAACTTTTTAGTAGAGAAGTCAGAAGATCCTAATGATGCTAAAGATTATATGATATTTTTAACTTTTCCTAATGGAATTAAGAATAATCTACTCTTTCTAGCATTAGCTCCATTTATTAACAACATAGTTCCAAATAAAGAAGAACCAAATGATCCACAAAAAGGATATATAGAGATTATTGTATATCCATGTGGAGATTATGATAGAATAAATCATTTAGTTTCCAGAGTATTTGAAGCTATATAAATAAGAGAATAGAGGGCAAAATACCCTCTATTCTCAATTTTGTAAAAGTCGATTTTTTCAATTATATAAAATACTATTGAGTATTTTATAATACGGTGGATATGGATGTAATTTGATTTTTTACTTTTTATACTGTAAGTATCATTGGTTGATACATATTGTTAGCAAAGCTGACATGAGCATCATCCAGCTTCTGTACTATCTCATCTCTTCTACTGGCTTTCTCTTGTAGATCTTGTAATTTAAGATCTATATTAGCATATACATTTTCAAGACCATCAAACAGTTTAAGATTCTCATATAGATAGCTGGCAACATCACAGATTGCTAGTTGTTCAAATGTTTCCATCTGAGTTTGACTGATAGTCATTAGATTCTTAGGATGTTTAGTGAATAGACGGATAGGAACTGTCCTTAGACTCTTAATATTATCAATATTAACAGAGTCTGTAATCTTTACCATATTAGGTGCTTTAAACTCTAAATATAGATTGTTCTGGAATATTGAAGTAAGATCACTAAGAGCTTGGAATCTAAATACGTCATCAATACCATATGATGTAGCAATAGTATCTAGATATCCATATTGAACAGATCCATATATAGAAGTCTTGGACAATACACTAAAGTCAATATCACCAACACCAATAATCTCTGCAGAGTTTATTTTTTCTTCATCAATTAAGTACCAACCATTCTTTTTAGGTGTATTAATATCTAGAAGATATAAAATATCATTTGGAAAATATCTAGAGAATGTAGAAAGAGTATCTTCATCTATTACATCTGCCCATGTATCTTTAGCAATTTCTTTAGGTAGATTTAGGAGTCTGGTTCCTAATCTACGTTCTATTTTATTTAAAAGCTGTTCCATTCTATTCATAGCTATATAGATATCTCCTTTATGATGAGAATTATATTTCTTTTATTAATATGTAATTTAATCATATATCATATAGACGACTAATAGAAAGGGGAGCTTATTATGATTCTTATTAGTGAATTGGTAAAAAGACTTAATGACCATATCAATCAATATGGTGATTGCCCAGCAATGATCGTAATTCAAAATAGTGAAGAGGATTATAAATTTACAGCTGTAGAAGACACATTAACACTACAGATTACAAATAAAGATATAGATGAAAATCATAAAGAGACCACAATTGCATTTCTTGGATATATAGAATAAAATAGAAAGGAATATTCTTATGGACAAACCAATAGGACTTTCTGAATTATTAAAAACATTATCTCAATATGAAAAGATGTTTGGAGATATTCCTGTGATATATACTTCTGATAATGGTATTACTAATCAGATTTGTAATATTGATTTATGTGCTGTATCTGTTAATGATGATAATGGAGATCATGTAGGATTTAATGTGTTTATTAACTTAAAAAATAAATTTGATTATAGTACTTTAAAGAAGAAAGAAGAGGAGGAAGCAGAGAATGAAGATCAGTGAAGTGATGAATATTCTTCAAAAATATAAAGAAGAATATGGTGATATTAATGTAGCATTTATCTCCAATATTGGAGAACAGAATACAGTTAATAATATTGATGTATTATCTTTCTATGATACAGAGAATCCTGATGTAACTGAAAATATTGTGATTATTAGAGATCAATTTGACTATAATCAGTTTACTGGTGCTGAATATGATGGAGAACCAAATGATGAAGATTGGGCAAATGGATATCCTGGATATGAGATTACTGAGAAAGAGATAGAAGATCCAGATTCTGATTATTGGGATTCTGGTTGTCCTATTGAAGATACAGAGGGTTGAGTACTTTGGGAACTGATGTAATATACTTTGAATTAAACAATTGGTTTAGAGGAAGAAATTATCCTCCTGGAGAACCTTTTGATAGTTGGATTAGAACACATCAATTATCAGATGATGACTGGTGTAAAAAGAATAAGATCTGTGTCAGATATGGAATGATAGACATGTCTGATAACTATATAGTTACAGCTACAAGGGAATGGGTAGAGAAGAATTGTTCACAATTGTTAACAGATGAGAGTTATACTTATAAGACAATTATTCATTATAAAGGTGAAGATACTATAAAAGAACACAGTAAGAAATATTCTGATTTCTTGAGTTATCCAAGTGATCCTAAATATCCTGATGAAGTGTATAGTAAAGTAGACAGTTGGCCGTTCTTAGAATATGAAGAAGATAACTTTGGCGCTCATTTCTATCAACAGCCTTATGATATAGATGATGATGAAGAGGAAGATAATGAATGATGTAGTATACTTCTATTTGAATGATTGGTACTATCCTGAAGAGGAACCTTATATTAGTTGGATGCTTGGTGAGAAAGATAATAAATCCGTATTCCAAGATGAAGACTGGGTAAAAGAAAATAAACTATGTGTTATATTGGTTCCATATGTAATGGATATATACTTCTTCATAACTGCTAAGAGAGAATGGGTAGAAGAGAACTGTCCATCTATCTTGACTGAATACTCAGAGTATACAAGAGAGCCAGATGAAAATGGAGAAGTGCTTGATCCTATATGTGGAAAATATAAAACATATTGTGAAGAGAATATTGGAATTACTATTCAAGATGGTTATTTGAAATAATATAATAGGGATAGGTAGAATTACCTATCCCTTTCTTTTTTGTTATTTGTAAAAGTCGATATTTATAGTTATATAATATAGTATTGAATAAGTATAGATAGTATCTGCAGCAACAGATACTATCTAACTTGTATCCCAACTCTGAAAGGAGGTGAGATACATGAAGCTCTCTGAAAAGTTCGAAAGAACTGTCAGAGTAACTGGTCCTGATAACAAAGAACTGGAAAAATATAAACTCCAGCAAGAATACTATGAACTATTCAAGAATCCTGGAGTTCGATTCCCTATAACCAGTAATTGTTATTCTGGGAACAGTAATAAAATGAAGGCCTGATAGCCTTAGAGAGTGAGTCGAGTAACATTCAGCTCACTCTCTACTATAATGTATTCAATTAAATAAAAATAAAGAGAAGGATACTCGTTAAAACCAGAAGGGGATAATAAAATGAAGTATGCTATCACTAAAGAAAACAAAGAACTTGCATCCAGCAAAACTCTGGGCAATGCTCTTGTGTCTGCGATGATTATGCTCATCGCTGTTTTGGGACATATCATTCACGAGGAAGGCCTCGTAGTAACTGCCATGTCTTTCAGCATGGCATTTTGCACCGTTGGCATCAACAATTTCTGCTTCTGGTGCTACTGCAACCGGAAGCTGAAAAAGGAGAGGGGTTAATCACCCCTCTCCAAATCCCAGTTTATTTTTTTAGAATTTATTAGTAAGATTACCAGCCATGAAAGCATCAAACTGATCAGCTAGAGATTTCTTAGACATGTTATTCATATTACCCACATTAGGATTATAATACTCATCATCATCATCTAATCCATAAGCTGGATTGAATACTTCATCTGGTATAGTAGTAATTCTAGTTTGATCTTCAGTAAGAACAGCATTATATTTCTGTTGATAAGCCATTCTTCCTAGCTTAGTAGCAAGGATCTTTTGCATAGCCTGTTCATCTTTCTCATGTTCAGACTTTACCCAATCCTCATATAGAACAGCACTGGTTGCTTTAATAGTTTTTAGCTGTTCTTCTACTTGCTCATCTTCTATAAGATCAATATCCTGAATTATATCTTCTTTATTATCATCAATACCAAATACAGCTTCTTCAAGATCAGCATCTGTTTTTAATACTCTTCTCTCAATACCCCAGTTAGTCTTAAGGTCAGAACCGGAGTAATACATATAAAGAGCCCAGAGCCACGAGAAGATTCCGTCATCATGTGAGTTTATAGAATGCTCTACTTTACCATTCTTTTTTATCTCCATACCACATAGTTCATTATACAGTATAGGAGACACAATTTTATCTTTATGATACTCTACTCTATCTCTTAGAATTTCTATTAATTCATCTCTTTTTCTCTTACTGGAATCAGATCCGTATACTCTAATCTTTTGAGATCTTCTTTGTACAGGACCAGTTCCACCAAATCTCTCTTCCAGTACTCTATCTTCTATAGTGTACCATAGATTTCTTTTAATAGAAGATCTAACCAGTTTAGCTAGTACACTGGCTCCATATCCACCATTTCGCTCTATATTAATAACAGCATTAGGAAGATACTTAACCAGTTCCATAAGTAGAGATGCTAGTTCTGGTGTAGATATATAGTTGCAATTGAAATCTGCTACAACCTTTGTTGTATAACTATCTACTATAGTTATAGCAGAACTATCCTTATTATAACCTCCAGATACGTCAACACCAATCAGCGGAGGATATCTATTTAGATTAAAGTTATTAAGCTGCTCATAGATATTAAAGCTAAACTTGTTAAAGAATACCATAGTGTTTATAGGATTCTTAACAAGAGACTTAATAATATCAAGATCTTCCTGGGAGAATGGGCAGTTACTATTGGACTGAGACCACTCTAGAAGAATCTCTCTTCTAATAGCAGGCCAATCCAACTGCATATTGATACAGATTTGTTTAAACCATTGCTCACTCTTACCAAGTTGCTGATAAGTAAATTTGATATATACAAAGTTGCTATTTTGATTTGAGTTGATGATATCCATCAACTGTTGATAATTAGCACCATAGAAAATTTTCTCATTAAATTGAGTAGCAGCATCTTTCTGATGGAATGCATAAAGACCTTCATCGGTAGTAAGTACACCAGGAGTTGTTGTAATAATCATACCTGAAGGTTTACCATTAGCTCTAGCATAGTTTGCTGCAGTCATAAATGCAGGAACCATATTAGGATAGATTACATAGTTATATGGTACGAATGCCCATTCGTCTGCGTATATAATAGGTACAGTTCTACCTCTCATTAGCGATGCAGCAGAAGTTTGGTTTCTTGCTGATGCAACAGTACGAATGATATTACCATTAAATGGATGCTGTATAGTCTCTACATTACTTCTAGGTTTAATCTTCTTACCATCTGTAGTATATGTAGAGTTCATCTTAAGATACTCAGGAAGTAGATCTCTAATTCCTTTAAGCTCACCTAGGTTATAAGTAGCATCTTGTAGTCTCTTATTCAGGAAGCTAATCTCTGCATTATCAGTACCAAAGTTAAACAGCCATAGAATCCATGTAAGAACTGCAGTGGTCTTACCACACTGACGAGGAATCTCTTCAAATATATTAAGGTTCATTGAGCAGCAGAAGGATAGAGCTAAGTTTGCCCTATTGAGCTCATACATGATACCTCTATTAGTACCTGAAGATGGTATCCTTACAACTTCTCGAACAAAATACCAATAGTTAAATCTACATTCTCTCAAAACCCTAAGCTTCATATCATAAGACAAGTTAGGATCATGAGGATCAATAGCTGCCAGAGCTGGATCGAATAGCTGTAAGTGGAACTTACAGTTTTCTATCCCTTGGCTTTTGAGATAAGAATATATTTCAATGAAGGATTTATTTTTAGTACTTTTCTGGTAATAGACTCTTACTTCTTGCTTACCGTAACTAACCATAATCCTTCTCCTTTCTATCGAGTTTATTTATTATCAAAATGTTGACCTAATCAGATTAAAAAGAAGGCTATAGTACCTAATGATAGTATATTTAACTTTATATTAAAAGAGTTAATGTAAGGGAGAAGTTCTTATTATGGAAATGACCTTTAAACAATATATAAATAATCCCATGGGAAGAGGCTCTTCCATATTCTCTGGAAGAGATGTATATAAAAAAGAATACACAGAAAAGTTTGATAAGCTTCTATTAAGAGAAGCTGGTAATATATACTATAAATTATACTACGATGATAGGAATGATCATTACTTCTGTTATATGAAGATGCCTTCTGAGACTGTAGAGAATTTTTACTACGATGTAGTAATTAAATTCTTACCTATAGATAAGAAGGTTAATAAAGGAGAACAGAATCTAAACAACTATAGAGTTCAGTTCTATTCAGATGATCCTGCTTTCTTCTATACGTATCTACATGTATTTATGGAGAAAGATTTATTTGTAGATGAACTTAAATCTAAAGTTCCTAAAGCTGTTTATAAAGATGATAAGCATATCAGAAACCCAGCTGGCGTAGTTGGATATGTAAAAACTCTATATTTTGCATATCTGTTTATGAATTTAAAACAGCTGTTTCAAAAATATATATACAAAGCATATGGGGAAGAATATAATAGATCAAAATTCATTAAAGAATTTGAAGATATGGATAAGAAGCTCACTACAAGACAAGATCTTGAAAGAGAGCTTCAGAAAAAGAAAAGATTAGAAGAAAAACGACAGAAACAACAGGAGAAGGATAATACTCCTGCTCCTGAAGAAGAAAATACTAATAAGAATAAAGTTAAGAATATATCTACTGTTGGTAGGATTAAGAATGTACCAACAACAAAGAAAATAGGTAAAGTAAAACCTGTTAGAAAGATATAATATAAAAATGAGATTGGAGCCCACTAGCTTTGTGAGCTCCAATCTTTTTATTTCTATTTCCTTTTTGGTTGTAACCAACATCCCGCACTCGTGCCATCCGCAACCGCCAATTATATAGAAACCTTAAATATTACTATAATGTTATTTTTGATGAATAAATATTCTATTACTATCCATTATATTTAATAGGAGGTTTATATATTTATGGAAGAAATTGATAGAAGAGTTGGAGAATTTATGATCAATATTCTTGAAAAATCTAAAATGTATGATAAAGTAAAAGAAGAGAATGAACTACTGAAAAATAAATTGGAAGTTCTTAGCCATAACTATGAAATTGCTGTAGAAGAATGCAGAGATATGAAAAGAAAGATAGCCTCTCTACAATCTGCTAATGATGGTTATAGAGAAGTTCTTGAATATAAAGATTCTATTATTGATAAGTATGGCAGAGCAGTTGGAAGACTTTGTGGTATAAATTACGAAAAGAGAGGATCAGCTGTTTTATCAGAAGATCTTATTGATGTATTAGATGTAGTATCTACTAGTGAAGCAGCTCTTCCTATAGGAGCTACTTTTAAAGAAATATATGAAGAGAATCATCCATATGAAGATTATAATCCTAATTTTGATATTGATGATTTAAAAAGTGCTATAAATGAAACTAGTAATATGATTAGAAATAATAATCCATATACAAGATTTAATAATGGTTTAAAACCTAGAACCTATCATATATTTATGCCAGGAGATTTTCAAGTTAATGATATTCCATATACTGGCGAGGATGATGAAGTATGATACATTTTGTTCATGGTAATATGTTTGATACTAAATATGATGCTTATATAAACCCTGTTAACTGTAAAGGAGTTATGGGAGCAGGATTAGCTTTGGATTTTAAATATAAGTATCCTATCAATTTTGAAGCGTATAAAGTAGTATGTAATTCTGGTGCTCTAAAACCTGGTGGTATATACTATACAGTTCAAGATCATACTGTAATAATCAACTTTGCTACTAAAGATCATTGGAAAGATCCTTCTAGAATCGAATGGATAGAAGAAGGATGTAGAAAGCTTAGAGATTTCTGGCTATCTAACCAAAATATTATAGAATCTGTAGCAATTCCTAAACTGGGTTGTGGACTAGGAGGATTGAAGTGGTCTGATGTAAGACCTATACTTATTAAATACTTTAATGATATTAATAATATAGATATTTATATCTATGAATAAAAGAGAAGAGTTAGATACAGCAGATAAGATATATATGTATATGCATAAAAGAGAAGAGTTAGATACAGCAAATAAGGTAGAAAGATATGTATTAATAGCTCTTATTCCTATTAGTCTATTTAGATGGATAGTATTACTTATTATATTATCTCTAATAGAACTAGGACTTATTATATATAAGAATAAACTAAATAAAGAAATAGAAGAAGAGGAAAACAATTGGAGAGAATTATCTTCCTATTTAGGTGAAACGGAATATAAAATTGATAAGGGTGATGAATAAATGAGAGATGATATACAGATAAAGTTTTCACGCATAAAGAATTGGAAGAATAAAGAAGAAGAGGATGAAGATAGTAGTTGGAAGACTATAGATAATACATGGAAAATAGAAAGAATAATACTAATAGCTCTTATTCCTGTTAGTCTATTAAGAATAACTTGGTTGGTTATCTTATTATCTGTATTAGAGCTATTATGTATTACTAGATTTATTAGAATAGAGCAAAGATATTTTGATTGGAATCAAGCTAGCAAAAATATTTTTGGTGATAAAAACGAGGTGGATGAATAAATGGCTGACGTAATTCCGGATACAACTCATATTGATCTCTTATATACTAATATTAATAGAATTGGAGAAAGTGTAGAATCTCTTAAAGAAGAGAAAACTCTTAGAGAACAACTTAAAGAAGCTCAAGAGAAAGCTGATTATTTTGAACAGAAATATGCAGAGTTAGTTCATAAATGTAATCAATATGAAGAATTATTGAGAGATTTTGATAACGTAGCAGATCGTATTATAGATAATTTTAATGGTATAGTAAATGGTATCAGAATTAAATATGATGAAGGTTTTATCAGAAAGAATTATAAAGAAATGGATTTTTCTACTTCAGGAAATGTTCCTGTATATATTTATAAAAATGAGACATTAAGGTATATATCTAATTTTATAATTTCAGTTAGAAACTATAGTAAGAATAATGGTTATACAGCATTAGATCCTTCTACTATAAATCCTAAAGAAAGAAAGTTGGCTACTCGTGCATTTAAATCTATAAGAGAATACTATAAGTATCTTATTAGTTAATAAGGAAGTGCATTAGTATGAGTAAAGTTAATTTCGTTGGATTTGATATAACTGACAAAAGGCAAAAATTGATTCCTGTTATGTCTGATATAACAGGTAAAGAATTGGTTAATGAACTTAGAAAATTAAGAGGATCTATAACTTCTGATAGAAAAGATAATTCTAATAAAACTACATTTGAATTAGAACAATATATAACTATACTTGAAGGAGACATTGAGGATTATAAAGCTAGAATTGATGAACTAGAATCTAAACTATCAGATTATGAATATAAATATAATAATTTGTCTAATAAGTTAAATGAATATCTTAATAGTATTATCAAGATATTCTTTAAAAATGATTCTTCTAATAAAATAATTAATATTAATTATGATGATTTTATGAGACCATTTATAGAAACACTTGACATGATAAAAAATAAACATAAAAGATTTTTCAAACAAAATCTTCTATTTTGCTTTGATAACTATACTATATGTAGAATTACAAAAGATGATAAAATTCCTATTGATGAAGAGATATGTAATTATAAACTTGGATATGATGATTAATCTAGTTATTTAAAAAGATCTATAGTCCTATATTTAATATTAAATAGATTTTCAACAGTATAGTATAGAGTTGTAATTTCTTACTGGAGGTTGATAAAGATGGCCGAATCTTTAATAAACCCATTAGAAGATAAAATATATGAACCTCAGAAGTTTATCCCTGTGGATGAGTGGATTCCTGATGAGGAAGATATTATCTTTAGATATACTAAAGGAGCTATCCTATTAAATATATCAGAGTATTTTAATATGGAGACTCCTAATCTAGATTTAGATACTTTTGTATTGAAAGTTAAGAGATCATATGGTACTCCTGATATGACAGAACATATGACTCGTTATATGAATTATTTTGAAAAGTTCTATGATAAAGAACATGAGTTACTTCTAATATATTACACTATTAAGTATCTAATAGATTACGAACCTGCTTATTCTGTAGATGCTTTCTTCTATGACATTGATAAGTACTTCATGTCTGGCAGTATATTCTACAAAGCAGGATTGATGAATAGAGATAATTATTCTCTACATCTTAATTGGGTTAATAAGAATAATCCTAACCTTCAGTATAATGATAGACATGCTATGATGCTGATGAAGATCAGTCTTATTATGAATATCATTATACCTCTTCTATGTCATTATATGTATCGACATCCTCATAATACTACTGAGTTTCTTCTATCTATATATGATATTCTTCTCAGTAAGTTTGATGCTGATATATATAATAAGATATATGAGACAGCAATCTCTAATGTAATTCAATCTGAAAGAAGAAATAAAACATTATGGAATCTACAGGATATTCGTGGTAATAATATTACTACACATGCTCTTGAGTGTTGTAAAAATATCCTGATTAATATCGTTCCTAAGTATAAATACTCTCTTAATCTAGTTCACTTTAATTACAAATCTATACTGAGAAGTACAGGGTACCAAGTTCTGGATAGAGTTATGTCCCATTTAGTAGTGATACTAAATGCAAACCTCTCTAATTGCTGGAAACCCCTAAGAGCCTTCTAGCCTATATTATAGGAGTCGAAAGACAGAAACAAATAGAAGGATGAACTATGAGGAAACTCTAAGGTTTACTAACAATGGGCAACCAGCAGCTAAGCCATATTGTATATGGAAAGTTCAACGACTAGAGTAATCCAAGTGGATGAAAATGGGAGGCATCTCTACAATAGAGATGAAGATATAGTCTCAACTTCTATGGAAACATAGAGCAGTTCTTTATTAAGAACGGTATAGGATTAACGACCCTATATGAAGACATTTGATAGAATATGAGTTCTCATATATACCTCTCAGTAGTAGTAAAAGAGATCTAGATAATAACAGTGAATTTGATAAGTTTGAATCTTTTCTGGCTAAACAAGATGAATCTCTTATCATTCAGACTGATGTATCTGCTAAGAGTACTATGCAGATGATAGAGATGAAGTTTGGTCCTTTTAATATAGACGAAATAGCATTCTATAAAAAGAATCTATCTGATAGTGCTTATAGACCTGTAATAAATGAGTTTCAGAAAACTCTTGTATTTAATCTATTCTATAAATACTTTGGAGATCCTCAATCTACCAAAGCTATTAATCTAGATGATTATATTAAGCTTATCATATCTTCTAAAAAGATATTGGAAGCTAACTCTCTTGTAATCTTACCCTATATTATCAGTAGTAAAATAGTAAGATTGGCATCCAGAAGAAATATAAATAAGAAAGAACTAATCAAGCTAGAATCTTCTGAACTATGGGAAAAAGTTAAAGAGAAATATAAGAGTGAGAAAATAGAAAAGTACATTCAGAATATAATTGCTCAGATACTCACATCAGAGTTCCAAATCATAGATTACTATGATAAAGATCTTAATGGTAAGATTATAGATGTAATACCTGAGTTGATTATAGAAGAAGTATTACTATATATACTACTAATATGAAACAATATAAGAGTAGACTAATTACAGTCTACTCTTATTTTTTTTTAACAAAAAATGAAGCAGAGTACTACTCCGGAGGTAGTACTCTGTTTCATCAGCAGGAAGTATCATGAGAGATGACCCGACACAAGAAGAAGAGAGGAAGTATCCGTACATGAACCCGATTACTAAAATGTTATAAATTATTTTTCATAAAAGATAATATATAAAGCTACGAGTACTACATATGCTCTTCGTGATGGTTACTCGGGCAATGGTGTTTTTTGTGGTTTCGCATTTGTTATTCTCAGTAACCATTCAGGTGCGACCGCCTGGTCTCATGGCGCTGCCCTATCATTTAAACTATATGTTTTTTATTGTGATTATTTTTCTCAAAGTAGTGGCACTCACTATAGTCTTCGTGGTGGTCTCTCGAACCGTGGACTCTATTGTGGTGCTTTCTATGTTGCTCTCAGCGTCGGCTCTGGTTATACCGACTGGGCCCGTGGCGCCGCCCTATCATTTAAACTATATGTGTATTATTTTTATCAAAGTAGTGGTACCCATTATGCTATTCGTGGTGGTGCCTCTAGTAATGGCTTCTATTGTGGCGTTTTCTTTGTTAATCTCTACAGCGGCTCTGGTTTTGCCAGCTGGTACATTGGCGCCGCCCTATCATTTAAAACTCTTCTTTTTATTGTGATTATTTTGCTCAAAGTAGTGGTAGTCATTATGCTCTTCGTGGTGGTCGTTCTACCTCTGGGCTCTATTGTGGCGTTTTCTTTGTTGGCCTCGACGGCGGCTCTGGTCTTGCCGGCTGGGGCTTTGGCGCCGCCCTATCATTTAACTTATGATATTATTTTTATCAAAGTAGTGGTACTCACTATAGTCTTCGTGGTGGTTACTGTGGTGTTGGCCTATTTTGTGGTTTCTCTTGTGTTGGTCTCAGTGGTTCTGCTGGTTATGCTGGTTGGGGTCCTGGCGCCACACTATCATTTAAAACTATAATGATTAAATTTATTTTCTTATATATAATATAGATATGTAATGCTAATAAGAGTATATTTTATTTTAGTAATATTAGAAAAACAAAAGAATAAAAGATATGTATTAACTCATGGAGGTTAGATATGCTCATTCCAGGTTATGAAAATGGATCAGACTTAACTCTAATTAATGATTTTTATATCAAATCCAGAAAAGACATTAATGGTAATTATACAAAAGACTGTTTAACTCTAGTATATAGAGATAATAAATCTGGTGAAAAGAAAATGTATGAGATCAGAGAACCATCTTATACATATTATATTGCTAAGCCTGAATATAGAGCCCAATATAATAGATTATTTATAAATAAAGATCAAGTAGACGCTTGTACTTGTAAATATTCTGCTTTACTTAAAGATATAGCTCAGAGAACTGGTAATATGCAGTTCTTTATGAATAATGTAGAGTCTGGTAATAGAAGAGCTAATGAAGCTCTTCATAAACATCCAGATATATTTGCTAGTGATGTTCATATAGAAGATTATTATAGAAGATTATTTGCAGAGCAGTATACTAATAAAGCTGTAAAGGTTACTAAAGCATTCTTTGATATTGAAAGTGATACTATTAATATGGCAGGAGACTTCCCAGAGATGGGTGAATGTCCTATCAATGCTGTAACTATCATTTTCAAAGATGAAAATAAAGTCTATACTTTTCTATTAGAAGATCATAATAATCCACAGATTGATGAGTTTAAAGCTCAAGTTAAAGATGGTTCTATATTTAAAGAACTCATTCCATTCATTGTAGAGAATGTAGGTGGATTAGAGAAGTTTAAATCTATGGGTCTTGATAAGTATGAATATAATATCTTATTCTATGACGAGAAGGATGAGATTAAGCTTATCCAAGATCTATTTATGGCTATCAATACATTCAAGCCAGATTTCGTACTCGCATGGAATATGGCATTTGATATTCCATATATCATTGAGAGAATCAAAAGACTGGGATATAATCCAGAAGACATTATGTGTCATCCTGATTTTAAGAATAAGATAGTCTATTATTTCGTAGATGAAAGAGTTAAGGATGAATTTGCAGAAAGAGGAGACTATGCTCAGATATCTTCTTATAGTGTATTTCTAGATCAAATGATCCAGTTTGCATCAAGAAGAAAATCTCAGAGTGCATTCCCATCTTTCTCTCTTGACTATATTGGTGGAGCAGTTGCTAAAGTTAATAAAGTAAACTATAAAGATATCTGTTCCAATATCGGAGAACTTCCTAGAGCAAATTATAAAGTATTCGTATTCTATAATATATTTGATACTATAGTACAGAACTGTGTTGAAGTAAAGTCTCAAGATGTAGAATATGTATTTACTAAGTGTCTATCTAATGATACCAGATATTCTAAGTGTCATAGACAGACTGTGTATCTTACAAATAGAGGAGCTAAAGAGTTTAAGAATAGTGATTTTATTATGGGTAATAACTATAATAAGAACACATCAGCTCCTACAACTAAGTATCCAGGTGCATTTGTAGCAGATCCAGCTAAACTAAATTCTTATAGTAAAATTAAAGTATGTGGTGTACCTATATATGTATTCTCTAATGCTGTAGACTTCGATTATAAATCTATGTATCCGTCTGAGTTGATGGAGTTTAATATGGCACCTAATACTCAGATAGGAATGATAGAAATTCCAGAACAAGTGAATCCTAATGAAAATATTCTAAATGATGATAAGTGGACAAGATCTGGAGCATTCGTAGCAGACTTCCATTCTCATGTATGGTTGGAATTCTTCCATAGATGGTTTGGACTTGCTGATTATAGAACTCTATTTGAAGATATAGAATATTACTTTACTCATATTAGAAAGCCTCTTATGTATATAGAGAATCTCGATGAACATGGATATCTCATTCCTCTATATGATGCTGAAGAGTATGATAAGATGATGGAACCTCTTAGTGTAGAAGAGAAAGATCAACTTATTACTGTATTAGAATCTGCTAAGGATTGGGATAGAAGTGATTTGAAAGGACTATTAGACCATGTTGCAGGAAATCAACACTATGGAGCCTAATAAGAATATAGTAAACCCTCTTAGTGTATTTAATAAGAAGGTAATACAGATCACTGGTTTGAATGATATTATTACTAAAGCAACTTCATTCAAATCAGCTGATCTTTATGTAGTATATTTGAATAGTCTATATATACTAAACTATAATGGATATATATTGAATAAGATAGATCTAGATACAGGATATTGCGATATGATGTTCTTGATATCCAGTCAGGAGTTAAAGACTCCTACAGGAATCAATATGCTCAATAGTTTAGGATTTAATAAAGAAGGATATTATTATCTATATAATGGAGAATATATAGTCTCAGAAGAGAATTCTACCAAGGAAGGATTGTATATTAATAAAAGTAATTTCTTGGTTGATTCCACTGGGGCTATAATTGATCATTTCAAAATAAATAGAAATGATCCATTTATAGGTGGATATATACAAGCATATGTAGATATAATCTATAAATTCATATCTATAGATTATGAGTTTAGTAGAAGAAGTGATGAAGTATTTACCATTACAGGATTTGATGAGAATGAACAGTTCACATCTATGACTACAGGAAGAGTTACAGATGGTGCTTCTAAATTCATTGTACAAAATCCTTCTAATGGTAAGAAGTATATCTTTATTCTCTATAAAGGAATCTCTCAGTTTAAAAAGAATGATAAGATTAATATAAATATTTTAGATGTAATAAAACAAAATTCTACAGATCAAGATCTATTCTATATGAAAATAGATGTAATAAGAAAGAAAAAACATGTCTGTAGTACATATATGATCTTTATCAATCTAATATAAAGGAGAAATCATATGCTTTATCCTTTTAAGGTATATAGAGCTGTATCAAAAGACGATGAGAAAGATATATTCTGGGTAGCTGAGAGTTTATCTCTTAAAGGATGTTTATCAGAAGCAAAATATATCTCTGATGCTATTGAACGGCTTGAAGAAATAGAGATGAAAATGATAAAAACAGCAGCAGAGACAGAAATTAAACTTCCTGATGTTCCATTTGTAAAGATGTAAAAGATAAAGGGACAGACTCTACAGTTCTGTCCCTTATTTATTTTTTGTAATTTATTCTAATTGAATTGGCTCAACATGATAATAAATAATCAAAGTATCAATATCAGAGGTGAAAGAGATGCCTAACAATGATAATTCAAATATCAATTTTAATAAATTGAATAAAAGCAAGTCTGCTGTTGATAATATAATGAATAGTATCAGTAAATATACATACTATTCTCCTGATGATAATGATGGTGCTATTAATGCTCTTAATAAGAAGATTAATGGTAGCATTAATGCTATCGTAAATAATAATATGGATACTGTAGGAGTACCCAATATCTCTAAACTCTATACTAGACTGGCAAATACTTCAAAAGCTAAGAATAGTCCTACTATGAGGGGTAAAGATCTAGAAGAGATCTTTGATAATAATCCAATAGTTGATGGACTTGAAGAGTCTTTTATGCAGAACACTTATCTCAGAGAATTGGATGATGAGATTGATAGTGTCTGTAAATACATGCCTAAACTTCAGGAAGCTCTTGATACTAAGAGAGATAATGTACTTTGTGCAGAGCATTTCTCTAAAGATTTTTTGAGTATGAAAACAGAAAATATTGACGATGAGATGCTATTCAAGAGCAGGACTGACAGTTTAAAGAAAGTATATAATCTACTAACATTCGTTACTGATGTATATGATAATGCTTCTAAATATGGAGAAGACTTTATCTATATAGTCCCATATAAGAAAGCTATTGCTAAATTGCTAAAAGATAAACCTAATGCGGCTTTAGCTTCTATTAGAATGGAAGGCTCTACTATTACTATTAGTGAAGGTGCTACTCAAGTATATAGTGAGAGGCTTACTACTATTACAGAATCAACTTCTGAAATCAGTACTGGTAGTTCTTCTAGAACAGAAAAGAAATCCAATATCTTTGGCGAAAAAGAAAGATTTGGTATTGATGTAGAAATAGATGAGTCTAATATTATCTTCTCTGCTGTAAAAGGTGTAGAGTCTGCTTATAAGAAACTACAGAAGATAAGTGAGGCTTCTCTGTTCAGCGAGGCTTCTAATGTAATAGATACTGTAAGTGTTAAAGCAGATCTTGATACTCCATTTAAAGATAAGATTCTTAAAGATACTGATATTACAGGTAATCTATCTTTTGATGGTGTAGCTGATAATAAGAGAAGAAATGATGGTCTTGATGGAACTGCTAGTGATGGTCTTATTAGTGATAAGAAACTTCCTAAGATTAATGTACCTGGTTGTGTTCTAAAAAGACTAGATCATACTCAAGTGTGTCCTATATATATTGATGATATGTGTATGGGATATTATTATCTAGAACTTGTAGATGGAGCTACATTTGATACACTATATGGTCTTACTAGTATGATTTCTGATCCTATGGTAAGTTCAAACTACGATAAAGCTGGTACTCTTTGGAATAGTGTAGAAATGGATCATCAGGATCAAGCTGTAAGATATCTAGCTTCCAGATTATCTGAATATATTGATAAGAAATTCGTAAACAATAACCAAGATCTTCGTAAAGAGATTTATATGATTCTTAAGTCTAATGATATTTTCAATAATCCTATTACAAGTAAACTCAGAATTACATTTGTTCCTCCAGATGAGATGATCCATGTATATTTTAAAATGGATCCAAGAACTCATAGAGGGATCTCTGATCTTGATAAAGCTTTAATGCCTGCTAAGATTTATTGTGCTAACTATCTTACCAATGCTCTGCAGAATATGACTAGAGGATATGATAAGAGAGTATACTACGTAAAGCAAACTGTAGAAACTAATATAGCTAAAACTCTTCTTAATACTATTACTCAGATTAAGAAGAATGATATGAATATCAGACATTTTAGATCTATCAATACAGTACTGGGAATGACTGGTAGATTTAATGATTATATTATCCCAGAGAATTCTTCTGGTGAATCTCCTATTAGAATGGAAACTATTCAAGGAAACCCTGCACAGATTGATACCGATCTACAAAATGCTCTAGAAGAAATGGCTGTAAATGCTACAGATGTTCCTCTAGAACTCATCCAGGCCAGGCAATCTATGCAGTTTGCTACAGAATATTCTATGTCTTCTATCAAGTTCTTGAGAAAGATCTTCAAGAGGCAATCTCAATATGAAGTATTTCTATCAAGAATGGTAACTAAACTCTATAACTGTGAATATAGTGAGAATATAGAAGTAGATGTTATTCTACCTCCTCCTGTATTCTTGAATATTACCAACAGTACTCAGGTAATTGAGAATGCAAGAGCATACGTAGAGACTATTGTAAATATTGATCTTGGAGAAAATCCTGATCCTGAAGTAAAGAGACTGTACTTTAAGAAGCTTATGGATGAAGCTGTTGGTACTTATATCAATATTGATCAGAATAAGGACTTCTTGAATGAAGCTCTAATGGAATCTAAACAGAATCCTCCTCAGGAAGATCAAATGATGTAATATAATAAAAATAGTAGAGAAGGTAAATGCCTTCTCTACTATTTTCTTGTCATGGTAACAACAGGAAAGACGGTGATAACCTTAAGACGGGGTTGCCTGAAAATTGCGCAGATCTATTATAGAAAACTGGTCTTATTATATTATTAATACAAATAATAAGATTAGACTACTTTTATTATGGTAAGCACCATCTAGCTAAAGTACTGTATACCTATCAATATTATCCTATAACTAAATCTATACCATGTTTTGAGGAGGCAAGATTAGATCATATAAACTATCTGGAGGATAAAAGTATCTGGGAAGAATAGACACCTTTCTTCAGAATATATTACATGGTTGATTCTTGACTTGTGAGGAAGCATAGAAGTAATCATAAGACATAATGTAAATATCAGAAACTTTCATTTACAATCGTCTAATTGATTATTATTTGTAATAAAATACAATAAAAAACAGATCCTATTAAAATGTTAATTATTCTTCAGTGGTCTTTTTAGAGTTACTTTTCTTAGTATTTTTCTTATTAGATTTTTCTTCATTTTCAAAATTATCGTTTAGGTCACTCGTGAGAGTATCTAATTCAATAGACTCAGGAGCCTCATTTTGCATGAAATCGTTATTTTCGACGTTTGCTGTGTTCTGAGCCATATTTATCTCATTTTGTTCTTTTTCAAGTCTTTCCCAATGAGCTTTCTCATTATCTAGAGCATAATTCTGTGTAGTGAGCTTAACAGTATCTCCTGAACTAAGAACTTCATGTACTGTAGCACCATGGCTAATAGCATAGAAGATACTGGGAAGACTTACAGTTAGATTTCTAGTATAATGTCTATATATATTTCCATTAATCTTAATAATGTTTCCATTCGGGTTTAGGTGAATTTTCTTTGTTGCCTGCATTATTGAAATCCTCCAAACAGTTTATTTATGTCCTATTCGTCATCAGGAAATCCTACAACACCAAAGAACTTTTTACAGTCGTTATTGGTGCATCTAAATATTGGTTCACCTTGTAGATAAACACCTATCTTAGATCCACACTTTGGGCATTTCTCTGGAACCTTTTCTCCCTTATCATTATACTGGAGTTTCTTTCCAGGTTTATTAGTATTCTTCTTGACTGGCTTTAGATCAGGCATATTCTTCACTCACATCGTCGTGGTCATCATCTGTACTTACTTCATCGGTAAAGTTATCAATGAAAGATAGATCATCACCAATGGCCTTAAATTCATCTTCTTTAGCGCATTCATTCATAAATAGCATATCAACAGTAGAGACTTTTTCTTCATCTACTGAACTGAGTTTGAGTTTCATATTATATTAACCCTCCATGATTCTATTGGATTATGATTTATTATAATGTTACCGTAGTAGTGATTCTATGTATTTTCCTATAATGAAGATACTAATGAGCAAACCGTAATAGTTTACATTATTATTTCCATATTTGTAATTCTTTAGATTGCTCATAATATCTCCATCAATATAATCACTCTCATTATTCTGATACTTAATCCAGCTATTAAAAATAGAAAGATTATCATCAGAAGGATATAATTCATTAGAAAGAATATGAGCAATAACATCTGGAGGAATAATAGGAGTTCTATTCCCAAGATAATAATCAGAGAAATAATCTACATTGAAATATGGCTGATATCTTACACCAAATAGAGTATTTGTATCAGTGATAGCTTCACAATTTGCTTCAACAGCACCATTAACTTCACCAATAGTATGATCATCAAGAGACTTAAATAGAGATCTGTCATAGCAGATATTGAAGTTCTTCTTATTTACAGTCTGATGAGTAACAAATGTATAATTATCAGTGTTGTCAAATATTCTATTTCTAATCATAAACTCAATACTATAGGGATCATAGAAATTATTACAGTTATAGCAATATATAAAGGTTTGTACTCTATCGTCGAAAAAGAGGTCTTTAAAGTACCCAATAAGAATTTCCTTGAGTTCCTCTAAGCTTGCTATCACATTATAGTCATTACTTTCTATAATAGTCTTATAATCAGTTCCAACAGCTGAAACTATATAATTATAAGTCTTTACAACCTGTTTATTAAGTTCTTCTACTTTTTGAGCTCTGGAATATTCTAGTTTATAACTAATTTTATAGATATTAGCTCCAGTATCTAGAGTATCAAAGTTACAATCGTTTACATAGAAGAGTACATCCTCTTTAATATAAGGAATTACAAAGTAATCCCCTGTCTTAGGATAAATGGTATTAGGAAGAACTATTGCTTCACCTTCAACAGGATCAGCTTCTAGTCCCCATTCTCCACTATTAAGAGATAATACTATTCTATCAATACCATATAGAATAAAATCATTAATTAGATTATATCTAAGAGGAGAATTTCCACCAAGCTTAGAATATTCAATTTTAGCAGCTTGATCTAGAGTAGACTTTTCTATATTCTGAGCATAGTAATTTACTACAGTACCCTTCTGATCAGAGTACATATAATATGGATTATCAAGTTTGCTGGTTTGTGCACTAATAAGATTATTTATAGTATTCTTATATTGTGTATTTGTAAACTTAGCCATTTTATATACCAAACCTCCTGAAAGGATTTAATTCTTATTAATTAGTTAAAAAATAAAGAGGTAGTACTAAAATTGTACTACCTCTATTATATATTAGCAAAGTATTAGTGGATCTTCTATTCTATCAGACACCTCAACCTTTTTATCAGGGCATACAGCATTCAATAGAGTAATAAAATCTGATGTATTTACGCTAGATTTCATTTTAAGAATATTCTTAATAGTCTTCTTAGATAGACCACTAATCTCAGATAGATTATTTACTGTATATTCTTTTCTTGCTATACCATCAGCAAGGGTAGAGTATAAATTCAGAGCAGTTCTCTGAACAGCAATATTTAAATAGAAACTATTAATCTCTTTATTGAAATTCATATAAGTATCTACTCCTATTTATGAAACTTAGATGAATTTGCTGAATTCATCATTTGATAATAATCATAAGGTTCTGTATAGTTATGTAATCCTAATCTAGAAAACATTCCTCTGGTGATACCATTTAATAGAGCTCTTTCAAATCCTCTTTTACTATATTTAGATTCTGGTTTCTTATTCAGTTTACCCTCTTTAGCAGCAATAGCTGTAGGATTATACTTATGCTGTCCCATAGTTATAGCATAATAGGTTCAGGAGTTCCAGGTTGCATATTTGGAAATCCATTAGTAACAGGATCTTTAGGATCTCTGTTAACTAGATCATTTGTTTTATATCTATTACTCAGTTCACTATATTCACTATTACTCTTCAGCATCCCTTTCAGAAATGTATTTTCCATTTTAAGACTTTCAATCTCTTTAGTAAGCTCTCTGAGCTTACTAATAATATCATCACACATAATAGGAATATTGACATCACCTGTGTATACAGGTTTATCTTTATACTTCTCTCTAACACCATTGAGTTCCATAATCATGTCTTCTGTAGTCATTATATGATCCTCCTTTATATTAATCTTATAGACCAATCTTTTATTCTATCTCTTGTTACACCAAAATCTTTTTCTCCAGGCATAGCATTTCTATGCATGTATGCTCTCATGCATAATGGCCTTATTATATTAGATATATTTTGTATAACTTTATCATCTATATCATTATCTACACAAATATGATATTCTGTGTTTATTAATCCATAGTTTAATACAAAATACTTTATAGGAGATAAATAAGACTTACCTCCTATAGAAGAGAATATAGTCTGTGTTTTATCTTCTACTACATTATAATACAATCCTAATACATCAAAAGACCCTTCTGCTATATAAATCTTTATAGGTCTAGGGTCTAATGTATTTATAGCAGATGGTATAGTATAATTCCTCATACTATTATCCATCTTAGAGAAGATATTATAATTAATATATTTCTTATCAACCACCTCTGGTAATTTACCAGATGGTACTAATCTTCTTAGATTAATGAAACTATTATTGGTAGATAGAAATCCTATAAAGAATTGATCTAATAGATCTACTACATTAGGATGTCTTGTATATGTAGATATATTATTTACCATTAGAAAGTCTTTAAGATTAGGAATAACCTTCATTCTACATAACTCTTCAGGAGTAGCATTTATTCCTAGTCTTCTATTAAATATATCTATCTTCTTTCTGGTATTTTCATCATCTCTAATGAAATATCTAGGCTGAGCAAATATAACAGATTCTGCATCTTTTATCAATCTATTTTGAGGTAAGTTTAATATCTTAGTATTATAAGATATCACATTAGTCTTCAGATCATTATTTATATCTACAGTATCTCCACCAAGATATTTAAAGAATTCTTGGTTAACCATTCCTCCTCTATCACAGAGGAAACAATTATAATTTATAATACCAGTATTTCTATTAATACCGATATACATATGTCTATCTTTAGTATTCTTAAGAGAGTCACCACAGAATGGACATCTTATAGTAACCTCTTTACCACCAGAAGCTAATTTACCATTAAAATTAGCTATAAGATATTGCTTTAGATCTTCAAATATATCAACTTGAGATTTAGTTGCCATATAATTAAATCTCCTATCATTATTTCTATACTTATAATATATTATCATTAAGTTTTTAGAACAATAAAAAACAAATGGGTACCATATATGAGGTACCCATTTGATTTATAGTTTAGTCCAAAGAAATATCCTGATCAAAGATATGAATCTCTTTAATATATTTAATTACATTATCTTTGTTGAGATATACCTCAAACTCTCCCTTTTCTGATTTTGATCTATATTTAAATACAACATAATGATCATCATCTTTATTTTCATTAAAGATATCAGTAATATCTCCAACATCATAACCAAGTTTCTCTTGAATTTTTTCTTTGATCTTATCAGCCATAATGGTTCTATAAAGAATAGGAAGTTCATCATCACTATAAGATCCAAGAATAGAAAACATATATTCATTAAATTCTTTTTTAACATCGCTACAAATTTTAATTACCCTATCACATTCATCATGTACTCTAAAACCACTGTAATCAGGGTCTGTGTATACATACCCTTCTTGTGCGTACACATACCTTTCTTTAATAGCTTCCATCTCTATTTCCTCCCTCTTATTTTATTTATATATTCTTTTATATCTTTATATTAATTTTACCTTTTCTGGCCATAGCTTCAGATTTATCAACAAAATCTTGATTGAGTTCATCAAGATAATCTTGAATAATCTCAGCATTATCTATATCTAATTCATGAGCATTCTCTTCCAATATTTTAGAATCAAATGTTCCATATCGAAGTTTAAAGTTTATTTTAGACTGATAAAACTTAACAATACCAAGTCTAGCATAATGAAGTACTACAGGATTATCAATCCAATAGAGATCATTCTCATTCCTGATATATTCACAGTTAAGAGCATCAGCAAACATAGGTCTATAATCTACATCATGTGTATTACAGAATTCTTTCTTAGTGCATTCTTGGAAGATTACATAAGAGAACTCTGTACCTTTTACTTCATCTTCTATAGTATAATATTGATCATCAATAGGATATACACAAGACATGATAATATTGCCTACTTTCATATAGGCAACTTTATTATATTTAGTATTAAATAAAAATTCTTTAGTTATCCAAGTCTTATAATAATTAGTCTTAATAAACCAGAAACGATTCCAATCATTTAGATAGGAACTATCCATTTGTGTATTACTCTTAACTATATCGGTTGTATTACTGGATTCTAGATTTCTTTCATGAATCCAATAATACATATCTACATAGCTAGGAGTCTCAGGAATGATCTTACTATTTCTAGCTTTATATACATCATTCTCATAATCATATTCTGTGGATACTACAGCAAATCCACCTCTAAAGTTATCCCAAGTATCAGAATCTTCTGTTACTATTTTGATCTTCTTTTTAGATCCCCACCAGAAGATACCTCTGCTTTCAAATGTATAAGCAAAATAACCTTTACCTCTTTGCTTATCTTTCATAAAGAAAGCTAATATATATTTGATGGGCTTTTCTCTTTGTTGTTTATAAGACTTAGCAATATTAATAATATCATACTTACCGAGAATGATAGCAGAGTATGATGCGTCATACTCTGCATTAATCTCTTTCATAATCTTATCAGCATTCTCTTCTTTAGAAACATCAGGATGATATTTCTTAGCAAGAGTTTTATATTTAGCAGATAATTCTTCTATATTAGAACAATTATCAAACCATCCCATATATAAAAATATATCCCCTTTCTATAGTATTCTATATTTATAATATATAATTGATCTAAAAAATAATAGAGGGTATATAATTTTATACCCTCTATATTATATCTCATAATCAGAAAGCTTATACTTTCTTCATCAAATTTTCTTTAATAATATCAAAGCAACGACCAATGATATGAAAATTATTAATTTCACATCCACATTTTGGGCATTCATTTGGATATTCTACCACAATATCATTATTTTCATTTAGAGAAAACTTGAAGTTAGTATCTGGATTAACAGCGTAACCACATTTACTGCAATAAACGCTATCTAAATCTCCATCTTCCAAAATCCAATGAGCTTTATCTTTATCAACAACACTCTTATCTATAAAAGAAACTGCCATCTGATTAATCCTCCTATTATTATATTTATTTTACATCAAAATCAATATCGAAAGTAATTTCTTTATTGATCATATATGTTTTACGATTAATACAAGGAGTAATAATATTACCAAGACTTTCTAGATTTATATTAACTACTGTTTTTATATGCTGAATAATAAGCCCTTCAGTTATAAAGACACCATATGTAATAGTATGATCATTATCATTGAAATATATTTCAATAGCATTATCTCTATCTTCCAGATCATCACTTGTACTTGAACTAATAACTTTATTAAATACTAAATCCTTTAGTCCAATAGAATCAAAATAAGATTTTAGAATATTAACAAGAATATCAAGTTTTTCAAGATCATGACTCATATTAGTTGCATAAGCAAGAGTACCATTAAAGATACTATCTCTAATAATAGAATCTATTCTTGTATCTTTACATTCCATCTCTATACTACTTCCTCTCTCTTATTATTAAACCACTTCTATACTAAAAGTCAATTTAAGACTTATATTTTTACCACTATAATCTTCATCAGTAGACATAAAATGCAATATTTCATTATTAGCACTTAAATACATCTTAAACTCTTCGTCAATTTTAAGAGCTCCTATAAGTTCTTTTCCAATATCAAGATCATAATCTATTTTAAGATAAGCATGTTTAATATTGGTATATATTTTATTATCATAGGATTTTACATAAGATCCTATTCTTTTATCTTCTTCTAGTAGAAAGTCTACTTTATCAGTTACTGTTATATTATTAATGGAAGCATTAGACCCATCAATTTCCAAACTAACCTGACAAGTATGATCGCTATTATAATAATTAGTATAGTATTGAAATACTACGCATTTATTTCCAACTACACTTACACTACGTAAGTCAGATACATTAAATCCTTCACTAATTATATACTCTTTAATAGCACTAGATACAGCAAGTATTAATGGGATTCTTTTATTTGAATCACCATTCTCTCTAACTTGTCTTACTAGTTTATGAAGATAATATTCATTTAGTTTCAATTCTATATTAGAAAACATAATTAAATCTCCTTCAATAGATCTTCTATAATATCAGTACAATGAGTAGTAGATTTTACACTACCTATTTTACATCCACATTTAGGACATCTATCAGGAAATTCTACTTTAATATCTCCATCTACAGTTAGTGAAAAATTAAAATTTTTATTTAGAGTAACAGCATGTCCACATTCACTGCAATATGCACAATCTAAATCTCCATCTTCAATAGTCCAATGAGCTGTTTTATTTTCCATTACTGTTACTTCTCCTTCTCTTTTTTAATTATTCTCTTAATTTGTAGCATAGCTATATACAGAAGGTATAATCCAGATACCAATATTCTTATTAATATCAAAATCTTCTGCTAGATAATGATAAATTGCATATTTATCTTGTTCTAAATATTCAAACATTTTAAATTCTTCTGATTCATCTAGAATCAAAGCTCCTAGAGTCTTTTTCCCTATATCTAGAGTATATTCAAGATCAACTTTAATTTTACAATTATTAGGAATATATGTTTTTCCTTCGCTCTCTAGTTTAAAGTCACCGATATAAGTTATATCATCAAGTTCTATTTTATCCACATTAGTATCAGTAATTCTAATCTTTGTAATATGAAAATCTCTATTCATATACACATAGTACATCTTATCATTAAACTTAGAACTAAAATCAAAGTGTACTAAATTATTATCAACCATATCAAAGTTTTCAAATACACCAAGTTCATCGAAATTACTCTTAGAACAATATTCTTTATTTAAATACATTACTATAGCATGTGCTATAATTAAACATAAAGGAATCCTCTTACCTGTATTTTTTAAAACTTTTTGATAAGCTAATAGTTTATCAAAATAATAATTGTCTAATTGTGATTTGAAGTTTTCATTACTCATTTTCAAGGCTCCAACTTGTATGAATACATCTTATATATTATATCTATCTTATGTCTATAATTCTTTACAGGAAACGTATATGTTTCTCTCTTAGTGCAATTAATTGCTCTCATTGCACCAATATCAGACACTATATTCTTAATTCTTGTAACTCCAATAATTTCCCAACAATATACTTCTACTTTGTAAGTAATATCCTTATCATCTTTTCCATAGTAAATAAAGTATATAGTACTTTCTGAATCTTTTTCTTTAGTGACAAATCTAAGATCACCAAGATCTAATTCATATTTAGAGAAAAACTCTTTAATGATATCAGACATCTGGATTACCAGACAATCTTTAATTACTTCATCACTTTTCTTAGTAATAACTAGATCTTTAATATAATTAAATATTAGATGTTTAACAGCTTCATGCTGTTCAAATTCTAATTGTCTTGGAATAATATTTATAGCTTCTATCATTAATTATCTACCTCTTTATCAAATTTTATATTATAATCAAACGTAAGCTTAGCATTTATCATATAACCAAATCTTCTATCAGCATCAAATAATTTCATATTGGGAGTAATAATCATTAATTTATCATAATCACATCTCTTAAATGAAGTATTTAAAACAAATTCTGGATCTAGATCTTCTATTTTACTATGAATAGTAACAGTCATTGTATCAATGATAAGTATAACCTTATCTCTAATAACTAGATTATCATGCTCATCAACAAAGTATCTTATATACACATCGTAGTATATATTCTCATTAACAAATGTATACTTATCTATAATGATGAATTCACCACTATAGAATGCTGATACTTCTTTGCTTTCTCTATTTTTATGGAGGAACTTTCCAATATAGATATTATTATTGTCTTTAAAATAATTCCATATAATACTAGATATTATTGAAGGATCAAGTATAATATTAGATATAGACTTATTTATGATACCTTTCATTATTGAAGTAATATCTTCGCTCATACATATCCTCCATTATTTAAACATCGTTAAACGGTTTCTTGATTCTTTCATCATAAATAATAGTAAACTCTTCTATTTGTTTGAGAATTTTCTCTCTTTGTTCTTTCTGACTCCAATTAATAAAATTAGATTCTGTATGATCAGTAAATTTAATATCAACTCTGGTAATATTAACTATTTCTGGATCATTATAGATTCTAATGCACATTATTCTATTTTTCATTATTTTTATTCCTCTTTCTATATTCATAACAAGTCTTATTCCAGTCTTCTATAGCATACTCAATAGCTCTTCTATATTGAGCTTTTCCTTCTTCTATTTTTAGATGTGGTTTTCTAAGAGGTTTCTTGCATACTATAGTACACCAAGATCCCCATCCACCACCCAATCTTTCTACATATAATTTAGGAAGTCTTCCACATATAGGACAAGGTTCTAGATACTTATCAGTCTTATATAATGAACCTCTCATATATCTTAATCCTCTTTTCTTTTAAATACCATTTCCCATCCTAAAGCATTAAGATATCTCTGCATAGAGTTAAATGTAGGATTACCCTTAGGATTCTCTATAAAAGCTATAGACTTCTCAGATAATCCACTTAATTCAGCTAAAGCTTTCTTTGTCAGATGCTGACTACTTCTAATTTCTGATATTCTCATCTTAGCAATATTAGAAGCTATGAATGCTTCAGTTTCAGATACATCAATTAAAGGATTCGTATAGTCATCCATTACACATCATCCTCATCATATTCTTCTTTTTTAATTCCATTATCTTCATAAGAAGTAGAGCTTATTCTTCCTAGATTAAGCACTCTCTCTTTCACATTCATTCTAGAATAAAACTTAAACTTTAGTAGAAGCTTATTTAATCCTTTAATAGTTTCATTTACACTATCAATAGATTGAGTAGCATCTTTATTATATACAGATTTATGCTCTTCTAGAATAGCTATAGCTTTTCTTACATTAGAAACATCAGAAACTGTAAACTCAGGTAAGTTTACAGGATTTCTTATCATTATAACAGATTCTAGATTTCGTAGTTGTTCTACTGTAGGAGCAGGACAGAGAAAACTCTCTGGTACTACAATAACTTCTTGTGTAGCAGGTATAAAGACCATCCATTCATTATGAATATTGAAAAGGCTCTTTTTATAAGGTCTTACTATAGAAACCATAGTAATAGAATTAGCGCCTTTCATAGCAGTATAATTATATCTATCAAACAAGCATAATTGCCCAGGATAAAAATCTTGTTTTCTTTTCATTATTTATCCTCCGATGGTATTATAATTCCTTTACTATAATATACAATCCATTATAATTATCTAATTAACATATTAATAGGCACGCGATCATGCTCATTCGGTACGCTCCTTTTCAGTAATAATAGTAGAAGACAGGTGAGGTCTTCTACTATTATTTTTGTTTATTTAAATGATAGGGCGGCGCCAAGATACCAACCAGCCCTAGAAGCAGTACCGTCCAGATTAACATAGAAAACGCCACAACCGAGCCCACTTGTAGAAACACCACCACGATAAGAATAGTGAGCACCACTACTTTGATAAAAATAATCACAATAAAAAGAAGAGATGGTTTAAATGATATGGCGGCGCCACGATTCCAAGAGTAGTTAGAAAACGAAACACTAAGATGAACATAGACGAAACCACAATTAGAGCCAGCACTACAGTTACCACCACGAATAGAATACCTGGTACCACTACTTTGAGAAAAATAATCACAATAATAGCTGCCCTTATTTAAATGATAGGGCAGCGCCAATACGCCAGCTGGCATTATTATAGTTGTAGTTGAGGTTAACACAAGCGCAACCACAATAAAAGTCATCCCTAGAGAGACCACCACGATATGCATATGTAGTACTCGTAGCTTTATATATGGTTTAAATGATAGGGCAGCGCCAGAATACCAGCCTGCAGTAGAAAACGAATCGTACAGAGAAATATAAGCGAAACCACAATTGAAACCATTAGTACAGCGACCGCCACGACGAACATAATGAGCACCACTACTTTGAGAAAAATAATACCATAAGTTAAATGATATGGCGGCGCCAGCGTACCAGTTGGTAGCACCAGAGCTGTTGCCCAGAGTAACAAAGAAAACCCCACACCGAGAACCATCGTTCGAGGCACCACCACATCTAGGATATGTAGTACTCGTAGCTTTATATATTAAGTTTAAATGATAGTGTGGCGCCAAAATTCCAGACATACCCAGAAGCAGTAGAGTTCAGAAGAACATAGAAAACGCCACAAAGAAAGCCATTACCAGAGCGACCACCACGAAGAGCATAATGAGTACCACTACTTTGAGCAAAATAATCACAATAAAAAGAAAAGATGGTTTAAATGATAGTGTGGCGCCAAGAGACCATACATGCCCAGAAGCAGCAGTGTTCAGATTAACATAGAAAATGCCACAATAAAAGCCAGAACTAGAGGCACCACCACGATAAGCATATGTAGTACTCGTAGCTTTTATTATAAAAAATAAAGGATAGGAAACTCCTATCCTTTATTTTATATTATTTTATTTTCTTTCTTTCCATGAAAGCTCTCTTTGCAGACTCTCTGTCATAGTAGAGTATGAAAGGTCTATCAAATAGATCTGGATCACTATTGAAAGCCATATCGAAAAACTCATTATGAATAACTTCAAAGAATTCAGGAGCTTCATCTACTATAATATATTCTTCATTGGGATGATGGATGAACCATTCTTTATCAAAACATACAGCATCAATAGAATATTCAGATACTAGATAACTTCCATCTTCCAGTTTCTTAAATGCTGTGAGTTCATTAATAGTGCATTTATAAAATTCATCTTCTCCTATATACATATAGTATGTATGATCAATCTCATTATCATCATCTTCTACATCTTCATATTCTACCATATCAATCAAATCAGGTTTTCTGAGTCTAATAACTCTATATGCTGCACATCTGATCATTACATCATATATATTATTAGAATCCTGATTGTAGTAGAGTAGTTCATATACATCATTAATTACTTTATTCTTAATCTTAATATCTTCATCTTTGTTATTGGTATAATAATTAATACCAAGTTCTCCAAAGATATAGTTCAAGATATAATACATGAGGATTTTATAATGATCTTGATTCTGAATGTCTATAGTAGTTCTTGCAATAAACTCTACATGAGTCATATTATAAAGATTGTTTGTATTAAAATCAATAAAGATCTTATCTCTCAGATTTAAGAAATCTTTAAAAGAATATGCAGTTGCTCTTACTAGAATAAATGTAGCAGCACACTGGAGATATTTATTCTCACTAGTATACATCCAATCATAAAGACATTTAGTGAGAAAAACTTCAATAAAATTAACAGGATTCACCCTCTTATCATTATTAACCAATGTAGCGAAACGAGTATCTAATCCAGTTATACAAGCGAACAATACGAAGATAGAATTATACATAGTGACCAGTATATTATTCTTATCCTCAATGGATGTTTTATCTGTAGTAAGACAATACTTAATTTGAGCATAAAAACCTTCTATATGTCCTTCTGCTGAGATAGAAACATTATTCAATGAAGTTCTAAATAGATCAACTAGATCAAGCTTATTAAAGAGTGCTTTAATTTCTTCATCTACATTCTTTTCAGGAAGATCATATATATCAAAAGATTTAGCAATTTCATTACGTAATTTATATCTCATTCTGCTCCTCCTTTTTAATTACTGTGCATCTATTTTCTCCATATAATAGAGCATATACTAGTCTTTTATATCCTTTACCATCGTGATTAGGGAATCTAGAATCCCAATCTACATTAGTAAAGGTTCTTCTTAATTCATCATAAATAAATTGAGTATCACCTTTATATTTAGGATTTCCTTCACAAGGATGTTTCTCCAATCTATATTTCTCAGCTATTCTCTTAGTCTCTTCTTTTGTAGTAACAGCTTTACTTCTAATACCAGAAGATAGATATATTTCCATTCTGTATATTTGAGAAGCTGATGTGAATTCTCTCATTTTCACACCACGTTCCATATTATATATAGATAATTTTCCTTCTTTAGTCATATACAACTCTGAGTTGTATATCCTTCCTCCGCTTTTATGTTTCTTACTAGTGTAATACATACATAAATCCTCTAAAATACAAGCTAATAATCCCCTTTCAAATAACTTACTCTATTATATTATATATAATTATTATAAAAAATATAGGAGAGGTTTTAAAGCCTCCCCTATATTTTCTTTAGCAGATATTAACCTGCTTGAACAGTTTTTCAAAGATAATTCTGTTCAGTTTATTGATAATCTTCTTCATTGTTTTCTCCTTCCTTTATATAAACAAATACTAACACTTACTATATAATAAGAGGATGAGCTGTTTGTGCCAACTCACCCTCTTATAAATGATCCGACATGGACTTTTCATCCACCGACCTTAATATGAGGAAGATTGATCAAATGGTTATATATCCATTGACCAATTGTTTGGGTATTGTGCTATCTCCATAGCTACCCAAGTGGGAACTCTAGATTCCTCAATGTTCATTTTCATGAGTTCATCTCGGATCCTATCGTTGTCCCAGTCTCTGTTATCAGATCCAGTTGTTCTTACGACAAGATCAAATTGATCTGATAGAGACACCATCTTATTTCACCTCCTCTCCAAGGTGGAATAGAAGTATAGGGTAGTAGTTCAGAGCTACTACCCTATATTCATATCTATGATATATAATTTAAAATATAAACTATTACAAAAAAATAAGAGAGAAGTATATAAACTTCTCTCTTATATTCTTTACTTATAGAAAATACTCTTTTTAGGCTTAGGAGGTTCTGGTGGTTTATAGTAAGAAATACCTGCAGTATCAGCCATCTTTCTCAATTCTGTATCATACTCTTCAGGAGTGATAATCTTTCTGTCAAATAGTTTATCAAGAAGTTTCATATTAACTTCCATGATCTCACTATTTGCTTTAGCGATATCAATACTAATAGGGTTAACCATTTGAACAATCCTCCTCTTTTATTCTATTACTATAATATACTAATCATAATTAAATATAAAAAATAAACCACATTATATTGAAAGAGAGTGAGCCTATTGTCACTAGACTCACTCTCAAACATGTCATGAATTATACATCCATAGACATGTTCTCAGGAATTGGGCTCCTGAGCCACATTGGGGTTACTGGGTCTAGTTTGAGTATTTTCTTATACTCTTCCTGGACCCGGTAATTTTCTTTGTTTTCCCAGTATGGATCAGTCTTTTTCATAAACTGATCATATTGCTGAGATAAACTATATTGTTTGAGCATTGTTTTTCACCTCCTCTCTGAGGTGGGATAAAATATAGGGTAGTAGTCTATAGCTACTACCCTATATTCATATCTATGATATATAATTTAAAATATAAACTATTACAATTCAATTTAAATGAATACAATCATTGCATCAACATAATGATAATTAAACAATTCTATATAAGTTAATGGAGGTAGAATATGGCTACCAAGCAATATAAGACAAATAAAAGATATATGTGTCCATATTGTGATACTAAGTTCTTACGAACTGATTTGATAGAGCATGTAGAAACAAAGCATCCTGAAATGATCCCAGAGGGATACACAGCTGCTAGAGTTATATATGAAGTAGTAAATAAAAAGAATTATGGAACTTGTATGATTTGTAAAGATAAGGTTTATGATTGGGATGAGAAGTTATCTAAATATAAAAATCTTTGTAATAAACCTAGCTGTAGAGAAGCAGTTAGACAGACTTCTGTAAATAATATGATGAGAGTTTATAATAAACCTCATCTTCTTGATGAACCTGAACAGCAGGAGAAGATGCTTGCCAGAAGGAAAATTTCTGGTACTTATAAATTCTCTACTGATGGAACAGTGGTTCCTTATACTGGACAATATGAGAAGAAGCTACTGGAGTTCTTTGATAAAGCTCTAAATGTAGATGGTAAGGATATTCAATCCCCAGGTCCAGTATTTGAATATGATTATGGTGGAAAGAAGCATTTTTGGATTACAGACCTTTATTATATCCCTGCTAATCTTGTGATAGAAGTAAAAGATGGTGGAGATAATCCTAATAATAGACCTATGAAATCTTACAGAGAGAAACAAGTAGCTAAAGAAGAGATGATTACAGATAAAGGTACTTTTAATTACCTTAGACTGACTAATAATAACTTCTTACAACTATTTGAAATCCTTGCTGATATTAAATATGATATAGTAGAACCTGACAGAGGAGTCAAGATATCTATCAATGAGAACACTCCTGTCGGTACTGGAGCTATGGGAGGAGTACCTCCTGCAGGACCTAGTAGTGTATATGTAATTCCCACTATGATGAATAATGCTTTTAGTGGTGAAGATGATGAAAATAGTGAAAATATAGGCATTTATGCCCTTTTTGACGATATAGCAGTACTAGAACACTGTAATACCCTAAAAATGATCAAAGTTGATGATTTACCACTCCCAGATCAATTGATTTATGAGTTCTCAGGAAGTGATGATCCAACTAATTTTAAAAATGTCATTATAGATGCACTAAAAAGTGGAAAAGAGGTAGATAGTAACTTTATACTATCCACTCTTCTAAATAGAAAGGTATTAGATCCTGATGAGATTATATTCTCTGATAAGTTTAAGAGAATAGATCCTATATATACAGATGACTATGTAAAGAATACTATAAAGCTATCTAATGATGATCTAAGTGGCAAACCAGTATTTATTGATACTGAAGATATAGATGATAGCTATGGAGTTTCTCATAATCCTGATGGATATTTTGTACATGAGAAGATTAAAGATGATGATGGAATTACTATCTGTAGTTCTTACTATGAAGTGAGACCATCTGATGATACTATTAAGAATTATATTATTCCAAAGATTAAAGTAGTAGAGAAACAGATCAGGTTCACTAAAAAGCAGCTAGGTGGTGAGCAAGAGAATGCAGAATGATCTATCTTTGAATGATTATCTGAATTCTATAGATAGAGCTATAGAATATACTTATAGCAGTAATATATACATTATATATCCTACAGAAACTCTTGAGAGTCTTAATGATCTATGGGAAAAGTTTAAGAATCAGCCAAAGTCTGTAAGAAAGAAATCTGATGTAGAATCTTATAGAATATTTGGTATGGATAACTTTGATCATTATAAGGCTCTAAAAGATATGTATACATCACAGACATCAAATAATCTATATATAGAAGAATCTTCTATGGATATTAAAGCTAAAGAAGATAGAGTATATAATCATGTCCGTATGATGTATGATAATATTCATAAATCTACAATACTCAATGAGTCTGTGATGTCTGAACTTGATCTATCTATTAAAGAAGCTATAGCAGAAGCAAGAGAAAATGAAGTAGCAATAGTATATCCATGTGATAATATTGATGCTCTTGATAATCTCATTGGTGAATATTATGCTATGACAGATAAAGATAGATCTATATCTGATGCTATCTGTAAGAAGCATTTTAAAATGGATAATGAAGAGCTTTACTATAAGCTTAAGCATAATGAGTATACTCTTACAGAATCTGTAACTCCAGATAAAGTAAAGAGTAATGCTCTATCATTTGCTAAAAAGTATATGAAGAAGGTTATGGTATATGAGGAGCCTAAAGTGGTTATGGAAACTGCTTTTAATCTCTATAATCTTCTTGAAACAGAACTAGATAGAAAACTCTTTGAAGATTCTATTACTAAAGATATTGCTGATAGAGAAGTAATGGATAATGATATTGTAGATATGGATATTATCTATAATGATCTTCCATACTTTACAGCAGATAGAATGGTTGATTTAGGAGTTTTCTCTGGTACTACTAATTGTTTTGATAATATAGCTGATAATACTGTTCTTGAAGATGGAACAACAGTAAAAGATTGGTTTGAAGCATATAAGAATAATCAGATCAATTATCTGAAAGAACATAATCTTGCCAGAGTTCATACTTTAGAGAGACTATATAGTGATCTACAAGAACTAGAAGAATCTGGAGATATTGATAAGCTCAATGCTAGAAAGCAATCTATTCTAGAATTGGGCTGGGATCCCGAGGTTGCATTTAGTCCAGAAAATAGAGCTATAAATGATAAAAAAGTTAAAGACTTCTTAGATAAAAAGACTAAGTTTATTGATCTGAGAGGAATTACAGATGAGGATATTCCTGGATATTTGGAGAATAGTAAAGGAGAGAAGCTATATCCTATCTTTATTATTCTGGTATCCAGAAAGAAAGTAATTTCTAATCTTATTAAATACTTTACCAATAGTGATGTATCTCATGCAGCTATAGCATTTGATGCAGAGCTTAAAGATACATGGAGTTTTGATGGTACTATAGATCTAAAGGCAGAACAGCCTCTTGGAGGTTTTGGTCCTGAACCTGTAGAGATTTATGGAGATCATTATATTGAAGTATATTGTACTTTTATTAAGAAGAAGTACTATGAGAATCTTAAGTATACTATAGAGTATTTTAAGAAGAATAAAGAAGATTTTGGTTTTGACCATATCTCTTTCTTGAAATATCTCTTTGGAATAAATGTAAATCAAACTAATAGATTCGTATGCTCATCTTTTACAGATAGAATGTTACAGGTAGCAAATGTAAATCTGAGGAATAATAACGAATATAAGAAATTAGTATCACCACAGAAGCTAAAGACAGATCTGTCTATTAATAATAAGATTTATATGCTTTATAGTGGTAGAGCTGATGAGTATAATGGTAAAAAAGTAAATGATCTTGTAAATGCTATCTCAAAGAATGCAGAATATTTCTCTGAGAGTGGATTGGGTAAAGATCTTCTACTAATAGAAGATATAGATACAGATTTCTTCTCTATTGATGAAGCTGCAGATCTTAAGTTTACATTTAAGAAGAAGAGGAAGTTCCCTCTATTCTTCCTATACTGTTATGATAATATATATCTCTCTATAGTTCCAGATCTTAGTGAACTATATTATTTCAATAAGAATGTAAATGGTAGCCAGTTACTGAAAACATCAGCATCGGATTTCTCTCAAGAATCTGTTGTAGGACTTTATGTATGTTTTGTAACAGAAGATAGATATAGAAAAGTACTGGAATTTATAGAAGCTGCTACAGCTCCTTTCTATAAATATACTTACTCTCAGCTTAATATCTTATATAAGCTTATGAATATCAACTTTGGAACCAATACACCAGATAAGATGTGTATCGAGATGATTGATAAAATCATTAGACTATCTGACTGTGTAGATGCTAAAAAGATGGATGATATTCAGAAACCTACATATAAGAATTTTGATGAGCTTATTAAAAGAAAGCTAGATATCTATGGGAAGATTTATAAGATCTATTTTGATAGATTGAAGAATTATAATACAACCAGTACAGAACTCTTCATAGCTTCTAATATAGATAATGTGAAGCTTATTAAAGAGTCTTTCTCTTCTGGTTCTTTTTATAAGTCTGTCATTCTAGATCCAGATCCTGCAGAAGTAAAAACCACTAAGCATCCAACAGCTTTTAAACAGCTAATGGAGTATAGTAAGTATTGATAATATAATATGGGATAGATAATTATTTGTCTATCCCATTTAATTTATATAATATTACAGACTTAACTTTTACAATAAAAGTGTCTATTAATTAATTCTTTACATAAAGGAGATAATAAGAATGGCGACTAAGAAAACATCATCTAGCACTAGAAAGAAGACAACTACAGCAGTTAAAGAAGCTGTAGAGGAAACAAAGGTTGAAGAAGCAGTAGAACCTGCTGTTGTAGCAGAAGCTGCTCCTGTTGAAGATGTAAAGGTTGAAACTACTGTTGTTGCAGAAGAAACAAATAATGATAATCTAATGAATACTCTAGAAGAAATAGCTGTAAAAGACACAGGTATTCCTCTAGGAGGTTTTATCTCTAAATCTGCAGAAGAGAAGAATGAAGAGGCTCCTGTTGAGGTTAAGGAAGAAAAGCCTGCTCCTAAGAAGTCTACTAAATCTAGTACTAATAAGTATGCTGAAGCAGAAAAGAAGTATAGAGAGATGGCTAAGGAAGCAGGTATAGAACTTCCTGAATATAAATACGACGAAAGTATTCAGCTTGTGGGTGGTAAACTTACAGGTAGTGAGATTGTTCGTCAAATAATTATGGGTAATATTGAGATTGAAGATTTTGATATGAATAGAATTGGCCCAAATTCATATGATTTGCTTCTTGATAATATCTTTAAGACATATAGACCAATTTATCAGAGCAAAAATAAAAATGATCATACTATGTATCTAGATATGCTAAAAGAAAATCCATTTGAAGAGTTCATTATTCCTGAAGATGGATATCCCCTAATGCCTGGTAAGGTTTATATTGCTACTACTAAAGAAAGAACTTTCACGAATAAATTCCAGCCCAATATTGATGGACGTTCATCTGTTGGCCGCCTTGGTATTTCTATTCATCAGACTGCTGGTTTTGGAGATATTGGTTTTGATGGTAAGTGGACTCTAGAGATTACTGTAGCTCAGCCCATTATTATCTATCCCAATATTCCTATTTGTCAAATCTCTTTCTTTGTACCTGCTGGAGATACTTCCATTCAGTATAATGGACGTTATCAGCATCAGACAGAAGCTCAGACTTCTAAATTTTATTTGAAATAAATATTATATAAGTGATAGGCAGAAATATTATTATCAAGAAAGGATTTTATCATGCCTAGACAAGCTTATACATGTGAATACTGTGAATTCACAGGATCTATTAATGCAGTAAGAGAACATGAATCTAAATGTATTTTCAATCCATTTCTAAGAACTTGTTATAGTTGTAAATTGTTTAAAGAGAGGACATACCAGGGATGGATGTGTCCAAAAACTTTTAAGTTCATTATCAGTAATAATACTATATCTATTAATTGCCCAGAGTGGGTTAATCCAGATAAATAAGGAGGTTGAAATAATAGCCGATGCCTCCAGACATTCAAACTTATCATAAAGGATCAACTAAAAGAATTGTAGGTCTTAAATTATATAGATATGATGAAGAAGCTGATGAGATTATAGTTTATAGAATTCTTCATTATAAAGAATCTCAAAAGACCTATAGAGTATACAATTTAAACACAGATAAAATCGAAACTTTCACAGAAGAAGAAATTTATGATCCAAAGAAATTTGTAGTATTAAACCCTGATGGGTTCCTTACATTCTCTATTGTAGATATGAATAAAACAAATAAAGTTAAAGATGTCATGGTATGTCTTCATAAGCGTAATGAGACTGTAGATCAGTTACCTTATGCTGTATGTAGACAGTGTATGCAAGATATCTTTATTGAACAAACTATACTGAAGAATACTAATCTCACAACTGTAGGATGTTCTGTATCCAAGGATACTATTCCTGCAGGTTCTGACTTTGGTGCTACTTTAGTATATGAAAGATTAAGATGGATGGTTATCACAGCAGTATATCTAGATGATAGTTTAGATAGTATTGCTAAGTATATCTTTCCTGGAATTAATATAAAGAAATTTGATAATGTTCTTGTTAGGACTAAAGAGTGGTCTAAGATCAATCTTCCTACTACAAGAGGATTCGCTGATACTGTATATGATCTATTGAAAGAGAATAGATTTATTAATGACTTTAGAACAGCTTTTGATACTCTTATCTTGGATTTCAATATAGATAAAGATCTAAGTTCTTCTACAGGTTATCAAATGTTCTTATATAAGGAACAATTGGATATATTAAAGAAACAATTAACTAACAATAAAATTACTATGACTTATATTATTCCTTATAGTAAAGAGATTGATCTGGATGAGTTTAATAGAAACTATATACTAGCTCAATCTAAGGATAATGATGATATTTTTGTCATAGGATATGATCTACAACTAGATTAAAAAATACCGAATAAATAACTAATAAATGATTTGTCAATTATATAATATAGAATTGGATCCAAAAATATTCTAACTTCCGGAGGTAAGAAAACCATGGCAGAAACCAAAACCGAAAAGCTCAGGATCAGTCTTGAGCAGCCCATGCCCTTTGATGCTGTGACCAAGTCCAAGTTCATGAGTCCACAGGATCTTTGCAAGCTGGCGAACAATCTCTTCAAGAGTGTGTTCGTCGACTATGTCGGCTGTGGGATCAACATCAACACTCAGGCAAGCAACGCCGGCATTGTTCAGTTTGCCAGTGTCAATGGTCTGGTCAGTGATGTCCCGCAGAATGCCTACTATCTGAATCTGTTCTTCCAGGACCTCGGAGTCACTGCGGATCCTGACTCCGGTCAGTACAATGCTCTGAATCGTCTTCATGGGAATGCTCCGAAGGCTACCAGCAACAATCTGTCTGCGGCTTTCGACAGCTTCACTGAGACCAGGAGCAATCCTCATCAGTATGCTCTGACTGCTGAAGCCAAGGAGCTGCTCGAAGATTTCGTCTTCTCCAATCCTTATCAGCCGAAGCTGCCCAAGGAATTCTGGGGTCGTCATGTCTTCGAGTTCCAGCAGAACAATGGCTACTTCAGCATGAGCAAGCCCAGCATTCATGTCGGTGTCAGCGGCATCGACATCAACAAGGTCATCAATCACATCTATGCCAAGCTGGTTGATGGTGTGTTTGTTGACGACAACGGTGATCCTGTTGAGTATCAGACGATGTTCTATGTGCCTCCCACCTTCGGCAGGGCTGGCCAGGATCTGATCGTCAAGATTGATCAGCTCGATCGCAACACGTTCCGTAACTTTGTCGATGGGATGTACAATGGTTCCATCATGAGCAGCAGCTACATTCCTGCTCGGTAAGAAGAGAAAGAACAGATAATAAGAGTTGGAGGAGAGAAATCTCCTCCAACTTTTTATTTTTATATAAGCTTTAACTCAATAGTAATTGATTGATATATGGAGGTTATATAATGGGAATTCTATACAAAGAGAAAAAAATAACCTTTGATATTATGGATGAAGATCCACTAGAAAATGTATTTGATAATAGAGATAATTCTTATCTTGCTATAAGAAAAGTGTCTTGGAATAGACAGCAGCCTAAACTTGAAATTCGTAGATGGTATATGGATGGAGAAGATAATGAGACACCATCCAAAGGTATCACTTTTTATACAGAAGAAGGCCCCCATCAGCTCACTCATCTTCTATTAAAGTTGGGATATGGCGATGATGAGACTATAGAAGCTATTATGGAAGAAAGAAAAAACAAACAGCCTGAAGAAATTCCATCTCTTGAAGAAAAAATGAAGACTACGGCTAACTCCAGTCATGCTAGAACTAAACTGGATGAAGTAAAAGAGATTATTGCTAAGAGAGAAAAGTCTACTAAGTTTAGTGCTAAGAATCTTATGGATAATATTAGTACTTCAATAGATGAGTAGATTCACTAATCCATTACAACCATATAGATCTACTGAATGGTCTATATGGTCTTGTTTTATAAACTATGATAGATTATTTGGTTTAATAAAACATTTAATATACTATCTTGATAAATGTAGATGGGTAGACATATACATTGATATGAATTCTGTAATGAGTCAGATCTTTATCAGGAACTATAAGATATTTGATTATAATGGAATCACATCAGCTCTGATTAATATGGCTATCCATTATAAGGAGTTCTTTAAAGATAGATTTAATATAGAAGCTAGAGTGTTTATAGTATATTCTAATAACTTTCCATCAGCTCCAAGAGAGATAATTCCTGAGTATAATCACAGGAATTATCTTACATATATCAATAATGGTGAATTGGTAGCTCTAATTAATCACAATCGTGAACTCTTAGATCTATTATGTAAATATTTGGATGGAATTTATTTTATACAAGATGAAAATCAAGAGACTGCTGTTATTATTAAAGAGATAATAGCAGATCAAGCTAGATTTAAACATAATGCTCTACATCAAAGATCAGATAACTTTAGTCTTTATCCAAATATAATTATTACTAAAGATCTATATGATTATCAACTTGTAGCAATAGATAGCTATACATTTATATTGAGACCTAGAAAAGTTGATGGAGAAGATAAGTCTTGGTGTGTATCTAAGACTAATCTATTGAAAGCTATAAAGAAAGAGTTAGGAGCAAATGTAAGCAATGTACCAGATAATTATGGTATAATCAATACAGGGCTTCTATCTGTATTCTTCTCTATAGCAGGTCTAAAGAGTAGAAACATAAAGAGTATTCATACATATAATAAGACTGTAGAGATTCTTACTACAGCAATTACTAATAACAGTATTCTAAATGAGTATAATTCTGATCCTGAGTATTGTATAGAAGCATTGAGTGAACTATCACCAAAGATAGCAGAAAATAAAACTAATATAATTAACAGATTTAATGCTATAGATTTAGTAAAGAATCATGGTCTATATAAGATAACTCCAAATGCTATGAATGCTAAGTCTTCTATTATAGATCTTATAAGTCCTATGAGTATAAGAGAGATCAATGAACAGTTTTTCTCTATGAATCCTATAGATATAAATAAATTATATTATTAGAATAAAGATATACCTCTCTATGGGGTATATCTTTATTTTTTATATTAGGTCAACATAATTGTAATAGAAATAGTCTATTGTAGGGAGTGATAATACTTGGCAGACGAAACTTCTAATGAGGTTGTCTATAAATATAAATATTCTGCTACTGCTCAGATTATATTTGATAAAGAAGATGTTGAAGATATAGCAGCTGAAAGTATAGGTGAATTTATCATAGATTATTCTTATGATGAATATACAATGCCTATGATATATATGAATATTACCCTCAAAGATAGTATAATCTATAAACTATCTGAGAAGCAAAATATAGCTACTATAGTTCTCACTGTACAGAAATATGTATATGAAGAAGATAAAGCTCCTCTTGTTATGCAAGACTATATTAAGAGAGAGTGTATATATTTCTTAATGGATGATTATACCAAATCCAATGTAAGTGAAGAATTAGATGAAGAAGGAACCAATCTATCTTCTATAGTAATTGGTCTTATGGATAAAGAATTGGTTAATAATACAAAAAAGGATTTCAATGGAACTATTACTGGAGATATGATGAGTATAGTATATACTATTATTAATAGTGGTAGAGATATTCTTATTGAGCCTCTTCAGTATAATACTCAAATAAAGAATATGCTGGTACCTTCACTTAATAGTAAGAAGAAACTACTAAATTATCTGAATGATATGTCATGTTTCTATGATACTAAGTTTAGATACTTTAATGATTTTGATGTAACTTACTTTATGAGTAGTGATGGTAATAATGTACAAAGAAAGAATGATAAGTTTGACACTATATATATTAATATAACACCATATCAAGTAAACAGTAGTGTTTATGAAGGTATGGTAATAGATGCAGAGAACTTTAACTATACTCTGAATATATCAGAACAATATGCCAGTCCTTTGTTCAACAATATTACAGATAGAACTTATACCAATATCAGAGGTATAGATGCTGATGGTGAGGCTGGTAGTGAGAAACTAGATACTACAGATGAGAATATGACTATAGAGAAATATAGAAACATTAAGATCAATAATGGTAATACTACTCTATTAAAGAATATTAAAAGTACTATAGATATGTCCAAGAATCCAATAACTATATCTAAAACAGATATAGATAGTTCTATATTTACTATAAATAGAAAATACTTTATAGATGCAAGTGATGTATATGGTGTTGAGATGAATGGACAGTATCTTCTTGGTACTAAAACTGAAATATTTATAAGAGAAGGTAAAGACTTCGTAGCAGATGTCACTATGACTTTCTTTAAACTTAATAAATAAAAAATATAGTACTACCCCAAATGAGGTAGTACTATATTTTCGATTTGTCATGACTTATCGGATAACTATACCACTATTATGTTACTTCAGTATTAATCTCAGTTGTAGTTGTATTATTCTCTTCTCCCATAACCCTATCAGAAATATCAGCTTGTGACATAATATCAAAGCTTGGAGAACTATACTTTACGTAAGTATTTATCATATCAAGAATAGACTTAGATAGTTTATAGTAAGCACTAATCTTGATCTTAAAGTAGCTATAGATAAGATTACTATACTTAGTAGCGTATGTATTGATATTATAAGCTTGCTGTTTATAAGCTTTTTCTCCCTCAGGATTATTGGCCATATCAGCAGTTATGGAATGATCATTTGCTCTATCTTGATCAATCTTATCTACTACTTTTCTAAACATGTTTATATTTGCTATATTCATAGCGTAGTTCATATCTCTTTGGATAGATCTATAGATAGATGTAGATGTACTAATGAGATAGTTATACATAGCTACTTTAGTCTCATTAGTCATATCTGCATATCTAACATTTTCTCTATATTGATTCATAGCTTTTAGTTTATCAACACTACAAGTCATAAACCAAGTCTTAAAGAGATCATTATAACTCTCTTTATTGTCCAATCTATTGATATCAAAGTTATTTAGATTATTGGCTAGTCTTTCTACTATAATAGCATTACCATCATTAATAGTTTTAATAATACTCTCACCATTATTTAGATTAAAAGGAGCAGGAGCTGTCATCCTATCAATCCATGTAATGGTATTAGGACCATCTTTTATCATCTTATTATTATCTATATTCTTCTTAACGAAGAATCTTGTAATCATATTCCTATTAGTAACACTCTTAGCCTTACCAAACAGAACAGACATAGACTCAGATAGTTTCTTAGAGAGATCTTTCATCTTATCATTAAACTCTTTAAGAGTTTCTTTAGCTTTATCATCAGCAGCTTTATCTATAATAGCTTCTTGTAGAAGAGTATCATAGTCTTTATCAAAGAAAGTTCCTTCAATAATCTTATCTTTAATGACATCAACTACAGCCTTATCAGCTTCTACTTCTTCTGCTTTCTTTTTAGCATAATTTCTAATTTTAGCAAATACTTCTTCTCTATCTTCATCTTTATCATACATATCGTAATAGATATCATAAATACTATCTAGATCAATAGGAACCCCATGTAGTTTAATGAAGTCTTCTTGATCTATAATAGAAGCTTCTTTTATAATCCCAGAAGAGAATCCAATAGAGTAATCTTTATTAGAGACAGAGAGTTTTCTATTATCATTTTTATTATCTCTAATATAACTTAAAAAGCTAGTATAATCATTGACTGCGCTGAGCTTTAGTTTCATACTCTTTAATAGAGCTTTCTTAATAATATCTAGAATAGAAGATCTAGTAAATACTATTGTCTTATAAAGATCTTTAAGAGAAGTAATATAAGCACTTAGTTTCTCTAGACTCTTTTGGTCTTTTTTGGTAACCTGAAGGTTCTCTAAAACATCAGATAGTTTAGTGTACTGAATAACGGTTGCTTTAGATGCTTCATAACTACTATTCTCTTGATCAAGAATAGCATACATATATTTCAATTCTGGTTTAGTAGAAATAGATTTAATCTCATTACTTCCTGTATAAGTTTTCTTAGTTTTATTAAAGTCTATAAAAAGCTTACCATTCTGAATATCCTCTACAGAAGATCCATATGTTTTACTCACATAAGCTTCATATTTAGACTTAATATTAACAAGATCATCTACTAGTTTATCTAGACCATTAGTACTATACTTTTTAGCAGCAATATACTTAGTAGCTTGATCTAGATTAGACTTCATATCAATAAAGAAAGGATTCTCTGCTAGAGATGTTGGATAGATTGAAGCAATGACCTGTACGGGTTCACAGATTGTAACCCTATTATAATTAATAAGACTCTGTATATATCGTAGATCCATAGAGTCTTTATATTCTTTATTGATATCTCCTATAAGAGAGTCTATTACTTTCTTTTTTCTATCTACTTCAAAGTCAATTCCTGAAGCTATTTTTACTTTAAGCTTCATCTCTTCCTCTTTATTATTGAGAACTTTAGTAAGATCATCAATAAGTTTAAGAGCAGTATCTATTACATTTGTAGCAATAACATCATATAGCTTATTGGGATCTCCATTAATCTTCTTAAGTTCTTTCATTAAACCCTTATCAGCTTCTGTAAGAGCAACTTCTTTAAGTGAGTCTATATATTTTTCATAGAATTTATTTATATCCATATTACAAACTCCTTCTATATAAAAGAGATAGTTTACTTTTATTAATAAGTTTGAATTATTATATTTAAAGAAGATGGTATAGCAAATACTATACCATCTTCAATATATATTTAATTAAAAGAGACTAGAGTCATACTTGGAAGCATCTTCAAAACTCTCAGAATCAAGCTTCTTGATGTTCTTTAGTTCTCTTTCAGTATCTACTTCTGCTTTCTTAGCAGTTACTCTCCATTTCTCAGCTCTATTACGCCATTTCTCTACGAGTTTCATCTGACGTTCATAGACATCTTTCTTTTTAGCATCATCCCATTCAGGATGATTAATATCTAGATTATTAGCATTGGCTTCCATAACCATAGCCTGCATCTCAATATACTGAGAGTACTTATTCATGGTATTATAAACACAGAAGACAATGCTCTGAATAATATGAATGATATTAAGCAGTCCATAGATAGCAAAAGCTCCAAGAACAGCAATTGCAGCAATACCAATAATAGAGAATTTCTTTCCTACTTTAGGAGTAGCAAGATTAATACTATTAGCTTCAGTAAGAGCCTTATCAACAGCACCCTTAGAGACTGCTTTCATAATCCTATCAATATTACCATTCTTAAATTCTCTATTGAGCTTTTCAAGATTGGAAAAGATAAGATAATCTTTAGCTTTCTTATATCTCATCACATCAAGAACCATCTCAAAAGAGTCAGTCTTAGGAGTCTTGATGAACTCAATACAAGTAGCAATCATATAAGCAATAGAATCATTGATAGCCAATACTGTAGTACAATAGATAAGCTTAGGAATCTCATAGCCCAGTCTAAAGGCTTTGGTAAACTCATCCTTACGTGTCTCAATATTAGCAATAGCTTCAGAGATTACATTGATAGATCTAGGATCTTGCTTGAACTCTTTTACGATATCTATAAGAGTAGCAACTGTATCCACCATCATATTATAATTATTTAGCTTGGTGATATCACCCTTGGTCTCAGGGATGTCACCATAATCAAGCTCATTAGCTTTATCTACAATATTTGAATAAAGCTTAGCAGTTAAACTTATAAGAACCTTATTCTGTTCAGCTTCATTTACATAGATAAGTTTCTTCTTAAAGTCAGGATCAGAGAGATCACAATTCTCATAGACTACCTTTAGATAGTCTTCATCATGAGTTCTCTCCTTAGTTTCCTGCTCATTCATATTAGCATAATCAATGAAAGGAGTCTTACCAAGAGAACCTTCAAGATACTTCTCAAAAGGAGTCTTAGCTTTCTCTATAAGCTTCTTTCCTTCATCAGAGAGTTTCTTGAGAATACTCTTATCTAGTTTATGACAAGTAACAGTGATCATTACTTTGTCATTTTCTTCCTTCTTATCCTTTTTATTAAGTAGAGAGCCACTGATAGCATACAGATGCTCTTTAGTATCGGATAGCTTACCATAGATGATCTCTCCATCTTTTTCAAAAAGCTTAGTAAGATTAAACTTCTTAGCAATAGCATCTTTAATCTTACTTACATCTTCATCAGCTTTATTAATGATAATCTTATACTGAGTTTTTACTTTATCCTTAACCTCAGTATTGAGCTTATAAGCAGCTTCATCATACTTATCTGCAAGTAGAGTACTTACAGACTGAGCAAACTTAACAAAATCATCAGGAATCTTTACACTCTCTTTTAAAAGAATATAAGACTCATCTACGATATCCATATTATCTACATAAGATCTGATATAAGTCATATCAGGATCTAGTTCAATAATACGATCTACATCATTATCAACAGCAGCGTCGACTACTTTAGAAGAATCAACATCTGCGTCTACAGTCATAGCAATATTATCTATTTTCATAATATACTATTCTTCCTCCTTCTTTAACGAATCTTAGTCATCAGATTAACTACTTTCTTATAAGTAGAATCTGAGCTCTCTCTATCAAGAGACGTAAATGAATAAACTTCCCAGTTATTCTCACCTGTATCAAACAGGAACTTTGCAACTTCAAGGTTCTCGTCTACGATACAGATGCACATAAAGTTATATCCATCAAAGATTTTTCTAGCAGCCTTATAAGACTCCAAATCAATCCCTTTGAATTTCTTAAGATACTCTACTTCTTCCTGAGAAACAACTAGAGTTGTAATAGGAGCAGCACTTGCAGAACCAGCAAACTTACCAGCTTTATAAGCCTTTGCCCTACTCTCAAGAGTCTGCCACAGCTTAGCTTTAGAACCCTTATTATTTCTTTCTACAACATCAATCTTTGCTTTATCAAGAGCAAACAGGAAGTCCTTAAAGAAGGAGATTTCTCTGGTAGTAACTCTCTTAAACATAACCAGAAGACCCTGTTCTTCGGACTTCTTATCAATTCTATCAATGATCTCATTAGAATCCATAGGATACAGCTTGGCTTTTACGCCAATAACTGCATTATTGATCATCTCTAGCTTCTCTTTATCATTATTAACATAAAAATTTACAATCATCATAGAAGGCTGGAGTTCATTGGCTTTCTTGATATCAGAATCCAATACCTGGTTCTTGAGCATATCTGCTCTAGCCTTAGCCATGGTAAGCTGATCTTTCTGCCAATTCTTCTCTGCTTTATAGTCTTCTAGTTCTTTATCTTTATTGGCCTTATAATCGACCATTGCTTTTTCAATTCTATCTTTGAATTGATACATTCTTTTATCCAATTCTTCTTTTTCTTTAGCAGAAGCTTTATCATAAGCAGCTTTCATTTTCTGAAGCTCTTTTTCATACTCAAGCTTCTTCTGGTTGGTTAGATCTAGCTTCTCAGCTTCAAAATCTCTACCAATAGCTCTCCAGAATGCATAATCAAAGTTCTTCTCATTCTGATACTGCTTTAGCTGTGCACGAAGTTTTTCTCTTTCCGCAGGATTGATATCTTGAGAATTAAAATTATCATAAATATCATCTAGGATTTCCTGAGGAATAATAGGCTTTCCATCAGGACCAATACCAAAGACATAATCACCTTTTCTATTAATGGCTTCAGTGATAACAGTAGTTCCTAGATTACTATTGGAGAGTCTATAAGAACCAATAGATGCTTCATTGATAGAGCTCTCCATGTAGAAATTAGTATTTTTCTTGAGATCCTCAGCAATAGCTTTCAGAGCAGCAGCTTCATTGAGCTGACGAAGAGTCTTATCCTTAATAGATTCAGGAATCTCTCCACTCTCTGCCATAGCATTGATAGTATCACTGATCTGCATAATATCATCAACAGAGAAATCAGAGTTAGGAAGATTCTTATGGAACTTTGCAATGTATCCATATACATCTTCTACATTCTTATCAGCAATCTGGATAGCAGAGAAAACCATCTGTAGCATAGTTACAGCTTTTCTCTCAATAGCCTTAGCGATAAGAATATCCGTATTAATAGAAATAGTTTTACTGGCAATTACAGGGAATACTAGAGTAAGATTATTAGCAGCTCTTACTAGAGAACCATAACCTCTACGGCTAGCATTCTGTACCTGCTTAAGAGTACCAGTTGCAATCTCTGAACCTTTAGAATTTTTAATATCTTTATATGCAGCAGCACCTGCACCAGCTAGTGCAACAGCAGCTGCAATAGTTTCTGTTACTTCACGTAACACTGTTTTATGTATAGCTCTAGGATCAACCATGATATGTAAACATCCTCCTTAAGTGGATTTATTTAAATGCGATTAATTATCATTATGTTGGCAAAAAATAAACACATTAAGATTGCAATGAGTAAAAATAAACACTGAACTGAAGGGAAGGGAGATGGATGTTTTACCACCCATCTCCTCATTTTCCATCAGAAGGAAGCTATGACAGAATTGTCATCATCACCTTCTTCAATCTCAGGGGCCAGACCACCAGCATCCTCCATGATCTCAGGCTTGCCGAAGATCAGGTCGCCGAGCTTTTCCTGGGACCTAACCAGGAATTGATGGATCTTGTCGCCATACATATAGATGGCGATGATCCCGGCTTCGATGGCTGCACAGACAACCATCATCTTCAGGATCAGCTTCCACCACTTCTTATAGAAGCGGCAGAGATCATTTACGTACTCCATAATGTTCTTCATGTGTTTTGTCCTTTCTGGTTTTAAGAGTATCCTTCTCTTTTTATTTTTAATTTTTGAATACATTATAATAAGAATGACAGGTGCGGGTCTGTCATCCTTTGGTGGTCTTGGATCTTACACATCCATAGACCCGTCGTCAGGTTCTATACCTTTGACGACTGATGATGGGTGAACTACGGGTTCAGTAAGAAGCATTTTAATATATTCTTGCTGAACTCTGTAGTTCTCTTTGTTTTCCCAGTATGGATCAGTACGTTTCATGTACTGATCCCAACTATGGGATAGAGACATACGCTGAGGCATTATTTCACCTCACTTTCTATAGTGAGATATAGGATAGATTATACTACCTATTCATATCTATAATATATAATCTAAAATATTAACTTTTACAAACGAGAAAAAATAATAGGAGAAGTCAGTTACGACTTCTCCTATATTATTAAAACTTAAGATCAGTATAAGAGTTAGGATAATAATCAGAATAACCTACTTGACTATCTTTAGATTCTTTGAGATTATCTACTTTGAGATAATCTTTAACTTGTTCCTCAAGAAGTTTTATCCTATTATATATAGCTATATTAACTTCATCAGTTAAATTATAAGATTCTACACCTATACTATCAAGTAGATGATGTGTAGAACAGAAATTAACTACAAAGTCTTTTACATTATCACTATTATACATTCTCTTAAGTGCTATAATAGTTTTAATAGTATCTTCAATATGAGTGTAATTATTGTCTCTTTGTTCGCTAATAGAAGCCATTCACTATTATCCTTCCAATTAATCTTCTCCTATATATTTATACCAAATATCCTTTTACCTGATCTTTGAGCTGTTCGATACAGATCGTAACTCCAGTCTTAATTTCCTGAAGAAGATCATCAGATGTAATTCCCATAGCATAATAAAAAGGATCTTTCTGATAGGTGTCTGATACGGTGTCTGATACAAAATCTTCAAATTCTTTAGAACCGATGAAATGCTCAAGGGCTCTAGCCATCATAATTCTCTGTTCAACAACTCTGTAATGCGCATTTTTCTCTTCTCTTGCTGCAGGCATTTTATATAAACTCCTTTCTTTAATTTACTCTTCTACTATATACAGAGGATCTATCAATTCTTCTTTTTGATTTTGAAGAACTTTAAGAGCTATGGATTTCTCCATAACTCTCTCCTCTGATTTGTTTCTTATAAACGCTGTTATATCTTTTATAATAGGAACCGCTGCAAAGAATATTTTTATTGCTAGTTTAAAATCCATACTTATTATTCCTTTCATTACATTAAATTTTTGTTGTAAAAACAAATTAGTGGATGGAAGAATAATAACAGGATTCAATTATATTATATACAATCAATAATATTTTAAATCATTTCCAAGTAAAAAGTATCCTCTTGAACATAGAAGTAAAACAATATCCTCATACAGATGGGAGGTTTGTAATATATAATATGGCAAATAATCCTTATGATAATATAGGTAAGAAAATTAGTGCTGCTCTTATTAAACAGCAGACTGATCCTATTCAGAGAGTTAAACAAGAAATATTAAGAAGAAATAGAGAACAGGATTCTACTTCTGCTATAAAAAAGAAAAATGTAAATTCTAGATATAGAAGTGACAGTGAGCTATTTGATACAGTAGCTCCTATTAAAAATTCACCTGAAGTAAAAGATATAGTTAATGCTAATACTGGTAGTAAAAATACTGAAATGGAATCTCTATTGAGATCCAGAGGTATTTATTCTAGAAACTATATAGAAAAGGGTCTATACAATAACTTTAATAGATTTGGTTATAGTATTATTGACCCATATAATATTCCAACAGTTACAAGAGAGTATGTATTCTTTACAAAACCTGATCTTAATATACTCACTTCAACAGAAGGTGATACTAGTGGAGCATATCAAGATCTTAATAAGAGTCTGTTAAACTATCCTTTCTTTACAGATGCTTATAGTAGATATAGAGCCGTATTAGAAGATCTATGTTGGAGTCATTCTGTAAGAAAAGGAGACCCTATATCTCTTGCAAATAATAGAAACCAGGGTAGTCTTCCTTATAATACAAAAAATAACTTCATTCCACTTCTATCTAATACTCTAGTCAGTACTTTACCATTACCTGACAAAAATGCAGAGTATGTAGAGACTAATGGTAACGTATATGGTACTAAAATTAGATATAGAGATAGCTCTTCTGGTAGTAAAAACTTTACATTCAGTCTAGAATTCCAAGATACTAGATTCTATGAAGTTTATATGTTCTTTAGAATTTATGATGAATATATTAATCTAAAGAATCTAGGTATCGTATCTCCTAAACAGAGACAAGTATGGAGAAAGATTCTTCATGATCAATTCTCTATATATAAAATTGTTGTAGATGAAGATGGTACTACCATTACTCAATTTGTAAAATACACAGGTGTATTCCCAACATCAGTACCTAGTAGTATGTTTTCTGATATGAATAGTACTGAACCCAAGGGAAGATTGAGTGTTGAATTTAGTTGCTTTGAAGTTGAGGATATGAATCCGTATATTCTTAGAGAATTCAACGCTGTAAGTGCTTCCCCTCTAAATGGTATCAATAATTTAATGAAATTAAAAGAATGTGAGCTATACGATAGTAGTGCTGGTCATGCTAATGGTGATTGGCCTAAATATCCTTATGTATATTGGGATAGAATTACAGAGGGATCTCAATATATCAATACAAACAATAGTGGTCCTAGAAAGTATTTTCTTAGATGGAAATATGATTCTGGATCTGGTAGTAGTTCTTCTTATGGTAATGGTGGTAGATAATAATAGCAGAAAGGTTGTGAGATAAACACATGCCACTGAGTTCTGATACTTATGATATTGCTGATTATATAAATCAGATTAAAAAAGATTATATACCAGAAGATGAGTCTACTCTTATTCTTGGTATTTTTGGATATTTGAGTGATGTATTTACAAAAACCACTCAGAATAATATTGTTATGTCTGCAGAGACTTCTAATGAAGGTATTGGTATTAAAGCAAAATATGAAAAGAATATTATTGCTCATGCCTTTACTGCAGGTATTAAGAATGTCTATGCAATCCCATCAACTATGTCTGTGTTGATGGCTTTCAATGAAGCAGAACTATTCCCTGAAACTTCAGAGAATAGCCAGAAGTTTGTATTTGATTCTAATAATAAAATCTTTTTTGGAGATTTCGAATTTCATCCAGATTATAATATTCTTATTACTAAGACTAAGCTCAATAGTATTACTGCTACAGGACAGCCTAGATATGCTTATTCTGCTCAGTATTATATTGAATCTGATTCTAATGATAATAAGAAAAAGAATCCTATCTCCAATGTAGCAGATACAAATATCTATCTCTCTCCTCCTTCTATTATCAGAAGTAGTGAGCTGAAGATTCTCTATATTCAGGTTCCCATTAGACAGGTAGAGAGATATATTATTAATAAGAAAATCGTTACAAATAATATCATTGAGTCTAAGGTATTCTCATTCGACTACAGCTCTCAGCTTGCTGGGTTTACTGTTGATATAGTTAAAGCAGATGGAACTAACCTTAGACTAGTTCCTGTATATGATGGTATAGCTACAGATGAGAAGTATTATCTGTACTATCAGTTTATGAATACTAACTTTATTCGTTGTAAGTTTGTTGATAGTATCTATCAGCCTAATATCAACGATCAAATCTATATCAATCTACAAACTTCTCAAGGATACTCTGGTAACTTCTATTGGAATGACTCCAGTTATCCTAGATTTGTATTTGACTCTACTAGCTATGGTCTAATGAAGTCTGATGGTACATTTGATGGATATAGTGCTATTAGTTGTCAAGTTATTCCAGTAACAACTGAAGCTAGTGGTGGTCTTGATAAAAAGTCTATTAAAGAACTTCGTACTATTATTGCTAAAGAAGAATTGGCAAGAAATAGTATTACATCACTAACTGACTTGAAGAATTTCTTCAATCAGATTAACAATGATGAGGCTCAGATTTATACTTATAAGAAGAGAGATAATCAGTTTGAAAGACTGTATTATACATATCTTCTTATGAAAAATAGTCTATCTAATATTATCCCTACAAATACTATTGGATTTAATGTGCATGAAAGTGGAACCAACGTAGCTCCTGATGGTAAGACAGTTACTGTTAATAAAAATAATATTATAGAATATGAATTTGATGACACAGATCCAGAACATCCTGTTACTAATGGTGAAATTATTGATGATTATGTAGATCCAGATCTATTTGGTAGCAGTATTGATACTTTAAGTAATCATACTATTCCAGATTATAAATCTGGTGTATACTATATCAAGAAAGTAAGCAGTACATGGAAATTTTATGGAACAGATTCTACTTATACATCTGCTCTATCTGATATATCTTCTCTAGAAGATATTGGTATTTTTTATACAGGTATATCTGAAACTCTTGTAGTACACTATAATTATGCATATAATGCTGCTATTAATGCATATCTTCCTACTGGTGTAACCTATAAGGTTAATAATAAAACCTTTAAGGAAGCAGTAGATAGTATTGAAGGAACTTATAATTTCCTATATACTAAATTTGTAACTTCTACTACTGTAACTAAGAATGCTAGCGATATAATCAGTGTAAGTGTTAACGAGTCTATTCTAGGACGTAGACTTGATCTTAATGATGGTAATCCTACTCAAACATTTGTATTCAAATATGATACTTCTATAAATAATTGGCTATTAAATTCTACATCTATGGTAGATTTAGCTGATTATGGTGTATCTTTTGTTGGTACTCCCCATAATGATAATACAATTACAGTAGAAGCAGTTGTATCTACTGGATGGTGTCTTGATTATGTTGGAGTAAATCTTACTAATTATGGTATTACTCTAAGTGGTGGTGCCTATGTAATTGGTAATAGATTATTTACAACATTCTCTTATAATACTAACTATGCTTATATAGATAGAAGCACTACAGCATTCTTTATTGATGATATTATCATTAATACCAATAAGTATAGAGAAGCTGTTAATGATTATACCGATGATATAGTATTTACATACTTATCTTCAGATCCAGATTATTCTCCTAATAATAATGATTTTATCAATCATATTGATAATGAAAATTATTATCTATTAAAATATACAGAAAATAATCTAAACGGTGGTGGTATCATTGCAGATGATGTGTCCATTAGCCGTAGAACATTTTTTAAATCTATTTATGTAATAGACAGTACCAATAACCCTGTAGTCATTCAATTCAATGAAGGTACTTATAAGTATAGATGTACTGAAGTATCTGATATAGATGGTGTTAATATAGGTTCTTCTACATGGGTAGATCTACAATCTGGTGAAGAATATACCTATGCAACAGGAGATCCTAATAGTACTCTTCTAACTGAGATAGGTTTATCTATTAATATAGATGATTATCAAGTTTCTACTGGCAAACAGTTGTATTCGAATATATCTTGTACAACTCCTGTTAGTAATGCTATTGCTAATGTATGTGATGAAAATGGTAAGACCATTGATGATTTTAAACTAGTAAGAGACGGCAGTTCTTATTATTTTGATTATAATGAAAATAGATATTATGTTGCTCAAGAAGATGTAGAAGTTGGTGTCAATAGGCAGCTTAAAGAAGGAGATACTATTGAAATTGCTTTTACTCTCTGGCGTGCAACATTGAATGGTATTAATCAATTTTGTAATTTGGATGATTTTGGTATCACTTTAGTATCAGCTTCTCCATCTCCTGCTGATACTCTAACTACTAGACTTCATCTAAGTTCTATGAATATAGAAAAAGATACAAGTCTATTTTATTATGAGTGTCCTTATGATATCACTATTAATAAGAATCCTCTGATTGCTTATTATAAACTTTCTTCATTCAATATAGAGAAGTCTCTTAACTTTAATTATATTAATGAAAATGCAGTCTATCAGTTCATTGCTTCTTCTGTAATTATTAATAGATCCTATACTGTAAATAAGAATATATATACTATTACAGTTAAGGCTAAACTTAATGTAGAAGAAGATACTGAATTGATTAGTATGTATGGTGATAAGATTGTAGATTCTAAGATTAAGTGTATTCTCTGGATGTATGATAATTATGAAGATACAAATCCAAGTAGATATACATTTGGTAATCTAGTAAACTACAATGAAAATGATTTTATATTCACTTATGAGTTTAAACTAGAAACTGATAATCAGGTAAATGAAGAGAATAGATTAAATATTACAGATAAAGAACTCTATGTAGCAACAGATGGACGTAAGTATGGACAATACTTTGATAATAATATCAAAGCAGAGATAGTATTCGCTTTTGCATCCAGTGCTGTTGGTACCGAAGAAACTACTCAAGATCTAATTGAGGTAGTTCCTACACTAAGTAAATATATTATGGCAAATACTTATTTTATCAATGATGGATTAGATCTATTTTTCAATTTCTCACCATTGATTAACTCTAAAGCTATTGCTGAAAGAGATACCAGTAAGCCTAATATTTATAAGGTTCCTATTGGAACTAGGTATTATGGTGCCCCATATTTCTTTGCTGAATCTGGTACTACATATTATGCAGATTCTTCTTATACAACTAGTATTGATACTCTAACTGAGACTACTCAGGTATTTATTGATAGTGATGATAAGTACTATATAACTTTAGTGGTTGGTGATGTTCCGACAAAATATTATATTAAACCTGCTGATGTTACTATAAGAACTATGTACCAAATTGTAAGTGGTAAAACTTATTATAGTGATAAGGCTTGCACAATATCTGCTGGAACTACTGCAGCTACTACTCCTGTAATAGCATCTTTTGATACTGATACTATTGATGCTTCTACTCTAGTATACACTATTGATGATAGTGGTACAACTGGATATGTGAAGTATGCAGATCTTAGTATTAATAGTAATTTCTTAGATCTTACATATTCTATTGGTACTCTTACTCGTGACTATAGTTCTGAAGAGTTACCTAATGGATATGCAGTTATTTATGATGATGTAAATGATGTATGTATGGTAAAGACTACATCTCCTACTAATTCAATTTATTATGTAAATAAAGCTGATATGATGACACAAGAGAGATTCTATTATATTCTTGATGAGATTCCATGTATCAGACATGGGTATATTACAAACGAGGATATAGCTCTAGAATTTCTAAATAAGATCATTAGTGAAAAGAACTATCTAGAATATTGTACATCTGTTATTGAAGATAACTTTAGTGTAGACTTTAAATTCTTCAATACTTATGGACCTAGTTATCTATATAGTATTAATTCTAATGGTACTGGTAAGATCAATAAGGTTAATCTCACTCTTGAATTCAATCTATCTCTTACCAGTAACTATGATAACAATATTCTTTCTATGATCACTAAGGATATTAAAGATTATATTGAGGATATTACTAAGATCCAGGATATCCATATGGTTAATATCACCAATTATATCTCTAATAAATATCCTGATAGTATTGAATACTTTGAGTTTGTTTCTGTTAATGGACATACTACTTGGAAACACATCTATAATACACAAGAAGATGACTCTTCGTACTATGTCTCAGAGCATACTCCAGAATTTGTAAATGTAAATAATAGCACAATTATTTCTGGAAATTCCAGTAGTATTGAACCTGACATTGTGATCAATGTGGTTTAATATAAAACATAATAATAATATTTATCTAGACTAAACTGTTTAGGAGGATTTTGATTATAATGAATGATTCTAACTATACTGTTCGCAAGATTATGAAGAACAGTGACTTTGTTAAATATATGATTGAAGATAGAAAAAATACAGAGAAAGAACTAAAGGAAGCTTCAACTATTAAGAAGAGTGAAGCAGTTGAGAATCAGAGGAAGGTTTATACTGAGTCTGTTCTCGATACCAAGAGTAGGTTTAATAATAATTATAATAGATATACTAACTTCATTGATGACACCTACAAGATGTTCATGGCTGAGTCTTTTTACACTGTATTCAGCGAGTCTGTTCCCGCTGAGTATAAGAAGGATAAGAGCTCTGAAGGTTTCATGAGATCTATGGTGTATGACTTCATCAATGAGAATGGTGTATATGATGTCCTCAACAAGATGAAGTATAAGTCTCCCTATCTGTCTAATCTCTATAATGCTATCATTGAAGCTGCAGAGAAGATTAAGGAAGAGAATAAATTCAATCCTGCTGAGGATAAGGAATATGAGATCTCAACTACTGTCATTGAGAAGTTTGCTGACGATACCAAGGACAGGGATGAGATCGTAAACGTCATTAGCAAGAAAGTTGCTGATGCTATCGAGGAGTTTGTAAAGCAGAACCAGAAGGATCATGAAAAGATCAAGGAGCTTTCTCAGGCTGCATCTGATAAGATTGATGCTGAGAGAGAGAAGATTGATAACAAGGATCTTTCTGAAGATGAGATGAAGGAACTAGAAGAATCTTATACCATTGTTGCTAAGTCTCAGCTTGCTAAGATTCGCAATCGTCCTCGTTCTGTACTAGAATCTATGGTCATCAATGTTGGTGAGTCTGTACTCAAGGATGATCAGCTCAAAGAGAAGTATACCATTGAAGGCCATGTAGATATGGATAAGATCATGGGTAAGTGTGTTATGTTCTATACCTTCCTGGAGATGGTTAATACCATTAAGCTAGAAAAGGTTGATGAGGAATATATCAACGGTTTCCTTAATGCTCTAATCGTATAATTAAAAGAATATCCCATGTAGTCTATTATGACTACATGGGATTTTTATTTATAGATATATAGTCAGATAATTACTACCTGTGCAAACTATATTACATAATAGAATGATCTTATCCATATTATTATATAGATAAGCATACAAATTAGAAGGATTAGGTTCTCCATAATTAGAGAAAGCATTTATAATAATATTAGGATTCTCTGTGATAAACTCTCTAAATACTTTATCTATAGTTCCATAATAATAATTTGAAGAGTTTTCAAACTTAGAGAGTTTCTTCATAGTAGTTTTTTTAATCTTAATATAATAAGCTTTTCTCTCATTATTATATTCTATTGATATACAATCTATATATTTTTGAATATAAGAAGTTAGAGTAGTAATACATAAACTATCATTATAGATAGTATTATGGAACAACACTCTAATATTTCCAAAAGTATACATATCATTATCAGATTTCAAGTTTTGTTCATTATATACAGTTTTATTTATATTAACAGGTGATGGTAATGTAAAATACATTGATTATCACTCCTTATAGTCTTATTAATACAGAGGCATCTGGAGAGTAGAGTTTTCATCTCCAGTTTCTTTTATTATTCTTGGGAGTATTTTGTCATATTGGTATTTATTATATACCATATTCAGATACTTAATTCTAATTTCAACTCTAGGAAGTACAGAATAATACTTATGTATAGATCCATCTATTACAAGAGTATCATCAAGCCATATATTAGAGTTAAACATATCTGAATATTTCTTTTCTATATTATCCCAGTCTGGTTTTTGTAAAGGACGTATAAGACCTATCTCTGATAGTATCTTATCTGCTTTATTAAATCCTTTAGGAGTTTCTGTGAAGGTACAGATGTCTATATTACATGCAGTAGATATGAGTTTATCAAGTTGAACTAAATCATCTCCTATGAGTCTCTGCATAAATACTTGATCTTCCTTACCTGTAAGAGAGTATACTCTTACAAATCCAGGGAAACTTGCAGCCATGCTTCCATAGTTTCCTCTCGTTATTCTAAATCTAGGTCTAGGAGTTCCCTCAGGTATTTCATTTAGAATAACATTAAAATCATAATAGAATAGATTTGATATAAGATAATTCCTCTTTATGAGAATATCCTGTTCATCTTTAGGAGTTATATTAAGCTCATCATATAACCAGGATAGTCTCTCATTATAATCTAGAGGAATACCAGAGTATTTTCTTTCATACTCATTTTGTTTTGTTTTTCTTGTTCTCCGTTTGTATCTACTCATATATTAAACTCCATTGTATACTAAAAATAAAGGACACAGGATAATTCCTGTATCCTTTATTAAACTGTTTAGGATTAATTAAATAATTAATATCCACCTCTCCACCAGGATTGAACAACATTCTGTATGCTGTTTTGTATTCCAGTGAAGACATCTGTTTTGATGATATCATTAACAGAATTACCAAGATTCATCATATACCACATATCTACAGCTCTCTTAACATCAGGCTCAAAGATATTTACACCACAGAGAGTTCCTATATAATCCATGAGAGTAGTATTGCAATAAGTGTCACTACCAACACCTGTAAGCATACCACCTTCTAGATACTCTGTAGGTGAAATAGACATTACCTGATAGAGATCTTTAATAGTAAAAGATACAGTAACAGAAGTAGGAAGACCATCAGGAGTCCATCTTCCTTCATCACCTTTACTGATATCCATAGAAGTAATAATACCTGTATCTACAGAGAACATGCTCTTATAAACAGCTCTAACCAGGAAAGGTTGGAAGTAAGCATTCTGATTCATACCACCTGTATTCTTTCCTTTAGTACGAGGTGCAACAAGACCAATAAGATGCATAAGAGGAACAATGATATTTAGATATATACTAAGTTTATCAGCATCAGGAGATACTAGCTTAATATCTATATTATATGACTTATCAAAGCTAGAGTTAGACCAAATCTCTGGAAATACCAATCTACCACCTGAAGCAACAGTTTGTAGATGTTTAGTAATACTATTAAGTATATTATTCTTAGAAGTCAATCTTGAAATATCATTAGCCAATTCAGCAATAGAATTAGATATCTCAGTATCATTGATATCAAGAGCAGATGCGCCATATCCAAATAGGAAATTTAATTCTTTACCTTGTTCAGATATAGAGTCTGCCATTCCTTTTAGACTACTCTCACTGGTCTGGTTTCCAAAAGACTCTCTAATCTCACTAGGAGTGTCAATATAAAATCCAATAAAACCAGTAGATCCTAGATCTTGGAATGATTTTAGTCTAGTAGATGTAAAGCTATCCCATGATGCCTTCTTTAGAGGAGTTCCAGCACCTGTCATAGTGTCATCTATAGTCTTATCTCCAATACCTAAAAACATAGCAGCAGCTCTGCACATAGGATTTACGTAGTGATAATAAGTAGCAAGATCTGCATTGAATTCATAATATCTTCCTTCTTTTTCAAATACATCAGAAAGAGCACCAGCATTATCAGCTCCACTCTGGAAAGCAGAAGCTAGCATGGTTACAACACTTTCTCTTTCCTCATGAGTATATTTATTGAGGAAATTTGCTTTACCAGGAGTCATAAGTAGAAGAGGCATCTTATCATAGATATTATACATCCATCTATATCCAAGACCTAACTCATCTGCTTCAGATACTAGATCAGAAGATGGTCTTAAACCATTATTAATTCTTAGAGCATCACCATATACATTTCCCATACCACTTGTAGCATTTACAGCAGACATTCTCATATCTACATGTGGTAGAAACTGATAAGGTAGTCCAAATATAGCCATAGCAGCTCTGATATTACTTACATCGTATTCTATTTCTATACCATTACTAAGATAAGCATATTCAGAAGCTGCCCATTGATCTATTTCACCAAGATCATCACTATAGCTATTAATAGATTGAGCTTGATTTGCTCTTTCAGTTGCAGTTTGATATCCACTTGGAAGATTTGTAGATGTACTTGGATACATATTGGTATTGATATCTTCTGGTTCTTTTAGATTTCGTGAATCTATATAACCATCTGATGTTCTACCATATGTATATACAAAATAATGAGTGATACCATTGATAAGCTTACTACCACTCATATCAGCATTTACATATACAACTGCATTTTTATATAATTGATGAGCTGGACCCATAGAAGTCCCATCAGAAGTAACAGGAATCTCATTACTAATCAATTGCTTAGACTTATATGCCATTATATAATCACCTCTCTATTATCTTAGAAAGACTTGTATTTATTTAATATATAGTTGAGTAGGCTCAAAAATGAACCTACTCAACTTTATTACGTTAATTATTACTGTGAAGCTATTTCTTTCATTGTTTTAATAATTAAGTCTGTTCTGGAGTTACCAATCATAGAAGATATACCAGTACTCCTACCAGACATACTATTTTTCAATGAATCTTTAAGATTCTGGATACTGGAGCTAGATTTTACTGCATTAGAGATATCTTCTCTAGCTTTAGCACTAAGATTAGCTCCTTCTTTATTCATAATATCAAGAATAGTATTAACAGCATTAGTGTTATCGGAGATTGTAAGAAGAATCTTAACAATAGTCTCCAAATACTCATCATAAGATACATAAGAACCTTCATCTCTGGCCTGAGCAGTTACTACTTTCTCAGGACCATATGCTATAGGATTATTATATATCTCTTCTCTATCATCTCTACCAAGACCCTTATACTGTTCATAGTATGCTCTAGCATTCTTAGCTCTGGGAGCAAGTATATCAGGACGCTTATCAGCAAATCCACTATACATCTCATAACCATCTAGAGCAACCTTAGCAGCATCTTCAGGTGTAGCAGCATTATTAAGTTTTCCTATAAGGTTAGGATAACTCTTATCAAACTCAGACTTAGCATAATTTAGCTGAGCATCAGTATCAAAGATAGAATTATATCCATTTTTCTTAGTATACTCATATAGAGACTGTCCTCTAGGACCTGTCCATTGAGCTAGTCCAAGACCAGGATATAGATTTCCATCAGATCCATAATATGCATTAGCATTATATCTAAGTCCTTGAGAATCATATTGCTTAAACAGTACATTCTTTGTGAAATTATTCATAGTATCATGATTATTCATAGCATCATAACCAGGGAATTTCTTTGAATAATCATATTCTACTCTCTTAGGTTTTAAACCACTTTCTGCTTCCCAAGCACCAAACAGTCCAGAAGCTCCAACAGGAGAGAGACCTGCTTTGTTTCTCAGGAATTTCCATATAGTTTCTTTATCAGGAGATACACTTACAGATCCTTCATTACCAGAACCAGAAGAACCATCATCTACAGTGAAAGAAACTTGTTTATTATCATCCTTATAATTAGGAGATGCAAATCCATATATTTTACTATTAGTCAGATAATTAGTATATTCTCTTTTTACAACAGAATTAGAATAGTTTCCCTCAACTGTATATAGAGTAGCTCCAGCAAGTCCAACAACAAGACCAGTATGATAGAGTCCTGATTTCATACCGTTATCTGTAAAGAATACTAGATCTCCAGCTTGAGGAACATACATTTCTCTGTTGAAAAATCTGTTTCTACTAGTATACCAATCTACCATAGATGTTGTAGATGCTATCTTTGGAATAATATCTTGAGGGATATTAGCTTGATTAGCACACCAACAAATAAACATCAAACACCATGGATTATTATTATAACCATACCATTTACCATATTTAGTATTATTATTACTGCCTTCTTTATAACCTACTTGAGATAGAGCTATTTGTGTAATCCTATCTCTCTGGCTACCTTTAGCAACAGCTTCTCTAGTAAGATTATCACCCAAAAGAGTAGATCCTGAACCTACAGTAGTACTACCACCAGTATCAGTAGATCCAGTAATATCATTCCAGGTGATACCAAATGTTTTCTTAAATATTAAACTAGCAAGATTGCCAAGCTTTGTAAAAATGCTAGATATAGTATTAGTAGTATCACTAGATCCTGTACTGGTATCACTACCAGTATAACCAATATCGTAAGAAGAAGTTTGTGTAGATGGGAGATTACTTTTACTTCCTATATTTCCTGTAGGAGTTGCTTCATCTCCTTCAATATTAACAAACTTATGTTCATCCTGTCTTCTCTTACCACCAATAAGAGATGCTGCTTTCATTCCTTTAAGAACTTTATTAGCAGGATATCTCATAGAAGATTGAGGAAGATCAGGATCTTCTACTACAATATTACCACTCTTATCGTAACCCTTAGCAGTTACAAAGTGATTATTGGAACCATAGACACCATCACTTTCATCCTTACCAAGGAGTACAACAGGTTTATTACTCTTTAGTCTATTCTTAACCTCTTCTTTACTGGTAGTATTCTTACCATTAAACATTGAGGTGAAATAATTTATAGATGTAGAACCATCATTATTGACAAATCCACCTTTTTGAGCATAATCTGTAGCGTATCCTAGAGCACCACCCATAAGATTGGCTGCAGCTACAGGACCACATCCAGCATCTCCAATAGTAGATTTACCAAATCTAGTATTTCTAATCTTAGGATCATTCTGGTAGATATGATTTCTTGATCTACCACCAGTATTTCTGGTGTTTAGATCACCGTTTTCTTCTACCAAAGAAGATGAAATAATTACTAGTTCTGTACCTTTATCATTCTTTACATAATAGGTTTCATTATTTACGCAATAGTATATTTGTTTTCCTTGATAATTCTTTCCGGTAATTAGTTTAGCAAAATTATTTAATCTATCAGCATTTACTACACCGTTAAATGGATTTATTAGCTCAGCTGCTGTAATACCAATTAACGATACAGCTACTGCTGGAACATATAGTTTCTTTTTAGTATTTTTCTTATAGTAAGCATCTATCTTATCAGTATTCTTCTTACCATAAGTGCCTTTAATATGATAAATATTATCACAATTTGCATCAATATAATTATTGACTGGTGTAATAGTTATCTTTGCATATTTCTTAATAATTGTTCCTTCATATCCAGGAGTTACTACTTTATAACCGTTATAATTAAATTCTTCATATATCTCTGGATTGTCTTCTTTATTAACAAAACTTCCAGATCTACTATCAATTACTCCACCACGTTCTGTGTCGTAATAGTAATTTGATGGATCATATATTGAAATATTATTATCTGTTTTATCTCCTGTTGGAGGTTGTGTATTTATTTCTCCTCCACCACGAGTAATCAATGTGCTACTAGAAAAATCATCCCAATGATCATTATTTAATGGATTTATATTATGAAATAGTGTCTGAAGAAGTCCGGATAACCATGGAGCAGCAGTATTTTCTATCCATGGAAGAACACTATTTTTAAAGAATCCAGTAATTGGAGTTACTATATCTTGAGCAACGTATTTATATCCATTTAGAATAAATTTAAGAGCATTTCCTATTAAGGAATTATTACTAGACCAAAGACCATCTGATCCTCTGGTTACTAGTTTTCCATCTCCGGTAAAGAAATACTTTAATACACCACCAATGGTTTTAGAACCAGATTTTTCTTCTGCTTCATTCCATTTGGTTTTAACACCATCAAAGAAATTTTTAATCTTAGTAATAGGACCATGAAGTGCATTTAAAGGACCACTTAGTAATCCACCTTCATAGTATGTATTACCATCTTCATCTTTAACTTTCTTTTCTCCAAAGAGAGTTTTCTTTAAAACTTCCCACTTCTCTTTGAGAGGTTGAGTAATATGCTCATTCCACCAAGGCTGCAAAATAGTAGCCCATACAGGTTTCAGAGTTGTTTTTAAGAAATGTACAGCTTGACCTACAATAGGAGCAGCAACTGCAGCTATTAGTAGACCCTTAAGAATCTTACCAAATATTTTAACACCTTTACCTAGAAGAGTATTCCCAAGCAAACCTGGAGATCTTTCATCTCCAAAGATAGCAGCAGGAATATATCCTAGTAAACCATGTCTCTGGAATATAGTTGCACCATCTTTATCTTTACCAAAGAAGAATCCTACAACATTCTTAGCTCCACTCTTGACAGCTCCAAAGAGACCACCATTCTTTAGGAACTTATTCTTGCTGTTTTCATCTCCGGTAAATAGAGCTCTGAAGCCACCAACGATACCATAATTTTTTACAAAATCAAAAATACCAGTGACTTCATCTTTCTTTTCTTCTCTACCGTATAGAGCTTGCTGACCAAACTTCATTACGGCTTGGCCTGCTTTGGTCATAGCTAGCTTTTTACCAGTAGATTTAATTAGTTTTCCTATTTTCTTAGGAGCATATCTAATAGTAGCACCAAGTCTGTTTCCTTCACTAGGATCAAGATCTTTAATATCATTATTTGTAAATTTTATTACAGATTCTGCGTTATCATATTCTCCAGTAAATTTAAAATACTTAAGATTTCTATCTAAATTTCCTAATCCATTATTTGAAATATCAGCTTTATTTAGAATTAGATATAAATCTCCACTAGATCTTAATCTATATCTACCTTTTTTAAATACAAGATTAAAGAATTCTACTATATTATTATAATTTTCTCTATTATTTTCAATATATTCGTCTAAAGTTATTATATCATTAGAATTAAGATCAAATAGTCCTTTAGTCTTGATGATATCAATAAGCTCTAGCAGCTTATCTCTATTCTCAGACTTAATAATATACTCAAGAGTAGCAGTATCTTTACTATTGATCTTTAGATTAAGTTTCTTTAAAGTTTTAATAAGAGCAGGATCTAGATTTCCCAGATTAATCCCGTTTTGCATTAGATATCTAGAAGCACCCCAACCATAACTAAATCCTAGTTTAATATGGTTCTTCATAGTTCTTCTTCTGTCTCTAAGATCTTCTCTAAACTTTGTAATTTTATTTCTAAAATTAAATCTATTACGAGATGCTGTAGCATTAGCATTTTCTCTAACAGAGAGATTTCCATTCTCATCTCTCGTTAAACCAGCTCTACCTGCTACAGTTTGTTCTTCTTCTACAGTTTTCTGAGCGTCTTTCTTAATTTGATCAGTATTTTCTACTTCATCACTAAGAAGACTAATCAGTTTATCTAGTTTCTCAGATACTACATTCCTGAAAGCATTCTCATATTGATTTCCTTCAGGATCTATAATATTAGTCTTATCTTCTTCTGCTTTTTCAGCAGCTTCTCTAGCACTAATTTCCTTATTGAGGCTTCTATTAAATCTATTAAGCTGGAGTCTATCAAACTTACCCTTGATACCAAAGGTCTTTTTGATATAATCTATACTTCTAGATTGAGAAGCTCTTAGATCTCCTTGTTTGTCTTTAAGTTCTTGTAGAACTACAAGATCATTATCAATATAATCATATATTCTAGCTTTCTGAGTAGAGTTAAGCTCCTTAAGAGAATTTAGATGTTTAGAGAACCCATCAGAGTCTCCATGAGCAAGATCTTTCTGTAGAATTCTAATATTCTTCTCTTTAATAGGAAGCTGCTCATTATTCTTAAGAAGAAAATCTGTAAATCTATGAATAATATCAGCTGCTGTAGATGTGAATCCTTCAATATTAGGACCACCTAGATCTGATACTACATATAGTTTTCTTAGATCTTCAAGAGATGCATTAGCTAGAGTCTTATCAGCTTCTGCATATCTATCACTATATCTTGCCAATCTACCTTTTCTAGTTCTACGATAGTTAAGTCTCTCCTGAGCAGTCATATTAGATGCATTGCCTCTGGAGATCATTCTATCAGTAATTTTATTAGAAATTCCACCTAGAGCTCTAAAGGGGAGAGTAGCAATCCCAGCAGCTAGTCTTACTGGTGCTGTGAGTACTTTCTTTCCAAAATTAATAGCTCCTCTGGTATAACTGCCTAAAGTTTCATCTATAGGAACAGATCCATTACTCATCATATTAGCCATCATATATCTGAAATCGGCTATAGTATTAGTAATAAGACCTCCAGCTGTTCCAAGAAACTTCTTAATATTATCAAATACATTTACTTTAAAGAACTTCTTAGCTTCATCAAGAAGCTCTTTACCTGCTTTTTCTAGAGGATCTAGTACTCTTAGTTTAAGATCACCAAGAAGACCACCAGATCTCTTACCATTTTCATCCTCTTTACCGAGCATGAAATCTTTAAATTTATCACTAGTAACTAATAGACTTGTACCAGCACCAAGAACAGCATTACCAAGCAGGCCAAAAGGTCCAACACCCAGTAGAGTGGAAACCATTCCACTGACTGCACCTAAAGCCATACCTGGAGCTTTCTGTTTTACATAGTCTTGTACTTTCTTCTTAATAAGACCAGTATCTTCAAAAGTACCATCAGCATTGGTCTTACCAAATAAAAATTCTTTTACTGTATTAGAAGATAGAACAGTACCAACACCAGCACCTATAATAGCAGCAGGAAGTATACCAATTCCACCAGTCAGAAGACCAGCGACACCACCTATAATACCTCCAGCTTTAGCATTAGGAAGTGCTTTCTTAGCAAAATTAACCCAAGACTTAGGAATAATTCCCTTCTTACCAGGAGTTAGTTCTCCAGTCTCTGGATTGATACTTTCATCCTTACCAAATAGAAGATTTTTAACTGTATCACTTACAGAAGCAATACCTATACCTGAACCTACAGCCATACCAATAAGAGGCATACCAGTAAAGAAACCAATAAGTCCACCAATACCAGCACCCTTTAATCCTCTAGGAATAGCTGTAGCAGTTTTATTTAGAATTGTCTGTACTTTCTGTTTATCTGCATTAGGAGCAAGTTCTAGGACTAAATCAGCCATATCGTCTGATCTAAGAGTCTCAATGAACCCATTAACCTTTTCTCTTCCAGTATTAAAAGCTTTAGAGACAAAGTTTTTAGCAGATCTAATAGGATTAGCACCAGTACCTTCAGCAAATTGAGGTACATCTGTTAATCCCAACTGTCTGGCATATGCAGATTCTTTAGCAATATTTTCTGCTGTTTCTCTAGGACCAAAAGTATTTACTACTTTTTCACCAGCAGTCATAATAGCCAGAGTTGGTTCACCTCTACGACCTCTAACTCTACCACCTCTAGCTAATTCATTACTATCATCAAATTCTTGTGTTATATTATCATAACCAATAGATTCAATATTGGCTAGTCTTTTATTCTGTTCATTTCTAGCTCTATTTGTTTTAAAAGCAAAAGATATGGCTTCATCCTTGACCCCTTCTGAATCTAGAGTTTTCACTAACTTCATAGCTTCAGAAGCTGTCATACCATTACTTCTTGCTAAATCATATAGAGCTTTTCTATCAACACCACCAGCAGCAATATCTTTTATGGATAATCTACCCATATTATATTTCTGTCTGAGGAATGTATCTATAGTTTCTTTATATCTTTTATCTTCAAGAGCTTCTTCTGGAAGAGAAGCTTCCATTTGCTCTCTGATATTTTTAGTAGAAGTTCTAAAACCAGTATCAAGGAGTTCTTTATTACGCTCTTTTAGTTTAGTCTTAGTAATCCATTTACCAGACTCTACGTCCATATAGCGCTCTTCTTTACCTGTAAGAGCAGCTTCTATGCTAGCCAGATATTCTGGAATTACTTTTACTATACTTCTTCTAGTTGCACCGTCAAAAGGTACAGGTCCTTTATCATATTTACCAGTATCAATTGTTTTCTTTTCTTCAACTTTTAGACCAAGGATAGCAAGAATCTTGCTAGCCATAGGATTACTCATAATCTTCTTAATAATAGGATTATCAGAAGATGAAAGATTAGCAATCCTACTGAGTAGATTAGGGAAGAAATTATCAATACCCTCAGAAATTCTTGTACTGAGAGATTCTACAGCTCCTAAATTACGAACAGCTAATCTTGTTGTAAGAGAAAGAATAGTCTCTATAGGATTAGTCTTCAATTTAGCAAGATCAGTAGACATAATAGGATCAATAAACTTATACTTAAGTCCACTAGTCATATTATTAGAAGACAACATAGTGGACATATTAGCTCCGACTATTTTGAAGTATTCTCCGAAGTCGAAGTATCCTTTACCATAAACTTTATCAAAATCTGTATTAGGCTGATAATCATTCTTTGTATTGAGAATATTCTGATTTTCATACATGCTCATAAGAGTTTCTACAGATTGCTTCTGAAGATTCAGCATATTCTGATAGAAAGTCATACTATTACTCATATGAGCATTTAGTTGAGATGTATTACTCTCAATCTTATCAAGGAAATTTGTTGTAATCTTGAATCCTGAAGTGACAGAATTCAATAGTTTCAGACTACTATTTTTCTGTAAATTGTCAGAAATTCGCATGTTGCTGATAATGTACTCACCAACATGCCCAATCATCGTTGATGTGGCTTTTCCACTATTCTGAATTGATTCATTTAGATCACTTGTGGTGATCTCTTTTTCTTCTTCATCTTCAAAGTATTCTTCTCTTTCTTGTTCATAGATAGGATTGGATCTTAATTCACTCCAAGCCTTTTCCATGAATTTATTAGAAGAGTCATATACTCTGGTTCTATTTAGTTGTCTAGCAGATTGAATGAGATCTCTCTTCTCATTCCTTTTGATTTTCATTTCATTAAAATAATCATTATATACCTTGAACTGCTTTCTAGTATTAGGAATTAGATTTTCCTTTTCAATAACATCAGCAGCTATGATCTTAAAAGATTTACCTACTTTTCTCATGAAAGCGGCTACCTTTGGAGATCTTTCTATATCTTTAACTTTAGAAGCCATGACCTAATAAATCACCGCCTTTAAAATGGTCTATTTTATTTACTTTAATGTTCTCTCACTATCTATCTAGGTAGAATTATGATAGAATATATACCACATAGTAGTAATAAAATCTAGAGGAGTTTGACTATAATGGATATTGTAAGAGCATCACAAAATCCTATTATCATAAATGAAGGTATGAAAGATCTTCTGGCTAAAGTAAAGAAGCCAGAGAAAAAAGAAAAAGAAGAGGAAAAGAAAGTCTTAAAACCTATAAAGAAATTAGTGGAAAAGAAAGATAAAAAGCCTTCTAAGGAAGAAATAGAAGATAGTTTTGATGTAGATAAGATGATGAATAAATCAAGAGAACTATTCGATAGATCATCCAAGCTATTGCAGTATTTTAATGCTTAAAAAAATAAAATTAAGTGGAGCTAGAGAAACCAATTCCCTAGCTCCATATCTTCTTATATTAGAGGAGTGCCAGTTTTTCACTTACTTTAAATTTTAAATATAAGTTTATAACTGGACTTTTCATAAAGTTATCTACCATCCTATCAACACATTCTTTTTCTATAGGTGACAGAACATGTGAATGACGGTCTTCGGGGAAGTCTCTAATTTGTTTAACAATCTTAGAGATACTAGGGGAAGCTGTAAGACTTGTCATTTTATTTCACCTCCTTTCGGGTGGAATAAAAGTATAGGGTAGTAGCTGTAACTACTACCCTATATTCATATCTATATTATATAATCATAAATATAAACTATTACAAATAGAGGTAGAGTAAAGTAACTCTACCTCTAATTTTATTTATTTAATAATCTTAATAGGATTATCTGAAGCAATAACTAAAGTAGCTTTCTTATCTTCAGAATCTTTATCCAATTGTTCTTCATATTTCTTTTTATCTTCTTCAGGTATACTATCATATACCTTCTTTAGATAACTCTTTGTAATGATCATAGTTACATCTCCTATTCTTTAAATACAGGATTTGTAAACTTATTCTTATCAGCAGACAGTGACATAGTAAGACTATAAGCACACATAAGAGCTTCCTTACTGTTTTCCAATAGTCCTTTACCACCTTGTCCTACTAGATGAGCTTTACTATTCATAAACTTCTCAAGTTCATCATTAGCTTGTTCACCAAAGATACCTTTAACAGTTACTTGGTCACCATCATAGTCTCCTCCAATAGGAGCTAGGTATAGATTACAAATATTAAGAGTATCTACAAACTTATTACTTGTATTAGATAGAATATCCTTAGGTCTAATCTTTGGATAATTAGGATAGAAATTATCTTTACCAAAGAGATTAAATACCATAGGTTCACTATCTTTAGTACAGGATACTCTAGCTTTAGATGGGAATATATTATAACAAGTATCAAGAGGATATCTAGTAATCAGTACATGTTTATCTCTAGTTGCTTCTACAGCAGCCATATAAAATAGATCACACCATGTAAATGCTCTGATTACATTAGGTTTCCCTATATTACCTTTCTCATACTGTTCTTTAGTTACATTGTGTCCTTTAAATGCAAGAGTATAAAGAATAGGTCTATTCTTATCTGTAGGATTCTCCATCTCCACAGTGATAGGAATAAATCTATTAGAATATCCCTTTAAGAATCTATCAATCTGTTTCTGAATAGCAGCATCAGAGAATTGAGTTTGATAGTCCTTTACATGTAGTTTTACTTCTCTATAACTGGTAGCTTTATTAACAGTTACATCATTAATATTCCTAGCTGCATCTATTACACTGGTTGCAGGATTTGCATCATATACTAAAACAGGAATAAGAGCTTCACCACTAAACAGATTCTCAAAGTATCTTCTTATAAAGAATATATTATAAGGTAAGAAGTTTACAAGAGCAGATGCTAGTGGGAGAACTACATGATCCATATCTGCTTGTAGATCAGTAATCTTATTAACCTTTAACTGAGGAGCAGAGATTACCAATCTAGAAGAATAGTCTGTAGTTTTATTTAATACTGCATTTCTTAAGACACCAGTTTTACCAGGAATTACATTAGTAGTAGGTTTACCACTAATAGTAGTACCCATACCAAACCAGTTATATATCTGTAGAAGAATCTCTTCAATTCTTCCTCTAGTAGCAGAAGATAGAGTTAGACCAAAGTCCATAGAACCTCTTAGAGACTTTACAGCTATAATAAGGTTTCTATATAGACTATTGATTTCACCTACACCAATCTTACCACCTTCAGTATTAACGTCTCTGTAGTAAGCTGGTAGTACTATATATTTATCAATAAATATAACATCCTTCTTATTTCTATAAGCTTCGAAAAACTGTAGCTTAAGATCTCTTCTAAGAGAAGAAGATGCTTTAATCTTAATCTTACTGAAGTTATCATATAAGAATTTTATTCCATTCTTACCATTAGGATCTCTTTGAAGTTGTCCTTCAGAATCTACAATAAAAGTATCTGTACCATGAACAACCTCTTTAATCTTAGAATCTAGACTACACCATACCTTATAATAGAAAGGATGTATAAACTTCTCTCCAAGATTTACATATCCATATATATTAGATCTCTCTTGTTTAGTAATACCAAAGATCTCATTAGAGAGTAGTCCATCACTAGTAGGAACATCTCTTCTAATAAAAAATACAGGGTTAGAAATTTCTTGTACATCATTTACTTTTACAAATTTATTGATATCAAGAAGCTCCATCTTAAAGTCTGTCTCTTTAAAGGCATACTCTTCAGCTTCTCTAAGAATTACATCATATCCATTCTGTAATGTATTCATATATACAACACCTCAAGCATCAATAATCTTATTTATTAATACTATGTGAAGCTACTAAAATATAAAAAAGAATAGGTGGGAAAGGACAAACCACCTATTCTTTTTCGCTGGGAATGGACTTCATTATGAAAGGTTCAGATATCAATATTATTATATATAATTGAAATATATTTTAAAATATTTATTGATTTAAATATTATTATTACTCATCATCTTCATCAGATTCTTCAATAGGAATACCAATAACCAGGGGCTCATCCCACATTATGAGATCCTCCTTTCCTATTACTCATATTTATAATATATAATCGAAATATTCTAGATTTTCAATCATCTCTATTCTCAATAATATCTCCTATCCTATCAAGAAGAGTCCAGAAGGTTAAGATTAATTGAGTACGAGTACCGCATAAATTTTCATCAATATAGAGTATCTTTCTTGCTTGATTTGCATCAATAAGCATAGGAGTAATCTCTTCATCCTCAGATTCATTCTTATTTGTAGGCTCACCTTTTACTCTACAAAATACCATTACAGATCTTTCATTAGTATAACCATCTGCTGTGAAATAAGGTCTAGATACAGCAATGATATCAGTCATTTCCATACCTGTCTCTTCAAATAGTTCTCTCTTAGCAGCTTCTTCAGGAGTTTCTCCTTCTTCAATAAGACCTGCGGGGAGATTATAGATATAAGAATTACAAGCCATTCTAAATTCTTTATTGATAAGAATCTTTTCATCATCAGTAACAGCTAAGATAACTGCTCCTCTTACTTTATCATTAGTCACATCATTAGCTGTTTTTAGATCATCATTTCTACTGATCATTTCATATACTTTATCATTACCATTCTTAGTCTTATAGACTAGATCATAAAGGTGTAAAAACTTACCACCATTCTTTTTAATAATCTTAGTAAGTTCCATTGAGTAAACCTCCTATTAGTATATTGCTTATTTATTCTATTGTATATAATTGAATGAGAATATAATAAAATCATATCTACATAATAATAAATCATATAAAGTTAATTCTTTGTGAGGTGTTTATATATAATGAAAGATACAAGAATTGGTTATGCTATTCTGGAGTCTTCTGTTGAAACTAGTGATATGGAACTAGTTTCTGATAATAAGCGTAGAGTTTTAGCTGCAGGCACTGTTCAGGAAGCTGAAGCTGATAACCGTAATGGCAGATGCTATTCTCTATCTGAACTAGTTAGAGAAATCAATTGTGATAGAACCAGAGAACTTCTAGAACATCGTCAGATGAATGGAGAGTATGGTCATCCTCTGGATGACTCTGTTATCCGTCAGCAGACTATTGATCCTAAGAATGTCTGTGTAGAGTTCAGGAAGTTTTGGACTGAAGGAAACTTAATCAAAGCACAGTTCCAGGGTACTAATAATAACTATGGAGAATACTTTGATCAGGATCTCCGTGATGGTAAGAAACCAGCATTCTCTCTAAGAGCTCTTGGTACTCTAGAGAATATTGGTGGTCATAATATGGTAAAGAATCTAAAGTTCATTACCTATGACTCTGTTATTTATCCTTCTCATAAGAAAGCTTACACTGAGCAGATCATTACAGAAGCCGCTATTAGTAAAGCTACATTTGATTCTGTTAATGATAAGGGTAAGATTATTCCTATCACTAATGAACAGGTCATTAGTTATATCAAGCAGGAGTCCGCTAACATCAAGTCTATTCTATCTCAGTTTGATACTCTATATGAGTCCATGAAACTAGTTAATAGAAATAGAGATGTACAACTAGTTACTAAAGATGGTGCTATCTTTGTTGTCAATCTGGAGAACTACATCCAGGATGAGATCAGAGATTATTGTGTAAATAAAAAATAAAATTAAGTGGAGCTAGAGAAACCAATTCCCTAGCTCCATATCTTTTTATATTATGAGGATATGGCATCAGCCGTTAATATTGTGCATTAGACTTTTCAGATAGAAATCTACATGTGGATTTTTCATGATATATTCTATCATCTTATCAGCACAATATTTTTCTAAAGGACTCAGAACATCCATATGGTGGAGTTCTGGAAGATCTCTAAGATCGTGGATTGCCTTAGAGATCCTAGGTGAAGCTATAAGCTTCGTCATCTTATTTCACCTCCTTTCGGGTGGAATAAAAGTATAGGGTAGTAGTTCAGAGCTACTACCCTATATTCATATTTATGATATACAATTAAAAATATTCATAATTATAATGAATAAAATAACAATAATGAATACTGTTAACTTAACATACTATTGTCGCGCATTGGTGGCTTCCGTTTTTCCCATGATGGTGTCGTATAGATGTACTGGTAGTAGGGTGGCTATCAGTACATCTATGAAAAACAAAAAATAATATAGAGTAGGATTTCTCCTACTCTATTTTTTTATTTAAAGAAGTTACGTATACGTGTAAGAAATGGTACTTTTTCTTTAGGACCATATCTATATAAAATACTCCCAACAACTTCAGTAGCATATTGAGAAAACCCACAAGGATAACCTATATACCAATCTTCTCCAAGCAATTCTTTCTTTATAACATCAATAGCTTCTTTTGGATCATTAATTCCACGTATAGTATTATAATCTATTTTATGATGTTTCTTACATGCATTTATAATAGATTCTATAATAACAGAATATGGTGCACAAGTTATATGACCAGTAAATGTTTGCTCTAAAATAGTTAGAGCTTCATCTGGATCTGTTCCTTTAGGAAATATATTCTCCATAGGATCATTACCTTTGAGATTACAAAATTCTCTATAAGTCATAATATTTTATACCTCCTATTACTAATAAGTATAAGAGTATATAAAAACATAAAGAGAGAAGGAATAATATCCTTCTCTCTTATTTTATTATTTTTTAGTAGGTAGCTGCATTTCCTCAAGGGTTTTCCATTTATAGCCCATGATTTCTTTAACTTGTCTATCTAGTTCTATAAGACCTTTATTAATAGCTCCACTTACTAGAACACTTGTAATCATACGACCCATGAAAGAATTAATTGCATAGAAAGCATGAATCTTCTCTTCAGGTCTATACTCAGACCAAGGTTCTTTTCCAGCAGGGAATATATCTTTACATACACCCTTACAAGCAGACTGAGCTACATTCTTATCACCAATGGAGAACTTATCCTCATACATGATATAGATTTCAATGAGAATACCATCTCCTACATTCTTTAGCTTACCAGTATTAGGAAGCTCATAGTTATTAACTTCTTTTCTAATACCAGTAATACCATATTTATTATATTCTTCAATCTTCTTCTTATATCTATTCTCATAGTCTATAATAGCTTTTTGAATAGATTTAGAATAATAACTTATAGGTTTTGTTCTATAGATCTTTACATCTTGTACTACTCCAGTATAATGAGAAGTCTTCTTAATTCTACCAAGATCATTAACAAGATCAGGATCTGTAATGTTTCTTAGTAGAGCATTTTGTTCTTCCTCTGTAAATGCATTCTGGAATAGTAGAAGTGTATCACCTTCCTGAACTTTCTGTCCAGGTTTTGCAAGATAATAAATATTAGCATTAGCATCCAGTATAACATCATCCATCATAGTAACATCAGATGTCATAGCTTCAGATAGCCATTCACTTACTATAGTAGAATCTTCAAATCCTTCATCTGTGGCAAGAATACCTACTTTAGCTAGAGTACCAATATTATAAGAGAGTTCATCAGTAGCACCATATTTTGTAGAGAAAGACAGAGGATCATGTGCTACAATTTCACCCTTCTTAAATTTAGATCCTAGCTTCTTATCAGGTTTTAGTTGAACAGTTACATAAATACCAGCATCTGAGTTTTTCTTAACGATAACAGACAGATCTACATAGTCATGATCTCCATTATCATACTCTAGAATCATATACTCATTTTCAACTAGTTCAACTACTTTACCATTTTCTTTAGCTTTAAATACGAAAGTATTTCCTATCATATACGGAAGTGCATCATCAGCACCATTAGTAATAAGTAGAGGAGCAGATCCTTTAGTTCTCATAGAGTGCTTAGAAGTCTGTACAAATGTCATAGCAGATCTAAAAGGATCATCTCTAGTAGTACCAAATGGTGTCATAGCTTCTGTTGCACTCATAGTTTTAGCATCACTTACATCATTAAGAGAACTGTTCTTTACATAACCACGTTCTCCCTCAATATCCATATCTATTGTAGCTTGTCTAGTAATACCTACATTACCAGAGAAACCTGTAGAAAGTCCTAGTTTATTGATCATAGAATCATCAAATGTACGTTTATCTAGACTATAAGATCTATCAGAGTTCATACCTGAAAGACCTTTAAAAGATACAGTATTAGCAGATTCTTTTTCCAGTAGAGGAGTCATAGTAGATAGATCGCTACTCATAGAATCTGTCATAACAGCAATTAAAATAGCATTCTGTTTAATATTCATAGGCTCTTTTCTACCATGTTTGATAGAGAGTCTATATTTACCATAAGCTGATGCTAGTTCTTTATAAACATAACCAGCTACAATTTCATTAGTTCTATATCTATTACCGGTAATATCTGTGTGCTTATTATATGCAGTATCTACTAGTAGATCATTGGCATATAGCAATAGTCCACAGAAATCTGTTGGTAATTTAAACTTATTACATACTTCTTCAGTCATAGGATCCATGAACAGATCATAGAAGTTATCTAGACCATCAGATAGTAATCTACCACCAAATAGATCCAACTGATCAAGCCAGAATTTTCTATTATCTACTTCAGAGAATGAATAGTTTTCAGTATCACAATCAAACAGACCATTCATTAACATACTGGATTCATAGGTCTGTTCATAGTATAAGTAACCATCATTAAATTTAATATTATCATATAGATCAGGATTAGACATAATCTTAAGTTCAGCATCAGATGTAGACTTATTGATTTTCTTATCAATAAATTTGTACTTAATACCAGCCTTCTTAAGAGTATTAGTCAATCCAAGAAGATATCCAAGAATAACAATGACAGGCATTCTATTCTTCAGTATAGAAGCTTGAGAATACACCATCTTGTTTGCTTTGGCTGTAGCTTCATAGATCTTTTTAAACTCAGGAGATTGATCACAAAGAAGCTGAGCAATGACAGTACTTACTGGTACATTATTCTTACTGTCATCATATATAATCATTTCATTACCATTAAGATTTATATAGATAGGAAGTTTCTTATTATCAAGAGTAGGATCAATCTGTCTATAGAAATCCTGATTAAAAATAAAGTCGAAATCTTTAGTTTTAATCTCAGAGAAGTTAGAAGCTAAATCTATATAATCTGCATATAGACTATACTTCATACAGATCTTACTATTATTACCAGTAGTGATCTTAAGATCTTTTACTTTACCATTAGCTTTCTTAAGGGCTTTAATAAGTCTATCTGAAGAAGAATAAGATCTTCCTACCATACCATATCTTCTTACAAAGACTTTATTATAGTTAGATACTAGCTGAGCAGTATCATTATCTGTCTTAATACATGGAAGTAACAATAGCTGACCATTGATGATCTTCTCATTACCACCAAGTTTCATAAATCTATTATTGATAAAAAGAGGTACATCAAACTTCAGAGTGAATCTCTTACCAGTATAATCCTCACATTCTACAGTATAAGTATTAATATAGTCCTCTGTAGTAGACGTATCTTCTACTTTAATATTTCTAATAGAGATAGGATAAGATGTTTTAGTAAAATGATAAATACACTTTACAATATCACTGTCTAGATCATATTTCTTTTCAAAGTTAATATACTTAAGTTTCTTCCACTCATCATTGATACTATCAATCTTAAGAGAAGTTTCAGGTATATCTTCTTCTACTTTATCTTTCATCATATCTCTTACAGTCTTACCATTGACTTGTAAGTTCATAAAATCTGCATTGAGTCCTTGCATTCTTCTGCTTCTCATCTTATTCATATTAACCATAGCAGAAGATGTATTGATATTAGACATATTATTAGCTTGTACTTGAGCTAATAATTCTTTTAGTCTCATATCCTCTTGCATCATCTTATTAGCTTCTTCTTCACTAGAAGCCATATTAACAATATTATTTACTATATCCATGATTTCAAGCTCTATCTCTTTTGTATTCAAGATAGTTCTCTTATCATTCTCAGGAAGCTTTAAAGGATTCAATGGATTCTCTTTAGCTTCTTCTTTTTCATCATTTAAAACTGTATCAAGATTCTTAGTCTTCTTTACAAGAGTTTTATTTTCACCATTAGGCATAGCTGGTACATAAGAAGCCAGAATAAGATCTCTAAAAGTTCTATAAGTAGTACTTCCTACAGTATTAGAGTCTAAAATAAAACAGGATTCTCCCATAATAAAATAGAACTTAATACCTGCAAATACTCTCTTAAACTTAGAGGGATTCTCTTTAAGCATCTTATAGATGGCACTAATAGGACCAATATTCTTCTCTTTAAAGATAGAATCTCCAGTAGCAGATCCACTACTATAATTATACTGTTCAAACCATGGATCTAGAGGAATAACGATAACTTGATTAGACTTTCCTTTTTCTTCATTTACTGCTTTAATAAGAGCATTAGTATATTGATCTAATGTCTTAGCATTATTGAATATATTAGATGTATCTATATAAGAAGACTCTTGATCTTTAAGATTAGAAGTTCCCTTATATACACCATTAATCCAATTTATATCATTCTTATATTTATTTGCTTGAGCTTCAGTGATATAATCCATATATAAACCTCCATCTATATAGAGCAATATATTCTTTCTTATTAATAAGTTTGGCATACAAAAAATAAAATAGTAAATCCAATATCAGTAGATATAAGATATAACTATATGAGGATACAGATGCTGAGATTCATATTTATAATATATAATTATTATAAATAATACCATGGTTTAAATGATAGGGCGGCGCCAATGGACCAGCTGGCATAACCAGAGCTGCGGTGGAGGCCAACATAGAAAACCCCACAATAGAAGCCACCGCTCGAGGCACCACCACGAAAAGTATAATTTGTACCACCACTTTGATAAAAATAATCACAATAAAAAGACTGGTTTAAATGATAGGGCGGCGCCAACATACCAGAGGGCATAACTAGAGTTGTAGTATAGATAGACACAAACAAAACCACAACGGGGCCCATTGCCCGAGCTACCACCACGAAAAGCATAATGAGTATTACTACTTTGAGAAAAATAATCACAATAAAAAAGATGGTTTAAATGATAGGGCGGCGCCAAGATTCCAGTTGGCAACAGCAGTAGAATAACTGAGTCCAGCAAAAGCAAAACCACAATCAAAACCAATATTACAATAACCACCACGAAAAGCATAACGAGTACCACTATTTTGATAAAAATAATCACAATAAAAAAGAAGAGGTTTAAATGATAGGGCAGCACCAACTCCCCAGCTGGCAAAACCAGAGCCTCGGATGAGGTGAACAAAAGTAAAACCACAATAAAAACCATTACCAGAGTGACCACCACGAACAGAATAGTGAGTATCACTACTTTGAGAAAAATAATACACATATAGTTTTAAATGATAGGGCGGCGCCATAGTACCAGCCTGTCGCACTGGAGTTGCCACCTAGACCAACACAAGTGAAACCACAAATAAAACCACTGCTCGAGTGACCACCACGATAGGAATAGTGTGTACCACCACTTTGATAAAAATAATCACAATAAAAAGAAGGAGGTAGATCTTTATAGACCTACCTCTATATTATTATTATTTTATTTAAATTCTTTAGGAAGCTCCTGATTCAGGAACTTATCCACATACTTATCAGTAAGTTCTACAGCAGACTCCTGATATTTAGCAATCAGTTCATTCATGATATTTCTCTCTTCAGCTCTAGCTGCTACAAGACGATCAAATAGAGGATCATCTTCTGCCTTAGCAAGATGAAGAACAGTCATTTCTAGATTCTTATTATTTGCTTTAGCAGCAGAAAGTCTCTCAATTAGTTCATCTGTAATCATTCCTTCTTCCTTCATTACAGATGCTTCTGGAGAGTCTACAAACTTCTTCTCCTGTCCTCTTGCAGTTAGATATTCATATAGATAAGCTTCACGAAGAGCATTGGGATTCTTCAGCTTTCCACTCATGGTATCATCCTTCTTTCCAAAAATAGACATTTTATATTAATCCTCCTGTATAGATTGTATTAGATATATTTACTTTTATGTTGTTATATGAAGTCATTAAATTCTTTTTGACTAGATAGTATATATTTGATTATTTATATATCTTAAAACTTTATATTAAAAGAGAAAGAAATAATATATTCCTTAGGGAGGAAACTATGGAAGATATTTATAGAGATTATAAAGATATATCTAGACGAATGCTAAAACTAAGTTTTCCGATGCTTACAGTTCCTGAAATTGAAGAAGCTATAAATTGGTCTATTGATAAAAGACAGACCAATCATCCTGCTAGAATTAATAATAATTATAAGAAGCAAATTATCAGTACTACTCTAAAAGATATTGTAGAATATATCAATGATAGAAGACCTATCATAACTCATTATGGGGTTATGTTTAGTAGGCATGGTACTGTTCCAAATCCTACTATAGAAATGGTCAAGAAGTTCTTGGATAATAGAAGTATCCATAAGAAACAAATGTTCCAATATGAAAAAGGTTCTGAAGATTTTGAGAGATATAATCTATTACAGCTACTGGATAAGATAGATGCTAATGCATTCTATGGTGCATTGGGTAAGTTCTCTTGTATCTATTATAATCTTCACGTAGCGACTTCTATTACTACTGAAGGTAGAAATCTTATATCTTCTGCAACTCTATTGTTTGAATCTTTCCTGAATAATAATGTACCATTCTCTTCTCTTAATGAAGTGATCACTTTCATTAATCATGTAATTACTGAAGAGAGATACTTCTCTGATTATGAGATTCTTGATGGAGATGTATCTATAGATGATACTTTCTATCATATAGTAAAATCTATAGGATTTGGATATCTTCCTGATGAGAAAGATCTACAGATCATTTGGAATATTCTTACAGGTCTATCTCCTACAGATCTTAATAGACTTTATTATAAGAATAACCTATTTGCTTTTATAGAGAGAAATAGTAAAGTATTGAGATCTATTCTCTATATTTTACAGAAACTTAGTGCTCCTTTTGTAAATCCTAATAAAGTACCAGATGAAATTAAAGAAGAGCTTAAAGTATTCTCTAATCTATTAAGAGAATATGTATATTATGATCATCAGCATATAGATAGAACAGAGAAGATGGAGTCTCTTATTAGAAGTGTAGCACTTATTAATGATACTGATTCTTGTATTCTATCTCTTGATGGTTGGTATAGATTTATTCTAGATAAAGTACTGAATTCTGGACTTGAGTATCCTATCATGGAGATGGAACTCAATATGGATACAGATGAAGTTACTAAAATATATACTAAAGATTATGATTTCGAGCATGATGAAGTTATAGAGATTGATAGAGCTATAACTCCTAATAAGATTGTTCCACAAGATAATCTTAAATATTCTATTATAAATATAATCTGTTATGTAATTACAGAAATAACTAATGATTTTATGATCAGATATAGCATGAATAGTAATAGCTATAATCCAGAAAATCATAGTTGCTTCATGTATATGAAAAACGAGTTCCTAGAAGCATTCAATTCAATGCGATTAGAACATTGAATTTGAATATTGGGACTTCTAATGGTGACATTAGAATGTAAACCTCCTTAATTGCTGGGACACCCTAAAGCTCTCTAGCCTATATGGAGCTGAAAAGCAGAAACAAGTAGAGAGATGGGTTATGGAGAAATCCTAAAACCTATTATCAATGGGCAATCAGCAGCCAATCTGTGTAAATAACACAGCAGGTTCAACGACTATCGAAAGGGTAATATATAGAGAAATACTATATATGAGAACCGAGTAGAGTAGAGATATCTTTATAATAGTTATCTCGAAATGGGAGGCATCTTAGATATTGGTAACAGATACTAAGATGAAGATATAGTCTGCCCTTATATGAAAATATAGGGAACAAGCGGTTTAAGAAGTTACTATTGCTGGAGAATGCTAAAAAGAATTATGCATCTTATCAATTACTTCAAGAAGGTAATATAGTACCAGGAGAAAAAGCATTAGATATTAAAGGTATTCCTTGTTTTGTTAAAACGACTACTAATGCTACTACAAGAGAACAACTTAAAACTATATTGCTAGAAGATATTCTTAACTCTGATGAGATTGATCAAGTTAAGGTATTGAAAGATATAGCTATTGTAGAGAAAGGTATATTTGATAGTATTCAGAATGGAGAAAAGAAGTTCTATAAGCCTGCTAGGATTAAGTCTTTAGCAGCTTATGATGATCCTATGAGGATACAAGGGATTAAATCTTCTTTAGCTTATAATAGTATTAAAGATGATAGTATGAGTACTATCAATCTGGAACAAAGAAATACTATAGATATTATTAAGACTAATATTACTCTAAAGAATGTAGATGCTATCAAGGATACTTATCCTGAAGTATATATGAAGATGGTTAATCTTATGGGGACTAAAGATTATGCTGGGTCTATAGATGCTATGGCTCTACCAGAATCTGAAGAAGTTCCTAAATGGATTTTACCATTTGTTGATTATAAGAGTATTATAAATGATTGTGTATCACTATTCCCTCTAGAGTCTATTGGTATCTTTAGAGGTAATGTAAATAATAACTATAGTAATATGATACATGTATAAGGGAGGATATTGTTGAAAAGTTATAAATGTAAGAACTGTTGTTATGGTAAAGGTGTTGTATTAACTCCTGAAACTAGTATTGAAACTGATTTATATGGAATGAAGAAACTAGTGACAAAATATTATCGTAATTGTCCACTAGAATCTGATATAGATTATACTCTTTCTAATAATAATTTTAAATACTTAATAGCATTTGCTGATGATAGCGATGAAGCAAAAGATACTTCATGTGAAGATTGGTTCTTTACATTTACAGACAATTATACAGATTGTAGCAGAATAAAAGATTACTATACATTTGATACAATTGATGAATTGGAAGAATTCTGGAAAGAGATGTATAAGAATCCTCTTGGTATGTGGTATTTTATGGTACATAATAAGAAAGGACAATTATATACTTTCTGCTCTGGAGCTGTAGATCCAGATGATACTGAATCTATAAAAGGATATAGAGCTCTTATCTAAAAAATATAAATAAAGGATTGGACTAATCTCCAATCCTTTATTTTTTTTTGTTTAAATGATAGGGCGGCGCCAATGTACCAGCTGGCATAACCAGAGCCGGCGCTGAGAATAACAAAGAAAACGCCACAATAGAAGCCATTACTAGAGGCACCACCACGAAGACTATAGTGAGTACCACTACTTTGATAAAAATAATCACTTATTGGTTTAAATGATAGGGCGGCACCACGATACCAGTTGGTATTGCTAGCAGCAGCCGATTCATTAACATAGAAAATGCCACAATTAAGACCATGGGCACAGTTACCACCACGATAAGAATAATGAGCACCACTACTTTGAACAAAATAATCACAATAAAAAAGACCGGTTTAAATGATATGGTAGCGCCAATGCTCCAGCCGGCACCAGAGCTACTGCCGAGGTAAACATAGAAAATACCACAATAAAAACCAAAACTACAGGCACCGCCACGAAGAGAATACCTGGTACCATTACTTTGAGTAAAATAATCACAATAAAAAGAAAAACATATGGTTTAAATGATAGGGAGGCGCCTGTGTACCAGTTGGCCGTTCCGAAGCCGTCACCAAGGCTAATATAAGCGAAACCACAATTGAAACCATTAGTACAGCGACCGCCACGACGAACATAATGAGCACCACTACTTTGACCAAAATAATCACAATAATAACTATCTTATTTAAATGATAGGGCAGCGCCAATGCCCCAAGAGCTAGCAGAAAATGCAGCAACGAGAACAACACAAGCGAAACCACAAGCAAAGCCATAACCAGAGCTACCACCACGATAAGAATAATGAGCACCACTACTTTGATAAAAATAATATATATAGTTTAAATGATAGGGAGGCGCCAGAACGCCAACTAGCAGCACTGGAGCTGTAGTAAATAACAATATAGAAAATTCCACAAATAGCACCATCATTAGATCCACCACCACGAAGACTATAATTTGTACCACTACGTTGAGTAAAATAATCACAATAAAAAGAAAAAATAGGCTGTGCTCCCAAGATGAGAGCACAGCTATTATTAATATTCATCTAGAGCAGTGTTTCCTTCAATAATTAGTTCCCAATTAGCTCCAATATTTCTATTCTTTGCTATTCTATTTTGAATATCTAGAGTAGTATCCTGTAATAGGAAACTATCAGGTCTTTCAACACCTGCTACAGATTCACCAGTTTGAACATTTACTACATCAAAAACTCTAGCACCTGTTTCTGCATTATATCTTACTACAGTTTTAAGATTTCTATCTTCAGATGCTCTCATAGTGATTTGCTGTTGAGACAGCATCTTAGGATCATCTGTATCAATATCAACACCCATAAACTTAATATCACCACCAGCACCACCTGTAGCAGATGCTGTTAGATCAATCATACTGGGCATTGGATTTGGATTATATGCACCAACAGGAGCATTAACAAATGCGTTATATAGATCCATGATACGCATATTATCGTCCTGTTTACTGGCATCTTCTTTAAAGAGTTTCTGCCTATCAAGATCCATCTTAAGAGCAGTTGTTTTACTATTATTGAGCTCTCTGATAGCTTGAATCTTAGTAGCAATCAGATTACTCTGACTAGTGGTAAGATTAGTAGTATATGTATACTTATTCTTAATAGTAGAACTTGCTCTTATCTTATCAATATCTTCTTTAATTTCATTAATAAGAATATCAGTTTGGGCAATAGCTTTTCTAAGTTCTACATTAGTATCTTCAAATGCTGCATCATACTGACTCCTTACAGGAGCATTTGCATCAAGAACTTCAGCAACTGTAATAGTTCCATCTTTTTCTTTTTTGGTATATTTTCTCTTAGGTTTATCAGCACTAGTTACTCCATCATCAGCTGGAGTAATTTTTGCTTTGTCTGTTTGGAAGAAGCTAAAGTCCATTCCAAACATATCTTTAGTAGTATTAGGAATTTCCTCATACTCTACATCCACAATCTCCAGTGGATCAATTAGATCACTATTAAACATATATTAAAATCCTCCCATAAATGTGTAAAATTATTTTTTAATAATAATGTTGAACTCTATAACATATTAGTAGGTTTTGAATTTGGTAGTTGACATGCTGTACCTCTCAGATTTGCTTCCTCTCTTTTGAACAGCCAGGAATAGGTTACTAGTTTTAGTAACCTATTCACTTTATTACATTTTAATAATAAAAATTTAATATAAATAAAAGGGGATATTTATGACTGGCTTTGCTCAATATACTTATGATACTATTATATTTAAAATGATTAGAACCAATCAAATGGATAAAATAAAAGCTATAGACGTAATGGATAATCCATTATATATCATAAAAGAGAACAAAGAACTCTACACTCAATCAGAATTTTATGAGTTTGATCATATTAAGATAGATTCCAGAGATAAGTATATGAATACTATAGATAATTATATTAGATTTATTATGAATACTAAATATAATGGATAAGGCCTTAATTGGCCTTATCCTTTTTATTTATCTATATCTTGCTACAATAGCAGGTTTAGTAGGATCTCCATCTATAAATACTACAATCCATTTAGATCCTTTAGGTATATATCTATCATATGGCATTACACTCATATCATGATTAGAAGATGGAGTTTTAGCATGGATTTTATAACTATCATAATTTTGTTTAATACCCTTCATATTACCACTACCAATTTTAAATAAACTCATAATAAAACTGGTAATAGTATATGATGAAATAGGATGTGGTGGAATTACTATTTTTGTATTTACATTACCACTACCACTTTGCACAGATTTAAAATTTATATCACTATAATTATGACCTTCACCTATAAGGGTACCATCCATACCAACAGTCGTATAAGTAGTAGCTATAAGTTCATTTGGAACATATATCATAAAATAGTTATTAATCTCTACTTTACCAATACTTACATTATCTTCATTGGCAATATTGGTAATACCTTGATTCTTCTCTTCTGATTTATCTTCACTTGAAGAGCTTTTATTAAAATTAATAGAAGGGATTGTAAACTTATATTCTTTACCTGCAAGTCTATCAATATCTTCTATACAAATAGCTATAGTGGGATATATATAGGAATAATTCTCATCCATTATATTTCACCTTCCTTTATTCTAGTGTTTTTAGGTAATTAAATTAAATAATAGTTGAATAATATCATTTTATACATACTATAACTAATTAATAGCGAATGAAAAATATTTTGTATATAAAAAGGAGATTATTCGCATGGCCTATAACGGAAGCAATTTTAACGTAGGAAACAACAATCAACAGCAAAACAAAGGTCGTACTACCTATACTCCAATTAAATACATTAATCCTGATAGTACTGTTGATAAAACTAGAATTAGCTATGAGTATTGGAATAGTACGATAAAGATTAAGATTACTAATAGAAAAGATACTGGAAATAATGAGATTGTATTCGATGATATGGATTCTGCTGTTATCTTTCTGACTCCAGATAAGGCTAGAATCTTTGCTAATGTAATTAAGAACTTCCTGAAAGACCCTGTTAAATATAATAACAGTGGTGTAAATACTACTAAGGGTGTTGTTACTCTTAATAATGGAGCTCAACATGGTACTACTAATCCCTGTTTGATTATTCGTCAGATTGATCAAACTGATGGAACTGTACAGAAGACTTATGCTTATGAGTTCAAGATAGATTATCATTATGCTATCACTAATCTTGATGCTAGTGATAATGAAATCAGAGGATTTGATAAAGATTTCGATTCTTATAGAAATCTGGAAATTGAGCAGCTTCTTTGTATGCTGGAGAATTTTATCAATGCTTCTACATATGCATATGCAGCAGCTGCTGGTAAAGCAAATGAGTATAGAGAGAATACTATGAATAATAAGATTGATGCTATTATGAATAAACTAGGTGTTGAATATACTGGTAGATCCCAGAGATCAACAGGATCTTTCTTTGACAACAATGGTAGAAATAGCAGTAGTAATAATGGATATAATAATAATGGAGGAAACACTTCCTCTGCTCTTGAAGGAGCTAATAAGTATAATCAGTTAAGTAGTCTAGATGACATTGATGATGGTCTTCTAGATTAACTTATAGAAGGGACTTTTACCATATAATAAAAGGAGTGTTCTATTTATTAGCACACTCCTTTTATTTTTTATTAAGAGAGGTAATCCATTATGGATGAGAATAGTATACAATGGAGACCTATAGGTCAATCTGAATTTCATCATAATGCCAGTGGATTTAATAGAATATTGTTTCTATTTACTTCATTAGTAGATACTAAGATTGGATTTGTAAAGTTTATGGATAGATTCTATTATGGATCTCCATATATTAATACCGATTTTACAGGTAAGTCTGTAGATGAGTTAAAGAAAATACATGTATATGAAGATATAGATATTATAAAAGCTTGCTTCTCTTCAGAGACTCAAGAATCTGCTTATAATATCTATAATGAAATAGTAAATGATACAACTAAGTATATAACTCTATTGGAGATATCTCCAGTTACATTAATGTCTACTCTAATACATGCATATACTACTATAGGAAAAGATATACGTTGCTCTATACTTTGTAGAAATGAAACAGAGAAAAACTTTGCAGAGAATGCATTAAGAATAGATAGTTCTCAAGTATCTATATTTGTAGATACTATAGAGAATATTAATCCTAAAGATTATGCTAGATTTGTATTGGATGATATAGATCTAGCTCTTAAATTCAACGATCCAGTAACTAAGAGTTTTCTAATTCTTAATTATAGAGAAAATCTATTCTATAATAAAGATAAAGATATGCTCTTACTAAAACCTCAAGTTATCATCAATATTGGTGATACTAATAATTGCCAAATTTGTAATGCTTATAAAGATATGAATATAAAAGAATAATCATAGGAGGTAAACATATGTCCACTTTAACATATGCATCTAATGTAGTACCGGCTAAAGAATTGAGAGAAGTACAGTCTGCTGTTCTGGAGAACTTAGCAGATGTTCTATCTAATTCTTTTGGGCCTAATGGTTCTACTACATGTATCAAAAAAGAGAATGCTCTTCCTGTATATACCAAGGATGGTTATAATATTCTAAAGAGTATTTATTACCATGGTATTATTGAGCAGTCTATCAAAGACGATATTGAAGGGATTACTCGTTATATTGTCACCACTGTAGGTGACGGTACAACTTCTGCTGTACTTCTTTCTAACTATATCTTCCAAGAACTCAATAAGGGTGTATTTGAGAATTATCATCCTTCTGCTGTACTAGCTTCTCTGAAGAGAGTAGTAGAAGAAATTAAAGAAGGAATCAAAAAGAACGCAAAACCTGCTGAACTTAAAGACTTCTATGATATTGCTATGATCTCCAGTGATGGTAATGAAGAAATCTCTGCTAATATCAAGAATATTTATGAGCAGTTTGGTAATGATGTATTTATTGATGTATCTATTTCTGATGGACCTGAGAACAAGCTTAAGATTTATGATGGTCTTACTCTTAATAATGGTTTTTCAGATAGTTGCTATATCAATAATTCTGAGAAGAATATCTGTGATATTAGAGATGCTCATATCTATTTCTTTGAAGATCCTATTGATACTCCAGAGATGGCTAATTTCTTGGATAGGATTATTTTTATGAATATTTTCAATCCTCTCCAAGTTGTAATTAAAGATAAAAATACTGGTATGCAAAAACAGCCTCTGCCTGTTGTTAATACTATAATTGTTGCACCTCATATCTCTAAAGATCTCAGTGCATTCATGAATACAGTAGTAACTGAGTTTAGTAAAGTTCCTGCAGCACAGAGACCTCCTCTGTGTATTGTTAATGATGTAAGTGATATGGAAACTTTCTATGATATTGCCAATCTTTGTGGTGGTAAGACTATTAGAAAGTATATTGATCCTAATATTCAGAAGAATGATATAGAGAATGGAAGAGCTCCTACTCTGGATAATATTGCTGAATGGTGTGGACATGCAGAGCAGGTAGTTATTGATAATAATAAGACTAAGTTCATCAATCCTGATATGATGAAGAATGAAGATGGAAGTTATAGCGAACTATATAAGTCATTAATCACCTTCTTGGAGTCTGAGATTAAGAAATCTAAATCTGAAGGCGATGGTATTAGTATTACCGGTAATCTTAAGAGGAGATTAAATTCTCTTAAGGGTAATATGGTAGAATATTTAGTTGGTGGTATTACTCCTGCTGATAGGGATGCTGCTAGAGATCTTGTAGAAGATAGTGTTCTCAATACCAGATCTGCAGCTATCAATGGTGTTGGTAGAGCTGCTAACTATGAAGCATATGATGTATCCCTAAATATGATCAAAGATAATGAAGAGAAAACTTATACAGAAGGATATACAATTGATAAGGATGTTCTTAAAGTAATCTATAATGCATATCATAATCTCATTATCAGACTCTATGAAAAGAGTATGAATGGATGGGATAAAGATATGGCTGAGAAGATGCTCAAAGAGAATGATAAACCTTTCAATCTGAGAACTGGTAAGTGTGATGGTACTGCTAAGTCTTCCATTGAATCTGATATGATTATCTTGGATTCTGTTGTGAAGATTGTTGGTCTTATGTTCACAACTAATCAGTTTATCGTTCCTTCTCCTGCACATAACGTATATGTAGACTTTATCAATAAGTAAAAATAATTATATATAATAGAGATAGTAGAATTTACTCTACTATCTCTATATTCTTATGATAGGAGGTTTAATATAATGATTGAATCAGGTTATAGAGAAGAGCAAAACTTCATTGGATTCTTTAGAGAAAATGAAGAATATGGTTTTCTCAGCAATTTTTATTATAGTCCTTTTACTGTATCTTATATGAATGAAGATGGTGTTAAATCTTATGAATTTAAGACATCAGAACATGCTGTTCATTTCTTTAAAGCAATGCTATTTAATGATATAGAAACTGCTAATAAGATTATGATAACAGATTATCCTAAAGTGGCTAAGAATCTAGGAAGAACTGTTAAGAATTTCGATTCAAGTATTTGGGATCTCAATAAGAGAGCTATATATACTGAAGTTATTAAAGCTAAGTTTACTGATGAGAGAAATAGTGATATTAAACAGAAACTTATTGACACTAAAGAATATGTATTAGTAGAGTGCTCTCCTTATGATAGAATCTGGGGTATTGGTTATAGTAAAGAATCCTCTGAGTTTATTTGTAAAGAGTTTGATAAATGGGGACAGAATCTTTTAGGACAAGTTCTTATGAGAGTGAGGGATGATATCAGATGACTTTAAATGACAAAAAGGTATTCTTATCTTCTCTAAAAGATTTAGAGAAGTCTGCAAGAAAACAGTTACAGAATATTACTCAGATTATTAATAAATATGAATCAGAGATAAATGCTGAAGAGCTTAAGAGAAAGAATGCTCCAAAGGAATTTGAATATCCAAAAGAAGTTTCTTTGTTTTTGCACAATAGAAAGCCTATTAGAGGTATTAGATATACTCTATTTGAAAATGGTGATAATATGGATGATATTATTACCTTCTTAGGAATAACTCAAGATGATCTTGATCATCTTGTAAATGACTATAAACAAATTCACTGGTCTTTAAATGATAATAAGAATAAGAAGACTTGTATAGGACGATTTGTAGATACAGCTTCTGGTAAAGAATTAGGATATGGAGACTATCTGTTTGAATCTTTTGATCGAAATTCTTACTTCATCAAGAAGGAAGAAGAAGTAGAAGATAGTAATAGATTTATCAGGATCAGTCCTCTTACAAGATATAAAGATGATGAACCTGAAATTGAATGGGGTAAAGAATTGGTTATACCTGATTTTACACATAGGTTTAAGAATTCTAAGTGTGCAGAATATTTGTGTTCTGAAGATGAAAATCCTTCTAATGCTCTTATATATTTCAATGTGTATGTAACACAATTCTCTAGTTCGAATGATCATCCTTCTTGTGTATCATTCTATAATTGGTATATTAAGCAATTTACCAAACCTCGTGATATGTTTAATTATGCTTTCTATTACGATTGTAGTACAGATGATCATAGAATCTATCTATATAAGACTAATGATGAAAATGAGATTGTTAGTGTAGATATAGTAAATGATAATGATTATGTTGCTTTCATTATAGGACCATATGAACACATTAGCGATATTCGGATTATTAAATCTGAAAAAGAACTGAATAGGCATTTCCGTAAGATAGGTGAAATATGATCATATATATTTTGATGGCTCTTTCCATTATATTATTACTGGTTATCATTATATGTGCTATTACAGTTATTAAGAACAATAAAAGGAAATAAGAAGAGAGGTATCTAATAATGCTTAAAAAGTATCAAGACAAAGAAGGAAACTTCTATGATGCTATTCTATATACTGGATACAATGCAGAAGATGTTATAGAATTCTTAGAAAATAGACCTATTGTATTTTTGGATGATAAACCTATTGTATATAGTTATTCTTTACTTTCAGATCAATATAATGATGGAACTTCTAAAACATATATAGATATTAAGATAGATTTCAATAATACAGAAGATCATATCTATCTATTCACGTATGAATATCTAGTATATGATATTAAGAAGAAGTATTATTATACTTATAAGCCTGAAATATTTGATAAGAATTTTAAGGAAGTAAATATGATTGAGAAGAAAAGTATAACAGAAGATATGATAGAAGCTGTATGTGAGAATCAAGAAGATAGAATAGAAAAAGAGACTCAAAATACGAATAATGTAATTTCTATTCTTGGAACAGATTATTGTATGTTTAGATATCCTGATGGAACTAATGAAATAGATTCTGTAATTCAAGGAATGTGTGATGTAAATCTTAAGCAGATTAAATTACTAGATACATCTACTACAGATAGATATAAAGATAAACCTGCTATATGGAAATATGAACAAGAAAGACATACTCTACATCATGAGATTGTTCATGCTTATCTTTCTGAATGTGGTTTATTGAGCAGTTGCAATCATACATATGGACCTTGGGCTCAAGAGGAAGAAATTGTTGATTGGATTGCTTATATGAATAGAAAGATAACCAAAACATTTGACCAAGCAGATATTTGGTTAATTAATGAATTTGAAACTTTCTATAAGTTTAAAATTTAAATTATTTATTACCTAATAATAATTTAATTTATTAGGAGGTAATATATTATAATGGCTAATAGAGGACAGAGTGAGAACATTAGGAAATATAAAAAGAAGCCTGTAATTATTGAGGCTCTAGAGTATACAGAAGATAACTATGAGTATGCTATTCAGTTTGTTGGTAAAGAGAATTGTATTGTAAAAGTATATGATGCTCTTGATCCTAACAAAGAAAGTCCTAAAATTAGCTTTGCTATCAGAACCCTTGAGGGTGATATGATTGCTAATAAAGGTGATTTTATTATAAAGGGAGTAAATGGAGAATTCTATCCTTGTAAACCAGATATATTCTGGAAGACATATGAGGAGGTTTGAATGAATAAAAATAAGAAGAAAGATGTCTCAGGTTTCTTTTCAGAATATAAAGAATCTAAGAAAGAGAAACAGGAGAAAAAAGAAATTCCTGATATAAATCAGTATGATACTATTTGTATTGCATATGATAAAGATGATCTAAGCTTTGTAGTTCATGATAATAGAATTCTCGTTGGAATTCAATATGATGGAGATATTGATAAAGTTTTTAACTTTATGAAAATCTTTACTAATCCTGAGGCTAAAGTCTCTAATGATATTATATATGAAGAAGAGAAAGTTCTTCTAAATGGAAAATTTGTAACCAGTAAAGTACTTAAAGCTTCTGCTGGTAAAAATGGTGATCATAGACTTCATATTGGAGATTTTATCTTCAAGACTAATAATAATCATTTCTTTGTAAGAAGCAGAGAAGAAGTTGGTAATCCAAACTATATTGAGATTCCTTTTGAATATGCTTCTAGAATGCTGAGACAAAACAGCTTTCCTACTCAGGATTCTAGTAGAATCAGTAGATCTGATTATGGTAAAGAATATTATAAAGTATATGATGAAAATTTAACTAAGTATGCTATCACATATCCTGGTAGTGATTTTTCTGCTGAAGTTATAGATCTTATATTGGTAGCTTTGCAGACTAGATTTAATATGATTAAGACATATAATTTTGTAGATGATGGTGAAGATATCTCTATCAAATACGCTTTCTATAGATTTGTATATTATACAGATTATTTATGCTTCTTGGTTAAATATAATATCAGAAATGATGATACTCCTTGGTTGATGTATTGTGATTTTCCAATGATTGAAGTATATCCTATCACAGATGATAAAAAGATTGTTGCAAATCCATTTTCAAATAATGCTATAGTATTTGCTCATATGTCTGATGGTACAAATATTGTAAAAGCAGTAAAAGACAGAAAAACTGCTACAAGAGTATTGAAGTACCTTGAGAATTTGGATAAGAAATAATTTAAATAAAAGGTAAGCTGTAATATGCTTACCTTTTATTTTTTATCCCATATATAAAGCTACGAGTACTGCATATGCTATTCGTGGTGGTACCTCGAACAATGGGCTCGTTTGTGGTGCTTTCTTTGTTTTTCTGAACTTTGCTGCTTCTGGGCTTGTATGGCATCGTGGCGCCGCCCTATCATTTAAACCAGTATCATATAAAAAATAGTAGAAGGATATTTACCCTTCTACTATTTATTTTTTTTAGATTACTGTAATATTCTTAATTTCTTTTTTATTAGAGATATTATCTTCTTTATTTAGACTCTTAATGGTAGTATCCTGACTAGGAGTAAGGTAATATACTAGATTCTTAACTCCATTAACTATAGGAAGCACTACTTTAGCTTTAGTAAGAGTCATAACTCTAATAGCAGAACCTGATACTATATCACTTTTGATATTTACTATATCTTTATTTATTTGAGGTTCACTGGAATTACTGAGTTGTACACCAGTAGACTTCTCAATATTATCTAGAGCTTTATTGATAGTTACAGCTTTAGTATCTACATTAATATCTTCATCGTCATCTTCATATACAATAGGTTCAAAATTCATCAGCATTCTAATGAACTTCTTAAACCTATTTATATTAGCCATAGAGAAAGTGCCAAAATCTAGTGTAAAGAATCCTTTATTACTTACAAAGAGGATTTTCTTATTATCCCATTTATGAAGTTCCATAGGATTACTTCTTAGTAGTCTTACTATAGTAGATATTGGATTGATACTAACTCTAAAGTTAAATAGATCCTCAGGATTGCTTACATTCCATGAGTTAGCATTCACAGGAATTATAATAGTCTGTTTATTATAGTTCTTATTAATTTCTTCTGTATCTAGAAGTCTATTAATAATATCCCAATAAACTCCTACACCCTTATCATTTTTGATCATATTATTCTTTAAGAATACAGAATGATAATATGAAAAATCTATATAGATATTAAATCCCATGTATCTATTGATATATGGATAAGTTCTTTTTATCCATGGGTTTCTAGCTTTAATATCAGCATACATAGCTGTTAGTTCTCTATTAGTTCTGATACGTTCTTTATATAGATATTTTCTTAAAACAGTATCATCAAACTTCTTATTGATTTTAATAGCTTCAGTGATATATTCTGGTTTGTTAAAGAAAGAAATTATACTTTCATCATTGATATTATTATAGATAAAATAATCATCTTCTACAAGATAACCATTCTCTGTTAAAACAGCTTCATTATAGTTGGATTGATTTAATTTTTCATATCTATCTCCAGATTCATTTACTGAACTTTTGGTTGTATTAAGAGCTAATCTAATCTTCATCTTATTAGTTTTTAGATAATTCATAATAGCAACCTTATGTATAGGAGATAGAAATTTATATACATCCTCTATCTTATAGAACTTACCAAACCTATACATATCATTATCTTTATCTATATCATCTATAATACCAGTATATGGTTTATCATAATCTGCAGTATATACTCTATTAATTGCTCCAGACCATTTAATTGGGTATAACTTCATCCAATCTGGAGAACTATCATATTTAACCAGATAAACCAATTCTGTACTCTTAATATTCTTAATAGAGATTCTAGCTTCTTCTTTACATTCAGCAGCCACTTGATCTTCATTTTCTTTATCTTTTTCTGTAGATCCACCAGGAATATTGTATGATCCATCTTTCTTAAAATAAAGAAAGACAGATTTGTCTTCTTTATCTATTACAAGACATTCTACTCTTTCTCTATATAGATCACCATTATATTCAATGATACTATTCCATCTCTCATCATAGTAATATCCATGTGATTGAATAGCATCATTAAGAGTAATCTCTGATAATACAGATGTAGATGTCTTGATAGAACTCTTAATATAGTTTACTGTATTAGTATTAAGAAATTTATATACAGGATCAATGGTGTACTTGTAAATACTGGCCAAGATAGTAGAGAAACCAAATTCTGCTACCAGTTTATCTAGACCATTGAAAATATTAGTATATTCTACTACATTATTATTTGGATTTTTTATAATATAAGAAGCATATAGATGAGCTAAGAAGAAATTGATCTTAGGACTCATTCTCTTGATCATATATGATACAAATACTGTTCTTATATAATCAGTATAGCTCTTATCACTACAATTAGCTTCCCAAGAAGATTTGGAGAGCATATGGAGTTGATTAGAAGTATAATAACTGTAAGGATTTGCATCACTGGTTTTACTGATAAAATCATCAGGATCTTTATGAGCAAATACTGTGATAGTACCAGATAGATTATTATACTGAAGTTTCTCCATACATTCAGTAATAAAATCCTTAGACAAAGCATCTTTGAAGAAAGCTATATCATATGTGGAACAAGATTCATTATCATATTTAATATTAGGATATCTGTTTCCTAGTCTTGAAAAGATTGTAGCTTCATTCATCAGCTCATCCATTTCTTTTGTACTCAGACTAGTATCATCATCAATATCATTCGTATCTACTTCTATATTATTAGACTTAATGTAAGCATTTACATTCTTGCTGATATAGTAAGATACAAATAGATTTGGGTTATAGATATATGGAAGATTCATTATCATTTCTGATTCATCAGTACTACGAGTTAATAGTAATATTGCAGCTCCTTTTCTTTTATTCATTACATTTGTAGGAGCATATAGTTTAGTTTTTGGAGAATACATCCGTAATGGCTTTAGATCCTCTATTGTTTTCATATATAAACCTCCAATTGGGCTATATTTCAATTTATTATTTTGTTAATATGATCTAAAATAACCTTTTAAAACAGGCAATACATACTAATAGTTCCTATTTAAATAGAATTAGGATTAAATACTATAAAAATATAGAAAGGGTTAATGATATATGGGAAAGAAACCACAAAACCCTGAAATAATGAGACAAAGATTAGAGTATGAATTTAAAAAGAAAGTAGAAGATATAAAAAATATTACTGAAGAGAGAGACTTTATAGTTGCTAAAGTTGCTTTTGCTTCAGTCATCAGTATATTTATGAATAGTACCTATACAGCTTCTAAGATCAATCTAGCTGATAAGTATCAAGAAATTTATATACTAATTAAAGATAAAGAGAAAATAGAAGATATGATATCTGCTGTAAATGAGAAGTATAACTCTTCTGTAGCATTATCAGAACTTCAATTCCTTTATCCTAAAGATTTTCTAACATATTCCTCAATATAATAAAATAATACAAACTAAACTAATTAAATAAAAAGATGGAGGTATAGAATGCCATCTAAAAAAGAATTAACAGAAGAGGAGAAGAAAGAGAAAGAAATTAGAAAAGATAATTTTCTTACTCTCTTAGCTTCAATGACCCCAGAAGAAATCAATCAGTTAATTCTAGAAAAAGGAAAAGAAAGAAAATTGATTGATCCACTAGTACCCGTAATTATTAATTAAAAAGATTTTTAGGAGGTTTTACCACAATGGCAAACGAAACTGTAAAGGCTTGTATTGAGGATATCCAGAAGAATCTAACTCAGAAGGGTTCCTCTAAGAAAGACGAGTCTCGTGTTATGAAAGCTATGCTCAATGATACGAGCTATAAGGTTGGTGTTTTTGGTAAGGATGGTCTCGAAGGAGAATATTGTCCTGCTGAAGACTATAAGAATATGTGTGTAGAGATCGTAACTGATACTACCCATATCAGTACTGATGAAGCTATCAAGCTGATTCAGAAAAGAGATGCTTCCAAGATCGAATCTGATGCTATGGTTCGTATTGGTAAGGAATTTATTCTCACCTATATGCAGACTAATCGTAAGCTTCCTCTTGGATGCCGCGAACATTCTGATGTATCCTTCATTCGTAAGGAAGTTCCTGAGACTACAAAGAGCTATCCTCGTAAGGTTGGTGTAAATGAGGACGGAACTCCTCGTTACTCCAAGGTTCCCACTACTGTTCCTGCTCATGATACTATTAAGGTACAGAGTGGATGCCCCATGTACAAGAAGTAAAATATATGGAGAGGTATTAAGTTACCTCTCCATATTTTTTATTGTGATTATTTTTCTCAAAGTAGTAGCACTCATTATGCTGTTCGTGGTGGTCTCTGTAGTTATGGCTTTGCTTGTGGGGTTTTCTCTGTTTCTGGCTCGTCTTCTGATAGCTTTGCCCACTGGGGAGTTGGCGCCGCCCTATCATTTAAACCATGTATAAAGCTACGAGTACTGTATATTCTCTTCGTGGTGGTGCCTCGAGCTATGGCCTCTATTGTGGTGCTTTCTTTGTTAATCTCTACTACGGCTCTGGTTATACCTACTGGGTCTATGGCGCCGCCCTATCATTTAAACCAGTCTTTTTATTGTGATTATTTTTATCAAAGTTCAAGTGATCATTATGCTATTCATGGAGATAAATGCGACGATGGTTTACGCTGTGGTGTTTTCTCTGCTAGTTTAAACGACTATTCTGGTCGTAATCGCTGGTATATTGGCGCTGCCATATCATTTAAACCATAGTATTATTTTTATCAAAGTAGTGGTTCACATTATGCTTATCGTGGTTGTTATTCGTACTCTGGTCTTTATTGTGGTGCTTTCTTTGTTGCTCTGAACTATTTGTTTTCTGGTATTTACTGGTACCTTGGTGCTACCCTATCATTTAAATTAGTGGTAGCTATTATTGTGATTATTTTTATCAAAGTGGTGGTACACACTATTCCTATCGTGGTGGTGCATCAGGTCGTGGACTCTATTGTGGTGTTTTCTTTGTTAGTGGTATGCTTTCTGCTTCTAGTCCAGATTGGAGCCTTGGTGCTGCTCTATCATTTAAGCCTCTTCTTTTTATTGTGATTATTTTGCTCAAAGTAATGGTGCTCATTATACTTATCGTGGTAGTCGCTCGAATCGTGGTCTCTATTGTGGTGCTTTCTATATTAGTTTATCATATTCTGCTAGTAGTACCGACTGGAGTTTTGGCGCCACCCTATCATTTAAACAAAAAAAATAAAGGATTGGATATTGGTCCAATCCTTTATCTTATTGGATTTATATATCTATTTTCTTTATCTATGTTTAATATAATATATCCATAACTTTTAAATTGTTTAAACTCATCATATCTATTTAATACTTCAATTGATATTCTATATTTAAGTGGTTTATATTGTATAATTTGTCTATTAATCATATCTACAAATTTAGGAAACCCATCTGTGCTCCATAATCTATTTCTCTTAATAATTACCATATGTTTTTCATCATATGGTAAATTTTTTGAATTATGGCTTCCTGAGTGCATTAAATTGAATACTCTCAGAGAGTCAAAAATTGCAAAAACGACGTTATCTACACTTTCCTGTGTAAGTAGCCAGGAAACCTCAGAATTTTGCATAAAACCCTCATTTTTGAAAATTTGCATATACATATCTTCTATGGAAGCAAATTTATTGAGAGTATCACTATTATTAAATACAGAAGTGTATGTGTTATAGTTTATATTCTGTAGTATCATTCCAGGTATATTATCTATACCAAAGTTTACGTTAAAAGAGAATAGATACTCCAACTCTTTTTGATTTCTTATTATATAATCAAAAGATACCAACTCTGCATGTAATTCTAATTGAGTTTTATATGTAGTATCTTTCTTATACATAGAATTATCCAATGCTTGCTCTGCATGTACTAACTCATGTATACATGATATTATAATCTCTGTAACTATAGCATCATGATTCATATAGTTAAAGAATCTATAAGATCCTTCTATTATTTCTCCAATATAAATATATACTATATTAGGAGATATAAAACATCCATAGTTTCTATTTATATAGTCATAATAATCTATGACTAGTTGCACATTACTATTTATTCTATTGATTCTTCCATTAAAATAATTGAATATAGTTCTAACTTTATCTATATAAAACTTAAATATATCATCTGCATTCTCTATTTGTCTTATATTAAACATTAGAGTCAGCATCCTTTCTTACTACTTATCTATTTAATAATATACAGTTGAAATTACAATTTAATTTGATCTAAAACAATTAATTAGATCGAATTCAATCAAGTTAGGAAGTTTATAATGAGTTATAGACATATTTACTTAGTATATCCATGTAGTAATATACTAAAATTAAAAAATAATGATAATACTGTAGTGATTAGTGATAAACTGATGATTTATCACGATGCATTAGAAGAGAACTATCCTATATTGTTAACAGAACTTGCTAAACAAGGAAATGTTGTTATAGGGTATTTGAATTGGAAAGCTATATATTGGTTTGATAAATATAGAAGAAATCTACAATATGCTAAAGAGCATAATATGACTAATAAGAAAGAAGTTCCTCTAACTCTCATTTATCCAGATCCAGATTATGGAGAACTATGGAAAGATGATATAAATAAAATGAAAAAGAGTGGACAGTTCTCTCAAAGAGAATATGATGATTATTATATGAGCTTTGAGTATAATATGAGATATTTATTTCAATATGATAATAGTATAGGAAAAAGATCTGTAGATCTATTTCCAGGAATTTGTTATAGGGGAGATCCTAAAGATCTTGATTTGTCACAAATAGTATATAACCCTAACCTATAAAGGAGAATAATGAGTGAAAGCTATCATATTCGGTTATCCTGGAATTGGTAAGTCTACCCTTGCAAGAAATTGTAAGGATTTTATAGATCTTGAATCTTCTGTATTCAAAATTAATGGAGAAAGAGATCCTAATTGGTATAAAGTATATGTAGATATGGCTATCCATATTGCTAACCAAGATAGGATTGTATTCATGTCAACTCATCCATGGACTAGAGACTATATTGCTACTAAAGAAAATCTTGATATTCCTGTATTGATTGTATATCCTAGTATTGATCTTAAAGATTTCTGGAATCTTAAAGTCTCTATTAGATATACAAATGATCCAAACCAGAAGAATCTAACTGCTATGAATAAGGTCAAGAATGATTATGATAAAGATATTAAAGGACTAGAAGCAGATACTAGATTCCATCATCTAGTTCTAAAAGATCAAAAATATAAACTAGATGATGCAATAAAAGAATATCTATTTAAACTATCTCTAGATAATACACCAACAACAAATATATTGGAGGTTTATGCAGAATGAAAGAGTGCTTTATTACTGGTAATATTCTTCCTGAAGTTTATCATTGCTCTCTTGATTGGCTTCAGAGAGAAGGAGAGATTGTAAATTGCCCAGATTATAATACAACTCAGAAAGAACTTAGTATGACTATGGTTGTAGAACGTCCTCTTCTTGAGCCTCGTATTTCAGCTCTATTTGCAGGTGGACCTGATGATTTAGAGCAGTATGTTCAGGAAATGGTGGATGGTATTCTTGACTTTGAAGTTGATAGAGGTAATTGGAAGTATACTTATCATCAGAGAATGACTCAGTTCCCTGTGAATCCTAATATTTTCAAACTAGAGACTCCATTTGCTGATCAGATTCAGTTTGTAATTGAAGATCTAAAAAGAAATCCTGATAGTCGTAGAGCTGTTATTAATATCAGAGATAATGCTTCTGATATGTATAGTGATGATCCTGCTTGTCTTCAGCACATGCAGTTCTTTATTCGTAATGGATCTTTACATCTTAAAGCTCTATTTAGATCTAATGATGCTTGTAAAGCTGCTTTTATGAACATGTATGCTCTGGTTGCTATTCAGCAGAAAGTAGCAGAAGCTCTGAATATTCCTGTTGGATCATATACTCATAGAGCTAACTCTTATCATTGTTATGAAAGAGATTTTGAACTTCTTGATGGTTATATTAAGAGAATTAAAGATAAGAATAATAATATTACTACTTATTATAATGGAAATAATACTTACTTCCTTAATGGTGATTGGGATGAGATGATGGAAGAAGCAAAACCCAAGATTGCTGCTAAGGTTGAAGATTTAAAGAATAGACCTACAGAATGATATTTATAAGAGAGTATACTGTTTATTAGTATACTCTCTTTAACTCTTACAAATATATTTGAAGGAGTTGAATAACCACTTGAGTAGAAAAGAAACCTTTAATTTGATTGAAGGGTGTATATTACAAAAATCTAAAACAGATTGTGACCCTACACAATGTCATAGATGTGGATGGAATGAAAAAGAAATAGCTCGCAGAAAAGAAAAGATTAATAGAGGATTGGTTAATGTAAGTACTAATAAGAATATGCCTATATATGGTATTAAAATAAATGAAACCCAGAAAAGAGGTAGAAAGAATGCTAAATAAAACTAAGACAACAATTATTTCTGTTGAAGGACTAGATTGCTCTTTTAAGGAGACCAATGTAGCAGCACTCAAGAAACAGTTGGAAAGTGATGGATACTCTGTATTCTCTACCAGCTTTCCTCAATACGATAGAGAGAGTTCATACTTTGTGAGACAGTTTCTTAACAATCCAAAGTATAGAGATTTAGAACTTAATAGAGAACTTTGTTGTAAATATAGTATGTATTATGCTTTTGATAGATATGATACATATAAAAATATCATTGAAGATCAGATGGGTAAGGTAGATATTATCCTTTTTGATAGATTCGTAAACTCCAATCTATTCAATGCAGCTAGAATGATGCCTGATGTAAATAGTGTTATAGATGTAGTGGAATGGATATACGGATTTGAATATAATCTACTTAGTCTTCCTCAAGAAGATCTTAGTATATTCCTTAGGATGCCTTATGAGAAAGCTAGAGTAATCAGATTAGCTAAAAGTAATAAGGATCTTAATGAAGTAGATGAAGTACTTAGTGGTAATGTATATTATGTATATGATCTTATCTATTCTAAGAATATTGAAGATAGAAAGATCAAGAAAAGAATCAAGAATCTTAATGGACCTACTAATACTATGAGTATTAATATTGGTCTTCCTGAGATTGACTTTGTAAAGACTCTTACTGATGAAGCAGAAAGAGAAAAGAGTAAAGAACTTATCTTTACTAAGATTATGGATGAAAGTTATATGTTTATAGAAGCTCTTATAGATAAAAGGAGATCTCTATATGACAAAAAAGACTGATAATCCATTTACCACAAAGAAAAAGAATATTCTAAATATCTTCTCTAAAAAGAAAAAGAAAGTTGAAGAGGTTCCTGTAGAAAAGGAGAAGTCTACTTATACCAAACCTGGAGTTCCTTATAGTATTACTGCCAAGGTTATTAATTGTACTCCTCCTATTCCTACATTTTATAAACTATATAGACTTTATACAGATGCATCTAGTAACTTTAATTTCAATAAGATTAAAGGTATCTATAAAGAAATGTATAATACCTATATTGAAAATAAGAAGCTACTAGATAACAGTGGATTTACTAAATATATTAATATTATCATTGGTATGAAGATTGAAGTAGATCCATCTCAGCCTGGTAGTATTATTGTTATCAATTCTCTTGATAGATTTATTTCAGACTGGACTGCTTATAATAGAAATCCAGATCATTCTATTGCTATATTTAAGACTAATAATGATAAAGCTATAGATGAGTATAATGTTCTTATATATGGATCTCTTGAATACTTTAAATTCTACTTTAGAAGATATTATAGTACTAACTACAGTATTATTGGTAGTGAAATAATTAAAACTATTGCATCTTCTAATAAGATCTATAAGTCTATTATCTTTGATGATACTACTATTCCTGGGATGAGCGATGTTGTAAACTATATGTTTACCAATGAAGCCACTCAGGTAGAACTTGATTCAGAAGAATATGATAATGATCTTTCTGATCTTATAAATCTAGATAAATCACTTGCAATGGATAATTATCTAGTAATCATTAATGCAGATAACCCAGGATATATTCTGGAGCAGTTAAAAGACTTCTTTGGAGAGAATTATGATATATACTTTGATAGGATTAATCATATCTTCAATATGTGCAATATCCTTATCAGGAAACATAATGATATTGAATATACATATGATTTTATCCAGATGAAGATATATAAGTTCTTGGAAGATTTCTTTGTATCTGATTATCCAGATGGACCTGATGATACTACTATCAGAATCAAAGAGTATCTGGAGAATAATACAGATTTTAATATTAATCTATATAGTAAATTTTCTGTTCTATCCAATTTTTATAAGGATATGGATTCCTATGATAACGTAGATGAAGTGATTGAGGAAACCGAAATCCTCTAATTATGCAATATTTAAAGGATGGTGGGTATTTACTCACCATCCTCTTATTTTTTATAAAAATGGGATGTACCCATAATAGAGTACATCCCATATAGAATCTTATTACTCGATCCAGCTGGCATCGTTGCCAGAAGCAGCAGTAAGGTGAGTCTCCTGAAGAGTTCCCTTGTAGACATTCGTGGAGTTGCCCTTGAAGTCGGTGGGGGATACACGAGACCACTTGTAGTCGTAGCTGTTACGAGCAACATGGTAGGTGTTAGCAGCTTCATTGTTCATCCAATCCAGGATCTGCTGAGCACGCTTGTCAACCTCAGTGCCATAGATAGGATAAGCCATGAACTCTACACCAATCTCAGCAAACTCGATGGAACCCTTGTCAGCATTGTAGAGAGTGCTGAAAGGAGCATTAGTGGGCTGAGCGCCAACAAGGAATACGGCTCTCTCAAGCATAAGACCAGTGTTATCGGTATGCAGATACAGGAAGCTGAAGGTTTCCTTCTCAAATCCAATACTGCCACTGACAGCAGGATTGTAGAGAGAATCACTAGACTTATTGATCTGACCGTTATAATGCTTGAAGCCACTGTTGGGGTCACGTACACCACGGAGATAGAATTCCTGAACCTTAGAGAGTGTAGAACCAGACTTTTCAGTATAGTTAAACGTAAAGGTTTCAGAACCCTGCTCCTGAGTACGAGTAATTACATTGAAGTCATTGAATCCATTGGTAATAGGAGAGGTGTTTGCAGTAAGATCTGCAAGACCACTCATACCACGGAACTCATACTCCAGAATATGGACATAGTTCTTAATCAGGTTGCTCATACGAGCATCCTTCTGAGCAGCAGTACGGAGAAATTCAGGGATACCTACAACGATCAGGAAGGGATATCCTTTTTCATACAGATTGAACTGTTCGAGCTGAGTCCAGTCTGTAGTACCACGCATAAGAGTATAACCTAGAAGGTTACGGGGCTCTTTTAGATATTCAAACATATTCTCTTATTCTCCTTTCAGGATATAGATATCCCAGTAATTTATGCTTCACTATTAGTGCCAAGAGCAATGACCTTGAACCATTCAGTCTGGACGAAGTCTTTGAACCTGACCTTGATAGCAGCATAGAAAATCTTATTAGCAACATAAGTATCATCACCAAGATACTCCAGCTCAAGGGAGACGAAGTTGTTGGTGTAGTTAGACAGTACTGCATTAACATCAGCCTGGTAAGCGTCGAAGTCGCCACCACTGATGAAGGAGTACCGGATAAGAGGACAACGAGTACGTACAGCACGAATGGCTTCCTGAATACCAAGGATGTTGTTCAGGTAAGAGAACTGGCTGAACTTCTCGTAAGTAGTATACTCAGTCTCAAGAACCAGCAGATCACCGAAGTAAGATGCATAGTTCAGACGAGCATCATCAAAAGCTTCCTTCTGATTGCCAGAAGGCAGATTCAGAGGAGCAAAGTTCAGAGTACCATAAATGGCCTCAGGAATAGTTACGTTATACTTCTGACCAGCAAGAGGCAGGTTGATGCCATTGTTATACTGGTTGATCAGCAGACGAACCAGGCTGTAGCCAATAGATACAGTAATCTGCTTATAAGTATAAGGATCTTTAATATCATAATACTGGCAGTAAAGAGCAGTAAACTTACTCTTATTAGTTACCAGGCTTGCAGCATTAGTGATCGCAGTTGCAGTGTTCAGGCCATTGGTGCCCATATCACGCAGGAACATGCAGTCTTCACGAACAGCTACAAACTCAGATAGACTTGCCTTTACTACATCAGGATAGTTTGCATCGACGATAGCCATAATCTTATGCTCGTCGAGGTTATAGATTTCGGGATAGTTTTCGACATTGGTAACGGAGTCGATACCAAACACAGCATTCATGGCAGAGCCATATGTTGCTGCATTGATAGGTCTGCTACCAAAGCTACCATTACTACCACCAACCATACCAAGAGCAGTATAATTATTAATATTGATATTGGTCTCGGAGTTAGTATCTGTCTTAATAATATGCTCTACGTTGCCATCAGAACCATCCATATAACCAAGCCAAGTAAGATTGGTCTGGCCAGCACGGGTTCTGGCAAATACAAAGTCTTCTGCTACAATCTCAGCCTTAGTCTTACCAGTATTATTCATGATCAGCTGAATCATATTATCATACTGAGCAGAATCCTGATAAGCATCAAACTGAATAGCACCACGAGCCTGTTCATTAAGGCTCATGCTAGTAGTACCAGAGATAGCACTGGGATCCATGGAGAAGTGAATTGTCTCAATAACATCAAGGCCTTCATGAACCTCAATATCATATACGGCAAAGCTCAGGTTCTTACTCAGTCTGGAGTTCTCCAGTACATCATAAGACTTAGTGGAAACACCACGACCATTCTCAGTGATAGCAAATAGAGGGAACCAATGCTCATTGGAGATATCTTCCAGCTGAACATTATTGTTCGCATCTTTTTCTACTACAAAGTAATTAGTACTAGATACAGTGAAATACCAGGCACCCTCAGTAACACCAGAAGTACCATAATGTACAACCTTATCTACCAGAAGAAGACCATCAGCATCACAAAGATCAGTAACTGCAGTGGTTACTTTAGTAGTACAAGTTCTCTCGGTATAGAGCTGAGTACCGGGATTTGCCTTATAAACGTCTTCAGTCTCACCCTTGATACGGAAAAGCTCTTCACAGTAGTTCTTAGTAGCTTCAGAAAGAGTTTCAGCATCAGTAGGACTGATACTACCAGGATAATATGAATAATGGGTGATAGTTGGCTTGGTGATATCATCAGTACCACCAACAGGAGTCCTGATCTTAGCGATGACAGAACGACCAGCAAGAGTAGAGTCGTTAGCTACAATACGCTTGCAGAACAGTTCAGCACCAGCATTAATAGACATAGCAGCCTGCAGAAGAGGCTGACCATGCTTCTCGAAAGAAATCTCATTACCGTAAAGGCTGAAGAAATCCTTACCATAAACACGCTGGAAGGATTCAGGACCTTTATCAGAAGTAAACAGTGCAAACAGAAGAGGTCTATTTGCAACAGTTTCTATAGTAATAGGTTCAATAAATGATTGATCTACGTATTCAATTATAGTTCCTGGATACATATATTACTTTTCCTCCTTTTATCAAAAACCTTTCTCAGTAGATTATTTTATTAATGATTATTGGATAAAAAATAACTACCAATTTTACTGGTATGTTAATAGTTAGTCTTCAGATTGGCTCTCCATTAACATTTTTTCCATGGGAGATTTTGCATCGCTTTGATTAAGAATAGAGCCCATTACAGCATTATCCCAGTTCTCACTAGTAAGTGATGCATATGGTGTTGTGTACTTAGGAATATCTACAATATTAAGTGGTTTATATGCTGTCATGTTCTTCATATCTGTATATCTAAAAGGCTCTTTAAGATTATTAGGATTTCTACAGTATTCACTAATGACTATACCAAAGATCTGAAGAGAGAGTTTGAAATTGATATTATTCATAGCTCCGCCTTCAATAAAATAGAATGGTAATTTATCATAAGGAATAGTAGTAGGAAGTTTTCCGGATTTGAAGATCTTAAAGAAATCCTCTACATTAATAATATCTTGAGTTAACCTAATAGTTGTAAATATAGGATCATTGTTATAATAAGTAAGAACTCTATAATCATTAGGAGCAGTGGTTCTTGTTAGCTTAACATTCTTAATCTTATCAATAGTAGAAGGTCTAGTTAAAAATCTTGTAGGAAGATCAAAATTCTTAAGACCAGTAATAGACTTTCCATCTTTATCAAATACGGAGTAGTCAATTACTCCAATAAGATTTACAAATTCTCCTTCAATCTCTGCATTCTTTCTATCAAAATAAACCTCTGGAACATAAAAAACAAAAGATCCATCTCCACTAAATACTAGAGTGTCATCTATAAGCTTAGTAAACTCAGGAAATTTATATTTCAATTTATAATCACTTCCAATCTATATATTACATTATAATATTTTTACTAAGATGTGGAATATATTAACTTAATAAAATAGGATATAGGAATGGAACCTATATCCTTTTGTTTTTTAATTATCATTATCATCTTTCTTGATCTTATCTTCATTATCATGCTGTTTTAGTTCATTTGGTGTAATAGCATCTACACCTTTCATGATAAAATCAGCATCTCCATTACCTTCGAGACCATTATGATATACATTATACATAGCCTTCAGTATCTTACGCTCTTCTAGAGTAATGGAGTTTCTTCTAATGTATTTAGAACCTAAGAATAGAATCTTATCCAATAGCAGATACTTAAGAGCTTCTGCCATATTACTGGATAGATTCTCTAGAGCTTCAATCTTTTTCTCTTGAGAATTAGTAGCAGATTGAAGATCATCTACTATATTCTCTTTTTCTTCTTGTTTATCTTCTTTTGAGTTCTTCCTTTCCTGATTTAATTTCCAACGATCATGAAGATTATTCAGCAAAACTGTTAATGCTGAACTACCTAGAATAATACCGACTATAGTAGCAATAAATTCTAAAGCAGTCATAGCAAATGGTCCCTACCTTTGTATATGAGAAAATATATTTTTATTTATTCAATTGTTAAATGATTTTATTCATATATCCATTCAAATATGAATAAATAAGTAGGTAGCTCATAAAGAACTACCTACTATATTTTATTAGTATTTAAGTATTTCTTACTGTAATATAATTAAGAGTAAATGGAATAGTAAGAGAACCAATATGTCCAATATTCCAAATACCAGAAGCATTAAAAATAGCGGAATCTTTATATGTAGTAGTAAGAGTACTGGAGTAATCAAAATTACTCATATTTGTTGTATTCATAAGATCCGTAAATAGATCTTCAAATGCTTTACAGAGTTTATAGAATCCTTTAGGATCATAGATCTCATAAGAAGTATCAATAGGCTCCATATTAAAGATCTTATTAGGATCTACAATTTGTACTTTTGTATTATCATTCTTATATAGTAGAGTATTCTGCAAGTTACAAAGAATATGGCAGATTACTCTATTAAATTTCTGAATAAGAATCATAAGATCATTAAAAGTCTTATCATCAATACTTACTACAGTATTTGTATCAGGATTAAAGGTAATATTTACCTCACCATTATCAATACTGAACGGATTGTCATCGTTTAGAATATCAATATGATCAAAAATCTCAAGAAAACTCTTGATATTAAATTTATTGATAGCATTTCTACGATCAGAACTAATATTCTTCAGATAGTTATCTAAAACTTTATGAGTTTGTACTTCCATAACCAGTACATCATCGTCTTTATAAGCATCAAATCCTATATCAGACCCTTTAACAAGACTAAAGTTTACAAGTTCATTCAGAAGATCAATTTTATCTTCAAACTCTTCTTTATCTGTCTCATTAACGTATTTAATCTCATAATGAACACTATATTCATCAGAATCAAATAGTAGACTATCATTGTCATTAAGAGTATAAATTAGATTGCTTACATAAGCTTTATTAGTAGCATCAGTTAGGAATCTTACCAATATACTCTTAATATATTTATATAGATTATCTAGATTAACTTCACCATCATCATATATTAGAATATCATTGATGGTCATATCAATAGTATTTAGACTCTTCATTACTACACTAGTAAGGAAGTCATCAATAACTTCTGGATTTAGAAGCTGAATGAACTGTCCAATATTAGAGATATTATTTGAATTATAATAGTTAATCCTAAAGGTAATAATATTAGTTTCATCTACATTAGATAAAAAAGCAGTTAATAGAGGCTTAGTGTAATCTCCATTATAGCATAGATGATTTACCACCCAAGCATTAAATTTAGATACAAAATCTTCTACTTTCTCTTCTAATGTAGTCTCTGTTCTTGTAAAGTTAATGTTCTTTAACGCTCTTGTATCATCAATAAATTCTGATAATACTGTAAATTGTCCATCACCATACATGTTAACCATAGTAGGAATATAGCTATTAGGATAAATGGCATGAATATCAATTGGTTTAATATTAGCTTCATCCCAACTACTATATTCACCATCTTTAATGGCTACAATTCTAGAATTCTTAGCATAAATAAATAGAGTGCTATTAACAGCTTCTACCTCAAGATCAGTACTTGCAGGATCTTCGTAGTGATACATATCACATACATCTCTGATCTGAGACAGATAGATCTTTTTATATACAGTAGAAGTATCCTCGTCTGTAGTAATATCAAAAGTTAATAGAACATCAGATACCATATTTTCAGGTAGTCTAAGGAATCTATCTTTATCATAAGTATTATTATAGAAGGAGATTTCCTCTTCTGTATGACAATTACCTGCTATAGGACAACCATCACAACAGCATTCTCCAGTACCTAGATAATACTTATTATATTCAGGATATTTACATTCACCATCTTCTCTTACAAATCCACAGTTTGGATTATAACCTGTAGCAAATGCTTGATCAAGATTGGGGATCTCTAGCATACCTGTAAGAGTTCCCTTAAAGCAGTCTAGTTCATTCTCTTTACTATTGTAACATACTTTGTATTTATTTCCAACAATCAAGGAGACTTCCTTAACTGCCTGATCTAGCTCATTGTCATTGATCATCTTCAGATTGATTACTAGAGCTCTTACCTTCTGAGCACTGATTCCTAAGATCATGAGTTTATAGTCATCTCCTTTATCAATTGGACTATCATAAGGTGTAATATCTATAGCATCTTGAATATTAGCTATAGGAATTCTCTTAATATTAGCGTATACTTTTCTTTCAATGTCAGCTTCATCAACATAAGCTTTTACTTCTACATATCCACTATCTGGGTAATTAGGATCACACTCTATATGGGTAACCTCTCCTATCATATTCTCATAAGAGATTCCCTCATTATAGTAAGTAAACTTATAGATCCTATCTTCAAATATATGGATAGTTCTCTCTACCTGATAGGCAGAAGAACAACAACTACAAGTAGTCCTAGGATCTGTTTCCTGATCTGTCTTTAGTTGAAGAACAGTCAGTACAAGATCTGGTTTGATAGTTGCTTTGATCAGCGATTTTAATATATATACATTATCTTGACTGATTATTGGCATTAAAACTAGCCTCCTTATCGCGGATATAAATTAGTAACTCTTTTATATTACTAATTAGTTCACCGCCAAAAGGAGTCTTAGCCTCTTCTGGATTAGATAATTCGGTAATATTTTTCATAGTGTAATACATATAAGCAGAATCTTTAAGATCATTAGCATTAAGATTCTCACATGTCTTAAAGAACAAAACTAGAAATTTTCTTACATCATCTACTCCAAATAAATTATCATTATTTTCATCTAGAGTAAACTCAGCAGAATGTAGAACAATATCAAATAGAGCTCTACCAAATTGTCCTGCTTCACTCATCTTATATAGTGACTTCTCATTCTTGTAATTAAACTCATTAAAGTATTTAGTATATCTGCTCTTATCAGCTATATCTCTTCTAAGAGCCTTTCTGGTTCTACTATCAGTATCATACTTCTCATACATCGGTTTGAATGTATAAGAATCTTTAAAACTCTTTGCTATATCATGAAGTCTAGCCTTAGTAAGATCATCATATGTATCATTACTATCAACTTCTCTATCAATATACTCAATATATCCTTTCATATACCCTAGATAAGTCTCATCTGATGATGGACACATTCCAATAGCATCTAGAGTAATATGTTCAATATCAATAGCATTATTCTGTTTAACTGCACTATGACTAAAGATAGCTTTCAGAACTGTCTTAGTAGCTTCATTAGGAGTAATCCTCATATAACTGGAGTACTTCCTAATGTCTTTCTTAACTTCTTCAGTCAATTTATTATACATTCTATCATCACCTGTAGAAAGATAATCACCATAGGCTTCAATGATAGAATTTAAATTTTCCTCTTTGGAGATATCTGTGACAGATTCAAGATTCTTCTTAACAACATCAACATCAGCTAGCTTTCTCAGATCATTCTTGATATCTGTATCGAAAGCTGTCATTGATAGATTAGTAACTTTTATAGTAGATTCTTTCTCTCCAATAAGATCAGTAATAGTAGTAGGAAGAGGTACACCATTTGCATCTAACTCAACCAGTTTATTTTCTGGTTCCAGATCAGGATCATTCTCTATTTCTTCATAGTCCACATCTATGATATTGGGATCATTCTTTTTAGCTTCTTCAAGAGTACTGATTACTTGAGCAAGCTCTTCTTCTGTGAGTGTTGTCTTGTCTTTAATGATATCCATATGGGATATATCCTTTCTATTTAAGCAGTCTTGGTTTCCTTGTCGTAATAATAATCCATAGTACCACTAGTATAATGATCATCATAAAATCTCTCAACAAGTACAACATAATCTTTACGTTCATCAATTCCCACATGGTATGCAAGAAGAGTATTATCTTTATCAAGATATTTGATACACTTCTTAAGAATCTTACCTACGATATCTCTCTTAAGATTATATACTTTGTTACTTAGAGTCTCCAATCTCTTCTTCATGGTACGATCTCCTCCTCAACAAAATCAATTTGTACATCATCAGATCCACTGATCTGTCTGAGTTTTAGAATAATCTCTGATAGAATTGGTGCTTTCATATCAGTCTTTAGAAGACTTACATAGTAATTATGATAGAAGTCTGAATTGGATAGAAGTAGACTATCCATATAATTAGCTACCTGAGTAGGAAGAGCCAGTTGGAAAATAGTAGACAGATCAATATCGAAAGATTCCATCTGTTCTACAATATATCCTACATTAGCATTGATAACTGCCATTCTAACGTCTTTATAAATCTTTTTACCATAGATAGTGCTGCTATCTTTATTCTTCTTATAATCTGATAGATGAAGTTCCTCATATAAAGAATTTCTTTCTGTATAGATATATTTAGCAAAGAAATCTGTCATATAAGGCAGGAACTTACATACGAAAAACTCATACATGATATTTGCAGCAGAATAGAGATCAATATTCTGATCTTCTGTAAACTGCAGATCAAACTCTCTACAAATAAGATCAATAATCTCTATATAAGTCTCAGATCTTACTCTTGGAATCTCTGTCTTTGCTTCAGGAAGATCACTGTACTTATTCTTAATTAGTTTGAAATTAGTCTCCCATGCAGAGACAACATTCGTCAGTGGAATATAAGGATATTCCACAAATCTTCTTTTCATTGCTTCTTCTACAACTGATAGAACAAACTCAGAGTTGTAATGAGAGAGAATCTCTGATAGTTCTGTTTCTGTGATGATGTTGTATGTATTAGAGTTGGAAATAAAATCACTCATTATATATAAATCTCCTTTTTTGTTTTTGTATCTTATTTAATTGTTTTTATAAAAAATAATAGTGATTCTTTTGAGTAGAATCACTATTATTTCATTCATTTGTATACAGTTACATCATTCGTCTTCATCAATATCAGAGTCAGATTCTGATGATTTATTTCTATTATACTCATCATTATCATCATCATTTGAAGACATAGCATCCATGAGATTACTGCTATTAACACCAGTTATCTTAGTATTATCTTCTACAGTAATCAATGGATTGATTAAACCATCATCATTAAGATCATAAACTTCAGATTCTTCAAGATTTCTGATATACTTCTGAGGTCTTTCCATAAAGAAGAGATCCATAAACGATGGTTTGTTTTTTCTGAATGTGAGAGGATTGTACAGAAGTTTAGATACCTTCTGATAAGAGATTGAAATAGTTACTGATGGATTATTGGTAAGAGCCTTATTCAGACTTACCAGTTCATATGGTTCATTAGGATATTCCCATTGAGGTCTTTCAAGAATATTATCTACAGACCTGATCTGATCATGCATAAGTACTTCAAGATGGATACCGTTAATAGATAGACCACCTTTAATTACTGTATCAATGATAGCTTGAGCCCAAGAGTGTAGATCATAATTCTTGAGAATAGTGTTATTATTCAGCAATCTATTAAGCTGATTAAGAGTTTTAGTTAGACCATTATTCTGGACATTCATCAAGAACAAAGTGATCTCTTTCAACTCCTCTGCATTAATAGATATCTTACCATCTACAGGTTCTGCTTTCTTTCTGATAATACTATTAAGATCAGGAGAAATGTATAACTTCTCTGCTTTCTCATTTGTGATTAGATAAGTATTACCATTAACATCCTGCATTTCAAACTCTGTTATATACTCATTATATTGATTAAACGATACAGCAGAGTCTTCATCATCTTCATCAGACATTGCTATATCATCTTCATCAATTCCTATATTGTCAGGATCAATGAGCATTCTCCATTCTTTAAGTTCTAGTTCTTCTGAAATAGTAATGGTATTACCATCTATCTCAAAGAAGTTCTTAAACTCATCGCACCAGTTAAGACTCTCTACAGCTGTTTCTAGAAGATGCTTAGCAGACAGCAAGATCTGAGTCAACACAGAAGAGAGAATCTCTGATGCAATACGTCCTATATTGATAGTATTATTGGTATAAGCTTGGTCTCCATAACATCTATAACAGATTCCTTCTCCTCTAGCAGCAGATGCACAAGTACAAGGAGATCTGAAATATAGAGTTTTACCAATAAGATCTTTACTGGATTCTGGAGTGAGAAGATACTCCACTCCTCTTTCAGGATCTAACTTATAATATCTATTAGTATATTTATTGAGAAATGCTTCATCGGTAATAGTAAGCATTAGATAATTCTTACTATCACATACATAATTAGGATCAGGATGCAGATGTGCATCACCATTATTAAGATTCAATAGTCTAGCAAAGTTACCAGATTCACCTACATTCATCTTTGTAAGAATCTGAGCAACTCTACCAGCAGAAGATTCAATAAAGTAATCTATAGGATCTTCAAGACCACCATTAATGAAACTTCTATTTATAGGTTTAGGTTGAATATTTCCTTCACTATTAGGCTTATAACCAATAGCTACTTGGTATTCAGTAAACTGTTTCTTATTGACACCTTCACCAGCTCTAAAGGCATCAGTATGACAATGATCAAATCCTAAAAGACTTTTAGAATCTGTTTTAAATTTTTCAATAATACGATTAGTTCTTTTAGTAGTTTCTTGCTTATACTCATCTATAGCAAGGTTATTAGATTCGAGATATCTGTAAGTATGCATAAGATCATCAAACTCTGGATCTTTCTGCATCATAAATACTGTATCTTCATTATTCATTGTATTAGATAGATACATAGTGAAATTATTGATGTCTTTAAATAGAGTCTGTAATCCATCAATGATATTACAGAGCTCCATATTAGAATATACTTTTCTCTTTGGATCTATCAAGAATTTATCTATATATTTCTTAATAGTATTCTTAGTAAACTCTTTCTCAAATACAATATGTCCAGGCTGGATATCTGTATCAGAGAATACAAGAATATACCACATTATTAGATTCATATAATAATCTGGTATAGACAAATTTACACTAATATTATATTTGTCAAAGTGTACAGTCACAATAGCTGACTGTACTATTTTTTGTTCTATTCCATCACAAAGAATGCTATAGATAGCATCATAATGCTGTCTCCATGTACTCTTAGTGATATCTTTTACATTTATAAAGATCCTACCACTGATGACTAGATCCTTATAAATGTAATAATTCTCATAGTTAAATCTAGCCTCTGTAGATATTCTATATTGAGGATTCCTATTCCTGTTACTATTATAGATTTTCTGCAGAGCATTTTCAAAATAAGCAGGGGATCCTATTTTCACCTTACTAGATCACACCTCCATTCTTTATAACAAACCTCTTATATTAATTTGTTCTAGATCTATTAAATATTGAAATTACAGATTGAAAATCTCAAAAAGATCTTTCTTAGTATTGATTTTCTTAAGATCAGGAAGAGATTCTATCCATTTCATCAGTTCACCAAATATCTTATCTTTATTCTCTCTAGAGAAATATTTTTGAGCTCTAATAACATTCCACAATCTTCTACCAAAATCATCTTCAGGTTTATTAACTTTACTAAGAATTTCATCTACTTCATAGAGAATATTAGAATCTTCATCAAGTCCTATATCTTTTCCTCTATAATATATACTATTTATTTTAGATTCATTAATATCCTCAATCCAACCTTCTGGCGGATCAATAAGTCCTATCTGATCAGATCCTTCAGATTTAAAGAGAGTATAATCTCTTCCAAATTCATAGTAGAAAAAAGGTTGATCAATATAATAAGTACTATTAAAACCTTTTTGAGGATAACCATCTTTCTCCATCTGATAAAATTTTTCTTTCTTTTCTTCAGCAATCTTATACCAATCAAACCAAATATATGGAACTACAGAATCTATTGTTCTATTAGTTACAGCATCATATATTCTATCATCTTCTATGTATATAGGATATACATGTCCTTCACAGCAGAATTTAGTATAATATCCTTTCTCATTAAGAGCTCTAACAGGATCAATCATATATTCATCAATCTCGAACATATCAGCATCGTCATCATTACAATATGGGCACTTAATAGATATACTATTCTCTGTATCGTTATAAATCTTTATATTAGATAAACCAATAATATCTCTTGAAAAGAAATTAATGCTGGAATTATATTTCCCTTTAATGGTTTTAAAACATTTATTGCACATAAAGTATTTCTTTTCTTCATTTGAAATAGTATATTTAATTTCTGGCATTATTATCTCCCCTTTCTTAGAAATATAGTATATTACTATCTTTAAATTTAGTGATTTCTTTTGAAAAGTCATTTAAATTATATATTATATATATGACATAATGAGAAGGAAAACTCATCAAACCAGAAAGGGGATAACCCAAATGGCTAGGACGTACACTAAGAAGGATCCGAACAACATGTCGGCCAAAACAGCATTGGTTGAAAAGGCAAATGCTTTGGACGACGGCCAGTTCCTGCAGCAGTATGGTGATCCGGATTTCACCGATGTGAACTTCGACCTCTTCAAGGTCGAGAACCTCAGCAAGAAGATCAAGCAGGATATCCTCAATGCTGAGAATCCTCCCTCCAGGCAGGAGATCAAAACTCTGGTGGATCTGTACTACCAGATGCAGGATTTCCGCAAGGCCATTCGTGAGCAGATCCGCTCTATCGAAAAGGATGAGAGCAAGACCACTTCTGCTGTGGTCTTGGACTACTTCTTGAAGTCCACTGCTGTCATCGAGCACAACTGTCAGAAGGTTCTCGAACTGATCTGCCTGAACTCTGAGGTTGGCCGCTGGCTTCTCCAGATCAAAGGCATTGGTCCTGTTCTGGCTGCTGGATGTCTGGCGTATTTCGATGTCGAAGGAAAAGACTATGCAACTCAGTTCATCAGCTATGCTGGTCTGAATGACAACAATCGCCCCTGGATCGGGAAGACCGGTGCTGAAGCTATCATGAAGGAAATTTCCTCTGATACTTGGCTGGATGATGATCAGGCAGGTATCTTCTCTGTGAGGACTCAATGGCGTCTGGATTACCTGCGTGAACACGCCTACAAGGAAGGGAAAGGTTGGAATCGCATTGATCTGATCAAGGCTGCAGCCAAGATCCCCTACAACAAGAACCTGAAGGTCCTGATGTGGAAGATTGGCAAGTCTTTCATTTGGGTTCAGAACAGAGGTTCTCTCTATGGCAATCTCTTTGCTGAGAGAAAAGCTCTGGAGACTGAGAAGAACAACAATGGAGAATATGCTGAGCAGGCTGCCCATATTCTGGCAACCAAAAAATTCAGCAATGAAACCATTGCCAAAGAGAAGTATATGGAAGGCAAGCTTCCTGATGCACATATCGTTGCTCGTGCAATGAGAAGAGCTGAGAAGATTTTCGTTGTGCATCTCTTCGAAGAGATGTATCGTGTTCATCACAAGGATGATCCGAATGGAAATACTCCTCCCAGGTATTATATCCTGGAGCATTCCAATGGTGAGCACAACGTCGAAATTGATCCTGAGGTACCTTACACCTGCTGATTTCTGAGTGAATTAAATGAATAAATAAACTTATCAAATATGAATTGATTCATCATCAAATCTTAAAGAACAAAAACAAACTTATACACGAGGAATGAATCATTGTCAACAATAAATATTATTTCTGGTAAATGAATCAAAAGTCAAGATAATATTAAAAAATAACAAATGAATTATCACGTCGAATAATTTTATCGTGATTGAATGAATTAAATGAATCAATAAACTTATTGAGTATGAATTGATTCAAAGTCGATAACAAACTTTAGAATATTGAAAGAAAAATAGGGGATAGTATACTCTACTATCCCCTTGGTTTTAATTTAATTATATCTCTGATTATTTTTACGATCTTCATATGAATTATTGTCGCAAATTAGATCTTATTGTGATCGAGTGAATTAAACGACTGAAATAATATTAAACTACTCAAAATGAATTACTGCTATAAATAAAATTAGATGGATAAGAATGAATCAATTTTTCAGAATAAATTAAAATCATAAAATGAGCCAGATTTAAACGAGGAATCTACATTAAATGGTATTAAAAGATTTAAACTTTTTAATTAATTTTATGATAACGAAAAGATTCAGCGTACTCGATGACACTTTGAAGTACAAGAGATTCAAATACCCAAATAAAATTATAACCATATAAAAAGATTCACAACTTGTGAAGAAATTATTATGTCTAAAGATTCATCGGCATATATTAAATTATTGGTTGATAAGAGATTCAATGGCAGAGAGTATTAACTTAACCAAATAGAAGAGAATTATTCGTCAAGATTAAATTAAAAATTCAGAGTGATTTATTGTCAAAGATAAAATTACTATAACAAAAAGATTCACTCGGCGTATCTTCATATTAATATAAAGAAAAGAATCAGCTTATTAGATAATATTATTATACATATATGATTCAATTCACCAAACTACATTACGACAATGAATGATTCACAATGACCTATAAACTATAAGCGATCCTAAAGATTCATTGCTGAAAATTTACATTATATCTACCAAAAGAATTAGTTGTCAAAAGTAAATTTAGAAGATATAATTGATTCAGTTCTGATAATAAACTTATATATGGAAAAAGAATCATGATAAATATCAACCTTATTATGTCTAATGATTCTGTGATAGTAATTAAATTAAAGCAAAATAAAGAATCAGTTAATATAATAACATTAAGTCTATAAAATGATTTATAGATCATAATTTAACTTAGACAAACCAAAAGAATTATATATAGTAAATAAACTTATTGTTAGTGAATGATTCATTTAAATGAATACAATCTAGAGCGATCGAAAGAATCAACATAAGTAACATATTTATCAATTGTCTAATGATTCAATTCAATATAATTATATTATTATACTCACAAGAATCATCTCCGTGAGATTTATATTATGAGTGCTTAATGATTCAATAGCTGAAGTTAATATTAGAGCATCCGAAAGAATCAAACCAAAAAATTAATTTTAATACTCGTTAATGATTCAGTATCATGAATATAATTATTGTTGTAGAAAGATTCTAGAGAACCAATAATATTATTACACACTAAAGGAATTATGAGAGGCTCAAAAACTAATATTAAATGCGAAAAATGATTCACTCCAAATAATATAAATTATTCAGAGCAAAAGATTCACAGAAGATCATCATAAACATTTGCAGGCAAGAAAGAATCAGATGCGATAATAACATTTCTGATGCGAAATGATTCATTCAGAATCATTAATTTTAAAAAGCAAAGAAAAGAATCATTGGTATTAAATAATATTTAGAAAGAAATATGATTCAAGAGTTTGGATATAAACTTATATTTTCCAAGAGATTCATTGCCAACAATAAATATTATGTCAAGAGTTAAAGAGATTTATAATAAGTAATTACATTACAGATCTTGAAAGATTCAAGTCATTTCATATTGTAAATCTATGTGAGGTAAAAGATTCATCAATACAAAATAAATTATTACAAGAGAAAGATTCAGCAGCAACTATAATATTATTATACAAAAAAGATTCATAATTACCAAATAAATTAATGTCCAAGAAAGATTCATAATAAGAGGATATAATATTATCAAAGGCGCAAAGATTCGGTATCAAGAATAAACATCATTTATTTTACAAGAATTAAACTAAAGTATTTATATTAAATCGTATGAATGATTCAAGCTGTGTATTTAAATTAGGTATTCAAAAAGAATCTGACTAGAGATTTATATTAACCAGTAGAAATGATTCAATTCATGGAATTTATATGAGGATATAAAAGAATCATCTGAGAAAATATAAATTATTAACGATAAATGGATTCACCATGAACGATTAATCTTAGTCTAGAACAAAGATTCACTTCAACAAACCAACCTTAATAGGGGTGAAAAAGATTCATTGTGAAAAAAATATATTAAAACAGTAAAAAGAATCACGCCTACAAATTAATTTAAGTTGATATAATGATTCTAGAGAATAAAATAAACATTTCGGTTCCCAAAAGATTCACGTTGCTAGCCAACATTAAGTTTCTCAAAAGAATCATGAGCCACGATTATATTTACATATAAGATTCTGCAATGATTCACGAACACTAGATTTAATCTAACTATATCGAAAGAAACAAGGTGCTGATTAACTATCAGCACCTTTTATTTTTTCTAAAGCAAATCATATATAAAAGCTACGAGTACTGCATATGCTCTTCGTGGTGGTACTTCTGGTAATGGTTTCTATTGTGGTTTCGTTTGTGTTTACCTATATTATTACTTTGGTTATGCAGGTTGGCACTCTGGCGCCGCCCTATCATTTAAATAAAGCTACGAGTACTTCATATTATGCTATTCACGGTGGTTACTGTAGTTATGGCTTTTATTGTGGTGTTTTCTCTATTGTTCTGAGTGCTGCGTTTTCTTGGACCAACTGGGGTGATGGCGCCGCCCTATCATTTAAAACTATAGTATATAAAGCTACGGGTACTGCATATGCTGTTCGTGGTGGTCGCTCGAATGATGGGCTCTATTGTGGTTTCACTTATGTTCGCATCTACTTCGGCTCTAGTGATCCAGGCTGGAGTCTTGGCGCCGCCCTATCATTTAAACCATTTTTATTTTTAGATTTAATTGTATATAATAGTAATATTAAAGATATTCAATAGGAGGTTTATTCTATATGCAAGATAAAACTATTGGTATTATTTTAACTTTAAAGAATGCTTATAGTAAAGGTTGTAAGGATGATAAAGAATACAAAGAAGAACTATTTAAATTTCTTTGTGATTATACTAAGATTGATTACGAATGGATAAAAGGAAACCTTCCAGCTGATTGGAAAGATACTACGATACATAAAAGTCTTATTGATGCTTTCTGTGATTATATTGGTACGGCAGATGATCCTAAAAAAGAGCTTACTAAGTTCTTCTCAAACAGATATGGGCCTAAAGATGAAAGTTATTCCATCATGATGGTCTTTATACTTTCTGATGTGATTAGTATATTTAATCTTTCAGATAAAGAACATGGCTCTAAGTTTGTAAATGGGTTTAGATATTTTAAATATAAAGATCTTGAACTAACTTTAAATTCTAATTCTACATATACTGAAATCATAAAGGAAGATAATAATGGATAGAATAACTATCTGTTTAAATAAAATATTGGAATACTATAGGAGTTATTTTGATTCAAATAATTACGTTCTACAACATAAGCCTTTTAGAAATAATCTTCTTATGTTTAAAAAAGAGCTTAATCATAAAAAGACCTATATGAGACTTGAACAGAAACTATCCAGTTTTCTGTTAAATGATGATGTAGCAAAGAGATATATACTATATGATGGTGATGAAATAATTACAAGTAGTATAGAAATAATAGAACTAATGAAATATCATCATAGGAGACATGGTATTGACATAAACAAATTCTTTAGAAGACCTATCCAATATGCTATTGGAACCAGTAAGAGAGATATGAGTAGACTTCTTAAGAATTATTTGCTAGATGATGAAGATGGCAGAGCTATATATGATAAATTTATGTCTATTAAATGGGAGAATGGCATGTATTTTGAAATGTATAAGGAGTAAATTAACATGAGTGCTTACATGGTTCTTTTAAAACCTAAGTATGATAAACTCTTTAGTTCTTTTGATGCTCTGTTTAATTGGGAAATAATGAGTCTTAATGAAAGTTCATTTCTCATAAAAAGTGATGAGCTTCGTATGTTTAAGGGGTATAAGTCTTATCATAGATATAAGAAGCTTCTTGATAAATTAGATTGGAATACATTATATGATGATGAATTTGGAAAGATGCAATATATTGCTTGTGATATAGTACGATATAGACAAGGATGGTTCTTTACTAATAAATTCTTTTATCATAAGAAACCCACTACATGTATTTGTACTACAAAGAAGGGTATGATAAATGCTATGAAGAAATATATTGATTTTAAAGATAAATATCCTCAAGCCAGATACTTTGATGATAAGTTTAAAGGAGTAGAAGCCTTTAATACTTTCATTGAAGCTTGGCAGGATGGAATGATATTTAAGATGTCTTGGTAATATTATAGAAAGTAATAGATTAACGTCTATTACTTTCTTTTTTATAACATAATAGCAATAGATAAACTCACCAAATCGCTTATTTCTGTATAAGTAGTAAGAGAAAGGTGGTTTAATATACATATTGAAGACTTATACCAGGGAAGAAATTAATGATATTCTTAATAGAATATCTTCAATGAACTATGTATATGAGATAAAATCAGATGGTGATAATTTCTTTTTTAAGAGGATATATAAAAGGACCAAAAATGGAGTATTTCAATATTATATGATACGTACTCTATATATAGTTTGTGAATGTGATAAAAATAACTATACAGATATGTGTCATATAACTTCATTCAATCTCAACAATGTGTCTAATGTAATTGACCATTCTCCTTCTACAGTATCCATATACATAGAAAATGAAAAGTATTCACAACTATTCTTTAGCGATAAGAAAATCAGATATATTAGAAATAATATACTGAGTTTTCTAAGAAGACTATTCCACAGTAGAAAGAAATAAAATTTAATATAGAAAAAATAAAGGGGTAACCATAATAGGTTACTCCTTTATTTTTATTATTAGAAATAATCTTTTCTAAAGTCTTCTTCATACATAGGAATCCACTTCCTGAATAGATCAACTACTTCATTTATGTCTCTCAGATTAGGAAGTTTCTTACACAATTCTAGAAGAGTTTTATTAGTTTCACAAGTTACAGTAATAATATCTTCTTCTATGCGAGGTTGATAATTATATGGGGTGAGCTGATTATTAAACTCTTCTTCTTCTTTAAAGTTAAGCAATTCAAAGAATCTAATAGGATGATTGAGTAGGTGATCAATCATAATATCTAATATCGTTTCAATATATCCTTCTATAAGATCATCATATTTTACTTTATGTTTAGGATCTTGTTTAAAGGGTTTACAAAAACCATTGGCAATATCATCATATAAGAATTTAAAATTCTCTTCTGTAAGCTTCTTTTTATTATTTTCAAATGATGGAAGATAAAATAGTCTATAGAAAATATCATATAGAATATCATGAATATTGAAAATTACAATATTTGCTTTAACTTCAACCCGTTTATTTTCTTTATAGTTATACCAATATACAGTATCAGAACTCGGATCTGTATCTACATTATATCCTTTTCTATTAAAAGCTTTATATATAGTAATAAACTTAGATCTAATAGGCTTCATAGAATATCCACATTTGGGGCAAAATACATCTACATATTTTCCACTAATAATATCATTACGAATATAGTCTTTAAGAATATCAATTTTATATTTAGGATCAATATCATTGCCATTCTCATCAGTTATATTTAAACTATTACTGATATTAAAAGATACACTATGATTACATTCTGTACAAACGTATGTCTGTTTAATATTATCAGTTAAATCATTCATTACGTTTCCTCCATTATTAAATTTCTATCTTATGATATATAATCTAATACTAATTTCATATATTATTTTTATCTCTTATAATTTTTTAATTCACTAAACAATTTGGTAATATAATTAGAAGAGAGGAGTTGATATTCAATTGGCTCTAAATGAATATACATTATCTGTAAACACTTTTCTGGAACCTGAGGTTAAATCAGGTCCTGATGCAGTTTGTAAATTATTGGTTCAATTACTACTGTTAGAACCTAATACTTTTGATACACATCCTGAAATGGGTGTTGGTATTGTATCTAAATATAGATATAGTTTTTTGGGACATGCAGATGAACTGCAGAGAGATTTCCAAAATCAGATTACTAAGTATATACCAGTATTGACTGGTATAGTTATTAATGTAAGAGAGTTTCAAAGAATGTATTATATCACAGCTACTTTCAATAAGACTGTATATATGATTTCTGTAGATGAAGCTTTTAGAATTAATACAGACTATAGATCTCTAAACGAAATCATGGGAGGATAACAAGGATATGGCAACAAAGAAAATTACACCACCAGAATCGGACAATAGAACTGAAAAAGCAGCTAAGGAATATAGAGGTGTTCGTAGATCACCAGTATATGATAACGTAGAAGATATTCCTAAGCTGGATCTTGAGAAGAAAGTAGAAGAAGCTGCTGAAAAGGCAGCTAATGAGTTTAAGACTTTTGTACCTGTCACTCAGTCAGTTCCAAGTCAGAAAGCTATCAGTCTTGCTGACCTGAATCCTATTAATCCTAAAGTATTTGCTGCTAAGGATGAAGATCTCCAGGGTCCTACAATGGAGAATGCTCTGTTTGATCAGCTGGATGAAGCTCTTGAGAGAACAAAGAGACAGACTCAAGAACTTCATGAAGGAATTATTGAGGAAGCTCAGGAAGAAGCATTTGAAATGGGTGTAGATCCTGTTGATGGTGCTTCCAATGTACCTGATGCTCCTGAAGGACAAACATCTTCTGAATTTGATGATCTCTTTAAGGATGATGAAGCAGGTTCTCTTGAAGAGAACGAAGATGATGTTGATGAGGAGTTTGTAAGGGCTCATAGCTCTAAGAAGAAAACTCCTGTTGTAGAAGAAAAGAAACAGGAACCTGTAGCTCCTGTTGAAGAGAAAGATGAATATGAAGAATATAAGAATAGTACAAATACTATTCTTGAAGATCTTGCCGATGAGGAAGATGATATCTTTAAAGATGATGTAGATGAAGAAGATGGGGATTCATATTCTTCTGATGAAGATGAAACTCCTGATGCTCCTGATCTTGAGGATATGTCTGAAGAAGATAGACAGAAAGTTGTCGATGAGATCAAGACTCAGATCAAGAACAATATTAATCCAATTAAGAAATTTGATCTAGAGAGGTTTAAGATTAAGAAGAAGCCTGTCAGTATTAGTTCTATTATGAAGATTACTAAGGCAGAGACTAATATTGCTGACTGGGTACTTCCTGTATCTAGGAGATCTATCTCTTGTAGTGCTATCAGTGGTACTGAGATTATTAAACTTGATCCTAGAAATAGCAATAGAAATAGATTGAATACTTACAGAGATATCTATAGAATTATCTATGATCATATTATTGATAACAATAAGCCTGAGTTTGAAGCTTGGCTTAAGACCACTCCATATCATGATCTGGAGCATTATTATTTTTGCATTTATAAAGCTACCTTTGGAAAAAATAACTTTATGAATAGAGAATGCACTAATCCAAAGTGTAAACATACTTTTATTGCAGATATTAATATTGATGATATGATTAAGTATGTAAATGATGATGCTGAAAGTCTTGTAAAGAAGATCTTTGAGCATGATACTACAACGAGAAATCACGAGATTGAAAATGATCTAGTTCAGATCTCTGATAATTATGCTGTAAGTCTCACTATGCCAACAATTTGGTCTGTTGTTATTGAGGCTGCATCTCTAAGTCAGCAATTCCTGGAGAAGTATGCTGACCTAATTGATATTTATTCTTTCATTGATGAGATTTACTTCATTGATGGAGAAAATGAAGAGCTTATTCCAGTAGACTTTAAGCCTGTAGCAAACGATCAGACTAAGACTATTGCCAATAAGATTAGAGTATGTTATAATATCATCAATTCTCTTTCCTCTGATGAATATATTACTCTATTGGGTCATATCAGGAAAATGGATAATGATAATATTATTATTACCTATCAGGTTCCTGAGTGCACATGTCCTAAGTGTGGAACTAAGATTGAAGCTGAGTCTGCCACTGCAGATGAACTGCTTTTTACACGGCATCAGCTCGGAGCTATCGCAGCTACCTAAACATTTGTGAAAGTATAGTAAGCTTCTACAGGGGTAGAATAAATATTATGGATTTATTCAATGCCCCTGTAGAACTCTTTCAGGAATTTGTTAGGAGTGCTTACAATCAAAATCTCCTTCAGATCCAAGCTGATGAAGAAAATAAAAAGAAGGAACAAGAAGAAGCAAAAAATAATAATAGAAGACAGCAGCAACAACCAATTCAATCCCCTTCTAATATAGAAGATATTGTAGATATGATAGAAGAAGGAGGTTGATGATTTGATTTCAGCTCCAGAATTTGCAAAAAACATTGATACAAATAACTTAATCAATATATTGAAGAAGTACTTTGATGAAGTTATGGCACTATATAATATAATAGGTAGAAGAGATGATATTGACGTTCTAGTGTTGGATGATAAGGGGGATAAAATACAGTTTGAACTCTTAATGGAAACTCATGAAGATGCATCTAAACTGTATAATTATCTCAATGGTACTGTCATGCAAGCATATGATTGTAAATATCTTCTCCAGATGATGATGAACAAAAACAGAATTAAAGTCTCTTTCAATAAAGCATAATATAAACCCATATACCTCTTTAGGTATATGGGTAATTCTATTTTACATAATAATAAGATTACTAATAAGGAGAATATATAAGATGATTATACATAGTTCTAAGAGTCCTATTATATTGAATGAACTATTTGGTTTTAGAAGAAATAAAAAGTCTTTAAATAAAGACAATAAAACCACTCCTGTTACTGTAGATAATTCAAAACAGGAGTTTGAAGAATATATGCAAAGAATTCCAAAACTTTCTTCTGAAGAACAGAATAAATATAAAGCTTTTATTAGTAAAATGCTAAATGATATAGAAAAAGCATTAAATAAAATTCTAACCAAATATCCTAAAGTAAAGGATATGTTTAGTATTACTGATCTAAATTATATCGTTGAATTAAATGATATGATTAATTTTAATGAATTTATTTATGTATACCTAAATGATGAATCTAAAAAAGATTCATATGTAAATAGTTATAATAATGCTTTTGAAATTGGAAATATTGAATTAGATTACGCTATTGATGAAATTATGTATTCAAAAAATAATACAAAAACTTATAATGATATTTATAATGATCTAGTAAAAGATGTTGAATTCCAGAAACAGTCAGGTCAAGCAATGCTTGATATTGAAAATGAATTATCTAAATTAGGATATGGTAAAGTAGATATTGATATTAGTAAATATTCTGGATATATTAGTATCTCAAATATTACTCAGTCTCCTAAATATAAACAATATTTTAAATAAATATATACATGAGGTACTCTATGTAGAGTACCTCAACTTTTATTTCTTTTTATTCATTATACTCTCCTTAACGAGTAATAATATATAGAAATAGAGTAGGTTTATTTCCTACTCTATTTTTTATATATGACATATTATTAATACTTTATAGAATAAGGAGAGTTATAGAATAATGATTATTATTGAATCTGCACATAATAACCCAATTATACTAAATGAAGCAGCATCAGTTCTGTTAGTAAAAACTAAAATTGATGCTGTAAAAGATAAAATTACAGGTATTTTATCTGGTGATCTTAAGATCAAGGATCCTGAAAACCAAAAAGAGCTAGATTCTTGGATGAATGATCATGAGAATGATCTTAATAAGTTAAATAAAGCTCTACGTGTAGATGTAGAAAAGCTTTATAAAGAGAAGACTAGTATTAATGATTTTATAATTACTATTGGACTAGTAATAGTATCTGGTGTACTTGTTGCAATTAATCCTATTGCTGGATTGATTGTTTCTTGTATTGCTCTTCTTGAATCTATCCTAGTTCTCATTAAAAATGTAGATAATAGTAGTAAAATGTCAACAGCTATAAATGCTGTTAAGAAGATTTATAAAGAAATGAAAAAAGTAGATATCAAGAAAATCAAAAATAAGAATCTTCAAGAGAGATTTGTAAAGCTGATGGATGAAATGGAAAATACTCTAGATCAGGTTGGAGCTAGAGATAATTAAAATTAATAGAGTAGTATGAATTCATACTACTCCTTTTTCTCATTAACTTATTTTTATATATTATAACAAATTAATAAATATAAACATTGATTATTCGTATTCTAATTAAGAAGGAGAGTATTATATATTATGGCTAGTGAGAAAGCTGTTAAGCTAATTAACAAGGTACTAAATGAAGGCCGTTTCCATGATAAAGATATCGAAGTTGCAGATAAGTCTGTTAAAGATGATCTGGAAACTGCCCTCAAAAACAAAGACATCAAGAAGCTTCGTGATCTAAGAGCTAAATATGAAAAAGCTCTGAAGTATATCGAAGAAGCCAAAACCCTGAAATATGTTGCAAATGGAAAGTACTGGGAAGCTCCTGAATGGATTCTCGCTGTTCTGTCCACTATTGTTCTTTCTCCCGTTGGTGCTGCTATTACTGCTTATATGAGCAGTCGTAAAACCAAGTTTACAAAGGATGAACTTGAGAAGATGGGAGAGTCTCTAGAGAAGGCTCATGCCAAAGTCGAAGAGTTCTTTGTAAAAGAAAAGGAAGCTACTCATGAAGCTGCTGTAAAGCTCATTGAGCAGGTTCTTAAGGAAGGCCGTTATCAGGATAAGTCTATTGAAAAGGCTGAAGTAAAAGCCGAGTATGATCTTGATAAGGCTATTGAAGAAGATGATGAGAAGAAAGTTAAGAAACTGAAAGACCAGTATGTAAAAGCTCGTGCTCTCATCAAAGCTGCTAGGGGCAAGAAGAAACTGCCTGATGGAAAGCATTATTGGGAAGTTCCCGAATGGCTACTGTTCCTGCTAGCTCCTTGGCCTCTTTCTACTGGTATTATCACTTATACCAGCAGCCAGAAGACTAAGTTTACTGATGAAGAGCTGGATAAGATTGATGCTACTCTCGAAAAGGCTATCGAGAAGTGCGATAGTTTCTAGAGAAGTAATATTATTAGGGGTAAGATCTTTTATGATCTTATCCCTTTCTTATTCACATATTAATAAATCCACAGATTAAGGAGAGTTATAGATATATGGGATATGTAAAAGCTAAAGATAATCCTATTGTTATTAATGAATCTTTAATGGGTAAGATTCTTAAGAATACTCCAGACTTTTCTGGTAATCCTCTTAAGAAATATAACCCTACTATTATTGATGTGAAGAATAAGAGAGTACTCAAAGGTAAAGATGCCAAGCAGATGATTGAAGATATTGATAATGGCAGCTTTATCAATGTTGATAAGAGTGTACAAGGTAAACCAAAAGAAAATAAAGAACTTAAAGATAAGTTTAAGGATGCTAAGACTGTTAAATTTAAAGAGGTAAAACCTCCTAAGGAAAAAAAGACTAAAGAGACTGCTCTTGTACCTGTTGTTAAGAAATAAGAGGTAAATAAATATGGTAATTGTTGAAGCTACTCAGAATCCTATTATTCTAAATGAGTTTGCTCTATTTGAGAAACTCAATGTAAAGAAAGATGAGATTAAAGCCACTGTTAGAAAGATCATTGACGGTAGTGTAAAAATTAAGAATAAAGATGATGAAGATGAAGTTAAAGAATTCATCGACAAAAATGAGAAATCATTTAAAGAGATCTATAAAGCTCTAGATGTAGATCTTTCTAAATATAGTACATCTAAAGAGGGAAGAAAGCTACTTATCAGTTTAGCTATTTTTATTCTAAGCTCTATTGCAATTATCTTTGCTCCTGCAGCTATCATCTTCGGAGCAGTAGTTATTCCAATAGAATTTATTGTTCTTCTAACTGAAGTATTATCTTTTGTATATAATGTCGTAAAGTCTGTTTCTATATATTCTAAATCAAGTTCTATTAATGAAGCTTTTGATGCTCTAAATAAAATTAAAAGTAATCTTAAGAAGCTAGATATCTCTAAGTTTGATAATGAGAATCTAACTAAGAAATATAATGATCTTATGGTAGAAGTTGATAATGATATCAAATCTCTACGTAAGAAACGGTCTTAATTAGTCATAATCACTTCAAATAATATTATTTTTTATGATTTGATGATTATAAGACTTAACTTTTTAGTAAAGACTTAAATCAATATTAACTGATTTTTGTCATATAATATTGAGCATCATTTCATAAAGGAGAATACTAAGAATGCCAGTTTTTGCTTATGTGCATGAAAATGCCGTTAAGAAAGAACATTCTGATAAGGCAACTGCTCTAGTAGAAGCTGCCATTCAGAGTGTTGTCAAGAAAAGTTCCAAAAGCATTGCTGATAAAGCTTGCGATAAAAAGTCCAAATCAAACAATAAATAAAATAAAAGGATTTTAGGAGGCCTACTAAAAATGGTATTTAGTTATAAGAAGCTCAATGAAGAAGCTGAAATCGAAAAGAAGGTAGAAACTGAGGTCGAGGTTGCACCTGAGACCAAGCAGGCTGCCATTGATCTGGTAAAAGAACTGCTCTGCAAGCTCACTGGTGAGTGTGAAGAAGCAGAAGAGAAGGTTGAAGAGCCTGCTCCTGCTGATGAGGAGGAGACTGAGGAGATCGAAGTCGACGCCGAGACCTGCAAGGAGTCTGCTCAGATTCTTGTAAAGGCCATGGGTGCTGTTATGGAAAGCACTGCTAGCGTCGAAGCTAAGCTAGAGGCTACCAACATCCTCAACAAGTCCCTGAAGAAGATCATGGAAGAGGCCGGTATCGAAGAGACCGACGGTGGTCTTCCTGAAGAGGCTTGTGAGAGCGAAGAGAAAGAAGAGACTTGTGTAGTCGTCGGCGAGAAGAAGCCCACTGATGTAGATGTGGCTGCTGCTAACGGCGAGTGCGAAGTCAAGGAATCTGCTGCTGTTGCACTGCTCCGTCAGATGCTCAAGAAGTAAAATTAATGGGAGTGAGGTAAATCTACCTCACTCCTATTTTCTATATTATTTCTGTAAAATACCTTCTTCTCCAGGATCTTGTTTAAACTCTTTTGGTAATCTATTATTGCTATTCTTATCAAATTTCTTTTGTTGATTAATAAGTCTCTTTATATCATCTGTACTATAATATTTTTTCAGAGCAATTTTCTCTGGATTATTTTCTGGTAAACTATTAATATTAATTAATTCTGAAATTAGTTTCTTTCTATTTTCTTTTGAATCCCTGTAGGCATGGCTATCAACTCTTCTATTTAAATTAATTAATCCAAAAGATTTATCTTTTGGTTTAGTTTTATCATATTCTTTACCAGGAATATATTCTGGAACTGTAATTCTTTCTGTAGTCATTCTTTGACCTGCAACTAAATTTGTTGGTTTATAGTATTCTTTACCACCAGATACAGGTTTTCCTTTACCTGCATATATTTTATTTCCTTTTTCTTGATCTTTTAGGTGTTGTAATCCTTTATTTTCTAACTTATCATAATCTCTACCATTTAGCTTAGCACTACTTTTTACATCACTTGGATCTATACCAAATTTTTCTGCATATTTATATTGCCATCTTCTAGATTCTTTTAAAATAATAGGATTTTTTGAAGAATGTACTATCATATATTTATATTCTCTCCTTAAAATAGTTTTATTATAATGTCAATATTAATGGTAGTAATAAGATTAACTATATAATAAGTATTAAATCTATTAAAGTTAGGAGGTTTAAGATATGAGTTACGCACTTCCATTTGAAAGCAGTTCTGTATTCATTGTAATCATGTGCTATCTGCTAGCTGAACTATATAAAGCTTTTATCTGTAAGACTAAGAATAGTATGGGTAGAAAACTACTGCCTGTAATCTGTTCTCTATTGGGTGGATTGATTGCCAGTATTATTTACTTTATTGATCCATTCTATCTAACAGGTGATGCTAGATATCTATCTACTCTTACAGTAGGACTTCTATCTGGTTTAGCTTCTACAGGTGTACATCAAATCATTTCCCAACTAGCTGGTTGGAATAATAGTAATACTATTGACGACGATACCAATCCATTCACTAAAGGATAAGATTAATAAAGACTATTACAAGGAGATTATAATATATGTATATAGTAGAAGCTGCTAAGAATCCTATTGTACTTAATGAAGGTCTCTTTAGTCAATATACTGATAAACCTTTTGATGGAAAATATAGTAATACAAAATTAGTTATCTCAAAGAGAATAAAGAATATTGATATAGATAAAGCAATAGATTATATAGAATCAAATATACTTCCTATTCTTGATAAATCCATACCTAGTGCAGCAGAATATTTTATGACTGCATCTCAGATGAGAAATCAAGAAAAGAAAAATAAAATTATTGAAAGTGTATTTAAAAGACTACATATAGAAATCGCTCCTAGTAGTATATTGGGAAATAAATATGAAGGAAAGAAGTATGGAGATCCATATGTAATATTAGCATATGACATGCCAGGATCTATCTCTTCTATTTTTACTGGAACTATAGATAATGATAGTAATATGAATTTTAATTACAGAAAAACTATAGTGACCACTCATCAATAAATTGATATAGAGGATAACCATAGTAGGTTATCCTCTTATATCTATATCTCATTCATTAAGGAGAGTATTAAGAGCTTCAATTAAGATAAGAGCAGCTTCATGTTTAGCTGTAGTATCAAAAGCAGCTGTTCTCTTATTGATTCTATCATGAAGACCTGCTGCTTTGCCTTGAGGTCTATTGTTTTGATTAATCAGAAGGAGTTCTTTAACTTGCTTATCATTTAGATCAGATGTATCACTATTTGTATTTTTTATTCTTTTAGCAGTAGTTCTAACAAACTTTGGATCAAGTTCTCCATTTGCTGCATATTTATAATTTTCCATACCTAAACGATATCCAGGTCTTCCTGAGAATTTCGTTTTTAGATCTTCTAACTCTAATTCTTTCTTTCTTTGGAGATCCTCTAGCTTTTCTGGATTTCCATTAAAATATTTTATTTTTCTTTTTTCTTTATCTTCAAGGTCCTTATATTTGCCTTCAATTTCTTTAGTTCTATCTTCATAATGTTTATAATATTTACCTAATCTAGACTCTTGTATTGTAGTATCTAAAACATTTTCAATAAGTTTCATTGTATTTTGATTCATTTATATTTAACCTCACTTAATTAAAGTCTATTACTAAATCGTCATCTATACAAAAAAAAAACGCAAAAATAGTAATGATTTCATTATAAAATTACATGTAAGTCTTATTAGACTTACATGTGTTCTAATTGTACGTATATGAATCTATTTGAATAATCATAAATTATAACTAATTAATAAATAAACTTTCTCGTTAATTAGGGGGTTTTAATAGTGATTATTAAACTCGTTGACATAAATAAGCGTCTCAAAGCACTATCGGAATCTGTTAGTATGACCAATAATACTATAGATTCTGTGTATAATATGGCAGTTAAAACAGGTAAATTCTCTTCTATTATTACCTGTTTAGAGCAATGGTATAGATTACCTGGAAGAACTATAGAAGAAAGAGCATACAAAGCTATTGCTCTAATAGATAGATTGTCTGAATCTAAAGCATCTAAATACCAGATTGATAGATGTGTAGATATTATTAATGAGGCTATAGTACTAAAGTTTAGAGATGCTGATTCTCTACAAAGATCTATATCTTCTAAACTAGGATGGTTTAATAGAAAGATCAAAATAGAGGTTGGCAAGTCTTTTGGTACTTCTGGTGTAGATGACTCTATTCAAAATATTATCAATAAAATCAGTGATATAGATAATAATACTCAAGCAAATAATTCTTCTACAGCTGTTGCTGCAGATACTGGTGAGATTAATGATGTTGGTGCAGATTTCGTTAATATGGAATCTGCTTATTTAAGCATTCTTGAGCAAACTACTAAGATGGTTCATATAGATAGAATTCTGAAGAATTATGATATGATATCTAAGAGATTTAATTTAGATAAAGTACTGATTGAGAATTATAATGGAGATAATATTCAAGAAACAGTACTGTCTATATGTAATCTTATTGATACATATAATACTTCAGATACTATTAAATTGAATACTACACTGGAAACAGTATGGTATGGACTTAGTAAATTTGGTTATAATATTGATTTGTCTACTATGTTTGAATCAGCTTGTAATTACTTTATGCTGAAGCATGATGGTGCTAATACTTGTAAGCTAGTACTAGATGCTACTGTGATAACTGATCCCTATAAATTAGGACTCTCATATATTATGGAAGATCCTGAAGTTAAGGATAAGTTTAATAATAGTATTATTGGTAAGACTGTAGAAGATTCTATCTTTAATTTTATTACCAAAGAATCTGTAATGATTACTGATAATACTAAGAAGCCATTAGTCTTTATTGACTCTTTTAATGAATTTAAAAAGAGTGAAGATAAAGATGATGGTTATCTAAAGATGCTTGATATTCTTTTCAAGAATAAAGAGTCTGATCTAGTTCCTAATATTATGACAGTAATAGAGTATATGAGAATTTATCTTGTAGAATACTCTCTTACTTCTCTAGATAAAATCAAGGAATGGCTATACTTCCTATCATCTAGATTTATAGAAATGGATTATCCTGTTAATATAGCAGAAGATCTTAATGTAGCTCTTAATAAAGAAAAAGATATTGTACACGATAAGATCTCTGAAGAACAGGATGATGAACAAAAAGAGAGACTGTCTATATATGTAAAGTATATAGAGAACTTTATTGAAGATCTAGAGACCTATATCTCTAATGTAACTGGTAAGTCTTCTGATGATATCATTAGTATTGAAAAGACTGAAGGTAATGAAGAAGAATTAACAGAACAAGATCTACAAATACTAGCTTATATCCCTGCTATTCTTAATGAATTAAAAGTAGATGAGTATATAGATATAGATTCTTATTTAGATAGAAATATATCTATTATTCCTAACGATATACTTGTTGAGATTTGTAAGTTTAATAGAGACTATGCTCCATTGGTAGATCCTGAGCATGTAATCAATCTACTGGAGAATAGACTGACTGCTATTAAAATGGGTAGAGTATCTTCTGCTACTATTACCGATAAATATAGTACTATGAGTACATACAATGATTGTATTAATATTCTTAAAGAAGAACAGAAGAATCCTGTAATGACTGTTGAAGAAGCTTATGCTTATATTAAAGCATATAATACAATCAATAGTGTATTGGTTCTTATTGAATCTTCCTATAATACATATGGATCTATTCTAGAAACCTCTTTTGGTAATACTCTAAAGATGGCAAAAGAGAGAATGGCTCATGCTGTTGCCAATCTTGGAGATAAAGAGAAAGAAGCTTCAAGATCTATAGACTCTGCTGTAAATAGATTTGTTGAAGGACTCAGAAGACTATTTACAACTAATCAGAGGGAAGCTGTTATTAAAGGTACTATATGTCCTTCTGCTTCTCAAGCACTAAAGATTCTATTAGGTGCTACAGGTCTATCTGCTGTTGGATCTGTTGGTACTAAAGCTGCAGCTGGTGCTGTTGCAAAAGCAGCTGCTGGAGCTGCTGCAGGTACAAAGACTGCTGCTACTTTAACTAGTGCTGCTAAAGTTCTAGGAGCAATGAAATTCCCTGTACTTGCTATTATCTCTATTCTAGCATTCATTATCTGCTCTAAAAAGTTTAAGAATAAAGAGAGAATGATGGTACTGGATGAGATTGATATTGAATTACAGATGGTTGACAAATATCTAGAACTTGCAGAAAGAAAAGAAGATCTTGTTGCTTACAAACAGCTAATTACAATCAAGAGATCTCTAGAAAGAGATAAACAGAGAATCCAGTATGGTATGAAAGTATCCGGACAAAAAGTTATTCCTGTGTCTGATACTATTGTTGGTAAATCTTATTAAATTAAATGAGAGATAGAGTTAATTCTCTATCTCTCTATTTTTTTATTTTTTATACAGATACAGTATCCTCAACTTTTTAATAATAAAAAAGAATACAAGGGGATAATAGTATGGATATTGATTATAATGATATTGAAATCACTATTACTCTAGAGAATTCTCATAATGGCAATAAATTTATTATAAAGAAGAATTATGCTAATGATGTAATATCTATTGAAGGTATAGGATCTTCTTTTGATAAAATTCCTTTTAGACTCATTAAAGGTAAGGCTAATCATATATACTATTCTATCAAATCAGATACTATAGTAGTATATGATAGAAACTATATATACTCTAATTTTTATACTTATATATTTGATAAACATTTTAGAATCATTTATGAGTATCATAATGATAAACTTACTAGAGAGTATTCTTACTCTAAGGATACTGTTATATGATTATATATCATATATTAAATAGAATCACTATTAGGAGTGATTGATCTTGATTAGCAAGCAGGAGTATTTAAAGAAATTAGAAAAAGATTATCCTGATAACTTTCATTTGTATAAGAAACAAGTAGACTCTATAGAAGATGAAGTATTTGATTATTACTCTGTAGGACTCTTTGGAAAAAGACTGAAAGAAGAGAGAAAAGATCAAAACTTAACCTATGCTGCATTGGCTAAAGAATTGAATATAGATAGATCTCATATATATTATCTTGAAGCTAGAAATCATAAGGTTGATAAAGCAAATAAGGATAGAAAGTATGTAAGAATATCTGCTTATAGATACTATCTATTTATAGTGTCTGTAGTATTGGATATATCTCCTCTGTATATGATAGGTTTAACTGATGATAGGAGTTACATGGGTGAGCATATATGAATGTCCATTTCTTTACAAAAGCAAAGAAAGCTTCTGAATTTAGTACTTTTAAAAGATATCATGTTGGATGTGTAGCTGTTTATAAAGGCTACATACTTTCTGTTGGGTTTAATAGTAACAAGACTCATCCTATACAGAAGATTTATAATAAAGAGAGATTTAGTGCAGATAATACTCCTCATAGTCTTCATGCAGAGATTGCTGCTCTCTGTTTGATTAAGAATAGAAGTGATATAGACTGGAGTTCTGTGGAACTTTATATTTATAGAGAGAATAAAAGAGGAGAGCCAAGAATGTCTAAACCTTGTGCATCCTGTATAGCAATGATTAAAGATCTTGGTATAGTAGATGTTTATTATACCAAAGATTCTGGTTACGCTTACTATAATACTATAACCAATAAAGAGGAGGATATAGATGTATGATTCCTGATCTTTCTAAGATTAATCATATTGTAACTCACAATGGTGTATTTCATGCAGATGAAGTATTTGCTATTGCTTTCCTCAATATTGCTGCAGGAAGAACTGTAAGAGATCTCTTTCATGTAATTAGGGTTAATAATAATAACGTCGATCAATATAAAGATAGAGAAGATGTTATTATTGTAGATATTGGTGGTGGTGAATTTGATCACCATGGTACTCGTGCAGAGTGGAGAGGTTATTATAGAAAGAATGCCAATGGAGAAAAGGAATATAAGACTTATAACTTTGCTTCTTTTGGTAAGGTGGTAAGAGCATATCATAACCTTATTGATGTCATCAAGGACAATAGAGATTACAGATTCTTTGATCGTAACTTTGTCTGTAAGATTGATGGTTATGATAATGGAGACAGATCTTATAATTCTGATTTCTCCAATTTGTTGAATGAGATGAATCCTGTATGGAATGCAGAAATCGAATGGGTAGGAGACCCTGAAGAGGAAGTTCCATTTAACTTTATGGATGCCATCTGCTTCTGTATGTTTATTATTAATAAGAAACTGGAAAATATTAAAGCCAGCAAGGATGCTGAAGTGATCATTGAAGAAGCTAAGAAGAATGAGATTAATCATATCATAGTTTTTGATAAATATGTTCCTTATCTTGGTAAACTCAATCCTGATACTGAATATGTAATCTTTCCTTCTCAGAGAGAAGAGGGATGGAATCTCTCTGTTCAGAAAAATGAAACTGGAGAATTCATTAAACCTCTTCCTGAAGAGTGGTATGGGTTCAACAGAGAATCAGATCCTCCTGTTGAAGGATTGTTGTTCTGCCATCAGTCTGGGTTTATTGCAGTCTTTGATACCAAAGAAAATGCTATCAAAGCTGTAACTAATAAGTAAGAGAGAAATACTATACAATGAAATATGGGGAGTCTATTAGTTTAGGCTCTCCATATTTCTTTTTTATATTCATTCACATTTAAATAATAAGTGTATTAGTAAAAGGGGAATTTATATATGAGAAGTCCATTGACTGGTAAAGAGTTTGCTGAAAAAACTATATCAAGAGAAGAATTAATTAATATAGCTAAGCATAATGATGGTATATGTATTGAAGATATGAATTATACAATCTCTTATAATCAACTTGATAATAAGTTTAAAATAGAGTATACAAATCCAGATATTGGAACTTGTATTACAGACTATTTTTATATTCTAGATCATTTCAAATAATAGAGGAGAGTAATTAAGATGGTATATACTATTAATCTACAAGAGAAAGCTCTTACATCTAAAGAAAGAAATAAGCTGGATGATAAAGAGTTTGGTATTCCTGAAGAGAGGAAATATCCTCTAAATGATGAAGCTCATGTAAGAGCAGCTGTTAAGTTCTTCAATAAAGTAGAACCCAAATATGAAGAATCTCTAGCAAGAAGAATTATTAAGAGAATCAGAGAGCTGGATCTAGATATTAATGTAGGAGAAGATAATAGACTCAGTAAGTACTATAAGTCTCCTAAGAAAGAATCTACTGTACTGGTAGAGTCTTATAAGAACCCTATTAAGATTAATAAATGATATATAGAGGATAACCTACTATGGTTATCCTCAACTTTATTCTATTTTCTTTACTATTTTTTCGTTTTTTTTTTGTATAGATGACGATTTAGTAATAGATTTTGATATGTAAAAGGAGATTAATTTATGTATATAGTAGAAGCTGCAAAGAATCCTATTATTCTTATGGAAACTGTTAATAAAGAAACTAAATGGCAGTCTGAACTAAAGAATTTTTATAAGAAGAATCATATTTCAATTAGAAGTAATTATGAAAATGATTCTGAATTATATCTATATCTAAAAGATGCTGGAGATCATGTATATAAGTGTGAACTCGCTGATAACGTATTCATTGTATTTCCTCTCCAGGAAGAGTCTGAGAAATATGTAAAAGAAGAGCATATGTTTAATCACCCTAAGTATTTTAATTTAGAAATTAATATGATAAATAGTATTATTAAAGAAGAGTATACCAAAGATCTAAAGGTTAAAAATTATAAAATTTTAAGATACTATCTACTAGACTATGAAGGTAATCCTGCTACAGATTTTGTAGTTGTATCTGATGATCTTGGTATTGCTGAATATGAAGTGAAATATGATAGTGTAAAATCATATTGCAGAGTTAATAGAATTAATAAATAGATAGAAAGGTAAAGATATATGTATATAGTAGAAGCAGCTAAGAATCCTATCAAGATTAATAATATAAATCAGGTTCTATTTGAAGATGATTTTAATAAATATATAGATAAATATGAAAAAATTATTAAGTCAGCAGAAAAAGATGTAAAAGAAGATAAACCTCTTCAAAGAGAACAGATTTCTGTTTTTAATAAATCAATTAATATTATTTGCGCAAGTATAAAAGAAGCTCAATTACTTGAAAATATGTATGGTGGAAAGTATGAAGAACCATATATATCTTATGCCATTTCTGGTATTATTGGATCCATTGAATTTATATCAGAAGAGTTATCTAATGGCAAGAGTAAAAAGAGCAAAAAAGAATGGATTAATTTCTTAAATAAGTCAAAAACTAAACTAGAATCAAAGGATATGAAAGTTGTTGATTTTATGAATAATAAAGAAGTAGTTTCTGATTATTACAGACTAATCAATACAATTTCTGTTATGATTAAACATCTTTAAATATATATGAGGTAGTCCTTATAGGATTACCTCTTTATTAATCTATATAGGTCAACATCTTTATAATAGATAATACAATAATACTCTAATAGAAAGGAATAAATGATATGCCTGTTATTAATAGATATATTCATGAAGCTCCCGAAGATGAAGTAGATGAGCTGATTGCAAATAATGATATTGATGAAACTCAACCTACTACTGGTGGAGAACAAGAAGAGAATAATCAGCCTCCACAGGAAGATGAAGTTCAAGTAGATGATGATTATCTACAGCAAGATCCTGAAGAGGATCCTAATGCTGGAGAAGAGGTTGGTATGGAAGAACCTATAGAGGAAGAACCACCTTCTGAAATACAGCAACTAGATAACAATATGTTTGGTGATCTATCTGCTACAGAATTAGCTGCTAGAGATAGAAAGCTTAGACAAGATATGGCTACTCTATATGATCTTTGTAATGTGATTATGAATAGAGTGATCTTTATTAATAAGAATGAATCTATTATTAAAGTATCTGAATATATTACTGGTAAGATGGAAGATATGAAGGATAGATTGGTTGACTATCTGAATTATATCTATGATAGTAAATCTTATATAGAAAATCTTATCTATTATAAACAATGCTACTCTGTTTTAGAAGGTATAGCCCTTATTTTGAAAGAAATTGAGCCAAAAGAGGAAAATAAATAACACAATTCAATCACTTCAATTAAACATATTAGTAAAACTTTGACTAAATGTATAGTCTTAGGATTATTTAATAACTTATTTATCGAAGGGAGAAAAAACTACTATGCCTAGTGTTGGTAATCGTGCTAGCACTGCGAACATGGGCCGTGGTTATTCCAAGGATCCCATTCGCAAGTATGCTGAAGAGTATAAGAATCTGTGCGAGTCCATGCTTCATGAAGCTGGAATCGACGTATTCTCCGAGCCCTACAAGGCTATGATGCTGAAGAGTACTGACAATGCTCTGAAGAACTACTTTGTAGAGGGTGTTGCCCAGCTGTATCAGCCTGAGGTTGAGGCTGGACTGATCACTCATGAGGAACTGGAAGACCTGTGCGAGGATGCAGAAGAGATGTATCTGAATGACCGTGAGGCCATTCTTGAGAATGCAGCTCTTGGTGCTGTAAACCCCGTCATTGGTATGACCTTTCCCATCCACAAGAACATCATGATGAACAACGTGTTCGACAATGGTGGCATTCCTAAGTTTGTCGCACGTGAGCCCAAGTTCACTCTTTCCATGGAGCAGCGTATCCTGACTACTCCAGCTGGTGAAGAGATCGACTTCTACAAGGAGCAGTACAAGCTGACTGCTGCCATTGACAGCACCGCTCCTTTCACCGAGATCGAGATGACTCTGCCCATCAAGGAAGTTGACAACCAGACCAATGCCAACAGCTACATCAAGGTTGGTGGCACTGCTGTAACTCCTGATGGCCATGGTACTCCTGTTTGTGTCACCGCTATCGGTGGCAGCAATGGTGACAACATCTCCATCGAGTCCTACATCTCCGAGGTCTATGTACCTGGTGTGTATTATCGTGTTGGTGACTATCTGCCTGATGGCACTTATGTCGACGGCACCACTGTTACCGCTGGCTCCAAGGACCTCTGGTATCCTGCAGTAATGAAGTTCACTCCTGCTTACGGCGAGTACGATCGTCAGATCATGGAAGGCTTCCATCTGACTTACTTCGATAACAACAATGCCGAGCAGCACAAGGATGATGTCATCGCTGGTTACGTAAAGAAGAACGCTTTCGTTCTGTCTTCCACCAACGGTGCTATCACCAAGGTTAAGCTGAAGGCTCGTCTCGACACCAGTAGCGCCAACCTGCCCACCTGCTCCGTCAGCTGGAAGGTTCGTACTGACATCGTGGAGATCCCCGAAGCTATTCCCATCAACACCACTGTCAGCCCTGAAGAGGTAAAGGACATCTCCGCCCTCTATCAGGTCAACCAGCTGTCCAAGATCCTGTCTCTGGTTAAGAGCGTTCTTGGCAACTACAAGGACGACAAGATCAAGTCTTTCCTTGACGAGTCCTTCATGCATATCCCCAGCACCCAGAAGCTGGCTAGCACCTTCGACTTCGCTCCTCGTGCCGGTTATGCTCTCGACCATGTCGAGTGGCGTCGTAAGACCTTCATGGACGCTCTTGATACTCATGTGACCTACCTGCTCCAGGTACTGAACGATCCCAACATGACTATCAGCGTCTTTGGTCGCCCCGACCTGATCCGTAAGATCACTCCTACTGAGTACACCTATGAGACTCCTGCCAACATCGGTCCTGCTACTCTTGACTTCAAGAAGACCGTTGTCTCCAGTGACAATCGTGTATATCAGTTCATCTCCAGCGACAAGCTCCGTGACAACAACAACATGATCGTTGTCCTCTGCCCCAAGAACACTGACCGTATCGTGTATCGTATCTACGATTACCAGATGTACGTCAGCAACGAAATCCGCAACGCTAAGAATCCTGCACTCCCCGCAATCCATGCCTTCGAGCGGTTCAAGACTGTTGAGTATCAGCCTGTCCAGGGCCGTCTCCAGATCCTGAACCCCACTGGCCTGCGGTCTGAGGTTCCCAACACCAATCCCATCGGGACCAGTGACTACAACGACTACACTGCCAACGCTCCTTATCAGGCATAATTGACACTGTAGCCGAGTGATTGACTGTAATAGTTAAGCACTATTTTGGAGGGTACTCTTTATGAGTACCCTCCTCTTTTATTTTTTTATCTATATATAAAGCTACGAGTACTACATATTATTCTCTTCGTGGTGGTGCCTCGAACACTGGGCTCCTTTGTGGTGCTTTCTATGTTTATCTCAACGTCGGCTCTGGTTCTACCTACTGGTTCAGTGGCGCCTCCCTATCATTTAAACCAATAAGTGATTATTTTTATCAAAGTAGTGGTACTCATTATAGTCTTCGTAGTGGTCATTCAAACGATGGTTCTAGATGTGGTGTTTTTTATGTTTCTCTAAATGTTGTTGCTACTAATACTTCCTGGTATCGTGGCGCCGCCCTATCATTTAAACCAGTATCTTAAATATCTATATATAAAGCTACGAGTATTGCATATGCTAGACGTGGTGGTTCCTGTGTTATTGATTTTTATTGTGGTTTCACTTCTGTTGCTCTACTCTATTCGTCTTCTGGGACTGGCTGGAACTATGGCGCAGTCCTATCATTTAAACTATGTGTTTTTATTGTGATTATTTTTATCAAAATAGTGGTACTCGTTATGCTTTTCGTAATGGTGGCTGTGGTAATGGCTCTATTTGTGGCGTTTTCTTTATTGCTCTCAGTCGCAATTCTGGGGCGGCCGACTGGTCTCATGGCGCCGCCCTATCATTTAAATCATCTCTTCTTTTTTATTTTTAGATTTAATTATATATTATAATAATAGATTTATATCGAAAGGGGATAATTAATATTGAATGATGAAGAGTATAAACCTTTTATAGATAAAGTAGTATCTTTTATAGCGAATAAATTCTTTTATCCTTATATTATTATTCTATGGATAGGAATTATTATACTATTCTTTAATAAAACTATAGGAGGATTTATTATAGGAATCCTGACTATAGTTACTTCAGTTGTTTATATAATATATGATATTCATATCTCACATAAGCGTTATAAATTAGAGAAAGAGATCAAAAAAGAAATAGATATTTCTAAATATTTTGATAATGTAAAATATGATCTATATAATGAAGAAGATGTTGAAGAATTCAAGAAACAATAAGAAAAAGATAACTCATAAAGCTATTTTAAATATATTATTAATCTTTTGCTTATTGTATATATTCATTATGTTTACCCTTGGACTACTTTCAGTTTTTAATATTATTAATCCAAGAATTCCATTTTTAGTAACTATTTTTCTTATGGTTTTAGTAGTTATAGCTCAAAATATTATGATGATTATTTTATACAAATCTGATAAATAAATTGATATACCCCTTCCTGAGAGCATTCAATTGAATTAACTTGGGAAGCCATTTTTGCATGAAATGCGTTTAAAAGGCATTTTGTGTCTATTTACACAGTAAACTACTAAAAAGGAGGGAAATTAATGAGAATTGGACTAAATGATGTATTTTTCATCAGTCATATTGATGCTGATGGATATGCTTCTATGGTAAATATGTTTGATGCTGTTATTGGTATTGATTGTCTTGGAAATCATTATATTGAAAGTGATAAGAGAATGGCTATCGAGTTTCTCGATGATCCTGATCTATTCCTTAACTTAAACTATCCTTTAGAGTTTCCATTTGATAAAATTCCTGAGAATAGAATAGTCTTTATTACAGACTATTCTTTTACTGAAGATACTATTGATATTCTATATAAAATTGCTGAGAAGTCTAGACTTGTAGTATGGACTGATCATCATAAAACTTCTATGTGGTATAAGAAACAACCAGTAGAAGATATGCATTATAAGATTATTCCTATTCTTGTAGATGGAACTTCATCTTCTATGACTTCATGGTATATGAATAGATTCTTTTCTATTTATATGGATGGATTGATTCTTGATAATAGAGACAATGGTAAACCAATACATGATATAGATATTACTGAAGAGAGGATCAAAGAGATCTTTAATCTATTCAGAAACTCTTTAGATACATATACTGTTGAAGAGGCTGCTAGAAGAACAGTTGATGTATATACAGAGACTTATAATAAATCTAAATATAATAGAATATTTTATAATTATACATATGATGATATAGAACCTCCTATGTATATTAAGCTTATTGATGACTATGATATTTGGAAGCATGAGTATGTAGATACTCTTCCATTCCATTATGGTCTTGAAATGTTTAATAATAGTATTTATACTGATCTTATGAGAGATTATCATAATAATAGAGAAGGTAAATATCTTGATATTCTTGATGCTGGTGATATAATTAAGAGATATATTGATCTTCAAAATGAAGAGATCTCTACCAAATATAGTTTTGTAAGAAGGTTCTTCTATGATGAAGAACATGGTATGGTTGACGTATTGTGTGTAAATGGTAGAGGTAATAGTTTCGTATTTGGAGATAAGTTTGAAGATTATCCTTTCTGTCTTCTTTATCACTTTGATGGAGATGTGTGGAAGTATTCTATCTATTGTCATAAGAAGTATCTTGAGCAAGGATATGATGCATCTGTCATTGCCAAAGATTTTGGTGGTGGAGGACATGCTGGAGCTAGTGGATTTTCCACTGTAAAGCTTCTTGATCAACTTATGTAATGTATATAATAGTAGGTGAATTACTCAGATTCACCTACTATTTTTTATAAGAGGATCTAATTGAATCAACAATTAATTAAATAGAATACCCAAATATTATTTTTTCCAGGAGGATTAAGATATATTATGGATAAAGAAGAATTGAGAGGCGGATTTATTCCTAAGAGAATCTCTAATGACTTCTCTAGGCTTCGTGATAGTTGTGCTCTCTATGTAGAGAAACAAGGAAAAGTCTCTATGAAAGAGAGAAAAGAAATGCAGGATGCTATCAATTCTGTATTTGATTATCATACTACTCAAGATATGACATTTGGTCCTGATAGTAGTTGTGAGAATTTCATTGTAACTGAGAATACTGATAAGATGTTCTTTGGTGTTAAGGTTATGCCTTCTCACAAGTTTATGGATAGATATCTTCTTGATGATATTCTATTCGAAGAAAAACCTGTAAGAATTAAGACTGTAGATGTAGAGTTTGATAGTAAGATGTTCAGTCCTCTTGTTGGAATGACTGCTAATGAAATGATGGCAGTTATTCTATATGAGGTTGGTCATGTAGTAAATAGCTCTGCTCCTGTAGATGATCTAAGAGTTCAGGTAGATGCTTACTGTGCTGCTAATGATCAGGTAATTGCAAATCTTAAGGATAAAGATGCTATTGACTTTATGGCTTTTGCTGTAGCAGAATATATCTCTAAGCATAGTTCTCTATTCACTAATAGTGGAGATAAGTTTACAGCAGATGAGTTTATTCATTATGCAGATCTTGATGATCAGCTTGAGAATCTTATCTCTAAGATTGCTAAGAATAACTTTAGGCTACATGAAGATGTAGATAATCCGTTTGCTACAATGCTATGGACTCTAAGAATTCTTAGTAGTCTATCTACTCGTAAGATCATGGCTATTAAGACTCTTAAAAAAGCTATTGATCTATCTGCTAGTGTTCTTGAGCAGAATTATATGAAATCTCTTATTAGAGGACTAGAACATGTAAGAATCATTCCTGTAAATGAAGGTACTCTTCATAAATTTAAGTATAATACTATGAAGCAATTTGATGAAGATTACTTCGAGATTGCTATGAGATGTAAAAATGTAGAAGAAGAAGACGATGCTATCTATCTGATGAGAAAGATCAATACTAGAGTATCTATTATTGATGATTATATCAATACAGAAAAGATTAGTCCTGATGACTTCAAGAAATGGAGTAAGCTACTGGATAAATACAAAGATCTAAGAGATGATTTGCTCAAGACTACTGTCTATAAGGGAAAACAATATGGAGTCTTTGTAAACTATCCTGACATTGTTCCTAATAGATATTAAAAATATTAAGAGATAGGATTAATTTCCTATCTCTTCTTTTATTGTGATTATTTTGCTCAAAGTAGTGGTACTCATTATGCTCTTCGTGGTGGTGCCTCGAACATTAGTATTGCTTGTGGTACTTTCTGTGTTACTCTCTTCTACTCTGGTAATACCAGCTGGGTCAATGGCGCCGCCCTATCATTTAAATTAATAATAATTATTTTTCTCAAAGTAGTGGTACTCATTATGCTCGTCGTGGTGGTTATTCTGCCTCTGGGCTCACTTGCGGCGTTTTCTGTGTTTATCTCTACTACTACTCTGGTGCTACCGGCTGGATCTATGGCGCCGCCTTATCATTTAAACTTTTAATCAATAATATAATATTATATTGATACTTATGTATCTATTATATTTTCAGGAGGTTCATATTATGGAAAGTGAAAAAAGACTAACCTCAGCTGAGAAAGTATCTGCTTATAATTCTTTCTCTCGTAGAGGTCTTATCAAACTGTGTAATGAATATGATAAGAGTAATCATAATAAGCTGCTTGAGTTTACTCATAATAAAATTGCTAATAACGAGGTTCCTGAATATACTAGAATTCCTGAGAAGATTATTGATATCGGAGATGGACTGATCGAAGTTCTTGAGTTTGCCAAAGAGACTCAAACTATCTCTAAAGTACATTCTTTGGTTAATGAGGTTGAAACAATGATCAAGAGTAAGAAGCCTGGGCTGGAAGTCCAGAGCTTCTAAGATATAATAACCACGTAGAGTGGTTTATATTCTTGATCATAATAGAGAGTTTATTATCTGCTCTACGTGGTTTATTTTTAGTATTCTAATTCAATTTAAACAGATAATTAAACACATATTATATCTTAAATAGAAGTTGGAGGTATATGTTTTTATGGCCGAATTGAATGTATCTCTACATTATCCTAATGATCCTAATTATGATTTTGAAACTAAACTTGTAAGACTTAATTTAGATAAAGAAAGAGAACACGATCTTGCTACAGGGAATGGATTTATTGTATCTAGTCCTAAAGCTGTAAAAGATGATATTAAAGATCCTAATGGTATTTATTCCTCTAGATTCGGACAGACTCTTCAGGATATTAACCCATTTGCTAATAGATATAAGTGTAAATGTGGATTTTATGATTCTAAATTGTATAATGGTATAGTGTGTCCCAAATGTGGAGAACCTGTACGTTATGTAGACGATCAGTTCGGATATTTTGGTTATATTACTTTAAAAGATCCTTATCATATTATTCATCCTAATTTGTTTAAGACACTATCATACTTCATTGGTAGTACTGCTTTCAATAATATTATCAATCCAGTTAATAAGAAAGATGAAGACGGACTGGAAATTGAGAATATAAAGAAGCCTAAAGATGAGCCTTATTATGGTTTAGGAATGTTAGACTTCTATGATAAGTTTGATGAAATATTAGAGTATTATAAGAGTAGATATTATAACACTAAGAGAGATTATTATGATGATATTATTGCTAATAGGGATAATATCTTCATTCAATCTATTCCTGTATATACTACTCATTTGAGGCCATTTAAGATTGATGGTCGTAATTTGAACTATGAGGGTACTAATGCTCTTTATAATATTATGGCTAGACTAGCAGCTAATATAAATCAAGACTCTCTTAAGATCTTCAGAAAGAAGAAGCCCAAGAATGAACTGCTTTATAATCTACAGTCTAAGTATAATGAACTCTATGATGAGATTGTAAAGATTATATCTGGTAAGAAAGGTACAGTTAGATCTGTATTTGGTGGTAGATTTAACTTTACTTCTAGAAGTGTTATTACTCCTGGTCCTGATTTAAAGATTGATGAGATTAGACTATCCTATCAATCTCTTGTAGGACTTCTGCAACAAGTTATTATCAATATCCTTCATAAGACATATTCTATTGGATATGATGATGCTTATAAGATGCTAGTAACAGATTCTCTTGTACAAGAGAATCCTCTAGTAAGAAATATTATTCTTGGAATTATCAAAGATTCTCCAAGAGGGATTCCTATTATTATCAATAGAAATCCTACCATATCTTATGGTGGTATTCTACAGTGTTATTGTATTGGAATATCTACAGGGTATACTATGAATATATCTCTTCAAGTTATTAAAGGACTTGGAGCAGATTTTGATGGTGATACTCTTAATATTCTTTATATCATTAATCAAGATTTTCTTAATATCTCTGAGACTGTATTTAACCCACGTAATATGTATATCTCTAAGAATGATGGATATTTCTCTAATGATTATAGTCAACAGAGAGATACTCTTATTAATGTAAATACTCTTCTACAACTATCTAGATCTAATTATACTCAAGATGATCTCCGTATATTTGATTCTATAAAGAATATGCTGTAAAATATATGGGTATAGTCTTATATGACTATACCCATTATTTTTATTATCAATTATATAATATAAATATATCATATCATGTTTATTAAATAAGAAAGGAATATATTATGTCTCTTAAAAGATTATATTATAATGGAACAGAATATACAATTTTATCAACTAATCTTTATCCATATGAAATAATTTTACCTGGAAATTATTTTGTTACATATAGCAGTTTTACAGGAAATATAGATTTCAAAACAAGAACAGATATTTATTTAGAAGAGATTAATGATGAAAAAGAATTCACTGGAGATATGATGGTTCATAGAATTGGTGATTTTAAAATATTTGGAAAAGAAATTAATATAGATGAATTTAATGAAGAAGAGTATATGAAATTAATAGATTCTTCTATCATGATAACACTTCATTTTAATAAAAATAAATATATAGAAAAAATATCTATATATTATTTAATAGATCAATATACATGTGTAGAGTTTATTATAAACCCTGACGATAAATATATAGGAAAAGATTTCTTACATAGAAAGGAAAAAGAAAATGCCAATTAGAAAGATAAATTATGAAGGATATATACTCACAGGATTAAAGTCACATCTTTTTCCTTATGAGATTCTTTTACCTGAGAATTATTATATGATTTATAAAGGATTAGAATTTTTAGGACCACAAAGTATCAATACTGATTTTAATTATAGTTTAATCAGTAATGATAAATTTGAAAATACTATTGGTGTAATCAATATGAATCCTATAATTATACATGATAATACACCAAATATAAGTATTTTCCCTGATATGGAATCCCAGGACAACTGTATTAATATATTAAAAAAGATAACACGTTGTTCTAGTATTATATATATCTATTTTAATGAAAATAGATATATAGAAAACACATCAATCGAATATATTGTAGGAGGTGATGGTGATTTTTATGATGGAGGAACGTCTTGGGATATGTTGATTGATGATGCTTATACAGAAGAACGTAACAGATTTTTGTGTAAAGAATATTATTAAAAAGATATTAAAGTAAAGGAAGGAAAATAAAATGATTTATCCTAAAGAGCCAATAAAATTAATTAATCAAAACATTGATGAAAATGGAGATGTAATACTAACAGAAGGTAGAATAGTCGATTTAAAAGATAGTAAAAAAGCTACTGAATATATTAGAATACATATTCCAACAAGGTCAGAATTGCAAAAATATAAACACGATTTTAGAGTAAAAATATTAAAAGGTGATACTACTTTAGGAACTTTTGTAGAGTTTATGGAAAATTATGATTTACCGTTTTCTGTCATTAAGAAATCAATTGAAAATGATGATATAGCATCTGGAACTTATCCATCAACAAAAAATTATTTATATTTTGCTATTGCTATTTCTGTTTATGCTAGAAGTGAAATATTGATGTATATTAATTCTAGTGGTACAACAGAATATTCAAATAGATTTTTCTGCGCAAGTGCTATTACTGATCTATTTAATAAATTAGGTGGAACTTTAAAAAGTATTGAAAATGCAGATGATGATGAAATACAAAAAATTTTAGATCCTTGGTGGAAAGCAAGGAATAAAGGTATAGATATTAGAACTGTTTCATATAAAGGTAATACTTATTAAAAAGGATGATGGTATTTGTCTATAGAGAAAATTGAATATTATGGTAATGTTTTAACCAAATTAAAAACAGATCTATATGATTATTCGCTTATTCTTCCGAATAGATATAAAATAATATATATAGGAATTGATTCAGATTTAGATTTTATTGAAAGTTTTAACGATGATTTAAAATTAGAATATATAAAAGATAGAATAATAATTGTTAATTTTGATTCTCATCCATTAAATATACATGAAGTTAAACAAATAGAAGAAGATCCTAAAGATCCAGATAAGTATTATAGAATCATTAGAGATTGTGAGTATATTCTCATAAAATTTAATGATAATAAAAAGATTTCTGATATTGATATTTATTTTAGGTATATATCACCAGAATCTTTTAAATATAATATTGGTTGTTTTAAATATGAGGAATCAGTATCTTTATTAGAAATAGATAATAATACGAAGCAAATTAAACAGTTTATATATGATAATCATGTATTAACTGGTATCAAAACTCCATTGTTTCCTTATGAAATTCTTCTACCTGGAGAGTACGTTATGATCTATGGTGGATATGAAGATCAAGGAAATATATATAGAAGTTGTAGCATTGATAATAGTATAATTAACTCTGAAAGATTTAATGGGTTAATCACAATAATTAATTTAAATCCAAAATCTATTCCAATAGTTTGTACTGATGTGGATTATATTGATGGCGATGAAGATGCACTATCTTTATATAAACACATTTGTATATTTGGATTTATAACTTATATTAAATTTGATGAAGAAAATAAATATATAACTAATATTATTACAGAATATATTATGAATGCAAATGGTGATAATTGCCATAGTGAATTTATATATGTAAATAGATCTGATGATCTTAAAGAGAATAGACTAGCTAGAATAGAATATTGATAGATATGTTAGGGAGTGTGAAAATACTCCCTATTTATTTTTAAATTAATTATATATAATATGAGTGAATAAACAAAAGGAGTATTTAATAATGTCTACTAGAATAATTGAATATAAAGATTTCATATTAAGAGGAATAAAAACTCCATTATTTCAATATGAAATTCTTCTTCCTGAGAATTATTATATGATATATTGTGGATATGAGCATTTAGGGCTTTCTCATATCAATGAAGATTTAGATTATAATCTAATTAACTCTGATAAATTTGGTAATGAGATTATAGTTTTCAATTTAAACCAATCTAGATTTGATCACTATATAAGGGATTTTGAAGAGATTGATAACGATGAAGAAATATTAGATGAGTATAAAAATAGGGTAAATAAATCATCTATTATTGTAATTTCATTTAATAAAGATCATTCAATAAATAATGTTTATGTATATTACACACAGTTGTATTCTAATCTTGATGAATTAGAAAATATGTTTGATTATGGAACATCTGATTTTGTTTCTTTATTATATGATGATTATTATAATATAGCTAGAGAGGAATATTGAAGTGAGTTTCGAAGATGTTCTTAATGAATATTTAAACAATAAAGAGATTATAAATTTAAGAGAAATTAATTATGGAGAATATAAATTAACAGGATATAAATCTCCATATTTTAATTATGAAATATTACTCCCGTATCATTATATTATGAATTATAGTGGGAATGATGGAATTAAATATTTTAAATCTAGAACAGAAATAAGTGATTATTCTATAAAGGATAAATCATTTACTGGATTTATATTTGTTACTAGAATTGGTGAAATGAAAGTCCTAGACCAAGAAATTGATCTAGGACTTATATCTGATAGAGACGAGGCTATAGAAATCTACAAAAAACTAATCGCAAATTCCACCCTAATGACTATTCATATGAAAGGAGATGTTATAGAAAATGTCTATGTTGATTACCTAGTATACAATAATAAAACAATAGAACCAAGAAGAGCCTCGTTAATGTCAGAAAAATACCCATATAAAGAATTTCTATTAAAAGAAAACTATTAAAAAAAATAAATTAAAAGAGGAAAAAATAATGTCAGTATTTAGAATTGAAGATATTATTAGTAAAATTAAACAGAAACCTTTATTAGAAGTTTCTATTGGTACACTTGATCAAGATAAAAAAGTAAGAATTGATATTACAAATGAAACGAATAGAATAACTTACCCTCATAATTATAGAATTAAATTTGCAATAGGTTCAGATAAACATGGGACATCTGTAGGATTTTTTACTGATTATGATATTCCATTTGATGCACTTGCTAATGAAAAAGTATCTCATATTGAATATAATGATGAAACTGATCAATATTTAAATGGTATTATTGCTGTTTCTGTTATTTTAAGAACTACAATTCTTAATTTTATATATGATAGAAATAGTAAAATAATCAATGGAAAGAATGTATCAATATATGAATCTAAATTAGATACCAGTATAAATTTAATATTCTATGATAAAGAAAAATATGGATATAAAAATCTAAATAATTTAAAAGCCGCTGCAAATCATGAGTGGCAAATAAGAAATCCAGGAAAAAATATAGATATGGCAACCAAATACTATATTGATAAATTTGGCAAATAAATAATATAATTAGTAGAGGGGTATTAGTTTAAATACCCCTCGATTTATTTTTTATTCTATTAAATGGTTATATATTATATTAGTAAGTATATTTGGAGGTTTATATTATGATAGAGATAGCTGGTAAATATACTATAGCTAAAATTTTTACTGATGATGTAGAAGAAACAGCTGTAAATCAAGTTAAATTATTGGTTGATAATCCTGTATTTGAAGGATCTTCTATAAGATTAATGCCTGATATTCATACAGGTAAGATTGGTCCTATAGGATTTACTGCTACTTTTAAAGATTCTATTATACCTGGATTGATAGGTGTAGATATTGGTTGTGGTGTATCTTATGTTAAAATAAAAGCCCCTAAAGGCATTGATTTCAATAAGCTGGATAAGGTCATTAGAGAGAATGTGCCTGCTGGATTCAAAATCAGGTCTACAGCACACAAATATGCTGATTGTTTTGATTTTGATTCATTACGTTGTCGTAAGCATATTGATTTGAATAAAGCTAGACTGTCTATTGGAACTCTTGGTGGTGGTAATCACTTTATAGAGTTGGATAAGTCTAATGATGGTGATGTATATCTTGTTGTTCATTCTGGTAGTAGACATCTTGGTGTAGAAGTTGCTACTTATTATATGAATGAAGGACATAAAGTATGTGATCCTAGTATTCCATATGAGATGACTACACTCACTGGAGATTTGATGTATGATTATATAGCAGATGTTTGTTATCTTAGAACTTATGCTAAATATAATAGAGATGCTATTATTGATGAGATATGCAGTAATATGAAATGGAAATATGATTCTAATGATGTATATTCTTGTCCTCATAACTATATAGATCTATATCATAATAGATATACTATTAGAAAAGGTGCTATATCTGCTTATTATACAGATAAAGTTATTATTCCTATCAATATGAAAGATGGGGTAATACTTGGTAAAGGTAAAGCAAATAAAGATTGGAACTATTCTGCTCCTCATGGAGCTGGTAGACTTTATAGCAGAAAAGAAACAAAAGAGCAGTTCACAGTATCTGCTTTTAAGAAGTGTATGGAGGGAGTATATAGTACTTCTATAGATGCTTCTACTCTTGATGAATCTCCTTTTGCATATAGAAGTTTAGATTATGTATTAGAGAACATCAAAGATACTGTAGAAGTAACAGATATCTTACATCCTATATATAATTTCAAAGCAGGAGGTAAAGCATGATACATATTATTGAACATGACGGATTGAAGTATCCAAAAACGGATATGGTACACATCGGTGTTGATAATAATATTGTAGAACAAGATATGATTAAGATAATTAAATCGGATAAGAAATATATCTATGTTCATTATCGTATTGATCAATTAAAACTGATCAGAGATGAAATTATTGGTCTTGATAATGACCATTCTGATATTGATGGTTATATTGAAGATGCTAAATTTATTATTGCTGGTAACTTTGATGTAAATAAAGAAGAAGTTATTATTATGGATTATAAGTACTTTGGTACTGATCTATACTTTATTGATATCTAAAAATGAAGAGTAAGATTCATAGAAGTATAGAAAGTCTTAAAGGATCAGAAGTCCAATATGAAGACTTTCTGGGATATAGAGTTATTGGAACTATAGTCTATGCAGAACCTGATGATAGATTAGAAGAAGGTGTAGTATTTGTCTATCTTACAGATGATGAAGATATATCTTCTAATGATAAGACTAAAATTCTACCTGATGGATCTGTAATCAAATATGCAAATATAAGAAAGTCAACTGAAGTACAGTTGACATATACTTAATGTATCTAACATAATAAATCCATTACTCTAGAGTAAAACATTGTAGTAATGGATTTATTTTTTCTCTATTGATTGGAGGTTTATATATAAATGAAGGTATTGACTCCTAGAGAGATAGCTGCTTTAAAAGCTAAAGCTCTTGAAGATACAAAAGATAAAGAGTTAATTGATGATAAGTATTTTGTTCTTGATATTAAAGATATTGTTCCAGAATATAATGTAAAGCATCCTACAGAAAATAAAGTACTCTATAAGAGTATTTGTATTCCATCAGCTATTAATGGATATTCCCTTGCTATAGAATATATGAAGCAATGGTTTTTATCAAAACTTCCTCCTCATATGTTTCCTGAAGAGTCTATTAATATAGATGGAAAGAATATATTTGATGATTATAAAAGGCTTACTAAGCAAGAGATTATCACTAGAAAGAAGCCTTCTCTTACTATAGTTCCCAATATCAATTGGGAGTTTGATAATGATAAGATAGATACAGATATGTTTGGACTCAATGTATATTCTCCTACAGGATTTTGGAAAGGATCTTTCTTTAAGGACTATGATCATGATATGTATCTTGGAGTTATCATGAAAGTTCTTATGATGCAGTTCCAATTCAGAATCAGAGTAGAAACTAGAGCTGAACAGATGGATCTATATGAGTTTATGAGACTTGCTTATAGAGTATCATATTCTACTGGTGAGTATTCAGATATGGATATTCATATTCCTTACGATTTGGTAATGCAAGTTGCCAGAGACGCTGGTTACTGTGTAACTCCAGAAAATAAGATTAAGAATATCCCTGCTTTCTTAAAGTATCTGAATCAGAATAGTGATATGCCTTTTGTATATAAGTTTAGGACTATTAATGGTAATAGTGAGTTCTTTATTAGAATGAGTGGTCTATATGTACATATTAGACCTACAGCATTGGAAGCTGATGATGGAGAAATGGAAGGAAAAACTAGAAATAATTTTATAGTCACTTATGAGTGTGAAGTAAGATTCCCTGCTCCTAGACTATATGCTTATTATTCTAGCTCTGAACATTATCTTCACAGACTATTTAATGCTGAAGAGATCAAACCTGTATATGGAACTGGTAGTGTAGTTAATTTTGCTACATTTAAAGCTACTGAAATTCCTGATGTTAATGCATATGGATGGAGACTCCATCTGACTACTATGTATGAAGATGAAGAATCTATAGACAAAAAACTTACTATAGACTTTTCTAATCTCTTTGAGGGAGATTTGAAAGAGGTTATTAAACATTCTATAGATACTGGTGTATCTCCTGATATGTGGATTAGTTTTGTATTGGTTAATAATGGTAAACTTATTAAGTATAACATGGATTGGCCTACTATGCAACTTACTACACATACAGAAGTAACTGGAGCAAATACCAGTATAGGAATCTATGTAGATCAGAATTATTTCAATGAAATGATTCTATATCTGTCTAAGGGTAAGAATAACAGAATAGATAAAGAACATGATTTAAGTAAAGATAAGAAGGTATAATTATAAAAGGGTAATCTCATATAGAGATTACCCTTAGTATTTTATACATCAATACTGCTACTTGTAGTATCACTCTCAGGAGGAGCATACTTATAATCTTCCTCATTGAGATAGCTCTTAAACTCATTGGTGAGGTTAATCATCTCTTCTGCTTCTTCCTTACCAACATCTTCTACAACTTCAGGTTCTTCTTCTGCAGAATAGTAGTTCTCTTCAGTTTCTCTTGGAATAGCCATAGGCTCAAGCTTATCAGGATCATCATTAATAACATTAATGATTTGATCCTTGAATTCGATGGCTACTTTTGTAATGATTTCTTTAACCATATCATCAGACAGGATCTTCATTACATCAGAGTCGATATCATACTTAGCGAATTGATCACTGATAGTATCAATACCATGTTCTACAAGATCTTTGATAAGTGCATTCTCATCAACATATGTGGTATCTTTAATGTATGTCTCATAGACATCTTTCAGCAATGCAAGTACATTTGCACCATAGTCGGCAATGAACTTGGAGAAAGTATAGTCCTGATATTTCTTCTTTTGCTGAATATACTTAGAGATTGCTACTGCAAGTCCAACAGCAAGAATTAGAATAACAAAGACTAGTGTAATAACACCTTTTGTATCCATTGAATATATCTCCTTTATATGCTTAAATTTATTAAAATGTTATAGACTAAACAGTTAATTAAAAAGTAATATAAACTATCAGAAAGGATATGATTATGCATGTCTGATGATTTGAAAATATGTATATATGGTATATGTAAAAATGAGAGTAAACTCATAGACAGATGGTATAAATGGGCACAGAAAGCAGATTATATAAGAATCTTAGATACTGGATCTACTGATGATAGTGTAGAGAAATTATCTAAGTTAGATAAAGTGGAAGTTCATATAGGAATTATTAGTCCTTGGAGATTTGATGTAGCAAGAAATCTCAGTATGAAACACATACCTGAAGATGCTGATATTTGTTGTGTAGCAGATTTTGATCAGATATGGGTTGATGGATGGGATGAAGAGTTAAAGAGACTATTCAGAGAAGGATATAATGATATCTCTGGTGATATTATAGATTATGATGATGACGGAAATGAAATAAAAAGATTTCTATCAAAGAATGTTCATGGCAATGATCCCGGTTGGCATTGGGAGAGACCTATACATGAAGGACTTCATTATAATGGAACCAATCAAATAAAATCTGTGGTATCAGATAAGTTTATTATAGAACATCATCCTGATAGAACTAAGTCCAGAGCAAACTATTTAGGTCTATTAGAATTAGAATACCAAGAAAATAGAACAGATCCTATGTGTATGATATATTATGGCTGTGAGTTATCATTTCATGATAGAAATGAAGAGGCTCATGAAGTCTTTCTAAGAGGATTGGAAGAGTGTGACTTCTCAGATCATCCAGAAGTTTTATATCAGACTAATATCAATATAGCTATAGAGTATAAAGATAGAGGAGAACCTGAAACTGCTCTAAAGTATGCTCTTGATGCTAAGAATGTAGGACCTAATACAAGAAAAATAAATTATCTAATAGCTATTATCTATAATCATATGAATGATTATCATAATTCTATTAAATATTGTATAGAGGCATTGGCTATAAAATATAATCTAAAAGATTGGAGAGAAGATGTTTATCTCTTCTCTAATCCAAGTAATATATATGATCTATTAGCTTATAATGAATTTTCCCTAAAAGATTATTATAATGCTTATTTACATGAGTATGTAGCAACTATTTATTCTCCTGATAATGAAACTTATCTTTATAATTTAGATGTATATAAAGAAGAGTTATCAAAATATAAAGTAGGAGTTTACGCTATTTGTAAGAATGAAAGTAAAAACATAGACACTTGGTTTGCTACTGTTAAGCAAACCGATTATACTTTTATTCTAGATACTGGATCTACTGATGATAGTGTAGAGAAATTAAAAAATTTAGGTGTAGATGTAGAAGTTAAGACATATGAAGAATTTTCATTTGGTAAAGCCAGACAAGATGCTCTAGAAATGATACTAGAAAAATATCCTGATATAGACGTATGTGTAACAGTAGACTTCGATGAATATTTAAGATATGATTGGTATGCGAAAATACAACAAGAGTGGGACCCTTCATATGATGGTATGATTACTCATAGTCTAAATATAGATAGAACCTCTAATTGTGATAGTAATAATAAAATCCATGTAGCTGATCTAAATAGAGTTAAATGGGTTAGAGATATACATGAGTATATAGATTATTCTAATAAGAATCTTAAAATGAGTAGTATCTCATATATACACAATCAAGATATTGAGAAGAATAGAAATTATTATGAATATACAAAAAGAGCATATTATCGAAAAGAAAGAAGTATATTAGACTGTGTATACTTTGCATGGGAAAGTAGATTAGCTGGTAATGATCATGATGCATATGATGCTAATCTTACAGCTTTCTCTATGTTTAATGAAGATAAGTTTTATAATGATCCATCTTATAATGATAAAGAATTACAAGCTAATGTATCTATTAATCTTGGTAAGTATTGTTATAAAGAAGGATCTATAGATGTAGCAAGTAGTTATTTTAATATAGCAAGTTCTTTAGATCTTGGATTTGATTATAGAAGAATCCACTGTATAAGAGCTTATATTTCAGAAATTAAGGGAGATTTTACTGATACTCTAAAAGAGTATCTAACAGCTCTTACCATCAATCAAAGACCATATTGTTGGATTGAAGATGATTGGTATTATAATAATGCTTATGTAGAATTACATCTACTAAAACTCTTAACAGAGCATTTTGATGCAGAAGAGTTGAAAGAACAAATACTCAAAGATGCTAAAGAGAAATATCCTGATTGTGATGCTATTGATGTATATATTAATACAGGAATCGCAATGGTTCCAAAATGTGAATTAGAGGAGTAAGAGTATGGCTGAACTACCTTTGAATAATATTATATTGCAAGATATAAGAGAAGATGAAGATAAACTAATTGAAGATAATAAATTGAAAGTATCTATATATGCTATTTGTAAGAATGAGCTGCAATTCGTAGATAAGTGGATAGAATCTATGAGTGAAGCTGATTATGTTGTAATATTAGATACTGGATCTACAGATGGTACTTATGAGAAACTATTAGAATATGCAAAACAAAATCCAAGAAAATATATAGTAGCTCAAAAGAAGTATAATCCATGGAGATTCGATACTCCTCGTAATGATGCTATGATGTTGTGTCCTAGAGATACTGATATATATTTTAGTACTGATCTTGATGAGTTATTAGAACCAGGGTGGTATAATACTCTTATATCTAAATGGGTAAAAGGAGTTTCTCAAAGGGGAAGTTATACTTATATATGGTCACATATGGCTGATGGAACTCCTGGTAGAATATTTATGTATAATAAAATTCATACTAAGAATTGGATATGGAAATGTCCTGTTCATGAGTTTTTATGTGATAAAGATACTAAATCAGAATTTTATAATGTTAGTACAGAAGTACAGTATGGAGATTCTATAATATTACATCATTATCCTGATCTTAATAAATCTAGAAGTAGTTATCTACCATTATTGGAATTAAGAGCAGAAGAATATGATGACGATTATTATGGATTAATTTATTTAGCTCATGAATATAATTATACTGGTAATTATGGAAAAAGTAATGAAACTCTAAGAAAAGTATTAGAAAATTTTTCACCTAATTCTATAGAGGAAGCTAGTTGCTATCTATTTATGGGTGATAACTATAGAATTATGAATAAAAATTATGAAGCTATAATTAGTTATGAAAAATCTATAGAAATAGAACCTACATATAGAGAACCTTATCTTAATTTAGCTAAACTACTTATTGAAAAAGGTAATCATGAACAAGCTATAGGGTATATAAAACAAGGATTGAGAAATTCTTATAGACATTATACATGGCTTGAGAGAGATAGATCTTGGCTAGATGAACCTTATGATTTATTAAGCTTAGCATATTATTATATTGGAAATAAAAAGGAAGCTCTTGTATATGCAGTAAAAGCTTATAATATGAATAAAGCAGATGAAAGATTAAAAAATAATGTGGAAGAAATTCTTGCTGTTATGGAAGATAAAGATTATCTATAATATATAATAAACAGCTGGAGTATAATAACTCCAGCTGTTATTCTAATAATTTTTAATTATATATTATAGTATTGATAGAGGGTATGCTATCATATACTATAAGTAAAGGGGAAGTATTAATGAGTGACGCAGAATATTGCTTCAATGAAGCAATAAGAGAAAAGAAAGGTATGGTGTGTGGGGCACATCATACCTCTGGCAAGACAAGAAAGAACGGAACTCCTAGAGACTTAGATGTCTCTGCCAAGGAGTACAAGAAGAAATGCGGCAAGGTTCAGAAGTTTTCAATAAACATGCCCATGAAGTTGGAAGAGTTCAAGTCTCTTCCTGAAGATCTCCAGAAGGAGTATCTGGATAGGCTGCTCAATGTCTTTCATATGAGCAGAGACATTATGGCCAAGATGTTTGGCTGCAGCTATCCTACTGTGGCCAACATCATTAAGAAATCTGGTGTGAAATATCCCAATGATAGATCCACCAGATACAAGAAGTATTATGATGATTGGAAGAACTTCTTCAGTAGAGATGAGAGGTTCTCTAATATCATGGAGTCTGAGGATACAGTGTCTGAAGAAGTGGAAGCCAAAAGACCTATCATAATCTCTTCTACAATCCAGATCACTGCTACTGGCTATTCTGATATAGCCGAACAGCTTTTAAGCTATGCTGATCAGGACTTCCCTGGTAATGAACTTATCATCAGGGTTATCAGAAGATGAGTATTGGGGATGGGTTAAAATCCATCCCCATTGCTTTATTTTTTATAGATTAAGATACATATGTACTATTTTAACATTCAAGTAAATACTCTTCATTTGGTTTATATAAGGAGTGAATATAAGATATGTCTTCAGGAAGATTTCCTATTAGACCTTTGGAATATAAGGATAGAGATAAAGCTGTACCAAGAGAATTATTAGTAGATTATGAAAATAAAACTATATATGCTTCTGATGGAAATGGTAATATTGTTCCTTTCGATAGTGGTCCTATAGGCCCTGCTGGACCCACTGGTGCATTGGGTCCTACTGGTGGTCCTGGACCTACTGGTCAGACTGGTTCATTGGGTCCTACTGGTCCCCAAGGGGCTCATGGCCCTACTGGAGCTATTGGTCCTACTGGTATGATGGGTCCTACTGGTTTTCAAGGTAACTTAGGTCCAACAGGTGCAACGGGTAAAATAGGCCCTACTGGTGCTACTGGAGCAATGGGAGCTAAAGGTCCAACAGGTCCTCAAGGTAACTTAGGTCCAACAGGTCCAACGGGCAGACAAGGCCCAACAGGTCCAACGGGCAGACAAGGTCCTACTGGAGCTATTGGTTCTACTGGTAAGATGGGTCCTACTGGTCAAACTGGTCCTCAAGGTATACCAGGCCCTACTGGTACTACAACAATAATCCAAGTTCCTGCTGTAGGCCCTACAGGTCCTGCTGGTGAGCAAGGTGTTCAAGGTCCTAAAGGAGCTACAGGTCCGACAGGTGCCAAAGGTGCAACGGGTGCTACTGGTCCCACTGGTCCTACAGGTCCAACAGGTCCAACTGGTGCTGCGGGTGCTAATGGCGCTGCAGGTGCTAAAGGTGCAACGGGTGCTACTGGTCCCACTGGTCCAACAGGTCCGACAGGTCCCACTGGTCCAACAGGTCCGACTGGTCCAACAGGTCCGACAGGTGCTAAAGGTGCAACAGGTGCTACAGGTCCGACTGGTCCTCAGGGACCTAGTACAGTTTGGCAAGCTGGAACTACTGCTCCTACAAATACTAGTATATTATGGATTGATACAACTGCCACTACAGGTGGTTTAAAGTATTATAAAAATGCAACCGATAAATGGGTACATGTACCTGTTGCTTATACTACCTAATAGATAGAAAGGATAAAGGACTCATGGTGGACATTAATAATCCAAATATTATCAGCATACCGGAATCTTTAAATAGTTATGTAAATAGATTATACTATGAAAAGTATAGACTGATAGATCTTATGAATACTATTGATAGGAGTTTTACCAACTTCACAGATGAAGAATGGAATGACTCCTATCAATATTTTGAAAATAAATTAAATGAAGCTATACTATCATTTGATTTCTGTATGGAATCAATATATGATATGTATAAAGATCAAATAAAAGATGCTCCTTGGGATATAAATTTTGGATTTAGTTGTATTGTCTTAAATGGATATAAAATTACAGCAAGAAATCGTCCTATAGATTTTAGTAATCAACTAGCAATGCTATATGACGATTATGAAAATAATGGACCTATGAAAATAGGTGGAAATTTTTGTAGAAACATCACTCTTCAGTTAACAGATGACTGTAATATGAGATGTACCTATTGTTATCAACATGATAAGGGCAATCATAAAATGTCATTTGAAACTGCTAAGACATTTATTGATTTAATTCTTAACTCTGATGAAAGAGTTAGTTCATATATAAATGCTAATAAAGCTTTAGGATGTGTTTTAGAATTTATAGGAGGAGAGCCTCTTCTCTGTACTGATGTAATGTCTAAGATTTGTAAATATTTCATAGGAGAAGTCTTTAAAAGGAAACATAGATGGGCTATTAATTTTATGATTTCTATGTCTTCGAATGGACTACTCTACTTTGAACCAGAATTCCAAGAATTTGTAAGACTTCATAAAAATCACCTTAGTTATGGTGTGACTATAGATGGTAATAAAACACTACATGACTCTTGTAGAATAGATAAGTTTGGTAATCCTACATATGATAGAGCCATGGCAGCTGTAAAAGATTATACTGCTAAAACAGGTAAAAATATAGAAAGTAAAGTTACTCTTTCACCTGATAATATTATATATTTATCAGAAGCAGTTAAATCTTTAATAGAGAATGATTATAAAGATATTATGATGAATTGTGTATATGAAAAAGGTTGGGAACCAGAACACGCTACTATTCTTTATAATGAATTGAAAAATTTAGTAGACTGGTTAGAAGAGAATAATCATCTTAATGATATTTACATCTCAATGTTTGATAATTATATAGGAAAACCATTACCAGAGAACGAATTACAAAACTGGTGTGGTGGACTTGGTTTAATGCTGGCAATGGATTATAAAGGAGATATGTATCCTTGTATTAGATATATGGAAAATGCTATTGGTAAGGACCAAGAACCATATATTATCGGAAATCTAAAGGATGGTATTAATTGTACTCCAGAGCACTGTGCTAGAATTGATTGTATGGCAAAGATTGATAGACGTACTCAGAGTACAGATCTATGTTTTTATTGCCCTATAGCATCTGGTTGTGCTTGGTGCTCTGGATATAATTATGAGATATATGGAACTCCAGATAAAAGAGCTACTTTTATTTGTGAGATGCATAAAGCTAGAGTAATGGCTACTTACTATTACTTTAGAAAAAAAGGTGATAAAGAATTTAAACTAAATATTCCTGAAGTATGGGCTCTACCCATTATAGGAAAAAAGGAATATGAAAGGCTAAAGGTGATGTAAGTTGGCTTTAAAATCGGGAAATACAATAGCCGCTGCAGATATAAATGGTTTAAAAACAAGAATTGATAATGAATGTAAAAGAAGGAATGGCAAAGGATCTGTTGCCGCTCTACCTGATAATGATACATATAAATACGTTGCTGCTACTTCTCCTTTAAAAGATAGAAAAGCTATTCAAGAACATTATACAAAATTAGTTAATCAAATATCTTATATTAAAACATTATCAGATACAAACTTACCAAATTATAAAAGAATAGACTATAATGCACTAACTAAAGTTGGAACTGAAATAACTACTCTAGAAGGATTTACAAAAGGAACAGCAAATGATTTTGCTGGTAAAACTGGATGTAAATCTTCTTGTACAGGATTATGCTTTGATACTTGTACTGGCACTTGTCAAGGTGCTTGTCAAGGTTCTTGTACTAATGCTTGTACTAGTTGTACTGGTGGTTGTGCTAGTTGTACAGGAACTTGCACAGGTACTTGTAGTAATGTTTGTACTAGTTGTACGGGTGGTTGTGTAAACGCATGTGCAAATGCTTGTGCAGATGAATGTACAGGAGCTTGTAGATTAAATTGTACAAATACTTGTGTTGTTGCATGTTTAAGCGATTGTGACGATACTTGTACTACAAATTGTGCAAAATCATGTTCTTCAGGTTGTGGAACAGATTGTGCACATGTATGTATGGGAAATTGTGGAACAGCATGTGGTGTAGGTTGTACACAAGTTTGTGCAATATGTTCATCTGCATGTACAGCAGATTGCTCAGTTACATGTGTACAAGGTTGTGCCTGGCCAGGATGTACAGGAAGTTGTAGTGGTAGTCTCCATTTGTAAATCAATAAAAGTAGGTCTTCATTGGCCTACTTTTATTTATATTGATTCTTATGGGTTTAGTTCAACATAGTAGTAAAATACTTTAAAAATTCTACTGATGTGGAGGTATAATATAAATGTCTAAAACAATTGCTGGTACTTATCTCTATTCTAAATATGGAGAATATGAGAAAGCAATTTTTGATTTTGCTATGAATGGTGAAATTGTAGATAAGAAAAATCCTGGGTTTGAAGAGATTGTTCATGATGTAAAGAGGAGACAAATCTCTTCTGCTCTTTCTAAAATTCTTATGTCTGATAAGGTTATTCTTCTTATGGGTAAAAGACTTCCTAAACCTTTTAAAGTTAATTGTATTAAGGATGTTAGGAATGGTGCTAAGAAGGATAAGAAGATCTATATTGATTGCTCTGATATCTTTACAGTAGATAAGAATACTGGTAATATCAAGTGTAGAGATATTGACATTCTTATTGCTTACCTGGCTTCTGCTATGGTAAACTATATTTATTATATCAATGATTCTATTATCATTAATTCTCATAGTATTATGGAACAAGGAGCAATTTGTTTTGCTAAACTATTCACTCATGTAGTAGATTATCTGTGCAAGATTTCTACTATCAGTGGAGCTAGAAATAAATGCATGTATATGGCTTCTATGTATTTCATGTGCAATATTGCTGGTAAAGATCCTAATAGTGAAAGTGTTAAGGGTCTAGCTTGTAAGATTGCAGAAATTTCTAACAGAGAAGCTGATATAATTGAACTCCAGATCAATGAAGATGCTTTTGTTAATATCAAGTTCTTCTGTGAGAATCTGGCCAATGTAATGAAGATCTCTAAGATCTCCTTTGACGTTATCATAGAGAAGTGGATGTATCTCTATGGTGAAGGAACCGTTTTCGCTCTTGAACATTTCCCAAGCTTTACCACTATGATTCTTGATGCTTATGTTGGTTGTTATATTAATAATCAGAAGACTATCGAGAAGATCACTGGTAAGAATATGGTAATGTTCGCCAAGGAAATTCTGGATATTGGAAGTGAGGTAGTATGAAACCTAGAAGACCCACAGAATTTGAGGTCTTTAACTCCAATGTAAAACAAGTCATAACTAAATCCGACAGCATTACAGAGGATGTACAGAAAAGTAGAATTCCTTATAGACTAGATACTTATCTGGGAACTTCTGGTACTTATTTCTCTGATAATGGTACACAATATATAGATGGTAAGCGAGATATAGTCTTTAGATTGTCTAGCATACCTCTCAGAGTGAATACTTACAATAAGTTGCAGTCTTCTACTTATTGTAAGCCATTCGTCAAAGCTGGCAATAGTGTTTATGAAGATGGGGTAAAGAAATATTATTCTTCCCCATCTTTTTCTAATGGAACACCTCTTGGAGTTAATAGATACCTTAATGTAGAGAATAATGGTACTAGTATTTACTATTATTTTTTAGGTGATGGTACTGATGGTACTATTGTAGGAAACAAATATTATATCAGACCTGATGAGGTTATTAATAATTACTTAGTCCCATTCAAGACTGCTATTATTGATGATAAAATTATTTATCCAATATTAGTATTTGTAGATGGATTTTTCATTCCTTGGTCTAGATGTTATTTTGCTATCTCTTATGAAGAATTTAATATCTATATCAATATGGAAGATCTTAAGTATAATTCTTCTTCTTATCTTATTGATAAAGTAAGAACTAGATTGATTACAGGAGAAATCAATCCGGTATTTTATATACTTCCCTTTGAAGTCAACTATGAAGAGAATGTAAATTATTCTAATGCAAATAAGAATAAGACTATTTTCACTTTTGACTCTTATGGAAGATCTTATATGACCTATTCCAATATATCTGATAATGCTAAAGTTACTTATATAGAAGCTGCTATTAATATTAAGAATATAGCAGAAGTTAGTAGTACAGATATGTATGATCAAGTATCTGATCTCTTCTATTGTGAAGTAAACTCTGGAAATCCAAGAAATTATAGTTCTCTTGGTAGAACTGTTGTTAACTTCAATAAATTAAATAGAATGAGAAAAATATTCCCAGCAAATATTATTGTATTCAATAAAACTGAGAATAATACACTTAATCTAACTCTTTGTACTGATACTATTCGTATCTACAATAATATAGTCTATGTTGGTAATGGTACCACATACTATGACCAGCATATTAAAATATTCTTTGATTACAATGCTGCTCTTAGCTTAACCAATCTAGAGTTTGTTTCTCAATCTTGGTTAAAGAATTATACAGATACATTGGTAAACTTCTATGCTATCAATGGAGTTAATTATGTAGATAGTGGTGAACAGGAAGTTCACACTAATGAAAATAGACCTATAGGTCTTAGAGTTGTAGATGGAATTCTTAATGCAGAATTTGATCCAAAAGCTTCTGATAGTTTTGATCTAACTGATGCTACTCAGCTGGGATATACTATTAAAGAGGGTATTCTATGCTTAGAGTTCGATGAACTTAATCCAAATAAACTGGTAATAAATGATAACTATATTTCTGAACAGTTAAACTCTGGATCTCTGCTGGTTAGATATTCTATGGATATGGATCAGTATGACTTTGATGAGTTGAACTGTTATTATTATAATTCTACTAATAATACAAAAACTCAAATTCCTGTAAATAAAAGCACTTTCTTTAATCTCTATAATAAAATTTATCATTATGATATTTATAATAAGAATAGGGGTAAACTCCCTATTATGAATCAGACTGTTATTAATGATCAAACTTTTGAGATTAAAGATCTTGGTACTCTCAATTCTATTTATTCTTATTATGTAGGACAAAATCTTACTCTAAAAAATATGTCTTTTAATGATGATACATTCACAGATAAAGTTAATAGTACATTAGGATCTGCTATTGGTAAATATAAGTTTACTTATATTGTAGATAATCCTAGAAATGATAGATATGGCTATACTACTATAGACTCTGAACTCAAACCAGGGTCTACTATTGATCCTGATAGTATTAAAATGAGATCTGCTAAGTTTGTAGCAGATCTAATGAAAGATGATGTAGATTCTCCTCTTGGACTAGAGGTTGGATTTAAAGGTTATCAGTATAATGCTAAGATAAACTATACAGCTTATACAGATTATACATATGCAACAGTTGCAGCTAATATTCCAGACTATACTGCAAGTGATGGTAAGCTACTCATTCCAGTAGAAGTATTTCCTGATACTGAGCATGATTCTTATTATTTCACTGTAGGTACTTCATCTTATTATGTAAAAGAATATTCTAATGAATACTATGATCCAACTGAAGGGAAAGTAGTTCGTAAGACTGGTGTATATCAGTTAGATAAAGAATATATGGACTATTCTGGTATCATGACTATTACTTATGATAAGAATGCTACTGTAATAAATGAAGCCAGGATGAATAATGTCCAGCTATCTAATACAGAGATTTCTGTATATCCAAATTCTTCAACCACAGTAAACCTTTCTGAGGTTGATCTTCAGATTAATGTAAATAAATATACTTCAAATTTTGATTATAATATAGCAAGTGGTTCTATCATTACAAACTTTGTTTGTACTAATGGTGGATCTCTTACTTATGTAAATACTGGAGCTACAGTAACAGTAAGTGATGAAGAACTTCTCTATAACACATTTGGTAATAGAGTAGGAACTTATCAATTTGAATATGATACAGATAGCTCTCAGTGGATTGTAAATGAATCTCTCACATATGCTACTCTTACTGAGTGTGGTATTACTTATAGTGGTACTGATAGTTTTGTTATAACTATTAAAAATAGCACCTATCCAACTTGGACAGTTGGTGGCTCTGCTGTTGATGTTGAAGAGGTTTATGGTATTAAATTTAATGGTATCTGTAGTGTTGGTAATACTCTTTCTATCACCTTTACCAAAACTGTTACTGGGATGATTGAGGATACTTATGATCCAGATGCTATTAATTGTAAGACAGTTATGAATGATTATCTACAGCTTAAACTTGTAGATGGCGTTACTAATGTAGTATATGATAATTATCTTATCTATACTAATGTAAATCCTTATCATGAATATCCTGGTAGAATTGAATTTGTATACAATTCTAGTTCTCACAACTGGACAGTAACTGTTTATAGATATATCAGTGATGATCTTGTATATAAGATTAGTTTTGAATATGCTAATCTTGAAGGATTTGCTATAGAATACGAAGGATCTCCTGTAAATGGAGATACTATTATTGTATATTATGAACCTCCTGTTTTCAAGTGGAACATGTATAAAGCTGTTCCTACTAATAGTGATGATTTTAATGATGGTTATATATACCCAGAAGAACCAACAGCAGAAGATATAAATTTAGTTGATTATGGTATTGGTTTAACAGCTACTATTACTCAAACCAGTATTATAAATGCTAAGATTTACAATGAAGATCTTCTTGCTGAGAAGTTTGATGGTAGTTCTGGTACTTATATCTTTAGATATAGCGGATCAGATAATGGATGGTATTATCAGAATGAAGCAATATCTTCTCTGAGTGATTATGGTATTGATATCAATGGATCTATTCCAGTAGATGGAGATTACATAATTACAGAGATTAATACAACCAATGAACCTTCATGGATGGATTCTGTATTTGTTACAATCTATGAAACTAATGTTAACTGTATGGAATTTCCTGATGGTACTTATTACAATAAAGAAATAGCAGCAGAGATTATTCTCAATTCTTATGGAGCAGATATATCTGAATATGTTGGGAATATCAAGGGTAATGATAAGATTATCTTTGAATATAGCAACGTAGTAGGAATTCCTAGATATATACTGAATCTATTGATTAATAAGTTTAATTATTATGATGCATTTAAAACAGACGAGTCTTACGTTGAAGATACTTATATGGATACATATGAGTCTTATAATGATAAGATTTCTGATATACTGAAGAATTATAAGTTATATGAGTATCAACTCAGTACGATGCTCTTGAATAACCAATCTATTTTTGATAAATATCTAAAGCAATCTTTCTCTAGCAATTTGAGATTTGCTGAATATGATAGAGATTATATTATTAATAATATTGCTAAACTTATTAGTGGAAGTTACTATATAGATATTCCTATTAAAAACAGATATGCTTATATGCTGGATTTTGAAAATATGTTCTTGAATTTCTATATTGGTAATAACCTTGATAGATTTAGTGATATTGATTCTAATATCTTTAGATATCAGCTTTCTCTTGATAGATTTAGTAATAATAAAGCTCCTATAGAGTTTATGTTCTTTGATAATATAAACAACAGTGAGTATACAACAAGTTTTTCTAATACTGTTAAATATAAGAAATATGATCCTTCAATATTTAATGAGGATATGAGACTATATACTACAGCAATGAGACAGGATAACGAGTTTACATATCCTGAATCAGAGAATGGTTATCCTATTACTATGGAATTTAATGTAAAATATAATATTAATAGAATCAAATATAGAGGTATTTTAAAACCTGGTGCTAATGCGGCAAAGACTATATACACACCAGCTGCTGCTAAGGGTGACTTTTATTATTTGAATAATAATGGATATGTAAATGGTGTAAGTGTCAATGCATCATCTTATAGAATTCTACTCTGTATTAGAGACGTATATGATGCTGAAGAAGCATTGTTTAATGAGATTAAACCTAGCACTGATAATAGTACAAGTTGGAAATTGATCAGTGGTCCTAATTTAATTGATGGGATTACAGCCAATGATTATTCTATGCTTGTGCTTGATCAAGAATATATAAATATAGAACTGGAAGATAGTAGTCTATATGATACAGATCTTACTATCGTATCCAATAATAGATTTATGTATCATCAATTTCAATATTATGCTCCTACAGGAGATTATGGTGCTATAGATAATGATATGAATAGTATAGTTCTAGAGGATATTTATAACAATGACTTGTTTAAGTATTGTGATGATTCTTCTAGATACTTAGTATTTATAGCAAATAAATCTGGTAATACACATACTGATTATAGATATATATCATCTGATCAGTATAGGGTAAGTATTCCTAATGATTACAATGCTCCATATTATAAGAGAAAAATATTCTTTACTTTTGATATTCCTCAAGGTGCTTATGTAGCTGTATTTTTTGTTCCTATGTCTATGCAAACTGTTGAGTTTCAACAAAGAGCAGAGTATCAGGATGGTACAGTTATATTTGATATATCTTATGAAGCTAAAAAAGATCTTCATTATACTTTCAATAGTGAGATGTATATGGTATTCTCTGATGGAAAGAAGATCCCTCAATCTTGGATTGAAAAAATCGGTCCTGATAGATTAGCCATTAGAGATCCTAATAATACTGGAACTATATCTTATAATAATATTTCTATTGTAAAATATATTCCATCAACTTTACAGTCCAGATTTGACACTTATATAGATTCTAATGAACTCGAAACCATTACGGATGATGAGTTTATGAAATATATAATTAAAGTCGGATTGAGTAAAGAAGATATACTGAATATTATCGAAAAACTAGCATACAGACATAGATATGCAAGTACTGGTACAAGTTATTATATAGATGATAGTCTTACTCTTAATAACTATGGATCTGGTATGTCTGAGTTTGTATATTGGTTGTATAACGATATGTCTACAACATCTAATCAAAAACTGACAGTATTCGATTATGATGCTATTAATATGGATGATATCGACTCATTTGCAAATAATAATAAATTCATTGAAGCTACAGTAAAATTAATTAGAGAATTCTATATTGAAAATACTCTGGTTCCTTACAATACACATGAAAATCCAGCTCCTACATTCTCTTATCATGATAATATAGCTGCTAAATCTGAAGGTCTTACCAGTAATACAAGATATGCTAATGATACAACAAATACTTATGTATATCCTGTACTACAAGACTATAGATTTGACGTTATTTTTGGAACCTACAATCTTCATAATCTTACTACTAATGCCAGGACTGTAATTAATCCTGGTGAGTCTGATTATAGCTTCTATCTCTATTCTGTAAATGGCAGTATTCTTCCTGAAGATATTGTTATCAGAATAGATAGTACAGGAGTTATTTTAGAGAAAGATAGAGGATACTCTTACAATAACATAAATGGGCAGGTTGTTATCTTTAGTATTACTGATAACTTTACTGTTACAGCTTATGGTGAAAGAGTATCTTATATGGAAATGGTTCAACCACCAAATAAAACTCTCTATTATACAACAGAGAAATTTGATCCTGCCGGTATGGTTATTGTGATTCACTGGACTGACGGTAGTTCTGAATACTTAACTGATTATACATATAATCATGCTAATGAATTACTGACTACTGACATTACAGAAATAATTGTTAATTATAGAGACAGTGATTACTTTGATTATACTATCACTGTTCCTATCAGTGTACTATATGCAACTCCAGAGTTGAATTACACACTGAGTAATGACGGAACTTATTATCTTATTGGTGATGGTACTAATGGATCTGGTTTAAGTGCTATTCCTGAAAGTGGTATTATCACTATTCCAGATACAATTTTTGATGTACAAAATAATATAGTATATCCTGTTAAAGGTATAACAGATAATGCATTTAGAAATCTAGACGGTATCAATAGTATCAGTCTAGGTATTAATATATATGATATAGGAGATTATTCATTCTCTGGATGTAGTGCTACTACTATATCTATTAATAAGGGAGTATTAACTATTGGGGATGGGGCATTTAAAGATTGTGTCAATCTCACTAGTCTAACCATTCCTAATAGTGTAATGGCTATTGGTATTAGTGTAGCTAGAGGATGTACATCTCTTGCAAGTATATTAATTTCTAATAGTTTAACATCTATTTCTCAAACTATGTTTGAGGGTTGTACAAGTCTCACTAGTGTTGTACTTCCTAACAGCATAACTAATCTTGGATTAGAATGTTTTAGTGGATGTATAGCTCTTGAATATATTGAGTTGTCTGATAATATTACTTATATTGGAGAGAAAGCTTTCTATGGTTGCGCTTCCCTTACTTCTATTCATATTCCTACCAATGTAGATCTTACAACCATAAAAGAAAATACATTTGCTGGATCTGGATTGGTTGAAATTTATATTCCAAATAATATTAATGAAATAGAATCTAGTGCATTCGCAAACTGTGTAGATCTATTGTATGCTGCATTCCAGGCTCCTAATAGTACCATGATAGGTATTAATAATCTTGGTAATCTCATCTTCAGTGGATGTACCAGTTTGTCATATGTAGAATTTGGATTTGTATCATCTATAGACAAATGTTCTGTAGCAGATAATGCTTGGTTTAAAGATTGTAATTCTGGACTTTATATTAGGGTTCCGAGTGCAATCTATAATCCAGATGAAGAAATTGATCTAACCACAACTAATTATGGTACCGAATGGAACTATATTAGTGAGGGTGTTTATGCATTATATGGTTCTAGCGAATTAATGATGGTAAAATAGTTTATATAAGATTGATTTTAACATTTAAATAGAGTCTAATTCTATTAAATCATGTAATTAAAGAAAGGAAAATGTTGATATGTCTTTTTTTATGCCACTACAGAAGATTCTATGCTGGAAACAGCCCGATGGAAAATATAAAGTAACTTTCATTAAAGCTTATAGTGAAGAGGTTCCAATGGAGCTGATTGCTAATGGAGCCACTAAGTATGATATCACTTATCGTAATTCTAGCGGTGCTTCTGCAACTCTGAGCAATAAAGCTTTTAATTCTGTGGAGTGCTCTGATGGTAGTAGCCCTGATCAGTACTGCCAGTGCCTAGATGAGGGTTTCTATCATAGTCTCCCTGATGTAGTACGCCCTGATGAAATTGATAATCTTGTCAAGCTTCTGCTCGTCTATGGTGATTCCAGTGATACTGTAACTGTAGACGACTCTGGTATCGTGACTGCTGATGTCTCTGTCTCTGTAGATGATGAGGATTTTGCTGATGCTATTGGAAACAAGAGTGGAAGCTGGCTCTTCACTGCAGCTACTGCTGACGAAGATCTGGTATGGATGCTCAATGATAAGATTGTTGATCTTACTGATTATGCTATTACCATCACTGGTGATGCTGCAGAAGGTGACAGTTTTATTGTAACTAATGTCCATGCCATTGGTGACAATATTTCTGCTACTGATGTACTGACTGTTGCTCTTCATAGCTAAAACAAACTATATGGGTGATAGAGTTTAGTGCTCTATCACCCATTTATATTTATATTTAATTACATAATATATCTTAAATAACTTAAAAATAATCAATCTGAGAATAAGAGGAGTTACTTTTTATGGCCGAGAATATAATTAATAAAAATGCTGGTGAAACTTTTATTTCAGATTATCAAAGATATGCAGTTTATATTACATATAAAAGAGTACTCCCTGGGATCAGGGATGGGTTAAAATGTGTAAATAGAAGAATAGTCTATTGTATGTATAAGGATACTAAAGTGTATCCTGGATCTCCTGATAGAAAAGTTAAGTCTTCTGCAGTCATAGGAGACGTTATGAAGAAGTATCATCCTAATGGTGATACTGGCGTTTATAGTGCTATGTTAACTATGGGATCTTGGTATAGTTGTAAAGTTCCCTTGATAATGAGTCAGGGTAATATGGGATCTCCTCAGGGAGGTCCTGATGAAGCTTCAAATCAAAGATATACAGAAGCTGGATTAACACAATTTGCTTATGATATTTATATAGATGATATAGTGAAAAGTCAGAACTGTATTGATTATACCGAGAATTATGATGGAAGATATATGGAGCCAGAATATCTTCCTTGTAAGGTTCCTATTCTGTTGGTTAATGGATGTTTTGGTATCGCAGTTGGAACTAAGTGTGAGATTAGTTCTCATAATCTTGGTGAAGTAATTGATGCTACTCTACAGTTAATGGATAATCCAAATAGTGAAATTATTCTTATTCCTGATCACTGTCAAGAGTGTTATATAGTAGATGATACTGACTGGAAGTCTCTGTGTGATCTTGGATTTGGATATTATAAAATAAGATCTAGAATTGATATTGAAGATTATAAGGGTAAGAAAGCTCTTGTTATTAAGAGTACTCATGACCTTCTATATCTCAATAGTATTACAGATGATATAGAGAATCTTGTAGCCAAGAAGAAGTTAGTTCAGATAGAGAACTGTTTTGATGAATCTTCTCTTGGCCCTAATGGAAAAGAACAACTAAGATATGTAATAGTACTAAAGCCTGGTAGTAATGCAGAGTATGTGAGAGAAGTACTATATAAGAATACTAAATTAGAAGATAGAATTAGAGAGAACTTCTTAGTTCTTAATGGACTGGAACCTATTAGATTATCTTATAAAGGATATATTCTCAGCTGGATAGATTTCAGAAGAATGACAAAGTTCAGAATTTATTCTAATATGCTCCAACAGATTCAGACTAAACTTCATGAGAAAGAAGCTTATATTAAGATTCTAGAATCTGGAGAAATTGATACTGTATTGAAGAAAATAATGTCTCAGAAAACTATTGATGATGAAGGGCTTACAGAGTGGTTGATCAAGAAGTTTAAGATCACTGATTTACAAGCTTCTTATATTATCAATGTAAATACAAAGAAACTATCTATTGGTTATCTAAATAAATATAAAGAAGAAGCTAAAGAATTAAATAGTGAAATGAAAGAAGTTATGAAGAAACTCTCTAATGACTCTTATATTGATCAAGAGATCAGAGAGGAACTTTTATATATTAAGAATAAGTATAATACACCTAGAACTTGTAAACTAATTAGGGCTAATAAAGTATCAGATGATGTACCTGCAGGTATGATGACTATTATTACTACAGATAAAAATATTATCAAGAAATTCCCTGAAGGGGTTAATGTAAAACTTAATAGAAACGAATCTGCAAAATCTTTTATTAAGATTGATAATAGAGATAATCTAATTCTATTTGATGATATTGGTAAAGCTTATAAGATTCCAGTAAACAATATTCCTCTATCTGATAAAGCTAATGATGGTATTGATGTGAAGATTCTTGCTAAAGGAATGATCTCTACTATTGTTGGTGTACAATCTGAAGAGAATATTAGAGTACTAGATAAACAAAATCAGACTAATGAGTCTACTTATATCATAGTAATTACAAAAACTGGTATGGTAAAGAAGATTCTATTAACAGAATTACTTAATATTACTGGATCTGGACTTGTATATTCTAAGGTAGATCAAAATGATAGAGTAGAGCGTGTATTTCTATCTTCAGCTGGAGTAGACACTATTATCTATTCTGATCATAAAGCTATAAGACTCAGTATTAATGATATTCCTACTCAGAAGAGAAATAGTAGGGGTATGAAATCAATGAATACAGATAAGATAGACGGTATAGCTATTATAAGTCCTATTACTAAAGATATAGTAGTTATTACAGACGGTAATAAGATTAATAGAGTTCCTATAGATGCTCTTCCTAGAGATAAGAGAGCAAAAAATGGGTTTAATGTAATTAAGCTTGGAAAAGATGATAAGATCAAAACTATTCTAGCTATTAATAATAATGATAGAGAAGTTCTTAGAGTTGTTAATACAGAAGAGACAGTAGATGTTCCTGTAAGAGAGATTCCTTATGGAAGTTCTATTAGTCCTGGTATTAAGATTTTTAAGAAGAAGCTTCCTATACTTCAAGTTACTGTTTATAATACTTAACTGAAAGATTGTATATTTAGAAATAAAATTATTATAACTATCAAATACTGAGGAGAAATATACTTTCACGTTTTTAGTAAAAAATAATCATCTAAACTAAAAAATAAAAGTATATTATAAAATCGAGTATGCATACAACTCAAATCTAATCAAGGAGGATCCTCAACCATGGCAGACAACATCTATGGCGTACAGCAAAATCCCTATTTCGCGCAGCCCCAGGCAACCTTCTATCAGAATCGTCCTACTGCCAAGTACACTCAGCCTCTTACCGATGGGCAGATCAATGCCCTGAGGCAGGAGGAAGATGCACTGACTGTAAAGGTCGATGAGAAGGATATCTGGAGGGCTCAGTGCACTCATAAGCACAATGGTGCTTCCACTCTGACCAAGGTTCCTGTTTATGACAGGGATGGAAATCTGATCAGGGAAGACTATAAGTGCTCTATCTGTGGTGCACAGTTCACTATGTTCGACGGTACCGTTGAAGATGTCAAGGCTGCACTCAAGACTGTCAATGACATTCTGCAGACCTGCAAGACGGTCAACCTCGATATCCCTGCGGAACTGGCCAGTGCATACTTCCAGTTCATGCCTCTGCTGAATATGCTTCCTGTAATGTACGATCGTTCTGTTCGCAACTTCCAGCGTTATGCGAATGTTGAGAATGCGGGCGGTGTGTATGCAGGGAACACCTACATGCAGAACAACTGGGGTCTTCTTGGCAGCCTGACTGCTCAGCCTTATTATGGCCAGCCTGTCGGCTATGCCTATCCCCAGCAGCCTGTAGCTGGTTATGCTTATCCGCAGCCCCAGCCTCAGGTAGTTTATCAGTATCCCCCTCAGCAGTATGCTGCACCCCAGGCTTATGCAGCACCTGTGCAGGCCAATCCTTTCGTAGCGAATGCTCCTGCTCCTGGTGTGATTCCTCAGCCTGTAGCAGCTCCTGCTCCTCAGGCAGCCCCTGTTCAGCCTGCTCCTGAAGCTCAGGATGTAGCTCAGAACAAGGCTTTCAACCTGTAAACATTTAATAGGATGGAGAGAATAATATCTCTCCATCCTATTTTATTTTTTAATTGCATATCATAAAATTAGTTAAACATCCTCTTTCTGAGCCTATTCAATTGAATAGGCTGAGAGAGGGCAAAATGGTGAAATATGCATAAAATTAACTTTTGTGGTGTAGATAACACTATATTAGTCTAAATTCATTTTGGAGGGTTTTTGTATGTCTAATCCTACACAATTTAAGCAAGGTGACATTGTAGCCCATTATAAGAGTTTTTACAATACAGATGCAGATTTTGCTGATAAAAAGTATTTATATATGATTATTTATCCAGAAGCATATACTACAGACGATGAGCCTATTAAATGTGTAGTATACCAAGCTCTGTATGGGGAAAAGAAAGTATGGATCAGACATTATGATGAATTTATGTCTGATATTGATATTGAAGGAAATCCTTTTAAGTATAGATTCAATAAGATGGATACTGCTCTTAATACTATTTTTAATCTTACTGAAGTTAATAGAAATAATAGAGCTTATAGTAAAGAGGCAATATTAAAAGCATTGGAAGAATATATGGAAAAGAAAGAGGAGTAAGTATTAATGGCTACAGATAAAAAGAATGTAACCAATAATGAAGCTTATATAGATAATATTAAGAATTATGCAAATCAGATTACCTCTATAGATTCTATTATAGAAGCTATTAGAAAGCTTCCTGGAATGTATATTGGTAGTATTGGAACTTCTGGTTGGATGACTTGTCTTAGAGAGATTTTCCAGAATGCTGTCGATGAGGCTATTAAGGAAGATTCTCCATGTAATTATATTAAGATATTCTATAATGAGAAAGATTGTTCCTGTACTATCGAGGATAATGGTAGAGGAATTCCTCATGGACAGATTCTTAAAGTATATAATACAGAGCATAGCTCATCAAACTATAATAAGAAACCAGGAGAATATTCATCTGGTGTTCATGGTATAGGAGCTGTATGTGCTGTTGCATTTAGTTCTATCTTCATTGTAGATTCTTATGTTCTAGGAAAAGCTAAACATGTAGAATTTATTGAAGGATATCCATGGAATAAGAATCCTGTAGAACAGGATATTCATTGCCCAAAAAATAGACAAGGAACTACTGTATATCTTAGACCATCTTTTGATGCTCTTGGACCTGTAGAACTTACAGCTGCAGAGTTATTTGATATGGTTATTAAGATTCTACCTCTAACTAATATTGGAACTAAACTTTCTTTTAAAGCTGTTGATAAGAAAGGTAAAACAATCATTGATGAAAATCTTGTAAATAAAGATGGTATTATGACAGGTCTTTATAATAAGTGTAAGAGTCCTGTTATAGCTCCTATTTATTATAAAGCAGATAATGGTACTACTAAATGTGAAATTTGTTTTACTTGGGATTCCAGTGATCTATCAAGTAATGAAGATATAACTTCTTTCAGTAACTTTACTTGTACTATGGGAGGCACTCATGTACAAGGATTTACTGATGGCGTATCTCTATTCTTTAGAGATTATATGAATAATATCTATCTATCCAATAATAAGAAACTTAGTATTATAAATTCTGATGTAAAGACTGCATTGAAAGCTGTAGTAGTAGCTGCTCATATTGATCCTATCTTTATTGGTCAGTCTAAGGCTATTTTGTCTAATAGGGATATGATTGATTTTATTAAGAATACTACAATTAAAGCTCTTAATGATTGGTCTAAGAGGAATAGTAATGATCTTCAGAAAATCTGTAAGTTTATTAAAGATATTGCTGAAGTTCGTAGTAAAGAGGATAATGAAAAGGTTAAACTATCTACTAAATATCAATCTAATCTTCTTACTGGTAAACCCAAGAAGTATTTACAACCTTCTGGTAATAAGAATCTAGAGCTTATTATAGTAGAAGGTGATTCAGCTCTTGGGGCTGCTAAAAATAGTAGAGATTATACTTGTCAAGGTCTTTATCCAATTAGAGGTAAATTACCAAATGCATTTAATACATCAAAAGCAGCTTTTCTATCTAATGAAGAAGTAGCAGCTATTATAACTATTATAGGTGGAGGTTATGGTAAGAACTTTAACCTCTCTAAAGTAAAATGGGAGAAGATTATCTTTATGGCAGATGCTGATCCTGATGGTGCTCATATCAGAACTCTGCTATTGAGATTCTTCTTGATGTATATGCCTGAGTTGATTCAAGATGGTAGAGTATATGGATCTTTACCTCCACTTTATGGTCTTAAAGTAGGTAAAGGTATGAAGTATTTTACTGATAAGATTGAGTTTACTAAGTATATTCAATCTATCTTTATTAAGACACATACTCTAACTACTCTCACAAATAATAAGATGAGTAATGTGGAGATATCTGGATTATTCGTTAAGAATATAGAATATCTTTATTTGATGGACTATGTGGGCAATACATTTGCTATCAACAGTAATCTATTAGAAGCTATTCTATATAGAATTGCTCCTTATATCAAGTTTACTGATAAACAAAAGAAAATAGTTATCTATAATGATATTATCAATAACTTCTCCAACAATATATCTGCTGGAACTAATGATAATGTATTTCCAATAATTAATAAGAGTGCTAATACAATATATAAATATAATGTATCTAAAGACTTTAATTTCAATACTTTCAAGAAAGTTATAGAACAAGAGTTTAGATTTATTAAAGTATATAGAAATAAAGATGGATGTATTACTATTGAAGGATTAGAAAGTGGTAAATATCATTACTTCTTGTTAAACAATAGATTCATCTCTGCTTGTTCTGATATCATTGAGTTGATCAATAGTAATAGATATCTCTTTTATAAAGTAGATGGTGAACAGAAGAGTATTTATGAAGTCATGACTATGTTTAACTCATGTGTTCCTAACGGATTGACTCGTTATAAAGGCTTAGGTGAACAAGATCCTAAACAGTTAGGAGAGTCTGCATTAAGACCTGATTCTGTTAGAACATTGGTTAGATATACAATAGAAGATGTTAAAAATGATATAGAACTAATCAGATATATTGACTCTAATAGAGCTATGTTGCTTAAAGGTGTCAATATTACAAGACAAGATATAGAATAAATAATAAGAGGTAGATCTTTTGGTCTACCTCTTTCTTTTTATTGTGATTATTTTTATCAAAATACAATAGTTGTATATGCATATCGTGGTGGTCACTCGGACCGTGGGCTCTATTGTGGTGCTTTCTGTGTTTCTCTGAACGGTGCTGCTTCTGGGTATGGCTGGTATCGTGGCGCCGCCCTATCATTTAACTTATAGTATTATTTTAATCAAAGTAGTGGTACTCACTATATTCTTCGTGGTGGTGACTCGGGCCGTGGACTAGCTTGTGGTGCTTTCTCTGTTTACACATCGGCTTCTGCTAGTTCTGCCTATTGGGATAGTGGCGCCTCTCTATCATTTAAACTAAGGCAGCTATTATTGTGATTATTTTTATCAAGAATCTGGAACTAAGTATAGTCTTCGTGGTGGTTACTGTACTAGTGGTTTTATTTGTGGTGCTTTCTTTGTTACTGAATCGCCTTCTGCTGCTGTTACCCATTGGCACTTTGGCGCAGCCATATCATTTAAACCATATTATATAATATATTTTATCAAAGTAGTAGTACTCATTATGCTCTTCGTGGTGGTAGCTGTAGTAATGGCTCTCGTTGTGGTTTCGCCTTTGTTAGCCTCAGTAGTTCGTTTTCTGGGGGCTACTGGTACTATGGCGCCGCCTTATCATTTAAACCATGGTATTATTTTTATCAAAGTAGTGGTACTCATTATGCTCGTTATGGTGGCCACTCGTACGCTGGATTCCGTTGTGGTGTTTTCTGTATTGATATATCGTACTCTGCTCTTGCCTCTTACTATTGTGGTGCTGCTCTATCATTTAAACCAATAAGTGATTATTTTTATCAAAATAGTGGTACTCACTATTCTTATCGTGGTGGTGCCTCAGGCAATGGCTTTTATTGTGGGATTTTCTCTGTTCGCCTTACAGCTTTGTCTTCTGGGACTGTTTGGTATCTTGGCGCTGCCTTATCATTTAAACCAGTGATGATTGTATAATAATATCTATAGATAACAAGGCTTATCTTCATTATAAAAAAGAAAGTGAGCCTTAAATAAGAGACCCACTTTCTTTTTTCTTTAATAGTTATTGTACTCTCTGAAGTAATCAATTGCTTTATTTGCTCTTGAGTTACTGCATCCTTCTAGATCTCTTGGGGCTTCAAATATCTTACAGAATCTATATCCTGCTTTATATGCTCCATCTTCTGTATCAGGAACATTTCTTAGCTCCTCTAAAAGTTTTGGAAACATAGTTTCAAGCTCATACATAAGATATCTGGTCTGACACTCAAGGGTGTCGTATGGATATCCACATACACTGGGGTAATCATATAGACCTTTCTTACGACCATCAGTTGTCCACTGGCAAATACCATATCCTGGACCTCCGCCCCATTGGTGAATGTCAGGATTAAAGGTATCTCCTGTCTCTTCCTGAAGACTAGCCATAATACCACTGATAGCAGCATTGTTAAGACCAGTAACTTTCTTGAGGAGTCTGTAGCAATTTACTTTGTCTGTAAACAAAGGATCAGCCTCAGAGCAGTATTTATTGATATACTTGTAAGACCTCAGAATAAAGCAGATAGCTTCATCATATCTGAGATTCTTCTTAGGATTAATGTATGATTGCTCATCAAGATTGAAGATGTGAAGATTCATACAAAACTCCATAGAAGCTTTATGAGCATCTGCTATATACTGAGAGTCTGCTGGATTGATAAATTCAGTATAATTGATTTTTTCTGCTGGTACCAATGCAAAGTATAGATACATATTGAATATACTGTCAGCAATTGTCTCTTTTGTAACATGCTGATTTGGATATATGTATTTATACTCTGTATCAATGATACCTATATAGTGCAATCTTCCGATTGCCCTATCATCAGTATCATAGAATGGTTTAGATTCTACGTTGATCTCTACATCATTGTTGTTGCAGATATTCATATAAGCACGATATAGAAGATCATAATACTCTTTTACAGAGATATAGTTTGAGAAGTCTTCAATATCTCCACTATAAAAGAGTTTGTATTCTTCAGCTTCTTTGAGTTCATTAACAAGATAGATATTAGCTGTTTCATAGACATCTACAGCAATATCTTCTGTCTCGAACAAATCGTCAGAATCTTCGGAATTAGCCTTTGATCCCAAGGTTGATATTTCGATACTCTCTGTTTCTTCATAGGAACAAGGGATTGCTGTAATAAGGGAATTGTTTACTACTTCTTCAGTAGCAATGATCTCTTCGTTCTCCTTTCTTTCGATTTCTTTTGAAGATGCGTACACATTGGTTCCAAACAACATCTGGAAGTTGGTGATGGTGAGAAAGAAAATAACAAATACCATCACTATGGGAATGAACCTTTTTAGTTTCAATTTAAAATCCACCTTTCTAATATTTTTGGTATTGGTCGGGTGAGAGTATCATATATATAATATATAATTATTTTAATAAAAAATTACAAAAATAATTATATAGATACATATTAATAGAATTACGTATTATAACACTATAGTACAAACATTATTATCTTTATATCTTAATTGGAGGTTTGTTAAAATGAGCGGTTATCAGGACACTAAGCGTCGTTTTCAGAAGAATAATAATAGAAACAGTGATAAGCCTATGAATTACAAGGCTAATATCCCTGTATTCTATATTGAAGGAGTGGGGAGTTTTACTCCAAATGGAATCAATTTTGACATCGAATCTCTCGATGAGATTCTTGCAAATCTGAATGACCATAATGCTTTCCGGCAGATGAGTCATCCTGTTAGCATGAAGAAGTCTGACGTATTCACCGATGCAGATAATGCTCGTGGTAATGTGACTGTTGGTTACATTCGTGGCATTACTGATAATGGTGATATTGCAGTCACTATTAATGCTAAGTATGTTGATGCTTACAAAAAGATCAAAGAGCCTACTATTCAGGTGAATGGTATTGTTAAAGAGAATACTCTTAATACCATTCTCTCCTTCCTTATCTGCGAATATAGCACTCTCTTTGCAGAACATGGTGCTGTTGAAGCAGCTGATGAATCTATTGATTCTGAAGAATAAAAATTAAAACTATAGGGATACTGATCATTCAGTATCCCTAATTACAAATCTTTTGTAATAATTAATATTTTCAATTATATATAATATATATGAGTGTGAGATTATTCATTACAAATTTTCAAAATCATTATTTTACTCACACTTAGAAAGGGGTATAAAAAATGGCAGCAAAGAAGAACAACACCAACATCGAGGAAGAGAAGACCTTTGACCGGAGGCCTGAGTACAAAAAGCCGGCCTTCTGGAGGATCTTCGATCCCAAGCAGGAGGTCCAGCTCACTCGGACTGTCTCCAGCAAACCCATCCTCAATGAGGAAGGAGTGCAGGTGAAGTTTGACATTACGTATGAGGGTGACGATGAATATCGCACCCGCCATTTCGCCTATGAAGAAGGCGAAATGTATCGCGCTTCTTTCATGAAGGGGAATGACAGTTTCCCCTTCGTCCAGAAGTATCAGTTGCCTGATACTCTGGAGGACCGGCTTGTGCTGGTCCTGGGATTCAACCCCAAGATGAGAGACGCCAACATCCCGAAGACGGCGTTGAAATACGACCTGGCCGATGGCCTGAGCTTCTATTTCGACCCCCAGGTGAACGAGAAAGGGCAGCTTCATCTGAAGCCTGTCTCTTTCACCATCACCAAAGAAATCGGAAAGGTCGGCGACGAAGTCCTCAGCTGGATCGGAAAGCGTGGCAGCATGTTCCCCGAATGGTACATCCGGGAGAAGCTTCCCGAGATCTTCTGATCTCAACACAGAACAACGATGGGAGGGAGCAATTGCTCCCTCCCTTTCTGTGGTTTATTTTTTGTTATTATAACAGAGCACATTATATTAAATAAATACATCTATGATGAATGAGGTGTTAATATAAATGAATAATACAACATCTGTTCTAGATAATATATATCCTATTATTGAAAAGAAGCTTAATGAAAAGAAGACAATGGATGCATATAAAAATATGCTGAATAAATTCATGGAATATAGATCTAATGATCTTTATGATATAGTACCATGTTCTAGACTATACTTTGGAGAACAGGATAAAGATAATTATTTTAAAGTATTCAATATCTCTGATACAGAGATTAAAGAATATATAGATAAAACCTATTATGGTGTAATAGATAATTTCAATCCCAGAGCAGCCAAGGATGAGCTTACTGTTATGCAGCTTTGTGTAATTAGATACTTTATAGAGAAGAATGATAAGAAACAAACTGATCTTGCTTGTATTTATCTTTCATTCTCTGGTAAGTTCTATCCTTCTATTCATTATAGATCATATCCTAAAGTAGCTCCTATTAGACATGTAATGGAGTTTGTTGTTAACAGTAAACTCTCTAAGAAGTTTGATCTTGTGCAGACAGGTTCTATCTTAGGATCTATTCAATCTATAGATCAAACTTGGGTATCTAGCTATAATCAGAAATTTAGAAAATTCTCTGATGAAGATGTAGTATATCTTATTCAACAGCTTCATTCTCGTATAGGATCTTTTATGAAGAATATAGCTGACGAATATTATAAGATTTATAATGAGAAAGATAAATATATTACTTTTGATAGTGACTCTTTAGATCAAGATGATTACCATCTAGCAGACAGTGATTCTCTTAGAATGCAAAGAGCTGTAGAAAAGGCTATTAATACTATTAACAATAGTGGTATTGATTATTCTATTTGTAAAATGTCTGCTGATCAGAATGTAAAACCATCAGAGTTAAGAGCTATTATAGAAAGTATTATTAATGATAGAACTAATCTTGCTAAAGTAAGAAGATTGATAGAACTGCTTATTACAACATACTATGCTAATTCTAGTGCTAAAAATAAAGATGTGGCGGACATATCTTTTATCACTTATAGTATTGCTACTAAACCTAATGCTAAACAAAAAGAAATAGTAGAAATTAAGAATATAGTACAGAGTTTTCTAGAAGATAACTCTCCTGCTTATTTAAGAAGGAGATCTAGAGTGGCTACTAAAAACTCTTATGAATCTTCTATTATTAAATATTTTACATTTCTTATTCATAATGCTAATAGATAGAACTATATGGGATAGAGTCTTAAACAGACTCTATCTCTATTTATTTTTTGATATAATAATTACATATAATTGTATATTATAAATATATAAGTTAGTAATATGATGGTTACATTTTTGGTGCGAATGGAAGTGTGTAGGTAAGGTTCTGACAAATAACTCTATTAATGGAGTTGACCGAGCAGAACGCTATTGACATTATATTGTGATAAGTAATAATATAACAACTATATGGTCCCGTAGCAAAATTGATTAATGCACTCTCCTCATAAGAGAAAGATATCTCGGTTTGAGTCCGAGCGGGACCACCATTTTTTCGGCGTGTGGCGGAATAGGTAGACGCTACGGACTTAAAATCCGTCGGTAGAAATACTGTTGGGGTTCAAGTCCCCATACGCCGACCAATAATAGAGTATAGATTAATTTCTATACTCTATATTTTTTATTCATAAAAATAATTATATATTATAATAATGATATTATCTATGAAAAGAGGTTATCCATATAAAACAGAGTGATATTATTGTTGGTCATGTATATGCTAATAAAAGCAATACATCATATAGACTAGTAAAGGATTGTACATTCCCAAATGAATGTGATAAAGATCTTTTGTTTGTTGTTGATGTTTTCCTGAAAATGGATGTTTTAAAAATATAGGTATTGGACTTCCTTATCATATTCTTCGTAAATCTTTTTCCAAATGGGCTCATAAAGATGTAACAGAAATTAATATAGAATCATTATTTTAGGGGGTATAAATATGTTTGACATTCAGGAGGTTATTGACAAAATAGAAACCACAGATGATGGTTTCAAACAGGCTTTAGAGGAAGCAAATAATTATACTGATATCAAGACTGCTATTAATGAAAGAATTACAGAACTGCTTACTCAGTATAGTGCATCTATTAAGCTGAATAAGCGTAATAGTGATGTTATGTATAGAAAGATTAATGAGATTGAAGATGAGATTCTTAATATTGTTGATGCTCTGATTCCTGAAGATTAAAGAGGTTTATATATGAAGGTCTGGAAATATACAGCTCAGTTGTTCTTTGATGCTACTAAATATGGTACTCTTATTATAAGAGCTAATACTGAACTCAAAGCAAAGAAATTTGGGCGTGATGAGATGAAGAAGAAATATAATACTGATATGATTACTGATGAAAAGGTTACTCTTTTAGGAGATGATATTCCTATCTTTAAATGTGCCAAATGTGGTACCAAAGTCATTGAAGGACAAGAGATAGGTTATAAGGTTAATAATGATCTTTACTGTCAAGAATGCTATTATGAAATTAAGAGAAAGATGAGGTTTGAAGATGTTTGATTATATTATGGCTAAGCCTCTCACAGAAGAGAGCTTTTCTACCATTAAGAATAAACTGAAGAAAATTTATGATCATATCATCAAAAATGCTAAGTATTATGATGAAAATAATGAAGAAAAGGTAAAGAATCTTTTTGTGAGTCTTGATGGGAAAGTTAAGACTGTTAATTATGATGAATATGAAGTGAGAGTATATATTCCTGAAGATATTGATGGGATTAAGAATCTCTTTATCTCTAAAGAAATCAATGAGGATGAAGCAAGAGAAAGACTCAATGATATCATAGGAACTTTCTCCTATGCAGTTAGTAGTTTCATTGAGGATGCTATGGTATCATGGTATTATTATAGGAAGGAATGTTATAATCCTAATTTGAGTGATAAAAATAAAAACTTTTGTGATTTCTTCGATTCGGAACATGCTATAATAGATCTTATTGATATTCTCTTTGGATTTGAAGTTGATATTATGGAGGATAATATAATTAATGGATAGAGCAGCAAGTAATGCTTTTAATCTCAAAATTAAAGATATTATACAATATATCACAGATGTTATTAATAAAAAATACTATACTGAAGCGGAGATTAATGCTGTAATTAAAGCAATAGAGATTATTCTTAATAAATATAACGATCAGTTTAGAAAGGTTATATTTATAACCAATATGGGAGACTTCCAAAGATTCGAAGAAAGTCAAGATAGAAAGACACTGGATTATCTAACCGATAGAATTCTTCTTGATCTAAAGTATTTTCTTTCTGATAGCACGTATGAAGAAAACTTTAATAAGAGTTTTGATGAGTATGAAAATCTTTGTATGGGTATATTTGAACAGTTTAGAGCTGTAATGAAAAAGAAATTAGAAGAATATGGAGAGAAATACAGGATCTATAAAGACGGTGGAGATCCTGATGATAAAGATACAAATAAAGATGGAGATTATTACCATAAGATAGCTTTTGATGTATTGGATGTAGAAGAAGATATAATGGTAATGCTTGCTGGTATTATTTGATAATAATAGAGGTTGTAGAAACTACTCTACAGCCTCTTCTTTTTTATTTTTTATAATAATTGTATATTATATTAATAAGATTATTAGATTTTTTGAAAGGGGATTTATAAATAATGGAAAAGACTATTAAGATCTGTAAAGTGAAATTTGACAAAGATTATTATCAGCAGCATAAGGATGCTGCATCTCCTGTAGCAGATATTGTTTGCGATCATAAGACTATTGGTACTATTGAACTCGGATACTATGGGTTCAATCTCTTTAATCAGGTAAAGACTGTTCCTGTAAATGCTTCTTACATTGGAACTCTGATTGATTTGTATGATGATCTTGATAGATATACTTTAAAACAAATTATGTACAACTCAGTTCTCGCTGCTATTCATCAATTTGAAATTGAAATTAATGATGGTGATGAGTGTGTATATATTATAAATACAGTAGAGGATATTGATTCTCAGAGAATGTATAAAGAGTTTGGAATTGGTTCGTTTATTGATGCTTGTTATGCATATATTCCCAATATAAAGTCTATGGGTAAAGAGTTTCATAATAGAGAAATCTCTTCTTTCAATAAGAAAACTAAGAAACAACTCAATGGGCAAATTGGATTCGATGAAGATAGATACACTGAATATGAAGAAGCAGATAATCCTGCATATTCTCAACCTGATGATCCTGATAAGGAGTTGAATGCAAGATATGAATAATTATGGATACTGTGAGATCTGCGGTAAGTATGATCTTTATAGAGCATTTGAGCTGACCTCATTCGATACTCAACCTCTTATAGCATCATCAAATGCATACGTAGCTCCTAAAAAGAAAGTTATACATGTGTGTGATAGATGTTATCAAGGGTTAATAAATCTAAGGCATGGAAATATATTCAGTAAAAGTACAAATTTCTAATATAGGAGGGGTATAATATGCTATATTTTTATCCTCTTAAAGAGAGAATAGAATCTGCAAGATGTCATATCTGTGGAGATAATAGGGATATAGATTTCTACACAATTGATGATACAGGTGAAGAAAGATTAGTATGCAAATCATGTGTTGATATAATTAATAGGCATCAAAATGATCAATATGGATTGAATATCTATAATGATCCTCTTAAAAATTATGGAATTGCAAGAGTAATGAGAATATATAAAACTAAGAGTGGAATCACTATTGGTGAATTTGGATTTAATGGATCTATTTATATAAGAGTCAATATCACTGCTTATGAATATTGGTTTATTCCTGATCATATTAATGCCTATACTCTTATCTATGATGAGAGACTTAAAGATGGTATGATTGATACAGATGAGATAGTTAAAGGAAACCCAACTGTTATCATTTATGGTGATGATATCACTAGACCTAATGCTGTTGTGGTTTATAATAATTATAAATACAATGTAATTGAGTATACGAAAGCAGAAGAACGTAAAGAATACTTTTATCCTATCTTTAAAGATAGAGATGTGAAGGATATCTTCTTTGTAGATAAGAGAAAGAAATGTGAATTTGACGAGTGGATTTAGTCTATTATAAAAGAAGGAAGAAGAAAACATGGTTAATCTGAATAGTACAATTTCTAATATTGTATCTTCCAATAAGAAAGCTGTAGCAGTTTGTCTTACGTATAAAGATAATAGAGATGTGATTGAATTTAAGTTTAATGATGGTGTTGTTATTACTACTGAAATTGGTAGGTTTGGATATGAAGGACTTTATAACTTCACTGATCCTCTAACTTGGTTCTATGATAGTAGAAATAGTTATATTATAGAAAAGATGAGATTAGTGTCAGAACATAAATCTGATTTTTCTAATCTTTCTGTTTATCATGATAGAAGTATTATCTTCTTAATTGAAGATGGTAACGATGGAGCATGTGGTACCCATCCCAATATGCGTATCTGGAATGGGCCTGAGAAGAAAGAATATATTCTCTCTGGTGATGATCTTGAAGACATGTTTAGTACTTATTGGAGGATTATTAAAGAAAATATGTATAAGACTTTACCTGGCCATATGTATTTTGTCGATAGAAGAATAAAGCCTGAGTATGAAGAAATATTCTAATATATGAAGAGTAGACATGAATTAGCTATAGAATATATTAATTCTCTGCCTAAGTGTGATATATGTGGTGGAGATCTTGCATATAGACCTATTATAGATAAAGATACTGGTAAAACAAAAATTATTTGTACTGCTTGTCATATGAAAATGACATTTGCTAATGGATTTGTAAAATATAATAGTATAGAGGAAGGAAAGGAGGAAGCGTAATGAAGATTTTTGTAGTCACAGAACTGATTAGTATTGATGAAGATGATCACATCAATCCTGAAAAGTATGGATATCTGTGTGTAAAGACCAGTATCAGAGAATGCCTTCAGTTCATTCTCAATAAAGATATTGACTATGTAAAAGCAATGTATTATACTGATAGTCCAAAGATTGATATGAATCTGATCACTGATTGTATTATGGATAAAAGTCCTGAAAAGGATATTTATAAGGTTGAAACTAAATATCATAATAATGCTATTAGCAGATACATTATTATTCAGGAGACAATAGATGGTGAGACTAGTAGTTGATAAAGATCCTTTTAATAATTTTATTGATCTCGATTTTATAGCAGTTAGAATATATGAAAATAAATATGGCACCATTGCTGAGTTTAAATCTAAGAATGGTAGCTATCTCGGAATAAATCTTTCTCTGTATGGATATAAATATATCCATAAATTAACTAATCCTAGTATGTATTTCTATGATGAGAGAATCGTAAATGGAGATAATCTCCAGGAACTTTCTAAAGAAGCTACAGTTATTGTAATTTCTGACAATACTGATAGTGAAAATAGATATTATCAGAAAATGGTTATTTATGACCATGATTCTAGACATGATATTTGGGATATTAGTCGTAGTTCTCAATATATGAAATTTAAGATGTATACTCGTAAAGATTATGAAGAAGATAATTCTCCTATATACTTTGTAGATAATAGGATGAGTAGGCCTAAATATGAAGATCTATAAAGGATAAAAATAGCAATGAGAGTAATGGGATTTAAATTAGGTCTATTAGAACCTGATAATCGTCATGATCATGAGTGTTACTTCTGTGGTGATACTAGTGGATCTGTAAAGTACTTTGCTGAAAATAAACAAAATCCTATGTTTTATGTGTGCAATAAATGTGCACTGAAATATTGTGATAAAAGTGACAATAAAATATCTACAAAACCTGTACCTTTTGCTGTTAGATTATATAAAACTTCTGATAGCAAGCATGATGTAGCAGAGTTTAGATATATGGGTGGAACTTCTAAAAGAATAAATTTAACTGTTGAAGGATATGAATGTCTTAAAGAAGTTAATGGATATACTCTCTTTTATGAAGAAAGAGAGTATAATATTACTTCTGATTATATTGTAGCAATTGAATATGGAGAAAATTATTCTCCTATTGCTACCATTATTAGTCCTGATGCTTCTAGAAAAACTTTTAGATTTAATTATGTGGATGAGTTTAATAAATATTTTGTAGAAGAATTAATTGAGTATATAGACTCTCTTCCTGATAGTGAAAAGAAGTCTATCTACTTTATGGATATGAGAGAAAGGAAATCATTCGATGACTTCACCTGCTAATGAGAAAAAGTATAAATATCCTAAATCTATTATATTAGACTTTATCAGTCGTTTTACTTACAAAATTCAAATCAGAGATATAAATACTATTGATGATTTTCAAAATGTATTCGGAGCAGGATATTGTTGGCATTTTGCTCATCTATTAAAGAATACTTTTGATGGAGGAGAAGTCTGTCTAGCGGTTCCTCTATACTATTTTGTATGGGTATATGATAATATAGCTTATGATATCTATGGGCAATTTAATGGATTTCTTAAACTATATATTCCAGAGAGTTATCTAACAGAAGAACAATTATTTGAATTCAAACACATTAATATTCCTTTTGGAAAGTATTTACCGATAGAGAGTACTCCTCTTACTAAAAAGGATTACATAGCTCTTATAGAGAAATATTGTAAAGATACTAATCAAAAATTCTTCCCTGAACTAATCAATCAGGTATTCTATCCAGATATAGAAGAATATGTAGAATAAGGAGGATTATATGGGACTTCCTGAAGATATTAGGAGGATTATTGAATCCGAGATAGAGAGCTTCTCTGAGAATCTTCTAGATGAAGTAAATATTCGTCTGAATCTTGAAAATAAAGATGAAGAGAAAGAGCATGAGAAGGCTATTGAATGTATTATCAGAATATCTGATGATTATAATAATGATAGTACTCTAATGATCTTTAAGTTTAAAACAGATGGAAATTGCAGTATTAAATCTTTGAGCAAAGTTTCCATAAATACTGAAGATTTCATTAGATATCTGAAGCAGTATACAGATGGTCATACAAAATTCATTGATGAAAGAGTTGGGCCTTCATGGATTGCATTCTATAGCAGAATCTCTTATGAATGCCATATCATTGAGATGGATGCTGATAATATAACTTTAAAACATTATGATCATTCAAATGGTACTATGTTTTCCAATTATAAAACTGAACGTAAGTGTTTTGAAGAAGTTCTTGATCAAATAAAAGATGCTAATATTATTTATATTCGTGATGAGACAGCTTGGTGTAGAGTAGAAAAGCCAAATTCATCTTCTACCAATGTTGATATTGATTCTGATTACAATTCCCTGTTGGGATTGTAATATATAAAATAAACCATGGGTAAACCCCTTCCCATGGTTTATTTTTTGTCTATAATATCATAAATAGATTAGATTACATAATAATAAGAAATATTAGAAGGTGAGTTATCGCTATGATTGATCCACAAAATATAAGACAGCCTTATGAGTATTTAGTAGAACCTCAGAAGGTTATTAAAATAGATGAATTACCAGACTATGATCTTCAAGATTGGGATCTAAATGATCCTAAAGAGTATATTAAGTTTATTAGAGCTATTGAGAAGACGGTAAGAGGTAGCTTTGAATACAGAGCTATGGTATCTTATCTGAAACAATATGCTAATATGACAGAGTGCGCATTCTATAAGAATGTAACTAACTCAGATACTTCTGCTATTAAGATAGAGATTCATCATGGACCTTTCTCTTTATGCGATATATGTGAGATAGTATATAGAAAGAGACTTTCTTTTAATGAACCTCTAGCTGAGCATTTAATAGCTAAAGAAGTTATGTATCTACATTACAATATGTGTGTAGGACTCATTCCACTATCTGCTACAGTTCATGAACTAGTGGGGAATAGATATCTATTTATTTCTCCAAGAAATTATTATGGTAATTATAAATACTTTGCAGAAGCTTATAAGCCTTGGATTCTACCAGAACAACTCGATACTCTGGAGAGACTTGAAAATACTCCAGAATCTGAATATGAAGATATATATAAGACTCTTCTGAGTAAACAATTTATTTATGCTGATATGTCTGGTATGCCTGGAGAAAATCCTTCTACTAATGAGATTATAGGTATGCTTAAGGGTAGAATAGGAGAAATTGTAGAAGGTAATACTATCAAATTAGACTAATTAATTTAATTTTAGAGCTTAGGTCTAACATATAAATAAATTCCATTTATGAATACTATATCACAACATTCATAAATAATACAATTAGGAGGAAATCTAGTAATGTCTAAGCTGTTTATCAATCCTTACAAGGTTATTCGTGAAGAAGCTGAAGAGACCTCTGCTGAGAACTTTGGTGATTCCCAGCAGGTGAAGGACGTTGTCGCTGAGCTCGACGACGCTATGGAAAACATTCCTGCAATCTCCGGTGAGCCTGTAGAGAGCAATGGTCAGCCTGTTGACACCACTGAGCTCAAGGTCACTGCAGAGATGGTAAGCCTGATTCGTCATGAGTCTGCTGGTATTCATGGCACTCCTCGCATTAAGTATCTAGTTGAGTACGCTCAGCTTCGGTACTTCATGGAAGAGAACGAGATCGAAGATGCTGCTGAGGCTGTTGAGCAGGTCGCTGCTGCCAATACCGATGTTGGCCAGCTCGATTCTGGTGAGACTGTTGACGTAGACATCGACAGCGCTGATGTTGTTGTCATTGCTCCTCCTGCCGAAGAGGTTAAGGAGATTGTTGCTGCTGCTCAGCAGGAAGCTGCTCATGGCTTCAAGGGCCTGGCAACTCTGGAGCTAGCTCTGCTGACTCGTGACCTGAGCAACAAGAAGGTCAATTGGCGTAAGCGCTAAGATTCTTTTCTGGGCACCAATTTGAGGGTAGTGGTTATTCCACTACCCTCATTCTTTTATGTAATTGTATATTATAAATAGAGCTAATACATCAGATTAATAAAAGAGATTATCTGAAAGGATATAATTTAATGAGTATAGGAAATATTTTTTGTGATGCTTCTATGGATACTTACCATAGAATTGGATGTGCAGGTATATATTTGGTTTCAGAAGATTTTAAATCTCCTATAGACTGTTATTATGTGAGACAGTTTAATGCTACCAATAATTCTGCAGAGATATTGGCTATATATCATGCAGTATTAATGGCTCTATATTATAGAAATAGAAAAGATTATGATTTTGATAGGTTTAGAATCTTTTCTGATTCTAAGATTTGTATATATGGATTAAGAGAATGGATATATGGATGGGTTAATAATCAAAATGCTGATGGTCTACTTAAGAGATCAGATGATGCTCCTGTGTTGAATCAATCTTATTTTAAAGAAATAGTAAGATTAATTATAGACTATAACCTTCCTATATCATTTGTGCATCAGAAAGGTCATATGAATTTATCCGAAGGTGCTATGAGAAAGGCCGAAGAATTCTTTTATAGTACTAATGGATATTCTCCTAAAGATATTGGAGCTGATATTAGATTTATCAATGCTTATAATATTGAAGTTGATACAAAATCGCGAGAATTGCTACATGACAGTAGTAGAACACACTTACAGTACGAAAGTGCTCTAATTCCACTAATTAACAGTTCTGAGATGATTAAATTCAATGCTCTCACACACTGGATATAAATTATTTTAATAAGATATTATATTCATATAAGAGTATAGAGATTTATAGTTGGGAGGTTTGTGAGTATTGTTTAATGTAAATTCTCCTATAATACAACAAATGATGAATGATATAAATCCGAATAATGGTACTGGATCTATTAATCCAGGAATGTATATGGGAGCAACTCCAACAGTTGCTCCTCAACAACCCGTACAAGCTTATCCTGATCCTATGCAGATGTCTATGATGCAACAACAGGCTAGGCTTCAACAAAGTAATCCTAATTATGGAAATATGGTTCCTAATGTGGTAAGTCCATTGTTCTTACAAGGATATAGCAATCCTTATTTCAGTCCAAGTGGAGCTGTTCCTAACTTTAGTGTTGCTGTAAATTCCTATATGCCAAATTATATGAATCTACAGTATGGGAATGGACAACAGGATATAAGAGCATATGATCCTACTATTGATCCATTCTATGGATATGATCCATCTGATGAATATTCCAGAAGTGTTATGCAGAATGCGATAGCTGCTGGGGTGACCTATATGGATCAATTGCAGACTGATGCTGAGATTTTTCAAAAGGGTTTAGAAATCTTCTTTAAGAATACAGATAATACTAGCCCTGAGGCTAAAGAAAAAATAAGAAAGTATTATTCTGTACAAGAGAAGAAAGTAAAGACTAATAATCCATTCATGATGGATTTATCTAAGCCATCTTCTTCTGTAGATTGTTCTAAGATGGTTGTTGTAATAATGAAAGGTGAAGAGGTAATATCTAAAGTAAATAAAGCTCCAGATGAGTATACTCTTGCAAGATGTGAGTATATGGCAGCTAATGAAGATATGATATATAGAAACTTTCTACAATATCAAGAATATCTAAGACAAAGAGATATCTATCTATATCAGAATGCTACAGAGAGACAAGGAGATAATATGGATATGTTTGACTTCTTGAAGAATGTAGCACCAAAAATTGTAAGAGAGATGAAAGAAGAAGATTTTAAGAAGTCTAAGATCAATATGATTCTTGATATTTATAACAGTCAAGCTTATAGAAATCTTATCTATAAGACAACTGGTAAAAAGATAAATCCTCCAAATATCATTCAGGGAAGAAATGGTGTTCTTCCTAATGGTATGCTAGTATCTCCAGGAGTTGATCCTAGAGTGGCTGAAGGGTTTGTCAGAGATGCCAATACAGGTAAGATAACTCTTACTGTTCCTGACTTTATAAAGAATAGAGTAGATGATTCTCCATTCAAAGAAGGAATCTTGCAGAAAGAAATGGATGCAAGAAAAGCGGCTTTTATGCAATCTCTTCATGATAATGTAGTGAGAGAGGAGATATTTAGTAGAAGTGGCTAATGTAGATCTACTCAATATAATGAGATCTAAGCAAGTAGATCCCATTAAGTTTCAATTTGATATAATGCAGATTCCTCCAATATCTTATTTTCTATCTGATCAAGATGTAGCAGCTCTAAGAGACATTGCTACTTCTCTCAGACTATCTGCAAAGATAGATGTGAAGAGAAAAATGATGGATGATATAATGAGAAGAAGAGGATTCAAGAGATTCCAAGCTGGGACTAATAGAATAATCTATAAGTTCGAGGAAAGTCAAGCATTTGTAGCAAAAGTTGCTATAGATAGAGTTGGGATGAAAGATAATCCAAACGAATTTAGAAATCAAGAGATATTAAAACCTTTCGTAGCAAAGACCTTTCATGTATCTGAGTGTGGTACTGTGGCTCTCTCAGAAAGAGTAGAACCTATTATAAGACCTTCTGAGTTTGAAATGATAGCAGAAGATATTTATGAATTGATTACTAATAGGATACTTGGTCTTTATGTTATGGAAGATATTGGTACTAAGTATTTTATGAATTGGGGTACTAGAGTAGGATTTGGTCCAGTGCTATTGGATTATCCTTATCTATTTGAATTAGATGGAGATAAACTAGTATGTAATGTAACAGATCCTATTACTGGTATTCCATGTGGTGGAGAAATAGATTACGATGCAGGTTTTAATGAATTGATCTGCAAGAAGTGTGGTAAGCGATATCTTGCTAGAGATTTAAAAAGAAATATAGTCGAAAACAAGGTAATAATGGATACCATAATTGGAGGAGGTAAATATCCAATGATCGTACAGGTAAAACGTGGTGATGAGGTTATTTCCACTAGCGATAGCAATTCCGATACTATCGTTAAACCTCATATGAGAAAGGTTAAGAAGAACCGTCTCAATAAGAAAGAATTTGATGTTGTTATTGCTAATTATCGTCCTCAGGGTCAAGTGACCATTAAGGAAGAAGAAACAGAGCAGAAGGTTGAAGATAACAGCAAAGTTATTGAGATCTCTCTTGATACTAGTGAGCCCAGTAAAGTTGAAGAGCCTGGTTTCAAGACTATCATTACTGGCGGGAAGCCTGTAAAGAATGATAGGGATCTTAACGTGAAAGTCGTTAAGGGTAATGTAGATCAAAATAAGAAGACTGTTGTAAAGACTGAAGAAAAGACTCCTGCTGCTAATAAAACTAAGAAAGTAGCAGTTGAGGATAAGAAAGAAGAAAAAAATTCTGATGAAGATGAGGAATCCTTTCGATCCAGTAATGAGGGTAAGATCGAGGGAAGTGAACAAAGTGGATCGGACAACTCAGGAAGAAGAGACGATTGTCAGATCGAGGGAAATGGATCGGATAAATCAGGAAGAAATGAAGAGACTCAGAATAATACAGCAAAACAGGCAGATAGAACTGGAAAGAGAAGAAATTCTCAGCAGGTCAAGATGAAATACATTAATAAAAATAAGAAACTTTCAGCTGCAGATCAAGCTATTAATGATAAGATCTGTAGTGGTGAGTATTACTTCGATGAGAATGGTGTTCTCAGGAAGGGAGATGGCTCTGTCTATGGTGGAAAGAAGCTGAGACTCAAAGCTTCTGACTACACAGCAGCCGAAGATTTTCCTACCAAGATTGATGATGAGGATTATTGATATAAGGGGTTGATCTAATGATCCCTACAGGTTATATAAACTATGCATGTGATGAGAATACTGTAAATAATGCTATAGTAAGAGGTGATATAGTACTGGTTATTAATGATAATATTGATGAGAGGATATATCCATCAGATAATGTCATTCATGCCAGTATTCTATTACCTCCATTTGAAAGTATCTGTCTATTGATAGATGATACTAAAGATGCTTTTGCAATTACATATTCTGATTATCTACTCAGTAGAGAAACTGATCTATATTTATTAGCTATTACAGCTGGTGTGTTCTTTAAGGGTTCTAGAATATGGCTATATTTTGGAGCTCATGAAGATAATGAAGTTCAGTTTGAAATTTTTAAAGTATTAGCGGCTTATATGACAGAAGGTTTTGGTATCTATGTAGGGATTCCTGGAACTTGTCAATTCTCTTATGATCAGAGTTTTGATAGTTTCAATCTATGTAGACTATATCAGACTGGATTGATAGATATAAGAACTCTAATGCTTAATTATCCAGATAATGAATCTTTCCCATTTGGTACTGCTGATAGGATCTGTAGAGAATTGGATCTTCAGTGGTTTAAATATCCAGAGGAGAGATTGATCTATCTGAATAGGTATAAAGAACAATGTAAATCTAATGGAGATCTATTGTTTGATCCTCTATTAGTTGTAGTAGAAGGTGAGGGTGTGAAATGATTATTTTCACACCCCATCCTTATGAGATAATTCATATGCTTAATACTAATAATATTAAGCTCTATAATCTAACAGGTTATTTTGAGGGTATCTATACTCTTAATAATCTAATGCCTTCATTGTCAGATATAGGATTTGATAATATGGAGAGTTATGATTATAGTACTATATATGCTAATTATGTCTTATCCAATATAGACTCTTTTGGAGAGTTAATGCTTATTATGGATCCTATATTCAATAATGGATCTATAGTAGTTATAGCTATCAATAACAGAGATGAGTATAGATCAATGATGAATGAAAATCTTAGTAATCTTATAGAAAGAAGGTATGGATATCCTTGTTTCTATATAGATGATCCTCAAGATCTTCTATTCATAGATCAGTCTAAGTGTGTATTCTCATCTTATGGAATTATGAATTTAGATAATGATATACATAGACTTGAGATGCATATTCCACTATCTAAACAAGATATGGAATTTATAATTAATAATACCTGAGGTTTAATATGAGTGAACTATGGCAAAGAGAAAATTATACCATAGATGCAGATTTTATTATAGGAAGCTTTATAGTAGAACTTGATATAGAAAAGTGTAACATCAATGTTCTATATAATGCTAATGTGATAGATTTAGATACTTATAACTTCCTTTATAATACAGATAAGCATTATAGAGAAGTATGGGTTGGGAATAATATTCTAAAGAATAATAATACTAACAATAGGATCTTATCTGATGGTATCACTGAAGCAAGAAGAAGATTCTTTGAAGTTCTTAATCTTGATGATAATGATATTATTAGTATAAGAAAAGATTCTATATTCTTTGTAGACAAACAATCTAGGTTTATGGGAAATGGAGTAGTAGATATTCCTTTTGATAAGTCTCCAATAAGATTTAAACAGAAAGGAGTTTATACTTCATTTTATAAACTAAAGAGAAGATTAATAGCTCTTTATAATAATGGGAGAGTAACTCCGGAAAGATTATCTATAGCAGGTATAGGAGATGATAATCTTATATCTCATGAGAATTACTTCTCAGACTTCTTAAAAGCTCTGTTTCAGACTGCTGAGTTTAGGGGTACTGAGGAGGCCATTAATCTATTAAAGATATTCTATTTGAATTATATCAATCTAAGATTAGATACTGGATATTATAGGGAGTATAATTCCTTCTCTAGATTTAGAGTTAAGAGATTCTCTATATATCCAAATCAGGACTTTATGTTAGATGAAGTATCTGATGAATCTAAGAATAGAGGAGAAATAGATATATCTTATAATGAGAATATACTAAGAACTCTTATGAAGATTTATAGTACTAAATATTTGAGTGAAAGAAGAAAGGGATACTGAACTTTATCAGTATCCCTATTTATTTTTTATTAGAAATTTATGCTAGGATCTAAATAAGTTACATTACCACCAGCAGAATTCCTCATATCTGTATAATCAGGTAGATTTCTAGCAGTAATATTTATACCATCATCCTCTGGTGTATTCATGATAGCTACATAGTTAGTGATAGCTATGTATATCTTGTTTCCTATAACTTGATGAATATTATCTATATTATAATACATAGATAGTTGTTGCATAAAGATAGGAGATATTCTATCACTGATATATGTGGTAAATCCTTCTCTGATCTCTGTTTCCAATTCTTCATTTATATATTGGTTATTCTCCAATATATGAACATTAAGAAGCAGATATTCAGTTAGGTTATCTGAGATGAACTTATCAAGTTTCTCTCCTATAGTGTGATCTATAGTAAGATTAGCTGTAGTACTAAATTCTTGTATTCTATTCTTTTCTTTATTGTTTCTATTATATAAGATTAGAAAGAAAGCTCCAAATCCAGCTAGTACTAGTACAATTAGTAGTCCTATAATAATTGAAGTCCATTCTGTTATATTCATCTCATCATTTCACTCCAACTCTTTACTTTATCACGAAGATCAAGTAACCCAGCATCATCTGTAGTACCAATCTCCAGAGATTTCTTAAAGTAGTATAGTAGCTTAAATGCTATATCTTGAGTCATACCTAGTTTATATTTCTCAAGTAACACCTTCCATTTACCAATACACATATCTGGATGTAGATAGAAGGAATTGTTCTCATGATATACATCATGTGGAGTTTCAGATAGCATAATAATAGGAATGTTATTATGTGAATGCTCCTCTTTAAGAGCTTCTATAACATCAAATGTGGTAACGTATCCTACTGTATTTAATATATGCTCTGTAATCAATAAGCATAGATCAAATAGAGTAAGAATAGCATGATGCATCTCAATCTTAGTCATCTCAGAGTTGAGATAACCATGGATTTGACAATGATCATATCCTAGACCGTATAGAAATCCTTTATATTTAGTATAGAAAACACTGTGTCTGAATTGAGCTTCACAATTCTTCAAAAATGCTCTATATGTATCAACATCCATAAGAGATTCTTTAGTTTGATAGAATGGAAGTTCAAATGTAGAATTTACACTCTTAAGTGTAGGATTCATATTAGGGGCATAAGTTTCAATTCCAGGTAATGGATTATATGTAGAAAGTTGATCCATAATCAATCACACCTTGCTTTAATTTAATTACTTTATAGTTCTTTACATTTATACACGTAAAACTTCACATAATATTAAAATCAATGATATAAACCCTTATTGAGAGGTGATAAATATTGTCTGACAGGTATGAACCAAAGATTACCAATACATACAATCCGTATATTGATAATCTAGTTTATTATACAAAGATATTTGCTCTAGATACTGTATTAAAAGATATGAATGCAGCAATTGAGCATGAAACTTTAGAGACTATTAGACTATCTGATATTTATATTCATTGTATTGAACATACTGCTATATTTGATTACTTTGAAGCATTTCCAGCAGAAGTTATATCTGCTGCTTTTTCTTTTATTGGTATGGATGTTAAAACAACCAGATCAAGAATTTCTGAGTTGAATAATTATGCTCCATATATAAATATTAATAATTATATTATTGGTATCAAAGATATATTTGATATTACAGAGGAAGCTCCTAAGTATGGAGAACAGATTTATTACTATCTGTACGGATACTGGGCTCCGACAGGAACTAAACTATACAAAAATCCTTCATGTACAGTAGCAGTTACATCGGCAATATCTGGTATATGTAATGCTAATGGTAATACTATTATAGATATTGAGCTTACTAGAGATGAAAGTTACTATTATTTTCAGATTGATACTACAAAGTATTATGTAAAACCAGCTATAGTACAAACTAGATTAAATTGGTACATCGCTAAAGATTTAGATGTAACTGTTAATCTAGATGATCCTACTGATAATATGAGAAAAGTAGGAATGGAAGTAATAACTGATATTACTACTGAATTGGGTATTCAGATAAACTCTACTATGACACCTAATCCTCAGGATTGGATGGTTATAGATCTGGAGAATAATATGCAAAATTATATTCATAATAAGTATCTACTGAGAGAAGATCTTAGAAATGGTACTCTTGATTCTCCAGAGAACTATGAGTCTAACATGAATAAACTGATCACAGCTATGGAAGCTTATTATATTGAACATTATGAAGAATATAATAACTACTATAGAATGCTGATTGGTTTACCTCCTCTTCCAGAAGACGTTACAAATAGTTATTATAATCCTGATGTTGATGATGTACTGGAAAACTTTGAATCATACTTCCCAGCCGGATTAACTTTCAACGCTACAGATCTAAGTACTCCTATATATCTGCTGAGTGAATCTAATATAGAACTTCTTAACGGATATGGATTACTGGATGTATTCTTTAATAGTGATCCTAATCTTAAAGAAGATAGAAGATATATGAAGTATATTGCTAAAGAGATATCTCTTTATAAAGCAAGAAAAGCAGATAAGTTCGTTCCTCTATATGTGCCATCTGTTGTAACAATGATAGATGACATTTATAAGATTAGAGATACTTTTATTGATAGATTAAATAATAAGAGACTATATGTAATTAAAACAGTATACTCAGAAGCCTATAGATATGATTCTAAGTATTATGATCAGTTGATTGCTATATTGATTATTTTACTGGCTATGAATGATACGGTTAATAGAGCATCTGAGTTTGTTGCTACTAAAGATATATTTGATTGGAGAATAGTAAAAGCTCTATTGGAAGGTTATGGAGTAAAGTATTTTGAAGGAATGCCTATCAAATATCAAATTGCTCTGTGTAAGAATATTCAGACTATTTTAAAAGAAAAGTCTACAGCTCAATGTATGAAAGACATTCTTACAATTTTTGGTCTGACTAATATTCAGATCTTCAGATATTTTCTGGTAAAAAGAAGAAAAGTTGATGCTGATGGAAACTATATTACATCACTTGATGGTGAAGGGCATCATATTCTTGCAGATGAATATGATCTTGCTTTCCTAAAAGTTCCTATTGATGATACATTAGATAAATATATTAGGGATGATACTAATTATATATCATTTGATGAAATAACAGAAGATGATCCTTTCTGGTCTAGATATGCAAATGCTGCTGAGATTAAGCAAGACATATTGGAACAAAACTTTAACTATGTATTCTCAAAATATATTTCAATAGACAGCTATCAACAGATACAGGAATCTTCTAACATGCAATCTTACATATTCACAATTCTGTATGATAAACTAAGATTAGAAGAATACTTGACTATCAAAATTCCTTATATTGATACAGCTTCTATGTTTAAACTATCTGATGTATTTACATTTCTTACAGTAATGACTTATCTATACTATGATACTGTAGATGTCATTATAGATAATGCTTCAGATATTCTTTATCTCGATGGATTTAATTTCTCCTATAATATGAAATATATAGAGAATCTAATTGAAGATACTCTTGGCAGTTATAAGGGATTGTCTTATAATCCATCTAATAAAGCAGCATATGCAAGAGTTGTATATGATGAAGCATTTGAAGATGCTACTGAATTTATTATTCCTGGACAAATCACAACTATACCTGCATTGATTAATGTTTATGATACTAATATAGCAGTAAGAGAAAAACTGTTATATAGAATCATGAACGCTAACAATCTTGAAGAGTATAGATGCTATACAGCTATGTATGATGCTCTGATGAAAGTTAAATATACAACAGAGTTTTTTAAAGAACCTGTAGAATATGATGTTAGACTTACATCTGTTACTACTAATATGCAAGTACCTGCTATTATTAAATCAATATATAATTATCAAGATAAATTGACTATATATAAAAATAATGATATCTTAGTAGAAAATGAAGAATATACGATAGATCTATCTAATAATACTATAATATTTAGAGAACCACTAGCATCTGGTGATGTTGTTATATTCTATTCCTATAAGGGACTATATGTAGATCCAGAAACTGGTGTAGCAACTTATACAGAATATTTAAAGAATAGAGATCTTATTCTATATAATAAGATCCAACAGATTATAGAAGATTATCCGATAAGTTATGTAGATGGTGTTCCTAATGAAAGTGATCTGGAAGCAAGAAGAGCTTATATAGACTCTCTAACTGACCAAATTATTGATACTCTATCTACTTACAATTTGAATATTACAGAATTTTTCCCATTGTTTAATGGTTTCTCATCTTCTCTTAAAGATCTTCTACAAAGTTATATCAGACAGGTTGTAGATTTCTTTAAGTCTTATAAAGTACAGATCTATACATTTAAACAGAATTATCTGGTTAATAATAAACTACAGAGTAATATCAGACCTATAGATGGTATTACATATGACACTAACAATACATATTCCGATATGTATAGATTTGCAGATGATTTCTTACTGCATATCCATACTATCAAGTATCCTGAAGAAGATCATAAGATTAATCCTGCTGATCATATAGATACTATTCTTGATGATATTCATGATAGTGTCTTCTTTACCTATACATATACAAATAATGATTGGAGGTAATTAAAACCTATGGCTAATATTATGCTGCTAGATCATGCTACAAAAACAGTTAAAGATAAAAAAGAGATGTTTAACAAAGCTGCTGGTCTGAATACTAGAGTAATCTTTAAAAACCATTATACAGGTAAGGTTCTTCTAGAAACCAGAAATAAGCTGATCCTTCCAGGATCTGGTCTTATTGCACATAAGATCTTTGATATTAGTGGTGGAGCTGTGGAGGATGAAGTAACTCCATCATATGATGTTAAAATCACTAATCTAATTACAAATTTGAGTGATCAATCTACTACTGGAACCTACTATACGAATGCTAATCAGAATAACCATAAAGTTCTTCTATTCTGTGTTGGTACTGATGGTTGTGGTGCTGAAGCTTCTCAAGTTTATTCTGTAAACTACAAGAAATGGTGTGACCCCAGCAATCTGGTTCCTTTTAAGTATGGTGATATCTCTGATGATATTACTACCAGTAGTAGTGATAAGTATGTAAATAGAGATGTCTACTTTGGTAAAGCTGTTGGTAACAGTAAATATTACTTCTACTTTAAGAGATTTGATAACTTTACTGTAAATTATGGTGTAACTTTTAAACAGGTATTTGAGAATGGTACTAATATTACTTCTGATGTATATGATAATACATCTCCTGAAGAGATTTACACTTACGTAGAACTTAATATGAGTATTACAGATAGAGACTGTATTGATTACATCAATGATGTTTCTCAGAATAATAAGATCAATACTCTACAGCTTTGCACAGCTTACCCAGTTTCTGGTAGAGATACTGGTGATATGCCAGATCCTTCTAAATTAACTTACTTCAAAGACATCCGTCCAATCACTAAATTGAACTTCTCTAATGAGATTCTGACTGGTAATAAAGCTATTGACATTACATATCAGATTTACTTCTAATTGCATTGAAATGAATACACTGAGGATATTTTTATCCTCAGTGTACTTCTATAAAATACTATATTTTTCTCTACATTATATTAATCCAATCCATGGTAAAGGAGAGAAATAACCTAATGAAAGAACTCACAGAAAATGCTAAAATTACTCTAACTCAAAGATATCTACTGAAAAATGAAAAGGGAGAAGTTATAGAAACTATTCCTGAAATGTTTAAAAGAATTGCTAATGCTATTGCAGAAGCAGAAATGAATTATGATCAAGGATACTATATTGATGGTAAAGATAAGACCGATGTATATTACAATACTAGAGATATTTTTCTTGATATAATGGAGAATCTAGATTTCCTGCCTAATTCCCCGACTATTATGAATGCAGGAACTCCTGGAGGTCAGCTGTCAGCCTGTTTTGTTCTTCCTATTGAAGATTCTATTGAAAGTATTTTTGAAACATTAAAGAAAACAGCTCTTATTCACAAATCAGGTGGAGGAACCGGCTTTTCTTTCTCTAAGATTCGTGAAAAAGATGCTATTGTAAAGACTACTGGTGGGATTGCTAGTGGTCCTATCTCTTTCATGAAAGTCTATAATGCAGCCACCGAGGAAGTCAAGCAGGGCGGAAAACGCCGTGGAGCTGCGATGGCTATGCTTCGTGTCGATCATCCTGATATTCTTGATTTTATTGATTGTAAGACCGTAGATGGAGTACTTAATAACTTCAATATCTCTGTTGCTCTTACTGATTCTTTCATGGAAGCTGTTAAAGAAGATAAAGAGTATGATCTTATTTCTCCGAAAGATGGTAAAGTAGTAAAGACTCTTAGAGCTAAAGAAGTATTTGAGAAACTTGTTAATAATGCTTGGAATAATGGAGAACCTGGTATTTTCTTCATTGATAGAGCTAATCAGCATAATCCTACTCCTAATGAAGGGGAATATGAATCTACCAATCCTTGTGGAGAACAGATTCTTCTTCCTAATGAATCTTGTAATCTTGGAAGTATTAATCTGGCAAATATGGTAATTGAAAAGTCTTTCACGACAATGATTCAGTGGAAAGATATTTTTAAGTATGATAAGATTATTGATATTAATAATCTAGAAGCTGCTCTTGTAGGAGTTATTGATTTCGATAAACTACGTTATGTAACAGAAACTGCTGTACGTTTCTTGGATGATGTAATTGATGTAAATTGCTTCCCATTTAAAGAGATTGAAGAACAGACTAAGAGAAATCGTAAGATTGGTCTTGGTATTATGGGATTTGCAGAGATGTTAGTTAAGATTGGTGTTCCTTATAATAGTGAGCTTGGAAGAAAAGTAGCTGAGGTAGTAATGAAGTTTATCTCCAATACTGCTATTAATGCTTCTATTAAGCTCGCTAGAGTTAGGGGAACTTTCCCAACTTATGAAGATAGTACATGGAAACTGATGGATGCTAAAATGAGAAATGCTACAGTTACTACTCTGGCTCCTACTGGGACTATTAGTCTTATCGCTGGAACTAGTAGTGGTATTGAGCCTTATTTCTCATTTGCATATGAGAGGCATATTCTTGATGGTAAGACTCTTCTGGAGAGGAATGAACTTCTTGCAGAAGTGTTGAAAGAGTATGGTATCTATTCAGATGAACTGATTAAGAAGATTGTTAATAATCATGGTATGCTCAAAGGAATTACTGAGATTCCTGAAGAGATTAGGAGTGTATTCGTATCTGCTCATGAGATCAGTCCTAAAGATCATATCCTCATGCAGGCTGCTTTCCAGAAATATGTAGATAATGCTATTAGTAAGACTATCAATTTTACTAATGATGCTACTAAAGAGGATATTTATAATGCCTTTATGCTGGCTTATGATAGTGGTTGTAAAGGTACTACTGTATATAGAGATGGTTCTCGTTCTACTCAGGTTCTTGTAACCTCTTCTACTGAAAAGAAAGATGAAGAGAATGATAGCAATATTGATGTATATAATAGGCCTAAAAAGCTCTATGGCTCTACTAAAACTATTAAGATTGGCTGTGGTAAGATTCTCGTTACTGTAAATCATGATAATAATAACAAAGTTAAAGAAGTTATCATTATCAGTGGTAAAGGTGGAGGATGCCATGCTCAGTCTGAAGCTATTGGTAGACTGATCTCTATCTCTCTAAGAGCTAATGTAGATATCAATGAGATTATTCACCAGCTCCGAGGTATTAGATGTGATGCTTGTAAGAAGAAAGGATTAGATGGTATCTCCTGTCCTGATGCTATTGGTAGATTCATTGAAGAAGAACAGAAGTTACTTGATCATGAAGTTATTACTATTCATCCTACTATTGAAGAAACAGAAGAATCTGTAGTTGAAGAGCCTGTAAATGCATCTAACAAATGCCCTCAGTGTGGTGCTCAGTTAGCTCATGAATCTGGTTGTGTAAAATGCTATAATTGTGATTATAGCAAATGTGATTAATAATTAATTTCAATTGTATATTATAATTATGACAATGTGAATAGAGCTTGTTATAAGCTAAATAATGTCTCCCGATACCCCGGAGGCAATCAGAGAGGTCATATATATGACTATATAAAGAGAAATTCACATTGTCCCTTCCGTTAAGATAAGTGGTGCTAATCCCCTTGCACCACTTATCTTTTTTATATAAAATATATTTTTATCAAAGTAGTAGTACTCATTATACTCTTCGTGGTGGTCGCTGTAGCAGTGGTCTTAATTGTGGCGTTTTCTATGTTGATCTCAACTACTACTCTGGTGTTATCGGCTGGTACCGTGGCGCTGCACTATCATTTAAATAAGACAATTATTATTGTGATTATTTTTATCAAAGTACTGGTGCTCACTATAGTATTCGTGGTTGTACTTCATACCGTGGGTTTAATTGTGGTGTTTTCTGTGTTCATCTCAGTGCTTCACTATCTAGTACCGGCTGGGATATTGGCGCTACACTATCATTTAAATTAATAATAATATATTTTTATTAAAGTAGTGGTGCTCACTATAGTCTTCGTAGTGGTGGCTCTGGCAATGGGCTTGGTTATGGTGTTTTCTTTGTTGGTCTTAGTGCCTTTTCCGGAACGACCTCTTGGTATCTTGGCGCTGCCATATCATTTAACCTATGGTATTATTTTTATCAAAGTAATGGTGGTGTTTATTATAATCTTCGTGGTGGTTATTCGGGCACTGGACTCTATTGTGGTATTTTCTGTATTAATGGTATGCATTCTGCTAGTTATTCACGCTGGAATCTTAGCGCCGCTATATCATTTAAACCAATGAGTGATTATTTTTATCAAAGTAGTAGTACACGATATTCCTATCGTGGTGGTAACTCGCGCAGTGGACTAGCTTGTGGTATTTTCTGTGTTCGCCTGTACTATTCATTTTCTGGGACATACTGGGACATTGGTGCCGCCCTATCATTTAAATAATTATTTTTGATTATATATAATAATAGTAGAGTTCTGATAAGTTTTGTAAGACAATTCATATAATCAGAATTCTGCAGTTTGAAAGACTCAAAGATGTGAGGACTTTGAGAAACTACAAACAAGTCTTACTATCTGAAAGACTATAAGACTAGTCAGATAGAGCGGTCCAGCTAACGGGCAAAAAAGAAAGTAGGTTGTGCGATTCCTACTTTCTTTTTTTCTTTTTATTGTGATTATTTTTATCAAAGTAGTGGTGCTCACTATTCTTATCGTGGTGGTCGCTCTAGTTATGGCTTTCTCTGTGGTTTCGCATATGTTGGTCTCAACTACTACTCTGGTGCTGCTGGCTGGGACTATGGCGCTACCATATCATTTAAACCAATTGTGATTATTTTTATCGAAGTAGTGGTGCTCATTATTCTTATCGTGGCGGTGACTCTGGTGATAGTTTTCGTTGTGGTTTCGCTTCTATTGTTCTCAGTGGCTCCTTCGGGGCGACATATTGGTACACTGGCGCTGCCTTATCATTTAAACCATATTATATAATATATTTTTATCAAAGTAGTGGTACTCGTTATGCCCTGCGTGGTGGTTCTTCTGCCATTGGGTTTGCTTGTGGTACTTTTTCTGTTGCTTTACATAATCCTGCTACTAATGTAAATTGGAATCATGGTGCCGCCATATCATTTAAATTAATAATAATTATTTTTATCAAAGTAGTAATATAAATTATACTCTTCGTGGTGGTATTTCAAGCCGTGGGCTCTATTGTGGTATTTTCTGTATTTATTTACATGCAACTGTTAGTGCTGCTGGTTGGGACCGTGGCGCCGCCCTATCATTTAAACTATATATTATTTTTATCAAAGTAGTGGTACAAATTATTCTCGTCGTGGTGGTCGTTCTACGCGTGGACTCGCTTGTGGTGCTTTCTGTGTTGGCCTCGGCAACTACTCTGGTAATGCCTCCTGGGACGTTGGCGCCGCCCTATCATTTAAACCAGTATCTTTTGTAATAATTTTGTAACTTTTTGTAACCTATTGTAATTGAATTGCGTAACAAAATAGTAAGGTGATGAGCCGGATCACCTTACGGTCGGATTCCTTGTACGTCTGCCATGGTTATTTCACCTCCTATGATGACAAAATAATAGAAGAAGGTATGTCGGGTACCTTCTTCTATTATCTATCTATTTCTATTAGATTGAACTTTATAATAAATAAAAGTTCTATAAGAAATGAGGTTAGCGGTATATGGCTACTAATACATATAAGAGAGTCTCTAAAGAGATTAAAGATTATAAAGATATAGAATATCTACTATCTCTTAAACCATCAGATATTACTCAAGAAACTATAATGGATATGTTTGGTGAGTTTGGTGGTAAGAGAAGATTTAATACATATGACTTAATTACTATTCCTCATGGATCTATTGGTTATGAGGTTGATGGAAAGAAGATTACTAACTCAAATTCCTTTGTCACTACAGTTGGTAGATGGATTTTCAATATATTCTTTATATTTGCTGATCCTTCTATTGCTATGGTAACTGGGTATATTAATGAAGATCTTACCAAGAAGCTATATAATAAGATTTATAGTACTCTTACTTATGCTCTATTAGAGAATAGAATAACCACAGAGAGTTATAAAGATTATTTATTTAAGTACCAATTCTTTATGCAGTTTGTATCTGTTATTTCCCCATCTTGGTCTGATAATATTATCACTATAGCTGATAAAATAGAACCAGATAAGAAAAAATTGGTTAAAGAGAATCTTGATAAAGTACAGAATGGTGATATCTTTACCACTGATGCTATATCTAATGAGTTACTCTCCAAGAGTAGAGAGATCCTACTAGATGACCCTGCTATGGATCTGTTTAATTCTGGTATTGGATCTTTTGATAATAACTTTAAGAATATCTTTGTAATGAGAGGTTCAGTAAAAGATCCTGATCCTACTAAGGGATATAATGCTATTACTGGTAATTTCATTAATGGTATTCCTAAAGAAGAATATTCTAAACTGGCTAATTCTCTAAGTGCTGGACCATACGCAAGATCTAAGAAAACAGAACTTGGAGGTTATTGGGAGAAACTATTTACTTATGCTTTTGGTCATGTAAAATTACTACCTGAAGGATCTGATTGTGGAACAAAAAGAACTCTAAAAGTAGTTCTTAATGATTCTATGGCTGATCTGATGATGTATTCTTATATGGTTGAGAATGGTAAACTGGTTCAATTAAATTCTCAAAATAAAAATCAGTATATTGGTAAGACTGTTAATTTCAGATTCTCTGCTATGTGTGAATCTCATGAGGGGATTTGTAATAAATGTGCTGGAGATTTGGTTTATAAGCTAGGTATTACTAATATAGGACTTCTTACACAACAGATTCCTAGTGTATTGAAAGTAAACTCTATGAAACAATTCCATGATGACCAAGTAACCTTTGTAGATCTAGGGAATGATATTGATCCTATGAAGGTATTTGGTTTAAATTAATTTTTAATTTTTACCCGAGTAAACTTTTTTATGGTTAGATATACTACTCATAGTAGTATAATCTTTTATTATATATAAATCTTGTTTTAGTTTATTATTTCTTCTATTCGTTTATTACTCTTCGCTTAGTTAATCGAACTTAGCGTAAGCTCTTCGTGTTGTTTAGTTATTCGATAGTGTTAAGCTTAGTTTAGAATTATCTTGGCGTTAAGTGTAAATGCTTCGCTTAGTTTAGTTTAAGATATAAATACTCTATAAGAAGTCATAATAATATTTAGATATATAAGAGTATATAATAGATATAATTCCTTCGCATGAGTTGTTCTTGTGGGTAATTACTTCTTATAGCATATTAAATCATTATCCAGTAATAATATTAATAAAGCAGTATGGAAATACTCTATACTGCTTATTTTTAATAGAATTAAAACAATTAATTATATATAATATAATTAATCAGGAGGTTTAATATATGAATATTAGAAAGATTATGTCTGATAATATTGATTCATATTTATCCAAGAATGGTTTTATTAAATTCATCGAAAATGTTTATATTAAAGACGATAGAAGAATTGTAAATATCAGTAAATTTGATACAGAAGAATATTGGATTTATAGTTATACTCACTATGCTCCAGATGGAAATTATTATAAAGCAAATAATCTAAGCCAAAGTCAAGATTATCCTTCTGTTCTTACTAAAGAAGAACTATATGGTTTCTATATGAAAGTAAGATTTCTCAATAATGGTAAGTATAAATTAAAGCCTTATATTATTGCAGATGAAGAGATTAAGAATCTCGGGTATATACTAGATTCTGATGCTTATCCTCATAGTCTTGTATATAAGAAATATGATATAGATGGATTAGAATCTCTTAGAGTAATTATCTATAGAGATAGTGATTATAATTGTCATGTATTGAAAGCAAAAACAATTGATGATAATCCTATGGAACTTAATGAGAGAGAATTAAGAGCTTTTCATAAGAAGATGAATCAAATCTCCAAAGATTGGGAAAAAGATAATAAGATTACCCAGAATCTAAAAAGTAGGTTATTGTTTGAATGAAAACTAATATTAAAAAGTTTCCATTTGATATAAAGAAAAATCCTAATAATTATATTTGGTATGCTTGGGATGAGTATTGTGATATGTGTGGTAAATTAATTCATAATACTGATTTACATACTACTCAAATTCCAGATATTAATGAGAAAGATTACTGTATTGATTGTTTAAGAAAATTAATAGATAATAAATAAGATAATTTTAATACTAATACTTTTATGAAGGGGATGAATAGTATTGGTTATCTTTAGAACTAAGAGTACTATATTGAAAATGGGTAATGGATTTGGGATAAGATTTCCTAATCATAGTAGTATGAAATTTGAAGAAGATACTAAAGTTCTTGTAGAAGTTACTGATGAAAATAAGATTATTATAACTCCTATAAAAGATAGTAATAAAAACAATTATACTGAAGATAAATTTGATAGACTTAGAAAATATAGGTCTATATAAATATAATAAAGAGATAGTTCTATATGAGCTATCTCTCTTATTTTTTATTTAAACAACACTAAAATAAATGATAAAAATCTCTAAAAATAACATAAATTATTAAAAATATAGATTCTATAAAAATCAATCACTTTAGGAAGACAAATTTTCAAATTTTGTCATTTTTAACACTTTACTGTGTAAGTAGACAGAAAATGCGTTTTAATGCATTTCAGAGCATTTTTGCCTTTCTCAGTGTATTCAATTGAATACTCTCAGGAAGCACCTATTCAATAAAAATTAAACTAATATCCAAAAATGGAGGTTTTGATAAAATATGACTCCAAAGAGAGAAAAAGCAGAAGAGTTAGTATATAAATACATGGATGCTGTAGATAAAACAGGATCTAATACTACTTATTATAAAAGACTATTCTCTACAATGAGTGATAAACAGTTTGAAGATTTTTGTAAGAAAGATCTTCCTTTCAGATTTCATACAAGAGTATTCGATATCAATCCCACAATGACTGATATTAAGAAAGGTCTTGATGTATTAAAGGTTCCTCTATTGGAAAAGATTGCTCTTCCTTATCTATATGAAAATAAACAAGGACAACCTGTAATGTCTCCTCCAGGATTAGTATTCTATATTCATCTTAAAAAGATGAAACAGTTCATTACTAAAAAGAATGCTATGTCTACTGGTAGAGATACTAGAGATATGAAGACTGGTCTTCTTGTATCTATAGATAAGAATGGTAAAACTTCAGATAGAGAAATGGAAGCTCTTAATGTAATGGGTCTTGATAAAACTTTTAGAGAACTTTCTACATGGAGAGCTGATTATATGGATTCTAAAGATCAAGCTTATCAACAGATAAACTTAACTGGACAAATAGTTGAAGATGATATTGTAATAGATAAGCAGCAATCTTTAGCTAAGAATATGCTCAATAGTTATATGATAGCTGCTGGTTTATATACTAATATTCTTAATAAAGATTATATGACTCCTTATACTATTAATAATAGACAGAAGAAAGTAGAAAGACAAACAGTATAAATCATAGGAAGGAGAAATAATAATGAAAGAAGATAAGAATAACCAAGTTGGTGTAATTAATGAACAGGGTTTTGTAGCTGGTTATGGTCTAGGGTTTAATACCCTTAATGAACAAGATAGAGAAAGGATTAAAGATAAAGAAGATAAAGATAAGGATAAAAAGGATTAAAAAATACTATAAAAATGAGAGTACCTATTGATTTAGGTACTCTCAGAATTACCTAAAATTAAAAAAATATTATTTTGCGACATATTATTGAGACTCGGGCGGCATTGCCAACAGAAGTAATAAAAGTAGAAGAACTAAAGATAGAAGTAATAAAACGTATATAATATATATAACTATAAATACGTATATATAGAAGTCATAATAGTATATATAACTATATTAACGTCTATAAATAGTAATAATATCTTATTATTATTATACTAATATTATACCATGGTATACTATTAGTATATAATTATATTTAATTACCATATAATATTTTATATATAATACGTATTATATATATCTATAAAGTAAACTATAGTTAGAGAAAATTTTATCATAAAAATCTTGAAAATTGTTAAAAATAGAGATTCTATAGAAATCAATCACTTTAGGAATACTAAAATAGCAAAATATGCAAAAATTGAGGGTTTCCTGTGTAAATAGACTGTAAATGCGTTTTAGACGCATTTCATGCAAAAATGGCTTCCCAAGTTAATTCATTTGAATAGACTCAGGAAGGGGTATATCAATTTATTTTTAATGATATACCAATTTTAAAGGAAAATTAAATTATATACTATAAATTAGATAAAAAAGAAAATTTAATCTAATTTATGGGGGTATAATTTTATATATGAGTAATAAGTTAGATCAATTCTTTCAACGAGTAGCAACAGCTCCAAAAGAAGAGGAGAGAGTAAAAGTGGAATACAATATTATGAATAATGCTAATATTAACAGAGATCTATTTAAAAGAACTCTTCATAATATAGCCAATATGGATAATAGTAATCTTAAAGCTTTTATCCAAGCAAATATTGATCAGATTATCAATGATATTATTAATAACGATGCAGATTATGTTGGTATATTCCAAGATTATAGATTTTTGGATATATTCACTGAAGTAATTAGCAGTAATGCTATCACATATAATACTATTCTTGGATGTAATAAACTTGCATATGACTACATTACTCTATCTGAAGATCATATAGATAATACAGTTAAGAATAAACTTATTAATCTCTCCAATATTGTAAATAGAACTACAATTAAGAGATTAATGGATCTTGGATTATCTACTATTGATGCTTGTAATATAGCAATCTGTAGATATAGTAGTGGTAATGAGAAGATTAATACAGAAAGACTAAACTTTGTCCTCTGTAAGATGAACAGTAACATCATTACTCTACAGAATATTATTTATATCTATGAGATTCTATACGATAGTATCTCTTCACTCTTCTCTGGTATTATGTTTGAGACTTATACTGAAGAAGAGGAAGATGATTTTGGATATGATTTTATGAATAATTACTCTAATATCAGTATTGCTATTCTTACTATAGTTAATAATCTCCCTAGTGATAAGATTGATATACTTCTAAGAGGATATGTAGAAGAATGGAAAACCAATAAGTGTCCTCAGACCAGATTCTCCTTTAGGAGTATTAGTAATGATTATAATAAGATCAATAATGTAGTAGAAGGACTTATTGCTAGCGATATATATATCCCTTAAATTATATAATATGACCAATACTCTACATGGGTATTGGTCATATTTATTTTTTATATAAACCAGAACAAAATATTACTAAGAATAATCTCTCATAGAAAGGAAATTCTATATAATGGATAGAATTGAGATTAATGACAGTATAGAAGGAACTGTTATTGGTGACAATAAGTTTGTAATAATCCCTATGAAGAATAGGGAAAGTGTAAGATTTGATGAAGAGGAATATAAAGAGTTTTATAATCTCTTTAATAGGATCAATAAAGTAGAAGAAGCCATGAATATCCTAATGGGATCTAATGGTAATATTAATAATGTAACTGGTGATGATCTATTTAAAGCAATGATTAATCTGATCAATTCCAGTGATGATAATATGGAAGTTATTTTCAATTTCCTTCTATATATTGCTACAGAGAATATGAAGGATCTTCAAGATGAATATAATGATCTTATCATTAAGGTTGGTAATCAATTCTATAATAGTGGAATTAATGATGCTAAACATTATTGTTCTTGTGAAAAAGAAGAAGTAAACGAAAATAAGACTACATATAATTCATACGATAAACCAGAAGTTCTTTTCGATGAAGAAGCTCCTGAGTTTGAAGTACTTGGACCTGATGAAGTAGAAAAGATTTAAAGAAGAGGAGAATAGTATGGCTAAATCTGCATCAACAATCACAATTGAATCAGCTGGATTTAATAATCTAACTGATAAATTCAGAGATAAAGTCTCTAAACTAAAAGACTATAAGATGAAACAAGAAGCTCAGATTACTGTACAATATCCAACAGGTTTTCTGAACTTTGATTTTATGAATGGAACAGTAATCAATATCAGAATGCCAGATAATACTTATAAACAGCAATACTCTGTTGGTATAGCTGATGGATCTATGTGTATGTTTATAGGAAGATCTGGTTGTGGTAAAACTACATTGGCTATGCAGATTGGTGGTA
>Ga0265301_10000024_pt1 | contig 253947 bp, 223 predicted proteins | sample AusTroGonzalo_MG_2_FD_193488 | JGI IMG/M metagenome (GOLD analysis project Ga0265301, IMG submission 193488) | Bovine rumen microbial communities from tropical cattle in Woodstock, Queensland, Australia - Gonzalo_04 | ecosystem: Host-associated > Mammals > Digestive system > Stomach > Rumen ... | reverse complement strand
GAAGGCAATCTTCTTGGCCATGCCAATAATCTGCACATCGTGCAATTCAATAATCTCGTGTTTCATATTTTTAATCATTTATCACTATACGGTTTGTCATCCAATGGTCGCGTGCAGCCCCAATCCTAGTTCATAGTTCATCCATATCAATTCGGATGCAAAATTAGTGTATTGTTCGTTCCGAAATAAAAACTGGACATGGACAAAAATGTGGACATTGCGGAAAACCGACACAAACGCATTTGATTTTTAACTATTTTTGCGGTCAATAATAACGGAACAATCGTTTGATTATGGCGCGACCAATAAGCGTAACAAGAGAAAAAATCCTCACCGCCACCATTGATGTGGTAAGGAAAGACGGAGCCTCCAGCCTCACTGCCCGCAGTCTCGCGTCAGCGTTGGGCTGCGGTGCCAATGCCATCTTCTCGGCATACGGATCCATGGAGGGGGTCTTGTGTGCCGTAAGAACCGAAGCCCACAGATTGTTCAGAGAACGCATAAGCGAAGGCTTTTCGCTGAATCCGCCTTTCAAGGGCTTCGGTCTGGCACTCCTGTGGTTCGCCATGGACGAGCCTCAACTTTATAGAATAGTAATGGAAGAAAAGGCTTCAATGGCGTCTATTGAGGATTACATTGACACGCATATTGGCTTCAAGGAGGAATCGGTTGCAGCCATTGAGCAGTCCTTCTGTCTGCAAGCAGAGGATGCCGAAATGCTTTACTATCAGATGGTTATTGTGGCGCTTGGAATAGCCCATATTTGTGTCGAAGGTGGCGTTCCCTTGAGCATAACGCAGGCTTCCGAAATCTTTGGCAAAAATATGCGTGCTTTCCTGATGGTCATTCACGCTGGTGTCGATGCGCGTGAATCTTTCATACCTCAAAAAGGCCCAGGACCGGAAGGCGACGTTGATTCCTATCTTCTGATGCACACCCTGACTAGCCAAAACCACCTGCTACAAGAGCTTCACGCCGAGCCTCGATACATTCAGGACGACGAATGGGCTGAATTGGAACGTGTGTTCCGAAATAGTTGCTCGCTCACCCCTGAATCTCTTCGGGAGAAACATCCCCGTCTTACTCGTGGCGACATCCGCATCTTCATCCTTTCCCATTTGCATTTCACCGTTGCCGAGCAAGCGCTACTATTGGGCATATCACCCGCCTCCGTCACCAAAGCCCGTCAGCGACTTAAGAGTAAGATAGACGAAAGCACTAATGCCGACCAGAAATCGTGGGTTTTGAAGTATTCTTCACCAGCGGAATCAGAATCATTGCCGTAAAAGCCGCCGTCAGGATTATTGTTTCGATGATTATTATTATCCAGTTCATTTCCTTTTCTTATTGTATTTCGCTTTAACTCTTTACCTTCAATTTCGACCAGGTTTGAAGCACCACCGATATGATGATGAGTGCGATGCCTAGGATAAACGAGAAGTTCAGCTCTTGGTATTCGTTGAAAATAATCATGGCGATAATGATGCTGTAAACCGGTTCCAGATTGTATGTGAGGTTGACCGTGAAGGCGTCAATCTTTTGTAAAACAATGATTTGCAGCAGACAGAGACCGATGGTGCAGACGACAACCATAAACGCCATGTATGGATAATCCAAGCCGGAAAGAAACAGCTTGTCGACAGGCAGGAAATGGTTGTAAATCTGGAAAATGACAGTGCCATCAAAACCGCCGCCCACGCCATGCGATGCCATACCAGCACCGCGGAGTCGAGCTCGATGAGCCGCCCCAGCACCCCGGTAAAACCTGCGATGAATACCGAAAGATGCAGAAGTAGAAAGCCTTTATTGTCTTTTTGAGTCACTATCCTAAAAGTTTCTGCAAAGATAAAGAAACTATTTCATATAAACCACAAACTTGTCGAAATCAAACACGGCATCTGTCTTTTCGAAGAATTTCAATCCGATGTTGCCTGGTGTTGTAATCAATGGCAGATTTTTGGTGATGACGACTACAGCATCAGGGAAAGTGATGCCACCAAGCTGACACTGTTCAGTGATGATGTATTGTCCCACCACCTGACCGTTTGGGGCGACAGCCTCGTGCAGTTCAAGATCGGTATTGTCGGCAAGAAACTGCTGAACCTCATTGGTCTGCTCTATAAGGAACAACAGCTCCGGATTGCCAAAATCGATGAGGAAGTTACCGCTGATCGTCCTGGGTTTTATCCCGTCGTCGAGTGTCGCGCTGGTCTCGATAGCGAACATATCCATGTATGTGTCGGTATTCATCGTGCTTTTCGAATAACTTGCTTTTTTAGTGATAAGCGCTTTTCTACTTAGCATTTGCATCCGTTGGTTACCAAGGTTGAGGTTGACGATGCGGCTGCCTCTGTCGAGGTCGTTGTGCAGATACATCACCGGCACCGCCATTTCGTAATTCCCGTAATCGTAATTCGACAAAACAAAGACATCGCCATTAAAAGATGTGCTTTTACCTATCCGCACCGTTCCGTTAGCCTTGTGTGTGATCTTATAGACGCGGCCGCCGAGGCTTATTTTCTCTTTCCCGCCAGTTGGTGTCAGAGTCAAATCCGACAGTATCCCGCTGTTGAAAACATAGGCCGAGTCGGCAAGAAGAGCCGGGATGCCCGATTCCACAAGGATGGTGGCGTCAGCTGTGCCGTTGATGCTCGCCGTGAATACATAATGTGCGCCTTGTTTTGTGAGTTCGAAAGTCTCGCCCGCAGGTTTGTTCTGCGCATTAAAACTCATTGTCATCATTATCACCGAAACCAGTCCCATCAGGTTACCTGCCATGTGAACAAATATGGCGAAGATGTGATTGTCATGCTTTTCCTGATAATAGCCGGCGATTAAGCCTAAAACAAAGGTGAAGACTAGGACTCTGATGATAAACATCGTATCGACACCCGAAGCAAGAAGTACCAGGTGTGCTGCACTGAAGGTCAGAGCGCTTATCAACACCGGCAAGCTTATTCTCCTTTTAAAAATATTGAATCCCCAAGCGCTGAGCGACTTCAAATAGTTTTGAAAAAATCCTCTGAAAAGGAACTCCTCTCCTATGCTGGCAAGGATAAACACCGACAGGAAATTTTTCAAAAACGTGGTGTTTTCCATCAAAGGATGAGTCTGTATCGAGCCGGTGACAATGACAGAGATGATGTTCATGACCACGTTTATCACCACAGCGCAAAGTATTCCAAACAGTATCGGCTTGAAGATCTGGTCTAATTTCGGCATCGCAATGTGATATTTAACCTGCTTTTTGAAGGCTAAAATTAGCAAAATTGACAAAATCAGCATCGTGCCATGATTCAGAACCGAATCTTCGACGATGCTTGAGTTCAGCTGCCAGTGATGCCCCATAAAAATCGAGACAAAATAAACCACAGCGGTTAAAATCAATCCGCTAAGAAATACAAACAAAGGATTTTCTGCAAGTTTTTTCATTTTTCATAGTTTTAAATGGATTCGCAAAGATATGAAAAATTGTTTTGTTCTAATAATAGTAAATAGTTTTTTCCACTGAACCAATAATTTTCTATTTTTGCATACACATTCCTTCACTATGAAAACAATGCCATCACATATCAGAATACTTCTCTTTTTGCTGCCAAGCCTCTTGTTTTTGCAGGCTTTTGCTCAAAATAATGAGCTGTCGAACGAACAGCTGATGCAGAAAGGCGAGTATTATCGCAATGAGGCTTTGATGCCTGACAGCGCCCTGGTTTGCTTTTCGATTATCGCCAACCGCTACTATCAAGGACATCAAAATAGTGATGATATAGACCTTGCCATTGAAGCCATGACCAATATCGCGTGGCTTTATATGCAGGATTTTTATGACTACACCAAAGCTGTTTCTTACAATCTTCGCGCACAGGAGTTGGCAGAGAAGTATCATAGCTACAAGTATATGCCATTCATTATCAACAACAATGCGAATATCCGCGAACTGACTGGTTTTTACGAGAATAGCGAAGATTTTGATATGGAAGTTGTGACCATGCAGAAACAGGCCTTTGCGATGGCGTTGGAGCAGAAACAATGGCATGCGCTTTATACCTCTTTTATTAATCTGGCCATGCGAACCACCTTTGAAGGCAGAGAAGATTTGATTCAGACGGAGATTGATACCATCAGAAATCTGTATCCGCCTGAGATGACGACGCATTTCAAATATGCACGTTGCCTTGCGGAAGGCATTCAAGCCATGCATGAGCAGCATCTGGACAGTGCCGTCGTCTGTTTTAACCGCTTACTGGACATCTCGCAGGAGCACGACAACCCAAGGCAACAGGCGTTGAGCAGCATCATAGCAAACGATTTCCTCTTCCTTTGCTACGGCGAGATAGAGGAACACGACAAAGCTCTTGCCACCCTTAAAGCCAACGAAGCACTGGCGATAAATTCTAATCTTAAATTGCATTTGCTCGATGTTTACAAGAATCTGACCGGCTTTTACCAGTTTATGAATGATGAGGAGATGGCGGAACGATATCGTACGCTCTTTTTGGAAAGCGAAGTGGAGATGCTTACACATCAGAGGTTAAGCAGCGCTAACGAAGCCCAGTTTCTGTTTCAGCTGAATCAGAAAAACGAGGAGGTGCGCGAGATGGCTTATCGCGAAAAGATGAGGAGCCGTATGCTTATGGGCACTATCGTTTTCTCGGTCATTCTGTTGTTGCTGTTGTTGCTGCTATTTATGAATTATCGCAAAGTGCAGGAACAAAACCGTCAGCTTTACGCAAAATCATTGGAGATGATCCGTGCCGATGAGGTCAAACGTGAGCTTATCGAGAGAAATCATACAATGGATGAGGACAAGATGAGCGACCTGATGCAAAGGGTGTTCATCGTCATGGAGTCTAACGAAGAGATTTATTCGCCCGATTTCTCGTTGCCGCGCCTGGCTGAGTTGGTGGCCGACAAACGAAACAACGTGTCGGAGGTCATCAACCAGCGATATAAGACCAACTTCAACGGCTTGCTCAACGAATATCGTATCAAGGAGGCATGTCGCCGATTCAACAACACTGACCAATATGGAAACCTCACCATCGAGGCTGTCGGTCAAAGCGTGGGATTTAAGTCGCGCTCAGCTTTTTCGATCGTCTTCAAACAGATTGTCGGACTCAGTCCGTCGGATTATTTGCATCAAGTTCGTTCGAATCTATCTTTACGAACATAGTTAAGCCTTGCAAAATAAGTATGTTTTCTTCTTTGATTTATTTTTGCAATGTAAATTAACTTAATCAATGTAACATCAAAAAATTAAAATCATGAAGAAAGCTTTATCATTCATCTTCGCATTTGCTTTTGTCATGGGCGCATTTGCACAAACACCAAACATCATCACCGAAACACCTGATGGAGAGTTCCATTCTTTCACACGCAACACATATTATGTGTATTGGGACATGCAATGGACGGCAAGGATGACTGAAGGTGAAATCAATGTCGTCACCAACGGCGATATGGCATATATCCAGAATCCGCTTTATTATTGTCACCTGAATAATACTTGGGTGTATGGCAGCTACGATGCCGCCACAGGAATCATCACCGTCCCAACCGGACAATATCTGTCGTGGTATCCTTATGACAATTACGGCGAAATGTTGATGTGGGGCGAGACCCATATTTACGAGGCTAAAGACGGCAGAGAATATTATCTGAGCGACACCATCTACAGCAATGTGGAGAGTATTCAATTCCAAATGCTCGACAACAACCTCTATCTGCTTGGTGCTGTCGGAGAAGTCGAGGCTGAATACCCGTTCTTTTACAATACAATTGGCATGTGTGCCTCGTATGACGACGATGTTTTCCTTCTTGCTTGCGAGACTGTCTTGAGCGCCGGTCAGCCTATAGGCTTGGGTAACGGCACATACAATCCTGCAGTTCCTGCAAATCCTACAGCCGACGAGTGGCATGACAGTGGCAACGAAGATGGTGACAGCTACTTTGCTTTCACGCTTCCTTCAACTGATGTCGACGGCAATCCTTTGGACATGCACAATGTCAGCTATCGCATCTATACTGACGACAACCAACTGTTTACCTTTGATGCTGAGACCTACTGGCTCGACATTTCTGAAGATATTACAGAAGTACCGTATTGGCTGTGGAGCAACGGTTTGGATTTCTGGGAAAACAAAGTGTTTTTCTATCGCACCAACACGGGCGACAATCCATTGTTCACCGACCGCATAGGTATTCAGGTTGTCTACACTATGGGTGGCGAGACCAATGTTTCCGACATAGTGTATCTTGATGAAGATTCAGTTGATGAAATTTTCGGCAGCAAGACCGTCGCCAACGTGCGCTATTATAGTCTGACGGGTGTTGAGCTGCAACATCCGCAAGGCGTAGTCATCGAAGTGACAACTTATACCGATGGCACAAGAAATACAGTGAAAGTGGTGAGGTAAGATTTATCCCATCAACACATCCAAAACCATCATCAGGACAAAGCCGATGGCGAAACCGATGGTGCTGAGATTGGAGTGCTCACCTGACGATGCCTCGGGTATCAGCTCTTCGACCACCACGTAGCACATTGCGCCGGCGGCGAAGGAGAGCATATAAGGCAGGATAGGGGTGAGCCAAGCGGCCAAGAGCACCACGGCAAGACCTCCCAGCGGCTCGACGATGCCGCTGAGCGATCCGAGGAGGAACGAACGTCCCTTGCTGTTGCCTTCTGCACACATCGGCATGGAGATGATGGCTCCTTCGGGGATGTTTTGTATGGCGATGCCGAGCGAGACGGCTATCGCGCTGGCTACGGTAACGTCAGCAACACCTTGCGATGCCGCTGCAAACACCACACCGACAGCCATGCCTTCAGGCAGGTTGTGGATGGTGACAGCCAACGCCAACATCGCTGTGCGGGAGAGTTTCGAACGCGGTCCCTCGGGAGTGTTGGCTCCAAGATGCAAGTGCGGCGTGAGCTCATCCAAAAGCAACAAAAAACCGACGCCAGCAAGGAATCCTATTGCCGCAGGAAACACCGACCATGCGCCCCGTCCCGCCTCCATCTCGATCGACGGGATGAGCAGCGACCACACCGAGGCGGCCACCATCACGCCCGAGGCGAAGCCAAGCAACGACTTCTGCAGCCTTGGCGACATGTCTTTTTTCATGAAGAAGACGAACGCCGCACCGAGCATGGTGCCGAGAAGTGGTATCAAAAGACCTATAGTGGTACCCATAATTATATGATGTTTATTTCAACATCTTTTCAATGTCATCCTCCATCATGTCAGGTGAGACCATCGGCTCGAAACGGATGATGGTCTTGCCGTCGCGTGAAACTAAAAACTTTCCGAAATTCCATTTGATGGCGTCGCCTTGTTCGAATCCGGTTCCGGTCTTCTGGTGAATCTGAGTGAGCATGTCGCCGAACGCCTCCGTGCCTTCAGGATAGCCTACAAACGGAGCCTGTGCCTTCAGGTAAGTGTAGAGCGGACTCTCGTTCTCGCCGTTGACATCTATTTTGTCGAATAACGGGAATGTTACGTTGTATGTCAGAGAGCAGAAGCTCTGAATCTCGTCGTTTGTGCCAGGTTCTTGTCCGAGAAACTGGTTGCATGGGAACGCCAGAATTTCCAATCCTTGGTCTTTATATTTCTGATATAATACTTCAAGACCTTCGTATTGTGGAGTGAGTCCGCATTTGCTTGCCACGTTGACAATCAGCAGCACTTTGCCTTTGTATTGGCTCATTGACATTTCTTTCCCGTCGATATCCTTCACGGAGAAGTCGTAGATGCTTTGTTTTTTGCTACAGCCTGCAAAAATCAGCATTGCAATGGCTGCGAAGAGTAATAGTTTTTTCATGTTAATTATTTTCTGCAAAGATATGAAAAACTTCCTTCAGCAACAATAGCTGCTGTGCCACCGACAAAAATATTTCCATCAGATTGGATTCGGGTGGCAATAATTGAAGGCCGTTCCATTGCTTCGCCTTGGATGAAGGTGCATTCAGCATCTGAGGCGAGGTGTCCGTTTTGTTGCAAATAATATGTCAGCGAAGCGTTGGCAGTACCTGTCGCCGACTCCTCGGGTATGTCGTACAATGGAGCAAAGTCACGAACATGGGCGGTATAGCCGTCGTTGCCGAAAGCGAAGACATGGAAACTCACGGCATTGTATTTCTTTGTGATTTCGGTAATGGCCTCCATATCGGGCTGCAGCGACTTCAATGTTGTTACATTGGGCAGTGGAATCATGAAATCAGGCAAGCCAGTAGAAACAATTTGAACTGGAAAGTTTAGAGTGTTGAGTTTGAAGTTTGGAGTTGTGATTATTCCTAAAGCTCTGTAAACTTCATCGGTTTCAGCAATCGTTGCCACAATCCTCGGCTTAGCCATCTGCATCAGCACTTTTTCACCGGCTTCGACAGCAATGTCGCCAGCTTTAGTGTGGCAGAGACATTGGCCTGATACCAGCCCTTTCTTATGAAGCAGGAAAAACGAGGCTATGGTGGCGTGACCGCATAACTCCACCTCGGCTTTAGGCGTGAAATAGCGTATCGTGAACTCATTTTCGCCATCATGCCGCACGAAAGCCGTCTCCGAATAGTGCAACTCGGCGGCTATCTTCAGCATCAGCTCCTTTTTTTGGAAAGCATCCGACTCAAGCAGCACCACTCCTGCGGGATTTCCGCCTAAGGGCTTGTCAGTGAAAGCATTAACGATGAAGTATTTCATATCACATTTACCTATTCATCAACCTGCTCTCGCCCCAATTATAACGCGGATAAGCCTTTGTTGTGCCGGTAGCTAAGAAATAAACTACAAGTGTTTTCATGTCTTTTTTATATCCAATTTGTAATACACACAATCCTTATCGCGGTCGGAAAGTGTCAACTGATGAAAAGATAGCGTCATCAGTTTTTTATCCCAACATCTCCTTCACATCATTCTCAAAATCCTTAGGCTCGGTGGTCGGGGCGAAACGCTTGATCACGCTGCCGTCCTTAGAGATGAGGAATTTGGTGAAGTTCCAGAGGATGTCGCCATCTTTCTTCGCAGTCTTGCTGAGGCCTTTGAGCATGGTGTGGGTGGCCTTTGCCTTCAAACCTTTGTATTCCTCTTTCGGAGCCTGCGACTTCAGATATTCGAAGATAGGATGTGCCTCTTCGCCGTTGACGTCGATTTTCTTCATCAGCTGGAATGTGACGCCATGGTTGATGCGGCAGAACTCAGCAATTTCCTCGTCGGAACCCGGCTCCTGGTGCGCAAACTGGTCGCAAGGGAAGCCTATGATGACCAATCCCTGGTCTTTGTACTTCTGATAGAGCTCTTCGAGTCCGTCGTACTGCGGAGTGAATCCGCATTTCGAAGCGGTGTTGACAATCATCAGGACTTTGCCTTCAAATTGTGCGAAGTCCATCTCCTCGCCACGGTTGGTGAGGGCTTTGAAGTTATAGATTGTTGCCATTTTTCCTTACAATTACATTATTTCGACAAGGAAATTCTCATAACCGAGTTTGTCGATGTAGTTGAGATATTGTCTTTCCCAATCCATGTGCTCTTTCTCACCTTCAATCCATTTGTAAATGAGTTTCTGAGTTACATAGTCATCGGCGAAAGCGGCGGCCAACTTGCTCATTTCTTCGATTGCTGTAGGCTGATAATCCGACTCAATCTGTTGCTTGGGGTCGTCATAGAATGGGAATTCCACGGTCTTCATGGCTTCCTGCAAGTCGGCAGGTTTGCAGCCGAGTTCTACAAGGCGGTTGAGCACTTCTTCTGCTTCGTCCCATTCTTCTTCAGCTTCCTCTTTCCATTTGTCGGCGAGTTTGTTCCAGCCGTTGAAACGGTCGTATGCCGAGAAGGCAAAGTGTTGCTTACTGTTACCAAACCATACTGCGCCCATGTAGGCGAATGCTTTTAATGCTTCTTCTTTTGTCATAGCTTTAAATTTTTAATTAGTTATTTATTAAGTTTAGATAATTTTTCAATTAGTTTGTCGATGGCAGGAACCATTTGAAAGATTTCTTCCTCTTCGCCAGATTTCAGAGCCATATCATTGCGCATGCTCTCATGGATGTCAACTGCCTTTTTCTGCATCGCCCGTCCTTTTTCGGTAAGCGAAACGATGCGCTGGCGTGTGTCGACTTCACCTTTTGCACGGGTGATGAGGTCCGCTTTCTCCATGCGCTGAAGCAACGGAGTGACAGTGTTGGTCTCGAGAAGCAGACGTTTTGCGATGTCGCATACAGGCTGCTTGTCTTGCTCCCACAGCACCATCAATACAAGGTATTGCGGATAGGTTAAACCGAGCGGGTCGAGATATGGATAATAAGCGCCCGTCATTAGGCGTGATGCCGCATAAAGACGGAAGCAGAGTTGATTGTCCAATTTCAGTTGATCGTATGCCATATCAAATTTATGTCGTTTGCGATGCAAAATTACAAATTATTTTTATATCGTGAACGATATTTTTAAAAAAAATTAAAAATCCCTAAAAATGATTACTCCCAGATCCTAAAATCCCTAAAAATGGTGACCCTGGAGCTTTGTGATGTGCAGTAATTTCGCATCATGAATTATTAGGTTATTTTTTAGGAAATGAAAAGGTTTTTATTATCATTTTTCGCTCTGACAGCTTTGATTTCTTTCTCCTTGACGGAAGATGCAAAAGCTGCCGAAAACGACACAATTCCTGCTGAAAATCAAAAAGTTACAAAATCAAGACTGACAATCGGAGGTTACGGCGAGGCGGTTTATACCCGCAATTTCTATAGCGACAACATGTTTCGCTACTCGCATCCCGACCGTTATAAAGACGCGCAGGGTCACGGAAGAGTTGACCTGCCTCATGTTGTTATTAATATAGGTTACGACTTCGGTCATGGCTGGACCATGGGCAGCGAGATTGAGTTTGAGCATGGCGGCAACGAGGTGGCAGTGGAGATGGAAGCCGAAGAGACCGGCGAATTCGAACACGAGATTGAGCGTGGCGGCGAAGTCGCCCTCGAACAGTTCTGGATTCAGAAATCGTTCTCTAAAGCATTGAATATCAGGATGGGACATATCATCGTGCCTGTCGGACAGACCAACAACGCACACCTCCCGACGCAGTTTTTCACCTGTTATCGTCCTGAAGGCGAGTTCAATATTTTGCCTTGCACTTGGCATGAGACGGGCGTAAGCATCTGGGGAAAGGTTGGCAAATGGCGCTACGAAGCCGTAGTGGTTCCAGGCTTGAATTCCAATATGTTCAACAACGCCAACTGGGTGAAAAACGGCTCGGCCTCGGCTTATGAGTTCCGTGTGGCCAATAACCTCGCCGCCGCGTTGCGTATCGACAACTATTCGATAAAAAACCTGCACATCGGCGTGAGCGGCTACATCGGAAACACGTTTAACAACGACCTCGTCACCAACGAAGCCGAGAAATATAAAGACGTGAAGGGCACCTTGCTCATCGGCACTGCCGAATTCGATTACAAGGCATACGGCTTTATTATAAGAGGCAACTTCGACTATGGTCATCTCAACGATGCTGACATCATTTCGGCTTACAACAAAAACCAGAACCACCAGAGTTTTTCGCCATATCCGCGCTCGCTGGTGGGTGAGGAGGCAGTGGCAATAGGCGGTGAAATCGGCTACGATATCTTCCATAATATCAAAAGGACTGGTGAGCGTCAGCTTTTTGTCTTCGGCCGTTACGACTACTACGATAGCTACATCCCATACGTCTCGGCAATCACCATGTACGACTGGACTGAGAAGCATGTCATGACACTAGGATTGAATTATTATCCGATAAAAGAGGTCGTCATTAAAGCCGAATTTTCCGAAAGATTCTTGAAAGAACAATACAACAACGAGCCAATGTTCTCATTGGGAGTGGCATACAGTGGATTCTTTAACAAATAAATAATACAATGAACAAACTTTTTAAAACCGCAATGCTTTTTACAGCCACAGTGCTGTTGGCATTAACTTTCAACGCTTGCAAGAAAAGCAGCAATGATTCAACTACTGAACCCGCTAACAACTCGGTTCAGAAAACCGTCATCGTCGACCAGTTTCTTGACCACACCGTGACTCCGACTTACACCAAGCTGGCGCTTTACACCGAAGAACTTGTCAACGACCTCAAGACTTTGAAAACCGACATGACTCAGGCTAATGTCGACGACGCTTGCGCTTCATTCCTCGAGGCACGTCACTGGTGGGAGATGAGCGAGGCATTCCTCTTCGGCGCCGCCTCCGACTTCGGCATCGACCCGCACATCGACTCATGGCCGCTAGACGAAGACGCATTCAACAACCTCATGGCGAGTCCGAACATGATTGCCTCTTTGGATTCTGAAGACGGCGACGTTATCGCTGGTGAGCAGCTCGGCAACGCCCTACTCGGCTTCCACGGCATCGAATACGTGCTCTTCCGTGACGGCGCACCACGTCCTGTGGCGGAACTCACCAACGATTACATGATTTACGCTGTGGCAGTGGCTGGCGACCTCCGCAACCGCTGCTTCCAACTTGAGGTGAGCTGGCTCGGAGACGGAGCTCCGGCATCGCACATCGAGAAGATGGAGGAACTTGAATTCAACACTACCGTCAATGGAGGCGACAACAGCTATGGCGACAATATGCGCAACGCAGGCAAGGCCGGAAGCACATATTCCACACTCACACACGCTCTCCAGGCTATCCTCGACGGCAGCATCGACATCTCCGACGAGGTCGGGACATCGAAGATCGGCAAGCCGCACACCGGCGAAGACCCGACATATGTGGAATCGCCCTACAGCCAGAAGTCAATCATCGATTTCCACGATAACATTACTTCAATTAAAGACGCTTACATGGGCGGCAATGAAGGCGAACGTGATGAGAGCAAGTCGCTGCACGCCTTCGTTAAAAATGCCAACGCTTCGTTAGATTCACGTATAGTCGCGGCTATAAACAACGCTCTTGCGAAGATCGACGGCATGGCCGCTCCTTTCGTCCATAACTATTCCGATCCTAGTGCAGGTGAGGCTATGGAGGCATGTCAGGAACTTTCCGACGTCCTAGCTGAAGCCAAAGAAGCTATCAAAGACTTGTAATTCTAAACTGATTATACTATGTTAAAAATCAATCATTTAACTCTAATTGCAGCAGTTGGCATGATGGTTATCGGAACGGTGTCATGTAAAAAAGATAACACCACCGCTTCGACTCCGACGCCGACTCCTGCTGTCATTGAAGGCACATACGCCGGTGGTCTGTTGGGCACCACGTTCAACAACACCCAGTCGGCTTATGAAGACCCTACACCTGCCACCGTGCAGGCTGGAATGACGGCACAGTTCAAGTACGGCGAGTATTTCTTCGAACGTACCTACACACAAAACAACGAGCCGTTCAACGGCTTGGGACCTCTCTACATCCGCAGTTCGTGCATCGCCTGCCATCCTGGCTACGGTCACGGAATGCGCATGAACCGCTATCGCGCCGACGACTGGGGCAATGGCTATCTGCTGGTGTTCACCGATCAAAACGACACCTATCTCAGCTCGTACACAGGCATGCCGCAGACCAAGGCTGTGGCGCCTTTCAAGGCACCTCTCGACGAGACGCAGATTCAGATAAGCTGGCTCGACTACACCGACGAATGGGGCAACCGTTTTGACGACGGTGAGACGTACAGACTCACTTATCCTGATGTTTACATTCCTGAAGAAGCGTTCTATGTGCCTCTCGAAGTTGGCGGAAATTCTATTCCTTACAGCGATTTCGTGTGCCGTCTTGAGTCGACAATCGGCATCTATGGCACAGGCTTGATCGACGCCATTCCTGACGATTCGTTGAAGGCTCAGTATCAGAAGGAATACAACGACGGCTACATGCAGAACGGTATCAACCCGGGCATGTGGTCTGGCAACGACTGGGCTCCGACAGGCCTGTACGGCAACACCGACCACCCGAAACGCTACACCTACGCCCTCACTCGCGGCCCGTTGCAAGACGCTCCTGGCGCCAACGCCATCTGGAACATCACCAACGTGACACACCGCACCAAGATGGGTCATTACATGACAGCCGCCTACGCCACAAAAGCGTCGCAAGATCCTGACGTTCAGGCTGAGTTTTACAACTATTTCCCGCAGTACAACCTTACTGGAAATGTGCAAAACGACATTTATAATTATCTCATGATGAACGACCAGATTCCTGCCGAGATGAAAGTTCCTGAGATGAAAGACGAAGACTATGTCAATTTCATGGTCTGGCATCGTGGACTTGCAGTTCCTGCCGCCCGTAACCTCGACGATCCTGAGGTTCAGCGTGGTCGTGAGCTGTTCACCAGTCTGGGATGCGCCTACTGCCACCGTCCTTCATGGGAAACCGGCGACGACGTGTTCACCGATCCGGCCGGATTCTTCACCACCGCTGACTCGAGGTTGCCACGTTATCCTTATCAGAAGATTTGGCCTTACAGCGATTTCATCCAGCATAAGCTCCACATGGAGAACGACATCCGCACAGGATGGTGTCGCACGACGCCTCTCTGGGGTCGCGGACTCTCGGCAATCTGCACCGGCTCAAGCGACCGTATGCATGACTGCCGCGCACAAACGGTGATCGAGGCCATAATGTGGCACGGAAACGCGCAGAGCGACGCACGCCGCACAGTGGAGAAATTCCGCGAGTTATCTAAATCAGACAGAGACGCTGTCGTGAAATTTATTGAAGCGATATGAATTTAGTTAATAATCATGACAACCGTAGAGACGTGCCAAGGCGCGTCTCTACATTATTTGGTATTAATATTGCCATTATTCTGATAATTATTGGCGGTTTATTAACATATTTTACAGGTCAGAATGGCAGTGTGCATCTCGCTGAGAATGAACCAGTTAACACCTTTCCAGATGATGAGAACCAAATACAAATGCCATTTTATGTAAACCTGAATAAATTTGATGTCGTCTATTATCCGGGTACCATGTCGCATGCCGACTACGTCTCGTACGTAACGCTAACTGACAACGAAGGCAATATCCTCAAAGAAGGCAAAATCTCGATGAATAACATCATGAAATACAATGGCTTCCGTTTCTTCAACGAAGACTTCGACGAAGATCTGAAGGGCTGCACCCTGACCGTGTCGCACGATCCTTGGGGCATCTTGTTTACTTATACAGGATACATTCTTTTATCTATCTCTATGATTATCATTTTCTTTAAAAACATCACCCAAAAACGTGTGCCGAAGCAGGTTAAAAGTCTTGTGATTCTCTTTGTGATGCTGATGTTCGGCTCGATGGCCAACGCTCACGAACTCAAGACTTTACCTAAAGATGTCGCTGCTGAATTGGGTGATATTTACATTTATAACGGCGGCAGAATCGCCCCGATGCAGACTTTTGCCAAAGATTTTGCCTGCAAACTGTACGGCAAACCAACTTACGAAGGTTACACTTCAGAGCAGATTTTGGCAGGCTGGATATTCTATCCTACTTATTGGAAAGGCACTGAGCGTCAACAGAGTAAGCGCGACGAGGTGAAACATCTGGTGGAGTCGTTCCAGACTGGAGCGATGACAAAGATTTTCCCTTGCCAGATGCCCGACGGCACGGTGAAATGGCTCAGCGCTAACGATAATCTTCCTGATAATCTTAGCGAAGATGAATGGATATTTATAAGAAAATCAATGAGTTACCTGAATGAGCTTGTTGTGAAAAAAGACTATGCGACGCTGGAGGAAACCCTTCAAAAAATTAAAGCTTACCAGAAGAAAAACGGCGTTGCCGCTGACGGAACGACCTCGTTGCCATCAGATTTCCGCTTTAACACCGAGAAAATCTACAACGTCTGGTCAAAATATAACTACGTTGCGTATTTCTCATTGTTCTTCGGAATAATTTTCTTCGTTTTGTATTGTGTGTTTGCGGCCATTGGAAAACAGATGCCGAAATCGATAGCAAATATATCTGTATCAATAAATTGGATAATCTTTGCATTTTTGACATTTTTAATAATCCTACGTTGGATTGTGGCCGGGCACATCCCGTTGGCGAGAAGCGCCGAGACACAGCATTTCATGGCGTGGGTGTCGCTGCTTATCGCGGGTGTCATGGCTTTGAAAAAAGAGGGCAGAGTCAATACCATCGCTACCGGCTTGATTGTCAGTGGTTTAATGATGCTTGTCTCGGTGATGAGCTCGGCAAACCCGAAAATAACTCCGTTGATGCCGGTGCTTTCTTCTCCTCTGCTCGGCCTACATGTCGCGATCATCATGGTTGCCTACGCCTTGCTCGCTTTCATGCTGATCAACGGACTGGCGGCAGTGATTGTCAGGATTTGCAACAAAAACTCGTCGCTTGAGATCGAGCGCATGGCTGAGGTGTCGCACAAGCTGCATTATCCGGCGGTGATGTGCCTCGCTTTCGGAATCATGATCGGCTCGGTGTGGGCTAACATCTCGTGGGGCAACTATTGGTCGTGGGATCCTAAAGAAACCTGGTCGCTGATAACGTTGCTTGTTTATGTTATCCCGCTGTACAAAAAAATGGTTCCCGCTTTGCAAAAGCCGCTTAATTTCCACATTTTCAATATCATAGCGTTCTTGAATGTTCTGATGACTTATTTTGGTGTCAACCTTCTTGGCGGAATGCACGCCTATTGATTCGCGATATTTTTGCAAATGAAAAAAGAAAGGTGTATCTTTGCAAAGTTAATTATCCCTTCAATAGTATGAAAAAAGTCATTTTATCTTTGATGCTGTTATGCTGCTGTCTCGCAGGTTTCGCTGACGAACCCGTTGAAGTGATGGCGCTGTTGAAAGCCCGTTATGACCGTACCCAGTTGTGCAAAAGGGCCGAGTTTTACCCGACAAAAGCCGCGCGACGCGACTACGTGGTCAGAGAACTGAAGAAGTTTGCCGAAGCCTCGCAACACGATCTTATGCTGACACTCAAAGATTTGGAGCGAGATGGCTTGGTGTCATCGATAAACTGCCTCTGGTCGGCTAATGCAATAAGTTTCAAAGCCACAGAGGAAGTAATCCAAATGCTGATGGAACGTGCTGATATTGAAAGCATTACACCTGTCAGAAAATATCAGTGCATCCCTGAGCGTGAGATGACAGCAGGGGCTACAGACATTTCCCGTTATACCATCGCCCCGCACCTCACTCAGGTGAATGCACCTCAGGTGTGGGCGCAAGGCAACGAGGGTCAGGGTGTGTTGGTTGCGGTGATTGACACAGGAGTGAATTACAACCATGCCGATATCGCCGACCATCTATGGGATGGAGGTGAAGAGTTTCCGCATCACGGTTGGGACTTTGCAAACGATGACGATGACCCGATGGATGACTATGGACATGGCACGCATTGCGCAGGTATAGTGTGTGGCGACGGCACTGCGGGCTTGCGTACCGGTGCCGCTCCCGACGCCACTTTGATGTGCATCAAGAGTGCCGATAACGAAGGACACTCAACAACACCTAACATGATCAAGAGCATGGAATTTGCTGTGGAACACGGCTGCGACCTCATCAGCATGTCGATGGGTGTGGCTCAAGCCGAAGTGGCCGAAAGAGAAATATTCCGCCGTACTTGTGAAGCTCTTTTGGATGCAGGCATAGTCGGTGTATTTCCGGCAGGCAACGAACATAATCTGCAGCATCTCTGCCCTATACCACTCAATGTGCGAGTACCAGGCAGCTGCCCGCCGCCTTATCTCGACCCCGACCAGATGGTGAATCCGGGAGGTCTGTCGTGCGCTATTTGCGTAGGCTCTGTCGACGAAAACGACACGGTGGCATCATCAAGCTCGGAAGGCCCGGTGACATGGCAAGACACTGAGTTTGGCGACTATGCCTACGAACCTGGCATCGGTCTCATCCGTCCCGACGTGTGCGCCCCGGGCGTGATAATATGGTCGTTGCATTATCAACATCTCTATGATTACGATTATATGAGCGGCACATCTCAGGCGACGCCATGTGTGGCTGGCATCGTGGCTCTCATGCTGCATGCGAACCCTGAGTTGAAACCGGCAGCGATATGTCAGATTCTCGAAGAGACGTCTTTAAAACTGACTCCTACCAAGAGCAACCGCACAGGCGTAGGACGAGTCGATGCTCTAGCCGCCGCGACAGCGGCGGCGGAATGGGATGCCGTGGATGAAAACTATGTCACCACTGATGATATACAGGATGCCACAATACAACGCGTTTTCGACCTGACGGGACGCATAGTCACCACCGACTACGACAAGTTGTCACCGGGCATCTACCTGATCCAATATCAGCAAGGCAATCAGATAAAGACAAAAAAGGTTAAGCTTTAACAGTGCAAAAATATCGGAATAAATGTAAGCGTGTTCCGATAATTTGTATATTTGCAGCCTTAATCCTTAATTAACCATAAAATGAATGAGATGAAGAAAACTTTATCCGTATTGCTGTTGTTTTGCGCTGTGACATGCTTTGCGCAACAACCTCTTTTAAAATCCAAGTGGAATCAGGAGTATCCTTATAACATTCTATGTCCTGCAGATCCGTTTGAGAATTACGCCCATTGTTATACCGGCTGTCCGGCAACCGCTATGGGACAGATTATCAACTATTTGGCAACCACGCAAAACACCCGTTTCGATGACAGTGACGACTATACCGCCAGCTATGCGGGGCGTGTTTTCCATATCGATGACGATTGGGAGAGTTATCAATTCCCGTCATTCCCTCAGCTTAACGTGCTGCTTGACTCCGTCGACGCCGTTTTCCTTCGTGGCGAGCAGCTGTCCGACACCTTGGTGGCTGCTGTGATCTTCGCTTGCGGCACGGCTTGCCAGCAGGTTTATACCGCATCGCCATCATACGGCTCAGGCACTTTCCGTGTCGATCAGGCCTATGCCGCCTACAAACGTTTCGGATTTGACGACTGCAAATTGTTCAGAGATCCTACCGATGAGATGTACGAGGCTCTGATTGCCAATATTCAAGCCGGATATCCTGCACATCTCGCCGTTGTAAACGAAGCCGGAAATAGCGGACATAATGTTGTGGTCGACGGCTATCGCGAAAGTGACGGCAAGTTCCATATCAATTTCGGATGGGGTGGCCTTCTGGATAACTGGTTTAGCCTTCCTGACCCGGGCGGTCTGCATTATGGCTGGACAAAAATCGAAGGCTTGATTGTGTATATCATCCCGACAAATACCGCCGTCAACGAGATTGCAAGCAACCAGTCACTCGAGGTTTATCCTAACCCGGCCTCCGACATCCTTTATGTCAATAATCTTTCTGTCGAATCGGCTGAATATGCCATTTTCAACGTCATGGGTCAAAAGATGACAGCTGGCTCGACAAGCGGAAGCATCTCCGTGGCCGAATTGGAAAAAGGCCTTTATATCTTGCAAATCAAGGGTGAAAAGTGCCTCGAGACGACTAAATTCATGGTGAAATAGTCTGTTTCAGCATTCTTTATTGTGACAGTGGCAATCCTCTGTCTCGGGCTCAAGCGTGGCGTGTGCGATGCCGTGCTCTTCAAGTTCGTGCTTGAGATGTTCCGACACATGATGCCAATGGCTTAAATCGTCAACAACGACATGTGCTGTGAGCGCCGTCTCTGTGGTGCTGATAGCCCAAACATGGATGTGGTGCGCTTCTTTCACATGCTCCGCGGCAATCAGTATCTGCTCGATTTCCTTCAAATCGACGCCTTCAGGGATGCCGTCGACAGCTAGTCTGAGACTGTCGGAAAGCAGTTCCCATGTCGAGATGAGGATGACGGCCGCGATGATTAGCGACACTATCGGGTCGATGACAGTCCAGCCTGTGTAAGCAATCACAATGCCGCTGATGACCACACCGACGGATACCAAGGTGTCGGCTGCCATGTGCAGGAAAGCGCCACGCACGTTGAGATCGTTCTTCTGTCCGCGCATGAGCAACAAAGCCGTAGCGCCGTTGATGAGTATGCCGATGCCGGCCGTCCACGATACCGCTATGCCGTTCACATCGCCAGGATCACTGAATTTGTGGATGCTCTCAATAACAATAGCTCCGACCGCAACCAACAGAATCACCGCATTAAGCAGCGAGATGAGGACTGTCGACTTGCGATAGCCGTAGGTGTAATGCTCGTTACTCTTGACTTTTGCCAGACGGAAGGCGACAAGCACGAGCACCAGACTGAACACGTCGCTGAGGTTATGACCGGCGTCGCTGAGGAGCGAGAGGGAGTCCTGCCACAAACCTATACCGGCCTCGATAAGAACGAAAAGCCCGTTGAGGATTATTGAAAATATGAATATCCCGTTCAGCGACTGCGCTGGTGCGGAATGATGATGGTGATGATGCTCCATTTTTACAAGTTTAATTTCAATTGCAAAAATATGAATATTAAACGTTGCCTAACCTCATCATTTTTGGTGAAAATCAGATATTTGAATCCTCATAAATGGTGATATCCCGATTTAGCCGACTTTAGAAATGATAACCATGATGTTGTTGACGAACATATTGACCGCTATCGCCAGCAAAATCACGCCGAAGAATTTTCTCAGGATGAAGATGAGATTCTGTCCCAACAGCTTCTGAATCTTGTCGAGATGGCGAATCACCACGTAATCGAGGATGATGTTCAGCAGCAAGCCGATCAGAATATTCACTATGGCGTAGTCGGCGCGCAGCGAAAGCAAGCCTGTCAAAGCCCCGGGGCCTGCGATGAGAGGAAAAGCCACAGGAACGATGCTCGCTCCGCCGCTGTTGTTCTCGTTTTTGATGATCTCTCGACCGAGAATCATCTCCACAGCCAGCACGAAAAGCACGAAAGAACCAGCCACGGCGAACGATTCCTTGTCGATGCCGAAAAGCCTCAGAAGGCCGTCGCCAGCGAAGAAGAACGCCAGAAACAAGCCCAAAGCCACCAGGCAGGCCTGACCCGCCTTGATGACCTTGTTCTGTTCCCTCATGCTTACAAAAATAGGTATCGACCCGAAGATGTCGATGATTGCCGCCATCACGAAGAAGGCACCGAAAATTTCTACGAAGTTGATGTTCATTGTTTTACATGTTTCTGCATATGTAATGATAGTGCGGGCCGAATCTCTTGAACGCCGCCTCGTCGAGCTCTTCCTGATATTTCGGGTGAGCCACCGAGATGATGAGCCTTGCGCGCTCCTGCAACGAGCGACCGTAGAGGTTCACCGCACCGTATTCCGTGATAAACCAATGGATGTGGTTACGCGTGGTGACAGCGCCCGAGCCCAGATCCAAAGCCGGCACGATCTTGTTGATGCCTTTCTTTGTGGTCGATGGCATCGCGATGATGGCCTTGCCGCCTTGAGCACGCGAAGAACCATAGACATAGTCTATCTGGCCGCCGACGCCCGAATAGATCTTGTCCCCCAACGAGTCGGCGCACACCTGCCCCGACAAATCAATCTGGATTGCCGAGTTGATGGAAGTCATCTTAGGCTGCTGAGCGATGATGAACGGGTCGTTGGTGTATTCCACATCTTTCAGCAAAACCTCATGGTTGCCGTCGATGAAGTCGTAGATTTTTTTCGAACCCATAACGAAGGTGGAGACGATCTTGCCTTTGTCGAGTTTCTTGTTGTCGCCGGTGATGACGCCTTTCTTCACCAAAGGAAGGATGCCGTCGGAGAACATCTCGGTGTGGATGCCGATGTTTTTATGGTTGTGGAGGCACGACAAAATCGCATTCGGGATGCTTCCAATACCCATCTGGAGGCAAGCGCCATCCTCAATAAGCTCGGCGCAATAACGACCGATGGTCTTCTCCACCTCGTTCGGCTCAGGCATATCGACTGTGAGCAACGGGGTGTCGTCCTCGACAAAAACGTTGATTCTGCTGATGTGGACGAGGGCGTCGCCAAATGTGCGAGGCACGTGTTTGTTCACCACTGCGATGACGAACTCGGCGCTTTCCATGGCTGCCAATGTGGCGTCGACAGATGAGCCTAAAGAAACGTAGCCGAACTTGTCAGGCGGGCACACCTGAATCATCGCCACGTTGCATTTTATGTATTTTTCGCGATAAAGCTTCGAGGTCTCGCCAAGAAACACCGGGATATAGTCGGCCAGACCTTTCTGCACGCTCTCGCGGACGTTGGCGCCTACGAAGAAAGCGTTGTGCTGGAAGATGCCTTCGAATTCCGGGTTGACGTATGGAGCCGCACCCTCGGTGTGGAGATGGTGGATGTAAACATTTTTCAACTCACCGGCACGACCGCGGTCGCACAGGGCTTTCACAAGACATTGCGGCACACTCGACACTGAGCTGATATGGACGTGGTCGCCGGATTTTATGACTTTTACAGCCTCGGCTGCTGATACTGGTTGATATTGCTTTCTCATGACGACCTATTTTTTAATGATTTTTTCAACAAATTTTTGATTTTCAGTGATAATCGTGATGAAATACATACCTTCCGATAATGCGCTGACATCAATTCTTGATTCTGATGATGATAGAATTGTTTTTCCTGTAACGTCACTTACAATAATGCTTTGTACAGACGCGCCATGGCACGTCTCTACGGTTACGAAATCATGTGCAGGATTTGGATATACTGATATTGTTGCAACTTCATTTTCTTCAATTCCATCTGGCACATAATGCAATATTGCATGCACATCAAAATCAACATATTGACCATCACTGTAGGCTCGCATGGTAATGGTTACAATTGATTCCTCCCTTGATACACGAGTCATTTTCAATCTCTTGCCTTGCATGACAGCGTAAAGATATTCCGTATTTGATATGGAAAGGATATTAAAATCGATATTTTCATCTGGGTCATCATCGTCGGTTACAACACCATCAAGATTAACATATACTATTTCTGGGAAACTTGTAAAATCTACGTCACCTACAGGGTTGACTACGTAAGGTGGAAGGTCTTGCGGCGGTATAGGAGATGTTCCGTTGAAGTTTTCAATACAGAAGTAAGCCGGGGTAATCATGCCGCCGCTGTTGTTTTTCGATGAAGAGAGGCTGAACGAGATGGTGTGAACCGCACCGAGAGTGCTGAGGTCGAACCATTCCCAAGTGTTCAAAATATAGTCTTCGTCGTTGTTTGTGAAACGATAGTCGGCGAGATAAAACTCGGCTGTTCCTACTGTCTGACCGCTGGCGTTTTTGCCCGTGGCGGTGAGCTTAAACCAGTCTGGGTCGTTGCCCGATGTGCCTCCGAATGGTGTGGCGGTAGCATCGCCGTCATGCATGTTCTGGTATGCCCAGAGGTTGTTTGTGACGTAGCATCCTGTAACTGTATGAGACTGATTGTCAGAAGCGTAGACATCAGTTTGAACGCCCATGCAGTATGCCACGCCGTATTGTGTTGAGCCATCGTAGCCAGCACCGGTAGCCGCTGTGTATTGGGCATCCAATCCCGACTGATTCAAATCGGTGTGGTTAGAGGCTGTGAAACCACCCCAGAATGAATATTCCGGCATGTAATAGTTGGTGAAAATCCAGCCGCCGCTGAACATCTCGTTATCACCTTCCTCGCCAGTCCAGTAGCCGTTTGAACCAAGAGTGACATCGTCGAAAGTGGCAGTTCCGACAGTGACTTGCACCTCAACGCCAGAAACGCTCACGTTCATATCCACATGTTTGCCGTTGCTGGTGGCGCGAATCACTAAAGTCTTGTTGGTGAATGCGTCGGAAGTGGTTCTTGTCACCCACAGTACGTCGCTCCAATCGATTGTGGCGGTGATTTCCGACGGACAGCTCTGCACCGTGATTTCAATGAAATTATTGTTGTTGTCAGGGTCATCGAATGTGTTGCTGAGGTCGAAACTCAACGTTTGCGGGTAGCTCGTGAAGTTGATTGGAGCCAGTTGGTTTGCCACTACAGGCGGCAGGTCTTCAGCAACACATTCCACTGAGAATGATGTCTGCACCGACTGTCCGGCGCTCTCGGCGTTCAAAGTGATTGTGGCTGTTCCGCCAGTTGCCACAAGGCGTGTCACAGTCAAAATCTTATTATTTAAAGTAGCTGAAACAAGCGAAGGATTGCTGTTCGAAGCAACAGTTATCACGATGTTATTATTCGGGTCGTCAGGGTCGTTGAAGGTGTTGCTCAAGTTGATAGACTGGCTTGCCGGATAGTTTTCAAAAGTGATGTTACTTATTGGATTTGCCACAACAGGAGGCAGGTTTGTGCCACTTGTAAACTCATCTGCTCCTGCACATGGTGCTGTGGTTGAGCGGTTCTGGTCGTCGATGTCTTTTGTGACGTATGAAAGTGGATTTGCAACTGTCAAACCTGTTGCATCGGTGATGTGTAAGTCGTTGGTGCCTACAAAGTTAGGTGTGCAAAGAGCTGAATGTGCGTCGTAGCCCGTTCCAGTGGTCCAGTCACTCAAAGTGGCGTAGTCTGTAGTTCCAAGTCTGCCGACGTAGCTTCCGCTGAACGACACACGGTTGTAGTCGCAGAAACGGTTTTCAGCATCAACGCCGATACGGAAAACGTAGCCGCTGCATTCATTGACAATCAAATTATTGTAGATATGCAGATTCTGCCAGTTTTTCTCGACGAAGATACTGCCACAGTTGCTGTTACCGCTACATTTTATGGTGTTATTGACAAAATAAACGTATTCGCTGTTGCTGTCGTCCAAATCGACACAGTAGCTATAGTTGACGTTACAAACGAAATTGATGATGTTGTTTCTGATGATGACAGGCTGTTCGGCTGTTCCCATCGCCGGACGTGTCTCGAAAATCGTGGCGTCGTTGGAGTTTCTCGTCACGTTCATCACATTGTTTTCAATGATGCTGTTGTAACGGATGCGGAGCAAATCCATCGCATGATAGCTGGTTAACACATCGTGAGTATGGTTGATGACGGTGTTGCCGCGCACAATTGCATTGTCGGTGAAACTGATGTAAATTCCCTTGAACGATTGGTTCAGAAAAGTGCAGTTTTCGACCAACACTCCGTCGTTGAGCGTGTAGATGTTTTTACCTTGATAATAAAGGGCTACGTAGCCGTTTTCGAAGTGACATCCCACAAATTCGTTGTCGTGGCAAACCCATTCACCACTAGTGTAATAAACAAGGTTTTTATCGCCATCGAGGTTGGATGTTGAAACTGCACCGACAAAACGCATGTTGTAGAAATGGTTGTAGTCGGTCTGGCCGTTAGTCACCAATAATTGCGCTTTGTTGGCAGATGTCGTTGTCACCGTCATGTTTTCGAAGGTGATGTAGTCGGTGCTGTTGAGTCTGATGGTGCTGTTGTCGGTGTAGCCGGCGTTGCTGGTAATCACAACTTGTTGGTTGTCGGCGCCCATGCCTCTGAAAATCACACGGTTGGTTGCCGAAGCACCATTGATTTCGTTGATTGTCACATACTCCTCATACGTTCCTGGAGCGATTTCAAAAATCACTTGTCCCGACACGCCGGCCGACAATGCCGATGCCGCCGCGCTGAGCGATGTGAAGTCAGGGTTTGACGAAGAGTTGCTGTTGATTGTGTAAGTGCCTGATAATTGTGCATTTACGAGTGTCGCAAATAATAGCGACAGTGTTAAAAAGAAACACTTTTTCATTTTAATTTAATTTTAATCCCGAAATAAATTTAACTATGCTGCTTGGCAAGGTCTTCTGACTCGTCCGAGCCTATCGCCTTCCCATCTTTCGACAGTGGCTTGATTGACAGGCCTTTACGCCGGACTTACAGCAGCGGGTACTGTTGCCGATTTGCACGGCATTCCCTTTTCCAAAGCGGCTGCAAAGATACAAAAAATTTCAATTCATCAGAAGCCTGTCCAGAACCACTCCCAGAATTTCTGTTCCATCTCTTTCCAGGTGTTGGCTGTGGCAGCTTCGAAGTCGGCTGTGTATTGGTTGAGCTCCTTGATGGCTTCGTCTTTTTTGTCTTTCTTCAGGAGTTTCTCAACTCTCTTCTCAAGTTCAGGAAGCTCAATCATGGCCTTCTCTTCGTAGCGCGAAACGTTGCCGTAAATCAAGTCTTTGCATGCGCCCCAGTTGACCTGAGCGAGCTTGTTGGCTTTTCTGTAACGCCATAATGCCGTCTCTTCGTTGTAGCCGCCATGACCACATCTGTTGAAGCATTTAGGCATCTGTGTGCTGCCGCTGTAGACAGGTATTCTTGGGCTTTCGCCAGGGTTTTCAACCGACAGCCATAGGATCCCGCCTATTTCGTCAGGCATCCAGCCACGGAGCTGTGCCACGAAAGAGTATGAGCACCACGACATAGCCACGCCGCGTTTGAACTCGATGGTTCCAGGCTTCAGCATATTGTACACGCTGCGCTCGGTGCCGCTCATCCATGGGTTGGCGGTAGGGGAGACTATGGTGTCGCCTTTTTTGTTGACGACCTTGAGGTTGGCGATCTGGTCGATAGGAGTGCCCTCGTAGTTGGCGCGGAACAGACGCATCACGTCACGCACGTCCACTTTCTGCTCCGGCTTCACTGAGAACGGCATCTCGTCATCATCGATCTTGAGACCCAATGACGGTGCCAATTCGTTGAGGATGTACCATTCACGCTCACGGAAGTTCTTGCCTTGAGTGTAGTCGCTGCCGAAGGCTTTATACCAGATGAAGTCGCCTTCACCGTCCCATAGACCATATTTCTTCGCCACTTCCTCGATGTTGTCTGAACAACGGAAGTTTTTCTCGTCTTTTCTGTTTAAGTATTTGATTCTAGGAATGTTAGCCGATACTCCGACCTCGCCGTCAGGCACTCTCTGAGCCACCCAGATGCCGCCGATCTTGTCAGGACCTTCGCCCATGATTTCCATTAACCACACCTCTTTGGTGTCGGCGATGGTGATGGCCTCTCCGCTGTCGCCGTAGCCATATTTCTCAATGAGATCAGCAATGAGTGTGATGGCGTCTTGAGCGTTGTCGCAGCGCTGCAATGCCACGCGTTCCAGTTCCTCAATCCAGAACATGCCGTTTTCGTTTCTGAGAGTGTCAGGACCGCCGAATGTGGTTTCGCCTATGGCCAGCTGCTTCTCGTTGAAGCAAGGATAAGCGGTGTTGAGGTATGAATAGGTGTGTTTCGCCTGTGGGATCTCGCCGGCTTCTCTTACGCCATGCTTGTCGTTGACGTCGTAGGTGCGCATGCTGCCTTTGTAAATCTTCATCATGGCGCCTTCTTCGTAGTCGGTAGCCTTTTCCCAACGCATCCATGTGCGGTAGCCGCCGTCACAGGTGTGCGATGTCATTACAGAACCGTCGGAGGAGGCTTTTCTGCCCACCATGATGCTGGTGCAATATGCGCCGTCAAACTCTGATTCATCGATAACATACTGAGCGTTCAAGCTCATCGTCATCGCAATTATTACTAATGTGATTAAAGATTTAATGGTCGTTTTCATATCTTAAAGAATGTAAAGTTTACTTTTCCGTATTTACGATGATCATAATAATTCGGATGTTCCGAGAAATCAACAGTTCTGTCGTGTTCCAACACAAAGATTCCGTCTTCTTTCAGGAGTTCGTTTTGGAAAACCAAATCGACGAGGACATTGTAATGCTGGCAATCGTACGGCGGATCGGCGAAAATGAGGTCGTATTTCGCCTTGTGCATCGGCAAAAACCTGAAGACATCTGATTTTACAACCGATAACTCGGTCATATTCAGCTTGTTGGCTGTCTCTCTTATGAATCTGACACAGTTTTGGTTTTCATCTACAGCGGTCACTTGCGGACAGCCTCTCGAGACCAGCTCATACGAGATGTTGCCGGTACCCGCGAAAAGGTCGAGCGCTGTTGTCTCCTCCAGATCAATCTGATTCTCAAGGATGTTGAACAGGCTCTCCTTAGCCATGTCGGTGGTAGGACGTGTCGGGAGATTGTCGGGTGCCACAATCTGGCGTCGCTGATGTTTTCCTCGTATTATTCGCATTTTAATTCTTTTTTGAAACGGACGTCTCTTACATATCTCTTGGTCAACTCAACAAGTTTGGAGTCTTCTTCAATCATGCCGAAGAAATAAATCGGCACCGAGCCTGAGTCGATATGCAGCTGTTCGAGAGAATAGAGTAGGAAATACAAGAAATCTTCCTGTGTCTTGAAACGGAAACTGTTGTCAAACAATAAGTTACCTCCGTTCAAAACTGTCATCTCGAATCTTTGGTCGTTGATGTTGAGATAAACACGGGTGTCGTCGGTACGCTCCATGCCCTCGTGAATCAACCTCGCCACTACAACGCTCGAAGTATGATAAAACTCACGGTTTTCCGCCTTGAGTGCCTCTAATTCCGTTTTCGGGACGGCGTAAACATTGTAAATCCCGGCCTCGCTGAGGTAATCGGCGCACACCACGCTGTCTTCGTCGTTAAGTCCAAGAAAATCAAGGTATTTGCTCTTTCTGTTTTCCTGATACAATGCAGCGGGCACGAAGGTGTGCTTATCGTTGTCGATAAGTTTAGACGAAAAACCATCCAACAAATGCCGGATGGTTATTTCGTGATTGTTCAGTTTTTCGGTTGCCGGGGTCATGATTACAATGATTCCCAGTTACCGTTTGTTGAAGGCTCATCCATCGAACCGACTTTCAAGCCCGCATATTTCTCCAGATCTTCCATTTCTGCTCTTAAGTTGTTGACTCTCTGCTGATCGAGATCCCAAAGATATGTGCTGTAAGGTGTCTTTGCCTCAAACACAGCGACTTTCAAACCACCACGCTTGATGTAGCCGGCCTGAAGTTCAAACTCTGCATTCTGTGAGAACGGGACCATGTGCAAACTGTTGATATCGAAGTTTTCTCTTCTGCCGAACAACGAGTCGATAACCTTAACATAACCGACTGTATCGTTGATGGTCTTGGTGAATGTAGTATCGTTAGGGTCAGCAACGATGTTAACCACAGGAAGCTCGCCTGTCTTAACATACTCGATGAGTGAGTCGAAACTTGCGGTGTATCTGTTGTAAGTCTGCTTGAACAGAGCCTGTGTGCTTCTGATGTCTTTCAAACTCTGGACGACCTTCAACTCTCTCTCGCTACGAGTGTTCTCGAACACAACAGGTTGTCTGATGCTGTCGAATACTAAATAAGCCAATAAAATAGCAACGAGTGCCAATCCGATGTTGACGAATTTCAAATTCTTATTATTCATGATGTTTAATTTTGTTTACTTTTTTTGCGTTGCAAATTTAGCTATTTTTTTTAATGATAACGAAAAATTTTAAAAATATTTTATGAGTAATATTCCACCTTGAGTCCCAATGATTTGACTTTTCCGGCAATTTTTGCCATTTCCTCTGTTGACAGTTTTTCGAGATTCTTTTCAGGCGTCTCTCTGTCGATGACGTAAATCATTGTCTTTCTTGGCTTTATCTTTTTCAGATGCTCAAGCCAGAGGTTGATTTCCTCGTCCGTTGTATTGTCGATTTTTTGTCCGTTATGCTCGCCGCGTACAAATAACGTCTGGATAATCACTTGACCCTCAAAGCGTTGCAGATCCTCGATGTATTGCTCGAGATTTATCTTCACATTCGGGAGGTTCACCTTATTAATGACGTCGAGCGTTCCACCGTCGAGTTTGCAGATGTTGTTGTCGGCTTTCTGCAGTGTTTTGAAGATTTTCTCGTTATGGATGTTGGTGCCGTTTGTCAACACGCTGATGACGGCATTCGGCACGTATTTGTCTCTCAATTTTATTGTTATATCAATGATTTCCGGGAAATTCGGATGCAGTGTAGGCTCGCCGTTGCCCGAAAACGTGATGCTGTCGGGTTCTTTAGGCGTTCCCACGAGGCGTTTCAGAGCGTTTTCGAGGGTTTGCTCGTATTCCTGAGGCGTAGCCAGACGCGCTTTCTTGTCTCGGTGCTCCGGATTCCAGCCGCATTCGCAATAAACGCAGTTGAACGTGCAAATCTTCCCGAACTTAGGCAACAAATTGACACCCAGCGAATTACCTAATCTTCTGCTATGAATAGGCCCGAACACCAAATCTTCAGTTAAAAATGCCATTTTCAAAAATTTTTGCAAAAATACAGAAATTTTTACCTATCTTTGCAAAAAATTATTGTTATGAAGACGAAACAGGAGATCACTGAAAACTGGCTGCCTCGCTACACCGGGCAGGAGCTTGACAAGTTCGGGAAATATATTCTTTTGACCAATTTCTCGCATTATCTGGAGCTTTTCGCTTTTTGGAACGGTGTCTCGATAGTTAGCCGCGACCGCTCAATGCCTTGTGCCACAGCTGGCGACATCACAATGATTAATTTCGGAATGGGAAGCGCCAACGCCGCGACCATCATGGACCTGCTGAGCGCCATTCATCCGAAAGCCGTGCTTTTCCTGGGCAAATGCGGCGGAGTGAAGAAGAAAAACCAGGTCGGTGACCTCATCCTGCCTATTGCTGCCATCCGAGGCGAAGGAACGTCGAACAATTATCTCTTGCCTGAAGTGCCGGCATTGCCTGCGTTCTCGCTGCAGAAAGCTATCTCTACAACCATACGCGACCACGGTCACGACTACTGGACAGGAACAGTCTATACCACCAACCGTCGTGTTTGGGAATACGACGAGGAATTCAAGGAATATCTGCACAAAACACGCTGCATGGCGGTCGATATGGAGACTGCGACAATCTTTGCGGCAGGTTTCGCCAACGAGATTCCGACCGGCGCATTATTGCTCGTATCTGACCAGCCGATGATTCCAGAAGGCGTCAAGACAGAAGCAAGCGACAAGAAAGTGAGCTCGATGTTCGTTGACGAGCACATAAAAATCGGTATCGACGCTCTGCATCAGATTATTGATAACAAGCTGACAGTCAAACATTTGCACTTCTAATGACCTACGAGCAGATTCTTTCGGAGATCAAAAACAAGATATACCATCCGGTGTATTTCCTGATGGGCGAGGAGCCGTATTTTATCGACTCAATCAGTGACGCCATCGAGAGCACCGTGCTGGACGAGGCCGACAAGGCTTTCAATCAGATTATCCTTTACGGAAAGGACGTCAATGTGCACGATATCGTGACGCAGGCACGCAACTTCCCGATGATGGGTAACTACTTGGTAATCATAGTGAAAGAAGCTCAAGACGTGAAAAATATCGAGTCGATGGAGCCTTTCTTGGAGATGATTCCTGAGACCACGATTTTAGTTTTAAACTACAAATACAAGAAACTCGACAAACGTCTGAAGTTCGCGAAAACGCTCGATAAGGACTACGTTTTGTTCGAGTCGAAGAAGATTTACGACAGCGATGTCCCGAAGTGGATTGTAAAATATCTGGAGGGGCGAAATTATAAGATTCAGCAGAAAGCCTGCCAGATGCTCGCCGACTACCTCGGCAATGACCTCCACAAGGTGCGCAATGAGCTTGATAAGCTGATGGTTGCGGTGCCTCAGAAAAAGGAAATCGACGACTTCGACGTTGAGTATAACATCGGAATCTCCAAGGATTTCAACATCTTCGAGCTTCAGAAAGCCATCAGCTACGGCGACTTCCCGAAAGCGGTGCAAATTATCAATTATTTCGGCGACAACACCAAGGAAAATCCGCTAATCGCTACAGTGATAATGCTTTACACCTATTACTGCAAGCTCCTTAAGCTGCATTACGCCACCGACAAATCGAAAAACAGCGTCGCTTCGGTCCTTGGTGTGAACCCATTCTTCGTCGACGACTACTTCGAGGCCGCTCGCCGCTACAACATCAAGAAATGCGTTGAAAACATTGCAACCCTCCGAGACTTTGATTTAAAGTCGAAGGGTTACAATATTGGCGATGTCGATCAAAAAGATCTCTACCGCGAGATGATTTATAAGTTGATGAAATAATTAGAAATTCAAACTGAATGTCATTCCAACGCCATAAGTTGTTTGCAACTGTGGTGTCGAGCATTTCATGAGCGATGGCGAGAGTTCGTACGAATAAGCGTTGCCATAACGTGCTTTTCTGTTGTATTCGTCTGCTACCCAATTCATTCGGCCTTTACCTGCGCCTTTTAAAATGCACATCAACGGCAAGCTGACATCGGCAAGAATGGCGGTGAAATAGGCGGCATAGATAAAATCTGAGTCTATTCCTGATGCTGCTGCTGAGAATAGCACTGTACTTCCTAATGAAACCCAGAATATTGTTGTAAAAACTCTACCGGAGTTAATCTGTCGTTTTGCGCTTAAATAGGTGGAATAGTTTTCATAACCAACAAGTTCGCGAACTTCATTGTCCGACAACTCGCGTCCGTTAAGAGTCAATGAATTGCCGTCACGCTCCATATAGTTATAATGTGATAATGGCGCTGAAACCGGCACTGGAGCAGAAACCTGAACTTGCTGAGTCTGAACCGGTTGAGTCTGAACCGGCTGGGTTTGAACCTGATTGGTTGTGGTGTTCGCGAATTTGTCAACTTCTCCGTTTGCATAGTTGATGCTCGCGACATCGCTGATGCTGATCGAATAAGTAGGTCCGTCCTGGTTTGACCATTTCTTGTACCTGATTTCTGAACTGTTGATTTCAACAACTTTGCTTAAAATTGTCGAGTTATCCTTTTTTACGATAACATCCTGTGCTTGTGCAAATCCTGTAATACATAGTAAGGATATGCATAGTAATAGTTTTATAAACTTCATAGTATAATTAGTTAGTTTTATGTAAATCATTGTAAAACAACGGTGCAAAAATAGTAAAAAATTGAAATATATCAATTATGAATTGAATTTTTTTATATTTTTGCAATTAAAGTCATGACAGACATGGGTGCTGTCTTTAAAAATTTGTTTAACAATTAAATTTATAATTTATGGAATCTTTAATGATTACACAAGATTATTTTGCAGGCGGTGAAAGCCTTGAAAGATGCCATAACGCAGAGCCGTTATCGCGCGATTCAACATGTCAATATGTTCTGAAAGATTGTTCTAAAGCAAATTTAATATGAATATAACACAAATACCAAATGATGATTCCTTAAAGAGTATCAAAATACGTGAAGGAATAATTCGAGAATAAATAACAAAAAAGGCATCTTTTTGTAGATGCCTTAAGTCTTGCCCCTTTTGCGTGAAGGAGGGTTACACTTTCGTGTGATGCTATGCGGGCGGGGGCTGCGCACTACTCATATACATCGTCCTATCACGACTTTTCTGGCTGCAAAAATACAACTTTTTTATATATGTGCAGCTGTTTTAGAGAATTTTTTTCGTTATTTACGATTCTTTTTTATCCATTCTTTTGCGTTCACAAACGCCTCAATCCATGGTGCTATCTCATCATCTTTGCGGTTCTGCGGATAATAAGCCCACTGCCATGGCAAGAATGCTCTCTCGAGGTGAGGCATCATCGCGAGATGACGGCCGTCGGCAGAGCAGATGCCGGCGACTGACCATGGCGAACCGTTAGGATTTGCCGGGTATCCGTCGTAGCTGTAGGTCAACGCGATGTTGTATTTCTCCTTGCCGTATGGGAAGTTGAACTTGCCCTCGCCGTGAGCGATCCACACACCGAGACGACGGCCTTTTAGGCTCTTGAGCATGATGCTGTTGCTGTCCTCGATGTTCACGTTCACGAAGCCAGACTCGAACTTATGTGAGTCGTTGTGAATCATGCGCGGATGCTTGTCGTGGTCAGGGTAGATGAGGTTAAGCTCAGTCATGAGCTGGCAGCCGTTGCAGACGCCGAGACTCATGGTGTCAGGACGTTTGTAGAAGTTCTCGAGAGCCTTGCGTGCCTTCTCGTTGAAGAGGAACGCTCCAGCCCAGCCTTTGGCTGAACCGAGAACGTCGGAGTTGCTGAAACCGCCAACAAACACTATCATATTCACGTCGCTGAGGTCTTCGCGGCCGCTTACGAGGTCGGTCATGTGCACATCCTTGACATCGAATCCGGCGGTGTAGAGCGCGTAAGCCATTTCGCGGTCACATTGGCAGCCTTTCTCACGGATGATGGCGGCTTTTATGCCAGAAGGAGTGCGACGGTGCATGTCTATGCCCAGATCCTTGGCCTTGCCTGTGAAGCTGCCGAAATCGAACTTAAGTGCTTGATTCTTATAGTTTTCAAAACGTTCTTTAGCCTTCGCTTCGCCACTCTGTTTTCTGTCGAGGAGATATGAACTCTTGTACCAAAGGTCGCGTAAAGCGTTGATGTCCAATTCGTAAGACTCTTTGTCTTTCTTAAGATTGATGCTGCGCTTGCTGTTTGGCTTGCCGATGACGGTGTATTTGATGCCTTCTTTATCGAGTAACTCCTTGGCTTTCTTATCTTTAACTTGGATAACGACAGCCGGTTGCTCGCTGAATGCCACGCTGATGAGGTCATTGCCTGCAAAAGTGCTGAGGTCGATGTCCATACCGCCTTCGTTGTTGGCGAATGTCATCTCAAGCAAGGTGGTGATCAAACCGCCTGCCGACACGTCGTGACCTGCCATGACGAGTTTCTGCTCGAGGAGCTTCTGCAAGGTATTGAAGCACTTCTTAAAGTATTCAGTATCAATGATATCTGGTGTGCTTTCGCCAACTCTATTGATGATCTGTGCAAAGCTGCTGCCTCCGAGTTTGAATGCGTCTTTCGAGAAGTCGATGTACAGAATCTCAGTGTCTTTATCGTTGACAATCACTGGCTTAACGGCTTTACGTATGTCGGTGACTTCGCCTGCTGCTGTCACGATGACGGTGCCAGGAGCAAGGACTTTCTGACCGTTTTTGTATTTCTGAGTCATCGACAAGGAGTCTTTACCTGTCGGGACGTTGATGCCGAGTGCTAACACGAAGTCGCTCAATGCTTTAACGGCTCTGTAAAGTCGTGCGTTCTCGCCTGGGTTCTTGGCTGGCCACATCCAGTTGGCGCTCAATGAGACGCCTTTGAGGTTCTCTTCAATTGGAGCCCAAACCAAGTTGGTAAGTGACTCGGCCACTGACAATCTCGAGCCTGCTTCAGGGCTAATCAAAGCTGCTGCTGGAGCGTGTCCGAGTGCTGTGCCGATGCCTCTAACACCTTGATAGTCAAGTGCCATGATGCCGAGGTCGGTGAGTGGAAGTTGCACCTCGCCGGCGCACTGTTGCAAGGCGACGCGACCTGTAACGGAACGGTCGACCTTGTTGGTGAGCCAGTCTTTGCAAGCTACGCCTTCGAGCTGAAGCACCTTCTTGAGGTAGTCTTCGAATTTATTATTCTGATATTCGACTTTCTTGAATTTGTAATCGACGTCGTTGTCGGTCAAAACGGTCTTTGGAGCGCTTCCGAAGAAGTCGGAGAGGCTCAAATCTATCGGATTTACGCCATTTTTGCGGATAAATCTCAAGCGCTGGTCGTCAGTCGACTCGCCAACCATATAATAAGGTGCGCGCTCGCGTTCGGCTGTCTGGCGGATGATCTCCGTATCCTGTTTATTTACAAGCAGTCCCATGCGTTCCTGTGACTCGTTTCCTATTATTTCCTTATCGGAAAGGGTAGGGTCGCCGACCGGAAGGTTGTCGACATAGACTGTGCCGCCGCTCTTGTCGATGAGCTCGCTGAGGCAGTTGAGGTGACCGCCGGCGCCGTGGTCGTGGATTGAGCGCACAGGGTTGCTGTCGTTTTCCACCATGGCGCGGATGACGTTAGCCACACGTTTCTGCATCTCCGGGTTGGCACGCTGCACGGCGTTGAGCTCGATGGCGTTGGAATACTGGCCAGTACCCACGCTCGAGACCGCGGCGCCGCCCATTCCGATGCGATAGTTGTCGCCGCCAAGCACTATGATAAGGTCGCCTGGCTCAGGGTCTTCTTTCATGCTGTCGTCAGCCGGAGCAAATCCGATGCCACCCGCGAGCATGATAACCTTGTCGTAGCCGTAGTCGTTGGTTTTATTGTCGTTTTCGCTATGTTCGAAGGTGAGGAGCGAGCCGTTGATGAGCGGTTGTCCGAACTTGTTGCCGAAGTCCGAAGCGCCGTTCGATGCCTTGATGAGCAGTTCTTCAGGAGTCTGATAGAGCCACGGACGTGCCTTGAAGTTGTCTTCCCACTCGCGGCTCTCGTCGTTACGAGGGTAGCAAGTCATGTAAACGGCTGTTCCTGCCAACGGGATAGAGCCTCTACCACCAGCGAGACGGTCACGGATTTCACCGCCGGTGCCTGTTGCTGCTCCGTTGAATGGCTCGACGGTCGTTGGGAAGTTATGTGTCTCTGCCTTGACAGAGATAACGGTGTCTATATTTTTGATTTTGAAGAAATCGGCTTTATGCTGAGTGGCCGGAGCGAACTGTTCGACCTTCGGTCCGAGGATGAATGCGACGTTGTCTTTATATGCTGAAACGAGGCGGTTGGTGTTGGTCTTCGAGGTCTTCTTGATGAGCGCAAAGAGCGTGTCAGGCATCTCCTTGCCATTAATAATAAAGGTGCCGTTGAAAATTTTGTGGCGGCAGTGCTCCGAATTGACCTGTGCGAAACCGTAAACCTCCGAGTCGGTGAGGGCGCGGCCGATCTTCTTACTTATACCTTTCAGATAATCAATCTCTTCCTGGCTGAGTGCGAGACCTTCCTCGTTGTTGTAGGCGTCGATGTCGGTGATATATTTCAGCGGCTCAGGCTTGCGGTCAACGAAAAACACGTTCTGGTCGAGGTTGTGGTATTTGTTTTGCAGCATCGGGTCGAAGTTGTTGTCGTTTTCCTCAACGGGATGGAACTCCTCGATACGAGAAACGCCGCGAATGCCCATGTTTTGAGTTATTTCGACGGCGTTGGTGCTCCAAGGGGTTATCATCTCGCGGCGCGGACCGAAGAAGAAGCCTTTCACGACATTTTCTTCGATTTTTGTGGCGTCGCCGAAGAGCCAATTGAACTTTTTGATATCGTTATCATTGTGATTATCAACGCTTTCTACAGCGATGACAGTGTTCTGACGGGTTTTGAAAAAGATTATCATGGTATGAATTTTTCCAGGCGCAAAGATACAAAATAGTTTGAAGATTTGAGTGTGAAGTTTGAAGTTTTTTTTCATATTTTTGCGTCAAAATTTTCATCATGAGAAAACACCGTGTACTATTTGTTTGCCATGGCAATATCTGCCGAAGTCCGATGGCGGAGTATATTTTGAAGGATATGGTCGAGAAGGCTGGGAGGGCTGAGGAATTCGAGATCGCGTCGGCTGCCACTTCGACCGAGGAGATCGGGAACGATTTGTATCCGCCAGCGAGACGTATATTATTTAAAAAAGGTATAAAATACGGCTATCGCAAGGCTCGGCAAATCACCAAACAGGATTACGAATATTACGATTACATCATCGCAATGGATGAAAATAATCTGCGGAATCTGGAGCGGTTGTTAGGCGAGGATACCGAACATAAGATCTCTCTCATGATGGACTACGCCGGCAAGCATCGCGACGTGGCGGATCCGTGGTACACGGGGGATTTTGAGACGACTTACAATGATATTGTCGAGGGGTGTAGAGGATTTCTCGACTCCGCTGCGATTCGCTCGAAATGACAAAGAAAAATTAATTTCAAAAAATTGTTGCGCGTATTAATTTTTGTTGTATTTTTGCAGTCCGAAAAATTTGAAAAAATATAAATACAAATTAATGTACGCAATCGTTGAAATAGCAGGGCAGCAGTTCAAAGTGAGCAAGGGAGACGAAATCTTCTGCAACCGCTTGAATGGCGATGTCGACAGCGCTATCAGCTTCGACAAGGTGTTGTTGATCGACAATGACGGCAACACAAGGGTTGGCACCCCCGTCCTCGAAGGTGCTAAGGTTGATGCTAAGATTATCAAGCATCTCAGAGCAGACAAAGTTCTTGTTTTCAAGAAGAAAAGAAGAAAAGGTTATCAGACTCTTAACGGCCACCGTCAGGATCTGAGCAAGGTACGCATTGAAAACATCACTGAATAATAAACCGAAAAAATTAAAGAATTATGGCACACAAGAAAGGCGTTGGTAGTTCCGAAAACGGTCGTGAATCACATAGCAAACGACTCGGAGTGAAAGTTTTCGGTGGACAGGCAGTCATCGCAGGCAACATCATCGTTCGTCAGCGTGGTACACAGCATTATCCTGGTGACAATGTCGGAATGGGCAAAGATCACACTTTGTTCGCTCTTACAGACGGCATCGTGGAATTCACAAGAAAAAGAGAAGATCGTTCGTACGTGAACGTCATCCCGGTTCAGGCCGAAGTGACAGAATAACCGTAGGGGCGAATCATCATTCGCCCATTGGAAACGAACAGAAAATAATGTGGAGACGCGCCGTGGCGCGTCTCTATGTTTTTTTATAAAATTTTGTCAAAAACCAAAAAATTGCATATCTTTGCATCTTTCAAAAGATACATTTTATGAAAAAATTATACATCTTATTGATAATCAGCGTATTGGCCAATATCACCTTCGCTCAGGTGAAGCCAAAGGAACTGGAGACTATAAAAAACGACACCACATTATACTATGGTATAGGCATCATTTGTAACTCTTATAAAGATGCCACCGAGAGCGCGAAGGACGATCTTTACAGGAATGTCGCCAGAAATTGCAAAACAAACGCTATCTATATTTCCGGAAACGGCGATAGACAGGTGGAGACTATTGTCAAGACGTTCAAGGAGCAAATCGACTCCAAATTAACAGAGAAAGCTATCATTGAAAACGACGACAACGAAGAGTATCAATACATTGTGTATTTCAATCGTAGCGATTTCCGCGATATGTGCAACGAGCGGGTGACGGACATCCAGCGTTATATCACAAAAGGTGTGAAGATGGAGGATAATGCCAGCCTCGAGGACGCTCTAAAAGATTATTATTGGGGTCTGATGCTGTGTTACGCCCATCCGCAAGGCAAGAAACTGCGTTTTCATGGCGATACTGAAAATGTTGATTATGAATGGCTTGTGAAAAAAATCAGCGGAACTGACGGCATTTTGAAATCATTTAATTTCATCGTTCCCAAGGAAGATGGAATTGAAGAGAACAACGAAGGACTTCTTGTCACGCTGAAGGTTATGAGGACAACTGGCGACGATGTGGCGAATTTGCGCTGCGAGTGTCACAACGGTAAGAAATTCGTGCCTAACACAGTGCGTAACGGCAATCTGATAGTGCAGCTCAGCGACAGAAACATGAAAAATTTCAAGGTCAGGATTGATTATGAGTTTAAAGACGATGCCAGCAAGATGAGCTCCGCCGTTTATAACGCCCTCGACATGATTAAAGTGCCGCGTATGCCGAACAGCACATTCACCATCGACTTGGAAAAGACCTTGGCGGTACAAAATATGGAAGCGAACAAGCAAAATGTCAATGTTAAGAGAAAAGATGACGCTTTGAAAGAATGGAACCGCATTGAAAACGTCCGCGAAGTGAATAAGAATGTGTATCTTGCCAAAATGCAGCTGATAGAGAATGCGTTACGCTCGGGCAACATCGCCGCGGCACGCGAATGCTTCTCGACAGAAGGCTATAATATGCTCGACACCCTCTCGCATTACGGAAAGATGACTGTGGTGGGCAAACCTGATTATAAGTTCTTGAATTACAGGGGCGAAGTGCTTTGCCGAAGCATCACGGTGCTGTTCGATTTCAAAAACACTCCGCGATTCTCGCAGGACGTGGTGTTCCGTTTCGACACCATCAGCAAAGTGGTGACATCACTGGCATTCCGCCTGACGGATCAAGCCGAATACGACATCATCACCAAGACAAAATGGCCGGAGGAGTCGAGGCTTATTCTTGTGAATTTCCTCGAGGATTATCAGACGGCATACGCTCTGAAACGCCATCGTTACCTAAAAAGCATTTATTCCGACGACGCTCTCATCATAGTGGGGCGTGAGGTGAAAAAGACCGAAATTACCGACCGTTTGTCGTTGAAACTCACTCCACAGGATTATGAATTGAAAAAATACGACAAGGACACGTATATGAAAAACCTCGCGATGTGTTTCGACAACAACGAATACATCAGGTTGCGCTTCACCGAGACGGATTTCACCAAGGCGAAAGAATGCAATGACGTTTACGGAGTGCGTGTCCGTCAAGAGTATTTCTCATCGTCGTATGGCGACGTGGGTTACCTGTTCCTGCTTGTCGATTTGCGCAAAGAACAGCCGTTGATTCACGTTAGAGCATGGCAGCCCGATAAAGTCGAGCTCGATAAGCTTATGGATATGAAAGACGTGAGATTTAATTAAATTTTTTAAAAAATTTCAAACTTTTTATTATTTTTGCAAGTTAAATTTTTTAGATATGTTAACGATACCTTATATTAGAGAACATAAAGAGGAGTGTATCAACCGTCTGAGTATCAAGAACTTCACTCGTGTTGAGCTCCTTGACGAGATTTTAGCGCTGGACGATGAACGCCGCAAGACACAGCAGGAAAACGACGAGGCTTTGGCTGAAGCCAACACAATAGCGCGTCAGGTGGGTGACCTTTGCAAGCAAGGCAAAGCCGCGGAAGCTGCACCGCTTAAGGCTCGCGTGGCTGAGCTGAAAGAGTTCACCAAGGTGAAAGGCGACCGTCTCGAAGAGCTTAAGACTTTGATTCAGAGTAAGTTAGTTGAGATTCCTAACACTCCGCACCCGATGGTGCCAAGAGGCAAGACAGCAGCCGACAACCTGGTGGTGAGCGAGGAAGGCAAGATGCCTAACCTCCCGAAGAATGCGCTTCCGCACTGGGAACTCCTCAACAAATACAAACTCGCCGACTTCGAACTCGGCAACAAGGTGACAGGCGCGGGATTTCCGTTCTACACAGGCCAAGGCGCACGTTTGCAGCGCGCTCTCATCAACTTCTTCTTGGATGAGGCTGTGAAAGACGGTTACTACGAGGTGCAGCCGCCTATCGTGGTCAACGAGGCATCGGCTTACGCGACAGGTCAGCTGCCGGACAAGGAAGCCCAGATGTACGCTGTGCCGCTCGATAAGATGTACATGATTCCGACCGCTGAGGTGCCGGTGACCAACATCTTCCGCGACATGATAGTGCAGGAGAGCGAGCTCCCGATCAAACGCGTGGCTTACTCAAACTGCTTCCGTCGTGAGGCAGGCTCATGGGGCAAGAACGTGCGCGGATTGAACCGTCTGCACCAGTTCGACAAGGTTGAAATCGTTGAAATCGCTAATCCGGCCAACTCATACGAGCGTCTTGAGGCGATGAAGGAACACGTGGCGGGACTTCTCCGCAAGCTCGAGCTGCCATTCCATGTTTTGCGTCTCTGTGGCGGCGACATGAGCTGGACATCAGCAATGACATACGACTATGAGGTGTGGTCGGCGGCACAGGGACTGTGGCTCGAGGTGAGCTCGGTGTCATGCTTCGAGACATTCCAGGCTAACCGTATGAAGCTGAGATTCAAAGACAAAGACGGCAACATCAAGCTGGCACACACACTCAACGGCAGCGCCCTCGCACTACCGAGAATCGTGGCGGCATTGCTCGAAAACAACCAGACAGAAGACGGTATTTTGATTCCTAAGGCATTACAACCATACACAGGCTTTGAAATCATTAAGTAAAATATTGACAATCATAGTGCTGTTCCTGATGGTGGCTTGCACCGATAAGTCACCGTCGGGAACAATTGACGCTATGCAGAAACGCGTGAATGCTGTTGAGGACAAGGTGGAAAAGCTTTATAAACAAGACTTTAGCTTCCTGATTGGTGAATACCAGGCACTCGACACCACTGTCGCGAGAACCAAAGACATAAGCGAAGAGATGAACTTGTTGCAAGCTTATCTGCAACAGTTTGAAAATCAACGTGTTGTGATCAAAGAAAATGTCAAATTTTCAAGAAAGCAACTCAGAGATCTGAAAGATGACGTCGGAAATAATCTTTACGATGAAAATACGACGTTGCAATACATTCAGGATGAAGAAAAAGAGCTTCGGATCATGGAGGCTCAAATCAAATATTTTCAGGATAGGTTTGACGCACAGAAGAAAGTCGTGAAACAACTGAGGAAGGAGTGATGATGATGTCGTCGCGCTTTTCACGGTTTTTAGCAATGCTCTTCATTTGTTTTTTCGCATCTTTGCAAATTATTGATGCTCAGAATGTTAATAACCAAAAACAACTTGACGAGAGGCTGGCGCGCGAGTTCTATTTCAAGAAAGATTACGAAAAAGCCGGAGACATTTACAAGGGTCTTTACGACAAATACAAGCAAGCGAATTATTTCACGCAATACGCTGACTGTCTGATACTTACAGGCGATTATGAGACTGCGGAGAAGGCTTACAGGACGTTTTTGAAGAATAATCCGAAAAACTGGAAGTCGCACGTCGATTTGGCCTATGTTTATTCGCGGCAGGGCGACAATCAGAAGGCGGTGAAGTATCTGAATAAGGTGATAAAAGACGTTCCGGATACGAAAAATGCCATTGTTGAAGTCACTAACTTGTTGAGAAACAGGAATTTTAACGATATAGCTTTGACTTTGTTCGACAGAGGGGCGAAAAATCCGAATGTCAACTACAATTTTTATCTTGAGAGGGCTTACACCTACAACTCAATGCTCGACTTTGAAAACGCCACCGAGTGTTATCTCCTGTATTTAAAGGAGAATCCCGAGCAATATGAGATGGTGAAAAACCGTCTTCGCGTGATGATGATGTATGATATCAACGGCAATGTCGACGACGTGGTGAGGATGGCACTGCTCAGAAAAACGCAGGAAGATCCTGAGAATGAGGCGTTTTCATCGCTGCTGATGTGGTATTCGCTGCAGCAACAAGACTACGAGCTGGCGCTGATGCTTCTGAAATCGTTGGACAAACGCGGCAAGGGCGACTATGAAAACGACATCGTTTATGTGGCGCAAATTGCCAGCGACAACAGGCAATACGACATTGCCATCGAAGCTTACGACTATGTTTTGAAAAAGGCCGACGCCGGTGTTTTTTACGTTCAGGCAACTGTCGGATTTATCAAGAACAGCTATGAAAAAGCGGTGGCTGAAGGCAATCGCGACAAAAAATTTTATGAGCATCTGTCATCGAAAATTGACGCGGCATTTGAAAAGATCGGTTATTCGAACGATATGATGCCGCTGGTGCTGGTGCAAGCCGATATCCTGGCGTTTGAGCTTGGCCGTTATGACGATGCTAAAGCATTGTTAATCAATAAACAAAATGCTGAGTTGAAGATGAAGCTGGCTGACATCTGTCTTTTGACCGACGATGTTTGGGAGGCAACATTGTTATATTCGCAAGTTGAGAAGTCGATGAAGAACGAGCCTATAGCGCACGAGGCGAGGTATAAAAACGCGCAACTGCGTTATTTTATTGGTGAATTCGAATGGGCACAGACCGCATTGAAGGTGCTGACAGCCGCAACGTCAAAACTCGTGGCGAACGACGCGATGACCCTCTCTCTGACCATAAGCGACAACTTGGATTACGACACTATAGCGCTGAAACGCCTTGCAAAAGCTGATTATTACATCTATCAGCATAAGTATGAGCCCGCTAATCAGATGCTTGATTCGGTGGTGGCGTACAATCCCAACGAGGTGAGTTTGCCAAGCGCGTTTTACCGCAAAGCGAAAATAGCAATGAATGCTGGTGATTACGAGCTTGCCGACAGCCTTTACAAGCGTGTTTATGAAGGTTATGCCGACAGCTATATCGCCGATGAGGCGTTGGTTGAAGATGCGCTACTGCTTGAAAATCAATTAAATAGAAAAGAAGATGCGATGGAATGCTATTCAAAGCTCTTCGATTATTATACCGCTAGTGTTTATGTGGCGCAGGCCCGAAAGAGCTACCGCCGTTTGCGTGATGAAATAAAATGACGATTATGGGAAACCGCAACAATATCGATTTGGTGAGGCCGAAAAAAGCTCTCGGACAGCATTTTCTGGTTGATTTGAACATCGCCCGAAAGATTGTCGATTCGCTTTCAACCGACCACGACGTGGTGATTGAAGTGGGAGCAGGTATGGGAGTTTTGACACAGTATCTGATTGAAAATCAATTGGATAAACTGCAAGTTGTGGAAATTGACAAGGAGTCGGTGGAGTTTTTGAAGAAGAAATTTCCGGAGCTGGAAGGGCATTTGACACTTGGCGATTTTCTTAAATGTGATTTGACGTCATTTCGACCGACCGCAGGGAGCAGAGAAATCTCCGGCAATGACCTCGCCGTCATCGGCAACTTCCCTTACAACATCAGTTCGCAAATCTTTTTCCAGATTTTAAAGTACCGCAACAACATCTCCGAGTGCGTCGGAATGATCCAGAAAGAGGTGGCAGAGCGCATTGCGGTGGCTCCCGGAAGCAAGACCTACGGCATATTGAGCGTGCTTCTGCAGGCATGGTACGACATCGAATACTTGTTCACAGTTAATGAAAACGTCTTCAACCCGCCACCAAAGGTAAAGTCGGCGGTAATAAGACTTAAACGCAACAACGTCAAGGAGTTGGGTTGCGACGAGAAACTGTTTGTGACCGTTGTGAAACAGGCTTTTAACCAGCGCCGCAAGACTTTACGCAACTCATTGCGCTCACTGATTCCGGCTGAAATCATCGATAATGAGATTTTTAATAAGAGACCTGAGCAGTTGTCAGTAGCGGAGTTTGTAGAATTAGTTAAGGTTCTTCATTGAAACTCTTACAGTAGTATATGCCGCAATTCCTCCGATGATCGTAATCGTGGCGAGGACGATGAGAATATCCTGCATTTGAAGCGCAACAGGATAATACTCAACGATGTAGCTGCCGGTGCCGTCACCGAGGCGGATGATGCCGACGTATTGCTGCAAAAGCACCGCGATGATGCCTAAAACCAATCCGATGATGCCGCCAACTACCGAGATTATGGTACCTTCGTTGAGGAATATGCTGCGGATCAATGAGTTGTCGCCGCCCATGGCACGAAGCGTGGCAGTGTCTTTTTTCTTTTCGATGATGAGCATCGACAGCGATCCGATGACGTTGAACGTGGCCATTACCAAAATGAACACAAGTATCAGATACACAGCGAGTTTCTCCGATCTCATCATCTTGTAAAGCGTGGATTGCTGTTCGTATTGGTCGAAAACATTATAATCAGGACCGAGAATCGCCTTTATTTCACGTTTGATTTTATTCAGATTAGCCGATTGGTTGGTGAAAACCTCCACCGCCGACGCAATGCCATCATATCCAATCAATTCCGACAGCCATTCGTATGGTGCCAAAACCGTAGTGCCATCGATGTCTTGGTTCGTCTCAAACGTCTGATGCACAAAGAGTTGTCCTGTGTTGAAACTGTTTTCGAGATTGAACGACGATGCGTTGCCGCGTCGTGGAACGTAAACCTGAATCATCGAGAAAGGGCTGTTGGCGTTTATGCCAAGAAAATATGCCATTCCGATGCCCGGGATTGCGAAACCGATGTCTGCGTCAGCGCCGAAACGTCCTGATTTTATTATGGATTTGTCGATTCTATCCACTGTATAAAATTCAGTCGGCACACCTTTGATCTGACCGATCTGCTGCTTGTCTTGGTTGCGGAAAAGCGCGTCTTCGGTTATGGTCGGCAACACCAGCTCCACATTCTTGATATCTCTAATCTTGTCAAAAGGGAAGTCATTGATATTTAATGTTTTGCCTTGAACTGAAGTAATCTGCAGATCTGGCGACAATTTGTGAATCGAGTCGCTGATTACCACGTTGAAACCGTTGAAAACCGACAGCACAAATATCATCGCGAAGGCGGCTACACCCACGCTCACGATGGAAATCCATGTCACTATGTTGATGAGGTTGTGGCTTTTCTTCGCGAGAAGATAACGTTGCGCTATGAATAACGGCAGCTTCAAGATTTGAGCAGATTGTCAATGTTTTCAATATAATCCAGCGAGTCGTCCTCGAAGAACTGCAACTCAGGAATCACTCTTACTTGCAATCTGATGCGGTCGCCGAGTTTGCCACGGAGGACTTTCGTCATGGCGTTGACCTCCTTCACCACGGCGCTCTTCGCCTCACGGTCGGGGCCGAACACGCTGAGGTAGACGCGGGCGTACGACATATCGGTGGTCACGTTGACCTTGGTCAACGTAATCATAATGTTTCCTTGGGTTTTGATCTCCCTCTGGAATATTTCGCTGAGTTCCTTCTGAATCAGCTTCGAGATCTTTTGTTGTCTTTTAGTTTCCATAGCGATGCAAAATTACATAATTTTTTAATGCGAAACAGCCGTTAATTGATATTATTTCATAATTTTGCACTGTCGTCATTTCGACTGATCTCGACTCTACTTCGTTTCGCTTGAAATGACGAGGATGATAAAAAAAAAGAAAAAATGAGAATAGTTGCACAAAGAGTCAGTCGGGCTTCCGTCACTATTGATGGCGTTTTGAAATCGCGGATAGGGAAGGGGATGATGGTGCTTTTGGGTATTGAAGACGCTGATAATCAGGAGGATGTGGAATATCTTTGCCAAAAGCTGACGAAGTTGAGGATTTTCGCCGATGACAATAATGCGATGAATCTCGACGTTAATCAAGTGGAGGGCGATTTCCTCGTTGTGAGTCAGTTTACGCTTCACGCGATGACGAAAAAAGGCAACCGTCCGAGCTTTATCCGCGCCGCGCGACCAGAACACGCTATTCTGCTTTATGAGCTGTTTCTCAAGAGGTTAGCGGAAGTTTCAGGACGAAAGGTGGAAAGCGGTGAGTTTGGTGCTGACATGAAAGTGGAGCTTGTCAACGACGGCCCAGTGACGATAATAATTGATACAAAAGAAAAAATATGAAAAACTACAAATTTGAAGCATTCCTTGTGATGGTCGGATTGATTATCATGGGATTTTGTGTTATGCTCGGTTTGGGCAGAGTTAATCGTGACGTTAGAACCGTCAACGTGAGAGGCCTCGCGGAGATGGATGTTGAAGCCAATAAGGTGACATGGCCTATTGCCGTGAAGGAAGTCGGCAACGAGTTGACCGCCGTTTACGCGCAAGTGAGCAAACGTACTGACGCGGTTGTCAAGTTTTTGAAAGACAACGGTTTAAGCGATGATGAGATTGCCGTGACTGCACCAAATGTGGTGGACCGCGCAGCCAATTATTACGACAATAGCTGGAAGGCACGTTACACTGTCACCTCCAACATTGTAGTGACATCAAACAAAATCAAGCTTGTGATGGAACTTATTTCCCGTCAGGGCGAGCTGATTGAGAAAGGCGTCACCATCAACTCGAGTGACTACGGCAACTACACCATCTACGAGTACACCGATCTGAACAGCATCAAGCCGCAGATGATTGAGGAGGCGACAAAGAACGCCCGCGCCGCCGCTGAGAAGTTCGCGAAAGACTCCGACAGCAAGCTTGGCAAGATAAAAACAGCCAACCAGGGTTTGTTCACAATCGAAAATGTCGATGAATACACTCCGAATATCAAGCATGTGAGAGTGGTTACCAACGTGACTTATTTTCTTGAAGACTAATGCTGCTTTTTTATAGAAAATACGGTGACTCGAAGAACAAGCCCATCGTGGTTTTGCATGGTGTGCTTGGTCTTTCCGACAACTGGGACTATTTCGGCAAACGCTTTGCGGAGCTGGGTTTTTACGTCATTGTGCCTGATATGAGAAACCATGGGCAGTCGCCACGTTATGAGACGTTTAACTATAAGGTGATGGCTCGTGACGTGAAGAAAGTGCTTGAGCATGAACATATTAAGAAATGTTACGTTATCGGACACAGCATGGGCGGCAAGATCGCTATGATGCTCGCTTTCGAGAATCCTAAGCTTGTGGAACGTCTCGAGGTTCTGGACATCAGCCCGCGTCGCTTTGAGCATCCGCTGGAGCATGTGGGTTTCATCGACGCGATGGGTAAGGTCGATCTGAAACACGTGCAACGCCGCAGCGATGTGGAGGAACAGCTGGCGAAGTACAATTTTGAGAAGCGTGTTCTGCTGTTTTTGTTGAAAAACCTGTCGTACAGCCACGAAAACGGATTCAGGTGGAAGCCTTATCTGAAAGCGATTTACAAGAACATCACTGAGATTGGCAAAGGCCTTGAGAATCAAGGTGTTTACAATGGTCCGACCTTGTTCATAAGAGGCGGTCAGTCGGATTATATCTTGGATAAAGATATTGAGCAAATAAAGTTGCAATTCAGTGATTATAATCTGGTTACGCTTCCGGAATCGGGACATTGGATACATGTGGATGATCCGGAGGGGTTTATGCGAGAATCTGAAAAGTTTTTACTTGGTAATTAAAAAAGTTGTATCTTTGTGGTCTTTAAATATAAAATTTTGTTGAAATGATTCCGTCGAAACAGAAGGTTTTGGAAATTTTGAAAGACGTTGTTTATTTCCCGAAAGGAAGTAACATCGTTGACGCTGAGATGGTTAAGGACGTCGAGGTAGGAGAAAATTTAGTGCGTTTCAAGCTTGTGCTTGACGATGTTGATGACGAGAAAAACAAGTTCGTCATTGAGAACGCGAAGAAGGTTTTGAACGATAATTTCGGAGATATTGATGTTGACATCATCCCGACAGCACCTGTTACTATGCTTTCGAAGGTGAAACATATCATCGCGGTGGCATCTGGAAAAGGCGGTGTCGGTAAGTCGACAGTCGCTGTGAACCTTGCGGTGGCGCTGGCAACACAGGGATTCCGTGTGGGTATGCTTGACGCTGACATTTACGGTCCGTCGGTGCCGATTATGTTCGGAACGGAAGGCGAGCAGCCGGAGTGCTACGACAAAGACGGCAAGACATATATGGTGCCGCTGCAGAAATACGGCATCAAACTGATGAGTATAGGCATGATGGTTGACCCTAGCCAGCCTTTGATTTGGCGTGGACCTATGGCGACAAGCGCTCTCACACAGCTCATGACCGAGACCGACTGGGGCGAGATCGACTTTTTGGTCGTGGATATGCCTCCGGGAACAGGCGACATCCAGCTCTGCCTGGCTCAGAACTTCAAAGTTTCGGGCTCAATCATAGTGACTACACCTCAGAAGGTGGCGTTCGCCGATGTGCGCCGTGCCGCTAATATGTTCAAACACAAAGGTGTGAGCATTCCTATCCTCGGATTGGTTGAGAATATGGCATATTTCACTCCAACAGATATGCCTGACAAGAAATATTATATCTTCGGACAAGGTCACGGCAAGGAATTCGCTGACGAACTCGGCATCCCGTTCCTCGGCGCCATCCCGATGGACGAAAACATCGCGAGCGCTGGCGACAAAGGCACGCCTTACACCTTCGGCAACTTCGGTCCGGTGACGGCGGCGTTTGAAAAAGTGGCAAGAAAAGTTATTGAATTGATTTAAGATGGAAAAGGAAGCGATAGAAAAGAAAGTCAAGAACGTGCTGACACAGATTGAGCCTTATCTGAAGGCCGACGGTGGCGGCGTGGAGTTTGTGAATCTGGACGACGACATGGTTGTTTGGGTGAAGCTCACCGGCCATTGTGCCAACTGTCCGCATAGCAGCCAGACGTTGAAAAACGGCATCGAGAAGACGATGAAGAGCGTGATTCCGGAGATTAAGGCAGTTGAAAAAGTGTAGGGACAAGGCATGCCTTGCCCGTACTGGACGAGATAATTATTAATGTCAATTTAAAATATTAAAAACATGAAGAAACTTTTACTATTCTTAGCAGTAGTGCTGATGGGAATGAGCATGATGGCTCAGAGTACCTACACTATGATTGCATCTGAAAGCGAGCTCAGCGCAGGCGATAAGGTTATCCTTGTGGGCTTCGACAACGACGGAAACGCTTTCGTGATGTCATATCAGAAACCAAACAACCGTCATGCAGTGGCAATCGATGTCACAGGCGGTACCGTCACAACAACAGTGGCAACCAATCCATCAAGCCAGACAGAGGCTTTCGAACTCACAGTCGGCGGCGCATCGGGCGCATGGACATTCTTCGATGAGTTGAACAACGGTTACCTCTATGCTCCAGGCGGCGGCAACTACCTCAAGACACAGACAACACTCGATGATAAAGGTAAGTGGGATCTTGAAATCGAAGAAGACGGCTTCAAACCGGTGTCAAACGGCGGTGTTGAGCAGAACATCATGCGTTACAACGTGACAAGCACATTGTTCGGATGCTACAAATCATCATCGAACGTGAATGGCTTGATTTACATCTTCAAAGAAGGCGGCGCACCGGTTATCTATCCTGAACCGAGCGAGTATCCTTCGACATTCTACAGCACAGTTGAAGGCACAAGTGTCACCCTCGACTGGACCGATGCGGGCGGCGCACAGCTTCCGCAGAAATATCTGGTGCTTGCATCAACTGGCAGCATCACCGTGCCAACCGACGGCACACCTGTCGCCAACAGCGATTTGGCAAAGAATGTCAACTATGGAGTTGAGATGGTTACATTCGACAACCTGGCAAGCGGAACAGCCTATAATTTCGCCATCTTCCCATACACCAACAGCGGTGCGAACATCGACTACAAGACCGACGGCGACTATCCTACAGCAAGTGGGACTACACCGGAAGTTTTTGAATTGTTCTATGAAGGATTTGACAACGACCTCGGTCAGTTTACCGCATTTAACACAGTCGGTGAGCAGGAATGGATTTGGGCTACACATAACGATGTGAATTACGCTTATATGAACGGTTATGCCGATGGCTCAGCTCATGAAAACGAAGACTGGCTGATCAGTTCTAATATCGAAATTACTGAAAATGTCAATTTGGAATTCAGAACCGCTATGAAATTCAATGGCGAACCGCTTCGCGTTCTTATCGCTGTCGATTTTGAGGATGGAATGAATCCTGCTGAAGATCCTGTACAATGGTGTGATATTACAGAATTGTTCACATTCTCAACAGGTAACTTCGACTGGGTTGAGTCAGGAATGGTTGACATCACTTATTATATCCAGACTTTGGAACCAAGTGGTGACTACTTCCGCGTGGCATTCGTTTACAATAGTACTGATGCACTAGCGTCTTCATGGGAGATTGATTATGTGAGAGTTACAAAAGCTGTTTATTCAGTAAACGATAACGAGGCCGCTAAATTCGATCTCTATCCTAATCCGGCAAACGACGTCTTGAGAATCAACGCTGAGGCCAACGCTATGGTTGAAATCCTCGATATGGCAGGCCGTAAGGTGATGAGCGTCAACGTGACAGAAGGCGAAAACGTCATCAACGTGGCAGAACTCACCTCAGGCGTTTATTTCGTGAAGATGAACGGCACTGTTGTGAAATTTGTTAAGAGATAATTTGTGTAGAGACGGATGCAAATCCGTCTCAATAAAATATGTAGAGACGTGCCATGGCGCGTCTCTACGTTTTAAAATCAATGATTATCAGTTATTTGAAATATCGCAGGAAGGCGCAGGGCAAATACCATCTACATTCGCCGTTGGTATATGAACTGTATGAGAAGGTTTTGGAAAAACCTTTTGACGATTTGGATAAAAACCTTCAAGTTTTTATCAACGATAATCCATTGATTTTCAAAGATGATGATGTCGTGATGATTGTGAAGGACATTCATCGCAATAAGAAAAATGAGGCGGATTGGGAGAGGCTGATAGCTGACGAAAAGGTGCGGCTGAGCATCGACTGTTGGCGTTTCGGCATGGTTTTCATAATGGACAGATTGAAAAAAGAACATTATATATTAAAGGTATGAAAGTTTACACTAAGACAGGCGACAAAGGCACTACATCGTTGGTTAACGGTACACGTGTCGGCAAGGACGATCTGCGTCTAGAGGCTTACGGCACTTTGGATGAACTGAGTGCGTTTATTGCTGTGTTGATGGACTCGACAGACAAGTATAACGACGTTTTCAAGCGGATTCAGGAGCGTTTGCTGGTGGCGGAATGTCTGCTTGCCACCGATGAGAACTCAGAACTTAAAAAGCAGCTTCCGCAGATGGAAGAGAGTGACGTTGAAGGCATAGAGAAATTCATTGACCAGATGAACGAGGGCTTGAAACCGTTGAACAGCCTGATCATCCCTGGCGGAAATCTTCTCGCGTCGAAATGCCATGTGTGCAGAACCGTGTGCCGAAGAGCAGAAAGGGCAGTGGTTCGCATGAGTCGGCAGCATGAGGTTAACCCGGTGATTATGAGATACTTGAACCGTTTGTCGGATATGTTTTTCGTGATGTCGAGAGTGTTTTCGGAGGGCGATGTGAAGTGGGAACCTAAAGGCTAAAAATTTTTAAAATTTTTCTTGACAGAATAAAAAATTGTAGTATTTTTGCACCCCAAAATAAATAAGAAAAGAATTATGTATTGGACACTAGAATTAGCATCGAAAATGGAGGATGCCCCATGGCCGGCAACTAGAGACGAGTTGCTTGAGTGGGCAATGAGAACAGGCGCACCGCAGGAAGTTATAGAAAATCTTCAGGAGATTGAGGATGAGGGTGATGTCTACGAACGCATCGAAGACCTTTGGCCGGATTATCCGACTAAGGACGATTTCTTTTTCCACGAAGATGAATATTAATCAATAATTATTGATTATCATTAAGATAAAAAGACTCATGGTTTGACCATGGGTCTTTTTTTATACTTATAACCGATATTGTCCCAGACTGGCATCTCATGTTGGACAATGATGCTGTAGAAACGGTTGAAATCGCCTGGGGAGGTGGTGTTCCATGCCCGTTCGGCGACGCCGAGAGCCTTCGGTAGCATCTGGAAAGTGACGTTGTCGAAATTCCGCAGCTGCTCCGACCAAAGATGAGCCGACACTCCGACTATGTCGCCGGAATACTCGTTCGGGTTCATGGAGTAAGACTTGCGCTCGTCGACATAGCCAGCCCAGAAGAGTCCTAGCTCCTCAGGATCAGCGCTGTAGGCGAGATCGACGTAGTTATTAGTCGCCGGCGACAGCACACAAGGGAATCCCTCCATGCCTTTACCAGTCCAGATGTTGATGAAATATAACGATTGCTTGAGACGTTCTGCTGTCGCCGGCTCGATACCTTTTGCAATGTCTTCCCAGCCTGCAAGTTTGATACCGCGTTGCTCGGCAAGCTCAAGCATGTTGTTGGTAAACAGGTCTTTCATCGCTTTGCGGTCATGGTTAGCCCATGCGCCCCTCGGCACCTCGTCGCCACCGATATGGATGGCAAGAAGTGGCACTTCAGCCTCGTTGTGCAGACGAATCACCTCATCGAAGACTTTGCCATAGAATGTGTAAACACTTGGCAGATAGACACTTAGCACGTTGTCGGTAAAATCCTGTGCCGACCAGTAATGAGAGGTGTCGGCAGGGTCTTGAAGGCGATAAGAAGCGTCTCCGGTGCGTCGTTCGTAAGCCTGCATCGCTTTTATGGAAGCTCTTGAATGACCTGGGGCGTCAAACTCAGGAATAACTGCGATGTGACGCTCCCAAGCGTAGCGCAAAATCTGTTTGTATTCTTCTGAGGTATAATAAGTTACGTTGTCGATGCGGCCGTTTGCCGTAGGTTTCAGTGCTGAGGTCTCCTGAATGTTCCAATCAGGCAAGGCATGATGTCCGCTGAAATCGGTCAAATCAGGTAAATCATTGATTTCCAAGCACCAAGCTTCGTCATCACCTATATGAAAATGGAAGACGTTGAACTTATACTGCGCCATCAAATCGATGACTTTCAGCACATCGTTAACAGGACGGAAGTCGCGCGCCACGTCGAGCATGAAGCCACGATATTGGTTGTCGGGCCAGTCTTCTATAGTCATCGGGTGAAGAGGTTTAGGCAGCTTGTCGAGAGTGGTATGTGCATAAAATGCACCATCCACATCGTCCGATTCTATTGTAGGCTCGCCGTTTTCGTCAATTATGATGCGATACCAGCCATGAGGGAGATTTTCTGATGGCTCGAGCGGCTCTGTGCCGTATTTCACTCGTTTCACCTGCGGAATAATATCGGCCGACTGCACCTCGTAACGGCAGATGAAATAGTCGTCAACAGCTTCGTTTTTAGGGTGTTTGATGAAATGATAATTCACCTGCATCGGCTTGTCGGCCTTGCCTTTACGTTGCATCACGAAGCCTTCGGGAGCCCACGACTGTTTCGGTAACGGGCGGCCGTAATATTTAATGGTTACTGTGCCGTCATTCGGAATATCAATATACCACGAAGTACCTTGATAATGATTGATTTTCGGGCCTTCGAGTATGGTTTTGCTGTCGAAAAGCTCCTGAAACCAAACACGAGAGCCTTTTGTAACATCTTGAAGCACAAGGGTATTGAGCGCGCGGCCATCGGCTTCAGCTGCTCCTTCGGTCCATTCAGCCATCGGATTGCGGGCACAGGACGCCAACAGCAGAATCAGAAATATCGGAAATAATCTGTTCATAATCAATGTGCAGCGTTCATCATTTTTGCTCGGCGTTTCGATTCTTCCAGAACCTCGACAGCCTGCTGGTTGAGCCAGCGTTCCTCGTCAGTTTCAGGCGTAATCACCACGCCATGAGGTTTTGAATGATGATTTTCATCGAGATATGAAAAGGTGGCAAAGCCGTCGGCGGCAATCTTTTCGGGCTCGCGACTGCGGTACATCTTGGTGTAAACGGTCAGTGTTGAGCGTCCTGCCGCTATGACTTTGCTCTCAAAAGTGACGATATCGCCAGCGAAAATCGGGAATTTGAAATCTATTCCATGGAGCACCAAAAGCACCGTGTCTTTTGTGTCAACATATTGAGCTACAGCGAAATACGAGCTCTCTAAAAAATATTCCGAGCAGCGACCCGCAAAAAAAGTCTGATGATGGTTGAGGTCGGCCAGCTTGATAAGGCGTTGTGAGTAGGTTGCTTTCATGATTATGAATTTATTGGCAAAGATACAAAAAATGGTTAAGAATACAACTGAGTATTGAAAAAAATCGTAATTTTGCCCCCGATTTATTAACCCAGGGGTACTTGCTAAACCCCCTTTAACAAAACAAGATATGACACAAAAAAATCATCAGGTCAGCGTGCTTTTTTTGGTTCTGGCAACGCTGTTTACCGCAAGTCTAATGATGGCGAATCTGTTCGCCACAAAACAAATCTCATTCGGTCCGGCCAATTTCACCGGCGCAATCTTCGTGTTCCCGATAAGCTACATCGTCAACGACGTGGTGAGCGAGGTGTGGGGATTCAGAAGGGCTAAAACGCTCATCTGGATGGCGTTCGCGCTGAACTTCTTCTTCGTTATCCTCGGATGGCTCATAGACCTCATTCCTGGAGTGGCATGGTGGCAGGAAACACCAGCTGGTATTGGATTCCACGCTATCTTTGGCATCGCGCCGCGTATCGTTTTCGCGTCGTTCCTGGCGTTTTTGGTAGGCTCTTTCATGAATGCCTTCGTTATGAGTAAGATGAAGGTTCGCGACAACGGAAAACGTTTCACTTTGCGCGCTGTGCTTAGCACTTTGCTCGGCGAGGCTTGCGACTCGGTGATATTCTTCCCAGTAGCTTTGTTGGGCATAGTTCCACTCGACCAGATGCCGAGTTTCGTGCTTTGGCAGGTCGGACTCAAAACCGCCTACGAACTCATCATCCTTCCGGTGACCATCAAAATAGTGAAATGGGTGAAAAAGGTAGAAAACGTTGACGTTTACGATAACAACATCTCATATAATATTTTCAGATAATGGATAGAAAAGAAGAACATTTGCAGTCGTTAGGCCGCTATTCGAAAATACCGGAGACATATGCCCCGGAGGTGCTGGAAGCTTTTGAAAATCAGCATCCTGAGCGTGATTATTGGGTGCAGTTCAACTGCCCTGAGTTCACAGCGCTTTGCCCTATCACCGGACAGCCTGACTTCGCTGAAATCAAGATAATGTACATCCCCGACAAGAAGATGGTGGAAAGCAAGAGCTTGAAACTTTATATGTTTTCGTTCAGAAACCATGGCGACTTCCACGAGGATGTCATCAATATCATTCTCAATGACTTAGTGAAACTGATGGATCCACGCTACATCGAAGTGGTCGGATTCTTCCTCCCGAGAGGCGGCATCAGCATTTATCCTTATGCCAATTATGGCAAGCCGGGAACGAAATTCGAGGCGATGGCTGAGGAAAGAATGAAAAATTACCAGATCAGATAGGTGTAGGGGCGAATCATCATTCGCCCGCAATAATCACAATATGAACGTTAAAATTACGGCGATAAGGAAGGCTAATTACACGGATTTGCAGGAGAATTTTGAGAATCCGATTGAGCATACGTGCGATGTGAGGGAAGGGCAGTCGTGGATTTCGGTGGATGGCGCAAAGCCTGAGGGGATGTGCGACAGCGCTTGGGAGTCGATGCGTTGGTTTGTACAGGAGCTGGCGGCGGGTCGCGGTAATTTTTACGACGGCTGGATGAAAAACCCGAATTCGGCGATGATAAGCTGCAACGACGGATTCCGCCCGGTTTCGTTTTATATTGAATTGATTTGATGGATCGAACAAAAGAAATATTCAAGGTTACGATAATCGGCAGCGCTGTCAACGTGTTGCTGTTGGTGCTGAAGTTCGTCGCAGGCGTGCTGGGACACAGTTCCGCGATGGTCGCCGACGCTGTGCATTCTTTGTCGGATTTCCTTACCGACATCGTGGTGCTTGTGTTCGTCAAGATCAGCGGCAAGCCGAAGGACAAATCGCACGAATACGGTCACGGTAAGTTTGAGACTTTAGCATTGACAGTCATAGGGTTAGTGCTTGTTTTGGTGGCTTTGGGCATCATCAGTGAGGGCGTGAGTAAGATTGACGACTACTTCGAGGGGCAGACGCTGGAGGCGCCAGGGATGCTGGCGTTGTGGGCAGCTGTCGCATCAATCTTGCTGAAAGAGGCAGTGTATCGTTATTCGATTATAAAAGCCAGAAAACTAGAGTCGCAAGCGTTGGAAGCCAATGCCTGGCATCATCGCAGTGACGCTCTCTCATCTGTCGGCACGTTGGTAGGTGTCGGCGGCGCTATCTTTCTTGGTCAGCGCTGGGTGATTCTCGACCCGATAGCCTCAGTGGTTGTTGGTGTTTTCATCGGCAAGGTGGCGTTCGACCTGCTGAAAAACGGTGTAGGCGACCTCACCGACAAGGCGCTGCCAGAGAGTGTGGAACAGGAGATTTTGCAGATGGTGTCGGAGGTTGAGAATGTCGGTAATCCGCACAACCTCAAGACCCGACGCATCGGAAACCATTATGCCATCGAGCTGCACATCAAGATGGACGGCGGCATAACCCTGACGGAAGCCCACGACAAAGCGACGGAGATAGAAAAACTCTTAAGAAGCAAATACGGCAAAGAAACTCATGTGGCTGTACATGTCGAGCCGTTTTAAAAAATTTCGCAAAATTTGATCTAAAATTGTTTTTATCCGAAAAAATTCCTAACTTTGCTGCTTGAAATACTGTTTTTAACTTAAAATTTAAAGTATGGGAAGCAACAATATCATCATAACCATCAATCGTGAGTTCGGTACTGGAGGCAGAGAGATTGCTCATAAACTCGGTAATATTCTTGGCGTTAAGGTGTATGACAAAAACATCCTTGATTCCGACATGGGCATAGATCAGAACGTGACATCCAAGAAGATGTATCAGGCTGAAGAGAAAATGTTGAAGGAAATAGCAGAGAAAGAGTCGTGTGTCATTGTGGGCCGCGCCGGATTCCATATCTTCAAGGATTATCCTAACGCTGTGAAGATTTTCCTCATAGCCGACTTTGACGCGAGGGTGAAACATCTTTGCGAGAAGCTCGATTTAAGCGAGTCAGAAGCCCGTAAGATGGTTAAGGAAATAGACGAGAGACGTGAGAAATTCACCAAGAAATACACAGGAGTGTCGCGTTACGACGCGCATAACTACGATTTTGTGATTAACGTGACCGATATCCCGGCATATCATGTGGCGGTGTTCCTTGCTCAGAATGTGAGATGGAAGTTCCAAAAAAACGTCTGAGATGAAAAAAACCATCAAGTTTAAAAACGGCTCGCAATATGAAGGCGAGGTGAACGAGGCCGGACAGCCGCACGGCAAGGGTTATCTGAAAGCGCCAAGTCCTACCGGCAGCGGACGCCACGATTACTATGAGGGCGAGTTTAAAAACGGCAAGAAGGACGGCTTGGGTTATATGGACTACGAGCTGAACGGCTATGTCGCTGAGTATGATGGCGAATGGAAGGACGACAAACGCTGCGGCAAAGGCACCTACAAACGTTATTCGATGGGCGGCGGCGCAAGCCATACATATAAATACGAGGGTGAATGGCTCAACGATTTGGAGCATGGCCAAGGCAAGCAGACTACCAGCGACGAGCATGGAATGCATTTGAGCACGATAACGGAGGTATATACCGGCGGCTTCAAAGAAGGCAAGCGTCACGGCCATGGTAAGATAGAGAAAGACGGCTATGACGGCAACTTCGCAAAAGGCAAAGAGTATTACGAGGGCGAGTTTGAGGAAGACAGACTTGTGGGACCTTGCGTACATAAGCTGGTCAACGGCGATGTCTGCGAATTCTTGGAGGGCTACCGCGATGGAAAAGGAGTCTACACCTTTGCTGACGGCAAGAGATTCACCGCGATATGGGAAAAAGGCGACATCGATTTCAACACAATTGAATTTGAGGGTTACGATGGCAAGCAACCGATTCTGCTGATGGTGGCTGAGTCGCATCACGGATTCGGATATTCCGAGTCAATAAGATGCATCATATTTGCCCAAAAAGGCAAGAACTACTACAACGAGGCGATGGTCTTGAGCAACTACGATTATCATATCAACAGCGACTATGCCTATCTTGAGATTAAGGAAATTACCGACGATAGCGTGACTTATGTTGTGAAAGCCGGCTTTACAAATGATCATAAAGAAGCTTTCACCGAGACCATCAAGAGAGGGGAGAGGAAAGAATACGAGGAAGAGACGGAGCACACAGGCAGGATGTATGACGATGACTTTACATATACCTCTGGCAGTCAACTGATTATAAGATGTAAATAATTTTTAAAATGCATATCTACAAACACGAAATAAGATATTACGAGTGCGACCGCATGGGAATCACTCATCATTCGAACTATGTGAGAATCATGGAGGAAGCCCGCATCGACTACCTCGACAAGCTGGGCTGGGGTTTCGATAAGATTGAGGCTGACGGCGTGGTGTCGCCTGTGGTCTCCATCGACTGCAAATACAAAAGCCCGACCACGTTTAAAGATATCGTAGAGGTGGAGGTGAGGATCGGCAGCATGAGCGAGCTGAAATTCGAGTTTTTCTACACTATGCGCAAGGACGGCAAACTGGTGGCTGAGGGACACAGCGTGCACTGCTTCACCGAAAACGGAAGACCGGTGGTGATTCAGAAGAGGCTGCCTGAACTTTACGACAGGATTATGAAGGATAAGGAGGATTAGTTGTTGCGGATTATTCTGTAATGAGGGTTGTAGTTATTGCGGAACGCTTCGCTGTGGCGGACGGCATGGTTGCCTTCTGCAGCTTTCAGAAGTTCTGACTGAAGTTCGGCATCTTTCCAATCCGGGTTGACTTTCAATGCGATTTTCTCGATTTTGCGCCATTCCGATGTCCAGTCGGAGCTGTAGGCGTTGTTGTCGCCAGCGGCATTGATAAACATTATAACTAATTGTTCCTCAGTAAGTTCGCCTTCGGTGATATTCGAAAAATTGATTCTCACGAAGCGGTGACGGAAGCCTGTGGGCTCGCGTTTCGGCATGAGGCTTAGGTCGGTGTCGCGGCATTGTTCGAGCTCGTAATGGATATAATACCGCGCCGCGGCGGTGTCGTTCATGAGATGCTCGGCTCCGAAAAAATCCTGATAGCAGGTCTTGTAGATATCCTGCAAAGTCGCCTTAGGATATTGATTATGAATGTGTTGGCACATCTCACAGATGGCGTTGTCTTCTTTATTGCATGAGCTGAAAATCATCATGAGGCCTGTCAGTATGAGAAAAATTTTTTTCATATCATGAATTTGATCGCAAAGATATAGATTTTTTGTAATTTTGCGATGATAAATTTTAAATCAAATGAAAAGACTAAGTTTAATTTTTGCGATTATGGCAGCAATGATTTTTGCCGTTTCGTGCGGATCGAACAAACCTGAATCAAAGGTTTTGGTTCTTTATTATTCACAAACTTCAAACACCAAGTTGGTGGCAGAGGAGATAGCCAAGAAACTGAATGCCGACATTGAGGAAATCAAGGCGGTGAATCCATATGATGGCGATTTCAATGCCACTATCGAGCGTTGTCTTAAAGAACGTGAAGAGGGCGTGGTTCCTGAAATCAAACGTTTGAAATCGAAGATTGAGAAATACGAGACAATTTTCATCGGTTATCCGATTTGGTTTGGCACCTATGCGCCACCTGTAGCTAAGCTTCTTGAGCAAGTCGATTTAAGCAATAAGATAGTCGTTCCATTCTGCACTTTCGGCAGCGGCGGCTTGGAGTCGAGTATGAGAGATTTGAGAAAGGCTCAGCCTAGGGCGAAGATTGTGAACGGTTACGGTGTGCGTAGGGCACGTATGGACGCCATGCCGGCCGAAATCGACCAGTTTTTAAAGGAAAATCACTTTATCAATGGTGAATATTTGGTTCTTGAGGATTTCCCGGAATTGCGTGAGGTGACTGAGGAAGAGGCTTCGATTTTCGATAAGGCAGTGAGCGGTTATCAGATGATTCACGCCAAGGCTTTGATGGCTGCTTCTAGACCAATTCTTGGTGGTACGGAATATCTGTTCTATGCCGTGGATCTTCCTCGTGAGAATAATGGAAACATGCCTCCGGCGGGCGAGATGAAGATTTTCGTGACCTTAATTGACGGTCAGTCGCCGGTATTCACAAGAGTGGTGAGATAATAAAGATAAAACCATGCAAAAAATATCGCTTTTATTAGTTCCGGTCGCATTTTTGCTGGTGGCGTGCACTTCGTCGCCTAAAGGACCGGATTTGAAGCATTACAAGGAGATTGTCAAGGAGTTGAGCTCAGAGAAATATCAGGGCAGGGGTTATGCCCGTGACGGCGCGAATATGGCCGGACAATATCTTGAGCAGGAATTCAAGAGTGTGGGCGTCGATGAGGTTGTGTGCCAGCCTTTCACCATCGATATCAACACTTTCTGCGGAAACATGGAGATGTGGGCAGATGGCAAGAAGCTGACTCCAGGCGTAGATTTTGCCATGAGGGAATATTCTCCGGGCGTTCATGGTGAATTCATTGTGTATCATGTTGATACGCTGAATTTCGACGCAGAGAAGATGTATGCTGATCTGGCGAAGCCTGAATACGACGGCTGTATGGTGGTGTGCGATTTCTGGTTTATGTATACGCACCCGGAATTCAGACCGCTGCATAAAAAAGACTCTTCGGTTGGCGGTTTCATCCAGACTTGGACTTCTCCGATCAAGTTTTACAAGGCTTACGGCAGCAAAGTTATGGGAAAACCTATCGTTTGGGTAACTCCGGAGGCCATCGAAGGTGTGAAAAACGTGAAGCTTGATGTCGACAACGAATGGTTGCAGAACTACGAGCTTTTCAATGTCATCGCGAAGGTAAACGGCGAAAAACACGACAGCTGCTTCGTGTTCACGGCGCACTACGACCACCTCGGCAACCTCGGCAGAGACGTTTATTATCCGGGAGCTAACGACAACGCCTCTGGCACAGCTACCATCGTCACTTTGGCTGAATATTATGCCAAAAACAAGCCTGAATATGATATGTATTTCATCGCTTTTTCAGGCGAAGACTCGGGTCTGAACGGATCTTTGTATTACGTCGACAACCCGACGGTGCCGCTCAATCAGATAAGATATCTGTTTAACATCGACATGATTGGCGACAACAACCCGGTGCAGTACTGCGAGGCAAGCGACGAAGGCAACCGCGGATTTGCTTTACTCGAGACGATTAACGGCGAGAAGCACTATTTCGAGGCTCTGAACCGTGGAGAGCTGGCTGCCAACAGCGACCATTATCCATTTGCTGAGAAACACGTGCCATGCATGCTGTTTGAAAACGAAGAAGGCGATGCTTTCAAATATTATCACACGATATACGACACCTACGATAGTGCCATTTTCGTGACTTACGAACCTATTTTCAAGCTTATTACTGATTTCGTTGAGAAATATTGATTTTAAAAAATGAGAAAACACTGGATTGACAATCTGCGCTGGGCAACGGTGTTGCTGGTGCTGCTTTACCACGTGGTTTATTTTTACAACAATAAAGGTGTTTTCGGTGGCATTGGCGGTTTCGGCGACGGTCCGCAATATCAGGACGTGCTGATGTATATTCTCTATCCTTGGTTCATGCCGCTGTTGTTTTTGCTGGCAGGAATCGGCTCGAGATATTCGTTGGAGAAAGTCTCGGCAGGACAATGGTTTAAGTCGAGAACGAGGAAACTTTTGATTCCTGGCACCATCGGATTGTTTGTGTTCCAATGGATGACTGGATATTTCAACACTTTGGTAGCTGGGAGGGGAGAAGTCCTCGTCAATGTGCCGGGGCCTGCTAAATATTTCATGTGCGCCTTGAGTGGCATCGGACCGCTGTGGTTCATCCAGATGCTCTGGGTTTTGGGAATTGTTTTGCTGATTTTGCGTGCTGTCGATAGTAAAGACAAATTCTATAATTTGTGTGGAAAGGCAAACATGGTAGTTATTGTTTTGCTGGGAATACTATTTTGGATAGGAGAAAAAACTCTTATAATGCATCCGCGAGCAGAATCTTTAGATGGATTATATAATCTTTACAAGCCATTATTCTACATTTTCCCGTTCTTGATGGGATATTTTGTCTTCTCGCACGACAAAGTTCAGGAAACACTTGCGAAATTCTGGATCCCGATGATGGTGTTCGCTGTCATTGCAGGTTCTGTATTGATTATCACCACCTTCGGACAAGACAACACCACGCCGCGATATCTTGGAAGTCCGCTCAACAACCTTTACGGTTGGCTGATGTGCCTCGCCATGATGGGCTGGTTTAAGGCGAAATTCGACTACACTGGAAAGTTTGCCGGCTACATGACAAAGTCGAGTTTCGGTCTCTACATCGTTCATTATCTGGTGATTGCAAGCGTCGGCTCATATATGTATTTCAACATGAGAGAACAGCTGCCTCCATTTGCGATGTATCTCATCCTGACAGTCGCAGTATTTGCGATTTCACCAGTGCTTTACGAAGGATTGCATAGAATTCCATTTATCAGATGGTGTGTTTTCGGAGAGAAGAAAAATAAATAAAATATGGAAAACGAAATGAAATTTTGTCAGAGCTGCGGAATGCCTCTGAATGATGAGAATCGCGGCACAAATGCCGACGGAAGCAAGAATGAAGATTACTGCATGTATTGCTATCAAAATGGCAAGTTCACCAACGACTGCACTATGGACGAGATGATTGAGTTCTGCGCTCAGTTTGTCGATGAGGTGAACAAAAATATGCCGAAGCCGATGACAAAAGAGGAGTACAAAGCGATGATGCGGCAGTACTTCCCAATGCTTAAACGTTGGAAGAAATGAAACGAATACTTATAGCAATTTTTGCGGCCTGTTTGTTGGCATCTTGCAGCCAACCGAAAGTTGATGGACACTACTATTACCAGCACGGCTGGAATTATGACATCGCTGAAGGCCACGTTGATGTGCACGAGAACGGAACTATGGATTTCTATCCTGACGGCAGCGCTCTAGATTCGGCAAATCAGGTTTATAAGGTGACGCTGAACAAAGGCGGCACTGTGACTTGGGTGTTTAACTACGTCAGTCCGGGATGGTGGCGCGTTGAAGACCACGATTTCTATTCATCGGGTGATGCCGACAGTTTCCGTATGGAACTGCTTGATGCTAAAGGTGATGGCTGCGGCGAAGAACGCGAGCTCGCAGCCCGTATCGTTAAAAAAGTGAGCGGCGGAATCGGTCGCGAGACCAAGTTTAACTTGGCGAAACTGACAAAAGACGAGCTTGTTTGGAGCTACACCTATAAAGACGGTCACACCGACACCTGGGAGTTTTATCGTGATAAAGACAAATAGAGTCTCTTCGCGTCTCTCATAATTTCTTCGTGATCGAAAGCTAATTTAGGTAATGCAGAAATTGGGAACCACTGTGCTTTGGTGGCATCGTCGAGACCTTTAACGGCTTCGACTTTGTCAATTATTGCCAGATAAGCAACAGTTACCGTTCTTCCTCGTGGGTCGCGGTCAACCTTCGAATATGCTCCGATTTGCTTGATTTCACTGACTTCCAAACCTGTTTCTTCCTCAAGTTCCCGCACCGCACATTGTTCCGTGGTCTCGTCCATGTTCATAAATCCGCCTGGAAACGCCCACCGCCCTTTAAACGGCTCATTTCCACGCTGAATGAGCAGCACCTTCGGCTCATTTTCCTTCGCGATTACCACACAGTCGGCAGTGACGGCAGGACGGGGATATTCGTAAATGTATGACATTGAATTTGTTATTTTTCAACTGCAAAAATACTAAAAAAATCTTAAAAATTTTTTTGACGTTTTTCAAAAAATCCTATTTTTGCTTTTTCAAAAGAACATGGAAACAAGATACATTTTCATTACGGGAGGTGTGGCGTCTTCATTAGGAAAAGGCATCATCTCCGCCTCGCTGGGCAAGCTTCTTCAGGCCCGCGGTTATAAAATCACAATCCAGAAATTTGATCCTTACATCAACGTCGACCCGGGCACGCTGAACCCTTACGAGCACGGCGAATGCTACGTGACCGCCGACGGCTTTGAGACGGATCTCGACCTCGGGCACTACGAGCGCTTCACTGGCATAGAGACCACGCGCGACAACAGTGTCACAACAGGTAGAATTTACCTCAGCGTCATCGAACGTGAACGTCGTGGCGACTATCTCGGCAAGACAATTCAGGTTGTTCCGCATATCACTGACGAGATTAAACGCCGTATTTTGCTCAACGCGACAAAGGAACATTTCGATTTCGTCATCACTGAGATCGGTGGCACTATCGGCGACATCGAGGGACAGCCGTTTCTTGAGGCTATCCGTCAGCTGAGATGGCAACTCGGACCGCAGCGGGCACTAAACGTGCATCTGACTTATGTGCCTTACCTCGCCGCGGCAGGCGAACTCAAGACAAAGCCGACACAGACAAGCGTGAAACAGCTGCAGGGACTGGGAATCCAGCCTGAGGTGCTCGTTTTGAGAACCGAACATGAACTCAGTCGTGATCTGCGCGAAAAAGTTGCGCATTTCTGCAATGTTGACGTGGATGCGGTCATCCAAAGTCAGGATCTGCCGAGCATCTATGAGGTGCCTGTAAATATGCAGAGACAAGGTCTTGACGAGATCATCTTAAGAAAAATGGGCGTTGAACCGGGGCCAACACCGGAACTCGGGGCGTGGCACGATTTTCTTGAACGTAGGAAAAACGCTAAGCGTACCGTAGACATCGCCTTGGTGGGCAAATACGACCTTCAGGATGCATACAAGAGCATTCGTGAAAGCTTGGCGCATGCCGGAACATATAACGATTACAAGGTGAATATTCACTTTGTCAATAGCGAGCATATCACAAAAGAAAACGTCGCCGAGATGCTTGATGGCATGGCTGGCATCGTCATCTGCCCAGGCTTCGGTCAGCGTGGCATTGAAGGCAAGATTATTGCCGCCGAATACACAAGAACACACGATATTCCTACTTTTGGCATCTGCTTGGGCATGCAGATGATGGTCATCGAATTTGCCCGCAATGTGCTCGGTTACGCCGACGCCAACAGCAGCGAGATGGATCCTGTGACACCGCACAATGTCATAGACATGATGGAGGAGCAGAAAAACATCACCCAGATGGGCGGCACTATGCGACTAGGAGCTTACGACTGCGAGCTCGTCAAAGGAAGCAGAACTTGGAAGGCTTACGATGAGAAGGATCTCGTGCGTGAACGTCACCGTCACCGTTATGAGTTCAACGACAAATATCGTGACGAATACGAGAAAAACGGTATGCATTGCGTAGGTTTCAACCCTGAGTCAAAACTTGTGGAAATTGTAGAGATTCCTGAGCTTCGCTGGTTCATCGGCACACAGTTCCATCCGGAATACTCATCGACGGTGCTGCATCCGCATCCTTTATTCTTGAGTTTCGTCAAAGAATGTGTAAGAACGCTCGTTTAACAGTCCTTTCAGGCGTTCGCGAGTGTTGTCATCGAAGAGGATAAGGGCGTCCAGATCGTCTTTCGGAAGCTGATATTTCTTAGGATTCTGCCTCGCTTCTTGCGCAGGCAGGATATAGTATTGGTAAAGTCCGTTGTAAACTCCACGATACACCCAATACGGCATATAGTGGCAGTCTTGGGCTATCTTATCGCCGTCGCGACGCAGATCCAGCTCGATCATGATGCCTCCGTCGGTGTTGCGGAAACGCTGGTTCGAGATGAGGTTACCCATCGAATACACAACTATCTCAGGCGTTTTGTCGTTGTCGGGCAGAGCGTCCATGGTGGCGTCCTGCACCACATGAGGATGCCCGCCGATGACGATGTCAGAGCCGTGACTCAACAGAAACTGCGCCAGACTGCGTTGCTTTTTGTTTGCCAATGTGTCGTATTCAATACCCCAGTGTATCAATGTGATGACGTATTCAGCGCCCATCATGCGGGCTTCTTCGAGGTCGTCGGCCATGACTGTGGTATCGATCATATTAGCCACAAGCGGAGCAGGAACAGGGATCTCGTTGGTGCCATAGGTGTAGGTGAGGAAAGCGAGGCGGAAGCCTTTCAGATCCATCATCAGCGGATGGTTGGCCTGCCGTTCCATGGTGTCGCGATAAGTGCCCAGGTGGGCGACGCCGAGCGAGTCGAAGACATTCAAAGTCCTCAGAAATCCTTCCTTTCCGCTGTCCATGCAGTGGTTGTTGACGGTGGTAAACAGCCCGAAACCGGCGTTGTTGGCATCAACCAGCACCTGATCTGGCGAGCTGAACTGTGGGTAGCCGCTGTAAGGCGGTCCAGCCAAGGTGAGCTCAAAATTAGCCACAGCGAGGTCGGCACTCTTCAGATAGCCTTCGATAAACTGAAAACATGGCGAATAGTCATATCCGTCAGCGGTTTGAGCCGCTTTGATCTGTCCGCCGTGTCCCATCAGATCGCCGCAAAAGATTATTTTCAACGAGGCGGTGTCGCTCTCATTCTGACAGAAAGTCGGAAACGGGATCAACATCAGTATCAAAATCTTAAGAAACCTCTTCATGTGAAATTATTTCCGCAAAAATACAAAATTTTACTATCTTTGCAAAAAATTCAATTATGATTTTCTACTATTCGGGCTGCGGAAACAGCAAATTCATCGCGAAAAGCATAGCCGAAGCGACAAACGACAACCTCGTCTTCATCCCTGAGGCTCAACGTGAAAGCAAATTTGAATACGATCTCGCCGAAAACGAGACGCTGGGATTCGTGTATCCTATCTATTCATGGCGTCCGCCGCATCTGGTCGAGGAATTTGTCGAAAAGCTGAAAATTAACGGCATTCCGTCGTACGTTTGGACCGCTGTGACCTGTGGAGATAATGTAGGCGAGACCGAGAAAATATTCCGTAACGAATTGAAAGCCATTGATTTGGATTTGAATGCCGCATTTTGCTTCAAGATGACTAACACATATGTCAATATGATGGGAATGAGCGTTGACAAACCGGCAGTTGCCGAGCAAAAAATCGCCAAAGCCAAGGAAAAACTGCCTGATGTTATTGAGATGATTAAATCGAAAACGGCGTTTTCCGACATGATAAAAGGCGCATTTCCGCGTTTTAAGAGCAATGTCATCGGCAGCGGATTCTACAAATGGGCTTCCGATAAGCCGTTTTTCAGTACCGACGACTGCATCTCATGCGGAATGTGCGTTAAGGTTTGCCCGATGCAAAACATCACAATGGATAATGGCCGCCCACATTGGAACGGCCATTGTAACACTTGCGATGCTTGTTATCATCATTGCCCTAAGCACGCTATCCAGTATGGAAAGACAACTCGTGGCAAAGGGCAATACTTTTTCAAAGATTAGAATTATTTCTTAACGAAACTTCTTGTCTCGACGCCATTTCCAGTGGTCATCTTGATGAAGTAAATGCCGCTTTGTAGCTCGCTGACTTCAACTTCAACCTTTTCGGAATTGCATTCCTGGCTTAAGACCATCGCGCCTGTCAGGTTGTATATTTCAACGAGGCTGATGGCATCGCCGGCTTCGATGAAGAGCTTGTCGTTGACAGGGTTAGGGTAGATATTCAAAACCTGCTGAGCGTTTTCACCTACACTAGTGACATCGATAAGATGTGCAATAAAGTAATGGTGATCAGTCAGGGTGAAGGTAAACGACTCTTCTTCCGACACCACCACGCCGTTTTCGGTCCAGTTTTGGAATACGAAATTCTCGGCTGGTTCGATTGTCAAAGTTACTTCTGAGCCATAATGATTATCGCCATATTTATGAATTATGCCGCCATTCCAAGGATCGACGGCAGTTAAGACTTCATAATTGATATATGAGAAGTTGGCGATAAATTCAGCGTCTTCAGTCACGGTGAAGGTGATAGAGGCGTCTGTCGAGTAAATATAGTTGTCTGTTACCCAGTTGAAGAAGTTAAATCCAGGGCTTGGCTCTGCGGTGAGCGTACACTGCTGACCGAAATTGTAAGTGCCGATGCCATCGACTTTGCCGCCTGCTGCTGGGATGACTGATGCAGTGACTGAGAAAGTCATGAGTTCGAAGTTGGCGATGTAGTTAGCGTTCTCGTTCACGGTGAATGTGTATGAGGCGTTGGTTGAAACTACCTGACCGTTCTTTGTCCAGTTGACGAACTGATATCCTGTGTTCGCGGTAGCTGTCAGTGTGCATGTGGCTCCTTGAGTGTAGGTGTTGGCACCTGTCACTGTTCCTGCATTAGTCGGGTTCACAGTGGCTGTCACTGCATATTGCTGAGGTGCCGAGCCTTGCACGCTGATTGTCTGCATATACGGCTGGCGCTGCGGCTTGGTAACCACAATCATCACCTCGCCTGATGTGACCGGTGTCACCGGTACGTTCACGCTTCCTGCTGCTGGCACCAAGGCTGCGCCGAGAAGAGTGTTGTTTTGTGAGATACCGACGTATGATCCGGCTTCAGCGTTGACGGTGAAACTTGTTGCTCCGGCTGGGAATGTGGTGGCGTGGCTCACGGTGTTGGCGGTAGGATTAACTCTGTAAGGCATGATGGAGCCGTCGCCGAGCACGTGGTATGCCTGCCAGTAATATGTGGCGTTGATGCTGGTTTGATAATTGCCTGCGTATGCATAGCAAACCGCGATGTTGCCAAGGAATGTCATCGATGACACGGTGTTGTAGGTGTCGTCCATCCACACTGCGTCGTAAACGCCGGTAGCGGTGTTGTTGATGTTTGGCGTGTTACTGAAGGTGTTGGTGGCGCCCACGCCGAAGTAATAGTCTTCATACCAATAGGTGTAAGGACATGAGCCGATATATGAGTAGGCGCCTTTGTTTGTGGCACGTATCATCGCCTCACCGAAGCATGGCTGGCCGTAGCCGTAGTTGCCCGAGAGACAGCAGTTGCCCATCGCCAGGAAATACTTGTCGGCATTGGTCAGCTGGTTGACATTGCTGTTGGTGAAGTTAGGCTGTGTCCATTCCTGGTTGTCGCCATGGGCGGTGTAGTTGACAAAACCGACACCTGTGTTCAAGGCACTGTAGCAGCCGTTGTACTGGCTCTGGTTGACGTGCGAGTTGACTTGTGTAAAGCCGTGTTCAGTATTGTAATAATAGGTTGTGGCGTATTGGATGGTTGGCTTTCCGACGTAATTGGTCCAGTAGTTATCCCAGCCAGCGATGAGTGTCACATTGTTTAGATATGTAGGATCAGGCATGGTGTATTGCTCATATTGCAAGATTTTGTCGATGATGCTGGTCAACTGGGTGGTGTTTTCCGCCGACATACGGCTGTAGAACATGTCAGGGAAATAGTCGTTGTCGACACTTCCGTAATAAAGGTCAGTGACTTTGCTTGTTGCAGAGCCGTTGGTACCAGGAATTTGTCCAGTGTCGCCCACGAGGATGAGGAATGTAGGGGTAGCACCCTGGCTGACGCCTGTGTTGTAAAGGTTCTGCACATAGCTGCGGATGGCGTTGTAGTTGCCGCCGGCCTGTGCTGTGGTGTGAACCTGCACGTCGAAACCTTTCTGGATCTTCCAGTTGAGCCATGGTTGTAATGTCGACACGTAGTTCTCAGGAGTGATGACAATCATATGGACAGGATAAGCCATCAGGTCAGGATGGTCGGTGTAAACGTCCAAAATCTGGCGGTAGTTGAACATTTGTTTGTAAACGATGTCGAAGTAAGGACTGTAGGTGTTCACCAGCATGCGCTCGGTTTCGGCGATGTCGGCACCTTCAAAGCTTATCTCCACCTCGATGTCGTTGAAAACGCGGATGGTGTTGCTTTTGGCGTTGTAACTCACAGGGTTGATAACCAGTGAGCCAATTCTGATGCCGCGCATTGTGCCTTGTACCTCGATTGATGCCTCTGGAGCGAGGGCGAGACCTCTCGTCTGATAAGCCTCTGCGTTGTATGCAAACGGCACGTCCTCAGGTTTCTGGTCTTTTCTCACCGAAGGCTGGCGTGGAACGATGGTGTTGATGCCATAGTCGGAGAGGTTGTAATCCTTTGCGGTATAGCTAATTACAGATACACTCGGTGTTGCACCAAACGGTACTGCCAGAAGCTCGTGTGTGGCTGGCAACTCAGGCGATCCTATGTCTCCCGAAGGATATGTGCCTTCAAGCATGATACTTGAAAAAACGCCTCTTTCTGTTGAAAACTCAGCGCTTTCCAACGATCCGTAACTGAACACGGCGCGGAGCGTCTCAATATTGCTTTGTGTGATTTCGGCTCTTGACTCGCTGCGCAAATCAATCCTACCGTTCTGGGCTATGACGAATAATCCGCTCATAACCAACATGATAAATAAAGTAAATTTTTTCATATAAAAATTTAAATAAGTAACGATTAATTTTTTGCAAAAATAAAAAAAATTTAGATTATCGGTCGTTTTTTTTCGTATTTTTGCAACCCGTATTGATAAATTTTAGGTCCTATGAAATACGGGTTCGATAGCGAGAAATACCTTAAAATCCAGTCGGAACACATCAAGGAACGTATCGCGAAATTCGGCGATAAGCTTTATTTGGAATTTGGCGGGAAGCTGTTTGACGACTTCCATGCAAGTCGCGTTTTGCCAGGTTTCCAGCCTGACATCAAGCTGAAAATGTTGATGCAGCTCGCCGACGTGGCGGAGATAGTCATAGTCATCAGTGCCGTTGATATCGAGAAAAACAAGGTGCGTGGCGATCTCGGCATCACCTACGATGTCGATGTGCTTCGTCTCCGCGACGAGTTCATCAGCCGTGGCTTTATGGTCAACAGCGTAGTCATCACGCATTACAACGGTCAGGCTAGCGCCGACGCTTATCGTCATCGTCTGGAACGACTGGGCATCAAGGTTTATTATCACCGTATCATCGAAGGTTACCCGAATAACGTGGCTCTCATTGACTCGGAAGACGGTTTCGGCAAGAACGACTATGTCGAGACGCAACGTCCGCTGGTGGTCATCACAGCTCCCGGACCGGGCAGCGGCAAGATGGCAGTGTGTTTGAGCCAGCTTTATCACGAAAACAAACGCGGAATCAAGGCGGGATACGCCAAATACGAGACATTCCCGATCTGGAATCTGCCGCTGAAACACCCTGTAAACATCGCTTATGAAGCAGCTACAGCCGACCTTAACGACGTGAACATGATCGACCCGTTCCATCTCGAGGCTTACGGCGAGACAGCTGTCAACTACAACCGCGACATTGAGATTTTTCCGGTGCTGAACGCTATTTTTGAGTCGATTTACGGTGAGAATCCATATAAATCGCCTACCGACATGGGCGTTAACATGGCAGGTTATTGTTTAAGTGACGACGAAATCTGCTGCAAGGCGTCTAACGATGAAATCATAAGACGTTATTACACAGCGCTTTGCGAGCTTGCAGTTGGAAAGGGTAGCGAAAACGAGGTCAACAAGATAGCCTTGCTGATGAAACAGGCTAAGATCACCATCGAAGACCGCAAGACCACCATCGCCGCCAAGGAACGCAAGGAGCAGGAAGGCGAGCATTCAGCCGCAATTGAGCTCGAAGACGGCACCATCATCACGGCACACGCCAGCGCATTGCTAGGCTCGAGTGCCGCTCTGATCCTCAACGCAACCAAGCATCTGGCGGGCATCGGACACGAGGTGAAACTCATTCCTCAGGCGATGATCGAGCCTATCCAGAAGACCAAGGTCGGCATTCTCAACGGCAAGAACCCGCGCCTTCACACCGACGAGGTGCTCGTGGCTTTGTCGATGCTCTCGTTATGGGATGAAAACTGCAAGAAAGCTCTCGATATGCTTCCGCAACTCAACGGCTGCCAGGTGCACTCAACAGTAATGCTCCCCGAAGTAGACCGCAAAATCTTCAAGAAACTCGGCATCGGGTTGACGTGCGACCCGGTGAAGAAATAAAAAAAGTCCCGAACGACCGTTCGGGACTTTTTTGTTACCAAAGTACTACTCGTTTTTCCGGCGCGAGCCACATTCCGTCGCCTTCCTTAATGCCAAAGGCTTCGATGAACTCTGTCACCTGTGGGAGCGCCACGTTGACGCGGTTGCGTCCGAGTGAGTGGACATCCATCTGAGTGAGCTGAAGAGCCGCTCTCGGGCGGATATTGCTTGCCCACACTGCCGCATAAGCGAGGAAGAAACGCTGCTCAGGAGTGAAGCCGTCCATCATCTCTTTGTTGACCTGGCCTTTTGCCATGGCGTTGTGCATTGCGAGGTAGCTCACATGCAAGCCGCCGTTGTCAGCGATGTTTTCGCCCAGTGTCAACTCGCCGTTGCCGTGAATGAGACCAAGCTCAGGATCGTCGACAGCCACGCAGTTGTTGAACGCCTCGATGAGCGTCTGCTTGTTCTTGTCAAAGTTTTCCGCATCTTGCTCTGTCCACCAGTCGTTGAGGTTACCGTCTTTGTCGTACTGACGCCCCTGGTCATCGTAGCCGTGTGTCAGCTCGTGGCCGATGACAACGCCGATTGCACCGTAGTTGGCTGCCTCGTCGGCTTCCATATTGAAGAACGGAGGCTGGAGGATAGCTGCAGGGAAGCAGATTTCGTTGGTTGTCGGGTTGTAATAGGCGTTGACTGTCTGAGGTGTCATGCCCCATTCGTCGCGGTCGACAGGTTTGTTGATCTTGCTGAACATATATGCCATGTCGAACTCGTTGCTGCGCATCACGTTTGCGAAGTAGCTGTCGTCTTTGATCTCCAGACCGCTGTAGTCGCGCCATTTGTCAGGATATCCGATCTTAACCAAAATTGTGCCGAGTTTCTCGTGAGCGTTGGCCTTGGTGACGTCTGTCATCCATTCAGCCATATCGATGCGCTGTCCGAGTGCTGTGATGAGGTTCTGCACCAATGTCTCCATACGTGCCTTGGCCTCTGCCGGGAAGTATTTTTCGACGTAAAGCTGTCCGAGAGCCTCGCCCATGGCGCCGTCAACTGTTGCGGTGACGCGTTTCCAGCGTGGGCGGTTCTGCTCACGACCGCTGAGGAGTCTGCCGTAGAAGTCGAAGCTGGTGTCGACGAAGTCATCGCTGAGATAGCTGGCTGCTCCGTTGATGGTGTTCCATGCGAAATATGCCTTGAAAACATTGATGTCAGTGTCGCCGAGAGCTGTGTTCACCTCTTTGATATAGTTTGGCTGAGCGATGTTGAAGCTCTTCATGCCTTCAAGGATTCCCATAGTATCGAAATAGCCTTTCCAGTCGATGTTTGGAGTCATCGCTGACGCTTCCGCAATTGTGAAACGGTTGAAGGTGGCTTGTGGATCGCGGTTTTCGAGGCGTGTATTCTGTGCCTTGGCGAGACGTGTCTCGAAGTCCATCACCATCTGAGCGAGTTTTTCAGCTTCGATGCCTGTCATCTTGTCGAAACCTGTCATTGCAAATTCTTTGGTCATCAAGTCGACATAGCCCTTGCGGATGTTGACGTTGTTACCTTCGTCGGTGAGGTAGTAGTCGCGGTCACCGAGGCCCAGTCCCGACTGATAGTTCCATGCCATGCACATGTTGGCGTCCTCTGTGTCGGCCTCGCCGAATGTCGCGAAAAGCACAAATCCTCCGTGACGGTGCATCTCAAGCAGAGTGTTCCAAACGTCTTCATTGGTTTTCATGTTATTGATTTTCTCGAGGTAAGGCATGATTGGCGCTGCGCCTTGTTCCTGTAGGTGGATGCTGTCCATACCTATGTTGTAGAACATGGCTATCTTCTCGGCTATCGAGCCTTCAGGGTTTTTGGCTTGGCTGACGTTGTCGATGATGTCGCGAAGGTCTTTTTGAGCATTTTCAGCGAGCACGTCGAATGCGCCGTAGCGTGAGTGTTCGGCGTCGAGTGGGTTGTTTTTCATCCAGCCGCCACATGCATACTGATAGAAATCGTCTTGCAGACGGGCTGTTGTGTCGAAGTTGTTGGTGTCAATGCCTGAGGTTTGAGTGGCCTTGTGCTGACATCCTGTAGCGATAATTGCCATAGTTGCAATAGTTAAAAGGAGTTTTTTCATTTTTAAATGATATTATTTAATAATTATTTTTCGCGGTGCAAAAATATGAAATATTTTATTTGTTTCGTCATTAGTCGTCATTATCGAGCTGACACCTCGCTGCGCTCGCTGAGGCTCTCTAATTGACGACTAATGACTCGCATTTTTAATCATCATTATCCAGCGCCAACTCTCTTCGAGAGCTGAAGGCTGTCAAATTGATGATTAAAAACTACAGCACCTTTTTCGTCATTATTCTGTTGATTCTGTCCCACCATCTTGTCGGCAAAACGCTGTGCAGGAAAACTATCATCTTGCCGCCTCGTCCGATGCAGTAGCGGGTGCGAGGGCGGCGGCGGTTTACTGCCTTGCAGATGGCTTTGGTAACCACGGCTGGCTTTGAAAATAAGTTTGAGCGATATGCTTTGTGCATATTATTTGCCTCGTTGATGGCCTTTTCTTCGTAAATTGTGCCTTTTGATGAAGCTTCGAGGTTGTCGGCGGCGATTATTCCCCAGTTTGTCTTAATGGCGCTCGGCTCGATCAGTATCACATCGATGCCAAAAGGTTTCGTCTCCATGCGAAGTGCGTCGCTGAAGGTCTCCACTGCGTATTTCGAGACGTTGTACCAGCCTCCGAAATATACAGTGACCCTGCCTGCTATGGAGGCGATATTGATTATGCGCCCGGATTTTTGTTCACGCATCGTCGGGAGCACGAGCTGGCACATTCGAGCCATTCCAAACACATTGACTTCCAGTTGTTTGCGAGCTTCTTCCATCGTTACGTTTTCTATCGCGCCAAAGTATCCATATCCAGCGTTGTTAATCAAAACATCGATTCTGCCTTCAGCTTCAAGTACTGATTTCAGGCATTCTTGCATTGAGTTGTCGTCGGTTACATCCAAGTTGAGCGGCACAATGCCGAATTCTTTGAGTGGTTCCATCATCTCAACGCGTCTCGCCGCCGCATAAACTTTATGACCCTGCTTCGCCAATGCAATGGCGGAATCATATCCGATTCCCGAACTTCCCCCAGTGATGAGGATTATTTTTTTGTTTTTCATAACTATTCTATTATCATCTTCGACTGAATAATCCTGTCAACTAAAACCAAATCTCCATCAATATGGAATATCGCTGTCCAGCGATGTTTCATGATTGATAATGTCTTTACTTCAGGATGGAGATATTTAACCATTTCATAACGACTTAGAGTGAAAGCGTTGGCACTATATGCCAAAGCCTCCAATTCTTTTTGGATTTTTTCTTTATATCATAGACCAGCTTCTAAACGGTATAGATTTGTAATATAAGCAACGATTTCATCTAAGTCATCAACAGCAGCTTTGCTGTAAACGACTTTACTGATTTTCATACGCTGCTATCAACTTTTCTTTAAAAATTTTAAAAAATTCTTCTGATGAAATATACCCTTCCGGTATCTCTGATTCCGTTGCTTTTGCCTTTGATTTAATGTTTTTTTTTGTCATTGTAACTCCGTTCATTGTACGTAAATTTTTCATTATTATGTGGTTGATTATTCCACTGCAAAGATACAAAACTTTTGGAAAAGAGCCATAATCTGAAAAATAATTTTTGTATCTTTGTCAAATGAAAATAAATCCCGACATAGTTTCATATATCGAACAGGAAATCATTCCTCGTTACGACTACTTCGACGCGGCACATCAGCGTGACCATGTCAATATGGTAATTCAGCAAAGCCTTGAAATTGCTGAGCATCTCGATGTTGACAATAACATGGTTTATGTCATCGCTGCTTACCACGACACCGGGCTTTGCGAAGGTCGTGAGCACCATCATGAGGTGTCGGCACAAATTATAAAATCTGATAAAAACCTTAGGAAATGGTTCTCTGAAGAGCAGATTCAAACCATGGCGGATGCTGCCGAAGATCATCGCGCCTCAGCGAAACACGAGCCCCGAACCATCTACGGCCGAATCGTTGCCGAAGCCGACCGCTTCATTGATCCCGAAACCATCGTCCGCCGTACCATCCAATACGGTCTAGACCATTATCCCGAGCTCTCCAAGGAGCAGCAATACGGCCGCATGATGCAGCACCTTCACGAGAAATACGGTCGCAACGGATATCTGAAACTATGGTTCCCCGAATCGCCAAACGCCGCAAGATTGGAGAAGTTGAGACAAATGATTGAGGAAGAAACAATAATAAAAGAAATGTTTAAGTTTTTTTTCAAAAAACCAGCTGCATTTTAAATTTTTTTGGTATCTTTGCAGCCGTATAAAAATTAAAAGATATGAAAACCTTAACTATTAATCAGAAGCCATTTATGGTGAAAAAAATCGGGTGCAAATAGAAAAGAAACAACAAACTCCTGTGGAATACTCTACGGATCCTGAGGAATTTAAGAATGATGTCGAGGAAAAAGAGGCATTTCTCTACACCTCAAAAGTCAATGCTGCTAAAAACTTTTCAAAACACCTTTAATTTATGAAATATGAACAATGTGACATCGTTGAGGTTAACTTTTTATTTCCCAACGGTACTAGTAAACCACATCCTGCCCTCATCATATCAAATAACAAGTTGCAGCAGGAAGAAGGTTTTATTTAAGTATGATTTCATCGAAAGCATATCATCCTCAATATAATTTTGAACTTGAAGATGAAATGCTTACCATTCAAATGGTTAAGAAAAGCTACGTAAAATGCCAGCTTTTAGTTGGCAATGTTGAACGTGATGTCATTAGGAAAATCAGCCGTGTCAAACAGCCTTATTTTGACAGAATTGTTGCAAAGATAAAAGAATCAATATTTTAATTTTGATATTTTTTTGTACTTTTGCAGAAACATAAAAATTATTATCATGTTACAACCAGGTCAAAAAGCCCCTTATTTCGAGGGCACCGATGAAAACGGAAACGTCGTGAAGTTGAGCGATTTCGCTGGAAAAAAGCTCGTTTTGTATTTTTATCCGAAGGACAGTACCCCGGGCTGCACTGCAGAAGCCTGCGACCTTCGCGATAATTATAATCGCTTCATCGCATTGGGTTACAATGTGTTGGGAGTTAGCCGCGACAGTGCCGCATCGCATCAGAAGTTCATTGCGAAATATGAGCTGCCGTTCCATCTCATCGCCGACACCGACCTCACAATCCTCAAAGCTTACGAAGCCTGGGGCGAAAAGAAAATGTACGGAAAAACCACAGAAGGAACTTTAAGAACCACTTACGTTATCGATGAAAACGGTGTGATTATTGATGCCATCGGCAAAGTTGACACAAAGAATCACACAGCTCAAATTTTGTAATCATGAAAAAGCTTTTATTTATAGCTATTTGCAGCATTTTGGCGCTATCTGTCAGCGCTCAGGAAATGCTCGTCGGCTCGTATAATATCCGTTATAAAAACAAAAGCGACAGCTTGAAAGGTAATGTCTGGACCAAGCGCTGTCAGGTGATTTGCGACCAGATTAACTTTATGAGTCCACTAATATTCGGCACCCAGGAAGTGCTTTATGGCCAACTTCAGGATTTGAAGAAAGGCCTTGATGGCTACGACTATATCGGCATCGGTCGCGACGACGGCGATAGGGGAGGCGAACATGAAGCTATTTTCTATAAGAAAGACCAACTTACGCTCCTCGACAGCGGCAACTTCTGGCTCAGCGAAACGCCCGAAAAACCTGGTCTAGGCTGGGACGCCGCCTGCATCCGCATCTGCACCTGGGGCAAGTTTCAAGTCAATGCAAAGAAGAAAAAAGACCGCACAACGTTCTATTTCTTCAACCTCCACATGGACCATGTTGGCGTGGTGGCTCGCTGTGAAGCCGCGAAACTCGTAGTGGCCCGCATCCAAGAAATCGCCCAAGGCGCTCCCGTCATCCTCACCGGCGACTTCAATGTTGACCAAACCAACGAAATTTATACAATTTTCACAAATTCAGGTCTTCTGAAAGATTCCTACGACACAGCACGCATCCGCTTCGCTGAAAACGGCACCTTCAATGCGTTCAAGACCGAATATTTCACCGAAAGCCGCATCGACCATGTCTTTGTGTCGCCATCAGTCACAGTTGATGCTTACGGCGTTCTCACCAACAGCTACTGGACCGAAAACGAGACCTCGGCAGCCACAGAACAAGCATCCGACGCACCGCAGGAAATCTGGTTCAGCAACACCACGCGACGCAACCCTTCGGATCATTATCCGGTTTTCGTTAAAATAATTTTATAACCTAAAATATTCATAATCATGGCACTATCGAAAAACACAAAAATGGCTCATATCGTCAACCTCATGTCCATCGCGGGAATTGACGGAAATATATCAGATGAAGAGAAAAATGTAATTGTCAAAATTGCCCAAGATCTCGATCTGACAGAAAAAGATTTTGATGCTTGTATCGAGGCGTTTCAGCAGATTGACGAGAGCAAACTCGAGACTATAGTGCCTGATGATGACGAAGATAAGTACAGTTTTCTGAAAAACATGGTCCTCGTGATGATGGTCGATGGAGAAATCGACGACAACGAGCGTGCTTTTATTGCCGGTCTCGCCGAAAAATATGGTGTTGACGGCGAAGAAGCTGTTAATGAGTTGATACAAATCGTCTACAACGAATATTTTGCCGATGATGAGGACGAAGATGAGGATGATGACGATTACGAAGAAGAGTTTGACGAGGAAATCCTGAATAATGCCGACATCGACACTCGTCTGTTTAAGCTCACCGACGAGCAGATTGAAGATATTATCCGGATGGCAAAAGACGGAAACGGCAATGCTCAATATGTCCTCGCACGTTACCATCTGGTGGTGAAGCCCGACGATGACTCGACCGACCGCGCACATGAGCTTTTCGTCCTCGCTGCTGAAAACGGTGTCGCCAACGCCTATGCCGGATTGGCACAGATGCTTATGCTCGGATATATCGACCCTGACAGCTGCGATGATTACGATAGCCTTATCGAAAAAGGTATCGAAGAAGGCGGCATGATGGCGCTGAAAATGAAACTCGAAGACCTGATTTATGGCAATAACGGCTATAAGTCTGATCCGAAAAAAGTTATCAAGTTCATCGAAAACGACATTTTTGGCGAAGATGAGGACGAGATGGCGTTGAAATATCCTTATTTTTATGTCGTTCTCGGCGACGCATACAATAAAATCGGCAATAAGGCAAAAGCCGCGGAATGTTACGAACAGGCTGTCTTTTCAGATATGAAAGAAGCGTCGTATCAAAAAAATGCCGTTCAGCTCGAAGGCATGAATCCTCTGGCAAAAGAGATGTTTGAGACGGTTATCGACATGGACTGCGACGACGACGTGCCTGGATGTTTCACATTGCGTGCCCAGCTGCTTGGTGAGAAATACGAGGAGCAGGACAAGGAACAACGTAAAGAAACGGCTCAAAAGATTGTCGAGGCTCTTGAACATGACTACAAAATAGGTTTCGGCGCTGCTGCCACAAAGCTCGCAAACATCTATTATCTTGGTGAATACGGCCTAAAACGCAACATGACTTTCGCGTGGAACTGGTTCTACCGCGGCACGTTGCTTGAAGATGCCGATGCCTTTAAAGGTCTCGCTATGATGGTGAAAGACGGCAACAGCCCGCATGAGGTGCCTGACGGTTTCCTCGAATGGTGCCAAGATAGCGCACAACGACGCAGCAAAGGCGCTTCAGATATGTATTTCATCGCCGTCATCAAGCCTGATGGCAATGCGGTGGCCTACCGTTTCATTAAAGACGACTGGAGCAAGCTGGCGGGTTACCTCGGTGCGAAACGCTTATCGCCGATAAGAGTCGACAAACTCGACGAGATAGGCAAAAAAGTCGGCATAAACGAGCATCTCACCGCTTGGGTCGACATCGAAGCGCCACGTAAGAAGCTGGAAATGAACGCTGTAGCGAAAAAATTCTACAAAGGAGTCATCGCTGGCGACATCGTCATCACTTTGGCTGACAATATCTGGGACCCGATGCTTTTCTTGGGCACCGACGACCTTGAAAATGTGGTGAAAGCCCTTGGCGGTAAATTGGTGCAGGTTGTCAACGACGAGCTCGCCTTAAGCAAAGAAAAACGCAAATATACCAAGATTAGCAGCGACTTGCTGCATTCCGAAAGCGGCTTCGTGGCAAGAATCCAGCCCGACGACACCGCTCATATCGTCGACTCGAATCATAAGTTATTCGCTTTGGTCGAAGAAGATATCTACGACCCGATTCGTCTGGAAAGCCTCTACAAAATCGGTGAAAAACTGGGTCTCAAAGGACGCCTCACAATATGGACCGACAACTCCGCTTTGCGTAAGCAGATGATAATGAATAACAAAAACGAGATTAACACCATCGGTGCGAAGATTTTCCCTGGTCCTGTTGCCGACAATTTCTTCGTCGCGATGGAAGACGAAAACTACAACATCATGCTTTTTGACGATGCCGAACAGCTCAAAGCAACTGTAGCGGCATTAGGTGTGAAGCCCGAAAACGTGCTTGTTGACTGATACTACTTCATGCACATCTCGAAAATCTTCTCGACATCTTTCTGCTGAAGGTGCTTGAATCCTTTCAGTGTGCCTCCGTTGACCGCTTTCTTTGCCATGATGGCGAAGTTGGTCTCGTCGATGCCCACTTCCGGGAAGGTGCGTTTCAGCTGTAAAGTGTTGAACAGGAAGTCGCTGAGCGCCGCGATGGCTTTCTTGGCAATCTCCATCTTCGGCAATTTCGCATCGATTCCAAACACGTTTACACCGAACTGCACGAATTTGTCGACGGTTGTATCGTCGAGGCAGTATTCCATCCAACGTGGCGTGATGATGGCGAGGCCGAGTCCGTGTGTGATGTCGTAAATCGCCGACACCTCGTGCTCAATCGGATGGCAGCTCCAAGGCTGGCGTTTGCCGCCGTCGATGAATCCGTTGATGGCCCATGATGAGGTCCACATGAGGTTGGCGCGTGCCTCGTAGTTGTCAGGCTCGCGCATGGCTATCGGCGCGTATTTTATGATGGTCTTCATCATGCCTTCCATGAAGCAATCGAGCATATAAAGGTCGAGGTTGTTGTTGAAATACACCTCGAAGATATGCGAGAGCATGTCGGCAGCGCCGCAAGCAGTCTGATAAGGACTCACCGTGAAGGTGTTTGTCGGGTCGAGGAACGATACCTTCGGCAGCATGGCAGGGGCGAGGCGGCCTAATTTGTCTTTCGTCTCAGGGTTGCTGATCACGCCACCCATGTCCATCTCCGAACCCGTTGCAGCTAACGTCAGAATCGTCACGATAGGTACTGCTTTCTCGATAGGCGAGCGTTTGCTGAGGTCGAGGAAGTCCCACGGGTCGTGGTCGACACATGCGCCTGCCGCCATGAGCTTGGTGGCGTCGATGGTAGAGCCGCCGCCGACAGCGAGAAGCACGTCGATATTATGCTCCTTGCACATCTGAGCGCCTTTACGCACCGAGTCGATGCGAGGGTTAGGCTCAATGCCCGAAAGCTCGAAGAGCTCCAAACCTGCGTCTTTAACCTCTTTCACCACACGGTCGTAGAGACCTGTCTTCTTAATAGAGCCGCCGCCGTATGTCATCAGCACACGTTTTCCGTATTTCTTGAGTTCAGCGCCTAAATGGTGCATTTGGTCCTTGCCAAAATATACCCTTACCGGGATGTCGTAAATGAAATCGTTAATCATATCTGTTTAAAATTTTGCAAATATACGAAAAATTCTATATATTTGCACCTTGAAAACTTCGCATATATGAAAAAACTAATCTCCCTCGCAATCTTCATGGTTTCGGCGCTCTTTGCCAATGCACAAAACGACTCGCTGTTTACCCGCACCGAGTTATATCATCCTGGCGACTACGGCTCGACGAACTACCGCATCCCGGCAGTGATTACAGCTAAAGACGGCAGCATAGTGGCGGTCACCGACAAACGTAAATTCAACGAAGGCGACCTTCCTGAAGATATCGACATCGTTTGCAACCGCAGCACCGACGGTGGCCTCACCTGGAGCGAGCCATACACCATAGCGCAAGGCACAGGCGTCAACCACGGATTCGGCGACTGCGCACTGGCATGGAGCAACGATGAAAACGGACTAATCGCAGTGTTCGTCGGCGGTCCGGGTCTATGGTATTCGACCCCGTCAGAGCCAATACATTCATATAAATGTTATAGTTACGACAACGGCCAGACATGGACAGAGCCTGAAGATATCACACATTTCATCTTTGGCGACAACTGCATCATCCCTGAACATCAATCGTGGCGCGCCTCGTTCTTCGGTTCGGGCAACGGACTGCTCACCTCGTCAGGAAGAATCATGTTTGTGGCTGCCATCCGCGAAGGCACGGCTCAGTCGTTGAGCAACTACGCCGTATATTCCGACGATAATGGCATGACATGGCAGGTGTCGGGTCGCGCCTCCACTGGCGGCGACGAGGCGAAGGTCACTGAGCTCGTCGACGGCCGTATCCTAATGAGTATCAGGCACAACGGCAAACGTTGGTATAACATCTCCTCAAACGGCGGACAGACATGGCGTCCCAACGTCTCATCATGGAACGATATCACCGCACCGGCTTGTAATGGCGATATGATTCGATATACCTCTGTAAATCAAGGATATAACAAAAACAGATTGTTGCATTCTGTGCCAAAAGGAACCCAACGTACCGATGTCACAGTGTATCTGAGCTACGACGAAGGGGAGACATGGCCGGTGAGCAAAACAATAGTGCCATACAGCTCGGCATATTCGTCGCTCTGCATACTTCCCGACGGCACAATCGGTCTCTATGTCGAGGAAAATCCAAGCGGAGTGATGGGAAACTATTCCACCGCTTTCTACAATTTCAGCCTTGAATGGCTCACCGACGGCGCCGACTCTCTCGAAGATGACGCTGTCGCCGAAAATGCCGCCAACGACTCACTGAATGTTTATCCAAATCCTGCGACGAATTTGATAAAAATTGAGACGGAAGGATTGAAAAAGATAAGAATCATAAACATGAAAGGCCAAACGGTGAAAAAAGTCAACGTTAAAGACCGCACAATTGTCGAAATCGACATCACAAAATTGCCTTCCGGAACTTATCTCATTGAATCTCTTGACTTTAACGGAAAGCAAAGATTCGGAAAATTTGTAAAATGATAAATTTTAAAAATTTAGAAAAGGATTTCGATACGTCAACGATTTTTTGATATTTTTGTATCCTGAAATAGTTTTTTACGATGGATAATTCTCCAAGTCTTATCATGCTGATTTTCACAGTGTTAGGCTCACTGGGACTTCTTATTTTCGGTATGAAGTCGATGAGCGAGGCACTGCAGAAGCTTGCCGGACCGCAGCTGCGCCACATTTTGGGCAAGATGACTACCAATCGTTTCACGGGTATGCTTACCGGCGTCCTTGTCACAGCAGCGGTGCAAAGCTCCACCGCCACCACGGTGATGACAGTGTCGTTTGTCAATGCCACGCTCCTCACGCTGGGACAGGCCATCTCGGTGATTATGGGTGCTAACATAGGCACCACTCTCACCGCATGGATCATGTCGGCAGGCTTCTCGTTTAATGTCACCGATCTGGTGTGGCCGGTCTTTATCATCGCGATGATACTGATCTACAAGAAACGTCGCGCCACAGTAGGCGAGTTCCTTTTTGGCTTGGCATTCATGTTCCTCGGTCTTGGCACCCTTCGTGCCACTGGCGTGCAGATGAACCTTGGCGAGAACGAGATGGTTCTTGGATTCTTCGCCTCGTTCGACCCTGACAGCATCTGGACAACATTGCTATTCCTGCTCATCGGCAGCATACTTACGATGAGCGTGCAGTCATCAGCGGCCGTGATGGCTATCACCATGATTCTATGTTCCAGCGGCGCGCTTCCGATTTACCAAGGCATCGCACTTGTCATGGGTGAGAATATCGGCACAACCGTGACATCCAACCTGGCAGCGCTCACAGCCTCCACACAGGCCCGTCGCGCCGCCTTCGCGCATATGTTCTTCAATGTATTTGGCGTGATTTGGATGCTGTTCGTGCTCCATCCGTTCATCGATATGGTGTGTTCATTTGTAGATTACGAACAGGGTGTCTCCGATCCGACCAAGCTGAGCGTGGTGCTCGCTATGTTCCATACCTGCTTCAATATCACCAACACCGTCATCCTCATCGGATTCGTTCCGCAGATCGAGAAGATAGTGTGCTGGGCTATCAAAGACAAACAGGAGATGGAGAAAGAAGTCGTACGTCTGCAATATATTGGCAACGGCCTAGTGCAAACACCTGAAATCGCTGTACTTCAGGCAGAGAAAGAGACTGCTTCGTTCGGTGTTTTCGTACAAGAGATGTTCGCCAAGGTTCGTCTCCTGCTCGATGAGAAAAACGACAGCAAATTCACTGAACTGTTCGCCAGCATCGAGAATAAGGAAGAGGTGTCCGACCAGATAGAGATAGAGATCGCGAAATATCTCGAGCAGGTGAGCTACGACCATTTGAGTGACGAGACAAAGACCAAGATACGCCAGATGTTGCGTGAGATCAGCGAATTGGAGAGCGTTGGCGACTCCTGCTATAACATCGCGCGCACTCTTCGTCGCAAGATGGAGTCAGGAAAACGATTCACATCATGGCAATCGAAGAGCCTGCACGAGATGATGAAACTGTGCGACGACGCGCTTTCGCAGATGAACGTCATCATGACAGGACACAGGTCGGATCACGACATCAACGAGTCGTTCCGCCTAGAAAACGAGATCAACGCCATGCGCCAGATGTTTAAAAACGAGAACATCCGCAACGTGAACGAACAGAAATATGACTACGCCGTCGGAACATTGTTCTCCGACCTCGTAACAGACTGCGAGAAACTCGGCGACTACATCATCAATGTTGTCGAAGCTCGATTCGGAAAATAAAAAGTTAATAGTCGTCAATTTTGAAGGCCTTCAGCTGTCGAAGACAGGTGGCAGCCGAAAAATGACGACTATTAACTTTGTAAAACTATACTATTCAAGGCTATCGCCGCTTGCGCTGTCTCCTTCCTTAGCTCTGCTTTCGAGTTCCATCTTACCGAAACGGAATGTCACGCCGACAGAGATATAACGGCTGTTTTCCATCTTTGTGGTGTTGTCGGTGAGATAATAAGGGTTGTAATTGCTCGATCCTGAGCCGATGGTGGCGCCCCAGTTGAAGAGGTCCTGCACGTTGATGAACACCGACATCTTTCTCTTGAAGAAATCGCTACGAGCTCCGATGTTGAAGTAATAACGTGCTTTGCGCTCGCTGTCCAAGCCGATGGTAGGCGAGGTGTAGCCTAACGCCATTGTCAGCTGATACTGGTTGTAGATTTTAGCCCATCCGTTCAGACGAACGCTCCATGACCACTTGTCGTTTTCTTTGACTATGTGACGCTCGTTGCCGAACTCATCGATGCGGTCGTATTCCATGTGATAGCCGTAGTTATACAAGTTGGCGAAAAGACGCACGTTGAAGAATCCGGTCGGACGGTATGTCATGTTGACCGAAGTGCCGTAACGCCACGATGTTCCGATGTTATACGGTACGAAGAAGTTGACAGGTGTAAGGAGATACTCGTCGTATTTCGAATCCTGAAGATTGCTTATCTCGTTGGTGCTCAAAAGACCGTATGCATCCCATCCGATGTTGCCGAAGCGCTCGAAAAACTTCTGCCATCCGGTCTCCACGTTGTGGGTGTATCCGTTATGAAGGTTAGGATTACCTGTGGAATAGCTGTTGTCGCCATATCTGCGATAGGTGCTCATCTGGCTCTCGTCAGGATGCGTCATGCGCATGGTATAGTTGAGCTTGAAGTTGTGCATGTTCTGAGTGCGGTAGGAGAGGTGGATTGACGGACGCGCCACGAAGTAAAACACCGTGCTGTCGTCGGCAAACGGCATCTCGCTGATGTAGTTGTACTGACTGCGGTCGCCGCCAAGGCCAAGGCCTGTGCTGAGAGTGAAGCCACCCCAACGGTGTGTCCAGTTGACATCGGCGCTGGCACTCGTCTCCTTGCCCTTGAAATGATAGGCGCGTAGCTGGTCAATGACCTGTCCCAAAGAATCGTTGTAACGGTCGTATTTGTTGTCGGTGTTCTGATGATCGACACGCAATCCGTAGCTCATCTCGCCGTTTTGGCTGTAAGGACGGTTGTAACGGATGTCGAGGCTCAGACCGTAGCTGTTCTGGTCGGTGAGCAGATAACGGTTCTCGTTGGTGTCAAAATAAGTGTCAGACCATTTGTTGTACCACTGCTCGCTGGCATTGTGCGAGATTCTTGTGTTTAATCCTACACGGAAGTTATGGCCCAAGTTGTCGAAATTCTTGGTGTAGTCCACACCGAAATGCCCGAACATATTGTTGGCGTCGGTTTTGTTCCATGTGGTGTCGATAACATTTTCATCATAAGGCGGGATGGAGTCGAGATAATAAAACATCTGATTCTCTCTCAGTAACGACTTGGTGCCATTGAAGTTATAGAAACCGCCCGCGTCGAACGAGATGTTGCTCAATGTGTCGATTTCGTAGTCCACGCTCATGAAGATGTTGCCGCTGACGTTGCGTCTGCTGTTTGTCTCGGCTGTGGTGTCGATCCATGTCGGCTCATAGTCTTCGAGGGTGTCGTTGTAACGGCGCATCAGCTCCCATCCGTCGGTGGTGTTGTCGCGGTCGCTGAAACGTCCCGAAGCGAAGAGGTTGACACTCAGTTTCTCCTTTTTCCACATATAGCTAACCCATGGCGACACGAAAGGCTGGTTCGAGCCGTTTACGCCGAAGCTCACAAATTGGTTGCTCTTGATATGAGTCGATGTCACGATATTGATGACAGCCTCAGCGTCAGTGGCATATTTCGCCGACGGGTTGGTGATGGTCTCGATGCGCGCGATGGCGTTGGCAGGGAGGGTCTGAAGATACGTTTTCAGGTTCTCCTCGGTGAGTTTCGAAGGCTTGTCATTGATCCAGATCTCGACGCTTGATACGCCTCGAAGCGTGATGTTACCTTCCACGTCGACTTCTACGCCTGGAGCGTTCTGAAGAGCGTCTTCGGTTGTTCCAGTCTGAATCGAAGGGTCCTCACTGACGTTGTAGATGAGCTTCTCGCCATCCATTGCATAAAGAGGCTTTTCAGCTGTAACCACGACAGCGTCAAGGGTTAACGCTCCCTCGTGGAGCTTCAACACTCCGAGATCGGTGTTGTTTGTCACGTTGAACGGGTGAATGTACGTTTCATAGCCGATAGCCGTGACACGCAACAAAAACGCACCCTGTGGAATGCCTTGCAGTTCGAACACACCCTCGAAGTTGGTGACGCCGCCCTTCACAAAGGTGCTGTCGATGGAGTCAAGCACCGCGAGGTTCACGAAAGGTATAGGCTCGTTGGTCTTCACGTCAAGCAACATGCCGACAACAGTGAAGGTGTCGCCCTCACGCACTTTCTTTTTCTGCTTTACCTTCGGGGTTTGTGTGTCCTGCTGGTTCCATTGACGGTCGCCTCCAAACGGCGGTCTGCCTCCCGGTGGCCTTCCTCCTGGCGGTCTGCCGCCTCCCGGAGGAAACTGTGCCATTGCAACTACGGTCGACATCAGCAATATCGCTAAAGTCAAAAATCTTAAAAAAACTGCTCGTTTCATTGTTAATCTGATTTATCAGTTGCAAAAATACTTTATTTTTGAAAATCATTGGCAAAAAAATTCTGAAATGACAAAAAAAGCTTTTGAAACGGAAAAATTATTCTTAAGGGGGTCATTATTCCAAAAAATAATCGTAATTTTGCGCTTCATTAGTTCCGTTAAGAATTATAAATTTTAAATCAAATAAAATCATGGAATTACCATTTGCAGAAGCGTGGAAAATCAAGATGGTCGAACCTATCAAGAAATCCACTCGCGAACAACGTGAAAAGTGGCTCAACGAAGCCCATCAGAATGTGTTTATGCTGAAGAGCGACTACGTCTACATCGACCTCCTGACCGACTCTGGTACAGGCGCCATGAGCGACCGTCAGTGGGCAGCTATGATGCAGGGCGACGAGAGCTACGGTGGTGCTCGTTCTTTCTATCACATGAAAGACACTATCACCGAACTCACTGGTTTTGAATATGTTATCCCTACACACCAAGGCCGTGCAGCCGAGAACGTGTTGTTCTCATACCTCGTAAAACCAGGTCAGATCATCCCGGGCAACGCTCACTTCGACACTACCAAGGGTCATATCGAGAGCCGTAAAGCATTCGCTATCGACGTCACAGTGCGTGAGGCTTACGACACACAGCTCGAAGCTCCTTTCAAAGGCAATGTTGACCTCGAGAAACTCGAGAAGATTTTGAAGGAAAACAAAGGCAACGTTCCGTTCTTCGTATTGACAGTGACTAACAACACTGTCGGTGGACAGCCTGTTTCAATGCAGAACATCCGCGAGACCTGCGAACTCTGCCATAAATACGGCGTGCCGGTCAACATCGACAGCGCCCGTTTCATCGAAAACGCCTATTTCATCAAGACACGTGAGAAAGGTTACGAAAACAAGACCCTCCGCGAGATCGTGAAAGAGATGTTCAGCTATGCCGACTCAATGACAATGTCAGCAAAGAAAGACGCTCTCGTCAACATGGGCGGTTTCATCGCAACAAATAAGAAGGACTGGTACGAAGGTGCCAAGTTGTTCTGCATCCCATTCGAAGGCTTCCTCACCTATGGTGGTATGAACGGCCGTGATATGGATGCCCTCGCCGTCGGTTTGAAGGAAAACATCGAATTCGAGATGGTTGAGACACGTATCAAACAGGTTCACTACCTCGCTTCGAAACTCGATGAATACGGCATTCCTTACCAGCGTCCTGCAGGTGGCCACGCCATCTTCGTCGATGCCGACAAGGTTTTGACCAACATCCCTAAGGAAGAGTTCCCGGCACAGACTTTGACATGCGAGCTCTACCTCGAAGCAGGTATCCGCGCTTGCGAAATCGGTTACGTCCTCGCCGACCGTGACCCTGTCACACGTGAGAACCGTTTCGGTGGCAACGACTTCGTGCGTCTCTGCATCCCACGCCGTGTTTACACCAACAACCACATGGACGTCATCGCAGCCGCTCTGAAGAACGTCTACGACCGCCGCGACACCATCAAACGTGGTTTGGAAATCACCTGGGAAGCTGAATTGATGAGACACTTCACTTGCCAGTTCAAACGTTTGAAATAATTTAAAATTCATATTGTAGAGACGTGCCATGGCGCGTCTCTACGTATTTTTTAAATGGATTACGTATTTATCATAGCATTAACCTTCTGCGTCTGTGTCGCTTCAACCGCCTTCAATGTCGAGAAAAAGAACGGATGGTGGCGTAACATGCTGTTTGTGATGGCATTATCGGCAGGGCAGGGGCTGATGTACTGGCTCGGATCGTTGCTTGGCGGCACGTTTATCTATAAATTTGCGGGTTTCGCAAAAATAATAGTCCTCATCTTCTGTTTCATGATAGCCTTCAGGATGATGATGGATACACTGAAAATCAAAAACGGAAAGAACCTTTTCTTAATCGACAAACCAAAACAACTGATAATCTTATCTATCGCATTGGGTATCAATACTTTAATAGCCGGACTGATTGCCAATGACGCCTTTCTGCCTTTGTTTGGCAAAATCACACCTCTATATATTATAGGATTTTCATTGATTTGGGGTCTCATCGGAATCGGAACCAAATTTTCACAAACTAAGTTGTTGATTAACAGTCTGTTAAATTTCGTTTCAGCCTTGGCGATACTCGCCACAGGCATCGTGGCGATATTTTAATCTATTATCGTCATTTCGACCAGAGCGAAGCGTAGCGGAGAAATTTCCTCCAATTATTTAGATTATTAAATTGATTATTATGCCTTAACAGGCAGTCTTTCTTGTTCTTTCCATCAAGGGAAAAGAACAAAAAACCGCCATGTAATGGCAAAAATTGTTAAATTTTTTTAAGATTTCCTCCTTTTTTCGCAACTTGTGTTAAAAAGTGTTAAAAACCGAAAATCAAATAATTTTTACTATATTTTTGCGAAAAATAAATTTTTTTCATGAAAACTCTTGACAAGTAATAGTATTATTACTATTTTTGCCGAGAACAAAAATCTGAATTTATGAAGGTAGTTAAAGTTAGTTTTATAATCAAAAAGTTGATGGAGAACGGATGGTTCATCGACAGACAAAAAGGGAGTCACAGACAGTTTAAACATCCTGAGAAATCTTGAGTTGTGACAGTGAATGGAAAACCAAGTGACGATACTTGGGGTTTTGAATTGAAAAGTATTGAAAATCAATCAGGAATAGAGTTTTAATATGGAAAAAGTTATTATTTTAACATCGAAAACAGAAAAAGGATTCAGTGCAAGTTGTGAGTTATTGCCAGGCTGGGTGGTTGCATTTACAGGCAACTTTACCGATTTTTCAAAATATATTCAGGAAAGCGTGGATTTTTATATCGAATGTGCAAAAGCTGATAAAAGAGATTATCCTAAGGTTTTTGACGGTCAATATGTTTTTGAATATCAAATGAATATTCAAACTATTTTGTATTGTTATGATAAAATCATCACAAGAGCCGCTTTGTCAAGACTGACAGGCATCAACGAAAGACAACTTGGGCATTATATCTGTGGAAGAAGCCATCCTATGAAAAAACAGCAGGATAAAATCGTCAATGCGCTTCATTCTTTAGGAAAAGAGTTGCAATCTGTTACAGCATGATAATATTTTGTATATTTGTAATCTAAAACAATATAATTAAAAATTTTTTAAATATCTGATAATGAATAAATTATATCTAATATTAACCCTGATAATCGCGGCTGTTACCCTCAATGCCCAGCCTCAAGGCTATTACAACGGCACAGAAGGCCTCACCGGAAACGCCCTGAAAGCCAAACTGCATACTATCATTGCCAATGACGACCATACTTCGTACAGCGGTTTGTGGAGTGCATATTATCAAACCGACAGACGTCCGGGCACCAATTATGTTTGGGATATCTATTCCGACGTGCCAAACGGAACGCCACCGTATCAATTCGTTTTAGGTAATGACCAATGTGGCAGCTATAACAGCGAGGGCGACTGCTACAACCGCGAGCACCTTTGGGCGCAGTCGTGGACTAACGACGACGGCACTCATAAAACCGATTTGCATCATGTTTATCCTACCGACGGCTGGGTAAATAACAAACGTGGCAATTTTGCTTTCGGCGAAGTCGGAAACGCGACATGGACATCATTAAACGGCGGCAAGCTGGGACCTAATACGGTCAGCGGATACAGCGGCACTGTGTTCGAGCCGATTGACGAGTATAAAGGTGACATAGCCCGCGCCATGATGTACGTCAGTGTGCGCTATTACCAGGAGGACAGTGGCTGGAGCACTTCCGACATGACAAACAAATCTGTCATCAAAGACTGGGCAATGACGATGCTGCTGCGCTGGCACGAGGAAGACCCTGTCTCGCAAAAGGAAATAGACCGAAACAATGCGGCTTACGAAATCCAGATGAACCGTAACCCGTTCGTGGATTTTCCGGAATTTGCCAATAAAATCTGGGATCCGGCATGGAGCGTAGATGAAACTGAATTCACCGTGCTTGTCAACATTTGGCCTAACCCTACAACGTCAACAGTCAACATCAATGGCGACAATCTCGAGGCGGTTTATATGTATAACTCGATGGGTCAACTCGTTCTCACTCTTGACGTCAGCCAAGCCGAAGGGCAGTCTTCAATCGACGTGAGTGGCTTTACCAGCGGCATATATTTCATGAATATCATAGCCGGAAACGGTAAATCGTTTCTTAAAAAAGTTGTTGTGCAATAATGTTTTTCATCACCAAAATATTCCATTTCGAGGCGGCGCATGCCCTCAGCGGCTACGACAGAAAATGCCGTAACATCCATGGGCATTCCTATGAACTGCGCGTGACTGTGAAAGGTATGCCTCTCAACGAGCCGGGTAATCCTAAAAACGGCATGGTGATTGACTTTCACGACCTGAAAAGTATTGTCAATCAAGAAGTTGTGGATAAACTCGACCATTCGTTTATCATCGGGAACAATATGCCAAAAGATTTCGTCGAGATAACGAAAAAGTATTTCGACAAGGTGGTGGAGCTGCCTTATCAGCCTACAACCGAGAACATGCTCGCCGATTTTGCCCAAAGGATAAAGCAACACCTGCCACAAAACGTTGAGCTATATAGTGTTACGCTTCAGGAGACGCGCGACAACATCGCTGAATGGAGAGAGGAATAAGATGATTTCAATACAAAATCTGAGCATACATTTCACCGGTCAGGATCTTTTCACCGACATCAATTTCATGATTAGGGAGAAGGATCGCATCGGTCTCGTTGGCAAAAACGGCGCAGGAAAGACAACGTTGATACGTATTATCGCAGGTCTCGAACAGCCTTCGCACGGCAATGTGGTGATGTCTGACGATGTCACTATAGGCTATCTGCCACAAGAGAAAAACATACATTCAACCAAAACCGTGCTAGAAGAGACGATGACAGCCTTTGAGGAGTATCATCAGATTGAGAAAAAGCTGGCGCAACTTCAGGACGAGCTTTCACAACGCACTGATTATGAGAGTGATAGCTACCAAAAACTCTGCGAACGCATGAGCGCTCTCAACGAACGTCTCACACTCATCGGCGGTCACTCGGCAGAAGGCGAGGCGGAGCGTATACTCGTGGGACTGGGTTTTGACCATGACGATATGCTGCGTGAGATGAACGAGTTCAGCAACGGCTGGCAGATGCGTGTGGAACTGGCTAAGATACTGCTTCGTAAGCCTAAGCTGCTGCTTCTTGACGAGCCTACCAACCATCTCGACATCGAGTCAATACAGTGGCTAGAAGGCTATCTGAAGAGTTATTACGGCGCCATTTTCATGGTATCGCACGACCGTGCCTTCCTCGACCATATCACTATTCGAACCATTGAGATATCGGGAGGTAAGATATATGACTACAAATGCGCTTACACCGAGTTTGTGGAGCGTCGCGAGGAGCGTATCGACATGCAGAAGGCGGCATTCGACAACCAGCAACGCGAAATAAAGGAAATTGAGGCGTTTATCGAGCGTTTCCGCTACAAAGCCACTAAGGCGAAACAGGTTCAGTCGCGAGTGAAACAGCTCGAGAGGATGGATATAGTCGAGATTGATGACCGCGATAAGTCGGTGATGCACTTCAAGTTCCCTCCGGCGCTGCATTCAGGTAAGGTGACACTCGAATTGAGCCATGTCTCCAAGTCGTATGGCGATAAAAACATCCTCAACGATATCAATTTGCTGATTCCTAGAGGGGAGAAGATCGCTTTTGTAGGCCGTAACGGCGAAGGAAAATCCACACTTGCGAAGATTATTTGCGGAGTGCTTGATCATACCGGCGAGGTTAAGCTCGGACATGAGGTGAAAATTGGCTACTACGCTCAGAATCAACAGGATATGCTTGATCCGGAAAAGACTGTGTTCGAGACTTTGGACGATGTCGCTACTGGCGATATGCGTGTGAAAGTGAAATCGCTTCTTGGCGCTTTCCTGTTCAGCGGTGAGACTATCGACAAAAAGGTGAAGGTGCTGTCAGGCGGCGAAAAAGCGCGTCTGTCGCTTGCTAAGATGTTGCTTTTCCCAACGAATCTGCTGGTTCTCGACGAGCCTACCAACCATCTTGATATGCTCTCGAAAGATATCCTGAAGTCGGCTCTTTTGCAGTTCGACGGAACGCTCATTGTCGTCTCCCACGACCGTGACTTCTTGCAGGGTCTTACAACGAAAGTCTACGAATTCCGCAAACCTCATATCAAGGAATATATCGGCGACATATACGACTTTCTTGAAGAAAAACGCCTCAAGGAACTCGATGATCTGAACCGCCTGCAGAAGGTGCAGCAGCAACAAACGCCTGTGGTGTCGCAAAACAAGATCGACTACGAGGCGAAAAAAGCCGACGATCGTGAGAAACGCCGTGTTGAAAAGGAAATCAAGAAACTGGAGGAGCAAATCGACGCTCTCGAGAAAGAACTCTCTGATTTAGATGAAGTTATGGCGAATCCTGCAGCCCATCCCGAAGTCACAGTCGATGACAATTTCTACTGGTCTTACGGCAAAAAGAAAGAAGATTTGCAATACCTCATTGACAAATGGGGCGAATTAGCGATGTAGTTTATTCTCTACCGGTATCGCATAAATTCCCAGCAAAATCTCGGTAAACCGTTTTTCTGCCACGCTTCCTAGCTCTTCGTAGAGTTTCGAGAAAATCTTGTCGCAATAAGCTTTGAACGTGTCTTCCTCTTCCTGTGTGTAATGCTTTTTAAATGTGGAAGTTCCTGATAACCAGTCACTTGCGATATAGTTATTCGGATATAATCTGTAGTTTTCGTAGATTCTCTTGTCTATCATGTCTGCCACGACGGGCACTATCTCGTGCTTGTCGGCTCCTTCAAACGGCTTCAAATCCTCGTAAGTGATTGTGGGACAGATAGCTATGTTCATCGTACCCTTCTTTTTACGTAGACCTGAGACTATGCTGTCCATGTCTTCCATCGGCTTTTTCTCATACACGCCGTCACGTTCTTTCAGGTAGCTCTCGCGTGCTTTCATCATGGCGCATGGCTCGTATTCGTACGATGTGGCAATTGGTGTGATGTTCAGCTCCGCAAGGTTAGGCACAAGATTTTGCCTGTCGCCAGACATTGAAAACATATTGATCAAACCGTGGTCTGTCTTGTCGTTCCCGTCTTTGGTGCGGCCGTTGCGCTGTGCGATCCATACCGATTTGTTCTCCTTGATAAGATATCTGATATAATCCGAGAGATGTTGCGAATTTTGAGCTAACTCTCTGACATTCTGCGATCTGATGACTTTAAACATCTTGTTCGTCTTGCCGAAAACGTCGATTGTCTTGTTCAGAATGAGGTTGTCACCGAAGGCGATGTTGCAGGTTTGCAAGCCGTTTTCAAGCATATACATCTGAAGGATGAACGCGTCAAGAGTGATGTCACGATGGTTGCCTGTAAACAGATATGCTTTTTTCTTGTCCAGAAGGTTAAAACCTTGAGTGTCAACGCCTTTCATTGATGTCGAGACTATCAGCCTGACGAAACGAGTCATCATGATGCGCTGAAACTCCTCAGTAGTCTTTATGCTTCGCAAAAGCTCCTTCACTTCATCGTCTGACTTGCCGGGAAGCACAAGTTTTGCTAATGAAAGCGACGTTTCATCGTTGATGAAGTATTCCATCGCTGCCGGAATCTCTTCATCGATATATGATCTTATATCTTCGAATTGCTCTGGTATCATTTCAATTTATTCCACAATCATGAATGGCATCAATGCCTGGACGCCTTCAAGTCTTGAGATGTTCTTGACAGTCTCGATGTATGTGTAATTCTTTCCTAATTTATTCTTAATCAACGACTTGGCATATGGCTCAGGTATGCTGCCGCTCGTAAGCATATCCATCATATTTTGCTGTTTCGGATAGTTTTTGATGGAGTAATCTGTCAGGTTTGCCTGATTTGCCGCATATTCGATGGCTTTGTCGAGTCCGCCGAGTTCGTCAACAAGACCGATTTCAATTGCGTCGGCACCTGCCCACACTCTGCCTTGTCCGATGGAGTCGACATAAGTCTGGCGCAATCCGCGTGTACGTGCCACCAATGCTGTGAAGTCATTGTATGTGTTGCCTACATATTTTTGAAGCATCTTCTTCTGAAAATCTGTCAGAGGCTCGGTGATGCTGCCAAAGTCAGCGTTCTCGTTTGTCTTCACCACGTCGAATGTGAGTCCCACAGTCTCGTTGAGGAACTTCTTCGCGTTAGGGAATGTGCCGAAAACACCAATAGAACCTGTCAAAGTGGTAGGTTCGGCAAAGATACGGTCGCCTTCCGATGAAATCCAGTATCCGCCCGATGCCGCATAGCTTCCCATCGAGATGATGAATGGCTTCTCGGCTTTTGCCAGCTCTACCTCGCGACGTATCACTTCCGATGCCAAGGCACTGCCACCAGGCGAATTCACACGCATCACTATGGCCTTGACTTTCTTGTTTTCACGTGCCTCGCGGATGGCTTTTGACAAGGTTGTCGAGCCTATAGTCGAGTCGTCGCCATCACCGTCTATGATCTGTCCGTTGGCGTATATGACAGCGATTTTGTCGGCTTTTGCCTTCTGTGCCGGTCTGGCGCTGGCATATTGCGCATTGTTTAAGATGTTGATTTTGTTTGACTTCTCAAGGCCGGCCAAATCTTTGATTCTTGCGATGATCTCGTCTCTGTATGCCAATCCGTCGACAAATCTCTCGTCAAGAGCGATCCTGGCATCGAATGTCAATGACAGATTATCGGCTAACTCGTTGATTCTCTGTGCGTCTATGCCTCTTGCAACGCTGATGTCACTGACGACTTTGTTCCACATTGTGCTGAGGAGTTTTGTCATCTGCTCGCGGTTGGCATCGCTCATTTTGTCAAGGAAATAAGGCTCTACAGCGCTTTTGAACTTATTGTTCGGGCCTCTGATGATCTGCATCTCGATGTCGAGTTTGTCGAGGAGATGCTTGTAAAACATTATCTGTGAAGCCATTCCGTGGATGTCGAGCATTCCGTCAGGGTTGATGTAAATCTCATCACCTGCGGTGGCCAGATAATATGCGCTCTGTGTCATCGTCTCGCCGTAAGTTATCACAAACTTGCCTGATTCTCTGAAACTTGCGATATGATGTCTCAACTCTTCGATGTTTGCCGTTGATGTACCTACTGACGACAGTTCAAGGAATATTCCGGCGATTTTTTCGTCGTTTTTAGCCTCGTCTATGTTGGCTATGATGTCGTTCAAGCCTGACATGTCGGAAACGTTATTGCGAAGTCCGAGCAGGGTGGCGGTGAAATCGCTTTCCGTCGTTCTCTCAGGAATGTCGTAGTTGAGGTTCATATAAAGCACTGTTTTCGGCTTTACGCTCACGGTTTGATTCGTGCTTGAGCTGACCGTCCAAATCAGTATTATTAACAAAATAGCGAGCATCAATGCTGATCCCAAGCATGAGGCAAACATGAATTTGAAGAACTGTTTCATTGTTTAAAATTTTTTTCAAAGATACGATTTCTTTCATTATATTTGCATTTTGTAAGGCAAAATTTTTTTCATGGCTTCGGAATCGGTTTTCGTTTTGTTAGGCTCGAATCTCGGTGACCGCGAACTTCTTGTAAATCAAGCATGTAAGATGATGGACGAGAGATGTGGCGAGATTGTCGCCAAGTCGCGCCTTTACGAATCGGAACCATGGGGATTCCAGGCGGAGTACTGGTTCTTGAATCAGGTGATTGTGTTGAAAACGACACTGTCACCTGACGATTTGATGCGAAAACTTCTTTCTATCGAGAAGGAACTGGGTCGTGACCGCAGTCAGCCGCATGAAGGTTATGTGTCGCGTCCGATGGACTTGGATATCCTTTATTATGGCAGTGAAATTATTGATACACAGATGGTTACTGCACCGCATCCACGTCTTCATCAACGTCGTTTTACGCTGCTTCCGCTTTGTGATGTAGCTCCCGATTTCGTGCATCCGACCATGAAAAAGACCAACCTTCAGCTTCTTGACGAGTGTCAGGATGCCGGGAAAGTGAATATATATAATAAGGTATGAGATATAATTTCGTGGCAATAGAAGGTACGATGGGCGCCGGCAAGACGACGCTATCAACTAAAATCTCCAAGGATTTCAACGGAAAGCTGATTCTTGAGGAGTTTGAACCTGACAAGAATCCTTTTCTTGCCAAGTTTTACGAAAACCCTGATAAATATGCCTTTCAGGTGGAGATGACGTTCCTCGCGTTACGTTTTCAGCAGCTGAAGGACAAACTCGGCAGCCTTGATCTTTTCCACGATTTCATCATCTCTGATTATTATGTCGCCAAGTCGCTCATCTTCTCGCGTGAGAACCTTCAACCTGATGAGTACGACCTGTTTGCCAGATTTTTCAATATCATTTTTTCGAATATCCCCAAGCCAGAGTTGATGGTTTATCTGTATCTCGACGTCGATCATCTGCAGTATAACATTCACAAGCGTGGCCGTGATTACGAGCAGAAGATTGAGGATTCATATCTCGAGCATCTGCAGCAGGGCTATTTTGACTTCATCAAGCAGCAGAACGATATGCGCATCTTGATTTTGGACACCAACAATATTGATTTTGTGGCGAATAAGAAAGATTACAACAAGGTGGTGGAGGCTATTGATCAGCCGTATGATATCGGAATTCACCGACTGGTATTATAAAAAAAAAGGTCTCCGATTTCGGAGACCTTTTTTAGTTCTTTAACACTTCATCTTACTTGTTGATGTAGATACGTGTCACTCTGAGACCGTTCAGAATCTCGTTGAGTTCCGGATACTGAGCTCTCATCTGGTTCAAAGTTGCTGTTGGATCTTCTGAGTTCTTGATCTTGTCAGCGATTTCAGCTTTTGCTGAGATGTTTGAGTTTTCAAGAGCTGCATAGAAGCCGTCCCAGTCTGAACCCATGCCGTTTGAATCGAAAGCGATGCCTTCAGCTTTGTCACCGAGCTGAGCCTGGATGAAGTCTGCTGTAGCTTTTGCGCGGTCTTCTGAAAGCTTCTGGTTCTGATCCTCGTTACCCTCTGGTGAAGCGTAACCGATAGTCTTGATCTTGTTGATCTCTCTGCCGTTGTCGATGTCTTCGCTGATCTTCTTCACTTCGTCCTTGTTGGCCTGAGTGTCTTTCACTTCAGCTTTACCGACTTTGAATGTGAGGTGAATGTCTTTCTCTTCCCAGTTCTTCTCGAAAGCCTCTGTCTCTTCAGGCTGTTCTTCTTCAGCTTGTACTGGAGCTGGCTGGTAGTTCTTCAGAGCTTCCTCAACTGCTTCTTTGATAGCGTCTTTGCAAGCTTCGCAGTCTGGAGTTGTTGGCTCGCATTCAGGGCAATCAGGGCAAGGTTTAACATCCTTACGACCGAATTTGTATGATACAGCGACGTTTGCATATCCGTACCAGTCGCTGTGTTTGCCGTAACGCCAGTTGTCCAAACCCTCAGTGTCTGTCTTAACTGTTACGAAATCGAGACCGATGTCGAAACGCTGTGAGATATTGTAAGCGACTTTGATACCGAAGTTGTTGGTGTAGACAGCTTTTCTGCCACCAATACCGTGACCTTTAATAGCGCCTTCATCATCATAACCGTTCTTAATCACATTGCCATTAATAGTTGACTTTGTTCTGTGCATGATAGCGCCCAAACCAAAGTGTGGCATGATGCTCCAGCGGCGATCAGGATTAAAGCCAAGGAGTTGGAGGACGTTGTAACCGACGTTGAAGTTGCCCTGGAACAGGTTGCATTCGTCAGTCATCATCCAGTTGCCGTTTTTACCTTTGAGGTTCACATAACCGAGATCAACGTAGAATGACAATGCGTTCTTGACTGTGTAGCCGGCATAGAGGCCTGCGTCCCAGCTTGTCTGATCCATCAAGAAAGCTTCATTATCTGCAAACATTGTGGTTGCACCGCCTTCAATACCGAAATACCAGTTGTTGAAAGCCGTCTTCTCTTGACCGAAGAAGGTCATAGGAACGATTGCTAAAACGATGAATAGCAATGACTTAGTAAATTTTTTCATGTTTTTATTTAATTTTAATTTATAATTTTATCCTACCTTATTTCAAACTGCAAAAATAGTCATTTTTTTAATATGTGTAGCAAAAACGCTTATTTTTTTAAAATAAATATATATTATAGCAAGGATTTCAAATCTTTAAAGATCTGATACATGACAATTCCGCCTGTGACTGACACGTTTAACGAGTGTTTTGTGCCTTCTTGGGGAATTTCAATCGCCTGGTCGCAGTAGTGAAGTATCGCGTCGTCGACACCGTCAACTTCGTTGCCGAAGATATACGCCGTTTTTTCGGAGGCTGTGAAACCGTTGAGTTTGACGCTGTTTTCAATCTGCTCCACGGCATAAATCTTATATCCGTTCTCTTTGAGGTGCTCGCAAGCTTGAGCTGTGGTCTCGAAATATTGCCAGTCAACGCTTTCGTCAGCGCCCAAAGCTGTTTTGTGAATCTCACGATGTGGCGGACAGGCTGTTATTCCGCAGAGGTAAATCGCTCCGATACGGAAGGCGTCGGCGGTCCTGAAAAACGACCCCACGTTTTCCATCGAACGCACGTTGTCAAGCACAATAATCACTGGCAATTTCTTAACGTTGTGATAATCAGCCACGTTCAGTCTGTTTAATTCCGGCATCGTTAATTTCCGCATAATCAAAATTTTTGCAAAAATACGATTTTTTGTGGAGGTTTTATGAAAAAATTGTACTTTTGTAACTTAATATTTGAGCATCAATTTTCTTTTAAATCGACTGAACAACTATGTCAAACGAGACTCCTTTGATGAAGCAGTACTACGCTTTCAAGGCTAAGTATCCTGAGGCGATGCTGTTGTACCGCGTTGGTGATTTTTATGAGACGTACGGCGAGGATGCGGTGAAGGCGTCAGAGATTCTTGGTATCGTTCTGACCCGACGTTCCAGCGCCATGTCGGTCGGCATTGAGTTGGCTGGCTTTCCGCATCATGCGCTTGACACATATCTTCCGAAACTTGTGCGAGCTGGTTTGAAAGTCGCTGTGTGTGAACAACTTGAAGATCCCAAGGCGGCAAAAGGGATAGTGAAACGTGGCGTGGTGGAGCTTGTCACTCCGGGCGTAACCTACGACGATAACGTGTTGACGCAGAAGGAGAATAACTTCCTGGCATCAGTGCATCTTGAGAAAAATGAGAGCGGAATAGCGTTCCTTGATGTCTCGACTGGCGAGTTTTATCTCACACAAGGCAATAATGAATACATAGATAAGCTTCTGCAGAGTTTCAATCCTTCGGAAGTGCTGTGCCAGCGTAACAAACGCCGTGATTTTATTGAGGCTTTCGGCGATAAATATTTTTTGACTTTGTTCGATGACTGGGTGTTCACGGCGGATTATGCCAACGATATTCTGACACGTCATTTCAACACCACGTCACTGAAAGGTTTCGGTGTCGACGATTTTCCGAAAGGCATAGTGGCGGCTGGTGCTGCTATACATTATCTCCATGAGACTCAACACGATAAGATAGATTACATAACCTCGCTTTCGCGTATCGACCAAGGGCAGTTTGTGTGGCTCGACAAGTTCACGATTCGTAATCTTGAATTGCTGAATACCCCGAATCCAAACGCTAAAACGCTCATTGATGTCATTGATAAAACTGTATCGCCAATGGGCTCGAGGTTGCTTCGCCGTTGGATTTCGCTTCCGTTGAAAAACAAAGAGCAGATTTTGGCACGCTACGAGGTTGTCGATTATTTCTATAAACACCGGGATGTTATCTCACAATTTCAAGATGCGATACGCCAAGTCGGTGATTTGGAACGACTTATATCAAAAGTGTCGCTCGCTCGGGTAAACCCTCGCGAGCTCCTGCAGGTGGCGCGTGCTCTCGAACAGATTGAGATTATCCGAAACCTTTGCAAGGATAGCGACAATGCCGCTATAAAAGCATTTGCAGAGCAGTTAAATCCTTGTGAATCAATAAGAAACAGAATAAATAAAGAGATTCGCCCCGATGCGCCGGCTGTCACTTCAAAAGGCAATTTCATCGCTGACGGAGTGAATGCTGAGCTTGATGATTTGAGGAATCTGTCACGTTCGGGTAAAGAATACCTTATTAATATTCAGCGTCGGGAGGCTGAAAGCACAGGAATTTCTTCGTTGAAAGTCGGTTATAACAACGTTTTCGGATATTATTTAGAGGTCACGAATACCCATAAGGACAAAGTGCCTGCTGAGTGGATTCGTAAGCAAACACTGGCTAATGCGGAGCGATATATCACCGAGGAGCTGAAAGAATATGAGCAGAAAATTCTGGGAGCGGAGGAGAGAATTCAGGTTATTGAAGATCATGTTTATGCCGAGTTGATTAGCGCCACGGCTGAGTTTGTGTCTCCGATACAGCTTGATGCTGCACTGGTCGCGAAGATCGACTGTCTGGTGAATTTCGGTTATATCGCACTTAACAACAACTATGTGATGCCGACGGTTGACGAATCGTATGTCATTGATATTAAAGAAGGTAGGCATCCCGTTATCGAGCAGATGATGCCGGTGGGCGAGGAATATATTTCCAACGATGTGTATCTTGATCGTGAGAAGCAGCAGATTATCATCATAACCGGCCCGAACATGTCTGGTAAATCGGCATTGCTGCGTCAGACCGCTTTGATTGTTTTGATGGCGCAGATTGGTTCGTTTGTCCCTGCGTCGTCAGCGCGTATCGGATTGGTAGACAAGGTTTTCACTCGTGTGGGAGCTTCAGATAATATTTCTTCTGGCGAGTCAACTTTCATGGTTGAGATGAACGAGACGGCTTCGATTTTGAACAATGTCTCGAACCGCAGTTTGATTTTGCTTGACGAGATCGGGCGAGGCACCAGTACTTACGACGGTATCAGCATCGCGTGGGCGATAACCGAATACTTGCACGAGCATCCGACTATGCGAGCCAAAGTGATGTTTGCCACTCATTATCATGAGCTTAACGAGATGGAGGCGTCGTTCAAGAGGATTAAGAATTATCACGTCACGGTGAAGGAAGTGGGGAACAAGGTGGTGTTTTTGCGAAAGTTGAAACGTGGCGGTAGTGCGCACAGCTTTGGTATCCATGTGGCGGCAATGGCTGGAATGCCTCGGAAAGTCATCGACCGAGCCGATGCCTTGCTCTCGATGCTTGAGAAGTCGCACTCGCACGATAATCTTGACGAAGCCGTCAAAGAAAGCAAGGGAATCGACAATATGCAGCTCAGTTTCATCCAGCTCGATGATCCGCTTTTGTTGCAAATCAAAGACGATATCATGAACATCAACATCGATACTTTAACACCAGTCGAGGCGCTGATGAAACTGAATGAAATCAAAAAAATGCTGAAAAATTATTGATGTTTCGTTATAAAACGTCATTAGTCGTCATTATCAAGCTGGCATCTCGCTGCGCTCGCTGAGGCTCTCTAATTGACGATTAAAGACTCTCGTTTTTAATCATCATTATCCAGCGCCAACTCTCTGCGAGAGCTGAAGGCTGTCAAATTGATGATTAAAGACCTTGAAAAAATTTTTTCAAAAAAATGTTGCAGGTATTAAAAAATGTACTATTTTTGCACCGCAATTCCAAATAGGAATTCTTGCTTGTTTCTAAGCGGAGTTTTTGAAACAATTTATGTAACGAAAACATCGTAAGGAAGTTTGCGGAATTCTTGGAGCAGCGAGAACAATGCCAAGCTCGCTTGAGCATTGCCGAGTCGCGACAAGAATCTCGCAAAATTTTGCAAGCAAAATTTTGCGGAAATAGCTCAGTTGGTAGAGCACGACCTTGCCAAGGTCGGGGTCGCGAGTTCGAGTCTCGTTTTCCGCTCTCGGTTCTTTCAAATAGAATCCATCGTTCCAGGCGGACTTTTTGGAGCAGCGAGCGCAATGACAAGCGTGCTTGAGCAATGCCGAGTCGCGACAAAAAGCCGCAAAATTTGGAACAAATTTTGCGGAAATAGCTCAGTTGGTAGAGCACGACCTTGCCAAGGTCGGGGTCGCGAGTTCGAGTCTCGTTTTCCGCTCTGATATAAGTGCCTGAGTGGCGGAATCGGTAGACGCGCCGGACTTAAAATCCTGTGTCCATTGTGGACGTGCCGGTTCGACCCCGGCCTCAGGTACGAATTATAAAAAATAATCCCTTGTAAATCAATGATTTGCGAGGGATTTTTCTTTTTTAGGTAGTAAAAGGGTAGCAAATTTCAACAAAGTGTAAATATTATTCGAAAAGTTTATAACTTTGCATTCTGAAAAAGATAACATCATGAAAAAAACTTCTAGCATTTTATTGGAAATCAAAAACTACGCGGTTATCACAGTGTGTTTGTTTATCATTGCGTTGGGTTGGACGGCATTTCTCATTCCGAACAACATGTTGGGCGGCGGAGTCAACGGTATCGCGACAATCGTTTATTGGGTGACAGGCCTTTCGACAGGTTATACCATCTTTACACTTAATGCAATCCTTATCTTATTCTCTTTCAAGATATTAGGATGGAAATTCGGAGTGAAGACGATATATTGCATCGCCGTGATGTCGTTTTTCTTCTCGTTGCTTCAAAATATCATCGGCGACGTGCCGGTTATTTCAGATAAGTTCTTGGCAGCCATCATTGGAGGCGGCATCGGAGGTTTTGCCAACGGTATCATCTTCCTTTCAGGCGGCAGCACGGGCGGTGTGGATATCATCACCATGGTGGTAAATAAATACCGCAACATCTCGCTCGGACGTTTTACCTTGGCGATGAACCTTGTCATTATCGGCAGCTCGTTCTTTGTGTTTCAAGACCTTGAAATCCTTCAGCGTGTTGAGCTTATCATCTACAGTTTGGTGGGTAATTTTGTGAGCAGCTACTGCATGGATCTCGCTTTCACAGGTAGCAAACAGTCGGTCCAGATGTTTATTTTCTCATCAAAACCTGATGTTATCGCTGATAGAATCGGCAATGAGATTCATCGTGGCGTGACTATTATTAAAGGTACAGGTTGGTACACCAAACAAGACAGCGACATTGTGATGGCTGTGGTGCGCAAAACAGAATGCCAGCCTGTGATTCGTATCGTCAAGCAGGAAGACCCGAAGGCCTTTGTTTCTGTAAATACAGTGATGGGAGTTTACGGAAAAGGTTTCGAAGTGATGAAAAAATAGTTAATCAGTTAGTCAGTTGATAATTAACTGACTAACTGATTAACTGACTAACTGAACAACTTTACTTGATTCCAAGTTTCTTCTTAATTGACTTCGGAAGAGCGTCTTTGTGAACGAGGTAGTTCAGAGTTTTGTAACGTACGAAGGCTTCTGAGCAGTACCAGTTGCCGTTGTAGTTGCCAGCATCGCCCCATGAGTTCTTAACCATGAAGTAAACGTTGCCCATCTGGTCTTTTGCTTTGCCGTAGATCACCATGCCATGGTCGTCGGTTGTCTCGAAGTTGTTATAAGCGTCGATACGATCCTGGTCGTTGACCCAACGTTGTGGAGTAGGTCTCTTCATAGCTTCCTGCTGGCGGTCAGCAGCGCTGAGGCCGTTCCAGTGTGCGAAGTCGGTGCCTGATTTGTCTGAAGCCTGGTTTTTAAGGTCTGGAAGCACGCAGATGCCTGCCATCTTGCCTCTGAGCCAGCCTCTTTCGCTGACGTCAGCACCCCATGCGATCGGGTAACCGTTGTCAATAGCGTTGTTCATCACTTCCATAAACTCGTCGATTGGCAGATTATAGGCCATACCCCAGCGCCAGTTGTCCTGAACCTCGATGACGAATGGTTCATACCATGGCTGGTGTGAGAAAGATGCGAGGTTGACATAGTCGTCCATGTTCAGACCTGTTGATTTTGCGAACTCCATTGGAGTGTATTTTTTGCCGTTGTATGTAAACTCTTCCGGGCATTTGCCGATGTAGGCGTCGAGAATGCCGTTGAGAGCGGTCTTCCAAAGAGGAGTGTGGTTTTCGTCGGTTCCGAGCTGGAGAGTTTTGCATTTTGTAGCCACTGCCTCAACAAACGGATCGCAAACAGCTGAAAATTCTGAGAAATCTGAAAGGCTGTCGCCGTGCATCTGACCTGCGCTCATTTCTGAATCCGGGACGAGACCATAGTGTTTGATGGCGTAAACGACATCGCCGAACGAGCCGCCCTGTGCGAAAGATACATCGCCGTGTGTGCGGACGGTCTTTTCAGCTCTATCCTGATAAGTTTTGTAAACGATGTACATCTCTGAGAAATCGTACTCAGGCTTACCCATACGGAGCAATTCCGCCTCGAAGAAACCGAGTGTTGAGTAGCACCAGCATGTGCCGGCTCTGTTCTGGTCTTTCACAGGTGTCATTGGTAATTCCTTGATGACCTCAAATTTGTAACCGTCATCTTCTTTTTCTTCTGCTTCTTGTGCAAATGTCGGCACGCTCAATAACATGGCGGCTGCCAACAAAAAGTGTCTGAATTTCATTTTGTTTAGTTATTTTAATTGATATTTAAATTTTTCTTCATACCATCGCTGAAAGCGGCTTTATTTACTGTGAAAAACACGGTGTGGAGGCGCACAAACTGCTCTGAGCAGTACCAGTAGCCTTTGTAAGGACCGCTCTCGCCCCATGAGTTCTTCACCTTATAATATTTGTTGCCGTTTTGGTCGTGGGCGATGCCGACTAGCAGCATGCTGTGGTCGTCGCCGGTGCTCCAGTCGTTGAATGCGCGCTGGTGCATCTCGTCGGTCACTTCCTTTTCAGGCATAATGTATTCGAATGAGAATTGTTTCGCGAGCACTTCTTCGTCGGTCATCTTCTTGAATGCCTTAGGATTGCTTTCGCGGATCTTGTCGACATTGTCTTCCGGAACAATAGCGAGACCGTCGTTACGTGAGAAGCCTTTGTCGCTTACATCCTGTGCCCAGCCTACAGTGTAGCCGTTGTTCAAGGCGTTGTCGACCTCGGCCATCATCTCATCGAAACCCATGTTGTAAGTCATGGTGTATGTCCAGTTATCAGGGATGAGAAGGAGGAACGGTTTATACATTTCCTTGTCCATGAATGACGAGAACTGCACGTATTCGTTAATATCGAGAGCATATTTCTCCGCGAATGATTTTGGGGTATATTTCACGCCTTCGTATTCAAATTCCTCCGGAACCTCGCCGAGATAACCGTCGAGAATGCCTTTCAAGACTATTGGATAAGTCTCGTAGAGAATGCGGCCGTTGCTTTTCTGTGTAACCAGTTTGGCATAGCCTTCGACAGCTTTTTGAAGTTCAGAATGATTGTGTCTGTCGTCGCCAATCACGAGACCGCTGTAAGCCTCATCGGTAATCATTCCGGCATCGGTGAGGGCGTAGAGCACGTCGATCACCTCGCCGCCGCAGCTGAGGTTGGTGGCGCTGTGCAGATTTACGAAACGATCGAATTTCTTGGTATAAGCCCAACGGACAAAGAACATCTCCGAAAGGTTGAGCTTCACATCGTATTTTCTGAGAATCTCAGCTTCAACAAAGCCTGTTCCCGCAAAGCACCAACACGTTCCAGACCGGGCTTGGTTCTGAACGATAGTATGAGGCACTTCAACATCATCGGTGAATTGATAAACCGGTTTTTCGTTTTTCTGAGCTTGGGCCGAAATCACGAAAAGCATTGTGACTGCTAATAAAAACGCGTATTTTAAGTTTTTCATGATAATAATAATTTGTTCGTTTTCGAGGTTACAAAGATATGAAATTATTGTAAATAAAAATATACAAAAGGGAAATTTTTACAAATTTTTATCATTAGTAAAATATTTTACTATCTTTGCATCTTTAAAATAATGTTTTTATGACTTTTATTCCAACGAAATATCAGGTGCAGTGCGTCGCTGACGGACGTGTTTGCGAAGATTCAGGATGGATGCTCGATTTTCCGAACAGCGAGAAACCGAGTTTGATTCGTGCTATTTATGAGAAGAAACAGCTTGAGGTGAAGGAGGAGAACGAGGGGCTGTATTGTTTTGCCGATTGGATGCCTTTGAAGAAGCTTTTGAAAGGCGCTTCGTGTCCGGTGACATACAAGAGTGATAAATTGGCTAATAAACTGGGACTCAAGAACTTATATATCACATTTAACGGCTATTATCCGGCTATCGGAGCTAAGATGCGCACCTGTTCTTTCAAAGAGACCGAGGCATATTCGGTGTGTGCCCGTCTCGATGACAAGCTTCGCGAGCAGGTGATGGTGGTGTCGTCGGCAGGCAACACGGCGAGAGCCTTCGCACAGGTGTGCTCCGACAACAATATCAAGCTTTTGCTGACAGTTCCGGAGGATAATATTGACGCGTTATGGTTTGAAAAGCCTCTGAACCCTTGTGTGAAACTGCTTTGCACGGAGAGCGGAAGCGACTATTTTGACGCTATCAACCTTGGAAACATAGTTTGTGAAATGGACGGTTTCTTTGCTGAAGGCGGTGCCAAGAACATCGCTCGTCGTGACGGTATGAGCACCACCATGATGTCGGCGGTGACATTCATTGGCAGGATTCCGGATTTTTATTTCCAGGCTGTGGGAAGCGGTACAGGAGCTATTGCAGCGTGGGAAGCCAACTTGAGATTCATAGAAGACGGACGTTTCGGCACAAACAAGGCGAAGATTTATGTTTCACAAAATAAGCCGTTCACCCCGATGTACGACGCGTGGAAGGCGCATTCGAGGGCGGTGCTGCCGTACGATGCGGAACAGGCACGTAAAGACGCCGCCGAGATATGCGCGAAGGTGCTTTCGAACCGTAAACCGCCGTATTCACTGGCTGGCGGACTCTTCGACGCGCTCGAAGACAGCAATGGAGACATGTTTGCCGTGAGCAACCAAGAGGCGCAGAAAGCTTGCGATATGTTTAAGGAACTCGAAGGTGTCGATATTTATCACGCCGCCGGTGTCGCGACAGCCTCGCTCATGCAAGCTGTCGAAAACAAACAAGTTAAGGCCGATGATGTGGTGATGCTGAACATCACCGGCGGCGGTGAGGCGCTGTTCAAGAAAGAACACGATGTCTGGTATTTGAAACCGGATTACGTTTTCAAAGTTGATGCTTCGAAAGAGGAAATAAAAGGGTTTGTGAAAACGGAATTGGTTTTTTAGGAAAAATTTCCCGATAAAACAACGTAGGGGCGAAAATGTTTCGCCCCTAATTTTTGTCATAAACGATTGTTAAATGAGGGAAAATGATGATTTGCCCCTACAATGTTTATTTTTCAATAAACGCCAGGATGTCGCCTTTCTTAACGACTTTGCCTTGTTCGGCGATGACTTCCACCAATTTGCCGCTCCAGTTGGTCTTGATTTCCTCAGGCGCGTAAGGTGTCTGGATATAACAGAAGGTGTCGCCTTCGTTGTATCTTATGCCTGTCGCAGGTGCCATTGACTTCTCGTATGCGTCGAGTTCCCAGATAATTTGTCCGCTCGTTGGTGCTGTTATGGCTTCGGCGTTCGGGTGACGCATCTTGCGCAAATCATCGAGGTTGACGGTCATGCCGCTCTTTTCGGCCTTAGCTTGCATCTTAGCCTCGAGTTCCTGGTTGAAACGGCGTTTCGCCTCGCCTGATTTGTATTCACGATATTGTTTCTCGTGCATTGCAAACTCGAACAACTCTTCGTCGTCTTGACCGCGATCCCAGCCGTTCTTTTCCATCTCTTCGATGAAATGAGGCAGTGCGTTTGGATAGTTGTCTTGCGGGTTACCTGTGAAGAACTCGAAGCCTTTCTTCTTTGCAAGTTCCACGATCTCAGGAGCCAATGTGCCCGGAAGTTTTCCGGCTTTGCCGAGAATCATATCCCATGCAGCCGGGTCGATTGATGTCTCATAACGAGGCTCGCCCTTGCTCATTGCGAAGAGGTTCATCAAAGCGATATTCTTGGTGTACTGGCTGAATGGTGTCACTAAAGGTGGGTTACCGAGTTTAGGCCAGATATTCTGCACTTCCTGGAACAGTTCGACGAGCATCTCGTCTTCTGAAAGCTCAGGAAGTCCTTGATTCTTACGGTTCATGTTGATTGCGGCGTGCACAGGCTTGAGGTCGGCCATGAGAGAGCCCATCATGCCGCCTGGAAGTCCGCAGCCCAATAATAATGAGTTGATATAACGGTTACGCGGGTCGATCCAATAACCGAGGAAGTCGTCGATGAAGCTCTGTGTCATGCTGCGGGCAGCCATGTAGGTCTTCATGTCGATGTCTTTCACAAGGAAACCTGCGTCTTTCAGCATTGCCTGAACGCTGATTACGTCAGGATGGACGGTGCCCCATGAGAGCGGCTCCATTGCCACGTCGACGTAGTCGCAACCGGCCTTGCAAACCTCGAGCATTGATGCCATCGAGAGGCCAGGTGTGGTGTGACCGTGATATTGAACTTTTATTTCAGGATGCTGTGTCTTGATGTGGTTCACAATCTTGCCCAACGACACAGGACGACCTACGCCTGCCATGTCCTTGAGAGCGATTTCCTTAGCTCCGGCGGCGATGAGTTCATCAGCCATGTGCATGTAATACTCGGCAGTATGCACTTGCGAATATGTGATACTCATTGCAGCCTGCGAGATCATGCCGGCTTCGTTTGCCCACTGAATTGACGGGATAATGTTACGCACATCGTTCAGTCCGCAGAAAATTCTAGTTATATCTACGCCTTGAGCTTTCTTCACCTTGTACATCAGTTGACGCACGTCGGCCGGAACAGGGTTCATCCTCAATGCGTTAAGAGCGCGGTCAAGCATGTGACACTCAATACCGCCCTTGTGCAATGCGGCTGTAAACGCGCGCACCGAAGGGTTCGGATTCTCGCCATAAAGCAGATTAACCTGCTCAGCGGCACCGCCGTTAGTCTCAACACGGTCGAAACATCCCATGTCGATGATGAGCGGCGCGATCTTTTCAAGCTGGTCTTTGCGAGGCACGTATTTGCCTGAGCTTTGCCACATGTCACGGTAAACGAGACTAAATTTAACTTCCTTTTTCATGTTCGTTTTCTTTTATATTTTTTAATTTTTTTCGACTCTTTTAAATGGGACGCAAAGTTACTAAAATTTTTTCTTATCTTTGCAAAAAATAAAATTAATAATGAAGCAATTGATAAAATCAAAATGTGACGAGTATTTTGGCGAGGTTGTGGCGATTAGGCGACAGCTTCACCAGCATCCCGAGTTGAGTTTTTGCGAGAAAGAAACCGCCGAACTCATAAAACATTGTCTTGCTTCGAAAAACATTGAGTATCAATCAGATATCGCAGGATATGGTGTTGTGGCGACGATACACGGTACGGACGTGGCGCGCCGCGTCCCTGCGGTGGCATTGCGCGCCGACATGGATGCCCTCCCGATTCAGGAAACCACAGATCTACCATATCGTTCCGTCAACGACGGTGTGATGCACGCCTGCGGTCATGACGCTCATGTCGCTATGCTGCTCGGTATCGCATTTATTCTCAATGACTTGAGAGAAAAATTCTCTGGCACGGTGAAGCTGATTTTCCAACCTGGTGAGGAAAAATTGCCCGGTGGCGCATCGTTGATGATAAAAGAAGGTGTCCTTGACGATGTCGATTTGATAATTGCGCAACACGTTTACCCTGATTTGCCTTGCGGAGAGGTCGGTTTTCATGCAGGCCCCTACATGGCATCGTCCGATGAGGTCAACATTACCGTGAAGGGCAGGGGAGGACATGCCGCGAAACCAGCTGAGCGCGAAAATACGGTGTTGGCGGCGGCGAAAATTGTTGCAAAATTATCTGAAATGTATCCGGAAAATGGCGACGTTTTACTGGCATTTGGCGGTTTCATCGCCGACGGCACATACAACGTCATCCCTTCGAAAGTGAATTTGAAAGGCACTATACGCACCTTCGATGAATCGAAACGTAAATTATTGAAAGATAATATTTTAACAATTTCAAAAGAGGTTGCGTCAGAATATGGTTGCGAGGCCGAGGTTTTCATTGAACAAGGCTATCCTTCATTGAAAAACGATGTGAAACTGACTGAAAAATGTGCCGCTTTTGCGAAAGAGATTTTGGGTGAATCGAAGGTAAAAGATCTGCCTCAGCTGATGACTGCCGAGGACTTCGCCTGGTATTCGCAAAAAGTGCCGGCATGTTTCTATCGTTTGGGAACTGCAAATTCTGTAAAAGGCATTGATTATAAACAACATACATCTAATTTTGATATCGACGAGAATTCGATGAAAATCGGTATGGAAACGATGACATTTTTAACAATAAATTTGCTATGAAATTACTTTTAATCATGAAAATTTTAATAGTTTACGCTATCCCTCAGGAAAAAATTGAGGTTAACATCCCTAACGCGGAAGTGATTTATGTTGAAACAGGTATGGGCAAGGTGAGTGCTGCTATGCGTACGATGCGCGCCATCTGCGAATATCATCCCGATATGGTTATCAACATCGGATCTGCTGGAACTTTGAATCATAAAGTTGGCGATGTTTTTGTTTGTAACCATTTCATAGACAGAGACTTACGTAAGGTTACCCTTGATGGCGTCGTTTCTGAAATTGAATTCGGTAATGACGCGATTAAACGTATCTTTTCGGAACGTGAATTGGTGTATGGCACGTGCAATACCGGCGATAGCTTCATTACGGAAGGAAATGATATCGAAGGCGATGTCATCGATATGGAATCGTTTGCCGAGGCTGATGTTTGCCGAGAGATGGGAGTGCCGTTCTTTGCAGTGAAATACGTCACCGACGTTGTCGGACAGAATTCAAGTGAGGAATGGTTTGCCAAGCTCGCTGACGCACGACATGGTTTAACTGCGTTTTTGAATAAAAACGTCCTGAAATAATGGACCTCAAGTGGCTTCCGATAACGAAAAAGGAATCCGACCTGCGCGGGTGGGACGAGCTGGATATTGTGCTCGTGAGCGGCGACGCATACGTCGACCATCCCTCGTTCGGGGCGGCGGTTATCGGGCGCACACTTGAAAAAGAGGGATATCGCGTGGCGATAATCCCGCAACCAAACTGGCGCGACGACCTTCGAGATTTCCGCAAATTCGGCAAACCGCGTTTGTTTTTCGGCGTTTCGGCAGGCTGCATGGACTCGATGGTGAACCACTACACCGCCAATAAACGTTTACGCTCCAACGACGCTTACACTCCGGGAGGCGAGGCTGGATTTCGTCCAGACTATGCATCGGTGGTTTATTGCAACATTCTGAAACAGATTTATCCTGATGTTCCGGTGGTGCTTGGCGGCATTGAGGCTTCATTGCGACGCGTGACTCATTACGATTACTGGTCAGACTCGCTCAAACCAAGTATTCTCGTTGACTCTCATGCCGATATGGGCGTTTACGGCATGGGAGAATTGGCAAATATCGAAATAGCTAAGGCACTATCTGAAGGCAAAAAAATCGACGAGATAACCGATATTCCGCAGACGTTTTTCTTGAAAAAGAAATCTCAACCTGTTGATTCTCAATGGCAAGATATAAAACTTGTTTCGCATGAAGTCTGTCTGAAAGACAAGCGTCTCTATGCCTCGAATTTTAAGCATGTGGAAGAGGAGTCGAACAAAAAACATGCCGCCAGACTGCTACAAGATGTTGGAAATTATACGCTTTACATCAATCCACCATATCCAACTTACACCACAGCGCAAATCGATGCCGCCTTCGATTTGCCATATACCCGCATGCCGCATCCGAAATACGCAAAACGTGGCCCGATTCCGGCTTACGATATGATTCGCCATTCGGTGAACATACATCGCGGCTGCTTCGGCGGTTGCGCATTCTGCACCATCTCGGCGCATCAAGGAAAATTCGTGGCATCGAGGAGCAAAGAATCGATTTTACGTGAAGTAGGGCAAGTGACGCAAATGCCTGATTTTAAAGGCTATATCAGTGATTTAGGAGGTCCGTCGGCGAATATGTACAAAATGCGAGGAAAAGATGAATCGTTGTGTGAGAAATGCGTGCGCCCGACTTGCATCCAGCCGAATATCTGTAAGAATCTGAACACCGACCATCATCCGCTGATTGAGCTTTACAAGGAGGTCGACAAGAATCCTAATATTAAAAAGGTGACCATTGGTTCGGGCATCCGTTATGACCTGTTTTTGACCAATGATGACCCCGACGGTAAACTCGGCTACGACGAATATTTCGAGCAGCTGATGCGCCGTCATGTGAGCGGCCGTTTGAAAGTGGCGCCTGAGCAGGTGAGCGATAACGTATTGAGACTCATGCGTAAACCGCCGTTTTCGCTGTTCAACAAACTGAAAAAACGCTTCGACCAAGTCAATGAGAAATATCATCTGAACCAGCAGCTGATACCTTATTTTATATCGAGCCACCCGGCGTGTACTTTAATGGATATGGCTGAACTTGCGGTGAAAACCAAGGAGTTAGGCTATCATCTCGAGCAGGTGCAGGACTTCACCCCGACGCCTATGACTCTTGCAACTGAGATATATTATTCGGGCTACGACCCTTACACTTTGAAGCCTGTTTTTGTGGCGAAAAACAAAGAAGACAAACTTGCCCAGCAACGGTTTTTCTTCTGGTATAAAAACGAAAACCGCCAATGGGTTAAGCAAACTCTAAGAAAAATGGGCAAAGCCGAGTGGATAGGCCGCCTTTATGGCCGTGATTAGATCCAGCCTTTGATTTTGTAGTAAAACAGCGCGAAATACTCGCGATAAGTGTCAATCTCAAGCTTCAGATAATTCCAGAAAGTGTAGCGCAGCTTGGAGCTTTCGACGTTTGGGATTGTTTTGTTGCCTTTGAGTTTCTGCATTCTCAACGAAAGATCAAAATCGACAGTGCCTTCATATGCCGCGACACCTCTAACATCCTGAAAACCAGCCTTGTTAAAGCATTTTACTGTCCGTTTCAGATGTTCAGGCGAGGTGATGACCATGATTTTTGCGGTCAGCAACTCAGGATGGTTTTCTGCCAAGCCTAGAACCTGCGAGCGAGTGTTTGTGCCGATGGTGTCATGAAAAACATAATTCATAACACCTTGATTTTCAAGAAATTCGTCCATCTTGGCATGGCAAACTGAGTCGTAAGGATGCACAATGGTAACCGGACATTCGTAAAACTTGGCGATACCTGCGGTGTAGTACAGCCGCATAAGGTTGCCAGCTGAAGGCATTCCTGCTCCGCCCATCATGATAACATGCTGAGGCTCAAATATTTGAGCGGTATCTCTATTCGGGTCTTGCCCAAGATGGTAATGCATATAAAACGGTGCCGGCGTGACTGCCAGAATCAGGAAAAGGGTGAAGATACAACCCAAAACCACGAAAAACCGGTTTAAAAATTTCTTAATCATCAGTGCAAAAATACATTTTTTTGAAAAACGATAGCAAAATATCTCAAAATTATGTAATTTTGTGGTATGGAATTGTCGAATGATGCCATATTGAAGAAGGTGTTGCGTTACTGCGCTTATCAGGACAGGTGCACGCAGGAGGTGAGGACTAAACTCGCCACTTTCGATATGCCCGATGCAGAAAAGGAGAAAATCGTGAAACTCCTTGTAGATGAAGGCTATCTCGATGATGAGCGCTATGCCTCCACCTTTGTGAGAAGCAAGATCCATCTTAAAAAATGGGGCGTGAATAAAATTCGTATGTCGTTGAAAATTAAGGGGATAAGCGATGAGATAATTGCCAATGCCTTGTCGGAAATCGATCCTGAAATGTATCGCTCCGAGTTGATGAAAGTTCTTAAAGCAAAGAAAATCAACGAGACAGACCCTTACAAACGCAAGGCGAAACTGGTGCAATATGCCATCCGGAAAGGCTACGAGCCCGGATTGGTTTGGGATGTAGTCCGTCATTTCGACTGAAGTGGAGAAATCTTTAAGATATGATTTTTTTAAAATAAGGAAATTTTTCTTATTTTTGCAATCTATAATTTAGATATATGAAAAAGCTTTTTTTTACCGTCATATCATTGTTTTTTAGCCTGTTGGCCATGGCGCAGGAGGTGGAATTTGATGGCAATTTTTTGAGTCGCCGTTACAACAAAATCACCTACGACACAAACTATATCGCGCGTCCAAAGTGCAAATGGACCTTCAAGCTGAGAACCATGACACTGATGCAGACATTCCACACCAATGGCGAGTTTGAAGGCACCACGTTCGAGTCGAATCTTAGCACTGGATTGAAGCCGAAACTCAATGTTCAGGTCGGCTATATGGGTATCGCTCTCGCTGGAGGTATTAGTTTCAATAAGTTAAAAGGCAGTAAGGATAGGGATTTCGACATAAAACTCAATATGTACGGCAAAAAATTCGGCTTTGAGCTCGGTTTGAGCGGCATCGAAAGCCTGCACGGCGATTACATCTTAGATGTTCCGGGATGGGATGGTGTCTACATCGATGATTCCATCTGGGTTGCTTTTCCATTAAAAGTTGAAGTGCCTGAAGGAATAGTCTCGCAAGCTGTGTTTAACTTTAATTTTTACTATGCTTTTAACAATAAGAAATTCTCATATCCAGCAGCTTTTACGCAGATGTTTATCCAAAAAAAGAGCGCAGGTAGTATCCTCGCTGGCGGTGAACTTCATGCGAATATAATCAATATTGGCGACACTATCGATAACGATGAACTTTTTAAGCTTACAAATGTGACATACGGCCTTGGTGTGGGTTACGGTTATAACCTCGTGTTGCCGCACCGCTGGCTCATTCACGGCTCAGCGCTGCCATATCTTGTGCTTCATAGCAAAACCACTGTGCGAAACTATATGCAAGGCGACGGATATAGCGTGACGGCCGATTTCCCGGAGGTTTTTCTCATAGGGAAAGTCGCCATCGTCCATGACTTCAACACAAGATGGTTTGCTGGAGCCACCGGACAGGTTAACTGGTCAAATGTCAATTCCAAACAAGTGAGAACCGGCAACAGCCAATATCAAGTTTGGCTTTTTGTGGGGGTGAGATTGTAATAAATAAAAAACACCTTATATAAAAAACACCTTATATTAATATGGTAACTTTAGACAGCATAAAAGAATTAAGTAAGAGGATTGATGCCTTGAGGAGGTATCTTTGACATCGACACCAAACTGTCGAAAATAGCTGAATTAGAAGAGAAAACGAAGGTCGACGGCTTCTGGGACGACCCGAAAAACGGCAAGGTCATCATGCGCCAGATCAAGGACGTGAAGAGCTGGGTGACGGCTTACGACGAGATTGTGAAGGCTAACGACGACCTCGGAGTTTTGTACGAGTTCGCTAAAGAAGGCGAGGCGACGGAAGAGGAAGTCGACAAGCAATTTGCCGACGTGATAAAACTCGTTGAGGACCTTGAGTTCCGCAACATGCTTCATGACGAGGCCGATTCGATGAGCTGCGTGCTGAAAATCAACGCGGGCGCGGGCGGAACCGAGTCGCAGGATTGGGCCGACATGCTAATGCGAATGTATATGCGCTACGCCGAGGCTCATAACTATAAGGTGAGAATCAGTAACATTTTGGAAGGCGACGATGCCGGAATCAAGTCGTGCACCATGGAAATCGACGGCGACTACGCCTATGGTTACCTCAAAGGTGAGAACGGAGTGCACCGCCTTGTGCGCGTGTCACCATTCAACGCCCAAGGCAAACGAATGACGTCGTTCAGCTCGGTGTTTGTGTCACCGTTGATTGACGACACCATCGAAATCGTCATCGACCCGTCGAGACTGACTTGGGATACCTTCCGCAGTGGCGGCGCTGGCGGTCAGAACGTGAACAAGGTGGAGTCGGGAGTGCGCTTGAGATATCAATACAAAGACCCTTACGACGGTCACGAAGAGGAGATTTTGATTGAAAACACTGAGACTCGCGACCAACCGAAAAACAAGGAAAACGCTATGCGACTGCTGAAATCGCAATTGTACGACAAGGAGTTGCAGCATCGCATGGAGGAGAAAAACAAGATCGAGGCGTCGAAGAAGAAGATAGAGTGGGGCTCGCAGATCCGCTCCTACGTGTTCGACGACCGCCGCGTAAAAGACCATCGTACCAACTACCAGACCAGCAACGTGCAAGCTGTTATGGACGGTAAAATCGATGAGTTTATTAAAGCTTATTTAATGGAATTTGGACAAAAATAAAGGATTATGATAACATTTTTCATTGCTTTGGCCGTCTTGATTATCGGCTATCTCATATACGGAAAGATTATTGAGAAGCTCTTCGGCGCTGACCCGAAACGCGAAACCCCAGCTATCACTATGGCTGACGGCGTTGACTACGTGCCGATGAAACCTTGGAGAATCTTCTTGATTCAGTTTTTGAATATCGCTGGCGTCGGTCCTATCATCGGTGCCATCATGGGAGCGCAGTTCGGAACGGCTTCGTTCCTGTGGATTGTGCTTGGCAGCATCTTCGCGGGTGCTGTTCACGATTACCTCTCGGGAATGATTTCTTTGAGAAACAAAGGAGCCAGTCTGCCTGAGATTCACGGCATGTTCCTCGGCAACGGCGTGAAACAGTTCATGCGAATATTCCTTGTAATTCTAATGGTTTTGGTTGGCGTGGTGTTTGTCAACACTCCTGCGATATTGTTAATCAACAACTTCACTCCGAATTTCAGCCCTTATATCTGGGTTGCCATTATCTTGGTTTATTACCTGATTGCCACACTATTGCCTATAGACAAAATTATTGGCAAGATTTACCCTGTTTTCGGAATTCTGCTTTTGGGAATGGCAGTGGCTATTTTCGTGGCGTTTATCATCTATAAGCCTGAGATTCCTGAGATTTGGAACGGTTTATACAACCGTCATCCGGATGCGGCTCACAGCCCAATATTCCCGATGATGTTCATCAGCATCGCCTGCGGCGCTATCTCAGGTTTCCATGCTACGCAGTCGCCTTTGATGGCACGTTGTATGGTCAACGAGAAACAGGGGCGCAGCATTTTCTACGGCTCAATGATTACTGAAGGTGTGGTTGCCTTGATTTGGGCGGCCGCGGCGGCATATTTCTTTGGTCCTGACAGCGTTGTCGATGTTACGGGTAAGAGTGGAGTGGCAATTGTCAGCATTATCGCCAATACTTGGTTTACCCCAGTTATTGCATTAATAACAATTCTCGGCGTGATTTCAGCAGCCGTCACCTCTGGCGACACGGCACTTCGCTCAGCGCGTCTCATCATTGCCGACTTCCTTCACTACGACCAGAAGCCCATCAAAAACCGTCTCATCATCGCCATCCCGATGTTCGCTGTGACGGCAGTCGTTTTGGTTTACAGTCTTGCCGACACGTCAGGTTTCGACATGATTTGGCGTTATTTCGCATGGGCGAACCAGGTGATTGCGATGGTAACTCTTTGGGCTATAACAGTTTATCTCGCCAAGGAAAAGAAAAACTACATCTTCAGTCTCATCCCTGCGATGTTCATGACGATGGTCACGATGACGTATATCTTTGAATTCCCTGCCGGAAAATATATCGAAGGCGTGGGCTTCTCAGGCGTCGTTGCCCCGATAATCGCAGGTTGCATCACGATTCTGTTCACTGTTTTATTCTTCAATTTCCGTAGGAAAAACAACAAAGCTTTGCAAAGCTGATGAATACAGCTACCAGAGATTTTATCGAGACGCATCTGAAGGATGACGTGCGCCAATTGGCGTTGCAGAAGTTTCCTGATGATGTTGATAAGATGTTGGTGCTCAATCAGATAGAGGCGCGGCAGCTTTTGTCGAAGAAGGTGCCGTCATGGGCTTCGAATCCCGATTTGCTGTTCCCGAAACATCTCTCAATCGAGCAATGTTCTTCCGAGCTTACCGCGAAATACAAGGCCTCAATCATCTCAGGTGGTGATACATTTGTCGATTTGACAGGCGGTCTTGGCATCGATTCCTATTTCCTTTCGGAAAAATTCAAAACAGCGTATTACGTTGAAAATCAGAAGGAATTATGTGATTTGGCGGAACATAATTTTCAGGTATTAGGAGGTAAAATCACGATTGTTAATTCCGATGCGGAAACATTTTTATCAAAAAATCATAATTTTGATTTGATTTTCATTGATCCCGCCCGCCGCGACATTTACAACCGCAAAATGGTTTCCCTGCACGATTGCAGCCCCGATGTCGTTGATCTCGTAGAGACGCGCCATGGCACGTCTTTACAATATTTGATCAAGGTCTCTCCAATGTTGGACATTTCCTTGATTACCAATGAATTGAAAAACATTTCGGAAATCCACATTGTTTCGGTTAAAAACGAATGCAAGGAGATTTTGATAAAAATTGAACCGGTATTTGAAGGGGGGATAAAATATTTTTGTGTTGATTTGAACCCCGCAGAGACGCGCCATGGCACGTCTCTACAATACACCGAAAATGACGAAAAATCCGCCGTTCCATCATATTCATCAAATATACAAAAGTATTTGTATGAACCGAATTCATCTTTAATGAAATCCGGCGCTTTCAAACTCATCTCCCAGCGTTTCGCCATCGAAAAATTGCACGTTAACAGCCATCTCTACACTTCCGACAACCTGATTTCCGATTTCCCAGGCCGAATTTTCGAGGTCGTTGGTTTTGCGCCTTTCAATAAAAAAATCAAAAAGGAATTATTAAAAGATATCACCGAGGCTTCGGTTGCTACCCGTAATTTCCCATTGAGTGCCAATGAGTTACGAAAAAGTCTCAATCTCAAGGAAAGCGATAAAAACTTCGTTTTCGGCACGACATTGATAGGGGAGAAGAAGGTGGTGATTTTATGCAAAAAGATATAAAGATGAAAAAGAAAATCTATTTCGCCGGTTCCATCCGTGGCGGTCGCGTCGATGCCGACCTTTACAACAGCATCATTACTTACATCCAGCGCACCGATATCGTGCTGACCGAGCATGTCGGCGGCAGCAATTTATGCCTTGAAGAGCAAGGTTTTGAACGCGATTCAAAGATTTACAACCAAGACACCTCCTGGCTACGCGAAAGTGACCTCCTCATCGGTGAATGCACCTGCCCGTCGCTTGGTGTCGGCTACGAACTCGCCTACGCCGAACGCTTCGGAATCCCTTGCCACATCTTCTACAACAAAACCAAAACCCACCTCTCCGCCATGCTCACCGGCAACCCGTATTTCAAGATTTATCCTTATGAAAAGGAAGAGGAGGTTTATAAAGTTATTGATGAAATTTTGATATAGGATGTCTTATTTTATTCCGAAAAAATCTGTAATCTCTCGTTATTGGAATAATAAAACCTGTGTTTCACCACGATGTAACCATCTTCGATAAATGCTGTGAAAACCTCGCCAAGACAATCGTCATAAAAAACGATAAGATTGCCCTCTCGTTTCCAAGTACCTTCTGTCTGATAGTTCTGATATGTGCTATCAGCATTGATAATCAATTTGTTATCGCTGTCTTTTGCCACTTCGTATGCTCCTGGCTTAAAACTGCGCAAAACGGTCTGATGGCGGTAAGTCTCGCGCTCATTTATCAAGTTTTCTAACGAATACTTGGAATTTAAGGTGTAATATGTGCTGTCGTAGTTTGTTTTATTGTAGCTGTGGCTTTCTTTATAATCTAGTTTCAGGTTTTTCATAAAACACCAGCCTTTCACTACCGAGATATCGTTGTTTTTGCCTTTTTTGACAATCATTTGATATCCGTTGACCTGATCATTGAGAACAATAGTGTCGTTGTGATTTTGCTCGTAAAGACCATTCGAGATTATTCTCTCGGCGTAAATATCTTTCCAATCCAAGCGAAACCCGAAGATATAGACACCGTTGTCGCATAACGTAAGGAATACTTTTTCTTCTGCTGGGTCTGGAGTATTACACTCGTATTCATACACCTGCCCGAATGCAGAAGTTGAACTTATCATCATTGCTATGATGATAACAAAAATTCTTTTCATGGGTTTAAGTTTTAACTTTGCAAAAATAAAACTTTTCTCTTTTATCTCGTACCTTTTATCTAAAATTTGTATCTTTGCAGTATAAATTTTAAAAATATGAAGGATTATAAGGTAGTTGAAAATGATGTGGCAATGGTGGCCGAGCCGTCGCAGTCGTATGCTGCAACTGGCAAAGTGAGTAAGCCGGGAAGGATGACGGTTAATGAGTATTTTGATGAGGTTTGGAAAAGGGTTGTAGAGAAGCATGAAGGAGTATAAAGTAGAGATTGATTCATCAGCGAGAGAGGATATTGAGGAATTAGCGGAGTTTTTATCGACAAAGTTGTCACTTGAAGGAGCCAGAAAGTATCTGGATTCGATGATTCAAGAAGTTTTATCGTTATCGGTTTATGCCGATGTTTATTATCCAAGTAGATCAAAAACCATAAAAATAATTCATCCTCAGGCTCGCAGAATGGTATCGCATAACAAAAAATGGAATTACATCTTCCATATCGAAGATGATATTGTTATTGTCGATAGAATTATGCCGTCGAAGATGATTAAGGGGTAAACGATGATTTTATGCCAAAAAGTTTGTCCTGTAAATAATAATTCTTATTTTTGCAGATGAAATAATAGTATCATAAGGTCTAATTTCTAAATTATTCATAGATTAATATGGAATTTAAACTTATTAAAAAAGAGCCAATATCTGACAATGACATTGTTGATGAAATTAAATCAGTAATGAAAAAGTTGGGTAAAACCAGCATTACAATAAAGGAATTTGATGCTAATGCTAAAATAAATAGCTCTACGGTAATTAGAAGATTGGGCAAATGGAATGATGTACTTAAAAAGGTTGGCGCTGATATAAACAATACGTTTTATTCAGATGAGGATTTATTGTCCAATATTAAAGATGTATGGTTGAAAAAAGGTGAGCAGCCATCTAGACGAGATATGGATAATAAAGAACTTTCTAGGATTTCATCCGGTTCGTATTTACGTCATTTTGGTACATGGTATAAAGCTCTAGAGAGTTTTATTAAGTATATTTCAGAAAACGATGTAGAAAACACATCAGATAATCAAGAAGTAAATACATCGTCATCTATTGTGAAGCATAAAACCAAAAGAGAACCGAGTGATAGATTGAAAGTTCAAGTGTTGATGAGAGATGGAAATAGATGTAGAATTTGTGGTGTGGAGTGTAGTGGTGGACTTCATAACATTCATTTTGATCATATTAAACCCTGGTCTAAAGGTGGAGAAACAACTTTAGATAATCTTCAGGTATTATGTTCAAAATGTAATGAAGCATTAGGAAATATGGATAAAAACCAGTAAATACATCAATATAAATCTTTCAGCTTTTCCCTTTTCAACTTTAAACAATCTTCTCTATTTTTACAATTACATAATATGTTGCCTACAACCAACATAATTTAGCAAAAACTGTTGACTATAACCAACATTTTTTATAAAAAAGTGTTGTCTGTAAAAAGTATTTTTGTATCTTTGCAGACGAAAAAGGTATTGTTATGGAAGCTTTATTTGTAAAACATGACCGTTTAATTGCGAACACTTCAACTGAAATCGTCAGGGAAATGATGAATCGAGTGAACTGGAACGCCAGACTTTTGTCGATACAGGGAGCCAAAGGTGTCGGAAAATCAACATTGCTCAAGCAGTTCGTGAAACTGAATTATCAACCTGGAGACAGAAGTGTTTTGTATTGCTCGGCCGATACAGTCGATATGTCGCGCAGAACTCTCGTTGACCTTGCCGATGAGTTTGTGATGAATGGTGGAAAACGTCTGATAATAGATGAGATTCATAAATATGACGGTTGGAGTAGGGAAATCAAGGAGATTTATGAATTGTATCCCGAAATGAAAGTTATTATCAGCGGCTCGTCGCTGCTGAGTCTTCTGTCCGGCGATGCCGATTTGTCGCGCAGATGCGTGAAATACAATATGTCTGGTCTTTCATTCAGGGAAGCTTTGAAGTTTTACGAAGGCCTTGACTTTCCTATTTATAAATTGGAAGACATTCTCGCAAATCCTTTTGAATTGTGGGAAAAGGTCTCGTCAAAATGCAAGCCCGTCGAGCAGTTTAAAAAGTATCTGAAAAGCGGTTATTATCCTTTTTATTTAGAAGGGAAAGAGGATTATTATACAAAAATTGAGCAAATCGTAAACTATGTCGTTGAAGTTGAACTTCCTTTGATTTGTAAAGTCGAGGTGGCAAATATCAGAAAAATAAAGGCTTTGATGTCGGTAATTTCTGAAAGTGTGCCTTATGAGGTGAATGCCAACAGGTTAGCGGCTGCAATTGAAATCGGACGCGATACTGTGATAGGCTATCTGAAAAATCTGGGCGATGCAAACCTTTTGAATCTTTTGTATTCAGACAAGAAAAGTATAGGAAAACTGACCAAACCTGATAAAGTTTATCTCGAAAACACGAATCTTTTGTACGCATTAAGCCCATCGTCGGTTGAAATCGGGACGGCACGTGAGACTTTTGCCATCGCTCATCTTGCTGAAAATCATAGTGTTGAATATGGCAAAGACAAAGGTGATTTCAAAGTTGATTCAAAATACCATTTTGAAATTGGTGGCAAGGATAAAGGATTTGGTCAAATAGCCGATATTCCAGATTCTTATATTTTTGCAGATGACATAGAATCACCTGTCGGAGTGAAGCTGCCTCTTTGGATGCTTGGATTTTTATATTGATTTTTTCTTAACTCTTCAAACTTTTTCCTATCTTTGCAGTTTGTAAAATTTCTTAAAAAATGGCACAGAAACCGTCAATTCCTAAGGGCACGCGCGACTTCCTTCCGGATGTCATGATGCGCCGAAATTATATATTCGACACCATTAAGACCGTGTTCAAACGCTTTGGTTTTCAGCCGATTGAGACCCCTTCGATGGAGAACCTCTCCACCCTGATGGGCAAATACGGCGACGAAGGCGACAAACTCCTGTTCCGCATCCTCAACTCAGGCGACTTCATGTCGGGCGTGGAGCAGAACGGCGAACCGCTTGACTCTCAGAAGCTTTCAAGCAAGATCTGCGAAAAAGGCCTTCGCTACGACCTCACGGTGCCGTTCGCGCGTTTCGTGGTGCAGTACCGCGACCAGATCGCATTTCCGTTTAAACGTTACCAGATGCAGCCGGTGTGGCGCGCCGACCGCCCTCAGAAAGGCCGTTACCGCGAGTTCTACCAGTGCGACGTCGACATCATCGGCAGCGACTCACTTCTCAACGAGGCTGAGCTGGTGCAGATCGTCGATGAGGTGTTCAACAAGCTGGGAATCAACGTGGTGATGAAGATAAACAACCGCAAAGTGCTTGCCGGAATTGCCGAATATATCGGAAAACCTGACGCTCTCGTCGATATCACCGTGGCAATCGACAAGCTCGACAAAATCGGAATCGATGCGGTGAACGCTGAACTCGCTGAGAAAGGTCTCGAACAGTCGGCAATCGACCGTCTTCAGCCGATTCTCTTTATGAAAGGCACCGCCCGCGAGAAGATGGCGCAGTTGAAATCTATCATGAATGGCATCGAAGTCGGGACAAAAGGCATCGAAGAGCTTGAAACTTTATTCAACTATCTGGATGTCATGGGATTACGCATTGAATACGAACTCGACCTTACCCTCGCACGCGGCTTGAATTACTACACCGGAGCCATCTTCGAGGTCAAGGCGAAAGACGTGGCGATGGGCAGCATCTCGGGCGGCGGCCGTTACGACAACCTCACCGGAATCTTCGGACTGCCTAACGTCTCAGGCGTCGGCATCAGCTTCGGCGCCGACCGTATCTACGACGTTTTGAACGAGTTGAATCTCTTCCCGGAAAAGAACGCCGAGAACACCGAGGTCATCTTCCTGAACTTCGGCAAAAACGAAGAGCTTTACTGCCTCCCATATCTGCAACAGCTTCGCCGTCAAGGCATTAACGCTGAGATCTATCCCGATGCGAGCAAGATCCAGAAGCAGATGAAATATGCCGACCAGCGCAATATCCCGGTGGTGGTGATGGCAGGCGAGACCGAGGTCAACGATAAGACTTTCACAGTGAAATGGATGAAGGAAGGCCGTCAGGAAAGCGTGAAAGCTGAAAATTTAATCGAAATAATCAAAAAATAACATACAATGAAGACACATTATATCTCAACAGAAACCCTCACATTTGAGGAAGTTAACCGAATCATCAGCGAGCATTATCAACTCGCATTGTCAGAAGATGCAAAACAGCGCATCCAGAAATGCCGCGACTATCTCGACAAGAAGATGGAGACACAGAAGACCCCGATTTACGGCGTTACAACAGGCTTCGGCTCACTCTGCAACGTCAACATCTCGAAGGAAGACCTCAGCACTCTCCAGAAAAACTTGGTGATGTCGCACGCTTGCGGTACCGGCGACCTCGTTCCGGAAGAGATCATCCGCATCATGCTCCTGCTGAAGATTCAGAACATGTCGTATGGTAACTCGGGTGTGCAACTCGTTACAGTTCAGCGACTTATCGACTTCTTCAACAACGACGTTTTGCCGGTTGTTTACGATGAGGGTTCACTCGGCGCTTCAGGCGACCTTGCACCTCTCGCCAACCTTATGCTGCCTTTGCTCGGCTTAGGCGAGGTTCATTACAAAGGCGAAATCCGTCCGGCCGCTGAGGTCTGCAAGATTTTCGGTTGGGAGCCTATCACCCTTCAGTCGAAGGAAGGTCTGGCGCTGCTCAATGGTACGCAGTTCATGTGCTCATACGGCACCTACGTGTTGCTCAAGGCATTCCGTCTGCAGTACCTCGCCGATATGATTGGAGCCGTCTCATTGGACGCTTTCGACGGTCGTATCGAGCCGTTCTTCGACCAGATTCATCAGATTCGTCATCACCGCGGACAGATTGTCACCGCTGAGCGTTTCCGTAACTTCCTGAAAGGCAGCGAGATGATTACTCGCGAAAAACAGCACGTGCAGGACCCTTATTCGTTCCGTTGCATCCCGCAGGTGCACGGCGCTTCGAAAGACGCCATCAACTACGTGTCGCAGATTCTCGGTGAGGAAATCAATGCCGTCACCGACAACCCGACAGTGTTCCCTGATGAGGACATGGTCATCTCAGCTGGTAACTTCCATGGTCAGCCGCTGGCATTGAGCCTTGATTTCTTGGCTATTGCAATGGCTGAGCTCGGCAACATCTCAGAGCGCCGTACATATCAGCTCATCGCCGGAAAACGCGGTCTGCCGTCGTTCCTCGTCGCTGAGCCAGGTCTGAACTCAGGCTTCATGATTCCTCAGTATGCGGCAGCAGCTATCGTCAGCCAGAACAAGCAGCTCTGCACACCGGCATCGGTCGATAGCATCGAGTCGTCACAGGGTCAGGAAGACCACGTGAGTATGGGTGCCAACGCAGCCACAAAGGCCTTGCGCGTCGCCAACAACCTCGAGCGTATCCTAGCCATCGAGCTCTTCAACGCGGCACAGGCCCTCGACTTCCGCAAACCTATCAAATCGTCAGCATTTATTGAGAATTTTGTCGCTGAATACCGCAAGAAAGTCGAATTCGTGAAAGTCGACAAGGTGATGTACACCGAAATCGCAAAATCAGTGAAATTCTTGCAGGATTATGATTTGGGTGAGAAGATTTTTGAAAAATAAAAATATTAAGAATTATGGAAGAATACACTGATAATCAGCAGTATAACGATTTCGAAAACCCCACGCCTAAGCGGCCTGACGGGCTCACGGTGGCGTGCGTGCTGTCGTTCATCAGCGCGGGATGGCAGATTCTGAGCAATTTGATCGCTTACCTGACCTATGACGTGATGCGCGAGCTAGGCTCCAGCGAGGAATACCTCGAGATGATGGAGAAGTTCGTGCCCGACATCGACGCGTTTGAGGCCCAGATGCAGGCGCAGTTCGCCGTCAGCCGCATCAGCTATCTGCTCACGGCTCTGCTGTTTATCGGCTCGTTCGTCGGAGTGCTTTACATGTGGCGGATGCAGAAAAAAGGCTTCCATATCTACTCAATCTCCCAGATTCTGGTCCTTATCGTCACAGTGACGTTCGTCACTAGCGTCACCGGCGCCTCCATCTGGGGCAGCGTGATACTGACGGCCGCCTGGATCTTGATTTATTATATGTATTACAGAAGATTTGAACAATAATGACAGAGGAACAGGTCATAAAGGAGAGACAGAGTATCTTTAAGGAGCGTACGCACGTCACGCTTGGCATGAAGCTGGTGTGCGCCTTCGCCATCACCTATTATATATTGTTTTTCTCCTTCACGACCTACATCCTCATAAAATACAACACCGTTTTCGACGAGGCTTATATCGATAAGAATCTCAGCGCTTTGGTGACGTCAAACCACTATACCTTGTTTATAGTGGAATGGGCGCTGCTGGCCGCTATTGTCGCAAGCCTCTTCATGGTCTTTTTTAAGAAACGTCTCGGTAAGTTCCTTTTCATGATTTTCACCATCTTACTCGTTGTGTGTCAATTCTATACGACTTATCCGCCAGCCTGGGATGTTTATATCCTTGAGCTTGTTATAGTCTTGATAATCGCGCCTTTGCGGGTGATATCGAAGTTTACCGAGAGGATTCAAATTGAAACACAAAAAATCAACCCTTTTAAAGAAGAAAAATGAACCACATCACATTGTCGGGCGAGCTTGGTAGCGGGAAGAGCACCGTCGCCAATTATCTGATCAGTAAAATGCCTTTCAAGATCGTTTCAGCAGGGCTGTTGTTCAGACAATTAGCCGCCAAACACGGCATGTCGGCAAAGGAATTCAACGAGTTTATCGAGAGCGACCCGAAGTACGACCACTATGTCGACGACACCATGGCCGAGCTGGGCCGCACCGACGAGAAAATCATCTTCGACTCGCGTATGGCATGGCATTTTGTGCCGGCTTCGTTCAAAATTTACCTCTATGTTGATGTGGATACCGCAACCGAAAGGATCTTCAACGACAAAGGCCGTGTCAGCGAATCATATACCGATAAAGAGACAGCGCGTCAGGAGATCATCGACAGAAGGAAGAGCGAGCTGCTCCGTTACCAGAATTTCTATCACTGCAATCTCGATGACTACAGCAACTACGATCTTATAGTCGATACCAGCCACGCCAGCCGTGATGAGGTTAACGAATTGGTTTACAATAGCTTCAAAGCTTTCGACGAAGGAAAAGAATACACCAGGATATGGCTTTCCCCGAAGTCATTAATATTAAAAGGTAATGAGCCAGACGACAGCGGCGCAAAATTAATCATCAACAAAAAAGACGGCCGTTTTGTCGTCGAAAGTGGCTTCACGAAGGTGAAAAAAGCGCTCGAAAATCGCCAAACCCTTGTGGCTGTTGATGTTGTGAAATGTTGATAATTTTGTTAATAAAAAGATAAATTTCCGCGCAAAAATCCGAAAAGTTTTGTATAATTTTGCAATGAAAACAACAATAGGATTATGATGCGAATCTCAGAATAAGCCTTTGTTGGAAATCACAGTGTTTACTAATTAAACGAGCAATAAAATTATATAAAACTAACGTAGTATGGAGTTTAACCAGGTCTTTATTATCAAGAGAAATGGTAAGCGCGAGCCTTTCTCAGTTGATAAAATTAAAAATGCTATTCAGAAAGCCTTCCTCAGCGTAGGTAGCTTCGCTCCGCAGGAGGTTCTCACCAACATCATGAGCCGTGTCAGCATCCACGACGGAATTTCGGTTGAAGAAATTCAAAATCAGGTGGAGAATGCACTTATGGCAGAACGTTATTATAACGTCGCGAAATCGTACATCCTTTACCGCCAGCGTCATTATGAAGACCGTGAGGTTAAGGATAAACTCGACTTCCTCATCAATTACTGCAACGCACAGAACGCCGCAACAGGCAGTAAATATGATGCCAACGCCAACGTCGAGAAGAAAAACATTGCCACACTCATCGGTGAGCTCCCTAAATCAAACTTCATACGTCTGAACCGCCGTATGCTCTGCGACCGCATCAAAGACATGTACGGCAAAGAGGTGGCCGACAAATACATCGAGCTGCTTAACCATCACTTCATTTATAAGAATGATGAGACAAGCATCGCCAACTACTGCGCGTCAATCACGATGTATCCGTGGCTGCTTGAGGGCACTAAGTCTATCGGTGGTAATGCCACACGTCCAACCAACCTGAAATCATTCTGCGGCGGATTCATCAACATGGTGTTCATGGTGTCGAGTATGCTCAGCGGCGCCTGCGCAACACCAGAGTTCCTGATGTATCTCAACTATTTCATCGGTATGGAATACGGCAAAGACTACTATCTTCGCGCTAACGAAGTGGTCGACCTCTCGACACGCAAACGCACCCTCGACAAGGTCATCACCGACTGCTTCGAACAGATCGTTTACTCCATCAACCAACCTACCGGCGCACGTAACTACCAGTCGGTGTTCTGGAACATCTCCTACTACGACAAGTTCTATTTCAAGAGCCTTTTCGGTAACTTCTACTTCCCTGATGGCAGCCAGCCGGATTGGGATTCGCTCAACTGGCTCCAGAAACGCTTCATGAAATGGTTCAACGCGGAACGCCTCAAGACCGTCTTGACATTCCCGGTTGAAACCATGGCTCTTCTTTCGCAAGATGGCGATATCGCCGACAAGGAATATGCCGACTTCACAGCCGAGATGTATGCCGAAGGCCACTCATTCTTCACCTACGTCAGCGACAACGCCGATTCATTGAGTTCATGCTGCCGTCTCCGTAACGAGATTCAGGACAATGAGTTCAGTTATACACTTGGTGCCGGTGGCGTGTCGACAGGCTCGAAGAGCGTGCTCACAATCAACATGAACCGCTGCATCCAGTACGAAGAGCAGAACCGTCTGCCATTCCTGAGCTTCGTAGAGGAAGTCATCGACCTCATGCACAAGGTGCAGATGGCTTACGACACCAACCTCCGTTATCTCCGCGACAAGGGCATGCTCCCGTTGTTTGACGCAGGTTACATCGCAATCGACCGCCAGTACCTCACAATAGGTGTGAACGGTATAGTCGAGGCAGCCGAGTTTAAAGGCATAGAGATTAGCGATAATCCTGAGTATCAACACTTTGTGGAAGAAATCCTCAGTCTAATCGAGAAGTACAACAAACAGTACAAGAAACCTGGTTTGATGTTCAATTGCGAGATGATTCCTGCCGAAAACGTGGGCGTTAAACATGCTAAGTGGGACAAGGAAGATGGTTACAAAGTGCCTCGTGATTGCTACAATAGCTATTTCTATGTTGTTGAAAATCAGAATACTAACGTTCTCGACAAGTTCAAACTTCACGGCGAGCGTTACATCAAGCACCTCACAGGCGGCTCGGCATTGCACTGCAACCTCGAGGAACACCTCACACAGGATCAGTACCGCCAGCTCCTCAGAGTGGCATCGAAAGAAGGCTGCAACTACTTCACTTTCAACATCCCTAACACGGTGTGCAACGACTGCGGACATATCGACAAGCGTTACCTCAAGAAATGCCCGAAGTGCGGCAGCGAACATCTCGACTACCTAACACGTGTTATCGGTTACATGAAGCGCGTCAGCAACTTCTCACAGGCACGTCAGGTGGAGGCAGGCAAACGTTTCTACGCCAAATTCTAGGAAGCGGACGATGCTGAAGTACTACAACTATGACGTCGTTTTTCAGGAAGTCCCTGATGAAGTGAGTCTGGCCATAAATATCACCAACTGCCCGAATCACTGCAAAGACTGTCATAGCCCACATCTCTGGGAAAATATCGGAGAAGAACTCTCTGAAAATGAAATGAGCAGACTCGTTGGAATTTATCGTGGCGACATCACCTGCGTGTGCATAATGGGTGGTGACGCCGCGAAAAACGAGGTCGAAAACCTGGCTCATCACATCAAAAACACATTAAAACTTAAAGTCGCTTGGTATTCCGGCAGATATGACAAACCAGTGAATATCAACGACTTTGATTATATTAAATTCGGTCCGTACGTTGAGGAACATGGCGGGCTGAAGTCACCTGACACCAACCAGTGTTTTTACAAAGTCGTCGACGGCGAGCTTAAAGACGAGACATACAGATTTCAAAGACGTTAGGATATGGAAGACAATGCCCAGAAACAAATTGATATTGCTAAGGTGTTGACAGCCAAAGGTATCAAGCCCAGACGATGGCTTGTGCGATTCCTTAACAGACTGCTTCATGTGGATGAAATCAACGAGGCTCTTGCGCTAAACGACGGTAAGGAAGGGGCGGAGTGCGCTCAAGGTATTATGGATTACCTCAACGTCAAGGTGGAACTGAAAAACGCTGAGCGTATCCCCAAAGAAGGCAACCCGATCATAGTGGCTAACCATCCTTTAGGCGGTCCGGACGGCTTGGCGCTCATCGCGGCAGTGGGCAGGGTGCGTAACGATATCCAATTCCCTGTCAACGACTTTCTGATGTATGTCAAGGGGCTGCAACCTGTGTTTGTCCCTGTTGACAAGGTGCATGGCAACCGAAACACCGCGGCGGGCATCAACGAAGCCTTCGCCGGAAACAATATTCTTCTGTATTTCCCTGCAGGTCTCTGTTCACGCCGTATCAAAGGCAAGATTGTCGATCTCGAATGGAAATCGACGGTAGTGAAAAAAGCCATCCAACATCATCGCGACATCATACCGGTGCATATCGAGGCACGCAACCGCCGCCGTTTCTACACCATTGCCAACTGGCGCAAACGATTGGGTATCAAATTCAATTTCGAGATGGCACTGCTGCCTGGCGAGATGTTCGCGCAACGCGGCAAGACATTCACCATGACAGTAGGCGAACCCATTCCTTGGCAGACATTCGATGACGGCACACCGGCAATAAAATGGGCAAGACGTCTTCACGATATAGTTTATACCATAAAATAAGTCTGAGAAAATGGATACTTCGCATATCATACCACCTGTTTCGCGCGAGCTCATCAAGGAAGAACTCTCAAAACGACTGTTTCTTCGCCATACCAACCACGGCGGAAAGGATATTTATATCACCACGGCGCATCTCACACCTAACATCATGCAGGAGATTGGGCGTCTGCGTGAGCTTTCGTTCACAATGGAAGGCGGAGGTACAGGAAAACCTGTCGATATCGACGAGTTCGACACCCTTCCGGAACCATATTGCTTCAAGCAGCTTTTTGTGTGGGATCCTGTTGAAGAGGAGATAGTTGGCGGCTACCGTTTCATCCACGGATCAAATATGTTCCGCTCTGTCGATGGCTCAATCTACACTCCTACAGCCGAATTGTTCCATTTCACTGACGAATTTATCGCTAAATATCTGCCTTACACCCTCGAACTTGGGCGCTCATTCGTGCAGCCTGCCTATCAGCCCGGCACTGATATCCGTAAAGGCATGTATTCTCTCGATAACCTTTGGGATGGTCTTGCCACACTGGCGATGGAGATTCGCAACACTAAGTATTATTTCGGCAAGATAACGATGTATCCTCAGATGAACCGTCAGGCAAAAGACATGATTCTCTATTTTTACCAGAAACATTTTCCTGATAAAGACGGACTGGTTTGGCCTAACGAACCGCTTAAAATCGAGACGGATTACAATAAATTGCATGAGCTTTTCAACGGCCGTAACTACAAGGAAGATTACCAGATCCTGCAACACTCGGTGCGCGATTTGGGATCATACGTCCCTCCTCTGGTCAATGCCTATATGAATCTCTCGTCAACGATGATATCGTTCGGTACTGCCTACAACCACGCTTTCGGTGAAACTGATGAAACCGGTATCCTCGTGTCGGTCAACGACATATATCCCAATAAAATCGAGCGTCATCTGAAGTCATATATCACGCGCAATCCGCTGTTTATGCGACGCACACTGTTTAAAATCAACAGGAAAATAAGCACTCGCCGAAGAATTCTGTTTAAGAGATATGACAAAAATCAAAATACCCCCACACTGTGAGGGTATTTTGATTTCTAAACTAAAAATATGGCCTGTTTTTGTCATTCATTCTGATTGCAAAAATATACCGAAAAAACAACATGGCATCTCCCCATAATTAATGAATTTGGAGGATTTTAATACCTAATAATGGTTATTTTATAGTTGAGACGCACGGCTGTGCATATTTACAATCAAAAAATTATTATTTTTGCAAATTGTAAGGGTGAATCATTATTCTCCCGCAAAAACAGAATATCATGAAAAATATCTTTTCAGAAAATATGAAAATGGCGGACCTTGTCCTCGGTAACTCCAAGCTTTTGCTGATGTTTCCGCGTTTTGGCATGAACCTGGGCTTCGGCGACCATAGCATCGCTGAGGTGTGCGCCATGAACAATGTGTCGACGCCGTTTTTCCTCATGATTTGCAATGTTTACTGCAACAACGACTACACTCCGTTACCTGAGGATATAGCCACTGTCGACCTTAAAGCGTTGATTAACTATCTGTTGGAGTCGCATAAATACTATCTTAACGAGCGCCTGCCGCACATCGAGGAGCATCTCGACCATATCATAAACGCCTGCAATCCGAAATATGGCAATATGCTTCGCCGTTTCTTCTACGAGTATAAAAATGAGGTGGTCGACCATTTCGTCTATGAGGAGAAAAATGTGTTCCCTTATTTACAACAGCTTGTAAATCAGGATGTTAAGACTGATTACAAGATCAAAGTGTTTCACGAGAACCACACCAATATCGAAGATAAACTCTCTGATTTGATGAACATTTTGGTGAAATATCTTCCTGCCGATGTATTCCCGAAGGAACGGATTGAGATTGCATTGGATATCAATGAGTTATCTGCCGATTTGATGAGCCATGCCCTGATCGAGGAGCGCGTCTTAATACCTTTTGTCGAATCTTTAGAAGCTTAAACGATGAAATCCGACAACAAAATAATCATTGTAGAGCCGTCGCCGATTGTAAGTGCCGGCCTTGCTTCGTATTTCGATGACTGTAAGCAGATTTCCATCGTCTCACAACTCGACCGTATCGACAGGATGGAGGAGAAACTCGCTGCTTATAATCCTGATATATTGATTATCAATCCGTTACTTATCGCTTACGATAATAACGAGCAGTTTCTGAAAATATGTCGCGATTTCTCTAGCGTGATTCCGGTAGCCATCGTCAGTTCCTACATCGACGCAAGCATCCTCAAACAGTTTAAGGATGTCATCGAGATCAACGACAGCAAACAAAAAGTCGTTACTAAGATATTTAACTTATTGAACGACAATAATATAACACAAGATAAACCTGAAAACGTCGAACTCTCAAACCGTGAGACGGATGTCTTGGTTGCCCTTGTGAAAGGCCTGACAAACAAAGAGATATCCGACAAGCTGTTTATCTCGGTGCACACAGTCATTACACATCGCAAGAACATCATCCGCAAGACAGGCATCAAGTCGGTTTCAGGCTTGACAGTCTACGCATTGCTCAATAATTTGGTCGACGAATCGGAAATTTACGGAAATTAATTTTGGAATATGAATAGAAAAAGAATTTATGCCATCATCGAGAAAGGCGTCACACACACACTGATGGGCAGGATGTATGAGGATTTCATGCTGCTAATGATAGTCATTAGTTTGGTCCCGTTGTTGTTTGTAAGACAGCGGCCAATTTACATATGGTTCGATAGAATATCGGTCGTAGCCTTCATTGTTGACTATATTTTACGATGGATTACCGCCGATTTGAAACATACTGAAAAAAAGCCGCTCAAAGCTTTTCTGACATATCCGTTTTCATTTATGGCCATCACCGACTTGCTGTCAATCCTTCCGTCGATAGGCGTATTCAACAGGGCATTCAAGGTATTCCGTTTGTTCAGACTTTTGAAACTGCTGCGTGTCTTGCGTGTTCTCCGCTATACACCTCGTATCGAAATGCTTCTGCTCGTTTTTAAGAAGGAAAAGACGGTTTTGCTGACGGTGCTTGGCATTGCTGTATTTTATATTTTTGTAACGGCGCTTCTTATGTTCAACGTTGAGATGAGTTGCTGTTCGCCCGACAAACCGGCCGTTTTCAATACGTTTTTCGATGCTTTGTATTGGGCTACAACCACACTTACTACTGTAGGTTACGGTGACATTTGTCCGATTTCCAGTTTCGGCAGGCTTGTAAGTATGGTGTCTTCTATATTCGGCGTGGCAATCATTGCTTTGCCGTCTGGTGTCATCACCGCGAGCTATATGGAGGAAATAAAAAAGAGCAAACAGCAGGAAAATTGAAAATTTTAATGTTCTTTCAAAATCTTAATCAGCACCGCAATATCCTGTTTGTATTGCTCCATGCTCTCTTTTTTCACTGGTTCTGCACTCGGTGATTTGAATTTCAGCGGGTCGATGTATTTCCCGTTTTTCTGCAATCTGAAGTCAAGATGAGGTCCTGTGGCTGTGCCCGTCATGCCCACATAGCCTATCGTCTGACCTTGCTTAACCTTGCAGCCTTGTGAGATGCCTTTAGCGAAGCCTTTGAGGTGCATATAAGTTGTGGTGTAAGTGCTGTTGTGCTTTATTTTCAGGTAGTTACCGCCACCTTTCTTGTCCCAACCCTTATCGATGACAGTGCCGTCGCCTATTGATTGCACCGGCGTTCCGCTTGGTGCGGCATAATCTACTCCGTGGTGTGGCCTTACAATCTTATGCACGGGATGCAGCCTCGCCTCCGAAAACGTCGAGCTGATACGCCTGTAGTTCAGCGGTGCTTTCAAAAACGCTTTTCTCAGGTTGTCGCCGTTCTCGTCAAAATATTCTTTTCTTCCGTTTTGCGTGTAGCTGAATGCGTATTTGCTGTCGCCGCCACTCTTGAAATATGCCGCCAAAACATTGCCGATGCCATATGGAACTGTGTCTCCGGCGATGTATCTCTCCTCAAAAATCACCTTGCACGAGTCACCGGCCTGGATGCCGAAAAAGTCGATGGTCCAAGCGTAGATATCTGACAATTCGAGAATCAGACTGGCGTCGCAGCCAGCCTCTTTCATGGCGTTCCACAAGCTCGATTTGATTTCAACGCCCACGTGCTCAATCTTTGTGATGACTTCTTTGGCGTCTTTCCACGCTGATAATGAATCTGTTAGCTGAAAAACAGCGTAGTTTATCTGGTCGATTTCATAAATCCAGTATTTCGCCGTCGGGATGCTGTCGCGCGTCTTCAAAAACACATATTTGTTCCCGACTTTGATCTTTCTCACATCAAAAACATCACGATGATTCCTGTCGATGTAATTGACAGTGTTGTAACTCACACCTTCTTTTTGCAAGATGTTGGCCAAAAACTCGTTTTTCTGTACCAGGCCTTCCACTACATCGAGCGAGTCGATGCAGACGCCGTACAAAAACTTCGGCTCAGCGCATTTTTTCGATGTCTTTTTCGTGGAATTATCATCATTTCCGCCTCCGCAAGAAATCAGGAACAACAATAAAATCAGAAATGGTGTGATTCTTTTCATAATTATTTTATTAATCAAATGTAGGGACGTGGCGCGCCGCATCCCTACATTAAATTTTAAATTTTAAATTATTTTGTTGCCTGTTCGTATCCCGCTCTCACAGCCTGAATGTTCAGGTCAACCACATCCTGGCCTTTCTTGCCGAAGATATGTGCAATTGCCTCTTCCACTTTGGCTAACTCAATCCCGAGATATGGGATTGTAGCTCCGAGAAGCACCATATTCGAACGTGCCTTGATCTGTTTGGCGACCTCGTTGGCATTGAACGACACCACATGTTTGAGTTTTTTCAACTCGGCATACACCTTCTCGATGTCAGGGTAATTATTAATATTGATGAACGGGTCGGAGTTTGTAATCACCCAACCTTCTTTGCTGAGCCATGGCAAATAGCGCAGAGCCTCCATCGGTTCGCTCGACAGAATAATATCGGCCTTGCCTTCAGGAATGACATCGGCAAAGATAGGCTCGCTTGACAAACGGAGGTGTGAGAACACCGAGCCGCCGCGCTGCGACATGCCGTGGATTTCCGATTGTTTCAGGTTCATACCCATGTTGAGGGCGGCATCTGATATGATTTTAGCGACTGACACGATGCCGTCACCACCAACACCACACAAAACGATATCTTTTTTCATATTGAATTCTTTTTTAATGGTTATTTTTTCAAATGTTTCTTAAGCTCGACGATGCAGGTGCGGTGAGGGATGATGACCGACACACCGTTGTAATTAACCTCTTCCTCGATAATCTTGACGTTTTCCTCGTGGTTCTTCGGCAACGGCACGATGTCGCGAATATGCTCAGGCTCTACGCCGAGACCTTCGCAAATGCGGCGGATCTTGTTGTGTGCCGACGATGGCTGACCGCCTGTCATAGCAGTGATGTCATTGTCGAGAATCATGACGACGACGTTAGCTTTTTCGTTGACGCAGTCCATAAGGCCTGTCAGGCCGCTGTGACCGAATGTACCGTCACCGATAACTGCCACGCTTGGGAAGATACCCACCTCGCTGGCTCCCTTTGCCATGGTGATTGAAGCACCCATGCACACTGTTGTATTGATGGCGCCCATATTGAAGCCCAAGGTATAGCAGCCGATATCGCCGAACACCTTACCGCTCTTATGTTTTGCCATCACCTCGTTCAATGCTGTGTAGCTGTCGACGTGTGGGCAGCCCTGGCAGAGCGCTGGAGGACGGTTGGTCACGACTTCCGGAACAGCTATTGTTGCCTCTTTCTTCAATCCCAATGCCTGAGCCACTTTCTCAGCGTTGAGTTCTCCGTCACGGCGGATTGTCTCGTCAAGACGGCCTCTCACTTTCTTTCCCTTGCCGAGGAAACCTTTAATCTGCTCCTCTACGAATGGCTGTCCGTCTTCGAGAACCAAAATCTCGTCGCATTCGTCATAAAGACGGTTGATCATGTTGAATGGCAATGGATATTGTGTGATCTTCACTACTGGATATGGACATTTTCCGCTAGGGAAGTTCTCCATGAGATAATTGTATGCTATACCTGTCGTGATGATGCCTATCTTCTTGTCGGTGCCTTCAATGAATTTATTGAATCCCGATTCCTCTGACATTTTTGTGAATGCCGGCTGTTTGTCGATCAACTCTCTGTAAAGACGTTTTGCGTTGGCTGGAAGAAGCACGAACGACTTTGCGTCGGCCGGTTCGGTAAGCTCGTTCTGTTTGCGGACTGGTTTCAATTCAACACCCGCGCGGCTGTGAGCCAAACGGGTAGGGATGCGGTAAAGCACCGGAGTGCCGAGCTTTTCGCTCAACTCATATCCATAATGTACCATGTCGTAAGCCTCTTGCTGGTTTGAAGGCTCCAACATCGGTATCATGGCCCAGTGACCGTAGAAACGGCTGTCTTGCTCATCCTGTGACGAGAACATACTAGGATCGTCGGCAACAACTATCAGAACACCCTTGGTTCCAATGATGGCGGCATTCATAAACGGGTCGCCACAAACGTTAAGTCCGACATGCTTCATACATGTCATGGCGCGTTTTCCGGCATAGGCTACACCTAAAGAAGCCTCGAGAGCCGTCTTCTCATTGGCGCACCAGTTGGCTATGACACCAAGTTCCTTGGCCTGTTTAGAGTTTATGACATACTCCGTAATCTGTGTGGAAGGAGTGCCCGGGTAACTGTTGATGGCACTGCCTCCGGCATCAATAAAGCCCTGCGCAATGGCCTCATCACCAAGTAATAAGATTTTCTTCATGTTATGACGTATTTTAATATTGTTGATTCCTTAAATTATAATTCGGCAAATTTACGAAAAAATTTTCACATGGCAATGAGTTTTCATCATTAAATAAATAAAAATTATTTTGTTTGACATATTGAAAAAAGTTGTATATTTGCAAGTTTAAAAACGAGTGATGAAAAAGCTTATAACAAGTGACGACCTTGTCAGGTATTTCAAATGGAGTCCGATAACCAAGCCGTTAGTGGCATTGGCGCTTAACCTCATTGGATTCCATAAGATTAACCGACTGTATTCTCCTTCTGCTGACCTGAAAAACAGAGAGTTTACAGAGGATATGCTACGCCGTTATAACACGACATACGATGTGAATGAGAACGAACTTGGCTCCATTCCGAAGGAAGGTCCGTTCATGCTCGTGTGCAACCATCCGTTTGGCGCCATCGAAGGAATCATCCTTTACGACGCCATCTCGAAAATCCGTCCTGACTTCAAAATCATGGCGAATTTCATCCTCGGTTTTATCCCGAACCTCAAAGAAGTATTCTTCTCCGTCAATCCTTTCGAGAATAATCCGGAATTCGGCGGCAGCACAGGAGGTATCAAGGCGTCGTTGATGCAACTTTCTGAAGGTCATGGACTTGGCGTTTTCCCAGCTGGTGAAGTGGCGCGCTATCATGGTCATAACTATCCTGAAGATATCGCATGGTCTCCTTCAATAGCCAAGATTATCCAGAAGACTAAAGTGCCGGTTATTCCGGTGTATTTTGACGGTAAAAACTCAAAGAAATTCTATTTCTGGGCAAGGATATATTCAATGTTTGCCACGGTGCGTCTTGTGAAAGAGCTGCTCAATAAGCGTAACAAGAAGATAATCATGAAGATAGGTAAGCCTATCCTCCCGACAGAAGTGGCGCAGTATGAGACTCCGGAAGCTCTGGCCGCATATCTGAGAGACAGAAGCTACGCTTTGCAGGCTAACATCTCAACGGAGACAAAACGTTTCCGTTCACGCGTGTCAGATCCTATCGATCCGCCATTCCGTCCATCACTCTTGGCTCGCGAACTGAACTCAATCCGTAAGAAGGCGTTGCTGTTCACCACAGCCGACTTTGAGTGCTATCTCGCTGATTATAACGATATTCCACACGTCATCCGTGAGATCGGGCGCCGCCGTGAAGAGGCGTTCCGCGCGGTGGGCGAGGGTACGGGCAAAAGTATCGACACCGACAATTACGACACATATTACAAACATCTCATCCTTTGGGATACCAAGGAACAGACCATTGCTGGCGGCTACCGCATAGGTCTGGGTAACGAGATATACGAGAAATACGGTGCGCGTGGCTTCTACGTTGACTCGCTGTTCAATATCGACCCCGAATTCGAGCCTTATCTGAAAGAAACCATCGAGCTCGGTCGCTCATTCGTATCCGTTGACTATCAAAAGGATCTGCTGCCTCTGTTGCTTCTTCTTAAAGGTCTGATGGAGACAATCATGAGAAATCCTGACATGAACTATTTCATCGGCCCTGTGAGTATCAGCAGCTGGTATCCGAAGTTCTACCAGAGCCTCATGGTGTATTACGTCACAACGGTGCACACCAACGAAGAGATGTCGAAGTTGTTCCACCCTAAAACTCCATTCGTGCCGGACTTCAACAAGTGCGATATTAAGATTTTGATGGAGAAAAACATGGAGACAGTCGACAAATTCGACCGCTATCTCATGAAACTCAGCAACGGCGACTACCGTATGCCTACGCTGTTCAAGAAATATCTCAAGATCAATTCCAAGTTCTTGTGCTTCAACGTCGACCCTGACTTCAACGACACCCTCGACGGACTTCTCCTATTGAAGTTCACCGACTATCCGAAGGAAGAACTCGACATGATGCTCAAAGACATCCCGGAGGAAAAACGTCCCGCATACTACAAACGCTTCGGTAAAATTTGACAAATTGTCATTTTGTTTCCATGTCATGCAGCAAAATCATTATTTTTTCGTTATATAAGCGAAAAATGCCACTTTGGTATGATATTTGATGGAGAACAATTGTAATATTTATTAGTCATGGAAAACAACACAAAAAGATTTGAACGTTCCTGCACCAACAGAGTGATAGCTGGTGTTTGCGCCGGATTGGCGGAGTATTTCAACATCGACATCGCCTTGATGCGCGTGCTTTTCGTCGTGGCGACAATATGCGGCGGCTTCGGATTCTGGATGTACGTGATCCTCTGGATCGTGATACCTGAAAAGAATATCCTCGAACAAGGCAGCGAAAGAAGCTATGGCGACACCATCGACATCACTCCGAAAGAGGAAAAGGCGGATGAAAAGAGGATTAACGGCTCAATGATAGCCAGTCTGATACTGATATTCATTGGTCTGATCGCGCTTATCGACAATTTCGCCGTGGTGTCATGGATTTGGAAATTATGGCCGGCAGTGCTTATTATAATAGGTGTTGTGATTCTTATTAACAATCAAAAAATCAATAACAATGAGCAATAACGAAAACAAAACATCGGACGGCTTCGGCAAAGGCCTGACATTGATAATCATCGGCGCTATCGCACTGCTGGTGACATTCTTCGATTACGAGATAAATTGGCATGTGATGAGTCAGCTGTGGCCTTTGTTACTGATAATCATCGGCGTGTGCATCATGCCTATCAACAGATGGCTCAGAACCTGTATCGCGTTGGTCCTGCTTCTGTTGGGATGCTGGGCATATCAGAACAAGATCGATGGCAAAAAGGTAATTGACAAAACAGAAATCATATCGTCGTTCTCGGATGATGACGATGACGATTTTTAAAAAAACAATATAATCGGTTTTAACTTTGAGACGCGATATTATCGCGTCTCATATTGCATATAATAGGAGGTAAAACTATGGAATATAAAGATTATTATAAGGTTTTAGGCGTTGACCGTTCCGCTAAACAGGACGAGATCAAAAAGGCGTACCGTAAGCTCGCTGTGAAGTATCATCCGGATAAAAATCCGGGCGACAAGGCGGCAGAGGAGAAGTTTAAGGAGATTTCCGAAGCTTACCAAGTGCTTGGCAACGAGGAGTCGCGTAAGAAATACGATGAGCTTGGTGCCAACTGGAAACAATATGAGAACATGAACTACGGAGGTCAGGGATTCCAAGGCTTTGAAGGATTCCAGGGCTTCGGCGGCAGCGGCTTCTCCGACTTCTTCGACGCTTTTTTCGGTGGCAGCGGCGGAGGCTTCGATTTCAGCAATATCGGAGGTTTCGGCGGCGGCCGCAGAGCAAGGGCAAGAACCATGAAAGGACAGGACTTGACGGCATCCATCGACTTGACCTTACGTGAGGCTTATGCAGGCTCGCAAAGGATAATAAACATTGGCAAAGAAACGATAAAAATCAGCATCAAGCCGGGAGTGAAAGACGGCCAGACGCTGCGAGTCAAAGGCAAGGGCAACCCTGGTGTCAACGGAGGCGAGAACGGTGACCTGATGCTTAAGATTCATATCTTGCAAGATCCCGTGTATCAACGTGATGGCGATGATTTGACACGTATTGTGAATATCGATATCTACACTGCCATCCTTGGCGGAAAGATAGAAATCGACACCATGAAAGGCAATGTCAGCGTGCCGATAAAACCTCAGACACAAAACAACAGCATGTTGCGTCTGAAAGGCCTGGGAATGCCTCATTACGGCAAGGAAGGCGCTGGCGCTCTGCTGCTTAAGGTGCAGCTGGTCCTGCCAAATCATTTTTCTGATAAAGAACTTGAACTGATCAAACAAGCCAAAGAAGCGTAAAATGTAAAAAATTGTTTGTGCCGTAATAAAAAATTCATTATCTTTGCACGTTTTTAGTATATCGTTTAAAACTGATTGAAAATGAATATTATTACGGCCAAAACAAAGCATATAATCGTGCTGGTTCTCATGATGATGACCGGCTTTTCGGCTTTTGCGCAAGGTGATAACTCTGTCAAAGGTTTCGTTTATGAGAAACTGAACGGCGAGCCAATGATGTTCGCTAACGTCTTCCTGAAGGGCACCACCTTCGGCGCGACAACCGACATCAACGGATATTTCAGTATCACGCGTATTCCTGATGGCAGCTACACCCTCATGGTGACATCAATTGGCTATGACACCATCTCTGAGAACATCTCAGTGAAAGGCAGTCAGATCATCAACAAGAAATACAGTCTTTCTGAAGCGTCGATTCAGCTTGCGGCGGTGAGCATCAGCGCTGATAAGATTGAGGCGAAAACCGAGACCAAGACGTCTGTGGTATATATCACTCCGAAGACCATCACCAAGATCCCTTCAGTGGGCGGTCAGGCCGACCTTGCCCAGTATCTGCAGGTGATTCCGGGCGTCGTGTTTACAGGCGACCAAGGCGGACAGCTTTACATCCGTGGCGGCTCACCGATACAAAACAAGGTGCTGCTCGACGGTATGATTGTCTATAACCCTTTCCACAGCATCGGACTTTTCTCTGTGTTTGACACCGATATCATCAGAAACGCTGAGGTCTACACAGGCGGCTTTGGCGCTGAATACGGCGGCAGAGTGTCGTCAATCATGGATATCACCACCCGTGACGGTAACAAAAAACGTATCTCGGGCAAGATAGGAGGCTCTACATTCGGCGCTAAAGTGATGGTGGAAGGCCCTCTGAAGAAAGCGAAAACCGAAGAGGATATGACGATAGCGTTCGTATTGTCGGCAAAGAACTCTTACCTCGAACAGACAAGCCAGTCGGTTTATAAAACGATTTTGAATGGCGAGATTCTTCCGTATAATTTCCAGGATGTCTACGGAAAGGTATCTTTGAATGCTCCAAACGGCAGTAAAATCAACTTCTTCGGCTTCAGTTTCAACGATCAGGTGAATAACTACAAAGCGATTTCAGATTTCAGCTGGGCGTCATACGGAGGAGGTGCGAACTTTGTGCTTATCCCTGGAAAATCACCGGTTCTCATCGAAGGTAACCTTGCTTATTCTAAATATAACGCACAGCTTTCTGAGGCGAACAATCCTGGCCGTTCAAGCTCTATCGACGGCTTCAACGCGGGCTTCACTTTCTCATATTTCCTTGGCAAAAACACCTTGAAATACGGTATAGAGCTGTTGGGATTCAAGACGGTGTTCGACTACACAAAGTCAAACGGCATCAACCTGAATCAGACGGAAAACACCACCGAACTTGGCGCTTTCATCAAGTATAAATGGCAACTCGACAGACTCATCATCGAGCCTAGCATGCGTGTCCAGTGGTATGCTTCATTGGCTGAGATCTCACCGGAGCCACGTATCGCGTTTAAATATAATGTAAACGAATGGTTCCGCCTTAAAGCCGTGGCAGGTATGTATTCTCAGAACCTCATCGCAGCCAACAGCGACCGTGACGTGGTCAACCTGTTCTACGGATTCCTCTCAGGACAGGACAATATTCCAAAGAAATTCAATGGCAAGGAAGTTACCACTAAGCTACAGAAAGCCAATCATTATATCTTTGGTATGGAGTTCGATGTGTATGACAACATCACACTTAATGTGGAAGGATATTACAAAGACTTCCGTCAGCTCACCAATATGAACCGTAATCAGGTTTATTCCGAGACAAATCATCCTAGCGACGCCACGGAAATAGAATGGCGTGACTTTATGATTGAAAACGGTCAGGCTTATGGCGTGGATGTGTCAGTGAAATATGAGTATCTGAGATGGTATTTCTGGGCTGCTTATTCGTTGGCATACGTCAACAAAAACTATGAAAACGCCGATCGTGAACTTATCAACTACCGCACTCACTACGACCGTCGTCACAACGTGAATGTGATATTGACTTACACCGCAGGTCCCCGTAAACAGTGGGAGTTCAGCGGCCGTTGGAACGTGGGATCAGGATTCCCGTTCACTCAAGTCAGCGGCTTCTATGAGCACTATCAGTTCACTAATATGGGCGCGAGCGTCATAGGAGATAGCGGCGACCTCGGCATTATCTACGGCGACATCAACACTGGCCAGCTGCCGTGGTATCACCGCCTCGACATCGACCTGAAACGTAAGTTCTGGTTCACCGACAACATCGTCCTTGAAGCCGACTTGAGCGTCACCAACGTCTACAACAGAGATAACATCTTCTACGTTGATATCATCACGAGCGAGAACATTTATCAGTTACCGCTCATGCCAAGCTTCGGTTTGACCTTAACATTCTAAAGATGACAAAACCTTCTTTAAAAAAGATACCACACGAGATGACTGTTCACGGTCATACACGTGTGGATAACTATTATTGGCTTAATCAACGTGAGAATCCTGAGGTTTTGGATTACCTGAAAGCGGAAAATGTCTATCAGGAAGCGATGATGAAGCACACCGAACCGCTTCAGGATCAGCTGTTTAAAGAGATCGTGGCACGCATCAAGCAAGACGACATGTCGGTGCCGGTGAAGCACAAAGGCTACTGGTATTACACCCGCTACGAAGAGGGCATGGAATACCCTTTATATTGCAGAAAACCTGTGAAAAATGGCGACAATCCAATTGTAATTTCGTGCGAAGTCGAGAAATCCTCTGATGAACAAGTTCTATTGAATGGCTACGAGATGTCAAAAGGCTACACCTTCTTCGATGTGGGCGGTTACAGCATAAGCCCCGATAACTCGTTGATAGCGTATAGTATAGATACCGTCAGCCGCCGTCAATACAAGATATTCTTTAAAGAAATAGCGACAGGCAAGATGTTTTCGGAAGTGATAGATAATACTTCGGGAAACATGGTGTGGGCAAACGACAATAAGACCATTTTCTATTCCGTGAAAGACGAGTCGCTACGCCCTTGCCGAATCATGCGTCATGAACTCGGCACTGATCCGAAAGACGATGTGGAGGTCTACAGAGAAGATGACGCTACATTTTGTGCTTTTGTAAGTAAAACAAAATCAGAGAGATACATCTTGATAATACTCGAAAGCACTCTCACTTCAGAGATACGTTTTATCAACTCTGACCATCCGAAAGATGATTTTAAGATTGTTCAAAAACGTCAGCACGACCTGCTTTACGGCGTAGGTCATTACGGCGATTATTTTTATATCCTCACCAACGCTAATGGAGCAAAGAACTATAAATTGATGCGGACGCCAGTAAATGCTACTGAAAAAGAACATTGGGAAGAAGTTTTGCCGCATCGTGATGATGTATTGATTGAGGATTTTGATTTGTTTTCCGACTTTATGGTCATTGAGGAGCGCTCGAAAGGCCTTGTTAATCTGCGAGTTATGTCGTGGGACGGCAAAATGGATTATTACATCAACTTCGGTGAGCCCGCTTACACTGTCGAGACATCGGCTAATCCCGAGTTTGACACGCATCTCTTGAGATATATCTACACTTCCATGACGACGCCAGCCTCTGTGTATCAATATGATATGAGTTCAAAGACTGTCGAACTGCTGAAACGTCAGGAGATTGTGGGCGGCTACGAGCCTTCTGATTATGTCACTGAAAGGCTTTACGCTACTGCAAAAGACGGCGTTAAGGTGCCTATCTCGCTGGTTTATAAGAAAGGATTGGTGAAAAACGGGGATAATCCTCTTGTCTTGTTTGGTTACGGCTCTTACGGCAACAGCGTCGACGCTTATTTCTCGACTGCACGATTGAGTATGCTTGACCGCGGCTTCGTTTGGGCGATTGCGCACATCAGAGGAGGCGAGGAGATGGGACGCTGGTGGTACGAGGACGGCAAACTGCTGAAAAAGAAAAATACGTTCACGGATTTCATAGCTTGTGCTGAATATCTTGTCAGTCACGGATTTACGAATAGCAAAAAGATGTTTGCCATGGGTGGAAGCGCCGGTGGTTTGTTGGTTGGTGCAGTTGCAAATATGGCGCCACAGCTGTTTAAGGGCATCATAGCTCAAGTGCCGTTCGTCGATGTCGTGACAACGATGCTTGACGATACGATTCCGCTCACGACAGGTGAATACGACGAGTGGGGAAATCCTAATGAGAAAGAGTATTACGATTATATTTTGTCATACTCGCCATACGACAATGTGGAGGCGAAAGATTATCCGGCAATGCTAGTGACTACTCGGCTTCACGACAGCCAAGTGCAGTACTGGGAGCCTGCGAAATGGGTGGCGAAACTGCGCGAACTCAAGACCGACGACAACCCGCTGTATTTGAAAACGGAGATGGATTGCGGTCATGGCGGAGCGTCAGGTCGCTATGAGCCATACCACGAGGTGGCTATGGAATACGCTTTTATGCTTGATTTGCTTGAAAAATGATAATATATCAGCTATTTCCAAGGGTTTACGGTGCAACGCCAACCAAGCGCTGCGGCACTTTCAGCGACATCAACGATGATGAGATTGAAAGAATTAAGTCGCTGAGCGTCAGTCATATTTGGCTGACTGGCGTGATACGTCACTCGGGATGGAGAGATACCAATCCCGCTGTAACCAAAGGAAAAGCAGGCTCGCCTTATGCCATCGTCGATTACTACGACATCGATCCTGACCTTGCTGACAACGAGGCGAGGAGGAAGGAGGAGTTTGATGAAACCGTAAAACGCCTTCATTCTCATGGACTTAAGGTGATTATCGACTTCATTCCAAACCATCTGGCACGAGAATACAAAGGCGATTTCACTGATGAGAATTTTTATATTCTAGATAATCAAAAATTCGTTGCGCCTACTGCAAATGCTGACGATTACAATGAGTTTCCGGCCAAAGCGACAGGAAATGATGTATTTTCCCCGACGCCAACGTTAAACGAGTGGTACGACACGGTAAAACTAAATTACGGCAACCGTGACACTTGGCATAAGATGCTGAAAATCATGCGTTTTTGGTGCGGAAAAAGCGTTGACGGATTCCGTTGCGACATGGCCGAGATGGTGCCGGTTGAGTTCTGGCTTTGGGCAATCGCGGAACTGCGCAAGTCGTTCAATGTTATCATGATAGCTGAGATTTACCAGCCGAATCTGTATCAAAATTACGTTGAGGCAGGCTTCGATTATCTATACGACAAGGTCGGGTTGTACAACACCTTGGAAAACATCTACCGTTACGGACAGCGTGCCGACAGCATTACAGATGTGTGGAATAATCTTAACGGATTGGATGACAATATGTTACGATTCATGGAAAATCACGATGAGGTGCGATTGGCATCAAGGTTTTTCATGCAGAAACCCGAAAACGCGTTTCCGTTTGTGGCATTGTCAGCCCTGATGAACCGTGGTCCGTTCATGATTTACAATGGTCAGGAATATGGCGAAAACGCCGCGGATTCGGATAATGGACGTACGTCCATTTTTGATTACGTGTACCTCCCATCAATGTGTAGGGGCGAATCATCATTCGCCCTTACGTATAATTTTTACCGTGATTTGCTGAATTTCCGGGAATCGCATACTGCCATCATGCATGGCGCGTTTTACGACCTGATGTGGGCGAATCCTTGGTATAACAATTTCGATCCGCAATATGTTTATGCGTTTTTGCGTTATCATGGCGATGATAAATTATTGATTGTCATCAATTTCAACCTGAACGAAGGTCGAAATGTGACGGTGACGATCCCGGAAGATGCACGACGTTTGGTTGGTGGCTGCAATGAAAAATATGATATTCAATTGTCCCCAGGGGACGTTAAAATAATACAATTGTAAAAATGTAGGGACGCGGCGTGCCACGTCCACAAAATAAAATATATGAAAATCGTTGATCGCGACAGTTGGTTGTCCCCAGTGGCAGATGAGGTGCAAAAACGTTACGACCGTTTTTGTAACCGATTGAAAACCATAGAGAAACAATTCGGCAGTTTGAGTACATTTGCCTCGGCGCACCAGTTTTTCGGTTTTCATTACGACCGCATTCGCCGAGGCTGGTGGTATCGTGAATGGGCTCCTGCAGCGCATTATTTGTCGCTGTTCGGCGACTTCAACAACTGGAGCCGTTATGCGAATCCGCTGGAAAACACCGGTAATGGCGTGTGGGAGATATTTCTTCCGGATGACGAATTTAAGGATAAGCTGGTTCATGGCAGTCTGCTGAAAGTTATAGTGCAGTCAAGCATTGGCGAGCAGGAACGCATACCTATTTATATAAATAGAGTTGTCCAAGATGAGAAGACGAAAGACTTCTCGGCGCAGTTTTGGAATCCTGAAACGCCTTATATCTTTGAGCATCAAACACCTACGCTTGGTGCCGAGCCGCTGCTCATTTATGAGTCTCATGTCGGTATGGCACAGGAAAAAGAAGAGGTCGGAAGTTATAACGAATTCATTGCCAATGTGTTACCGCGTATTAAAACCGATGGATACAACGCTGTTCAGCTCATGGCGATTGCCGAGCATCCTTACTATGGCTCGTTTGGCTATCATGTCTCGAATTTCTTTGCGGCCAGCTCGCGTTTTGGTACGCCTGAAGAGCTGAAAAAGCTCATAGACACTGCACATGGCATGGGTCTGCTGGTCATCATGGACCTTGTGCACTCACATACTGTAAAAAACGTCCGCGAAGGCATAAACCTCTTCGATGGCACCGAGTATCAATATCTTAAGCCTGGTAAAGAAGGCGAGCATCCGCAATGGGACTCAAAACTGTTCAATTACGGCAAGACCGAAACCTTACAGCTGCTGCTTTCGAATGTGCGTTACTGGCTCGACGAGTATCATTTCGACGGTTACCGTTTCGACGGCGTGACCTCGATGCTCTATAAAGACCATGGCATTGGCGCGACTTTTGACGATCCGTGGAAATATTTCGGAGATAATGTCGACAACGATGCGGTGACATATCTTCAGCTGGCAAATGAGCTTATTCATGATATTGATAATCAGAATGTTACGATAGCTGAAGATGTTAGCGGAATGCCGGGCATATGCGCCAAAATTGAAGACGGAGGCATCGGTTTCGACTACCGCCTCGGCATGGGCATGCCTGATTTCTGGATTAAAGTGCTGAAAGACCAGACCGACGAGCAATGGAACATGCACGATTTCTTCTTCACCATGACGAATCGTCTGCAAGATGTGAAAACCATAGCTTACGCCGAATCGCACGATCAGGCGTTGGTGGGGGATAAGACATTGGCGTTCAGGCTCATGGACAAGGAGATGTACACGGCCATGGCTAAAAACCAGCAGAATCTTATCATCGACAGAGGCATTGCGCTGCATAAGATGATACGCTTTTTCACCATCAGCCTTGGCGGCGACGCTTGGCTCAACTTTATGGGCAATGAGTTCGGGCATCCCGAGTGGATCGATTTTCCGCGTTACGACAACAATTGGAGTTATAAATACGCAAAACGGCAGTGGTCATTGGCCGATGCAGACTATCTGAAATACCATTGGCTGGGCGATTTCGACAAGGCGATGCTCGATTTTGTGAAGAAAACCAAGGTGATGTCGGCGGCTCCGGCATGGCTTTTGGAGGCTGATGAGGACAATAAAACCATTGTTTTTGAAAGAAATAACCTGATTTTTGTGTTCAATTGGGGTCAAAAATCATTGCCAGATTATAAGATAAAAGTCAAACGGACAGGCGACTATAAAATTATCTTCAGCAGCGACGCAAAACGTTTCGGAGGTTTTGAAAACATTGATGAAAACGCAGTTTTCCCTTCGGAGCGAAACGGCGATGAAACAACTATGAAAATATACAACGTGGCGCGTACGGCGGTGGTTTACAGTGTTGATAACTATTCAGGCTGTTGAAAAATAATTGTCGAACGTAAAAAAATAATGTTTAACTTTGCTGTTTGGAATTGATATTTAATAATGTTTAATTTAAATAACAAAACTATGAAAAAATTTACTTTAGTTGCAGCTTTGCTGCTTGTAAGCGTTTTCGCTTTCGCACAAAAACCAGTTAGATTTGGTGTTTACTTAGGAGAAGCGACTCCTTTTGGCCAAATGGGTGAAGGTGATGAAATCTCAACCACTGGTGTTAATGCTTTTGACGGTCTTGAAAAATATGCTTTGTTTAATGAAGACGGAAAGCAGGGATTTGCAGATTACGGTTTTAACATTGGCTTTGATGTGACAGTTAATCTTCCAGTTGAAGGTCTTGGCGTTTTCGGAGGTCTCGATTTCTTCTACAACAGCAATAATTCTAATATAAAAGATGCTTATGCAGCAATGACAACATATATGGTTGCACATACTACTGTTGCAGAGTATGATTACACCTTACCTAATTTCATGAATATCCCGATTCTTTTCGGTGTGAACTATCAGTACAATTTTAACCATATAGTCGGTTTGTTCTGCGAGGCAGGTATCGGTCCTAACTTTAGAGTGATTTCTAGTGGCGAGATCACAAAAAAATATATAGGTTTACCAGATGTTAAGGAAACAATAAACTACAAAACCGCTACAACTTTGGGATTTAAAGTTGGTGCAGGTGTAATGATGTGGGATCGCATGAGCATCGTTCTTGACTACTATTCACTTGGAAGTTCAAAGATTGAAGGTACAGCAAAAATGGAAAGTGGCAACACATCTGTTACAAACGATTTCAAAGGCAAAAACGACATCTCAGCTTCAGAGCTCGTAGTTAGAGTTGGTTATCACTTCTAAAAATATAAAAGAGGATGCCGAAAATCTTTGATAGAGTAGGCAAAACTAAAATTATTATACTATGAAAAAATTTTTCATTACACTTGCTTTCGTAGCAGCAGCTTGCTTCGCGCAGGCACAGTTCTTTATTGGCGGTAATATCGGTTACATCAGTAATGGTGGTACTGGTGAACAGAAACAAGGTAAAGAGACCACTTCCATCAATCTTCCTAAAACCACATCATTTACAATTGCTCCGTCAGTTGGATTTATGTTTAAGGAAAACATGGGTGTTGGTTTGGATATAGCTTATACTTCAGACAAGTATAAATATGAGACCAAATTGACTTCTTACACAAGAAAACAGAGTGGTTTTGAATTCGCTCCATATTTCCGTTTTGTTTTCGGAGATTTCAGTCCTGTCAAACTTTATGTTGATGGTAGAATCAACTACGGCAGTGGCAGCGTTAAGATCACTAGAGTTGATGAGGAAGATGTCACTAGAAACTATGATGGCGATAAATATACTACATTTGGTATCGCTGTTGTTCCTGGCATTCAGTACAACATCACCGACAACATCTCAGTTAACGCAAAAGTTAACTTGCTCAGCTTAGGCTATGTCTCAACAAAATATATCACCAATGACGTGGACAACTTCTATGATTATATTGGTTATGATGTTGATGACTATGAGACAAGAGAAGATGACGAGGACATCGAATACACAGCCAACAAGACCCAGTTTGGTTTAGGTATTAACAAATCTACTGTTCTTGAAATCGGTTTCTTCTACACATTCTAATAGTTGAGACTTAAGGATAAAAAAACCGAGTCAACGACTCGGTTTTTTTATTTGCAGCCTTCGCAACCGCTGTCGCAACTGCCTTTTTCGCAACTGCCGCCGCAATGACCGCATCCGCCGCCGAAGTCTTCTTCCTTGAGTTCGCGTACGGCGAGGATCTCGCCCTCGAAATAGAGCGGAACGCCTGCCAATTGGTGGTTGAAATCAATCTCGACTAGTTCCAAACTGACCTTTTTAATGGTTCCCGGCACTATGTTGCCGTCGCCGATGTTGAACTGAAGTGTGTTACCTTCTTTGCAATGCTCGCTGAGCTTGCCGTTTTCCATAAACATGTCTTTCTTCACGGTGTAAACCATCTCTTCGTTACGCTCACCGTAACCTTCGGCAGGGGTGAGGTGGAAACCGAAAGTGTCGCCCGGCTCGAGGCCTTGCAGACTCTCCTCGAAGCGTGGCAGGAACATGCCGTGGCCGAAGATGCCCTCAAGCGGATGATCTTTGGTGGCCTGGTCGATGACCGCGCCGTCTTTTGTGTCGTTGTGCAACGTGTAAGTCAACGTTACTACTGTGTTGTTAGCTACTTTCATAATTTAATAAATTCCAAATATTTTTCTTAAAAACCATTCAAGTGTTATAAGTCCTAAAATGCTGAAAAACAACCACTTGATGTTGATCAGATCGTCGTAACGAGTCTCTTCCCTCGAAATGGATGTGATACGGTTGTCGTTTTCTAAATCCGGGATAAGGTGCTGAATATCAGTGATATAATAGTGCTTGCCGCCTGTTTGTAAGGACAACGAGCGCATCCTCCCGATGTCAGCTGTGAGATCCTGAGCCTCCACGCCGACCGATTCCACTGTGAATGTGCCGTTGGCATTATAACCGACGCCTCCAAACGAAGTATGCGCGCGATATTTGTAGATGCCTTCAGGCAACATTCCGATGTTAAGGTTGTAATTGTTTTCGCCCTTGGAAAAAACGTAATCGTACGATGTTGGGACGTGGCGCGCCGTGTCCTTACATGTAATAGTGATGTACAAATCTGGTTCGTTAATCAATTCACGGCTCGGGTTGCGCAATTCAGCAGTCAATGTGATGTTTTCAGTATTCAGGTAACTCTCTTTATGATTGATAGTCAGTTCTTTGTCTTTCTCGGTAAGGAGATATTTCACGGTTTTGCTGATAATCTCGTTGAATCCGTCGTTGTTTTTGTGGTGGAAATATTCATACAGTTTCCAGCGCCAGCATCCTGTTCCGAAAAAGAAGGCGTGTTTGTTGCCTTCGGTGTCAGTAGAAAATGCCAGAAGCGGGTTTGGCGTCTCCAAATCCATGATATTCAGCAATAAAGCATCGTCATGATGAGTGTTGAACGCGATCTCGCAATGAGGTAGCGACAAAGGCGGATATGATTTAAGTTCGTTTTTGATGTCGGAATTGATGGTGAACAGCCCGAAAGCGTTGTTAAACCTGCCTTTCACATCGAGGTTGGTGTTTGTGGCGCCACGATTTATTTTCACAATATTTTGTGATATATTGAATGCGTCAAAATCATTCCCAACAATTGATAATGTTGGTATGGGCGAATCATTATTCGCCCGAATAAATGTATTGTGCAATATCAACAAATCATATTGTAAGGGCAAATCATTATTTGCCCCAACGTTATCATAATAAATAACATCAAATTCAAAATGATCATCCAATGCCGATTTTATCGCGGCGATGTCGGGATGTGGTGCGCGGGCGATACACAAAACGCGGTATTTTTTGTCGGTTACCGTAACAAATATGCGTCTTGTGGGGACGTGGCGCGCCGCGTCCGTACCAACAGATATTTCAATAATTTTAACGCCCTCATCACCAGAATCGATATTAAAATCAAATGTTTTCGAAAATCTGTTTGATGTGACAGGCACTGTTACGTTTTCCACCTCGTTGCCATCCATTTTCACCAAGATGTTCATGTCCTCGCCTTTGAAACTCAAGGCGTTGGCGGTAACACGCAGTGGAAAGAGCATGTTGGCAGCGACCGTCTTGTTGTATTTCACGTCCTTGATGGTCATCGAAGGATATGTTACGGTATCGCCGAGCGTTACAGAATAAATTGGGAATGGATAATTATCGATGTTCAGTTCCGGATTAACCCCTTGATTTACAATACCGTCTGAAAGGAGGACGACGGCGCCGACATTCTTTTTGTAATACTGACGCGAAATGGTGTTTAAGACGTTAGAAATGTTGGTGTACTGGTCGCCAAACAAAACCGTTTCCACATCGTAATTTTTATCGAGTGTATTTATGACAGAATCAATCAGTTTGGGATATTTCGTCTTGTAGAAAACCGAGTCTTTTGTCATGGTGATCGAGGCGGAGTTGTCTTGTGCCAGAATCACTATAGGTTGCTCGATTTTGTAGGTTTTATGCTTGATGTATGGGTTGATGAACAGCATCACCACGGTGGCGACGACTATGGTTCTAATCGCGAACAGAAATACAGTAAGCGGTTTGCTGTATTTTTTCGAGAAAAGATACAGCAGTGAAGCGTAAACCGCACCGATTGCCAAGGCTGTTAAAACCAACAACATATTTCTGAAAAGCGAAAATTTTTTGCAAAAATACAAAAAATTAGTATTTTTGTAGTTTGTTTTGAGTATTATGAAAAAATTTCTTGTCATCCAAACCGCATCCATTGGCGATGTCATTCTAGCGACAGCTGTTGCAGAGAAGCTTCACTCATATTTCCCTGATAGTCAGATAGATATGATGATTAAGAAGGGCTATGAGAGTCTTTTTGAGAATCATCCTTATATAAATAAGGTGTACTCTTGGGACAAGAAAAAACACAAATACAGAAACTTGTTCGCGATACTGAAACAGGTACGACAGCAGCGTTACGACTTGATAGTCAACATACAACGTTATGCCGCCACCGGTTTCCTGACAGTTTTCGGCAAGGCGAAGGAGACAGCCGGTTTCAACAAGAATCCGTTCAGCTGTTTCTTCACTCACAAGGTGAAACATCAGATCGGAGTGCTTGGCTTGCATGAAGTTGACCGTAACCAGAAGCTGATAGAGCATATTACTGACAATAAAGCCATGCGCCCGGCATTATATCCTGACGCCGCTGTTTTTGAGAAGGTAAAGCATTATAAATCAGATAGATACATCTGTGTGGCGCCATGCTCGCTGTGGTTTACAAAGCAGTATCCCGAGGATCTCTGGGTGCAGTTCTTACAGCTTGTTCCAGCTGATTTGAAAGTTTATCTCCTTGGCGGAAGAGACGATATCGCCTTGTGCGACCGTATCATCGCCAATGTGCCCGACAAAAATATCGAGAGCCTCGCCGGTCAGCTGAATCTTTTGGAGTCGGCGGCTTTGATGAAAGACGCTAAGATGAACTACGTCAACGACTCTTCGCCTATGCATCTGGCGAGTTCGCAAAACGCCCCGACAACTGCGATTTACTGCTCGACTGTGGCTGATTTCGGCTTCGGTCCGCTTTCGGAAGACTCAGTTGTTGTTCAGGAAAACCGTAACCTGAAATGCCGTCCCTGCGGTTTGCATGGATACAAAGAATGTCCGAAAGGTCATTTTAACTGTGCTTATATGATTGATATTAAAGAACTTACAGATAGATTATGAATAGTTTTGAACAAGAAGTCGAGCTTTGCGTGAAGCTGCTTTCGGAAGGGAAGGTCTTCGTTTACCCTACTGACACCATCTGGGGAATCGGCTGTGATGCCACCAACGCAAAGGCTATCGACAAGATTTTTAAGATCAAGAACCGTCCCGCAGGCAAGGGGCTGATAATCTTGGTCGATTCTGCCGAACGCCTGAAGGAATATGTCAAAAATCCTTCGCCAATAGCGGAAGATCTCATAAAGGCTGCGTGTAACCCGTTGAGTATCATATATAAAGAGTCGAAGGGGCTGGCAAAGAACCTGTCGGCTGACGGAAGCGTCTGCATACGTGTCACGACCAACGAGTTTTGCAAAGAGGTGATAAAACGCCTCGGGCATCCGATAACATCGACCTCGGCAAACCTCAGCGGCGAGCCTTCACCAGCCAATTTCACTGATATTTCCGAAGAAATGAAGAAAGCCGCCGACTATGTGGTGAGCCTTTATCATGACGTCATCGTGAAGCCGAAAGCATCGACGATAATTAAGATTAATGACGATAATACATTTGAAATTGTTCGCTCGTAGGGACAAGGCATGCCTTGTCCGTACAGGATGTAAAAATAGAAAATATGAAGAGGATTTGTTTTGTTATTTTATTGGCAATCAGCCAATTATGTTTCGCGCAAAACAAGCATAACGCCGCCGCTGAAACCTCGCAGAAGCTGGCGACAACGATGTATATCATTGAGAATTTTTATGTCGACAGCACCGATATGCCGAAGCTGACGGAGGAGGCAATCATCGCGATGCTGAAGAGCCTCGATCCGCATAGCGCCTACATCGCCCCGAAGGATGTGCAGAAAGCCAATGAGGAGCTGGTGGGAAGCTTCGAAGGAATTGGCGTCACATTCCAGATTTTGCGCGACACCATTTTGGTGGTTTCTGCCGTTCCGGGCGGTCCGTCGGAGAAAGTGGGCATCATGGCGGGCGACCGAATTATGACAATCGACGGGGAAGAGGCGTTCGGTAAAAAAGTCAACAACGAATACGTTTTCAAGCATCTGCGCGGTCAGAAAGGCACTAAAGTTGTGCTCGGCATAAAGCGTGACGATAGCACGGAACTAATTGATTTTGAAATCATTAGAGATAAGATACCGTTGAACAGCATCAACGCTTATTTCATGGTCGACAAGAAAATCGGGTATATCAAACTCGACAGATTCGCCCAGCAGTCGGTGGAGGAGTTTGAAAGCGCGCTCAAAGACCTGAAAAAACAAGGAATGAAGTCGCTGATATTCGACTTGAGAGGCAATTCCGGAGGTTATCTGCAGACAGCCTTCGGTCTTGGCAACGAATTTCTGGGAAGTAATAAAACCGTAGTGTTTACTGAGGGTTTGAAGAGTCCTGCCGCATATTATGATACCGACAGAAACGGTGATTTCCGTGACGGCAGGCTTGTTGTCTTGATCGACGAAGGCAGCGCTTCGGCCAGTGAGATCGTCTCTGGCGCCATTCAGGACTGGGATCGTGGCGTGCTTATCGGTCGCCGTTCCTTTGGCAAGGGGCTGGTGCAGAGACCGTTCAATCTCCCTGACGGAGCTCAGATTCGACTCACCACGGCACGTTACTACACCCCGACAGGCCGTTGCATCCAACGTTCGTACGAGAAAGGATCGGAGGATTATTTCAAGGAGATGACGAAACGTCTGGAGCATGGCGAGTATTATCATGCCGATAGCATCAAATTCGCTGATTCACTGAAGTATCTGACGCTGGTCAGCGGCAGGACGGTGTACGGCGGCGGAGGCATAATGCCCGACATTTTCATGCCTGTCGACACCACTTATAACACCAAACTTCTAACTGATCTGATTAGAAAAAGCGTGTTTAACGCCTTCTGCATCGACTATGTTTTGGCAAACAAGGAAAACCTCAAGCGTGAGTACCCCGATTTTGACAAATTCAACAAAAAGTTCGAGGTCGATGACGAGATGATTGAGAATTTCAGGAAAGCCGCCGAAAAGAAGGATGTTAAGTGGGATGACGAGCAGTATGAACGCTCTCAGATGTGGATCAAGCTGAGAATCAAGGCCATGATGGCTCAAGATCTTTGGAATATCGGTAAGTTTTATCAGGTTGTGATGGCCGAAGACAAGATGATTGAGCAAGCTGTCAAGATCTTGAAAGACAATAAAGAATACAATAAGATTTTAGGTAGGTAAGATTTTTTTTGAAAAAAATCGAAAAAAAAGCTGTTTATTTAGAAATTATTTGTACCTTTGCCCGCTTTAACATAGCTAATATACGAAAAATTAACAAATTTATAATAACTTAATTTAAACACAATGAAGAAATTTCAACTCACAAAACTCGCAATGGCATTGGTAGTCATTATGTTTGGCTTCCAGGCTTTTGCTCAGGGGCGCATTGAACTTAACGGTGCAAAGAGCGCTCAGAAGTGCGAAAACGTCACAACAGACGGTTTCAGCGCAACATTCTCATTCAGCGCAATCGATGCAGCTGAAGTCGCAACAGAGAGAGGAATGTTCTCAAACATCACAATGGACGGCACATTCCCTACAGGTAAGATTGGCGAGCCTACTATTCCTTCAGCCAACAAACTTATCGCTGTTCCTTTTGGAGCAACAGATGTGACAGTTAATGTTAAGAGCTACACAACAGAGGTTTACAACCTCGCTGATTACGGCATCAACCAGCTCGATCCTATGCAGCCTCTTCTCCGTAAGGACCAGAAGCCTGAGGATATCCCGTTCGCATACAAAGCTGAGGCTTATACAATGCGTGGTTATGCAGAGCGCCCGATCGCCCAGTTCGAGATCGAAGGCAATTTGCGTGGTATCCAGGTCGCTGCTCTTACAGTGAACCCTGTTCAGTATGACGCTGCAAACAACACAATCCGTGTTTACAACAACATCGAGGTTGAAGTGAACTTCGGCAGCTACGACAAAGACGCTGCTTACAACGAGTTCGCGAGAACATTCAGCCCATATTTCGCTGGCATCTACAAACAGATGTTCAACAGCAGAGCCATCAATGACATCTATGATGAGCACCCGGATATGTGGCAGAATCCTGTCAAAATGCTGGTTATCGCTAACCGTGCATTCGAGTCAACAATTGAGGAATGGGTTAACTGGAAAACTGAAAAAGGTTTCTATGTTGACGTGAACTACACCGACAATATCGGCAGCAATGCTAACGCTATCAAGACTTTCATCCAGAACAAATATGCTGAGGACGCTCCTTCATTCCTCATGATCATGGGTGACAAGAACATGGTTCCTGAATCAGCAAACGGTAGCCAGACAAGCTGCGTCACCGACCTTTACTATATGAGTGTCGATGGTGACGAGTTCCCGGATATGTTCCACAGCCGTTTCCCAGCTGAGAACGTCGCTCAGATGACAGCTATGCTCAACAAAGCTCTTGAATATGAGCAACTTACAATGCCGGATCCAAGTTACTTGAGCAATGTTCTTCTCATCGCTGGTGAAGACTCAGGTTGGGGCGTCACAGTTGGTCGTCCGACAATTTGGTACGCAAGCAACTACTACTACAATACAGAACATGGCTTCAACAACGTTTACGAATACAGCCACGGTACATACACAGGTTGCTACGGCAATCTTAACACAGGTGTCGGTTTTGTGAACTACACCGCTCACGGTTCGAACACCAGCTGGTCTGGCCCAAGTTTAACAGTTAGCGATGTCAACAACTTGACCAATACACACAAATACTTCCTCGCAATGGGTAACTGCTGCCAGGCAGCCGACTGGGGTATCAGTGGAGCATGCTTCGGCGAGGCTATGGTTCGCGCGGAGAACAAAGCCGCTTACGCATACATCGGATCATGCCCTTCAACATACTGGCTCAACGACTACTACTTCGGTGTTGGCGCTACTGGCCGCGCTGATGGCACAATGCCAACAATGGAAGAGACAACAGTTGGTTGCTACGATGCTATTTGGGATAATGAGGCATGGAACACAGTCGAGGCTATCAAGTTCATCGGTAACTTGGCAGGCAACGCAGCAGGCGCTCTCGGTTATGAACTCCACAAGAACACATTATACTACTGGCAGGCTTACCACACATTAGGTGACGGTTCTATCCTCCCATACCGTGTACAGCCTACAGACAACACAGTTTCACACATGCCAACACTTCCTATCGGAATGGACTTCTACACAATTGAAGCTGCTCCAGGTTCATACGTCGGTATCACAAAGGACGGCGTTCTCTATGGCGCTGGTATGGTTGACGAAACAGGTACAACAGACATCGCTATTGAGCCTGTCACATCAAGCGGTACAGCTAAGATCGTTGTTACACACCCACAGCACGTTCCATACATCGCTGAGGTTCCATGTGCAGCAATGACAGGCCCATACATCGCAGTTGACGCTTACACTCCAGGTAACGTTCCTTGCAACGAAGAACAGACAATGTCTATGACATTCAAGAACGTTGGTGCTGCAGCTACAACAGGCACAACAAACGTTGTTCTTTCAAGCACAGATTCAAACATCACAATCACCGACGGTGAGGGTTCATTCGGCGCTCTCGCACAGGATGAGACAGTGACTCTTACAAACGAGTTCGCATTCATCGTTGCAGAAGGTCTTGCTGATAACACCAAGATCCAGATTGACGTCACAGCAACATGCGGTGCAGATTCATGGACTGGCAAAGCTATGATCACTGTGGGTTCACCTATCCTTGAATTCTCAGGATATCAGTGGGCAGGTTCATTCGAGCCAGGCAACACATACACAATCGTTGCTAACTTCCACAACAAAGGACACTATCAGGCAACTAACGGTGTTGTTACAGCATCTTGCACAAGCAGCTACGTTACATTCGAGAACACAGAGACAACAGTCGGTTCAATCGGCGTTGACGGCGATGCGGCAGCAATCTTTACGTTCACTATCGCAGCATCATGCCCATCAACAGAGGCTCTTCCAATCGTATTTGTTTTGAATGCTGACAACGGTTTCACAGCAACAGGTGAGGCAGTGTTGAAGAACAGCTGCAACATTGTTTTCGATCTCGCCGACTCATATGGTGACGGTTGGAACGGTGCAAGCTTGAATGCCACATTCAGCGACGGCACTCCATCACAGAATATGACAATCGCTTCAGGTGGCAGCACAGCACAATACGTGGTTGAAGTTGGCACAGGTGTTCATGTAACACTTACATGGACAAGCGGTTCATGGGATAGCGAGTGCTCGTTCACAGTAAGTTATGAAGACGGTGATATCATCACAACAGGCTCATCACTCAACTCAAGTTACAACTTCCAGTTTGATGTGAACTGCGCCGGCGAGCCAATGACATACGATCCGGTTCAGAACCTGGTCGCTACAGTGGCAGGCAACGACGTCACTTTGACATGGAGCGCTCCGGCAACAGGCGACCCTGTTTCATACATCGTGAAACGTGACGGTGTCCAGGTTGGAGAAGTTACAGAGTTGACATACGAAGATAATGATCTTCCGGATGCAACATACACATACAACATCATTGCAAAATACGTTGACGGCACATCATTGCCAGTGAGCGTGACAGCAGTTGTCTCAACACTCGGAATGGAAGAGAATGAAGTTACATTCGGCGTATATCCAAACCCGACAACAGGTGTCTTGAATATCGTTACAAATGCTAACAACTATGAATACCAGGTTATCAACTGTGTTGGCCAGGTCGTCGTAAGCGGCAACGCAAACGGCAAGACCACTCTCAACATCAATGAAAACAGTGGTGTTTACTTCTTGAGAATCGTTGCTGACGGTGAGGTTGTCGTAAGAAAAGTCACTGTTAAGTAAAAATTTTCAAAAAAATATTTAAGGATGTCGGCTATCGGCATCCTTTTTTTTTATATCTTTGCAAACTATTAATTAAAAAAGGTGTAAAATTTGATTATAAATTATTAAACCATTTTATAATTATGAAAAAATCAACATTACTAACAGCTTTGTTCCTGTTGTTCTCATTTATGGGATTCGCACAGGAATGGAATGGAATCACAAGTGATTCTCCGACAAAGATGAAGAAGACTTTGGTCTCTTCAACAGAAAACGAGATCGTCATCGACGTGCAGATTGACGGTTTCTACACACAGAACGTCAAAACTCCTAACGGCAAACAGGCCATAATCAGTGTTGACAAGATGGTGAGCATGCTTGAGGCAGGCGCACCAGATCTCCCAATGGCACCTATTCCGGCTATCATCGGCGATCAGGCTGAGATGACAGTCAATGTAGTGAAAGCCAACTATGTTGATATTGAGAACATTGAGGTTGCACCTTCAAAAGGTAACTTCAGCCGTCAAATCAATCCTGAGGATGTCCCTTACACCTATGGTGAGATGTATTCACAGAACGCATTCTGGCCGGCAGCACAGGCAACTCTTGAAGCTCCGTACATCATGAGAGACTTGCGCGGTCAGAACATCATGGTCCGCCCATTCGCTTACAACCCTGTGACAAAGACATTGCGTGTTTACACAAGCATGACAATCGCCATGACAAAGGTTAGCGACAACGGTGAAAACCAGAAAGTCGCCCGCCGTGGCGCTACAGTGAAAGTGGCTCCTGAGTTTGAAGCGTCATACGAGCACCGTTTCATCAATTACAAGGAAAACTCAAGATATTCTTGGATTGAGGACCGTGGCGAGATGCTCGTCGTTTGCCCTGATCAGTATATGAACGCTATGCAGCCGTTGGTGGATTGGAAGAACCAGTCAGGCCGTCCGACCACAATGGTTAGCGTGACAGCGGCCGGTGGAAACAACGCTGACGCGATCAAGAGCTATATCAGCAATATCTACAACGATCCAAGCCGTAACCTTGTTTATGTTTTGTTGGTTGGTGACTATAACGACATCACTCCTCATCCGTTCCAGTACAATGACGGTCAGAGCTCAACAAACTATTCTGACATTTGGTTTGGTATGATGGAAGGAACCGACTACTATGAAGAGGTTTTCGTGGGTCGTTTCTCGGCACAGAGCGAAGCTCAGGTGACAACACAGGTCAACAAGGTTATTTACTATGAGCGTGATATGCAGGAAGGTATGACTTGGGTCGACAAAGGTTTGGGTATCGGCGCAGTCGGTGCAGGTAGCGGTCACAATGGTGAAGATGACTATCAGCACATTGATTTTCTCCGTGATACTTTGTTACATTACACATATACCGGCGTTACCGATTTGCATCAAGGTGGACAAGGTGCGGCAAATGCTACAGCCGCAGGTATCAGCAACACCATCAATGATGGCGTAAGCATCATCAACTACTGCAACCACGGCAGTGTCACATCATGGGGCGTGTGTAACTACAGCAACAGCAATGTCAATGCTTTGATCAACGACAACAAGTTGCCTTTCGTTATTTCGGTGGCTTGCTTGAACGGTAAGTTTGTTTCAGATTGCTTCGGCGAGGCTTGGTTGCGTGCAACTAACAACACAACAGGTGCTCCTACAGGTGCTATCGGCGGTATGTTCTCATGGATTTCACAGCCATGGATCCCACCTATGTACGGTCAGGACGAGATGGTTGACATTTTGACAGAGTGGCGTCATACTAACCAATTCTATCACACAATGGGTGGTGTCGCCTTGAATGGTGCCATGTACGTTCTTGATAAAGGTTCATCAGCAGATTACCAGGCTACACAGCATGCATGGATTCTCTTCGGTGACCCGTCATTGATGCTTCGTACAGCCAACCCGACAAGCATGAATGTCACAACCAATCCTTCAGTTTTGATGATTGGTATGACATCACTTGAAGTAACAGCTGACGCTGAATGTGGTATCGCAACATTGACGAATGCCGATGGTGTTGTCGCTTCAGCAAACATTATCAACGGTGTCGCTAATTTTGAAATCCCGGCATTGACAGCTGTCGAGACACTCACACTTACAGTTGTAGGATATAACAAGGTTACAGAAGTTATGCCGATCGAGGTTCTTCCGGCAGAAGGCGCATACGTTTCAGTTGACGCTTTCACACCAGGAAACGTGCCGGTGGCAGAAGAGCAGCACATGAGCATGACATTCAAGAACGTTGGTGTTGATCCTACATCAGGCACAACAAACGTTGTCCTTTCAAGTTCAGACAGCAACATCACATTCTCAGACAACGAGGGTTCATTCGGCGTACTCGCAGCCAACGAGACAGTGACATTGAACAACGAGTTCGCATTCACAGTGGCAGCAGGCGTTGAAGACGGAACAAAGATTCAGATCGATGTGACAGCAACATGCGGTTCAGATGTCTGGGCAGGCAAAGCAAGAATCACCGTGGGCGCTCCAATCATTGAATTCGAAAGCTTCCAGAGCCAGGGCAGCTTCGAGCCAGGTCAGTCAATGACAGTGGTCGCCAACTTCACCAATGTCGGTCACTACATGGCGACAAATGGCGTTGTGACAGCATCAAGCACAAGCAGCTATGTGACATTTGAGAATACAACAGCCGAAGTCGGCACTATCGACCCTGAAGGCGTTGTGGCTGCAATATTCAATCTTACAATTTCTGCATCATGCCCGACAACAGAAGTTCTTAACCTCCAGTTCGACCTCGAGGCTGACAATGGTGTGACAGCAACAGGTTCCGGCGTTTTGAAGAACACATGTGTGTTGGTGTTCGATTGCGCTGACTCATGGGGTGACGGTTGGAACAACGCCAAGTTGAACGTTAACTTCAGCGACGGCACACCTGCAATGCAGATCACATTCACCAGCGGTTCGTCATATACTACAACCAAGGAAGTGAATACCGGCGTTCACGTTACATTGACATGGACATCAGGTAGTTACGACAGCGAGTGCTCGTTCACAGTGTCATACGAGGATGGTGATCAGATTACCTCAGCAGCTAACTTGAGCTCATCATATCACTTTGAGTTTGACGCCAACTGCGCTGGCGATCCTGTGACAGCTGACCCTGTTCAGAATCTCACGGCTGAGGTTGAAGCCAACAACATCACATTGACATGGAATGCTCCGGCAACAGGCACTCCAACAGGTTACATAATTAACCGTAACGGTACCTTGGTCGCCGAGACAACAAGTCTGACATACGAGGACCAAAACCTCGCATGGGAGACAACATACAACTACACTGTAGTGGCAAAATACACAACAGGCAACTCATTGCCAGTAGCTGTAACAGCTACAACAGGCGTTGACGCAGTCAATGAGAACGAAGTCAGATTCGGTATCTATCCTAACCCGGCTGAGAGCGTGCTGAATATCAATTCAAATGCCACAAGCTTTGAATATCAGCTCGTCAACAGCGTTGGTCAGGTGGTGATGAGCGGTGTAGCCGAGGGCAATGCTGAACTCAACGTGAGCGATCTCAACGGCGTTTATTTCTTGAGAATTATTGCCAACGGCAACGCACAGATTGAGAAAGTCATCATCAAATAAAAACGACTTTTCAAAAAATAATGAAGGACGCCGGTTGCCGGCGTCCTTTTTTTATTTATCTTTGCAAAAAATTGTATCATGAAAAGATTGTTATTTTTAGCTATCAGTTTGATATGCATGCAACTGGTTGTTGCACAGGGATGGAATCAACGTCTGATTTCATCAACAGATAATGAGATAAAGGTAGAAGTCAGTTTGAACGGCTTCAATACAAACGATGTGGTTACACCTAAGGGTGAAGCTGTCGTCATCACAAGCGATAAGATGATGCGGCTGGCACAGGCCGGTGAGCCTGACGTGCCGAGTTTCGTGATTCCGGCTGTGATTGGTGACAACGTATTGATGAACATCGAAGTGCTTGACGCTCAGTATGTTGATTATGACAACGTTGAGGTGGCTCCATCAAAAGGCGATTTCCCGAGAAGCATCGATCCGTCAGACGTACCATATACCTATGGCGCCATGTATCAGCAGGATGCATTCTATCCGGCAACGATAGCAAAACTTGATGAGCCTTATATCCATCGTGATCTCAGGGCACAGAACATGATGGTTACACCTTATTTATATAATCCAGTGACCAAAACCCTCAGAGTTTACACTCATTTCACTTTGAGAATGGTAAGAGTGGGCGATGACAGCAGAAATATTGTTGTAAACCGCGCCAAATCATTTGTTTTGGATCCTGAGTTTAACAAGATTTACGAGAGCCGTTACATCAATTATGCGGAGTCGATGGCAAAATACACATCAATAGCCGACAATGGCGAACTGCTTATCATCTGCCATGACGCATTCATGACAGAGATGGCGCCTTTTGTGGAATGGAAAAAACAGATAGGCCGCCCTACGACTATGGTCGGAACAAGTGTCACCGGAACCAATGCGAATGCCATCAAATCGTACATTCAGACTTATTATGACGAGCATCCGAATTTAACTGACATCCTTTTGGTAGGCGATGTGGCGCAGATTCCAGGAGTGTATATCTCGGCAGGCTCAGGTTCTTCGGGATATTCGGGTTATGGTGACGTGCAATATGGCCAGTTGGCGGGCAATGACTATTACAACGAGGTGATTGTTGGCCGTTTCTGCTGCGAGACTGCCGCTCAGGTGACAAATCATGTGAACAAGGTGTTGAATTACGAGAGAGATTTGGACGAGACAGCGACATGGCTCACAGTGGGACAGGGTGTTTCGAAACGTGAAAACGGCAGCGGACACTTTGGAGAGGACGATTATGAGCACATTGACAATATCAGAACTGATTTGTTGAATTACAACTATACAGAGGTGCATCGTGACTATCAGAATGTTACAGGTGTGACAGCCAGCGCCGCAACTGTAAGTCAGCACATCAATGCAGGCGTGAGCATCATCAACTACTGCAACCACGGATATGAGACAGGCTGGGGCGTGTTCAGCTACAGCAACTCGCATGTCAATGCCTTGACAAACGACAACAAACTTCCGTATATCATTTCAGTGGCTTGTCTTAACGGAAAATATGACCGTAACGGTGACTGCTTCGCTGAAGCATGGTTGCGCGCCACGAACAACAGCACAGGTAACCCTACAGGTGCGATCGGAGGTATGTTCTCGTATATCTCACAGCCTTGGATTCCGCCAATGTACGGTCAGGATGAGATGGTCGACATCTTGGTTGAGTCATATTCCAACAACATCCGTCGTACTATGGGAGGCGTGTCAATCAACGGTAGCATGAAGGTGTTGGATCAGGGAGCAAACTCACTTCCGAACAAGGGAACCTATAACACATGGATTCTCTTTGGTGATCCTACCTTGACCTTGCGCAACGCTGTCCCTCAGGTGATGAGCGTGACATGTGCAAGCTCGATGGAGTCTTCACAGACAAACTTCACAGTCAACGCGACAAATGCTGACGGCGCTTTGGCAACCTTGACATTAGACGGAGAGATTCTTGGCTCCGCCACTATCAATAATGGCAGCGCGACCCTCACATTCGACGCTCCGGGAAGATCAGGCAACGCTACACTTACGGTCTTCGGATATAACAAGAAAACGTACATCACCCAAGTGAATGTTATCGATGGCGGCAGCGTAACACCATTGTTGGTTATCGCGATAGCTGACCCTGAGACCATAACACTTGGCGAATCGTTGACACTGATGGCTAATGCCAGTGGAGGAACAGGCAACTATTCATATACTTGGGAACCACCTGTAACAATTGCCTCTCCACACGCTCAGACTACTACAGCTACACCAACCGAGAGTGGCGAAATGTTATATATTGTCACTGTTGATGATGGCGTCAGCATGGCTTCGGCAGATGTCACGGTGATTGTTAACGAGCCACAACCTGTGGTTTGCCCGCAACCGTCACATTTCATGGGACAAAACTATTATGAAGAAGGTACATTCGGAGCACATCTCGCATGGGAGAGAGCGACTTATGAATACACACTCGACAGATTTGAGATTTATAGAAGTACTGACAATCAAGAATATAAGATGGTTCAGCGCATTGTCAACACTCCGTCGATAAGTCATTATGAGTGCATGGATCAGGTTGATGAACCTGGTTTGTACTTCTATCGTATAATCGCGTTCTATGTGAATGACTGTGCGTCGGATTATGTCCAAATAGAAGTGGAGATCATTGATTATACCGGATTTGGCGAGAGTTTTGCAGATAATGTCTCGATTTATCCTAATCCGACTTCAGGCATGGTCAATATCAAAGCCGAAGCGATGCTTCAGGTGTCGGTTGTCAATATGATTGGTCAGGTTGTAATGATTCAGAGTGTTGATAATGATGAAGTTATGATTGATTTGAGCACGTTCGGCAATGGAATGTATCTTGTCAATATAATGACTGAAAACGGCAATGTTGTAAAGACTTTGAACGTGATAAGATAATGAAAATCAAGTTTATAGGCGCCGCGAAAGAGGTTACAGGCAGCAAGCATCTGATTGTCACCGAAAAGGGCAAGAAGTTGCTGCTTGACTGTGGAATGTTTCAGGGCAAGGGTCTTGAAACCGATGCCATGAACCGTAACACCATGGTGGATCCGAAGGAGATTGACTGTATCATTTTGACGCATGCCCATATCGACCATTCGGGGCTGATACCATATTTTTATAAAAAAGGTTTCAGGGGCTCGGTGATATGTACGCCTGCCACACGTGAACTTTGTTCCATCATGCTGCCCGATAGCGGCTTCATCCAAGAGAATGATACTCATTGGTTTAACAAGAAACGTTCACGTCAGGGACTGAAACGCGTGGAGCCTATTTACACCGAGAAAGACGCCCGTGAGTGTATGGAACTGTTCATCACAACGGAGACAAACCGCCGTTTTTACATCGACAACAACATAAGCGTGAAGTTTTACAATACCGGACATATGTTGGGCAGTGCGTGTGCCACTGTCAGGATTGATGAGAATGGGCACATCACGCAGATCGGGTACACCGGCGACATCGGGCGTTACAACAGCTATTTGTTGAAAGCGCCGAACGCCTTTCCGCAGTGCGACTATCTGATTACGGAGAGCACCTACGGCGACAGGCTGCATGAGGATAAGCAAGGGGCGGAGCAGGAGCTTCTGGATATCATATACCACACCTGTGTGGAGAAAAAAGGCAAGCTTATCATCCCGTCTTTCGCCATCGGCAGGACGCAGGAGATAGTGTATATGCTCAATAATTTCTACAACGCTGGCAAACTCCCGCGCATACCGGTGTATGTCGATAGCCCGCTTGCAACCAACGCCACGGAAATCTTCAGGATGCACCTCAACGAGTTTAACAAAGACGTGGCGGAGGTTTTGAGATATGACGACGACCCGTTTGGCTTCAACAGCTTGATTTACATCACCGATGTGGCTAAGAGCAAGGCACTGAACGAGACGAAGCATCCGTGCATCATCATCTCGTCGTCGGGCATGATGGAGGCGGGACGCGTGAAACACCATCTGGCAAACAACATCGACAACCCGAAGAACTCTGTGCTTTCGGTCGGCTATTGCGCTCCGACAACGCTTGGAGCTCGTATCGTGGCAGGGGAGAAAGACATTTCAATCTTCGGCATGCCCCACCATGTCAACGCCGAGGTATACAACATCGACGCTTTCAGCGGACACGGCGACTACAGCGAGATGGCGGAATATCTAAAATGCCAGAATCCCGAAAAGGTGAAGAAGGTGTTTATAGTGCACGGCGAGGAAAAGGTGCAGGAGAAATACGCTCAGTATCTCAAGAAAAACAACGGTTTCAAGGATATTGTGATTCCGGAACCTGGAGAGACATTCAAGATTTAATGGTAGGGGCGAATAATGATTCGCCCTTAAATTTTTATCATGTGATATTAAGATTTTTTGTAATTTTGCAGCCCGAAAGGTGATTGTCGCGGGCTGGCGCAAGTCAGCGTGAGGAAAGTCGGGACAGCGCAGAGCACCATACTTCCTAACGGGAAGGCATCGGAGACGATGACAGCAAGTGCCACAGAAAATTACCGCCCTGAGCCCTGAGCATGTCGAAGGGTCGAAGGGTAAGGGTGAAAATGCGAGGTAAGAGCTCACACCATGGCATGGTGACATGTTTTGGAGGTAAACCTTATGGGCTGCAAAACCAAATATACCGGTGTTTGAGAATTGCTCGTTCGAGCCGGGAGGGTAGGTTGCTAAAGTCTGACGGCGACGTCAGGATTAGAGAAATGACAATCAAATACAGAATCCCGCTTATGCCTTTCTTTTGCCTTTGGATTTTTCGGAATTCAAAGGCAAAATTTTTATAATAAATAGTACAATTTTCCGTTTTATTTTCGTATATTCGCAAAAAATTTGTCTCTATGTTGAAAAGCAGAAAAATATTTGTATTAATAATATTGATATTAGTCGTAACTGTCTCTGTATCAGCGCAGAAGAGAGCTGAAGACTATGAGCCGGAATCGGTGTTTGTTGAGGCGAAGATGCTGTTCGACAACCAGAATTTCGCATCGGCGGCGGAACTGTTTCACAAGTATTTGGAACTAACGGAAGGGCAGAACACGCAAAAGACTGTGGAGGCTAACTTTTATGAAGCTGCATGCTCGTCGTACATGGGCGCTGGTGAGCAACAGTTGATGCTTTTTTCGAAAGAAAACCCTACAAGCACTTTCGCGACACGTGCTGATTTTCTTTACGCCAACATGCTCTTTAAGAACAAGAAGTACCGTGACGCTGTGAAAATATATGAAACCGTTGATGATGAATGCCTTACGTCAGATGAGAAGGCTGAGTTTTACTTTAAGAAAGCTCTGGCTTATTATCAGACCAGCGATATCGATAAGGCGTCTCCGTTGTTCTACAAGGCGGCGTTTCTTGATAGCCCATATAAAGATGACGCTCGTTATTATTACGCTCATATTCAATATGTTAAAAAGAATTATGATGATGCGAAATTCCATTTTAAGAAGATAGAAGACTCGCCAAAATATAAAGATGTCATTCCACTTTATATGATGCAGATTGATTTTGTCGATGGCAACTACACTGCTGTGACGGGAGAGGCGGACAATGTGCTCGAGAATGCTAAAGGTCAGCGTAAAGTGGAACTGGCGTTGATTATTGCGGAGTCGTGGTATCAGCAGAAAGACTATGCCAAGGCGTTAGACTACTACAATATCGCGCGTGAGGCGACACGCCGGTCGTTCCCTCGTGAGGTGGAGTTCCGTATGGGCTTCTGCAAGATGAAAGGCAATGATTTTGAAGGCGCCATCGTTAATTTCCAGAATGCCACACGAAAAGTCAACAACGACGCGTTGGCTCAGTATGCCTCATATTATCTCGCGCAGTGCTACATGAAGACAAATCAGGAGAAGTTTGCGAGAAACGCTTATCTCACAGCTTATAAAGACGATTTCGACCATGAGATGAGCGAGGACGCGTTGTTCAATTACGCCAAGCTCAGCTTTATCAACGGAGTTGACCCGTTTAACGAGGCTGTGGCGCAACTAGAGGATTATATTGACAAGAACCCTTATTCGCCAAGAAAAGACGAGGCCCAGACCATGATAATCCATCTTTATCTCAAGAATAAGGATTACAGGAAAGCCATCAGAACCGTTGAAAAGTATCCGGATATGAACGCTGAGATGCAGAAGATATACGCCCGGCTGACATATAACATCGGTATTGATAGCTATACCGCCATGGATTATGACAATGCGATCGCTTATCTAAACAAAACCGTCAACAACAAATACGCTGACGCCAAGATGAAGTCTGAGGCTTATTACTGGCTTGCCGACAGCTATTTCCAAAAGAAAGAAAACAACAGCGCCGAGACATATTACACGGCGTTTTTGAAGTCAGGCGGCTCCGGGCAGTCGGATTTGCTGCCGTTGGCATATTATAATCTCGGTTATATCGCGTTTTCAAAAGCTAATTTCCCGGCTTCGGTGAAGAATTTCAACTACTTCTTCAATATGGCGAAGGGCGACAAAGACTTTGAGTCGGATGCCTGGATGCGTATCGGCGACTGCTATTTCATGGAACGTAACTATCAGAAGGCCATTGTGGCATACAGCAATGCCATAAAGCTCGACAAGAAAAACGCCGACTACGCCTTGTTCCAGCAAGGAATGGGACATGGTGCTCTCGGTGATATGAATGCCAAGGTGCAGAGTATGAACGAATTGACTAAGAGTTACAAGACATCGTCGTTCTACGACAGAGCACTCTATGAGACGGGTATGGCGCATCTGGGAACTGGCGATGAACGCTCAGCGATAGCCGCATTCAGCCGCTTGGTGCAGGAACGCCCGAGGTCGGTGTACGCCCGCCAAGGCCAGTTGAAGATAGGAATGCTCTATTACAATGATAATCAATACGATAACGCATTGACGGCGCTGAAAAAAGTCGTTGACAACTACCAGAACACCGAGGAGTCACGCGAGGCGCTCAATATCATGCGCAATATCTACATGGAGCAGAATCAAATCGCAGAGTTTTACAAATACACCGAGGAGAAAGGCATAGCGACGAGCGTGACGGAACAAGATTCGATATCGTTTGCCACGGCTGAGAACTTCTTCCAGCAGGGTCAGTATGAAAACGCGTTACAAGCAGTTAATCAGTATATCGAGAAGTTTCCGAAAGGCGCTTACCTACTGAAAGCCAACTACTACGGCTACACATCGTTGGAGAAGATGGGACGTCTCGGTATCGCGGAGAGAAGACCTTATTATGAATATATCGCATCGCAACCAGATAACGACTATACTGACAATGCCTTGTTGGAGCTGGCGGCAATGGAAGATGGTACGGATCATGATGCCGTTGTCAGGGCTAAAGCATATTACGAGAGAGTGCTCAAGATTACTGAGAATCAGAAAGTTAAGATGCAAGCTGTTTATGGTCTGATGGGTTGTGAGTACACACTCGGAAACTACGACGCGACCATAGAACTAAGCGAGCAGTTGTCAGAGATGAAGGATATCGGGCAGTATAAGAAAAATATGTTGAACTATTACGCCGGAATGTCGCTATTTAACAAACACGAGTATTCATTGGCAATACCAAAACTTCAGGAATGCGCTAAATATGAAAGATCTATATTCGGGTCTGATGCCGCGTATCATGTGGTGCTGGCAAATTATAACCTTGGCAACTATGATGAGGCTGAAAACGCTGTGTTTTACATCTCCGATAACTTTAGCAATGTTTCTCATTATTATGTGGCTATGTCTTTCATAGTTCTGAGTGATGTGTATGTCGCCAAAGGCAATATCTTCCAGGCAAAGGCGACGCTGCAAAGCATAATCGACAACTATACCGCTGGCGAACCGAAAGATCTGGCGATACAGAAACTTGCGGCTATCGAGAAAGAAGAACTTAAAAATGAGGAGGAAGCAGAATGAAAAATAAATCATTGATAATCGGCGCATTATTGGTTTTTGTGGGGTTTGCCGCCAATGCGCAGCGGCATAACGAACAAGTCACTGTGGAAGGCTCGTATCGTCCGCAGATCAAGCGTTCTGAGCGTTTGATGAAGATGCCTGAGACTCCGGAGAATGAGTTCAACATACCGAATTACAAAGCTGACGCCCGTGACTTCAATTATGGCTATAACATGGAAGTTGAGACTATGAGCGCGATAAGCTACAAGGCCGACTATGGAGTGGAGGGCAAGAACAACTTCCTGAAGGCTGCAATAGGCACACGTCTCTCGCCATTGTTCCTCTTCCGTCATTATTCCGATTTGTCGAAAAACATGAGTCTCGGAGTTGGTGTCAAGCATTATTCATCATGGCTTAACCTTAGCGATTACAAGAAGTCGTCGTTCATGAACAACAACTTTAACGTGATGGCAGTCAATAAATTCAAGGGCGGGCAGCTGCGTTCGTATGTCGATTACAAATATGATATGTGTCATCTGCGTGCATACGAAGGCGAGAACCCTAACGGACGTAACATTCATTCGTTGAACTTCGGCGCCAAGTGGCTCGCCAACGGCTCCAGTTACCGTGATTTGTACACTGAGTTCGGGGGCGATTACCGTGCAACCTGGATCATGGGAGGCACAAGCGAACACCAGCTCAACGCCAATGCGCATCTGGCATATTCTGACAACTGGATCAACAATAAGAATGTCAATGACTTACAGACTTTCGCCGCTGATGTCGAGTTGAATTACAACAACGTTTACCAGAGCCAGCTGATGCTTGCCGTGAATCCGTATCTGACCTTGAATGGCGATTTTTACCATGTCCATGCCGGTCTGCGTCTCGATTTCAAGACAGGCGACAATATCGGACTCTATCCTGATGTATTGGGCAGCGTTTTTGTGCTCGACAATATGCTTGAGTTTTACGCCAAATTCGGTGGACGTTCAAAGATCAACACTTTCGCTGACATCGTGGCGGAAAACCCATTCGTGACGACAAACTTCACCAATTTCGGCGAGTTCGGCTACGAGAAGACGAAGTTTGACTTCCAGGGCGGAGCTAAGGCTAAGATCGCCAATAACATAGACGCTCATCTCGGGGTGCGCTACCGTACAATCAAAAACAGCGTTTTCTTCCTTCCTGACTATGATTTTTATGCTAAATACGATGAGGATGGCAGTGTTTACCATCTTCAGGCCTTCGATTTGCTTGTCAATGACTACAATGTGGTGAATATTTTGGCCGATGTGCATTGGAAAGCGATGGAGAAACTCGATATTGCGGCTGAGTTGTCTATCAACCGATATACCTTACATCAACCGGATATCATGATGAATCAGGATGTAAATTCGACTCAGCGTTATACAACTCCATGGTACAAACCTTCGTTCACAATGACGGTGCGCGGCGATTACCAGCTTGACGAGACGTGGAAATTCAACGCTTCGGTTATGCTCATGGGCAAACGTTGGGCTCAGAATCTCGAAGGTAAAGCCGAACAGCTGAAGCCTGCGTTCAACATCCAGCTCGGCGCCGACTATCAGATCATGGAAGACCTAGCCGCTTTTGCCGAAATCCATAATCTTTTCCATCAGAAATACCAGCTTTATTACAATTATCCGAGTCTCGGATTTGAGATTTTCGCTGGTATAAAATACCGCTTCTGAAAAAGACGAAATTTTTAGCAAAAAAAGCTAAAAATCTGTCATTTTTTTCATTGTTATTTCAAAGAAATTTCTTAACTTTGCCAAGTTTATTTTTGAAATAATAATTGAAAGAAATATAGTAGAAAAATGACAGAAGAAGAAAAAATCCAGAATGCTGAGAGCAATTATGGCGCTAATAACATTCAGGTTCTTGAAGGTTTGGAGGCTGTGCGCAAGCGTCCTGCCATGTACATCGGCGACGTCAACGTCAGAGGTTTGCATCATTTGGTTTATGAGGTTGTCGATAACTCCATCGACGAGGCTATGGCAGGCTATTGTGACACTGTCGACATCGAGATTTTGCCAGGTAACTCAATCTCTGTTGTGGATAACGGACGTGGTATCCCGACTGGTATGCATGAGAAGGAGAAGAAGTCGGCTCTTGAGGTTGTGTTGACGGTGCTTCATGCCGGTGGTAAGTTCGACAAGGGTTCGTATAAGGTTTCCGGCGGTTTGCACGGCGTCGGTGTCAGCTGTGTCAACGCGCTTTCAAAGCATTTGACAGCCGAGGTGCATCGTGAAGGTAAGATTTTCATGCAGGAATACGAATATGGCAAGCCGCTCTACCCAGTGAAAGTGGTGGGTGAGGCTCATGACCATGGCACACGTATCACCTTTACTCCTGACGACAGCATTTTCCTCACCAACGAATATAGTTATGACATCCTCGCCGGACGTATGCGCGAGCTGGCATATCTGAATAAAGGCATAAAGATTACCTTGACGGATAAACGTGTCGATCCTGAGACTGGTAACGAGGGCAAGAGCGATGTGTTCCATTCGGCCAACGGTCTAATCGACTTTATCAACTATCTCGATGAGAACCGCGAGAAACTCACTCCGGAACCTATAGCGATTCAAGGTGAAACCGACAATGTGCCGGTGGAGATCGCTCTGGAATACAACACTTCTTATTCTGAAAATTTACATTCATATGTCAATAATATCAACACTCACGAAGGCGGTACACACCTCGCTGGCTTCCGTCGTGGCTTGACCAGAACTCTGAAGGCTTATGCCGACAAGGAAGGAATGTTCTCGAAACTGAAATTCGAGATCAACGGCGATGACTTCCGTGAAGGTTTGACAGCAATCATCTCGGTGAAGGTGCCGGAGCCTCAGTTTGAAGGCCAGACCAAGACTAAGCTCGGCAACAACGAGGTGATGGGTATTGTCGATAAGATTGTGAGCGAGCACCTCTCGAATTATCTCGAGGAACATCCGAAAGAGGCTAAGATGATCGTCGACAAGGTCGTTTTGGCGGCTACTGCGCGTCATGCGGCACGTAAGGCACGTGAGCTGGTGCAGCGTAAAGGCGCTCTCTCAGGCGGCGGCCTTCCTGGAAAATTGGCAGATTGCTCGGAGCGTGACCCTGAACTAACAGAGCTTTATCTTGTTGAGGGTGACTCAGCAGGCGGTTCTGCAAAACAAGGCCGTGACCGTAAGTTCCAGGCCATCCTTCCTTTGAGAGGTAAGATTTTGAATGTCGAGAAGGCAATGCAGCACCGCGCGTTTGAGAGTGAAGAAATCAGAAATATCTACACCGCCTTGGGCGTGACAATCGGAACTGAAGAAGACAGCAAGGCATTGAATATCGAGAAGCTGCGTTATCACAAGATCATCATCATGACCGATGCTGATGTCGACGGTAGTCACATCTCGACATTGATATTGACATTCTTCTACAGATATATGCCTGAGCTTATCGAGAAAGGCTATGTCTACATAGCGACACCGCCGTTATATCTCGTCAAGAAGGGCAAGAAAGAGAAATATTGCTGGACAGAAGAACAGCGTATACAACTGCTTGAAGAGATGGGACAGGACGCGCATGTGCAGCGTTACAAAGGTCTTGGTGAGATGAACCCTGAGCAGCTCTGGATGACCACCATGAATCCTGAGTTCCGTACTTTGCGTAAGATTCACATCGAAAACGGCGCCGAAGCCGACTACATCTTCTCAATGCTGATGGGTGATGAGGTTGGTCCACGCCGTGAATTCATCGAGCAAAACGCGACATACGCAAATATTGACGCATAAAATTGATTGTTATGGATAACAAACTAGATATTTTAACAAAGAAAATCTACGAGCAGGGCGTTGAGAAAGCTAATCACGACGCTGTTGAGATCGTGGAAAACGCCAAAAAAGAAGCAGAAAAGATTGTCAATGACGCTAAAGCTGAAGCGGAACGCATTGTAAATCAAGCGAATAAAGAAGCTGAAGAGCTCAAGACCAAGGTCGCTGCCGACGTAAAGATGGCTGCTACACAGAGCATCGCCGTCACAAAGCAGGAGATCGAGAAGATGGTTGTGATGAGCGCAGCCGAACAGGGCGTGAAAGCATCACTCAGCTCAGCTGAATTTGTTAAAGAACTGGTAAAAGATGTGGTGAAGGCATTCAACCCTGACAACGCATCGCCTGTGGCATTGGATATGATTCTTCCTGAGGCCTTGAAGAAAGAAGTCGAGCCATTCGTGAAGAATGAAATAGCTAAGATGTTCAAGGCTGAGGTGAGGGTAGAGTTCTCGAAGAAGATGAACGGCGGATTCAAGGTGGCTCCGCAAGACGGTGGCTACGTGCTGCAGTTCACCGACGAGGAGTTTATGCAGCTCATCTCTAACTACCTGCGTCCCGCAACAAAGAAAATCCTCTTCGGCTAATGGATAACTACGTCTATATAGTTGCGAGCCTGCCAGAGCTGACAGCTGGTTTCGAGAATTCGAGCTTCGACTATGCCGCTACGAAGGAGTCGATCATGGAGCTTCTCTCAGAGAAAGATCAGAAACTTGTCGAGCTTTTCGAAGAAGGCTTTAACGAGGAGACTCTGGGCGCTGAGTTTTATAAAAAAGCCGCCGAGAGCAAGAACCGCTTCATCCGCGAGTATTTCGACTTTGACGCGCGTCTGCGTAACATGAAGGTGGCGTATCTCGCCAAGCGTCTCGGCAAGAACGGTGAAGACTATTTCGTCGACATGCCCGAGGCGGACTTCGAGGAATATCAGCAGATAAAGGATATTCTCGAAAACGCCGACTTCGTGCTTCGCGAGCAGAAGATGGATGAGTTGAAGTGGGAGAAAGCCAGCGACATCGCGCGAATGGATTATTTCAACATGAACGCCGTCCTTTCGTTTCTGGCGAAAGCCAAGACGGTGCAACGTTGGGTGGAACTCGACCCAGTGAAAGGGCAGGAGATGTTTGAGAAGCTTGTCAAGGAGGTCCGCGGAACGTTTGATAATAAGTCTTTAGTCTTTAGTCGTTAGACTTTAGACAAAACCACTAAAAACTAAAGACCAACAACTAAAGTCTAAAAACAAAAAGAATATAATATGACAACAGGAAAAGTTACAGGAATCATTGCAAACCTGGTCACTGTCGAGGTGAACGGCCCTGTGGCACAGAATGAGATCTGCTTCATCGATCTTGGCGGAGTCAAGCTGATGGCGGAGGTCATCAAGGTGAACGGCGACAAGGCTTCTGTGCAGGTGTTTGAGAGCACTCGTGGACTGACAATCGGCTGCCCGGTTGAGTTTCAAGGCTATATGCTTGAGGTGACACTTGGACCTGGTCTGCTTTCGAGCAATTTCGATGGCCTTCAAAACAATCTCGCCACGATGGAAGGTGTCTTCCTGAAGAGAGGTGAATATACTAAGCCGTTGGACGAGAATAAGTTATGGGACTTCACGCCTATAGCGAAGGCTGGCGACCAAGTCATCGCCGCCGACTGGCTGGGTGAGGTCAAAGAAGGCTGGCTGCCTCATAAAATCATGGTGCCGTTCAGTTTTGAAGGCACTTATACTGTGAAAAAAGTGGCTGAAGCCGGTCAATATAAGATTAACGACACAATCGCAGTGCTCACTAACGCCGACGGCGAAGACGTGAACGTCACCATGACGCAGAAATGGCCGGTGAAGGTGGCTGTGGGCGGCTACGTCGAGAAACCGCGTCCTTTCAAGGTGATGGAGACAGGTGTGCGTACCATCGACACTCTGAATCCTATCGCGGAAGGCGGTACAGGCTTCATCCCGGGACCTTTCGGATGCGGTAAGACAGTGCTTCAGCATGCCTTGGCAGAACAAGCTGACGCTGACGTCATCATCATGGCGGCATGCGGCGAGCGTGCTAACGAGGTGGTGGAGATCTTCACCGAGTTCCCGGAATTGAAAGATAAACACACAGGACGTTCATTGATGGAACGTACAATCATCATCTGCAACACATCAAATATGCCGGTCGCTGCCCGTGAGGCTTCAGTCTATACTGCCATGACCCTCGGCGAATACTACCGCGCCATGGGAATGAAGGTGCTGCTGCTTGCCGACTCCACATCACGTTGGGCTCAGGCTTTGCGTGAGATGAGTAACCGTCTGGAAGAGCTTCCAGGTCAGGACGGTTTCCCAGTTGACCTCTCGGCAATCATCTCAAGTTTCTATGCGAGAGCAGGTTACGTGAAGCTGAACAACGGTCAATCAGGCTCAATCACATTCATCGGAACAGTGTCGCCGGCGGGAGGTAACCTTAAGGAACCTGTCACCGAGTCGACAAAGAAAGCTGCACGTTGCTTCTACGGCCTCTCACAGAACCGAGCCGATAAGAAACGTTATCCAGCCGTTGACCCTGTCGATTCATATTCAAAATATCTCGAATATCCGGAAATTATCGAATATCTCGACGAAAAGATCGAAAAAGGCTGGGTTGATAAAGTCATCAAGACCAAATACATCATCCGCAAGGGTAAAGATGCTTACGAGCAGATTAACATTTTGGGTGACGACGGTGTGCCGATGGCTTACCACGAGCAATATTGGAAGTCTGAACTCATCGATTTCGTGATTTTGCAGCAGGACGCATTCGATAATATCGACGGATGTTCGCCATTGGATCGTCAGAAATTCATGCTCGACCTGATTCTTGAAATTTGCGATAAGTCATTCAAATTCAATAATTTTGAGGAATGTATGACTTATTTTAAAAACTTGATCAACATCTGCCGTCAGATGAACTATTCGGAGTATAAGTCGGAGCAATTTGAAAAATATCTTGGACAGTTAAAGGAGGAACTTAAACATGAGTGAGAAAGCCTTTCAACGCATATATACTAAGCTGACAGCCATCACTAAAGCTACAGTAACCCTTGAGGCTCAAGGAGTTGCAAATGATGAGATGGCTCTCGTGGCTGGCCGTCTGGCACAGGTGGTGAAAATTAAGGATAAAAGCGTCACTTTGCAGGTGTTCGGCGGCACTGAGGATATCCCGACCAATGCGGAAGTTACCTTCTTCGGCGAACCGCCTTCACTCAATGTGAGCGACGACCTCGCGGGACGTTTCTTCAACGCTTACGGCGAGCCTATTGACGGCGGTCCGGCAGTGGAAGGCGAGAAACGCCAGATTGGCGGTCCTTCCGTTAACCCTTACAAACGTCGTATGCCTTCAGAACTGATTCCAACAGGTATCGCTGGCATCGACTTGAACAACACACTGGTCTCAGGTCAGAAGATTCCTTTTTTTGCCGACCCTGATCAGCCATACAACAAGGTGATGAGCATGGTTGCCCTTCGCGCTGATGTCGATAAGATCATCCTCGGCGGTATGGGCTTGTCCAACGACGATTACCTCTTCTTCAAACATGAGTTTGAGAGCGCTGGCGCTTTGCATAAGATTGTCAGTTTCGTGAACACCACCGACCAGCCGCCTGTCGAGCGTCTGTTGGTTCCAGACATGGCTTTGACCGCCGCGGAGTATTTCGCTGTTGATAAAAACGAGAAAGTGCTTGTGCTTCTTACAGATATGACGCTTTACGCTGACGCTCTGAGTATCGTGTCGAACCGTATGGACCAGATTCCTTCGAAGGACTCAATGCCGGGTTCGTTATATTCAGATTTGGCAAAGATTTACGAGAAGGCGGTGCAGCTTCCTGACGGAGGTTCAATCACCATTATCGCTGTGACAACTTTGAACGACGGCGATATCACACATGCTATTCCTGATAACACCGGTTACATCACCGAAGGACAGCTCTTCCTGCGTGCCGATCCGGATTCAGGCAAAGTTATAGTTGACCCGTTCCGCTCGCTGTCACGTTTAAAACAGCATGTCCAGAACAAGAAGACCCGTGAGGACCACAGCGCCGTGATGAACGCATCGGTTCGTTTGTATGCCGACGCTTCAAACGCCAAGACCAAGTTGGAAAACGGCTTCGACTTGAGCGACTACGACCTCCGCTGTCTCGACTACGCTAAAGAGTATGCCACACGACTTCTGGCCATCGACGTCAACATCCCGATTACCGAGATGCTTGACACCGCATGGGAACTCTTCGGCAAATATTTTACCAAAGCGGAAACTGGTCTGAAGGAAAAACTTATCGAAAAATATTGGAAGGGCGAAGCCAAGCTTTAAACTTTAAACATTAAACTTTAAACTATTTTATGGCAATAAAATTCCAATATAACAAGACGTCTCTGAACGAGCTTAACAAGCAGCTCAAGACTCGTACACGCGCTTTGCCCACGTTAAAAAGCAAAGAGAGTGCGTTACGCCTTGAGGTGAAGAAAGCCAAGAAACGTTCGGAGAGCCTTGTCGCACAACTGGAGGCCGAGCTCAAATCGTATGAGTACATGGCCCGGCTTTGGAATGAATTTGAGCCAGGACTGATTTCTGTGACCGATGTCAAACTGAAGACAGTGAAGGTGGCGGGCGTGCCGGTGCCGGCCTTGGACGAGGTGCTTTACGAGGTGAAAGACATCAACCTATTCACCAAGCCGATGTGGTATGCCGACGGTGTCCAAATCTTGAAAAACCTTGCACAGCTTGGCATCGAGTCGGAGGTCTACGTTGAGGTGAGCCGCGTGCTCGACTATCAGCGCAAGAAGACCACACAAAAAGTCAACCTTTACGAAAAGGTGCAGATACCTGGCTATAACGAAGCCATCAGAAAGATAAAACGATACATGGAAGACGAGGAGAACCTCTCCAAAGCTTCGCAGAAAATCGTGAAAAACAAACACATCCTTGAGGAGGAGGCAGAGTATGGTAACTGAAATGACGAAATATAACTTCATCCTGCTGAGCGGCGATGTCGAGGATTTCCTCAAGAAGTTGCAGGGCGTTGGCGTAATGGATATCACCCGTTCAACCAAACCTGTTGACGAGAAGTCGGAGACGTTATCGTCGAAGGCTGGAAATTACCGTAAAGCCTTGTCGTTGCTGAAGAATGTGACACCTGCTGAGTTTGCCGAAAAAGTGGAAGGCGACCTTGCTTCAAACGTCATCGAGACTATCAATGAGAAGGAAGTGGCTGAAAATCAAGTGAATCAGCTTGCGAAAGAATGGGAAGAACGTCAACCTTGGGGTAAGTTCGACGTCGATAACTTCAAAAAACTCGAGGAACAAGGTCTGAAACTGCATTTTTACAAGGTGAAATCATCGAATTTCAAACCTGAATGGAATGAAAACTATGCTTTAAGCGAGATTTCAAACGACGGAACAACTACATATTTCGTGGTCGTCTCAGATGATGAAAACTACGATTTTCCGTTGAAGGAGATGCAGGCTCCTGATAGCGACGCTTCGACTATCGAAAAACAAATTGATGACTTGAGATACGAAATCGAGAAAAAAGACCGTCATCTGGCTGAGCTGAAATGTCACGAAAAAGACATTCAGAAAGAACTTGAAAGGACGATTTCTAAACTCGATTTGCATCTGGCTCATATGTCGGGAACGAAAGCCGCTGCTGATTACATCACTGTGCTCGAAGGCTTTGCTCCAGCTGACAAAGAAGCGGAACTCGTCGATATGCTTGAAAAAGAAGGAGTCCTTTATTTGGTTAACAAGGCAAAAGTCGAAGACAATCCGCCTATCAAGTTGAAAAATAACAAGTTTGTGTCGATGTTCGAGCTTTTGACCGACATGTACGGTCGTCCGAAATACAACGAGTTCGACCCGACGGTGTTCATCTCGATATTCTTCATGCTGTTCTTTGCCTTCTGTATGGGCGACGCAGGTTACGGTTTGGTGCTCATAGGTGCCAGCTTGGCTTTGAAGAAAGTATTGGGCAACATCGCACCGCTTGGCATCACTTTAGGTATTGCTACCACGGTCATCGGCTTGCTGTTCCATACCTTCTTCTCGACGGATATGCTCACTTGGAGCATCATTCCTGAAGCGGTGAAAAAATGCATGGTTCCAACAGAAATCGCAGGCTTTGACGGCACAATGGTGCTGGCTATCATCGTCGGTATCGTCCACATCTGCTTGGCAATGATAGTTAAGACGTATCAATCAACTAAGGTGAAAGGTTTCCTCAATTCCCTCGGGACTTGGGGCTGGACTTTACTCATAGTAGGCGGCGTCATCGTTGGTGGTTTATCGCTTATCGGTGTAATTGATTCGGTGGTAACGAAGTGGATTATCATCGTGATAGGCATTTTGTCGGCGTTGGGTATCTTCTTTCTCAACGACTTGCACCGTAATCCGTTGGTGAACTTCGGTTCAGGATTGTGGGAGACTTACAACACCGCAACCGGATTGTTGGGCGATGTGTTGAGTTACCTTCGTCTGTATGCCCTTGGCTTGGCAGGCGCGAAGCTTGGTGAAGCGTTCAATGCCATTGGCTTACAAGCACTTGGCGATGGTGGAGCGGCTTGGATAGCCTTCATCCTCATCGTTGTGATAGGTCACACTTTGAACGTCGCGATGTGCGTGCTCGGCGCCTTTGTGCATCCGTTGCGACTCAATTTCCTCGAATTCTTCAAGAATTCAGGTTATGAAGGAACAGGTAGGAAATATAATCCATTAAAAGATTAATGTTAAATTTAAAATATTAGAGTTATGACAGCAACAATTTTAGGTTATCTCGGTTTAGGTCTGGTTTTGGCCTTGGCTGGTATTGGAAGTTCAATCGGCACATCGACTGCGGGCAATGCAGCTGAAGGCGGTCTCAAGAAACGTCCTGAGGCATCAGGTAACTTCATGGTTTTGTCGGCACTTCCGGCAACCCAGGGTATCTACGGATTCGTGGCATTCTTCATGCTTCTCAGCAAGATGAACGCAAATCCTGAGAACGGTCTCATCATCTTTGGCGTCGGTCTCTGCGTCGGCTTGGTATGCATGATCTCAGCCATACGTCAGGGTCAGGTTTGCGCCAACGGTATCGTGGGCGTGAGCCAGGGCCACGATGTGTTCACCAACACCCTTATCTACGCCGCTCTCCCAGAATTCTACGCGATTTTGGGTTTGGTCGGCGCTTTGATGGTGTAAAAATCGATAATAATCGATGAAATTTGTAGAGACGTCATAATATGGCGTCTCTACATGTTTTTTTGTCAAATTTTAATCAAATCCTCGCCTAAGACAACCGATATTTTTGCCAAGGTTCGGATTGTGAAATTGTGTGTTCCGCCAACCCATCGTGATACTTCAGGTTCGGTTTTACCCATCAAACGTGCGAATTCTTTGTGCGACATGCCTCTATTTTTAAGCAATGCATCGATTTTGTCGGCGATTGCCCACGACATGTCAACTTGTTTTCGCACATCTGTCGGGATTTTTGCCAATTCTTCTCTAAAAAGGCTGCTTGTGCTCATAATTTAAAAGTTTGTTGGAATAAACTGACTGTTTCAGTTTGCTCAACGATGTTTAATTTAATCTGTTTCATAAATTATGAGTTTTAAAACACTGCAAAGATAATAAATTGTTTAATATAAATTGCTTTTTATGCTAATTATTTTTAAACTTTTTTATATGTAGATTTGACAAACAATAAAAATGTTTATATTTGCAGTTGATTATCAATACTAAAGTTGCCCCCGACACGAAAAAGGGATAATAAAATGAGAAAAATAATCATGTGTTTTGCGATATGTTTGGCGTTGATTTCATGTGAGACAACATATCAGTCAACAACTTATCAAGTAACAACATATTATCAGATTTATCAAATAAAACCGATTTCTGAAGACATAAAAGTTTATGAAAATACGATGGTTTATGAAGATGATAATTGTACGATTATGTATGATTTTTGGGGCGAATATGGTAATATAGGATTTACTATATATAATAAAAATTCAGAAGAGCTGTATTTACATTTGGATAAATGTTTTTATATAAATAATGGTGCCGCTTACGATTATTATAAATACAACGACATGATGGTTGAGAGGAAAACTATATGTGTTCCATCAAAATCGATAAAGAGGATAGAAGAAGCTGAAAGCACTACAATAAATATAGTATTGTATCAAAACTGCGATTTGAATTACAAAGGATTTGTGAAAGTTAACAACAGTGTGTCATTTAATCAATATGACAGCCCTTATGTTTTTAGTAATAAATTGGCATATTCTACAGGTGATTCGGAAGAAATACATAGAATAAAAAATGAATTTTATGTGTCAAAAATCACAAATTTTTCTTCGGATGACATAACTACATATGTCGATATATTTGATTGTGTAAGCAGAGAAAGGAAATCAATAAGTGTTATTAAAGAAGAAGGTCCAGATAAGTTTTATATAAAATATTAGCAACATTATCTGGTTGCCCTCAAAATCCTGTCTCTCTCTCTGAAATCCTTAATGATTTCTGCATTTTTAAATCCCATTTCAAGACAGAGATCCTTCGTCTCATCTCCGAATTTCTCGTTGATTTCAAACCAGACCTCGCCGTTTGTTTTGAGATGTTTTTGCGCGAATTCGAGAATTTTTTTGTAGAAAATCAAAGGGTCGTTATCGCTGACGAATAGGGCAGTGGATGGCTCGTAATCCAAAACGTTGGCGCGCATCTCTGTTTTCTCGCTCTCGCAGACGTAGGGAGGATTGCTGACAATGATGTCGAATCGGTTGTTAATCAATTCAGAATTTTTAGGATTTAAAATGTCGTCTAAAATAAACCGTACGTCAACACCATTGGTTTCGGCGTTCTTTTTTGCCATTTCCAATGCCTTCTCCGAAATATCAATTGCTGTTACAACGCTGTCTTTCAATAATTTGGCGAGGCTGACGGCAATGCAACCGGAACCTGTGCCGATATCGAGGATAGACGGACGACCGTCCGTCTCTACATCACATCCTGTACGGACAAGGCATGCCTTGTCCCTACGGGAAACAATCATACTGACCATTTCCTCGGTTTCAGGCCTTGGAATCAGCACGTTTTCGTTCACAAAAAACCGCATTCCGCAGAATTCAGTCTCACCTAAAATGTATTGAACAGGCTTGTTTTTCAACAGTTCTTTGACCGCAAAATGCAATGTCAACATCTCCGATTCACTCAAACGTAACTCGGGATCCAATGCGATTTTTATTCTGTCAATTCCGAAATAATGTTCCAGCAAAATCATTATCAACGCATTAGCCTCGTCGGAGCCGTATATCTTCTCCAACTCGCCAGCATAATACTTGCGGCAATCTCGAACTAAATTTGATGACATTTTCATGCCACAAAAATAACAAAAAGTCTTTAGTCTTTAGTTCTTAGTCTTTAGTTTTTGGAAGAAATAATACTAAAGTCTAAAGACTAACGACTAAAGTCTTGAAAAATTTATTATTTTTGCACCATGTTATTCGAGGATTCATATAAAATCGTGACCACGAAAGGCGAGGGGCTCTACAAAGAAAAGGGTTCCAAGTTCATCGCCGAGGCGTTTCCCGTTCATTCGGAAGCGGAGGTGAAAGATCGTGTAGCCGAGATTCGCAAGAAATATTTCGACGCGAAACATCACTGCTACGCCTTCATGATCGGTCCCGATAAGGCGTGCTATCGCTCAAGTGACGACGGCGAACCATCAGGAACTGCCGGCAAACCTATATTGAATCAAATTCTTTCAAAAGACGTAACCAACGTCTGTGTGGTGGTAACCCGATACTTCGGCGGTCAGTTGCTGGGCGTGCCGGGTCTCATCAACGCCTATAAAACTTCTGCGCGTGAGGCGCTCGACAACTGCACCATTGTTGAAAAAACCATCGACGAAATCTACAGCCTAGAATTCGACTATCCGCTCCTTAACGAGGTGATGCGTATCCTCAAAGATGAAAATCTCGAACAACAGAACCCGAAATTCGAACTTCGCTGCTATCTCGAAATCTCAATCAGGCAAAGCGATTCCGACAGAATTGTTGAAAAACTGAAACGTCTCTACGGAGTAGATGTAAAATACCTAAAAACCATTTAAAATCAAAGGATTAGGACGGTTTTTGGCTCTAAAAATCCGTTTTGCTCGTAATTTAAATACAAAAAAATTAAAAGTCAATACAAAAAAAATTTTTTTATTAACTTTTTTGTGTTGATATTTGTCAAGTCAAATTATGGGAAAAACACAAATTGTAATCAATTGATTTTTATAAAGTTGAGCATTCAATGACTAGAAATTTGTTTGAAATATGGGAAGACTGCCTCTCGATGATTCGTGAGAACGTTCCACCGCAAGCTTTCTCGACTTGGTTCGAGCCGATAAAGCCTGTCGACTTCAAGAACGGACTCCTTACCATCCAGGTGCCTTCTGATTTTTTCTACGAATTCCTTGAAACTCACTATATTAAGGTCATAAAAGCCACCATACGCAAGGTGCTCGGTCCGGAAGGAAAACTCGAATATTCCATCATGATGGACAATAACGAGAACAAACCTGTGGTGGTGAAACAGCCTTCGGTCGACCGCACAAACACGAAAAATCCGCCAAAGCAGATTCAGATTGATTTCGAAAATACCGAACAAAAGATTCTGAATCCTTTCGCGTTGCCGGGAATCAAAAAAGTGAATATCGAGTCGAACCTGAACGAGAACTATTGCATGGAGAATTTCGTGGTGGGCGACTGTAACCGTGTGGCTTACGAGGCAGGTCTGGCTGTTGCGAAAAACCCTGGCAGGACTGCTTTCAACCCGATGTTCGTGTTCAGTCCGACAGGTATGGGCAAGACCCACATCTGCCAGGCAATTGGCCTCGAGACAAAAAAACATCATCCCGAACTGACAGTTTTGTATGTCAACGCTGAGCAGTTCCTGATGCAGTTCCAGGCATCGTGCCGCAACAACAGCTCGAAGAGCAGCCGCGACGACTTCGTGCATTTCTACCAGATGATCGACGTGCTCATCATCGACGATATCCAGTTCCTTTCGGGCAAACCGAAGACTCAAGATACACTCTTCCATATCTTCAACCACCTGCAGCAGACGGGCAAGCAGCTGATTTTTACCTGCGACAAGCCTCCGGCGGAACTCAAAGATATGGAACAGCGACTCATCTCACGTTTCAAATGGGGATTGTCGGCCGAGATGTCGATGCCTGATGTTGAGACACGCCGTAACATCTTGAAACGCAAAGCTTACAACGAAGGTGTGGAGCTGCCTGAAGACGTGGTGAACTACATAGCCGAGCATATCAAGACCAACATTCGCGAGATGGAGGGATTCCTCATTTCTCTCATCGCAAGGTCGTCGTTCAACCGTAAAGCCATCACCATCAACTTCGCGAAACAGATGGTCGAGCAGTTTGTGAATAACTCGAACCGCGAAATCACCATCACCTATATTATTAATGCGGTTTGCGAAGAGATGGGGACATCACAGGCTGATTTCTTCACGAAGTCGAGAAAGCGCAATATCGTTCAGGCACGTCAGCTTTCGATGTATTTCTCGAAAAAATATACCAAGGCGCCGCTTATCACCATCGGTGAACAATGCGGAGGCAAAGATCACGCCACTGTCATCCATGCTCTTAAGACCGTCGCCAATCTTCTCGATACCGACAAACAGTTCCGCGCTATCGCAGATAAGATAGAGCAGATGCTTCAATAAGTCATTATGAATCAACAATTTGGGAAATTGTATCTCCTTCCTGCGCTGCTTGGGGCAACCTCAGCCGAACAGGTCATTCCGGCCGGTACGCTCGAAATCGTCAGGACACTGCGTTTTTTCGTGGTCGAGAATATTCGCACTGCACGCCGTATGCTCAGCAAGATGCATATGCCTTGCCCGATAGACGAACTCGAGTTTGTGGAACTCGACAAGCACAATCCCGAGAATCCGGATTTGTTGACATATCTGGGAAAAGCCCTTGACGGTCAAGACATTGGACTGATGTCGGAGGCTGGAACGCCTTGTGTCGCCGACCCTGGAGCCCTCATAGTGGAGCTGGCTCATCAGGCAGGCATCCAAGTAGTGCCGCTGACAGGCCCCAATGCCATGATTCTCGCACTGATGGCGTCAGGATTCAACGGGCAGTCATTCTGCTTCCATGGCTATCTGCCAATAAAGAACCCGGAACGCGTCCAGAAGATAAAATCACTTGAGCGTCAGTCACTTGCGAATGATGAGACTGAACTGTTTATTGAAACGCCTTTCCGTAACAACGCGATGATAGAGGAGTTGGTGAAAAACTGTCATCCGAGCACAATGCTCTGCGTGGCAAGCAACATCACCATGGAAGACGAGAAAATCGTCAGCAAACCGATATCCGATTGGAAATCAATAAAATACGACTGGAATAAAAAACCAGCCGTATTCTTGATCTATTGTCCGAAATTTCGGAAAAAGTATTAAATCAATTTCCTCAACATCGTGAAAATGCTCTGTTCCGCCGCGGCGAAACTGCCATCGGCAAAGAATACCTTCCTCATCTTGTCAAACAAATTCTGACGGTCGAGTTCATCCTTGATATACAATGCTTTACATTCACGAATCGTCTCGATTCTCTCCATATCGTTGTCGGCCTCGAAGCCGTTGTAAACCTTCACAAAAATCTCAGGATTGGTGCCTGCGCCCATCGCGATAAGCTCCTGACGTGTGATGTTGAAATCAGCGTTGGCTGCGATCAGAAGGCAGTAAACCTCAAACTCTTCTTTTGATAAATTCTTCATAACATTGCATATTTGTCTTGCAAAAATAACATTTTTTTGAAAATTCTTGTAAAACTTAAAAATAATTTTTAATTTTACGAGGACTTATTAACTTATTATTAACCAAATTACACACATTATGAGAAAAAATTTACTTATTTTGGTGGTGCTCTTGATGAGCGGTTTCGGCTTAATCGGAGCTAATGCAAACCGTAGCATGTGGGATCTCGAATTCGAGTTTGACGGCACATCTGGCTATCAGTATGGTATAGCATCAGACGGTGAGTACATCTACACAAGTTCATGGTCAGCTAGTTCAACTTCAATGTTCTACAAGTATGACATGCAGGGCAACTTCATTGAGGAATTCGACATCAGCGGTTGCGGTCAGCTTCGCGGTATGACTTATGATGGTGAATACTTCTACGGTGTTGCTAACGCCAGCACAATCTACTGCGTTGACCTAGCTAACCACACGTTGGTAAGCCAGACAACATCAGCTTACGGTACAATGCGTGCTATTACTTACGATCCACAACGTGACGGCTTCTGGGTAGTCGGTAACTGGTCAGGTGATTTGACACTTGTCGACCGTTCAGGTGCTATTGTACAAACAGGTGCAACACCAACAAGTGTGTCAGATTGTGCATACTACATGGATCCACAGGGTGTTGAGCACGTGTTATGCTTCAACAATGGTACAAACGATGTTGACGATTACAACATCGCAACCAACAGCATTTCATATGCAGTGTTCAACTTCAACACTAACCCACTTGTTACAGGTAGTACAGGTGGTTGCTTCGTTGGTCCATACAACGACAAGACCTGCTTCTTCGGTGACATCCAGCAGAGCCCACAGCACATCGCTATCTATGAGTTAAGCGAAGGTGGCGCTCCATCTACAAATATCACAAGTATTTATATTGAAGGCTATACAGCTCCTGTTTATGGTCAGCATCCTGATTATGATGTCAATGTTATGGCCGGTGAACCTTATACAATCGCAGAGGTTTTATGGTGGAATGATGGATGGATTATTGAGCCGTCAGACGTTTATGGAGATGGCCAAACCTATATGAGACTCGAATTGACACCTAATCCAGGCTATGAGTTTGATGAATATGCAGTGGCTTATTTTAACGGTAACAATGCAATCCATGATTTTGACTGTAACTCTTTGGAACCAGATGGAACACTTTTCATTTATACCATTGACTATTATTTGACCCACCAAGAGAATGCTGTCACTTATAGCTTCGAAGGCACATTCGACGGTTGGACAACAATCGATGCCGATGGCGATGGCTTCTGCTGGGAACAGGCTTCAGTGTTGATGGCTGGTTATTCAATTCCTTCACATGATGGCGCAGACTGCGTAACATCACAGAGCTATGACGGTAGCTATGGTGCTTTGACTCCTGACAACTATCTCGTTTCACCTAGTAAGGCTGCTTACACAGAGATTACATTCTGGGCATGCGCACAAGATGCAGCTTGGGCCGCAGAACATTTCGGCGTGTCGGTTTCAACAGGCAGCAACACAAATCCTGCTGATTTCACATTAGTCGATGAATGGACAATGACAGCCAAGAGAGTGGAAGCTACTGAAGATGCTAATGTGGCAAGAAAAGGCCGTGATATCTTGGAAGGCACATGGTATGAATACACCGTTGATTTCAGCGCTTATTCAGGCCAGGAAATCTGGGTCGCTATCCGCCACTTCGGCTGCACCGACCAGTTCTATATCAATGTCGACGAAGTCACTCTCTTTGTTTCAGGCGACGGTGTCGCTGAGAACAATACAAACCTGTTCTCTGTTTATCCAAATCCTGCAAAGGACAACGTCATGATTGAAAGCGAAGTGAACGTCAACAGATATGACATCTACAACGTCACAGGCGCATTGGTCATGAGCAACGAAGTCAACGCTGAGACTTTCACAGTGAACGTCGAGGCATTGCCGGCAGGTTCATACATCATCCGCCTCACATCAGACGGCATGATCCAGAACAGAAGCTTCATCAAGAAATAATCTTGAAATCATACCAAACAAAAAAAGTGGAGACGCCATATGGCGTCTCCACTTTTTTATAATCTGTAACCAATAACCTGATTAAGCGGTAACTCTTTCAAGCCATTTCACCATGCATAACATCACCGTCATCGAGACGAGGCAGATGGCGAGGAACACTCCCCAGCATACCCAGATGTCCCAAGCGTTGTACATGAGAGGTCCGACGAAGATGAAGAGGTTGCCGATAGCTGTGGCGCCGAGCCATAGGCCCTGGCACAAACCCACCATGTGACGCGGAGCAACCTTCGATACGAATGAAAGTCCGAGAGGTGAGATGAACAACTCAGCGACTGTGAGGAAGAAGTAAGTTACGATCAATACCCATGGTCCTGATTTGGCGAGACCTGCGGCTTCCATCTCTGAGGCGTTCATTGCGCGGAACTCTTCGCCTGAAGGATAACCGCAAGAGATTGAGAGAGCCAACAGGAAGAGGTAAGCCATACCGGCGATACCCATACCGTAAGCGATCTTGCGAGGTGTCGAAACGCCTTTGCCTTTTTTCACTAACCAGGCGAAAACTGCCATTACCAAAGGAGTGAGGATGATGACGTACAATGGGTTGAGTGATTGCCAAATCTCAGGCGGGAAGATGTCGGTGACAACAAAGTCACGTGCCAACAAAGTCAACGACTGGCTGTTCTGGTGGAACGAGAGCCAGAAGAAGATGGCGATACCGAGAACTGCGAACAAAGCGTAGAGACGCTGTTTGATCTCCTTGGCCATTGCGAGTTTTTCCGCTTCTGAATATTCAATGACCTCAGCTTTTTCTTTCTTTGAAGGCTGCGGGAAAATATTCTTTGTGCAGAGGAACACCACCAACGAAATCATCATGGCGATAACAGATGCGATGAATGCGTAGTGGACACCTGTGTTGAACACATCGATATACTGTGAGCTGAATGTCACCAAATTGTCAGGTGTTGCAGTGCCTGGCAGCAATGAGTTGGCCATTGTTTCGGTGAACTTCTGTGTCTGTTCGCCGTTAGCGAGATATTGGTGGCAAAGAGCCGGCATGTCGGCATTGTAAATGAAATTATGTGCCTTCAACCACCAGTCGCGGAGCATAGGAGCCACAAACGGAGCGATCACACCGCCGATGTTGATGAACACGTAGAAAATCTGGAAACCGCTGTCGCGACGGTCTTTAGCCTCAGCCAAAGCCTCAGGGCCTTTCTCAGCAGCTTCGGCCTCGAACTTGTCGTAAAGTTTACCGACGAGAGCCTGCAAGTTGCCTTTGAACAAACCGTTACCGAACGAGATGCAGAGCAAAGCGAAGCAGGTGAAGATCAAAATACCCCACCAAGCGCCGCCATTGTCGAGGATGATGCCGTTGGCGTCCTTGCTGAACAACGGAAGAGCGAGTCCGACATAACCTGCGGCCATGATAATCAAGCCCCACTGGATGGTGCGCGGATAGTTCTGGGTGCGGTCGGCGATGATACCGCCAACAAGGCTCAAAACATAGATTCCGAAGTAAAACACCGAGTAGATGATACTTCCGGTTTTGTCAGGCAAACCGAATTTTGAAACGAGGAACAACAGCAGGATGGCGTTCATGATGTAATATCCGAAACGCTCGCCCATGTTGCTCAATGCTGCCGCGATCAAGCCTTTAGGATGATATTTCTTGGCTTGACGGAGATAATAGACCAAAAATGGGATGACGACGATCAAAACGCCGATCAAAATCGCCAACAGTTGGTTGGTTTCCCATAAACGTTCAATTAATGACATAAACTTAAATTTTAATTATACATAGAATTATTTCTCGTTTTCATTTCAAAAATCGTACAAAAATAATAAAAAAGTTTGAATGCAAACAAGAAAAATCGTAATTTTGCAACTTTAAAATGTTAAAATAGGTAAAATACCTCATTTATATGGAATTATCGAGCAAATACAGTCCGCAGACCACCGAAGAGAAATGGTACGGGCATTGGATGAAAAAGAATTATTTTCATTCAACTCCTGATGAACGTGAACCTTACACCATAGTGATCCCGCCACCGAATGTGACAGGTGTGCTTCATATGGGTCATATGCTGAACAACACGATTCAGGACGTCCTCATCCGACGCGCACGTATGCAGGGCAAGAACGCCTGCTGGGTGCCGGGAACCGACCATGCTTCTATCGCCACAGAAGCTAAAGTGGTGAACAAACTGGCTCAACAAGGCATCAAGAAGACCGACATCGGACGCGAGAAATTCCTTGAACACGCTTGGGATTGGACACACGAACACGGCGGCATCATTCTCAAGCAGCTGCGCAAACTCGGCTGCTCTTGCGACTGGGAACGCACCTCGTTCACGATGGACGAGATACGCTCGAAGAGCGTCATCCATGTGTTCTGCGACCTCTACAAAAAAGGATTAATATACAGAGGTGTGCGTATGGTCAACTGGGATCCGAAAGCCCTTACCGCTTTGAGTGACGAGGAAGTGATCTATAAAGATGAGCATAGCAAGCTTTATTACCTCAGATATAAGATAGAAGGGGAGGATGGCTACGCAGTGGTGGCTACCACGCGTCCTGAGACCATCATGGGCGATACCGCGATGTGTATCAACCCGAACGACCCGAAGAACCAGCATCTTAGAGGCAAAAAAGTCATCGTTCCGCTGGTGAATAGAGTTATTCCGGTAATTGAAGACGAATATGTCGACATCGAGTTCGGTACAGGCTGCCTTAAAGTCACTCCGGCTCACGATGTCAACGACTATATGCTTGGTGAGAAACATAACCTACAGACTATCAACATCTTCAACGATGACGCCACCATCAGCGAGGCGGCGGGAATGTACGTCGGAATGGATCGTGACGCTGTTCGTAAACAGATTGTCATCGACCTCAAGGAAGCCGACTTGCTCGAGAAAGTTGAAGACTATAATAATAAGGTGGGATATTCGGAGCGTACCAACGTCGCAATTGAGCCGAAACTCTCGATGCAGTGGTTCCTCAAGATGGAACACCTCGCTCAGATTGCTCTGAAGCCAGTCGAGACCGGCGAGATTCAGTTCTATCCTGCAAAATACGTCAATCTCTACCGCCACTGGCTCGAGAACATCAAAGACTGGTGCATCAGCCGACAGCTGTGGTGGGGACATCAGATTCCGGCCTATTATCTGCCTGAAGGCGGTTATGTGGTGGCTGAATCCGACGAAGAAGCACTCAAGCTCGCAAAAGAGAAAACTGGCAATAACAACCTGACAATGAACGACTTGCGTCGTGATGGCGACTGCCTCGACACATGGTTCAGCTCATGGCTGTGGCCACTCTCGTTGTTCAACGGCATCCTCGACCCGAACAACGCCGAGTTCAAATATTATTACCCGACCAACGACCTCATCACCGCCCCGGATATCATCTTCTTCTGGGTTGCCCGTATGATTATGGCAGGTGAGGAGTACCAGGGGAAAGTGCCGTTCGGCAACGTCTATTTCACAGGTATCGTGCGCGACAAGCTCGGTCGCAAGATGTCGAAATCATTAGGCAATTCTCCTGATCCGATCGAGCTCATCGAGAACTACGGCGCCGACGGCGTGCGTATGGGAATGTTGCTCTCAGCTCCGGCAGGAAACGATATTCTGTTCGACGTGGCACTCTGCGAGCAGGGACGTAACTTCTGCAACAAGATTTGGAACGCATTGCGTCTCGTGAGAGGTTGGAATGTCGATGAAAACGCAGCTCAGCCCGACACCGCCAAGATGGCAGTGAAGTGGTTCGACGCACGTTACAACCAGGTTTTGGCCGAAATGAATGACAACTTCGAAAAATATCGTCTCTCCGATGCCTTGATGGGTGTCTACAAGCTCACTTGGGACGATTTCTGCTCATGGTATCTCGAGATGGTCAAAGCCCCGATGGGACAGGCTGTCGATGGCGTAACATACAGAGCCACAGTCACTTTCTTCGAGAATTTGATGAAGCTCCTGCATCCGTTCATGCCGTTCATCACCGAAGAGATTTATCACAATCTCGATGAGCGCAATGAGGGCGACGATATCATCATCGCACAGCAGCCGAAACAGAAAACTGTTGACAATCAGGTGCTTGCACAGTTCGATTTCACCATGGATGTCATCAATAATATCCGTAAGATCCGCGCCGAGAAGAACATCTCGTTCAAAGAGGCATTGGATTTGGTGGTTATCGACAATGGCAGCGCCAACAAAGATTTCGACTGCATTATTGAGAAGTTAACTAACGTTAAATCAATAACTTACACCACTGAGAAACCAGCCGACGCATTCGGTTTCCTCGTCCGCTCGAAGGAATATTTCATCCCGGTTACCGACTCTGTCGATACCGAAGCCGAGTTGAAGAAACTCGAAGAGGAGTTGAAATACGCGCAAGGCTTCCTGAAGTCGGTGGAGGCGAAGCTCTCGAACGAGAAATTCGTTAACGGAGCTCCAGCTGCCGTGGTTGATAAGGAACGCAAGAAAAAATCTGACGCTGAGGCGAAGATTGCTGTTCTGGAACAGCAAATCAAAGGGCTGAGAAAGTAAAAAAAACATTATAAAATCGGGTTTCATCATTTTCGGTGGAACCCGATGGTTTTTTTTTCATTTTTCAAAAAAAATTTTCTCATGTTTTTTGTATTAAAATCTTTTGTAATTTTGCAATAGTTTATTGTAAGTTCAACTATATTCAAAGTTTATGAAACAAGATTCGACATAATGGTGCTTTTATGAAAATTGCGGAATATTTTCTGCATATTGAGATTTTTTTATAATTTTGCATTTGGAATTAAAACTAAGATTTATGGGACAGTTAGCGTTCTTGAGGATGTTTATTCTCGTTTCGATATCGGCAGATATCAAAGACAACAGGCGACACGTTCATGTGTTTAAAAAAGGCAGACGGCACATGGAATCTGTAGCGAAAATCTGGATTGAATCCAGTGGTTTGAAATGTGTTGAAATAGCAGAATCATCACTATCTGCTAAGGAAAACAAAATGATTGTTGATGCAATTGATAGAAACTGGAATTATATCAATGGGCAGATCACAAAAACATTTAATGGAGAAAAAACAATAATGAAAAACATTGAAAAATAGGAGATTTTGAAAATGTGTAAAATGGAAAATGTAAAAGTCGGAATTAAAAACATGAATTTTACCGAGAAAAGGGGTAAAATTGTCGCCACTTTGACCGACGGCAGGATTATCATAGTGCCGGTATCGTTTTTCCCTGACATAAAAAACCTCTCCGTCAGACAGCGTGAAGAGTGGATGGTTCTTGATGACCAGTACTTCACTTTTGAGCATCTCACAAGGATTTATTCCATTGTTGATTTGATGAGATTATCCTAAACCTTCGGGGACCGTAATAAAATCGGGTTTCATCGTTTTTCGGTGGAATCCGATATTTTTTTCATTTTTTCAAAAAAAACTATCGTCGTATTTTTTTTTTTTTTTTTTTTGCAGTCCAATTTGGAGAGGATTTATTAAGCTTTATTTATGTCTTTATATTGTTGAAAATCAATGATATAGGAAATATACTATACTAATTTAATATTAACAAATAACAAATAAAATTATGTTAAAAAAGTATTTATTATCACTTATTATGTTGTTTGGCGGTGCTTCATTAAGCCTTAACGCTCAAAGTGACGGTTTCTTCAAAACGAACAACGACAATATTTACAACGACCGTTCCGAAAGCATTTCCAATAACATTACGCTTGGTGGTATTACAAACAATGAAGACCCGACAGCTCCACTTGGTAGCGGTTTATTAATTATGGTGGCGGCAGGCGCAGGTTACGCAGTGGCACGCCGCAAGAGAGCAGCCCGCAAAGGAATGACAATGTTAGTGGCACTCAGCCTCATCCTTGGCATGACAGGATGCAAAAAAGACATTGTGACACCAGTTACAACCGACAACGGAATTAATATCACACTCAATGCAAACTACGGGGACAATGGAAGCAAAACCACGTTTGACCCTGCAAACGGTTCATTTGCCTGGAATACTAGCACAACAGAATACATTAATGTAGGTGGTAGTAAAAGCGGTTATCTTGGTCAACTGACAAATGCTGCAGCCCAAGGAACTGGTACTTTTACAGGCACACTTGACAAAACCCCACAAAGTGGTGAAACTTTATATTTTTTCTATCTTGGTAAAGGTGACCACGCCAATGCATCAACTATAAGTTTTGCCAACCAAGATGGAACATTAGCGAATGTTACCAATTGCCATATTGCTGTTAGCGATGGGGTTACCTATTCTGGCCAAGAAAGCTTTAATGCAACCCTTAACATGAAGATGGCTATTGCCTATCTTAACACAAGCGCTTTTGCAGGTGAATATGTTTATCTTACTGGTGATGATATTTACTCAATTATAAACGTTAGTTATTCGAGTGGAACTATTTCTCCTCGCGAAAAAGGCTACATCAAGACTGGAATGGCCAGTAATGGCATTTATGTGGCACTGGTGCCATCAACTGAATCTGAGACTACTTTGGATTTTGAAAGCAACAGCAAACTTGGTGGTCAGATTACTTTCTTGCGCGGCATCAAACCTGGATATTATTATTCAGATGGCGACAACGCATTAACGGTATCTGCCCCAACAACCAATGTCACTGACGATGTTATCAAAGGGCTGTTTACTGTCTCGGAAACAAAAATGGTTAGGTTTTCAAAAGGAAATTTACAATATACCAGAGAAAGTACAGATGCTGATTGGAACACAGGTTCTTGGAGTTTCATGACAAATCAATATGATGTAGTAGAAACAGCAGATGTTTCAGTAGATTATGCATCAGAAACAGCTATTGGCTTGTTCGGCTGGGCTACAAGTGGATACAAAGCTCGCGATACCGAAACAAACTATTATTATAAACCTTATCAAACAAATGGAAGTAATGGTAATTATTACGGTCCGTCAAGCAATACGTCACTTGTCAGTACATATGCTAATTGTGATTGGGGAATATATAAAGGCACATCTATCACTAATGGCGGCGGTTATGACACATGGAGAGTGTTAACGAGTAATGAGTTTAATTACATACTTAACACAAGAACTGCTTCAACTGTTAATACTACACCAAACACTCGTTACGCAAAAGCTACTGTTGGAACCATGAAAGGTATTATACTATTTCCTGACGGTTATACTCAACCTAACGATGTAACAGCACCAAATAACATAAATAATACTGGTAATAGCTGGCCGACATATAGCACATCTGATTTTGGGAAAATGGCAAATAATGGAGCCGTGTTTTTACCTGCAGCTGGACACAGAATCAAAGACTCCAATAATGTTTGTATTAAAATGGATTATTATAACGGTACGTGTTATTATTGGACATCTACATCAAATAGCACTACTACTGCAAACAACGTAGTAATTGGTAATTATTCTTCCAATCCGATTTCTTCTAACAATCGTTCTTACGGTCAGTCTGTCCGCCTCGTTCGCGAATAATTTTCAAATTAAAACAACTAATTATTAACATATAACTAACTAAACAACATGAAGAAAACTTTATTATTTGTTGCGTCGCTGTTTTTGATGATGGCGGCCAACGCCCAAGATTGGAATTTTGTCAACTCGTTCTCATGCAGCACAGGCCGTCAGCACGGCGTGGTCTACGATGGCGAGAACATCTACACCAGCGCATGGGGCAAGTCGTCGACAGTGCTCTCAATGTTCTACAAGTATGACATGGATGGCAATCTCATCGAGGAATTCGACGTCCCGGGAATCACCAACTCCGACAACTACTTGCGCGATATGACCTTCGACGGTCAGTATGTTTACGGTTGCGACGCCCACTCAGGCACTATCTGGTGCTACGACCTTCGCAACAAGGCTTTGAACAACGCCAACAAGATCGAGACATCGTTCAGCGAACTGGGCACTTGCACCTACGACCCAGTCTACGACGCGTTCTGGGTAGGAGAGAGAGCTACAGGCAGCAGCCCGAGCCTTCAGCTTAACCTTAGACTCGTCAACCGCAACGGTGTTGTCATAAAGTCAGCTACAGCTCATAACCTCGGCGGACATACAGTCCACGGTACAGGCTATTTCACCGATGAGAACGGTGTGGCTCACCTCTATCTGTTTGCTGTTGAAGGCTTTACAGCTCATGTGTTTGACTACGCTATCGAAGCCGACACCATGACACCTAACTACATCTTCGACTTCTCAGTCACTCCAGGCTGGGGTGCCGCAAGCTCGGCAGGTGGCGCATACATTGGCGAAGTCGATGGTTCACAGTATTTCTTCGGCGATGTCGATAAGAGCCCTAACCTCATCGGTATCTACGCTTTGGGCGAATACACCCCTGTGGTTCCTACTCCTCCGGAGGGCGACGTCCTCTTCGACTTCAACGACGGTATCATGCGTCTTAACACTATCGATGGCGACGGCGACGGCTATAACTGGGAGATTCGCCAAAACTGGGGCAACACTCAGAACCCTTACAGCGTAACATCAGCATCAGTCGACCCGACAGAGGCTCCGTTGCTCCCTGAGAACTACCTCGTGACACCTTACAAACTCGATTGCGAACAGGTGGTGTTCACAGCATGTGTCCAGGATGTGGCACATCCAAACGAGCATCTCGGCGTGGCAGTGTCAACAACATCTGGCGATGACGCCGGCGCATTCACAATTGTGTTCGATATCGATATGACAGCTAAGGAAGTTGGCAACTGGTATCAGTATAATGTCGACCTCAGAGACTATCAGGGTCAGGATATTTACGTCGCGATCGTGCACTACAATTGCACAAACCAGTTCATGGTCAACGTCGACGATATCATGCTCTACAGAACATATAACGATGTGGAAAATGTCGAGATGAGTCTGCTTACAGTTTATCCAAATCCGGCAAGTGAGAAGTTGATGGTTGAAAGCCAATTTGTTGTAAATCAATATGATATCTACAATGTCAATGGCGCTATGATCCTCAGCAAGACAGTCAATGGAAAATCATTTGAGATCAACGTCAGCGAACTTCCAGCCGGCACATATCTCATCAAGATGACAGCCGACGGCATGGTTCAGACAAAACGCTTTGTCAAGGAATAAAACTATTCTTCTTCAATAAGAAATAAAGCTATTTGTTTGATCCCTTGGGCACCGATAACCAATTGATTGTCAATTTCGGTGCTTTTGCTTGGGCCACTAATAATTACGGTTTCGGTAGGTTTGCCGGAGCCGTATTTTTCTTTTAGGAGCTTAATCGAATCTTTCATGCTCGCCACAATCTGGCTAGGGGAGGCGTATACTAACAACACGTCGGCATTGGAATACGCCTCTCGCGACCCGGCGCATTTGTCGGTAACTACAACGCTTCCTGTATGTGCAATCAGGCATTCGCAATCGGTGATGCTCACGGTCTTTTTGCGTTTGGCGCTGTAATCGTGGCTTAACACTATGCCCGAGTCCTTGAAAATGTCATCAATCTTCTTGCTTGTTGAACATAACTGTCCCCACTGGTTTTCGACTATATACTGCTTCATCGCCTCGAGGAAGTCCTCCTTGCTCTCGAAATACACGAAGATGCCTCCGTTGCCTTTAAAACGGTCCACGAAGGTGAAATCGGCGCCGTCTTCTTCTTTGAAAGGAGTCCAGGTGTCGACCTGCATGTTCACGTCCTTGAAAAGGTTCTCGTCCTTGGTCATCACAGCTTCACGCACCTTCGCAAGGATTTGCTCCTTGTTGGTGCGCTCACTGAGATTGCCGAACGAGAAAATTTTCATGCCTCTTGCTTTTTAAATGTTCTTTCCTCTTGTTTCCACGGGCGCTCGCCGAAGATGGTGACGAGGTCGTCGGTAAATATCACTTCCTTGTCGATTAGCTTCTCGGCAAGCTGTGTGAGGCCGTCTTTGTGCTCGTTGAGTATTCTCAGAGCCTCTTGGTAAGCGCTTTCGATGAGTTTGCTCACCTCTGCGTCAATCTTCTCGGCTGTCTTCTCGCTGAACGGCTTTGTAAACGCATAGTCTTGCTGACCTGTTGAGTCATAATAACTTACGTTGCCGATGGTCTCGTCTAGACCGTAGTACATCACCATGGCGTGGGCTTGTTTCGACACCTTCTCAAGGTCGTTCAAAGCTCCGGTTGATATCTGTCCGAAGATGATCTGTTCCGCGGCGCGGCCGCCAAGGGTTGCGATCATCTCGTGATACATCTGTTCTTTAGTGGTTATCTGTCTCTCGTCTGGTAGGTACCAGGCCGCGCCTAGAGCCTTGCCTCGTGGAACTATCGTCACCTTTACCAAAGGATGAGCGTGCTCCAGCATCCAGCTTGTGGTGGCGTGTCCGGCCTCGTGGAATGCTATTACTTTCTTTTCCGACGGCGTAATAACCGAGTTTTTCTTCTCCAAGCCTCCGACGATACGGTCGATGGCATCGAGGAAGTCCTGTTTCTCGATGTTTTCCTTGTTCTTACGCGCCGCGATGAGCGCTGCCTCGTTGCAAACGTTAGCGATGTCAGCGCCTGAGAACCCTGGAGTCTGCTTTGCCAGAAACTCCTTGTCGACATCGTTGCCAAGTTTCAAGCCGCGCATATGCACCTCGAAAATCTCGCGCCGACCATTCAAATCGGGCAGCTCCACGTAAATTTGACGGTCGAAACGTCCCGCGCGCATCAACGCCTTGTCGAGTATGTCGGCGCGGTTGGTCGCTGCAAGCACAATGACGCCGGAGTTTGTTCCGAAGCCGTCCATTTCCGTAAGCAGCTGATTAAGAGTGCTTTCACGCTCGTCGTTGCCGCCACTCATTATATTTTTGCCTCTGGCACGCCCGATGGCGTCGATCTCGTCGATGAAAATGATGCAAGGTGCCTTGGACTTCGCCTGACTGAAGAGGTCGCGCACACGTGAGGCGCCGACGCCAACAAACATCTCCACGAAGTCGGAGCCTGAGATGCTGAAGAACGGCACGTTAGCCTCGCCAGCCACTGATTTGGCCAGCAAAGTCTTACCGGTTCCTGGAGGGCCTACAAGCAAAACGCCCTTCGGAATCTTGCCGCCCAAACGTGTGTATCGTGTAGGATTCTTAAGGAAATCAACAATTTCCATCACCTCTTCCTTGGCTTCTTCGAGTCCCGCTACGTCTTTAAATGTGGTCTTGTTGTCCTTTTCCTGGTCGTAAAGCTGAGCCTTCGACTTTCCGATGCTGAAAATCTGGCCGCCGCCCATTCCGCCTGCGCCTCCGCTCATCCTGCGGGTGATGATAATCCAGAAGCCGACAATCAACAGCAACGGCAATATCCAACTGATGATCTCAGCGCCCCAGTTGTGACGTTCCACAGGTATGACTTCTATAGGATTTGTCAAGCCTTCCTGAGCTTCGTCGACCTTGTTGTAAAGGCGTTCTTCTGAAACTTTCAGGACGTAGTTAGGCGATTTTCCGAACATCTGCGGTGTTTCGTTAGGGAAATATTTGCGCATTCCCTGCTCGTTGAGGTAAATCTCGGCGGTTTTGCCGTTCACCAGTTCGATCTTCTCGATGTCCTGTTCCTTCAACATCTTGGTTAGCTGAGTCATCGTGGTCTCCTTGGTGCTGCTTGTGCTGCCAAACACTATCGACCCGATGAAAAACGCTATCAAGACGATGTAAACCCAGTAAAACCCAATCTTTTTCTTCGGGCTATTCTCTTTCTTATCCATCTTATCCTTTATTGTCAGTCTTCGTAAACTTTTTTCTCCGCGTCGGCCCATAATTCCTCAAGCTGGAAGAAACTGCGCTTCTCGGCGAGGAACACATGAACCACGACGTCAACATAATCCAACAAAATCCATTCCGAATTTTCAAAGCCCTCTTCATGATAGACATGCACGTGAAGCTTGTTGCGGACGTTGTCAATGATCTTCTCCGCGATGGCGTTAACCTGTGTCTTCGACTGGGCATGACATATCACGAAATAATCAGTCACAGCTGACTGTAAATCTTTCATATTCAACGATGTAACCTCTTGCGCTTTCGCTTCCAACATGGTCTCGACGATGGTGTTCAGGACCTCTTCTGTATTATCTTTCTCGTGTCTGATTCTCATAAATCGAAAATTTTTTGCAAAGATAATCAATAAATTTGATAATTATTATTATTTTTGTATTTTTAATGAAAATGGCGATGAAAATTTTGCGTTTTGATGAAATAAACTCAACCAATGTCTATTTGTATGACAAAATTTCCGAAAAAAATGACATTTCGGATACCGTTGTTGTGGCTGCTCATCAGGTTGCAGGCCGGGGGATGGATAAAAACAGATGGGAGAGCGAGGCGGGGAAAAACCTTTTGTTCAGTATCGCGTTGAACGTCAATTTCTTAGCGGCGGAGAATCAGTTTAAAATATCGCAGGCGGTGTCTGTGGCTATTGTCGAAACTCTATCGCAATTTGTTGATAATCAGAAACTTTTCATAAAATGGCCTAACGATATTTATTTCGGTGACAAAAAACTAGCCGGAATGCTGATTCAAAACACCGTCGAAGGCCGTATGATGGGCACGTCGATTATCGGTATCGGATTGAATGTCAATCAGATAGAGTTTTCAAAAGATATCCCGAATCCGGTTTCGCTGAAACAGATAGCAGGGGAGGAGTTTAATCTTGAAGCATTGCTTAACTTGTTGATTGTCAATATAAAAACCTCTGTCGAAAGCCTTCGTTCTGAGAAAAATCAAATTGAGATAAACGAAAAATACATCGCAAAATCGTATCGTTATCACCAGTGGGCTGATTATCTGTATAAAAACAAAGTCAAATCCATGATTATCAATGGATTTGACCGTTATGGGAGATTGATTCTCGAGGATCAGTCGGGTGAGGAAATTGTCTGTGACGTTAAAGAGTTACAGTTTTTTCCGCCATCATATCCACCAGATTCTGAAGCGGACGTTTAGCCATCATCGCCATCAGCGGGTTGAGCTCGGCGTCGATTTCGAACATCACGCGGCAGTTGTTGCCTAATCCGGCGATTTTTATGCTTAACACGAACGGGAACGGCACTTTCCCGACTGGCACCAATTGCACCAAACTGTATGTTATTCTTTGACTTACGCGTAGAGCGATGCTGCCCATGCCTTGTACGGTGAACGAGAGGTTGTCCTCGTTGGCCTGCACGTTAATCGCCTGTTCGGGAAGCAATGCCGGAATATTCCTTATGTCGCTGACGATGCCGAAAAACTCCTGCTCGCTCTTGCTGTTGTCTACGTATTGTGATTGTATCAGCATAATCAGTTAGTTTTGGTGTGCGTCTGACCATGCCTGCGGGCTCTTTCTCCATTCCATCAGGCTGTGCATCTGGTCGTCGCTCACGTAGTTCTCTTCGATGGCTTTCTTTATCAAAGCCTCGTAATTGCTGATGGTCACGAGGTCGCAGTTGGCTTTCTTGAATGCCTCTGCAGCGGCGTCGAGCTGGTAGGTGAAAATGGCCATCATGCCTTTCACGTTAGCGCCTTTCTCGCGCAGTGCCTCGACTGCTGCAAGGCTTGATTTTCCTGTGGAAACGAGGTCTTCGACCACCACCACCGAACCTCCCTGTGGAACAATGCCTTCCACTTGGTTGTTGAGTCCGTGTGACTTGGCCTCTGAACGCACGTAGCAGAACGGGAGACCCAGCTCCTGAGCCACCAACGCGCCCTGTGGAATGCCGCCAGTGGCGACGCCGGCGATGAGATCCGGCTTGCCGTAATGCTCTGTGCACATTCTCACAAACGCCTCGCGTATGTATGTCCTGATGTTAGGATACGACAAAGTTATGCGGTTGTCACAGTAAATCGGTGATTTTAATCCGCTGGCCCATGTAAAAGGACTTGCAGGATTCAATTTTATTGCTTTAATTTGCAGCAGGAAATTCGCTAACGCTAAAGCGGTCTCTTTTTCGATCATATTGAATTTAAATTTTGTGCAAATGTACAGACTTTTTTGTAATAATCGGACGTTGACGGCAAATAATTTTTGCGAAAAATTGTTATCACTTGATAATAAATGTGTTAAAAATTGTGATGATTTGGCCGCTAAAATCAGGCTGTGGCTCGATGATGAACAGGCAAAAAACCTCGATTTGGGCGATGTCGACGGTGAAAAATTGGCATGTGCGATAAAAAACATTTTCCGTCAGGCGCCGGCAGCAGGCGGAGTGGTAGTCATTGATAATCAATTTGTTGCTATTGAGCGGAACGGCATACCAGATCTTCCTAAAGGCCATATCGAGAAAGGAGAATCGTCTGAAGTTGCCGCTTTACGTGAAGTGGAGGAGGAGACCGGCATCAGCAACCTCGAAATCATCAAAGAACTGCCCGCCACCTGGCACTGTTATCTCCTTGACAATCAATGGACTATCAAGAAAACCAGCTGGTTTCTGATGCGAACTGCAACTGGAATGAAAAACGTTCCTCAAACAGAAGAAGGGATTACGAAGGTTTATCTCGTTGATAAAGAAGGAGTTAAGAATTTTGAAGAAAATACATTCGCATCTTTAAAAACTCTGATTCCGTTTATTATCCCTTTAATTTAGACCGAAGCGTAACGAATTGAAGCGTAGTGGAGAAATCTCCATCAAATAATTAGTTGTATCAAAATTTTTCGTACTTTTGTAAGTTTATTATTGAACATAAAGTTACAATTATGAAAACTGCAGTTTTTGCCGGTTCTTTCGACCCGATTACAAAGGGGCACGAGGATATTGTGCTTCAGGCGTTGAAGGTTTTTGATGAGATTATCATCGCGATAGGCGTAAATATTGACAAAAAATATGCGTTTCCAATTGAGAAACGTATCAAAATGATAGAAAACACTTTTGCGGAGTGTCCTAATGTGAAAGTCGTTAGTTATGATGGGCTTACAGTTGATCTTTGCAAGAAGATGAACGCCGGTTTCATTATCCGCGGACTGCGTAACACCACTGATTTTGAATACGAGAGCGTTATCGCGGAGGCAAACAAGAAGTTGAATCCTGATGTTGAGACGGTTTTCTTCCTTGCTGATCCCGCTTTGCGCTGCGTTTCGTCGACTGTTGTGCGCGATCTCATACGTCACGGTGCCGATCTGTCCGGTTTTATCCCTGAAAAATCAGGTTTTTATGAGATTTAAGAGCGTTTTACTCCTAATCTGGGTGTTTCTGTGTCCGACTCTTGTAATCGGCCAGAATGTGGCTATTGAGGGCAAAACGAACGTGCCTGACGCTTTGGTGCGCCTGCTCACTTACGATGAGATGTTTACGTGCGAGCAGACCACGGTAGCCGAGACAAGGTCGGAGAAGGACGGAAAATTTCAACTCACAGCTAAAATCGACGAGGTGACGCCTGCGCAAATCGCCATAAACCTTGAGCGTGTCGACATGATTTTAAGTCCAAACGGGAGGTATAATCTCGAAATAACTATCCATGACCAAAAAGATGTTTCGTACTTCGAAAGAGAGAAACCAACGATGAGAATCAACTCGATAGAAGATGGAAATGTGCTTTTGCAATACACAGATATTCAGTCGTTTATCGATGATTACTTATACCAAAACTTTAACTATATTTATAGAGGTGGAAAGATGTCTCTTCTTGACACTCTCGACCGTCAGATAACCCGGAATTTCGGTGAAATCGAGTGCAAATATATCAATGATTTCATAAAATACCGCAAGGCTGCCGTCTTGATGATCGCCAATCCTGCTAAGACCAAGGCAGAATTCTTTGATAATCAAGAAGTTTTGTATTCGCAGGCGGCTTATATGGATGTCTTGACAGAGTTGTTTAAGTCGAATGTCAGAAATGATGACTTTTTGTCACGAAATTGGCAGATTGCCGAGCTTGTCGAGATGATGAACCTGAAAAAAACTTATTATTCGAATCCGCAGAACAGAGATCAGGTGCTGGCATCGTTGACAAATATCGAGAAATCGTCTAAGTCGTTGAAAAACAGAATGGTAGCAAAGAATGTCAAGAAGCGGGTGACCGAACTGTCCTACGATTCGAAGGCGCCGGAATTCTCGTTAAAGGATAAAAACGGCGAAACAGTCAGTCTCTCTGATTTTAAAAATGACATTGTGATTCTACAATTTGTTGACAATCTTACACCTCTTGTCGAACAGGAATTCATGTCGCTGAACGAGTTGAAAAAACAATGGGGCGACGGCGTGAAAATCATTACGATATCGACAAATGAATCGTTTGAAAAGTATTCTCAATTATTTGAACAACAAGGAAATAAATGGCCTTTATTAAACCTTTACTTTAATATACTTTTGCTCGAAGATTATCATATAAAAACATATCCGGCCTACGTTATTTTGAAGAAAAACAACTGTATCGGAATGGCTCCGGCGCCGTCTCCTGACCATAATTTGGACGGACAAGTGAGAAGAATTAGTAAATATTTGTAAAATTTTATTATTTTTGCATAATTTTTGATAGACATATTTTTGGACAAATTTATTCACGCAAATACTTAAGAAATGGGATTTTTATCAAAACTTTTCGGAAATAAATCGACTCGAGATAACAAAGCTTTGCAGCCATTATTGCAGAAAACGCTGGAGGCGTATGAGACAATCAAAGATCTGGATATAGACAGCCTGCGTCATAAGACCGTTGAATTCAAGGAATATATCAAGAATCATATTGCTGAGGAAGAGGCGAAAATCGCTGAGTTGAAGGCGACCGTGGAGAGTAATCCTGACATGGATCTGGAAGAGAAAAACAGCATCTACGAGCAGGTGGACAAACTTGAAAAACAGGTTCTTGAGAAGATAGAGGCCGCTTTGAACGACATACTGCCTGAGGCTTTCGCTGTGATGAAAGAGACGGCTAAACGCTTCAAGGAGAATGAAATGGTGGAGGCGACGGCTACCGACCTCGACCGTGAGCTGGCTTCGAAATACGAGCACATCAACATTGATGGCGACAAAGTGCGTTACAACAACAGCTGGATGGCCGGCGGTAATATGGTGACATGGGATATGGTGCACTACGACGTGCAGATTATCGGTGGTATCGTACTGCATCAGGGAAAGATAGCTGAGATGGCGACAGGTGAAGGTAAGACTTTAGTCGCTACCTTGCCGGTTTACCTCAACGCTCTGGCCGGACGCGGCGTTCATGTCGTGACCGTCAACGATTACTTGGCAAAACGTGACTCCGAGTGGATGGGCACGATATATAATTTCCTGGGTCTGACATGCGACTGCATCGACAAGCATCAGCCTAACTCGCCTGAGCGTCGCGCCGCTTACAACGCCGATATTACGTACGGAACAAACAACGAGTTCGGTTTCGACTATCTGCGTGACAACATGACAGGCAACCCAGAGGAACTTGTGCAGCGCAAACATCATTACGCCATCGTCGACGAGGTTGACTCCGTGTTGATCGACGATGCCCGTACTCCTTTGATTATCAGTGGTCCTACGCCACGTGGCGACGATCAGGAGTTCGTTCAGCTCAAACCAGACGTTGTGAATCTTTATGAGGCTCAGAAACGTCTTGTGACACAGTGTCTCGCCGAAGCGAAGAAGATATTGACGAATCCTAACGCCACAGACGAAGAGAAATCGCATGGTGCTGACCAGCTGTTCCGCGCGTTCCACGGACTTCCGAAGAACACGGCTCTCATCAAATTCCTCTCAGAGGAAGGAATGAAGTCGTTGCTGCTCAAGACCGAAGGCTTTTATATGCAGGAGCAGAGCAAGAATATGCACATTATCGACGATGAGCTGTATTTTGTCATCGATGAGAAGCTGAACACTGTCGTTCTTACCGATAAAGGTGCGGAACAACTCGCTAAAGCATACAACGATCCGTCGTTCTTCATTATCCCGGATGTGGGCTCTGAAATTGCTGAGCTTGAGAAATCAGGTTTGAGTGAGGATGAGAAAGTTATCAAGAAAGCTGAGATTCTCCGTGTTTTCTCAGAGAAATCGGAGCGTCTGCATACCGTGCAGCAGCTGCTTAAGGCATACACTTTGTTTGAGAAAGATGTCGACTACGTCATCATCGACAACAAAGTCAAGATTGTGGATGAGCAGACAGGCCGTATCATGGAAGGCCGCCGCTGGTCAGATGGTTTGCATCAGGCAGTGGAAGCTAAGGAAAACGTGGATGTTGAGGCTGCGACACAGACTTACGCCACCATCACCTTGCAGAACTACTTCCGTATGTATCATAAACTCGCCGGTATGACTGGTACCGCTGAGACTGAGGCCGGTGAGTTCTGGGACATCTACAAACTCGATGTGGTTGTCATCCCAACCAATAAGCCAATCGCCCGTGACGATAAGGAAGATTTGATTTACAAGACAAAACGTGAGAAATATAATGCTGTAATCGAGCAGATTGAAGAGCTCGTGAAACAGGGCAGACCGGTTTTGGTTGGTACAACATCTGTTGAAATCTCCGAATTGCTGAGCCGCATGTTGACGCGTAAGAACATCAAACACAATGTGTTGAACGCCAAATTGCACTTCAAAGAGGCTCAGATCGTGAAAGACGCCGGTGTCGCCGGCACTGTGACCATCGCTACCAACATGGCAGGTCGTGGTACCGATATCAAGCTCGGACCTGGCGTGAAAGAAGCAGGCGGTCTCGCCATCATCGGCACAGAGCGTCATGAGTCACGTCGTGTCGACCGTCAGCTGCGTGGTCGTGCCGGTCGTCAAGGTGACCCGGGTAGCTCACAATTCTTCGTATCGTTGGAGGATGACCTCATGCGTATGTTCGGTTCCGAGCGTATCGCGCCTATCATGGACCGCTTGGGCATGCAGGAAGGCGAGGTTATCCAGCACTCTATGATCACCAAACAGATCGAGAAGGCTCAGAAGAAAGTTGAGGAAAACCATTTCGGCGTGCGTAAGCATCTTCTTGAATATGATGACGTTATGAACTCACAACGTGAGGCAATCTACGAGAAACGCCGTCATGCCTTGTTTGGCGAACGTCTGCAAATCGACATCAACAACATGATGTACGACCTCGGTGAGTCGCTCATCGAGCAAAACAAAGCCAACGATGACTACGAGAACCTGAAGTTTGACGTCCTCTCCAATATGGGTATCGAACTTCCGTTTGGCGAAGAGGAGTTCAAACATGGCAAGCTGGATAATCTCGCTGATGCTTTGTTTGAAAAAGCCCTTGAGTCGTATAACAAGAAGACACAGGTGGTGGGTGAGAAGACCCTGCCTATCATCAAGGATATCTACGAGAAACAGCCGGGTTACAAGAACATTCTTATTCCGTTCACTGACGGAAAGAAAGGCATGAACGTGGTGGTCAACATCGAAAAGGCTGTCCAGAACGGCGCACGCGAGATTTCCTTGGCACTCGAGAAGAGCATCACTCTCGGCATGATCGACGACGCTTGGAAAGAGCATCTTCGCGAACTCGACGACCTGAAACAGTCGGTGCAGAATGCTCAGTATGAGCAGAAAGACCCGTTGTTGATCTATAAGTTAGAATCGTTTAACCTCTTCAAGGAGATGATTCTGAAGATCAACCGCGAGGTTATCTCATTCCTGATGAAGTCAGACCTTCCAGTGCAGCAGCAGGGTAACATCCGCGAGCATAAGGCGAAGGCCATCGACAGAAGCAAGCTCAAGGAACAGCGTACCGACCTCTTGTCGCAGGCTCACAGCAACACTCAGGAAAACCAGGTGACGCAGCCGATTCACGTTGAGAAGAAAGTCGGCCGTAACGACCCTTGTCCATGCGGTTCGGGTAAGAAATACAAGAATTGTCACGGAAGACTTGAATGAAACGTTTTTGGGCCATATTATCCGTTGTGTTGCTAGCGTTTACTGCGACAGCACAGGATACTATTGTTCCTCATCGTCCGAAAGTGGGTGTGGTGCTAAGCGGTGGCGGCGCAAAAGGTTTTGCGCACATCGGAGCGCTGCGAGTCATTGAAGAGGCTGGCATTCCCATCGATTACATAGCCGGTACGAGCATGGGCTCAATTATCGGCGGTCTATACGCTGTGGGTTACGACCCCGACATGATGCAAAAACTGTGCACCGAACAGGATTGGGATCAGATCATAAAAGACCAGATTCCCCGCAAGTTCATCCCATTGGAGAAACGCATCAACGAGCGTCATTATCTGATCACATTGCCATATAAAAACGGCCAATTGAAGATCAAAAGGTCGCTGATTGACGGCATGTATGTCAATATGTTGCTCACCCGCCTGATGATGCCGGCCTACAAAGAACGCGACTTCAGCAAATTGCCGGTGCCGTTCCTGTGTATCGGAACAGACATGATAAGCGCCGATCCTATTGAATTCACAAGCGGTTCACTCGCACAGTCGATACGTTCGTCAATGTCGATACCGTTCCTGTTCGAACCTGTCTCATATGACGGGTATCTGCTCTGCGACGGCGGTCTCACCAACAATTTTCCGGTAAGAAATGTGCGTGACAAAGGCGCTGACATCATTATTGGTGTCGATCTTGAGATAGTGAAGTCAGACCCGGAGGTGCTCGACAATTCCCTGAAAGTGCTCGAGCGTCTGATTTCAGTAGTGTCGCAAGACGAAAGCAATAAAGGCCGTGAAGGCTGTGATATCTTGATAAGACCCGATATCGGTAAAGCCAATATAATGTCGTTCAACGATTTCAGTCCGATAATCAAATGTGGTGAGGCTGGCGCCCGCGAGCAATATCCGGCTCTGAAACGGCTCGCTGACTCATTGCAGGCACTCGGAGCGTTCAAGGTGCAACGGCATCATACCCAGCCTATTGACCGTGTGACTATTGCCGGAGTGGAAGTCAAAGGCCTCGACGATTACAATGCCAAACTGGTTAAATCGGAGTTCGGCGACGAGTTTCCTGCTGAATTTATGATTGATGACATTGAGACGATTATCGTGAAAATCTATTCTCAAGGTTATTTCGCCAATGTCTGGTACGAACTGGTCGATTATCCGGAAGGCAATATCGTCAGAGTGCATTGCAAAAGCAGGTCTTCGCTCAATTTTTCCGTCGCCGGGCATTATGACAACAACTATGGAATAGGCTTGCTGCTGAATATGAATGCAAGAACCAAGCATTTCACATACAATGTTGATCTGAATATCTCCGACAACCCATATTTCAAAGCGGATATAACACATCGCTACACTAAGATGTTGAGCGGTACGGTTGAGCTTTTCGCCATGAATCTTAAAGCGAATCTTTACAACAGTCATGGGACTATCGTGAGTGCGCTGCGTATGCAGAATAATACAGCGAAAATGTATCTTCAGGTGGCTCCTTCGGTAACGCAAGCTATTAAATTTGGCGTTAAACTTAACTATTCCCTGATGAAGAATCTGCAATATAACAATGTCGGGGTAGACAGTTATGTCTATGAGTTCAGTCAGAACGCCTATATCCATTATTTCTTCAACAATGAAGACCAGACTGATTTTCCACGTAAAGGATGGAATGTCAATATGATAGGCAAATGTATCTTGTACGACGGAGTGTTTAAGGATTCCAAAAATCAACCGATGTACACCTTGCAGGCAGATATCCGGAAATCGTTTCCGGTCGGACAGCGTCATGCACTACGCTTGGGAGCGGTCGGCGGTATGCATATCGGAGAGCTTATGTATAATGACGACATCTTCTTTGTCGGCGGACAGTCGAAAATGCATTACAGAGATAACATTATGAGTTTCACAGGTATGCCGTTCCTGTCTGTGTTGACTGAATATACGGCTTTCGCGAAATCTGCGTGGCAGTGGAACTTTTATAAGAATTTCTATGCTGTTGTCAATTGTGATGCGGGCTATATCAAGAATTTCATGCGTATCTATGACCTGAACGAGAATTTGAATGGCATAGATCCATCAAATATGACTCCGGAAGATTATGAGATTGTAAACAACTATATTCAAGACATCAATGATTTGCTGTCTGACGATCTTGACACTTGGTTTGTTCCTGATAATTTTGTAATGGGCGCAGGCTTGACTTTAGGCTACAAGACGATGTTCGGCCCTATCGAATTAGGACTGTCAAAAACAAATGTTATAGATGATTTGACATTGTTTGTTAATGTTGGATTTTGGTTTTAATTGATTTATAATGAAGAGGATAAGTAAGTTTTTCAGATTTTCCGCACTGATGTTGCTTGTCAGCCTTTTTTCTTTGTATGATGTTGAGGCTCAAACAGTAAATGATTCAGTTCCGGCAAAAAGCAATCGTAAACGCCCGAAAGTGGGAGTGGTGCTTTGCGGTGGCGGAGCCAAAGGTTTCGCGCAGATACGTATTCTCAAGGCTATTGACGAAGCAGGCGTTCCGGTTGATTTTATTGGCGGCACAAGCATTGGCTCGATTATGGGCGCGCTTTATGCTGTAGGATACGATCCAGACATGATGGAGCAACTGGTGCGCGGCCAAGACTGGGATCAGGTGATATATGATAAAGTCCCGAGAGTGCTGCTGCCAGTCGAGCAAAAGATGAATGAGCATCAGTATCTTGCGACGTTCCCGATCATGAACAAGAAGCTGAAGGTCAAGTCATCGCTTGTTGAAGGCGTCTACGTCAATCTGCTGATGTCACGTCTTATGCTCCCGGCAAGTAATACTAACGATTTCAATAAGTTACCTGTACCTTTTTTCTGTATGGCCACCGATGTGGAACATGCCTGTCAGTATGAGATGACCAAAGGAAATCTCGCCAGATGCGTCAGAGCGAGCATGTCGATTCCGTTCTTTTTCAAGCCTGTGGTGATGAACGACAAACTCTTGATTGACGGAGGTATGGTCAACAATTTCCCTGTGAGGAATATGAAAGCTCGTGGAGCCGACATCATCATAGGCATCGACCTCGAAGACGCTACTATTCCTGCATCGCAAATCGATAACTCTATCGGGCTGCTCGAAAGCATGATGAACCTCTCGTCGTTGGAAGAAAGCCAATACGCCCGCTCTCATTGCGATATCTATATCAAACCCGATCTTCACGGACGTAATATGCTGTCGTTCAATGATTTTGATTCTATTTTGCAGTTTGGCGACGATGCGGCAAAAGAATTTTATCCCCAGCTGAAGAACCTCGCTGATTTTTTACATGAATTTGAGCCTTTTGAAATAGAGCGTCCGCATGTGCAACCTATTGATACACTGAATGTTTTAAGCGTCGAAATAGATGGTGTCGCCGATAATCACAAATCAGGTCTGGTCAGAGAATTCGGCAAGACGTTCCCGATGAAAATGTCGGTGGATGATATTGATGGAGTGGTGCTAAGACTCTATGCGTCAGGATATTACGAGGATTTGTGGTATGAGACGAAAAACACCGCAAACGGTGTGATACTGACTTTGCATTGCAAGGAGCGCGAAGATGAGTCTGTTTCGTTTTGTATCCACTATGACAACAACTACGGAATCGGAGCGTTGGTGAATTTCTCCATGACGAATCTTCGGAACAGCATGAATCGCATGACTCTTAACTTGGATATCAATATCGCTGAAAACCCATATGTTAAGGTTAAGCTGAACAAACGTCACGGAAAGGTTTTCAGATATGGCGCCGATCTCAGCGTCATCAACCTGAACATGAATCAGTATATCAACAGCAGAATCACTAATTCATACAGTATCCAGAGTAATACTTTGAATATCTATTCCCAGATAATTCCTTCGCTCACCCAGCAGATTCGTCTGGGAGCCGTGGCCGATTATGTCCATATGCGCGACCTTGTCGGTGATGGAGGCCTTAAAACTGATTATGCGTTTTACACCTACCTTTATCTGAATTATTTCTTCAGCAACGAAGATGTCCCAAATTTCGCGCATCGCGGATGGAGGATAAATCTTTTGGGTAAGGGCATCTATGCTGACGGGTTGTCTTATCTGTTGCGGGGCAATGTCGTGAAGACTTTCCCTCTCGGAAAACGCAATTCGCTGAAATTCGGTGTCGATGCAGGCACAAAACTTGGCAAGGCGGAGCTTCCGGTTTTCTATCAGTTTATGGTCGGCGGACAGTCAAAAATGAAGTATTATGACAATATCATGGCGTTTACAGGCCTTGGTTTTATCGATAAGATGGTTGACCATATAGCTGTGGGACGAGCAGCGTGGCAATGGAATTTCTATAAGATTTTCTATAGCACTGTCAGTTTTGACTGCGGTTATATGAGCGATGTCTATGATTTATGGTTCGACAGCAACAGCTTCGTCGCTGGCGCGGGTCTGACCCTCGGTGCTAACACCGTTATCGGACCTATCGAGGTGAGCCTGATGTGCTCGAATATCAATTCGTCGGCAGTCGGCTTTATTAATGTCGGATTCTGGTATTAAACAATTGAATATCAATAAATTAAAACATAATAATATATGAAATACAAAAGAGTGTTACTTAAGCTAAGCGGTGAAGCTTTAATGGGAAATCAGCAGTATGGCATTGATCCTGAAAGACTTAACGATTACGCTGAAGAGATTGCGGCGGCAGTGAAAGCCGGTGCGCAGATAGCTATCGTTATCGGTGGCGGCAACATCTTCCGTGGATTGCAGGGTGCATCGAAAGGTATGGACCGCATACAGGGCGACTACATGGGCATGCTCGCAACCGTCATCAACAGCATGGCAATCCAATCGACATTGCAGTCAAAAGGCGTGAAAGCGGCATTGTTGTCTGGACTTTACATCGACCGTATCGCCGACTCGATGAGCAGCGCCAAGGCTATCAAACTGCTTGAAGAAGGCTATGTTGTAGTCATTGGAGGCGGTACAGGCAACCCGTTCTTCACCACTGACACAGGTTCGGCTTTGCGCGCAGTCGAAATCAAGGCTGACATCATCCTCAAAGGCACACGCGTCGACGGCATTTACACCGCTGACCCTGAGAAAGACCCGACCGCAACGAAGTATGAATCAATCACTTATGATGAGGCTTATCAGAAAAATCTCAAGGTGATGGATCTCACGGCATTTACAATGTGCAAGGAAAACAACATGCCGATGCTCGTGTTCGACATGAACACCAAAGGCAACCTTACAAAAGTGCTTAACGGAGAAAAAATCGGCACTATAGTGACCAAATAATTATTTTTTGTATTTTTGTACCGAAAAATTTAAGGTATATGACAGAAGAATCTCAATTTATTTTGGACGAAACGACTGAGTCGATGGAAGGTGCCATCAAACATCTCGAGTCGGAGTTTCAGAAAATCAGAGCCGGCAAGGCAAGCCCGATGATGCTCCAGGGTGTCAAGGTTGAATATTACGGAACACTGGTCCCGATTGAGCAGACCGCCAATATCGGCACTCCGGATCCGCGTCAGATTATCGTGATGCCTTTCGATAAAAGCGCAATCAGCGCGATCGACAAGGCTATTCAGGCCGCTAACCTCGGCTTCAACCCGAAAAACGAAGGCGATTTCCTGAGAATCTTGGTTCCGCCATTGACAGAGGAACGTCGTAAAGACCTCGCCAAACGCGCGAAGACAGCCGCTGAAGAGGCTAAAGTGGGTATCCGCAACATCCGCCGTAACTCCAACGACGATGCCAAGAAGCTTGAAAAAGAAGGCGTTTCAGAAGACGAAGTGAAGCAGCTCCAGGAAGAAATCCAGAAGCTGACAGATAAATTCGTGAAGAAAATCGATGATCTTTACGAACTCAAGCAGAAAGACATCCTGACAGTCTAGTCAAAAATATTCTCTAATGCCAAACCAAACAGCTTGTCGAGGGTGATTCCCATGCAGGCTGCTTGTTTTGGCATTATTGATGCCTCCGACATGCCTGGAACGATGTTCACCTCGATGAACACCAATTGTTTAGGCGTCATGATGTAGTCGAAACGGGCGAAGCCCTTGCACTCGAAAGCGTCGTACAACATCGCCGAAGTCGCCTTGACTTCAATTTCTGAAACCTCATCCAACTCAGCCGGAGTGATTTCGTCTGATTTTCCTGCAGTATATTTGGCTTCGTAATCGAAGAAGTCGTTTTTGCTGACAACTTCGGTGATAGGGAATACCATCGTCTTGCCTTTGACCTGCATGACGGTACAAGCCAGCTCGCGGCCTTTCACAAACTTCTCGCACATCACCTGATCGCCTGCGCTGAAGGCATATTCCACTGCTTTGTCAAAGTCGTCCTCGGTTTTCACCTTGCTAACTCCGACAGAAGAGCCGTTGCGTGTAGGCTTGACAAACAAAGGCAATCCAAGCGTTTTAACAATCTTTTTGGCGTCGTAACTTTCGCCTCTATTAATAATTATTGAAGGGGAGACGTTGGCACCTGCCGCCGCCGCTATCTTTTTGCAAAAATCTTTGTGGAACGTGAGCGCCGAGGTGGTGAAATTCGAAGATGTGTATGGGATTCCCAGCATCTCGAAATAACCCAGAAGCTGTCCGTCTTCGCCCGGCACGCCGTGGATGGCATTGAAAACAGCGTCAAAAACAACCTTCTTGCCACCAACTTTTATCGAGAAATCGTTTTTGTCGACATCAGTCTTGGTGCCGTCGTCTTCAAGATGATACCATCTATCTTTTTGAATCACAATGACGTACGCGTCATATTTTTTTGAATCAAGATGCTTCTTGACAACTTTCGCGCTGCTTATCGAAATTTCGTACTCTCCGGAGTATCCGCCACAGACTATTGCTATTTTTTTCATGTTTTATATAATAAAATTCAATAAAAATCATTATCTTTGCGAGTTCAAAATTACAAAAAAGGGTGTAATTATTAACGAAAAAAATAAAAAAATGAAGGCTTTTCGTTTTTTGAAAGATAAATGGTTTTATATCAGCTTGATAATCATGCTGTTACTGGTTGTCAGCGTGTTTCTGTTCACGTTCAAACGTCTCGACAGATTCACACGTCACGGCGAGGAGTTTCAGGTTCCTGACATGGTTGGCATGAATTATGACGAGGCTGTAGGGTTGTATGGCGACGATTTCACCTTCATTCTCCTCGATAGCATTTATGTTAAAGATTTTCCGGAAGGTGCCGTGTATCAACAGAATCCGGCTGCAGGCCAGAATGTGAAACGTGGCAGAAACGTCTATGTTATCCGCACGAATATCGCCCCGGAGATAGTGCAGATGCCAAATCTCCGCAATCTCTCGCTGCGTCAGGCTATGGTGAGCCTGAATATGGTGGGGCTGAAGGTTGATAAGTTGGAATTTGTCGATTATTTCGCCAGAAACGCCGTCATCGACCAAAAGATCAAAGACAGGGTGGTTGAACCGAAAGACGAGGTGGTGAAAGGCTCGGCAGTGACTTTGGTGGTCGGACTCGGTAACGGCGAGCAAACCACAAATGTCCCAGATCTGATAGGTGTGAGCTACGAAGATGCAAAGAGCAAGATCAATATGGCCTCGCTGAATATCGGAATGGAGATTTTTGTCGACAATGATGATGTTAAAGACCTCTACGTCAACAGGATGGAGCCTGAGTATTCACCTGAAACCATGGTCAAACTTGGTTCAACTGTCAACGTCTGGTACAGATCGATAAAAGTGTTTGATTTCAAGTGGTACACATACGAGAAGTTCCGCCGAGACTCCATCGTTGAATCGTGGCGATTAAAAAAATATAGCGCCGACACCATAAAATACGTAATTGACAGTTTTAATTACATACTGAAGAATAGAATGTTTTCTTACGACTCGCTGCAACGTTTGGCCGACAGGCAGATGAGGTATCAGAGACCTGTTGCCGAAGATTTCGAGCCGATTAGCTTTGACGAATGGGAAAACGTTGATGATGATATGAATACAGATTTTTTCTATGATGAATAAAAGATTTGTTTTGATGATAATGTTAGCCGTTATCCCGATGATTAACGGCTTTGCCCAAGAATATCTTACAGGGTTCACTGGCGGCATTCCTGACAATGGATCCGTAAAGTCGAGAGATGAGGTCGTGGCGACACTGCCTTTCTTCGATGATTTCACCAACGCGGGCATTTATCCCGACGAGTCAAAATGGACACAAGGCAATGTCTTCATAAACGCCGGTTACCCTATGATGCCGGTGAACTATAAGGCTGCAACGCTTGATGTCGCTGACCGTTACGGTAAGATTTACACAAGAGGCAGCAGCAATCCTTTCATTGGCGATACGCTTCTTTCTGTGAAGATTCGTTTGGATTATGTCGGCGATCATGAACTTACGCCAGCTGACTCGGTATATTTCAGTTTCTATTACCAACCAGGAGGTTTTGGCGACAGTCCTGATGAATTCGACTCACTGGTGCTTCAATTCGGATATGGCGACACTTGGAAACAGGTCTGGGCTACCGAAGGCAAAGATTATCAGGCATTTATCGATTCAATCGGCGAGAATCAGTATTTCAAAAAGGTTATGATTCCGATTACCGACACCTGCTTCTTCAAAGAAGATTTCAGAATACTTTTCTTCAACTACGGAACACTGCCAACCACAATGTATCCTAACGATAGAAGCAATATGGACCAGTGGAGTATCGACTATGTTTATCTCGATATGAACAGGAGCATGTACGATGACACCTATCCGGCGGTCAACTTTACACATACTTCTCCCACTTTCCTGAAGCGTTATCAATCAATGCCTTATAAACATTTTAAGGAGAACCCGATTAATGAGATCAACAATACTTTCAATATGTATCTCACAAACGTTGACATCAACAGTCACGATGTGCGATATATTTGCGAGGTAGAGGACAACAACTCGGACTGGGCTTATTCTTATACATCTAATCCGTTTACAATCAATCCGTTAACATATTATGGAGTGTTGAAAGATTCCATTCCGATGTTGAATTTCATCTATCCGTATACTTTGCCGATTGATACCACATCATTTACTATACGTCATACCGTTGAGGTGGTCGATGGGTCGGGTGATGTTGTTTCGGGTGATGTACTCGAGCATCAGCAGGTTTTTGGCAATTACTTCGCTTATGACGACGGCACTCCTGAAAGTGGTTATGGCCTGACTCCGCAAGACACATATTTCGCTGTGCAGTTTAAAGTCACCAAACAGGATACACTACGTGGCGTGCAGATGCTTTTCAACCGCACATACAACGATGCGAATTACAATTTCTTCGATATCGTGGTCTGGAAAGACAATAACGGTAAGCCGGGTCAGCAGGTCTATGTCCTTAAAGATCAACGGCCTATATGGAACGACAGCGTAATGTACGCTTTCTCAAACTACACTTTCGATAAGATTGTGAAGGTAAACAGCACCTTCTATGTCGGAATCCGTCAGCAATATTCAAAGTCGATAAATATCGGTTTCGACGTTTCGGCCGATAATCATAGATATAATTTCTATGACGCTGGCGCAGGCTGGAAAAACAGCGCTTTCCCGGGCTCAATAATGCTGCGTCCGGTTATGGGTAAAAATGCAGAACTGATAATAAATCCTGATAATCAGGAAGATGAATTGGTGCTTTATCCGAATCCTGCCGGCGATGTAGTGCGCATAGCCAATGATGATGTAGTCTATCGTGAAATTGTGATTTTCGACCTTACAGGAAGGGCTGTAAAACATGCTTATAATTGTAAGGAGTTGAATGTCAATGATTTGCAGGATGGAGTATATATGCTGCGTGTGGTGAAGGAGAATGGTGCGCACAGAACAACTAAGTTAATGATAGCCAAATAGTTATAGCCATGTCGGAAGATTTTGTCGGCGTTCTTGGAGATAACACTGAGGAAAGTACTGAGCTTTTCGAGCATTTCCGTATTGTTGCCGATAAAGGTCAGACGCTCACACGTGTCGACAAATTTCTGCAAAACCGACTGGAAAATGTTTCGCGTAATCGTGTGCAGAATGCGGCTAAGGCAGGAAGCATCCTAGTCAACGACAAACCCGTTAAGTCTAACTACAAGGTGAAGCCGTTCGATGTGGTTACCGTCGTGCTGGCCTATCCGCCTCGTGAAATAGTCATCACCCCTGAAAACATTCCGCTTGATGTCGTGTACGAAGACGATGACGTCATTGTTGTGAATAAACAGGCAGGCTTGGTGGTGCATCCAGGTCATGGTAACTTCGACGGTACATTGCTCAACGCTTTGGCGTATCATTTCAAGGAAAACGGCTCGAAAGTCGAAAACGGCTTCGGATATCTGGTGCATCGAATCGATAAAGACACCACCGGATTGATGATTGTCGCAAAGAATGAGACGGCGCAGACCGTGCTTGCGGCGCAGTTCTTCGAGCACTCCATCACGCGACGATACCAGGCGCTGGTGTGGGGTGATTTTGCAGAAGACGAAGGAACTGTCGAAGGTAACATCGGGCGTTCCGTGCGTGACAGAGTCGCCATGGCGGTCTATCCTGATGGCAATCAGGGTAAGGAAGCTGTGACACATTATAAGGTCTTGGAGCGTTTCAGCTACGTCAGCTTGGTGGAATGCCGACTGGAGACAGGCCGCACACATCAGATACGTGTGCATATGCAGTATATAGGGCATCCGTTGTTCAATGACGCGCTGTATGGCGGCGACAGGATTCTCAAAGGAACAACATTCTCGAAATATCGTCAGTTTATCGACAATTGTTTCAACGAAATACCGCGTCATTGCCTTCACGCCAAGGTGCTCGGCTTCGTTCATCCGACAACAGGCAAAGAGCTGTATTTCGACTCTGAACTGCCGCAGGATATGCAGTCGGTGCTGGCAAAATGGAGAAATTATTTAAAGACAAGAACAGAAGAAAATTAAAGATATGATAGTAATCACAGGTGCAGCCGGATTCATCGCCAGCGTTGTGGCGGGATGCCTCAACGAACAGGGCAGGAATGACCTCGTCCTCGTCGATGATTTCACTAAGAAACAAAAAGAAAGAAACTATATCAACAAGAAATATCAACTTCTTTTAGATAGAAAAGAATTTCATAACTGGTTGAAAATCAATCACGATGAGGTTGATTTCATAGTTCACCTCGGCGCTCGTACCGATACCACCGAGTTCGATTGGAACGTGTTCATTGAGCTTAATGTGAACTACACCGAACAGCTTTGGACATTATGCACTGATTATCAGATTCCGCTCGTATATGCTTCATCAGCAGCGACTTACGGTGGGGGAGAGTTTGGCTACATCGACAGCCACGACATAGTGGAGAAACTGCAGCCTCTCAATCCTTACGGCCGCTCGAAGAATGAGATTGACAAATGGATTCTTAAGCAGACGAAGTGTCCTCCGTTCTGGGCAGGCTTGAAATTCTTCAATGTCTACGGTCCAAACGAGTATCACAAAGGCCGCATGGCTTCGGTGATACTGCATTCGTTCCATCAGATTCAGGACTGTGGCGAGGTGAAGTTGTTCCGCTCGCATCGTCCGGATTTCAAAGACGGTCAGCAACTGAGAGACTTCATCTATGTGAAAGACATTGCCTCTGTCATACTTTTCCTGATTGAAAAACGTCCGGCAAGCGGCTTGTACAACCTTGGAACAGGCCACGCTCGGTCGTTCTACGACCTCGCGTCAAACACTTTCAAGGCGATGGGAAAGGAAGTGAATATCAAATTCATCGACACTCCGCTTGATATCCGCGACAAGTATCAGTATTTTACTGAGGCTAACATGACTAAACTCCGCAATGCAGGCTACAACAAACCGTTCACCAGCCTTGAGGATGGAGTTTTCGATTATGTTCAGAATTATTTAATGAAAGATAAAACCTTCTAAAGAGATTTCTGTTTCTCTGCCAGTTTCTTGTCAAGGTCAACTAAGAACTCTTTCGCGTCGTTGAGGGTGCGGATCATCATGGCGTTTTTCTCAAGGCCGTCGAACTTGGTCTTCATGGCGTCCTTAGCTCCTTGGATGGTGTATCCTTTCACCTTCACCAGTTGGTAGATGATTTGCAGATACCTCATGTCGCGTTCCGTGAAAAGTCGGTTACCCTTTGTGCTTTTGCGCGGACGCAGCACGTCAAATTCGCTTTCCCAATAGCGTATGGTGGATGTCGGTACTTTGAACATCTCAGCCACTTCTCCGATTCGATAATATAACTTCTTGACTTCCATGATGTTAATCCATTGTCATTGAAGGTTTTTCCGACAACTCGATTATCTTGTCATACTCTTCCGGCGTGAGGTCGTTGAAGAAGAAGTTGATAGGATTTATCGCCTTGCCGTTTTTAATCACTTCATAATGCAGATGCGGAGCTGTCGATTTTCCGCTGTTTCCCATATCTGCGATGTATTCGCCGCGTTTCACCTTCTGGCCAACCTTCACGTGGGCTTTCAAAAGATGCGCGTAACGTGTCTTATAGCCGTATCCGTGATCCACAACGATATTGTTACCGTATCCGCTGTTTCCACTCGTTACTTTCTCCACAACGCCGTCGCCGGTGCAGTAGATGTGTGTCCCTATAGGTCCGCTGAAGTCAATGCCGCTATGCTGCTTCTGAACCTTGTAGAATGGATCGGTTCTATATCCGAAATGCGAGGAAATTCTATAGATGTCGACATCTTTCACAGGCATGATGGCAGGAATGCAACTCAACATTTTAGCCTTGTTTTTTGCCATGTCATAAACGTCGTCAAATGATTTCGACTGGACTTTCAACTGACTCTCCACAACGTCGATTTTCTTAGCCGTCTCCTTGACAATATTCGAATGCTCGAATCCGTTGAGCGCCTCGTAGCGGTCCATTCCGCCATATCCGGCCTTTCTTACAGAGGTAGGAATAGGCTCAGCCTCGAAAATCATGCGGTATATGTTGTCATCACGATCCTGCATCTCGTCCAAAAGCCCGTTGATAGTCTCAATCTTGTCGTTGATGATGTCGTATTGAAGCTTCATGAACTCGATTTCACGCGCCTGCATACGCTCTTTAGGCGTTCCGACGACGTTATTAATAATCGCCATGGCTACATATCCAATAAGTCCAGCGGTGATGATATAGAAGATTACGCCTCTCAATCTTTTCGATCCGGAAGGCTTATATTCCTCATAATCAAGAGTTTCTGGGTTGTATATGAATCTTTTTTTCAAATTTTTACGTTTTAAACGTGCAAAATTAATATTTTTTTCTTAAATTTGCAAACTTTTTTATGGAAAAAAATTGATTTGATGATGAAAGCAAGCGAAATTCGTAAGAGTTTTTTGGAGTTTTTTCAGTCGAAACAGCACTTGGTAGTGCCTTCCGCACCTATAGTTGTAAAGAATGACCCGACATTGATGTTCACCAACGCGGGTATGAACCAGTTTAAGGATGTTTTCTTGGGCAACAACCCTCGCAAAGCACCACGCGTGACTGATATTCAGAAGTGTCTCCGCGTCTCGGGAAAACATAACGACCTCGAAGAAGTTGGTCGTGATACATATCATCACACCATGTTCGAGATGATGGGCAACTGGTCGTTCGGCGATTATTTCAAGAAAGAGGCAATCGCTTGGGGCTGGGAATTTCTCACTGAAGTGATGAAGATCGATAAGGATAAACTGTATGTCACAGTGTTTGGTGGTGATGAGAAAGACGGCATGGCTCCAGATCAAGAGGCTTACGAATTTTGGAAGGAACACGTCGACGAGTCGAGAATCATCTACGGCTCGAAGAAAGATAACTTCTGGGAGATGGGTGAGACCGGACCTTGCGGACCTTGCTCAGAGATTCATATCGACATCCGTGACGAAGAGGCTCGCAAGAAAATCAACGGCCGCGACCTCGTCAACAAAGACGATCCGGAAGTGATTGAGATATGGAACCTCGTGTTCATGCAGTACAACCGCCTCGCAAACGGCAGTCTTGTTGACCTTCCGGCAAAGCATGTCGACACAGGTATGGGCTTCGAACGCCTCGTCCGCGTGATGCAAGGCAAGAAATCGAACTACGACACCGACGTGTTTACACCTATTATTAATGAGATTTCAAAGCTTTCTGGTATCGAATATGGCAAAAACGAGAAATCCGACATCGCAATGCGTGTTGTCGCCGACCACCTCCGTGCTGTCAGCTTCGCCATCACCGACGGTCAGCTGCCTTCAAACAACGGCGCCGGCTATGTGATTCGTCGAGTTTTGCGCCGCGCTGTGCGTTACGGCTACACATTCCTGAAGTTCACCGAACCGTTTGTGTATAAATTGTTGCCTGTTCTCGTTCGCGAGATGGGTGAGCAATATCCTGAAATCAAGGCACAAGAGATGCTTGTTTCAAAGGTTATTTACGAAGAAGAAGCATCGTTCCTGCGCACTTTGGCATTGGGTATCAAGCGTTTTGAGAATTACGTGGAGCAAAATAAAGGTGCAAAACTCATCGACGGAGCTTTCGCATTTGAATTGTTCGATACTTACGGTTTCCCTGTCGATTTGACCAACCTCATGGCCGAGGAAAAAGGTCTTGAAGTCGATATGGAAGGCTTTAATAATAACCTCAAAGAACAGAAAGACCGTTCGCGTAAGGCAGCCGAAAAGATGTCGGGCGACTGGGTCGAGCTGATTCATGAAGACAAACCTACCACTTTCGTCGGCTACACCGAGATGGAATGTGAGGCTAAGATATTGAAATTCAGAGAGGTAGTGGCGAAAGGCAAGAAACATTTCGAGATTGTCCTCGACAAGACTCCGTTCTACGCCGAGATGGGCGGTCAGGTCGGCGATAAAGGCGTGTTGGTATCGGAAAACGAGACATTGCACGTGGTCAACACCGTTAAGGAAAATGACTTGAGCATACATATCACCGATAATCTCCCGCAGCAGCCTGAAGCAGCGTTTACTGCTAAAGTCGACGTGGAGCGTCGTCTCAAGATCGAGGCTAACCACACAGCCACTCACTTAATGCATGCGGCTCTTCGTCAAGTTCTCGGAACTCATGTCGAGCAGAAAGGCTCAATGGTTGACGATGAGCGTCTGCGTTTCGACTTCAGCCACTTCGCAAAGATGACCGACGAAGAGATTCGTAAGGTTGAAACCATTGTCAATCAGAAGATTAGAGAAGACTTGCTCAACGAAACAGCTGTTGATGTCCCGATTGATGAAGCGAAAAACATGGGCGCGATGGCGTTGTTCGGCGAGAAGTACGGCGATAAGGTTCGCGTTGTAAAATTTGGTGAAGGCTATTCATGCGAACTTTGCGGTGGCACTCATATCCCGTCAACTGGTCGCATCGGGGCGTTCAAGATTCTGAGCGAGGGTGCTATTGCAGCAGGCGTTCGCCGTATCGAGGCAATTACAGGCGAAGCAGTCATCGATTATCTTGATAATCAGATAGATACACTCAATAGAATCAAAGGTCTGGTGAAATCGTCAGGCGACGTGGTGAAGGCTGTTGAGAATCTCTCTACGCAAAACACCATGCTCCAGAAGAAGATCGAGGCCATGATGATGGCACAGGCTGTTTCAGATGCGAAGTCTGCTTACAAAGACGCCACTGATTACGAAGGCCACAAGCTTGTTGTCGCCCGCATCGATGCCGACATGAACCAGATGCGCAACGTCGCTTCAGCATTGAAAGATATTGACGCTGAAGTGGTTGTCATCATGGGCGGTGTGTTTGAAGACAAACCTGCACTCTGTGTGATGTTACCTCAGAGTTTAGTCGACACTAAGAATATGGACGCCGCCGCCATTGTGCGCACGGCAGCTAAAGAAATCCAGGGTGGCGGCGGCGGTCAGAAAACCCTCGCAACCGCTGGTGGTAAAAACGCCGCAGGCATCGACAAAGCTATCGAAATCCTTAAAAACAACCTGAAATAACAATGTTAAAACGCTCAACCGCCATATTAAGCGTAATGTTGGGATTAATCCTACTGCTTGGTTGCTCGAGAAGTAACCACGACAGCATTGCTTTTGTTGGCGATGAAAGCGATATGAAAGAGTATTATAGCATTTATCCGCAACAGTATTTCCCTGAAGGCGCGATAAGCCAAGATCTGAAAGACGGACTGTTCCCGCCTGATGTGACAGGAATTTACGAGGCGATACATCCAACTTATACCGGTACTTATGAGTATTACGACCAATATGCTCATCAGTATAAACCGTATCCAGAGCAAACTTATGTCAATCTTAGTAACAGGTCGATGAAGATTATCATCGAAGACCAGGTGAATGGTATGGCTAAGATTAAGTTCTCTTTCAAAAAGAACGACAATTACGATTATAAGGATTGGTACGAAGAAGATGCTTATATCTACGGAAATGTGTATTCTGATAATAACGCTGATTTCATGTTATGTTATGAAAATACGGAGGATGCCGGTAGCGCTCAGTATTTTCGCGGTAATATAATCAAAGGTACTGTCGATTCACTCGGTATTCATAATATGCAGATTTGGAGCATTATAAAAGGAAGGGACTTTAAGACGGAATTCTATGGCTTGATGCAGATTTATGGCTATGAAAATGCTGCTCTTGACCTCGCTGTTCGAAGAGAATGATTTGATATGAAGAAACTGTTTGCGATATTGTTTTTTGTCGCTTTGAGTTGGAATCTTTCAGCTCAGGTTGACTATAGTTTCGGCAATATCAAGCATAAACGCGATAGGGGAGTTGTCCCGACAATCGGCATCAAAGGCGGCTTGACGCATTATTACATGAGTTTCGCTTACGACGAGTTCAATAAACAGGCTGACGACTTTGAACTTAAGCCAGGTTTCGGTTTGTATGTCGAATATCCTGTAAAAAAGGTGAGAGGTCTTGCCATTAGCGGCGAAGTGATGATGATAGAGCGCGGCTTCAAGAAGTCTTTCGATTTCCGTGGCGATATGCCTGTGGTGTATCAGATCAAAGCCAATTATCTCGATATCAGAATCCCGATTATCTACTATTTCCGCCCTACAGAGCTGCTGAATCCTTATGTTTTCCTGGCTCCTGACTTCGGTCTGTGTTATGGCGGCTCGATGTCTAAGACATACCCGAATAATCCTGAATATAATAAATCAGTCGATGTGTCGAAAACAGATGCCATGAATCCGTATGACATCAGCCTTAATATAGGCGCTGGTGTCCGTTATAATATTCATTTTCCAGTGTTTACACTTGTGTTGAAGCTTGACGGAAGCTTTAATCTCGGATTCTTGAATACTAATGCAGCTGAAGAAACCACCTACATCGACAATATCGCATATCATGTGTCAGACGAAAGTCGTCACAACAGAGGATTTGAACTGATGTTCAGTATCGGTCTCCCGCTGAAGTTCAACAGATTACATGATTCGTGCTGGGGTTGGAAATAGTCCTTGCCTTACTTGCTGAGCACAAATCTCTTCGTCACTACGAAATCGTTTCCTGCTATCTTGATGAGATATAACCCGTTCGACAGAGCGCTCATCGAATAATGCGTGACGTTGTTGTCGCTATTGCCTTCAAATTGGTCTATCAAAACACCACTATAGCTGTAAATGCTGATAGTCAATGGCATCGCCTGAAGTAGCTCGCTATATCCAATGTAAAGCTCACCGTTTGATGGGTTCGGGAACACGTCGACCATATTGTTGTAGTTAATCTCTTCTATCGATTCTCCTTGGTTATAACCCTCTGTATAGATGAATTTGGTGGTCTTCGTCGTACCGCATTGCGTGGTGATGGTGCATTGCAACAGGGCGTTACCGTATTCGTCAACGGCAACGTAGGCTTTGTTTTTGTCCACATCATCAGGATATACCTGCCATGTCGACTCGGCACCACTACCCGGCAGATGGTTCGGGGTGTTGTAATAACTGAAAATTTCCCATGTGTACTCGGCATTTTCTATGTCATAGCCATGTAAGCTCGACACCTGGATATTATACTCGTAGATGTAAGGCATATAATCGATGCCAGGAATGACATAGCTTTGTCCTATCAAAGTGTTGTTAACGCTAGGTCTTTCAAGTATTGCGACGTTGATGCTTTTCTCGATGTAATTGTTGGTCATATCATCGATGCCATTGTCAATAATCTGGCATGTATATGCGTGGTTGTCAGAATTCGGATAGACTCTTGTCTCTTGTGAATATGGATCTGAATAATAATACTCTGGAATCCAATGGTATGAGTAACTGCCTGTTCCTCCTGACGGATTGGCTGTTAATACGACTTCATGGTCTTCGCAAATCATGTCAACTGATGATGTTATGTTGCTGTTACTCAGCGACTCGTGGACTACAACCGTCACATTGTCCTGATTCTCGCATCCGCTTGATGAGGTGACTGTAGCGGTAAATTCGACACTGCCTGCATTCGAGAGGACGTTGGTGCGCGCCACTCTGTGGTTAGGCTCGATGAAGTTGTTGATCAAATTGGCCGGTTCCCAGGAATATGTGGCTCCTGGAATGTCTTCCATCGATAAAATGACATGGTTGCCAGCCAAGATGTTGAATGTTTTGTATGTTTCGCCGTGATCCTCAATATACGCTGACGCTTCCGGAATAGGATTCACCACAACCAGAGGCGATGTCGCGGTATATGTATGGTTATCTGTGTCGGTGATTGTACAAGTGAATGTCATCGACGATGTCAGGGCTTTCGTGGTTATGGTTTGAACTGTATTGGAGCCTTCTATCATATTGGATGGCTGCCAGTTGTATGAATACTGTTCTGAACCGCCTGATGGAGTGATTTTCAGACTGGCACTTTCGCCAGAGCACACCTCTTGCTGTCCGACTATGGTCACGTTACCATACAAGGCGTCACCGACAGCTAAAGTGATGCTGTTAGAGTCGGAACATCCGTTTTTATTGACGGTCACGTAGAATGTTGTAGGCACTGTCAGGTTTTTCGTGGTGATTTGATGTGTGTTCGCCCCTGATTGTATCAGGTTTGCCGGATTTGATGTCCATTCGTATGTCGCTCCAGACAGCTGCGGGACAGATAATGTTGTCGAAGCGTTGTAATTCACATGTGGCGGGTTTGGTCCGGTGATAGTCACATCAGGGATTGCGTTGACGGTGACAGTCACAGAGCTGTTAAGAGTGCTGTTGCCGTCTGACACGGTGCATGTGAATGTGGTGTTGCCCACGCCTGGGTGCGCTGCAGTTGTCGCTGCGTGAGGATAGTCGATCGGACATGACGGCGAAGCTGTCCATGAATAGGTGTAGTTGCCATATCCGCCTGCTGCTGACGCTGTGAGATTCGGATTGGCGTCACCATCGCAGAAGTTGGTGGCGTTGCTGGTTACATTAACATTAAACTGATTCCTGATCTGCACAGTCTTGGTCTTAGTATCCTCGCAGATACCGCCATTACCGCCTGTAGCTTTTATCGTGTACGACACCTGATAATCGCCTTCGTTGGCGTATGTATGCGTAGGGTTGGCTTGTGTGCTTGTCGTACCGTCGCCAAAGTTCCAGTTTCTAACGTTGATTTCGTTGTTATGACCTGACGGATTGGTGGTTTCAGTGCCCGTAAACTGCACTGGCTGACCAGCTACAGCTTCAGTGTTTGTGAAGTCGGCAGTTACGCCTGGCAAAACTACTACATCTATAGTCTGGTCACCGCTTTGTGTTCCTGCCACCACATGGCAAGTGTATGTTCCTGCCATAGCGAAAGTGGCGTTGTTGCGTGTCCACGTTCTGCCGCTGTGCGTCTGGTTGTCAGGGCTACTCCAAGAATATGAAGCGCCTTCTATAACGTTGGCTTCCAAAACCAAACTGCTCCCGTAACATGGCGTGTTGGCAGTCAAAAACGGCTCCAAAATAGAGCAATCGGTTGTGCCTGTGCCAGAAGTTTTACTGAAAGTGATGTTACAAGGCTGGTTCGAAAAGTTCGTGATAACTAAAATGTAATATTGTCCCGACTGTGCATTGGTAGGAATGACGCAGTTTTCCGTAGGGTTTGGTGAATAACTGCAGCTCACAACTTTAGAACCGGTCAGACCACTTGGACAAGGCGAGGTCGGGTCGCTAAATGGGCCCCAGCAGCAGAAATCGATGTCTTGACTTGGTGTGCTGTACATATAAATATTCATTCCACCTGAGTTCGCCATTCTCATGTAATACCATGCCGGGTTAGGTCTAGTCGACAGACAGTTGTAATCCGGGCCACTCTCACCAGAACCGGCATTCACACCTGCAGGGAATTCGTACAATCCGGCATCAGTGCAGAAAGGATCGGCATTGGCGCAAAGGTTGTTCTGGCGGTCTTTTACATACAAGTCCATCATCATCGAAGCCACGAAGTGGTTTGGCAACGCTGATTTCCATTCGCTGTTTTGCTCACCAATCTCATCCTTCGACATACTGTTGAAAACTCTGGTTTCTTCCTTGTAAAAGTCGTTGAATGTGTCCTCAAGATTGAAATTATAGCTGTTTTCATTGCGTTTTATGATGAAAATGCCGTCATCTTCGCCTGTCGAGATAACAAAACGCTCGTCGTTATTCAAAAGATACAGAACATGAGTCCTTTGCTCAAACAAACTTATCTTTGAAATATCTAAAACGACAGTATTATTCTTTTTGTCAAAAGTATAAAAGCCCTTTATTTCCTGTGCTTTTAGAGATATTGCGAACAGAATCGCCAATATTATTAAAACCGTTTTTCTCATTTTATGCAGTTTTAAAGATTAATCCAATTTGCAAAGATACAAAAATATTTTATATGTGCAAAAACTCTACCAGTTTTTGCACAGCCCTGCCTCGATGCGAGATTTTATTTTTGATTTCCATTGGCATCTCGGCGAAGGTTTCCTCGTAGCCGTCTGGTTGGAAAATAGGGTCGTAGCCAAAGCCTCCTTCCCCGTGTTCTTCTTCAAGGATTTTGCCATTCACTATGCCTTCAAAGAAATATTGTTCTCCATTTAGATTCAATGCGATAACAGTTCTGAAGCGGGCTTTCCGGTTGGTGATGCCCTTCATCGCTTCCAAGAGCTTCACTACGTTGTCGTGATACGAGCATCCTTCGCCGGCATAACGTGCTGAATAAACCCCAGGAGCGCCATTCAATGCCTCGACTTCCAATCCGGTATCGTCGGCAAAACAGTTCATATGATAATTGTCGGTTACGAAATCAGCCTTGATTTTTGCATTGCCCTGCAAATTATCGGCATCTTCAACAATATCAGTCTCACATCCGATGTCCCGCAAACCAACAACATCGTAATTCTTTAAAATATTCCTAATCTCCGATAACTTATTTTTGTTATGTGTCGCAAAAACAATCCTTTCCATATTTAACTGATTAACTGAACAACTGATTAACTGAACAACTGACCAACTTAAATTATGTCCCATTTAATTGGTGCTATACCATTATTAATAAGGTATTGATTTGTCTGTGAAAAATGTCGGCATCCGAAGAAGCCGCGGCTTGCCGAGAGTGGGGAAGGGTGCACCGTTTTCAGGATGAGGTGCTTGCTGTGATCGATGAGTCCTTCCTTGGCGATGGCGTAGTTGCCCCAAAGCAGGAAAACCAGATGCTCTTTTTTCTCTGACAGAGCCCGTATCGCCGCATCGGTAAACTGCTGCCAGCCTATCTTTGCGTGTGATGCAGCCATGTTAGCTCTAACTGTGAGTGACGCGTTGAGTAGCAGCACTCCTTCATCAGCCCAGCGTTCAAGGTTGCCGTTACGTGGAATAGGCATCCCGATGTCGGTGTGCAGCTCCTTGAAGATGTTCTGCAAACTCGGTGGCGGCTGTATTCCGTCAGGAACAGAAAACGCCAAGCCATGCGCCTGTCCTACGCCATGATATGGGTCTTGACCCAAAATCACCACCTTCACCTTGTCGAAAGGCGTGCGGTTGAAGGCGTTAAAGATCAACGGCGACGGCGGATACACCACATATTGGCGTTTTTCCTCTATCAGAAATGTCTTGATGCCGGCGAAGTATGACGACTCAAACTCCTGTCGCAGAGCATTATACCATCCTTCTTCGATGACCGGCTTCTTGATTTCTACCATGGTGAAAAATATTTTTGTTTTCGTGTACAAAATTAGAAAAAAAATCGTTTCTTTGTAAACGGAAATTTAATAATACTAAATATGAAGAAACTGGCTATGTTATTGGCGATAGTGTTCACTCTCGGAGTCTTGCTCTCGGCATGCAAATCGTCGTCGAAGACTTGCCCTGCATATGGCGAGTATCAGCAATACCAACGAGAAAACATCTATTAAAAATAAAAAAGGCTCCCGATCGGGAGCCTTTTTTATGTCTGATTTTTATCGTTATTAGTACACTAAGAACTTGCCGGTTTCTGCCTTGTCACCAGCGTTGATGCGGATGATGTATGTGCCGCTTGAAAGTTCGTTGGTATTGATGTTCAGAGTGTGTGTGCCTTTTACGTATGAACCGAGGTTGTTCTCAGCGATCACATGACCTGCGAGGTCGTAGATGACGTAGCTTACTGAAGCGTTGTCATCAAGTTTGATGTTGATCTGAGCGTTGTCTCTAACCGGGTTAGGATAGACGTTCAACTGCTCTGTCTCGTTAACTGTAATCTCGTCGCCATCTTCTGGTTCGTTGATGTTGATTGGTGTGTAATAAGCATCGCATGAGAGGATACCTGCACCGTATGTTGCGGCGTAAATCATGTATTCGTTGCTGATACCTTTGTAAACAACCAATGTTGAGTCACCAGCCTCATCGTAAAGAACATCTGTCACGTCTGGACGATTTGCCATGATAGCCTGTTTGATGTCCATGACCGGGCATGTGATGTCACCTGCTTTTGTCCATGATGTGCCGTTTGTTGAAACGTAGATACCGTATTCAGTACCGATTATGAGAGAACCGTCTTTCTTCTCAATGATACCTGAGAGCACCGGAATTTCAGGAAGGTCGCCCTGGATTGAGTTGAATGAGCTACCGCCGTTGTTTGAACGATACACATAACCGTTGTTGCCATAGTTGCCCAATGTCACCATGATGTCGTTGCCATTTGTAGGGTTGACTGCAATAGCTGTGATTGAACGACCGGCGAATGTGGTGCTGTCGGCTGTCATCTCAACACAGATGTTAAGAGTGTCATTCACGTCGGCATGTTCTGCTGCGAACACATCGTTGATATGTGTGAATTTGTAGAAGTGACCTTCTTCGGTTCCGACATATGCTGTTGTACCGTCAGCAGAGATTGCTGTCGCTGTTGGGAGACCACTGATTTTGCTGATCTTGAACCAGTCTGTTGGCATATCGAAGATGAGGGCGTTTCTTGTCATATAAACAGCGCCTTCAACTGCCACGACGTAGTTGGTTCTGAGCGGATCGTGCAAGCCTGTGATGACATCACCGATAATCCAGCGGTAACCGCCGTTCGGATCGACGTGAGCTGCATCATGTGGTGGCTCCGGCAAGGTGTAGCTGATCGGGTATCTGCCCTGCTTGCTGTAGTAGAAGCACTGGTCGTTAGCTTTGGCAACTTTTCTGATTGTCAATGACAATGTGTCGAGATTGACATCCAAAGTGTCTAAGTAATTGTGCAACACATTGAATGTGTATAATGATGTGTCGATAATCTGATACATTGTATCGTTGACTGTCACATAGTTTTCTGGCAGAATTGTCTCGAATTCATAAATAACACCATTCGCGATGTAAATAGAATCGTTGATATAAACTGTGTCGTGAACATAAATGGTGTCGAGTGGCTTGTTGTAAACGTCGAGAAGCTCGACAACTTCGTATGAGGTGTGGTTGTCGTCATATGTCTCGAAGAATGAATATGGAGTTCTGAAAGCGTTTTCGTTTGTAATGACAGGGCTCTCTCCTCCACCTTCAAAGTTTCCGTCATAATCATCACCAGATGTCTCTGTTCTATAAATAGGTGTGCTGAGTGCACCTGTTCCTGAAACAAAGTATACCGCCGGGTTGATTGTTGAAATTGCGCAAGGACCGCCGGCAAATGATGATGTGAAGTATGTTGACATATAACCGTTGTTGGTTATGTGTGGGAAAACACCATCACCTGTTGTGACGTTGTTGAAACTCTCGTCACCCAACATATGGATAGTTCCGTGGTCGAGGCAGCCGCCGAGGATTTCCTGGACACCGCCAATACCAACTGAAAGCATACGTGCCACTGAGGTGTGCTCGTCATCTGAGAGGTAGTAACGGTTGCCGCCAGTGTAGCTGTAAGTACCTTGTGCATAAGTGCCTTTGAAGATACCACCGTCTGTACCGATGAAGAATGTGTTAGGATTTACCGGGCTGAAAGCGATGTTCTGAAGACCGCCATGCACATAGAGTGAGCTGTGTGAACTGGCAACATATTCTGAGATCATCTGTGGTCTGTAAACACCTGTTGATGTTGCGTCTTCAACAACCCAAATATTGTTGTCTCCGATGAAGAACTTCTTAGGGTTGGTTGGGCTAACTGCCATATAACCTTTAACAGCATTTACAATATTGAAAATGCTGTACATTGATGTTTCGCCAAGTGCCACTTCCCATGTGTCGCCATTGTCTTTTGTGTAATAAATGTCACCAGCTATAACTGCAGGAGTATTAGAGGTTTTAAACACATAATATGCGATATACATATAGTTCGCATCGTTTGGAGACATTGCGATGACTTTCTGGTATTCATTGTTCGGAAGACCTGCAGTGCCTGTGATCTGCTGGAATGCTTCACCTTTCTTTGAGAGGAACACGTTCACTGTGTCAGCTGCGAGGACGTCGCCGTTGTTGTTTGACTTGACACTCATGAACATGCCTTCCTGTGCGTTGCTCCAGCTATCGCCGTTGTTCTCACTGACCATGATACCATTGGCTGTTGCCGCATAGAGCTTGCCATTGGTGTAGGTCATCTCGTTGACGATATACCAACCGTTTGTTGGTGAAGGTGTTGTGGCTGAAAGATGAGAAATTGTTCCGTCAGCAGCCATCTTGTAAACACCATAACCTGTTCCGATCTCAGAATTACCTGTACCGATGAAAATGTCGCCGTTATCGTCCTTTGCCATAGTGCTTATAGGGCAATAATATTGTGTGCTTAAAGAAGCTATTTTGCCAAATGTGATACCGGCATTGGTGGTCTTGTAGATGTCACCGGCTGCGGTTCCGATAACAACACTGCCATCGTTGTTGTAAATGACTGCTTTTGTGAAACCGCCGAAATTGTCCGGACCAGCATAAGCCCAGCCTAATTCGCCGTCTTTTGTTGTCGATTGAACAGCTTTCTGACCTGCGAGAATGTATGCAGGATCAATCAAACCGGTCTCTTGATTTGCGCGAATGCTCTTCATAAATGAAGAAAATGTAGCTTTTGAAGCAGTCCTCGGAGTGTATTTTCCGCGGATTCCAGCAGCATTAGCCACGATACTTGCTTGAGCTAACACCATGGTTATCAAAAGCATACTTAACGGTAAAAATCTTTTTTTCATATCACGTAATTTAGACATTAATTCCTTTGAATAATACTATATTTTTAGGGTTCAAAAATACAACATTTTTTTGAACCACACAAAATATTTTAGGAAAAAATTAAAATATTTTTTCTCCTAAAATACTAAATCACACAGTTTCAATGTGTAACGCCTGAAAACTAGTATTTTATTGAGGAGTTTGACGGCATCCATCCAACGCTCCCGTCAGCAATTTTTATCTTATCCCAGTTGCCAGTGTTGTCAATGATTTCCACTTTTGTACCCTCATGCAGTACAAAGAGGTCGACACCCGACGATGACGGCGCGCTTTTTACGGTGATTGTCGGGGTCATGACGATGGCCTCGTTATGCTCGTTGATATATTTGTGTTTCTGCGAGGCGAATATGACGCAGCAGATGAATATCACAAGCGTCAGAATGCCAGTGAAGAACGTGGTTTTTCTCGTCCTTTTTGTCCGGGCTGTTAAATAGATGAACAAAATCAATAACAATAAGCCGAAAAACACCAATGATGCCTTAGCCCAACCGTTAGCCGATAATAAGTTACCTGTGTTTCTCCACCATCTTGTCAGGAAAAAGACAGGCATCGGCTCAATCTTATCAGTGATGAGGGTGTTTGCAATGGCCAGGTTTTGCTTTATATCGTCGTTGTTTGGCTCAAGTTTGAGGGCTTTTTCGTAATTGAGAATCGCCATCGGGAAATTACGCATCTTGAAGTATGTGTTACCGATGTTATATAATAAAGGTGCTGACACATATCCATCCTCCATAATCTTCTCGTAAATCACCAAAGCAGTGTCGTACCGGCTCTCGTTATAATAGAAATTAGCTTTCGCAAACTCTTGCTCCTGAATGTGTTGCGCGTTGAGACCTATAGACGCGACAATCATAAAAACCAACAAATATATTCTTTTCATCGTTTATCTTTTATCTTAATTAAGATTCTTTTCCGCTTTTGTGATAACTTCTATGCCTTTCTGATACAAATCATCCATTTTCTTGTCAGGGTCGCCTGGTGCAAATCTTGCGAATTCGCAGCTGTTGAGTAGCTCAATGAATTGATTTACAATGTCTTCAGGTACGTTTTTGCTATTCATCATCTCTCTCACGGTGTCCATCGAAAGCTGTGAGCGCGAGATGTTTAGCTTGTCGGAAATGTAACCCCACAAAGCCTGTGACAGTTCCTCGTAGAAGTGGTTCTGATCCTTGATTTTGAGGTAACTGTATGCGTTCTGCAATCGTTTTTTGGCGATTTTTGTCGCTTTTTTATTTCTGACAAGCACTTGATTTTGATTGAACTTGTTGACTCTCTTGTAGATAATGAAAGCCAAGGCGCAAAGCGCTATCATCGCTGCCATGATGATGAAATAAAGTGGCGAGGCGAAGAGTAACTTGCCTTCTTTGTGCAGGTTGCCTACAGTAATGATGTGGTTGATATCGCTTCCCACCACCTTGATGGCTTCCTGTCCGCCCGCATAGATGATGCCGCTGCTGCCTTCACCGGCGCTTCTCTCCACTTTGAGCTCGTATTTGTCGGATTCCAGCGTGACGTATTTGTTCTTCGACGGATCGAAATAGGAGAACTCTGTCGGGTTTAATGTAAAATCACCGGAAACTCTTGGAATCACTACGTATTCGGCTTTCTTGACGCCGCTGAGTCCATAGGAGTTGTTTTTGGTGTTGGTGGTGATTTTCGGGTCATAAACCTCGAAGTCGGCAGGGAAATTAGGTCTCGGCAAGTCCAAAAGCTCGATGTTGCCTTTGCCGGAAACGGTGTAAGTCACGGTGAAGGCATCGTTTGATTTCATCTCGGTCTTGTCGATTTTTGAGGTGAAGGTGAACTGTCCGACAGCGCCTTTGAAACTCTCGGGCTTATCTTTTGTCGGCAATGCTTTCACTTCAATATCAATAGGTTGCGACTTCATGTCTTTCTTGACGTTGGTGTACGATGTACCCATGATGTCGCCGAAGAAGTTTTCAAACGGGTCGTAGCCTTTCTGTTGCTGGTTGTTCTGACGAATCTGTGCGATGCAGCTGATGTCGAGCGGGTCGATGGTCAAAGTGCCGGCTTTTTGTGGTATCAACACGATTTCCTGTATCGTGGCCACATGGTATTCCTGACCGTCGCGAATTATCGACGACTGTTGCAGCACACCGTTGTTCTCGGTGATGTCTTTAGTCCAGAATCCTGAATATGACGGTGCTTTTGATATCGAGAGATTTGAAATCGGGATTGTATAGTAAATCTTGTATGTCAGTATGATTTGCTCGCCTATGTATGCCGACAATTTGTTCGGCACAGCCTCGAGAAATGCGTCTTTTTTGCTTGTCGCTGTACCGCCTGTAGTTCCGCTCGCAGTGACGTTGTTGTCTTTTACAACCTCAATAGCCGCCGTAGTGCTCTGTACCTTCTTTTTGTTGACAGTAACAGTGGCTGCCGGGATGGTGTATTTGCCTTCTTTGATGGCTCTCAGATAGAACGAGTAGGTGTGCGTGTTTGTTTTGGTCACCGAGCCGTTGATGATCTGGACGCTCGAGCTCGATGAGGAGAACGGACCTCCCACGATTTCGAAGTTGTTAAAGTTCGGCGCCTCGAAATTTTTGCCGTCGCCGTTTAACTCGTATGAAACCTGAAACTGTTCTCCGACAACGACCTGTTTCTTGCATATCACCTTAAAACTGACTTCGTCCTGCGCATTCAACGCAAAAACTGTCATGCAAAACAATAATATAAAACCTATTTTTCTCATCTATATCTAGATATTATTCATTACCAATCCTTTTGAACCTTGCGTTTCTGCATCTTGGCAGCCTTCGCCTCGTTCATCTTGTCCATTGTCTCTTTCTCTTGATTTTCGAGGGCTTGCAACATTCTCTCGGCATCTTCTTTCGACATCTGCTGATCCTGTTGCTGTTGTTGTTGCTGTTGTTCTTGTTGCTCCTGTTGCTGTCCTTGCTGCTGCTGTTGATCCTGTTGATCCTTCTGCTGATTCTGCTGCTGCTCCTGATTATCCTTCTTATCCTCCTTATCCTTCTTATCCTGATTATCCTTCTTATCTTGGTTCTGCTGTTGTTGCTGCATCATCAACTTCTGACGGGCGTACTCTAGGTTATATCTCGCGTCTTCGTCTTTCGGGTTGATTTTCAGGCAGTTTTTATATGCGTCGAACGCTTCGGCGTATTTTTGCTGCTCCATCATGCTGTTGCCGAGGTTGTAATAGGCGTCGGCTTCAATGTTTTTCGGCACGTTTCGGTCGATCACGCTCTTGAAACTGCTTGAGGCGTCCTCGTAGTTTTTCTGCTGATAATAAGCGTCGCCGAGGTTAAACTGCGCCTTGTCATTATATTTCTTGTCAAGAGAGTTCTTGTAATCTTTCTCCGCCTCGGTAAAGTCGCCTTTTTTGAAGTTCCTGTTACCTTGACGGATGTAGCTCTCCTTCGTCTGAGCGTTCATGCCTATGCAGAGCGTCAGAAAAAGAATTGTTATGCCGATTCTATAATATTTCTTCATCTTAATTCTCATTTTTCGGTTCAAAGAAGTTGAATTTCGACTCCCATTCTTTCTTTCCGGATGACAGCAAAACCTCGATAATCAACAAGATGATCGCGGCACCGACAAACCATTGGAACTGGTCCTCATAATCTGTGAAGACATTCGATTCGATCTCTGATTTCTCAGTTTTGTTGATGTCTTCGTAAATCTTGTCGAGACCAACGTTTGAGTTGCTGGCTCTCACATAAAGTCCATCACCGATTTCAGCGATCTGGCGTAAGATGTGGTCGTCGAGTTTAGTGATGATGATATTGCCTTCCTTGTCTTTCTTGTAACCGGTTTTCTTGCCGTATTTGTTGTAGAGTGGGATAGGAGCGCCCTCGTCCAGACCCATTCCGATAGTGTAAATCTTGATGCCTTGCTTGGCCGCTTCCTGTGCCGCCTTCACAGCGTCGCCGTTCTCATGATCTTCGCCGTCGGAGATGATGACTATCGCTTTGTGATGCTCGTTTTCTCCGAAACTCTTGACAGCCAACCCTATAGCTCGTCCTACCTCGGTGCCTTGAGTAGGGATGAGGTCGGTATCAACGGTCGAGAGGAACATCTTGGCTGCTGAATAGTCAGTAGTGATTGGCAACTGAACGTAGGCGTTACCTGCAAACACTATGATGCCTATCCTGTCGCCTCCAAGTTTCGAAATGAGCTTGCTGATGGCCTGCTTTGAGCGTTCCAGACGGTTCGGCGCGATATCTTCGGCATGCATCGAGTTTGAAATGTCTACGCAAAGGAACAGGTCGATGCCTTCACGTTTCACTTTCTCCATTTTCGACCCTGACTGCAAATTCGCGGCACCTATAATTAATAAAGCTATTATCAGGTTAAAAATGACGAATTTGGTGTTGGCTCTAGCCGAGGAGAACATCGGGACGAGGAATTCCCTCAACTTGATGTTGGCAAAACGTTCAAACTGTTTCTTGTTCCACAAACGGATCAGGACATAAATCGCCACAAGCACTGGAATTATCAGCAACCAGTACAGATACTGCGGGTTTTCTAATCGTAAGATGTTGCTTTCCATGATTATTAATCCGTTAATGTTTTAAAAACAGTGTTTTTCAAAATAAATCCCAACAATAATAGTGCCAAACCTATCAGTAAGAAAGGTAAAAATTCTTCGTGTACGCGCGTGAATTCGTTGATCTCGATTTTCGAGCGTTCCAACTTGTCGATCTCATCATAGATTTGCTCCAGTTTTTCGTTGGATGTCGCGCGATAATATTTGCCGCCTGTCTCGTCGGCAATCTGTTGCAGTAGCGGCTCGTTGATTGTCACCGGGATCTGCTGGTATTGGATGCCTCCGAACGGTGTCTGCACCGGATATGGCGCAGTGCCTCTCGTTCCGACGCCGATGGTGTACACTCGTATGCCGAAGATTTTTGCCATTTCTGCTGCCGTTGAAGGGTCGATGGAACCTGCGTTGTTGTCACCGTCGGTGAGCAGAATCACAACCTTCGAAATGGCTTCGCTGTCCTTCAGGCGGCTCACTGACGAGGCTAGTCCGTCGCCTATGGCGGTGCCGTCCTCCAGCATGCCACATTTCAGTTCCCTCATCATGTTCAGGAGCATACCATGGTCAGTGGTTAAAGGCACTTGTGTGAATGTCTCACTTGCGAATACGACCAGTCCCATACGGTCTTCAGGGCGACCTTTCACAAAGTCGGCGCTGATGCTTTTTGCAGCCTCCAAACGGTCAGGCTTGAGGTCTTGCGCAAGCATACTGCTCGACAAGTCGATAGTGAGCACAATGTCTATGCCTTCAACATTGATTTTCTGACTCTTCGAACTGCTTTGCGGACGTGCTAATGCTATGATTAACAATGCCATGGCGCACATATCGATGGCAAAAAGAATATGTCTGGCGTATATCCTCCAACTTTTTGGCATGCCAGTGAAGAAGCTGGTGTCGCTGAACTTTACGTATGCCTGGTTCTTCCTTCCTGAGAAAATATACCATGCCACCAATAATGGTATGATTATCAATCCATAAAGAAAATATGCCGATGCAAATTCTAATGAACTCATTTACTTTCCTCCTCTTTCTTTTTCTCTTCTTCCTGGAAATAAACGTAGCTGTCCTCTACAAAGAGGTTGATATCCTTAAATGACTGCTCATTCTCTTCTTTCGAAGGATTGGCTTTCGCGAATTTCACCAAATCAGCCGTGATGAGTGTGTCTTGAAGCTTCATTTTCACAAAATCCTGAAGATTCAACTCGTTCACCGCTTTCATTATCTCGTCTGTCGTCATCTCGACAGCATCAATTTCAAATTGTCCTTCGAGATATTCTCTTGCAATATCTGTAAGATCGGTATAGTAATCTTTTGTCTTCGGAGTGTTCCAAAGCTCGTTGTCTTTCATCTCGGCAAGCTTGGCTCGAGCTGTGACGATGGCAGGAATCGAAGGTTTTTTCTTCTCTTCCACGATAACGTCCTTCAGTTTTCTGTGTTTCTTAAGATAAATGATGAGGTAGACTATCCCTGCGATAATGATGACGATGGCAATCCAAGGAAACATCTCTTTCGCTGTAATGCCCTGTCGCATAACGCCTTTTATCGGACGAAACGCCTGCGTGGTGTCGACTTCTACCGTTGTCACGTAAAGCTCTTTTTCTTCAGTTCGAAGTGTGTATCTGACGCTGTCGCGAAGGCTCTTGCTGTATGAGATAACGATTTCAGGGACATAGACATAGCCGGTGTCAAACGATGTCAACGTGAGGTTTTGTGTCATGATCACGTTATCGCTATTATTAATAGGTGTGGTCTTGACATCTTCAACGTTGATGATATCTATCGACTTGCTTAACGTGTCGCCGAATTGTTTCCACTCGACGAAATAGTCTTTGGGGATTGTCAAAGACAGTTGATAATCAAATGGTTGCCCCACAACAATGGTGTCGACGGCAGTGCGTCCTCTTAGAAACGACACCTGGGCGTCGCAACGTATGCCGAGTAACGACATCATGCAGAACAACAATATGAAATGAAGCTTCTTCATCTTCTAGATTCTCTCCTTTTAAAAAGTTGCATAAGAGGCTTGACATAGTCTTCGTCGGTGTAAATCAATGTGTTGTCTATACCGTTGTTGGCAAATGTCTTGCTTAACGCGATGGTGGCATGCTGCACATATTTCTGATATGCCTGATTCCATGCGTTGGTTGATGTGTCAACCCAGATTTCCTTGTCAGTCTCGTTGTCGCGGAACTTCACCAATCCGATTTTAGGAATGATAAGTTCACGTTTGTCAGTGATTCTCAATGAGATAAGATCGTGTTTGCGCGATGCGATGCTCATTTCCTTTTCAAAGGGCTTGCTTGTCACAAAGTCGGAGATAAGGAATGCTGTGGTGCGCTTTTTGATCGCGCTTGTCAGGAACTTCAGGCCTTCGCCAATGTCGGTGCCTTTGTGCTGTGGCGTGAACGTTACAATCTCTCGGATGATGCGCAAGATGTGGCTGGAGCCTTTCTTCGGAGGGATGAACTTCTCGATTTGGTCGCTGAAAAATATCACGCCGACCTTATCGTTGTTCTGGATTGCCGAAAATGCCAGCACCGCAGCCAACTCTGCTGTCAGATCACGCTTTGTGGCGCCTATGGAGCCGAAGTCGTTTGAGCCTGACACATCGATGAGCAGCATCACCGTCATCTCGCGCTCTTCCTCGAAAATCTTGACAAAAGGCTTGTGGAATCGCGCTGTGACGTTCCAGTCGATGTTGCGGATATCGTCGCCATATTGATACTCGCGCACCTCGCTGAATGTCATGCCTCGACCCTTGAACGCGCTGTGATACTGACCGGAAAAGATATGGTTGGTCAGTCCGCGTGTCTTGATCTCGATTTTCCTGACTTTCTTAAATAAATCCGTTGCTTCCATTACGGCACTTCAACAATATTCAAAATCTCGTTGATGATATCTTCTGTTGTGATGTTTTCAGCTTCTGCCTCGTAAGTCAGGCCGATACGGTGACGCATCACATCCGGGGCGACGGCGCGCACATCCTCAGGGATGACGTAACCGCGACGTTTGATGAATGCGTAAGCCTTGGCTGCCAAAGCGAGGTTGATAGAAGCACGTGGAGAGCCGCCGTAGCTGATCATGCCGGCGAACTTTTTTAACTTGAACTCTTCCGGATAACGTGAAGCGAAGACGATGTCGGTGATGTAATTCTCAATCTTCTCATCGAGATAAACTTCACGACACACCTGACGTGCGTTCAAGATGTCTTTTGTTGACGTAACTTTATGAACCTCAGGATATTCCTTGTTGATATTCTGTCGCAAAATCACCTTTTCCTCTTCTTTTTTCGGGTAGTCGATGACGACTTTCAACATGAAACGGTCGACCTGAGCTTCCGGAAGCGGATAAGTACCTTCCTGCTCAATCGGGTTCTGTGTTGCCATTACCAAGAACGGATCAGGCAAGGCGAAAGTGCTCTCGCCGATAGTCACCTGGTGCTCCTGCATCGCCTCAAGCAAAGCGCTCTGCACCTTCGCTGGTGAACGGTTGATCTCATCTGCCAAGACGAAATTAGCGAACACAGGGCCTTTCTTCACCATAAACTCCTCCGTTTTCTGGCTGTAAATCATAGTACCGACGAGGTCGGCAGGCAAAAGGTCCGGGGTAAACTGGATACGGCTGAAATCAGCATCGACAATATTAGCCAATGTCTTGATGGCCAATGTTTTAGCCAAACCAGGAACGCCTTCCAAAAGGATATGTCCGTTCGACAACAAACCGATGAGCAAACGTTCTGTCATGTGTTTTTGACCCACAATGACCTTGCTCATTTCCATGTTGATCAAGTCTATAAACTGACTCTCTCTCTGAATTTTTTCATTTAATTCGCGAATGTCTGTTTCAATCATTTTATAGCGATTTTTATTACTTTTTTCAATTACCAATGTTAACGCAAAAATATTGCAAAAATTTCATTCTGCAAAGAAAAATTTAACCTATTTTTTAACTATTCTGAAAAATTTTGTAATTTCGTAGCTTGAAATAAATCTATGCTGCAATATAAGAAAATAGCTATAATCGGAGCTGGAAATGTGGCTTATACTCTTTGTAAACTCTTGAAAAACAAAGGAATAGAGCCGTGTTGTATGTTTGTCAGGAATCCCGAGAAGGCCGAAAAGGTGTATGCTGACTTAGGCGTCGAAGTCGTTTCGAGCTATGAAAAAGTCTTGGAATCTGATTTGGCGATAATCTCTGTGAAAGATGACGCCATTTCTGACGTTGCGCCGCATCTTGTTGATTATAAAGGACTTGTGGTTCATACTTCCGGGACAAAATCAGCTGAGCTATTGAATGGAAGTATGCGTTTTGGCGTTTTTTATCCGCTGCAGACGATAAGCAAAGAACGTGAGATTTCGTTCGACGAGATACCTTTATTAATATATGCCAATTCGCCTGATGATGTTGAGATGCTGAGCCTGTTCGCCAAACAGTTTTCAAATAAAGTGGTGTTCTGCGACGATGATCAGCGTAAGGCGATACATCTGGCGGCTGTCTATGTTTCAAATTTCACCAATGTGATGCTTGGAATAGGGGATAAGATATTGAAAGAGAATGGATTAAGCTTGGAACTTATGCGCCCTTTGGTTATGGAAATGATGCAAAAATCATTCGATATTTTGCCAGAAAAAGCGCTTACGGGTCCGGCTCGTCGCGGTGATTTCGCAACCATCGGAGAGCACGAAAAAATGCTTAGTGACAACCCCGATGAGCTCGCTATTTACATGATTTTGACCGATTATATCATTGAAAAATATAAAAATAATGAAAAACTATAAAGAACTTTTAAAAGATGTAACGACTTTTGTCTTTGATTATGATGGAGTTATGACGCAGGGAGATGTTATCATGATGCCAAATGGGGAAGGCTTGCGCGCAACCAATGTGAAGGACGGTTTCGCTCTTCAACTGGCGGTGCGTCTTGGCTATAATGTCGCCGTCATTTCCGGCGGTTATGCCGACTCGATGACACAGCGTATGCGAATGCTTGGCGTGAAGGACGTTTTTACTCATATCCCTAACAAAATCATTAAGTTAGAGGAATATATGAAAGAGAAAAACCTTAAAAAAGAGCAGATTGTTTATATGGGCGACGATATGCCTGACTACCCTGTGATGCAGATGGTCGGAGTGCCTGTGTGCCCCGCCGACGCCTCTGAGGAAATCAAGCAGATTAGCGTTTATATAAGCAATAAAGACGGTGGTAAAGGCGCTGTGCGCGACATCATCGAGCAGGTGCTGAAGGTGCAGGACAACTGGATGAAAGACTTTGAAAATCATTTGTGGTAATGAATAAAATCGGGTCTTTTTTCAAATTGGTTCGTTGGCCTAATCTGCTCATCACAGCAGTGATGATGTGTCTTGTGTATCATTGCCTTATGCAGTTTGATAGCTCGGCTCCATTCACGCTTTTGGTGATTTCGATGGTGCTGATTCAAGCTGGCGGCTACGTGATAAATGATATTTTTGACAAGGAAATTGATGTGGTGAACAAGCCTGATAAGCTGATTGTCGGAAAAGTCTTTACCGAAAAACAATGTAATGTTTTTTATATCGCATTGACAGTCATTGGATTAGCGTGTGCTTTGGCAGCCAGTGTCATGGCTTTGGGCAAGAGTTTTGTATCAATTTTTGCCTGCATGGTGCTTTTGGCCTGCTTCTTGTATTCATATTCGGCAAGATACAAGAAAAAACTCGTTGTTGGCAACCTAATCGTTTCATTATCAGTGGCTTTTGCTGTTTTTGTGCCGTGGCTTTTTGAGATGCTTTATATTTCAAAACACGAGCTTTTGCTGATAACTTTGGAGCCTTTGATGAAGATTTCTCTGCGTTTTGTGTTGATTTACACGGCTTTTGCCTTTTTGATGACTTTGATTCGCGAAATTGTAAAAGATATGCAGGATGTGAAAGGCGACGGACGCTCACATTGCCGCACGATTCCTATCGTTTGGGGCATGACAGTGGCTCAAATCTTAGTGATTGTGCTGAGTTTTGTAACATGTGCCATAATCTGGATCGCGGCTGATTATTTCAACGGATTAGGGTTTAAAATCACGTATTACATGCTTTATGCATCATGGGTATTCGCGTTTATTGTGATTATTAATAATCTTATTCTGATCACTGATAAATCACTTAGAACTGAAAGACAGTTCCGTCTTCAGTCTATGTGGTTGAAAATCAGTATGTTACTTGGAGTTTTATCGATGTTTTGTGTAAAATAATGTTAGATAATTTAAAGAAATATAATATCGTTTTGGCGTCGAAATCGCCTCGCCGACAGGAACTTCTGAAAGGCATCGGCGTTGATTTTTCGATTTTGACAAAGGAAGTTGATGAGAGTTTTCCTTCAAAACTTCCTCTGATTGATGTGGCGCCGTTTTTGAGTTTGAAGAAGGCAAAGGCCTTTGAAGATTCGGAACTGCCTGAAAATTATATGGTTATCACTGCCGATACTGTCGTTATCGTCAAAAATGAGATTCTGGGCAAGCCGAAAGATCGTGATGATGCGGTACGTATGATGAATCTGCTCTCGGGCAAGGTTCATAAAGTGGTTACTGGTGTGACAGTTCATACCAAAGAAAAGACGAAAACCTTCTCTGTTATTTCTAAAGTAACATTTGAAATAATTGATAATCAAGAAGTTGGCTATTATATTGATAATTTCAGACCTTATGACAAGGCGGGCGCTTACGGTGTCCAGGAATGGATTGGTTACATCGGTGTAAGCAATGTCGAAGGCTCTTATTATAACGTGATGGGATTGCCCACGCAGAGATTGTATAAAGTATTAAAGGAATTTTAGATGGAAAGAAAACCGACGATTTTAGTAACGAATGATGACGGATATTTGGCGAAGGGATTGAGAAAACTGGCCAATTTGATGCGTCAGATAGGAAAGGTGGTGGTGGTTTCAACTGAGCAGGTGAAATCGGCGCAAGGTCACTCTATGACGATAAATGAACCATTGAGACTCAGACAGTTAGAGAAATCTGAAGACTTCGAGATGTATGTCTTGAACGGCTGTCCTGTCGACTGTGCAAAGGTGGGCTTCCAGATGATTATGGATGAATATCCTGATCTTTTGGTGTCGGGCATAAACCATGGCTCTAATGCCTCAACAAACGTAATATATTCAGGCACAATGGCTGCTGTGGTGGAGGCGTGCATGGATGGCATTCCGGCTATTGGCTTTAGCCTTGAGGATTACTCGCCAAACGCGAATTTCGACAATCTTGACAATTATATTTTAGATATAACAAGGAAAGTTTTGAAAGAAGGACTTCCGAAAGGTGTTTGCCTGAATGTGAATTTCCCAAAGGCAACTGAGGATAACCCGATAAAAGGCGTGAAGATTTGCCGTCAGGCGAAGGCACGCTGGAGAGAGATTTTTGACAAGCGGAAAGACCCGCACAACCGCGATTATTTCTGGATCGGCGGCGAGTTTATAGTTGAAGACGACGGCACCGACACCGATGTCTATGCGCTGAAACACAATTATGCGTCAATAGTTCCGACACATTACGACTGGACGGCTTACGATGTTATGAATCAACTAAAAAGTTTTGAAAAATGAAGTATTACATCATAGCAGGTGAGGCCTCCGGTGATTTGCACGGCTCGAATCTTGTGGCTTCGATACGTCAGCAGGACCCTGGAGCTAAAATCAGGGCATGGGGCGGCGAAAAAATGCGTCGAAACGGAGCAAATGTGGTGAAAAATTATCACGATCTGGCGTTTATGGGCTTTGTCGAAGTGTTAATGAATCTTAACACGATCTTAAAAAATTTTAACATTTGTAAAAAAGATATCACAGAGTTCAATCCGGATGCGATAATCTTAATTGACTATCCTGGCTTCAACCTGAAAATCGCCAAATGGGCGAAAAAGAAAGGCTTCAAAGTGTTTTATTACATCTCACCTCAGGTGTGGGCTTGGAAACGTCGCAGAGTTTACACCATTAAAAAAGTGGTCGACAAAATGCTCTGCATCTTGCCTTTCGAGAAGAAGTTCTATGATAATTATGACGTTGATTGTCAATTTGTTGGACATCCTTTGTTGGATGAAATAGCCAAAATCGAGCCTGTTGACAGAAAAAAGTTTTATAAGGCGAATCGCCTTAATCCGAACAAGGAAATCATCGCTTTGCTGCCGGGTAGTCGCAAACAGGAAGTGAGCCGTATGCTGACGGTTATGATGGAAGTAGTGAAGATGTTCCCGAATTATCAGTTTGTTGTGGCTTGTGCCCCTTCGTTGCCAGTTGGTTACTACAAACGGATTTTGGGCGAAAAATCAAATGTCAGATTGGTGCTGAATCGCACATATCAGTTGCTGCAACTGTCAAGCGCCGCTGTAGTTACCTCAGGGACGGCGACTTTGGAAACGGCATTGCTCGATGTGCCGGAAGTGGTGTGCTACAAAGCGAACAAAATCTCATATTTGATAGCCCGCCAATTGGCCAAAGTCAAGTACATCTGTCTTGTTAATCTTATCATGGATCGATTGGTAGTCAAGGAGTTAATACAAAACGACATGACGGCATCCAAGATCAGAGATGAGCTTCAGTCGCTGCTCAACAGCTCCAAACGACAGAAAAAACTGCTCGAAGATTATGAGGAACTGAAATATGTACTCGGCAATGCAGGAGCATCCGACAGAGCCGCCGAAACAATCATATCATATGTTAAAAAAAGTTAACAGATTTGTTAAAAATTTTTCACATTTGGCGTGATTTTTTAACATAAATTGCAGAAAAATGACGGAAAATTATCCGGGGAAAATTTGTTGACCCCGGATTTTTTGTATAACTTGCATGTCGAAAAACGTGCAAGAATGATCAATTGGTTCAAATATCCGTTCATCCGCCTGCTGATGCCTTTCATGCTTGGCATCTGGCTGTCGTTTTCGTGTTTGAATCTTACAAAATATGAGTTGAATATCGTCCTGATTGCTGTCGCATTTCTCGGATTTACGCTTGTTGCTGTCTCTTCGGTCATCAAAGATTATAAATACCGCTGGGTGTTCGGTGTGATTCTGAATCTGCACCTTATATTAATAGGTGTCGTTATCGTACATATCAGAAACGATGATTTGGATGAGGACGCCGACGTTTGGGTGTGCCGTTTGGCGGAATGTCAGACAGTGAAAGAGAAGTCTGTAAAAGTTATTGCTGAGATGTTGTCGGATAATGGCTCGGTTATAACCTATTTTGAGAAAAATGAGCGCTCACTGAACCTGAAATATGGTGATGTGATAGCGTTTCATGAATCGCCAAAACTTGTGGAACCACCAATGAATCCGGAGCAGTTCGATTATAGGACATATCTACACCGTAAAGGTGTTTTGCGTCAGGTTTATCTTAAAGACGATTCTTGGGCGAAACTCCCAATGAATTGTGCTAACCCGATCTATGCGTTCTCGTATCGTTTACGTGATTTTTTACTTTCAACGATGCGGGAACTCGGTATTGACGGCGACGAATATGCTGTTGCCGCTGCGATATTGCTTGGTTATGATGACACTTTGCCAACTGAACTGCGACAAAAATACGTGGCGGCTGGATCGATGCACATACTCTGTGTCTCCGGAATGCACGTTGGCGTGATTTTTATGGTTTTCTCATATATGCTGTGTTTTCTCAACAAGCGGAAACGATGGCAAAATATTCTGAAACAGTCTTTGCTGCTGCTTCTGATATGGCTGTATGCGCTTTTAGCTGGATTGGCGCCGTCGATTTTGCGCTCTACCATCATGCTCTCTTTTATTATTGTCGGTGATATGATCAAACGTAACGGAGTCTTGTTGAACAGTCTGGCTGCCTCGGCGTTTCTGCTGCTTTGTGTTGATCCCTCCAATCTGTTTAACGTGGGCTTCCTTTTGTCGTATAGTGCTGTCATTGGAATTGTCAAGTTGCAAAAACCGATTTACAATATGTTTTATGTGAAGTTCAAACTGCTAGATAAGATATGGGAGCTGACTTCGGTGACTTTGGCGGCGCAATTGGCGACAGCGCCGTTTTCAATCTATTATTTTCACCAGTTCCCGACGTATTTCTGGCTAAGCAATCTGTTTATGGGGCCGATTTCCACTGTTGTTATCATTGGCGGTATGGTGATGATGATAATTTTCTTTATACCTTATATTAATATAGGTGTGGCTTTCTGCGTGAAATGGTTGATTTTTGTGATGAATTATGTGGTCACACGAGTTGAAAATATACCATATTCAATTATTAAAGGATTGTATATCAATGGCTTAGAATTTGTATGCCTATTAATCACCCTGTTGTTATTGATGTTTGTAATCGAATACAAAAAGAAATCGTTTTTATTTGTCATGCTGTCTATCTTATTGATATTCAGCGCATCTCAACTAACTAGGGTGGTAATACAACGAGATCAAATGAGTCTGGCAGTTTACTCAATAAAGAAACACACCGCTATCGACTTTGTATGCGGTAACGAACATGTGACCATGTGCGATACAAGTATTATTATTGATCCGACAATTGCCGCTTTTAGCATAGAAAACAACCTTATTAAAGAAGGTGTGTTTTCAAATGGCGCTTTTTTGCCTTTAGATAATAGTCATTTTGAGAATGATTATTTGAGAGTTTGTGAGAATCTTATCTCTTTTGGCGGAAAAACAATTGGAATTTTGGAGGAAAAGTCGACTTCCGGCGTAAAATTGCCGTTTTGCCCACATGTTGACTATTTCATAATCCATGGTAAGAAAAATATTGATCTGGAAGAGCTGTTGAATTGCTATGTTATTGATTTACTGATAATTGACGGTAGTATTCCGGATTATTTGAGCCAAAAAATCATTCAAAAAGCTAAAGAAATAGGGCAGGAGTGTTATGACGTCAAAATGTCAGGTGCTTATGTTTGTGTTTTGTAATATAATGATAATCATATGATTATAATTAATGGATAAAATTTTTCAAAAAATTTTGAAAAAAATGTTGTGCGTAAATAAAAACGCCGTATCTTTGCACCGTTCAAAACAAAGCTGGTGCCGTAGTTCAGTTTGGTTAGAATGCCTGCCTGTCACGCAGGAGGTCGACGGTTCGAGCCCGTTCGGCACCGCAAAAAAGAGACGTTGAAAGAAACGCCTCTTTTTTTGTTTTATCTCATAACCGAACAGTAGAAATATACCAAAATTAATCAAAAAAAATCCTTTCGGCGTAAATTTAGCGTAGAATTTCGCAGGGCATGGCGGAAATCGGGCCGCAAAGCGAGCTTCGAACGCCCTCTTTTCCGCCATGCCCTGCGAAAATTCCTGTTATAAGGCGTTGATATTCAATTATCAAAAAAATAATTAAATTTTTTTTTGAAAAAGTGTTGTGTGAATGAAAAAAGTGTGTACTTTTGCATCCGCAATCGACAGAAAAGATGATTGCAAGTTCTTTGAAAGCAATGAGCCAATAAAAAGTAGTCTGAAAGGTAAGGAACCTAAAATTCCAAGAGACTAGAACAGGT